>Ga0268299_1000180_pt1 | contig 249240 bp, 192 predicted proteins | sample NOBtaG_FD_193484 | JGI IMG/M metagenome (GOLD analysis project Ga0268299, IMG submission 193484) | Activated sludge microbial communities from bioreactor in Nijmegen, Gelderland, Netherland - NOB reactor | ecosystem: Engineered > Bioreactor > Aerobic > Activated sludge | place: Netherlands...
GGGGGCGGTGGCGGCGGGGGGGGCGGGCGGATCGGAGGGGTGGCGCGGTTCACGCGAGACCTGACGCACCTGCGCGTGCGCGTGCAGGCGGTGGCGGTCGAGGTCGATCGAGCAGCGGCGCAGCGGCTTGTCAGGCGGTCGGGGTCGGCTGCGCGGTGGTTTGTGGAAGGTGCGGCGGAGCCCGGGATGTCGAGCCTGCACGCGCGGGCGGTTGGTGGGGCGCGTGCGCCGGGGTCTACGCCAGGGACCGCCGGGCCGCAGCAAGGGGAACGCTCGTCGTCACGGCGTCCACAAGCCGCTCGGCGCACCGAACCCATGTGAACTCCGCGCGGGCGCGGTCGAGCGCGGCGCGGCTCAGGCGGCGGTATCGCGCCGGGTCGCGGCATAGCCCATCGATCGCGCGGGCGTAGTCCCCCGGGCCCGCGTCCACCGGGAGCACCAGGCCCGTCTGCTCGTGCAGCACCACCTCCGGCAGCCCGCCCGCGGCGGAGACCACGCTCGGCCGGCCGAAGTGCGCCGCTTCCGCCGGCGCAATGCCCCACGCCTCGGCCAGTGACGGGAGGATCATCAGGTGCGACTCGGCGAGCACCGCCCTGTGCCTGGCACGGTCCGCGGGGTCGCTCAGGCGCAGCGGCCCGAGGTGCTCCGCCAGCGGCGAGCGGGGGATCGACGCATGGTCGCGACCGATGATCGTGAGGCGCGGCCGCCAGCCCATCCGCGACAACGCCTCCACGCACCGCACCGCCAGCCCTGTCCGTTTCCGCACAGGGTCCGCGGCGACGATGCACAGCCGCAGGTCGCGGCCCTCGGGCGGCGCGGGGTGCAGCGGCTCCCGCGGATCGGGCACGATCGTCGCGCCCAGCGGCGCGAGGGCCACGCGCTCGGGGGGCACGCCGTAGTGCTCGATCGCCGATCGGCACGCGCGCCCCGACGCCAGCACGCAGGCATCGGCGCGGCCCAGGGCGGCCCGTTCCATCGCGTCGATGGAGGCCCAGGCGCCAGGACCGCGGGCGCGGGCCGCGGGGTACGTGTCGCGGAGCACCCGCGCCGTCGCGTCGCTGAAGTGCGCGATGGGGAGGTGGGTGTCGAGCGCGAAGAGGATGTCGGAGGCGAAGACGCCGATCACCGCGTCGGCCCGGGCGCCGGCGAGCCGGGCAGAGACGTGGGCCGACCGGGCCCTGGCCCGAGCGACCAGGCAGCGCCGGACCAACCCGGGCGCCAGGCGGTCAACCGGGCCCGAGAGGTCGGACGCGGCGCGCCGGAGTCGGCGCTGTGCCCACCGCGAGGGTCTCCATCCGCGCTCGGGGGGGCATGGTCGAGCCGGATGGTCTTCCCGCCGGGGGCGTGCCCCATGTGGGGTGATGATCTCGACATGGCCCACCAGCCCCCTGAGGGCTTGGAGGACCGCGAAAGGGATTCCGGAGACGGCCGCGGGGTCCTCGGGGTCCGCGGACGCGACCAAGGCGACGCGAAGAGACCGAGGATCGAGGAGACCAGTGGTCCGCGGGCGGTCATCCGCCGCCGGGGATGTCTGGAGCAAACACCGATCGTTCACCGACCATCCCTCCCTCGGGCCGCACCCTCCCGCGTCGAGGCGGGGCGAACGGGCTCACGGATCGGGCATCCCGTGGGCGGGCTTGCCTGACCACGGGGCCATCCTATCCTTTCCGCCCGGTTTTCCAGACCGGGCGACCTCATCCCGTGAATCTTCCTGAGAAGGGCACCATGGCTTCCACCGGCACCATCACCCAGGTCATCGGTTCCACGTTCGACGCCCAGTTCGCCGAGGGCACGCTCCCCGCGATCTACAACGCCCTGAAGATGGAGGCCGACACGCCCGTCGGCAAACTCCACCTCACCGGCGAGGTCCAGCAGCACCTCGGCGGCGGCCGCGTCCGCGCCGTGGCCCTCGGCACCACCGACGGCCTCCGCCGCGGGATGCCCTGCACCGACACCGGCGGGCCCGTCGCCGTCCCCGTCGGCGAGCGCGTCCTGGGCCGCGTCTTCAACCTCCTGGGTGAGCCCATCGACAAGGGCGCCCCCATGGGCGCGGGCAAGACCAGCCCCATCCACAAGCAGCCTCCCGAGTTCTCCGCGCTCAACCCCAAGACCGAGATCCTCCCCACCGGCATCAAGGTCATCGACCTCCTCTGCCCCTTCGTCCGCGGCGGCAAGATCGGCCTCTTCGGCGGCGCCGGCGTCGGCAAGACCGTCATCATCCAGGAGATGATCGCCCGCGTCGCCCGAAACTTCGGCGGCTACTCCGTCTTCGCCGGCGTCGGTGAACGCACCCGCGAGGGCAACGACCTCTGGCGCGAAATGAAGGAGGCCGAGTACATCGACTCCACCGGCAAGAAGTGCCACGTCCTCGACAAGGTCGCCATGGTCTTCGGCCAGATGAACGAGCCGCCCGGCGCGCGTCTCCGCGTCGCCCTTTCCGGCCTCACCATGGCCGAGGACTTCCGCGACGAGTCGGGCAAAGAAACCCTCATGTTCGTCGACAACATCTTCCGCTTCACGCAGGCGGGCTCCGAGGTGTCGGCGCTCCTGGGCCGCATGCCCAGCGCCGTGGGCTACCAGCCCACCCTCAGCACCGAGATGGGCGAGTTGCAGGAGCGCATCACCTCGACGGCCAAGGGCGCCATCACCTCCGTCCAGGCCATCTACGTCCCCGCCGACGACCTCACCGATCCTGCCCCCGCGACGGCCTTCGGCCACCTCGACGCGTTCGTCGTGCTCGCGCGCGGCATCGCCGAGAAGGGCATCTTCCCCGCCGTCGATCCCCTCGCCTCCACCAGCCGAATCCTCTCTGCGGACATCATCGGGGAGCGGCACTACCGCGTCAGCCGGCGCGTGCAGACGATCCTCCAGCGGTACAAGGACCTGCAGGACATCATCGCCATCCTGGGCGTCGACGAACTCTCCGAAGAGGACAAGTTGACCGTCGCCCGCGCCCGCAAGATCGAGCGGTTCCTCTCCCAGCCCTTCTACGTCGCCGAGGTCTTCACCGGCTTCCCGGGCGTGACGACCAACCTCGACGAGTGCCTCGACTCGTTCGAGCGGATCTGCAACGGCGAGGGCGACGACCTGCCCGAGGGCGCCTTCATGTACGTCGGCACCCTCGCCGACGCCCGCAAGAAGGCCGAGAAGATGAAGGGCTGAGACCCGCCCGTCAGTCCCGGTCGCAAGCACAGAGCCCCCGGCACGGCCCGGGGGTTTTTTTGTTCCCACGCGACCCGTCTCCTGCGGTGTCCATCCTGCATGCCATCGATGACCCTCCCTTCCATCGGACTGGCCTGCCTGCTGGCTTGCCAGCCCCCGCTCTGTGCGGATCCCCGGGTGGGCTACCTTCGCGACCACGCCATCGGTGTTCGCACCATCGACGAGCCCTCCGCCCCAACTGCCGACGAGCCGGTGCGAGAGGACTTCTCCGACCTCATACCGCTCAAGGCCCTCATCGGCTCGGCACGCGTGGTCGCGCTGGGGGAGCAATCTCACGGCGACGGCGCGACCTTCAAGGCGAAGTGCCGCCTCGTCCGTTTCCTTCACCAGGAGATGGGCTTCGAGGTTCTGGCGTGGGAGTCAGGCCTGTTCGATTGCCGCCGCGTCGATGAACTCTTTGCTCAGGGCGTCGAGCCCGGGAGCGCCGCCAAGGTCGCCCACGAGCACGGCATCTTCGGCATCTGGGCCCAGAGCGCGCAGGCCGCTCCGGTGCTGGAGTACGCCGCCCGATCCGCTCGCGCGGACCCTGTGCGCCGACTCATGATCGCCGGCTTCGACAGTCAGTACACATCCGCCGCGTCGCGCCGGGCGCACGCCGATTGGCTTTCCCGTTGGTTCGCGAGCCTCACGACGCCGAACCTGCCCGCCCAGATGATCGACGAGGGGGTCGAGGCGGTCCGTTGGATGGCCGCCCGGCTCCGCGAGGACGGCAAGCCGCCCGGTGGCTCCGAGGAGCGCCTCGACGAGGCCCGCGAGCAGGTGCGCGCCCTCGTCGCGATCCTCGAGTCTCGCCGCGCCGACCTCGCCCGCTCCGCCGAGCCGCGCGAGATCGAGTTCGTCCGCCGGACCCTCCTCAACCTGCTCACATTCGACCGCGCGATGCGCGGCATGAACCGCGCCAACATCCAGGCCACCCCAGCCCCAATCCTGCAGGAGCGGGACGAGCGCATGGGCTCCAATCTCGCGTTCCTTGCCCGAACCTACTACCCGGACAAGAAGATCATCGCCTGGGCCGCGAGTTCCCACCTGCTCCGGAACCCCGAGGAGTGCCAGAGCCTGTACGGCCGCCCGAGGGCCGAGGGCCCCGACGCCTTCAAGCCGATGGGGCACTTCGCCGCCGCGGATCTGGGCGCGGACTACTTCTCGATCACGTTCAGCGCGTTCGAGGGATCGATCGGCCGCCCGTGGTCCGGCCCCACGCCGGTCCCCGCCGCCGAGCCGGGGGACATCGAATCCCTGATGAAGGACGCGGGCCTCTCCCTGGCGATCATCTCGCTCCGCCCGACGCCGGGCGATCCCGCAGCGGCCTGGCTGGGACAGCCCCAGGTCATGCGCCCGATGGGCTACGGGCGAGAGCGAGCCGTGTGGGGCCGCTGCTTCGACGCGCTGTTCTTCACGCGGGAGATGACGCCCAGCACCTCGACTGCCGCGGATCAACCGTGAGGCCGCCGGGGCGTGCCAACGCTAGCGGGCCGGCCCGGCGCCCACGCTGATCCCCACCGGCACGAACGTCGGCTTCACCCGCGCCTCGAACTCCGCAGGGTACTTGTTCATGATCGTCCGCACCGCCCAGTTGTTCCCGTCAGCCAGCCCGCAGATCGTCGTCCCCGGCATCGCCCCCATGCTCGTCGCGATCTCCAGCGCCAGATCAAGGTCCTTGCTCCGCGCCTCGCCACGTTCGATCTTCACCAGCAACTGGTACAGCCACCCGCTCCCCTCCCGGCACGGCGTGCACTGCCCGCAACTCTCGTGCTTGTAGAACCGCGCGATGTTCCGCGCCACCATCACCATGTCCGTGTCCTCGTCGAACACCGTCGGGCACGCCGTCCCCAGCCCCAGCACGTTGTACTTCCGCCCGATGTCGAAGTCCATCTCCGCGTCCATCTGGTCCGGCCCCAGCACCCCCATGCTGATGCCCCCGGCGATCGCCCCCTTGAACTTCTTCCCCCCACGCATCCCGTTGCAGTAGTCCTTGCTCTCGATCAGCACCCGCAGCGGGATTCCCAGGTCGCACTCGTACACCCCGGGCCGGTTCACGTGCCCGCTCACCCCCATCAGTTTCGTCCCCCACGACGGCGGCGCCCCCTGGAAACTCGACGCGCACCCCTGTCTGCTGAACCACTCCCACCCGTTCGCCATGATGCTCGGCACGTGCGCCAGAGTCTCCACGTTGTTGATGATCGTCGGCCTCCCGAACAGCCCCTTGATCGCCGGGAACGGCGGCTTGTTCCGCGGCCACCCGCGCTTCCCCTCGATGCTCTCCAGAAGCCCCGTCTCTTCCCCGCAGATGTACGCCCCCGCGCCCCTGTGCAGGTAGCAGTCCACCTTCCACGCCTGATCGCGGTTCTTCGTCCGCGCCCCGCCGAAGAGCCCGCTCCCGCCGAAGATCCCCGCCGCGTACGCCTCCTTGATCGCGCTCTCCATCACCATCGCCTGGTGGTGATACTCCCCGCGGATGTAGAAGTACGCCACCGGAATCCGGCACGCGTAGCACGCGATCGCGATCCCCTCCAGCACCAGGTGCGGGTCGAAGTCCATCAGCAGCCGGTCCTTGAACGACGCCGGCTCGGACTCATCCGCGTTGATCGCCAGGTACCGCATCCCGCCCTCGCCGTTTGCGTCGGGCTTGGGGAGGAACGACCACTTCATCCCCGCCGGGAACCCCGCGCCGCCGCGCCCGCGGAGGTTCGCCTTCTTGACCTCATCGACCACCTCGTCGGGCGTCATCGTCTCGATGACCTTCCTCAGCGCCTCGTACCCGCCGGTCTTGCGATACTCCTCGAGCGAGATCACCCGCCGGCCCTTCGGGTCGCCAAACGGCCAGCACGGGATCCGCTGCGTCAGAACCGGTTGCGTGGTCTTCGGAGTCCAGGTCGTCGCCATAGGGCGGGAGTGTAGGGGGCGGCGCTCTCGGCTCCGAGCCCTGCTCCCACAGCCCCCCAACCATCCCCCATGCTGTCCCCCCGCCCTTCGGACGCCCGAGGCCTCACCCGCATCGACTGGCTCCACAGCCGGCACACCTTCTCCTTTGGTGATTACCACGACCCCAGACACATGGGCTTCCGCGCTCTCCGCGTCCTCAACGACGACACCGTCGCCCCGGGCCAGGGCTTCGGTACCCACGGCCACCGCGACATGGAGATCCTCACCCTCGTCCTCTCCGGCGCCCTCGCCCACAAGGACAGCCTGGGCCACACCGAAACCCTCCGCCCGGGCGAGGCCCAGGTCATGACCGCCGGCTCGGGAATCCGCCACAGCGAGTTCAACCCCTCCGCGACCGAGCCTGTGCACTTCCTTCAGATGTGGATCCTGCCCAGGGCCACGGGGCTGCCCCCGGGCTACGCCCAGCGCGCGTTCCCGAGGGGCGACGCCCCCGCGGGCGTCGCCCGCATCGCCGGGCTCGTCGGCACCCATGAGGCCGACGGCGCGCTCCCGATCCAGGCCGATGCAAGCGTGTTCAGGATTGATCTTCGCCCCGGCGCGTCCGCCGATGTCCAGATTGCCCCGGGCCGGGCGGCGTGGATTCACCTTGCCACCGGCTCGGCCCGCGTCGGGTCGCTCATGGTTGCCGCGGGCGACGGCCTCGCCGCCACCGACGAGCCGCGGATCACCCTCGCCGCTGGCGCCGAGGGATGCCTCGCGGTGGTCTTCGACCTGGCGTAGGCCACGAACCAAAGTGGTACTGGTTCCATTCCGGCGCGCCGGGATGGCGTGCCGGCCTCGCAAGGGCCCCGCACCGCTCCCGCTGGCTTGGAACAGCGGTGTAAGCGCTCCCTGGACCATCCCCATTGCCGAAGCGGTGCGCGAATCGAGCCAAAGTGGTACCAACTCGGGCCTTCTCGGACCAACGCGTGCCGCGCGGTCGAAGTGCGACAAAACGCTTGAAATCACGGCTTTTTTGCGCGCCCGCCGCCCGAGGGCATCTGCTGGCACGCCCTTCGCAATAGTCCCTCGGCCACAGGTCGCTCAGGCGACGAAAGGGCGGACTCCGTGCTCGGATCAAACCAGGTCATCGTGCTCTGCTACGAGGACCAGGTCGAGCCGGGAATCGCCCGATCGATCCTGAAACACCGCTGGCAACTCGTTGACGGCAGGAGCCTCTCCCCCGTCAAGCGAGTGCTCATCGCCCATCCGCGGGCGGTGATCGTGCAGGTGCCCCCGGCGGGAGAGCCCGCCCTGGGCGTGATCGACAGGCTGGCGCGACACTGGACACCCATGGTCGTGCTCGCCGTGGCCGGCGAAGCGATGGAGTTGACCGCGAGACAAGCCGGGGCGGACTGCTTTCTTCCGACCCCGATCGAGAGCGACACGCTCGAGACCGTCATCGAGCACATGGTTCCTGGAGCGACGAGAGCAGAAAGCCCCCCCGAGACCGCCGGCCGCGTGCCGGGCCGATCGGGCGGGACACCACGGGCGGTTCCGAGAGCATCGGGACGCGTCCATTAGAAAGGTCTGGCACGTCGGTCCCACCGGGCCGGCGGCGTGTGCGAGCCGGGTGAGCATTCGGGCGGTAAAAACACGACACGACACTCCTTCCTCCCCCCGCCTGGGAACTCGCCCGACTCCGCACGCCGCCAACCCGGTTGGACCCTTCCAACCCGCCCCCCTGGAGGACCTCTCGGACTGGTTCGGATCACGCGGTCGTTTCGAGTCGTCGGTGGGTGTCTGAACAATCACACTGGTTGTTGGACGAAAAACCGACACGACACTCCTTCCTCCCAACGTTCGGCGACTGGAGCGAGAGCAGGCTCCCCCGGCGACTCGAAACGACCGAACTGCCCCGAACCACCCCAGAGGAGAACTCGCCGCGAGCCGCGAAGGAGAGAGCGCGACGGACGGCGAGGTACGAGAGAGTGGTTGCCCGAAGGAGAGAGCGGGCAACCAGAGAGAGTACGGGAGACCGAGCGAGAGAGCGGTCTCCCGGTTCACGCGCCCGCATCCCCACTGACCGGCCGCCGCCCCACCCAACCCCACTCCGCGGCACCGGTGTCCCCGCCCATCCCCAGGCCACTCGTTCAACCCTCACGCTCGACCCGCACGACGCGCGGCCGGGACTCCACCATGCGCACACCTCACGGACGAACGCCCAGCCCCCAACCCGCGCACACGCCCCTCCAAAAAGGCCCCGACGCGCCGGTCCCCGTGGCCCTCACCGCCGGCGGCACAGTCCTGCGACTCGTCAGGCCGCCCGCGACGCGGCCTCCCCGGGCACGCCGCGCCAACCTCGCTCCCGCGCAATCCGTGCGCCATCCGGGGTCGGCCTGACCCAACCGGTTTGCGAACGAACGTCGAAGGACCAAAATAACTGGCCCCTCGGCGGTGTTTTCTCGCTTTTGAGGGCAGTCGGTGGTACGTTCTCGGAGTCAGGAGAGTGACCGTCGCACCAGGGCCATGCCCAGTCGCGGCGAGCGAGAGAGTCCCCCGATCGATCCGTTGGTTTGGTCAGACCGCCCACGACACGGTGAACCCCGTGTCAGATGCCGAGCCCGTCTCTCGACGCGCGCCGGCAAGGAGTGTTCAGGATGACGTCTCGCGTCCAGCGCAGTGCCTTCGTCGTCGCCTTGGTCGCAGGGGCCGCCGTGGCCTCCGCGGATTCCACCATCACGGCCGGGTATTCCTTCTCCTTCCCCCAGGGCATCGCCACCACCTCGTTCTTCGCCGGGCCCACGGTCGAAGAGGTCGCCCGATTCAACGGGCAGCGCCTCGACCTGCCGCCCGGCCCGGGCACCGACACCCGCGTCCCCGAGTTCTTCACCGCCTTCTGCGTCGAGGTTGACACGTTCATCCTCAACCCCAGCGTCCACAAGGTCGTAACGCTCGCGGGTTCGACCACCGACGTGGGCGGCGGCGGCGGCAGCCCCGCGGTCTTCTTCGACGCCCTTCGCACCGAGCGCGTTGAGCGTCTCTGGGGCGGATTCGTTTCGTCGGTGGTAGACCCCAACTCCTCCGCCGCCTTCCAACTCGCCCTGTGGGAACTCTGCTACGACACGGATGCGACGCTCGTCGGCCCCGGTGCGTATTTCGTTGACGCCGGGCAGTTCCAGCCAGGGATCACCGACCTCGCGGAGTCCTGGCTCGCCGTTGTCCGTTCCGGTGCCGTGCTGCCCCGCCCCTCGCTGGTGCTGCTGACCGCCCCGGGCACGCAGGACGTGATCACGATCCCGGGCCCCGGGGCCGTCTCGCTCCTGAGCCTGGCGGGCCTCGCCGCCTTCCGGCGTCGCCGGTAGTCCGCTCCGTTCCTCTGAACCGAGACATCCTTCAAACCCGCGGCTTCTCCCTCACCGGTGGCCGCGGGTTTTTTGTTTGTCTTTCGAGTCGCCGGCGCGGTGGACCCGGGCGCGTCGGCGCTCCAAGAATCGCGCGGCCGGCGCGTGGTGCAACGGAGGCCCGCGAGCCGATCCTAATGGCCTGTTCCCGTCGCGCGCGTCGCCACGCAAAGCCCCGCGCCCACGTGCCGCGCCCGGGCGCCACAATCGCCTCCCACGGAAGGTTGACCCCATGGCCTTGCAGTCGCAGACCCCCCGGGCGCCCCAACGCCTTGTGCCCGTCTCGTCCTCTTCCTCGGGGCTCTCCTCGAAGGCCAAACTGGCGATCGGCGGCGTCGGCGTCGTCGCCATCGGGGCCGCCGCGGTCCTCGCATTCAAACTGGGCTTCTCGGGGGCTTCACCCGCCCCCGCCTCCGCCGAGCCGGGTGTCACCGATCCACTCAACGTTCCGCCGGCCGCCAGCGCCGCTCACACGCCCCCCTCCGGGACCGACACCGCTCAGGCCAATCCCCCCAAACCCCCAGCAACCATCCAGATGGGCCGGCAGGACGCCGCCGCCCTCGTACCCCCGCCCGCCGGGACCCCCGGCATGACCCCTGAGGCGACCCCGGGCTCCACTCCGGGCTCTGTGCCGTCCGTGCCCGGGGCCGACGGCGGCCTCGTGCCGGCCCCCACGGGGACGGGTGCCGGTCCGACCGCGCCGCCCGGCGGCCCAGAAAGCGCCGCGCCCTTGGCACCGCCCGAGCCCCCCGCGATGAGCGAGGGCCGTCGGCTGATGGAGCAGGCCGCTCGGGCCCAGGCCGAAGGCCGCCAGGTCGAAGCCCGCGCGTTGCTCAATCGCGTGCTGCTCGACGGGCGGATCCCCGCCAACGAGCGCGGGGCCGTGCGCCAGCAGATCGCCGCCCTCAACGAGTCGCTGGTCTTCGGCACCGCCGTGGGAAAGGGCGACCCGTTCTGTGATGTCTACACGGTTGCGTCGGGGGATTCCTTGGTGAGCATCCGCGCCAAGCAGTCGCTGCCGATCGACTGGCGGTTGCTCCAGCGCATCAACAAGGTGAACCCGAACGCGTTGCGTGTGGGCCAGAAACTCAAACTCGTGCGGGTGCCCTTCCACGCGGTGGTCCGCAAGAGCGAGTACCGCCTGGACCTGTACATGGGCGACCCGCCCACGCCCACTTCGACATCCGCCGGGCCCGACGGGCAGGACCCCTCGTGGACGTTCGTGCGCGCGTTCCCGGTGGGACTGGGCGAGGGCAACGGGACGCCCGAGGGCACGTTCGTGGTCCGCCCGCGCTCCAAACTGGTGAACCCGCACTGGGTGAACCCTCGCACCGGCGAGCGGTTCGGAGCCGACGACCCCAAAAACCCCATCGGGGAGTACTGGATCGGGCTGGAGGGCGCCGACGAGGCGAGCAAGAAGTTCACCAGTTACGGGCTCCACGGCACGATCGACCCCTCGTCCATCGGGGCCAGCAAGTCCATGGGCTGCGTGCGGATGGCCGCCGACGACATCGCACTCATGTTTGAGGTTTTGGCCGAGCGCGTGAGCACCGTTCGGATCGTGCGTTAGCACGGTGCCCGCGGCTTCGCAGCGTGCGTGATGCCGGTTGTAGATTTGTCTGAGCGTGGGCGGGGTCTTAGGCTCCGCCCATGCTCCCGGTGTTTAACGGACTCAACCTGCGGTGCGCCGACTCGGTCGCGGAGGCCTTCCGTGCCGGGGCGTCGGCGTGCCTGTCGGCCAAGTGCCGGCGCGGGAGCATCGAGGAAATCGATCTTGGCGCGCCCCTGCCCGAGACGGGCCGGCTGGTGGCGACGGGCGACCTGCACGACAACCCGGTGCACCTGGCGCGGGTGCTCCAGGCCGCGGGGCTTGATGACCCGGCGCGTCCGCACACCGATCGCGCGCACCTGACGCTCCATGAACTGATCCACGGCGACCAGTTGGTGCAGGAGATGGACTTCTCGTACCGCACGCTCTGCCGAGCGGCGCACCTGAAGGCCGCCTTCCCCGAGCACGCCCACGTGCTGCTGGCGAACCACGAACTCTCGCAGATTGTCGGCGCGGGGGTGATGAAGGACGGGGTGGATTGCGTCGCGGCGTTCAATGATGCGGTTGATCACACGTTCGGCGACGCCGCCGGGCCCGTGCACGAGGCGATCAAGGGCTTTATCCGCGCGCTCCCGCTGGCTCTGCGTGTCCGCGGCGCGGCCATCTCCCCGCCACCGGGGGGCGGAAAAATCCCAGGAGATAAAGTCGTAGGAACATTGCTGTGCGCGCACAGCCTCCCGGCTCCGGAACTAATGGACCGCTTCGATGTGACCGTGCTTTCGCGTGCCCTGGATGACGACGATTACATTCCGCGCCGGGGCTCGGCGCACCTGATGGTGTGGGGGCGGGGGCACACGCCGGAGCACGTCGAAGGCCTTGCGACGCTTCTGGGCGTGGATGCCTTCGTTCTGGGGCACGAGAAGGCGGACTCCGGTGTTCACCGGATTTCGCCGCGGGCATTGGTGATCAACAGCGACCACAGTCGTGGGGCGTTTTGTGTCATCACGCCATCGTCACACACGATTACGTGGCTTTCGAGCGAATCCGGACGCAAACCTGAGTGAACCACACGAACGGGCCGTGGGCTTGGGGGCTTCCCGTGCGACGCATTCTCTATTCTCTTCTCCGGCATTGTGCCGATGCCCTGTAGAGTCCGATGCATAGGTAGGGATCGCGCGAGCCGCTCGAACACGGTCTGTCGCGTTCCTGAGAAGCGGAACCCACCCATGGACGCCTTTCGTTTCGGCGCGTCTGCACCTCCTGATCACTGCCCGAATCATGAACCCAATGCCGTCGCGTGCGCCTGGTCGGTCGCGGCGGCGCTCCAGATCATCTATGAAGGGGGGGAGTCCCCCCTGCGGAGGTGGGTGGATCGGGCGGCGGGCGCGTTGTCGGGCGGGTTCTGTGCCGTGCGTTGCGGCGGAGCGTGGACTTTTAGCGTTGCGGTGTGCCGGACGACGGGCGAGGGGGAGGTGAGCGTGCTCGGGGTCGGGAGCAGCAGCGAGTCGCAGCCGATCGGCCTGGCGACGGAGGGTGGGGAGCGATCGGGGGGCCTGGGGGCAGCGGACGCCACCGGCATGGGCTTTGTGCCTATTGACCTTGCCGAGCCGAAGCACGCCAGCGGCTCGTGGTGCCGCAGCGAGGTCTACCCCGACGAGTTCTGGGAGCGGCACCCGATCCGCGCGGGGCGGGGCGCGATGGGGCTCGACGAGTTCTGCCGCGCGAGCGTGTTGATCCCGACGGGGCCGGACGCGGCGCCGACGCGGGTGGTGCTGCAAGCCGACGCACCGGTGGGCGCGGCGTTCCCGGCGGGGGCGGACAAGTTCCTGGAGGTCATGGCGCCGGCGCTGGCGCACGCGTTTGTGGCGCAGGTGCAGACTCCCGCGCGGCGGCGGGAGAGCCTCCTGCTGCGGATTTCCCCGTCGCAGCGGCAGATCCTGCCGTTGCTGGTCGAGGGCAAGTCGGAGCGAGAGATTGCCACGGTGCTGCACCGCAGCCCGCACACGGTGCACGACCACGTGAAGTCGATCTACTCGACGCTGGGGATCACCTCGCGGTACGAACTCCTGGCCCTGTGGACGCAGGCGGTCGCCCCTCGCTCAGCGGCGTAGGGGTTGTTTCGGGGGGTGTCGGTCGGGCATTCAGTGGCAGGGTCCGGTTTCCGATATACTGGATGGATGCCCTCCGCCGACGGACCCGCGTGAATGGCCCACCTCGCGTGCATCGCGCCATTCGGCTTCTCGTTCGACCCGACCAGATTCCTGGCGGCGTACCGTGCCGTGGGGTGCTCGACATGCCAGTTCTACCGCAATGAGCAGCGGCCGCCGGCGGTCGCGGACGCGCTGAAAGCGGCCTCGCTGGCGGGTCTCCGCTTTGACTCGATCCACGGGGTCTTTGGGTTCCATCTTGATCCATCGTCGTCGGACGAGCGGCATCGGCAGCGGTGCCTGGAGATCTACGAGGGGGAGGGGCGTCTGGCCCTCGAACTCGGGGGGCCGATGGTGGTGGTGCACCCGTCGGCGTGGAACCCCGGGATGCGGATGATGACGCGGGCGGAGATCGAGGCGGCGTCGGCCCCGCGGTGGGCGCATCTCGACGACTTCATGAAGCGGCTGGCGGCGATCGGGGAAGTTCAGGGCGTGACGTACTTGATCGAGAACCAGCCCATGAACTGCCCGCTGGGGCATGACACGGTGCGCCTTGCTCGGGCGGTGCTTGCGGTGGGGTCGCCGCGGATCCGGATGTGCCTGGACAGCGGGCACGCGCATATGACCGGCGACGTGGTGGCTTCGCTCCGCGAGGCGATGCCGGCGATCGAGTACCTGCACGTGCACGACAACGACGCGAAGGTGGACGACCACCGGATGCCCGGAGACGGGACGATTGACTGGGCGGGGTTCGCGCGGGTGCTGAAAGAGACGGGGAGCACGGTGCCGCGGATGCTTGAGGTGTTCTACGACGAAGCGCGCGTGGAGGCGCTGGGCCGGGACGGGCTGGGGGCGCGTCTGGCGTCGGCGTGCGCGACGGGGTGATGTGACGGGGGTCCCGTGTGGCGTGGGATGCGCGACGGCGCGGGCTCAGTGCCCGCCGTGCGCGGCGGGGGCGTGCGCCGCGGCGGGCGCGGGGGCGGGCGCATGTGCCGAAGCGGGGGCGTGAGCGGCGGCCTTGGTGCGCGGCTCGGGGGCGGGCGCACCGTGACCGTGGGCCGGGGTGCCCGCTGAATCGTGCTCGGCTGCGCCCTGATGGAGGCTCACGGCACCTTCGACGGGTTCGAGGGCCGGGGGCTTCATGAACACGAAGGCGCCGATCCAGACGATGACGGCCCAGAAGAGCGTGACGACCCCCGCCCAGCCGATCGTCTGCCGGGTCGATTCGGGCATCGCGCCGAGCCGCATGGCGAGGGGCGAGGCCGTGCGCTCGAGGAGAAGGACGATCGACGAAGGCTGCGACTCTTGGGCGGGGGGAGGTTGAACGGGCGCGGGAGCCGGCTGTGGGGTGCCGGGTGCCGCGGGCGCACTGGCGGCGGTGGGTGTCGCGGCAGCGGGCTTGGCAGGCGCCGGCGCAGGCGCGGGTGTTGACGCCGCGGGCGCCGGGGCGACGGGCGGATGGGGCGGCGCTGGGGGCGTGTGGGCCGCGGGAGTCGGTGTGGGGATAGGGGAAGCGGCGGCGGGCGGTGCCGCGTTGGTGGGGTCAGCGAACTCGTCGTCGGCGACATCGACAGCCTTGGCGGCGATCTGGTCATCGAGGCGGGCGATGGCTGCGGGATCGGAGGCCGGGGGCATAACGCTGGATTCGCTCGCGGGACTCACGCTGGTGGGTTCGGGCTCGGCAGCGGGTGACGCGCCCGGCGCCGCGGCGTCCTCTGGCGAGGTCGTCGCGAGCGGAGCGTCTGTATCGGGCGCGGGCTGAGCGGACTGTGCGTGGGGGACACCCTCGGTTTGCGGCGGCGCTTCCGTATCGCCCGCGCCGTCGGCAAGGTCTGCCGGGGCAGCGTCATCGGCGGGAGGCGGCTCGGGTGACGCCGCTGCGGACTTGGCCTGCGCGTCGGAGAGCGCGGCTTGGACGGCGTCATCGAGGTCGGGCGAAGGCCCGGGGGCTTCGTCTGGAGCGGCGGCGGGGGTGGTGGGACTTGGCGGCGCGATCGGGGCCGGTGCGATCGAGTCCCCCAAGGGTTGGGTCAGGTCGAGGGGGATGGGCGCGGGGGCGACGTCGTCGGCCTCGAGCACGCGGGCGAGATCGCCGGTGGTTTCTTCGACCTGGCGAAGCAGGTCCTCGACGCGGGCGTCGAGGGAGTCCGGCGCGGCATGTGCGGGTGCTTCGGCCATGTGCCGGGTGCGTGGGGGGACGGGGCTGCGGGAGTTTGGCGAGCGGGGTCTACACTCGCCCGCATCGAGCATCGACGAAGGGTCGCTTGGCCTTCAGCGGGCTTTTCCGGGCGTGGCGGGGGGCTGATGGGAAGGTCCGAGATCGCGCCGGTCAACCGTCATGCCCGGCGTGGGCGGGCGGGCAGTCGGCCCGGGCGCGGGCTTGGAGGTGGGCGGGGGGAGTGAAGGAGGACGTCCGCGAACCATGCACCGACTCTATGTCGAATCCGGGATCGAGCCGAGCGTGGACGTGGGCGGCGTGATGGTGGTGACGGGGGAGGAGGCTCGGCACGCGGTGCTGGCGCGTCGGCTGGTGCCGGGCGAAGCGGTGGAGGTGCTCGACGGTCGGGGGCTGCGGGTGCGGGCGGAGGTGGTTCGAGCCGAGGCGCGGGGGCGTGGTGGCGTCGGCGCGACGGCGGAACTGGTGGTGCGAGGGATCGAGCGGGTGCCGATGGTGTCGCCTGTGGTGCACGTGCACGGCGCGACGCCCAAGGGCGACCGCGTGGACGGGATGATCGATCAGTTGAGCCAGGTGGGGGCGGCGTCGTGGTCGCCGTTGACCACCGAGCGGGGCGTGGTGGATCCGCGGGACTCGAAGTTGCTGCGACTGGAGCGGATCGCGGTGAGCGGGGCGAAGCAGTGCGGGCGGGCGCACGTGATGGCGATCGGAGCGGCGGGAGGGCTGGGGGACGTGCCGCGGGATGGCGTGGTAGTGCTTGCCGACGCGGGCGGGGATACGCCCGACGCGTCGATGTGGGGAACGGGGGTGGTGAGGCTGCTGATCGGGCCCGAGGGTGGGTGGTCGGCAGGTGAGGTGGAGCGGGCGCGGGTGATGGGCGCGAGGGTGGTGCGGTTCGGGCCGCACGCGATGCGGATCGAGACTGCGGCGGTGGTGGCGGCGGGGGTGATCATGGGGCCGTCCCGGGCGGGGTGAGGGCGGCGTGGGCGAGTTGGGGCGGATCCGATAACGCGGCGGGCGTCGGGCGCGGGGATCGTGCGAATCTGGAGTGGAATCACGCCCGGGTGCGGGCGTTGGGCGGGGCGTCGTCTAAACTTGGGTGAGCCTGCGAGATGTCATCAACCCCCGTGACCACCGGATCGGTCGTGCGCGTGCCGCTGCCTGGCGACGGCGGTGATAGCGCGCGCGGCGGCGCGCCGGGGCATGGGGTTTCCCATGGACTGGGAGTTGGCGGCGGTGTGGGTGGGGGCCCGCTGACGCTGTCGGGGTTTATCACGGACGGCTCGATCGCGAGGCTGTGCGATGAGTTTGCGCGGTTGACGGGGGTGCCGATCTGGCTGCGCGACGGCGACGGGCGTGTGATCATCCCGGCGGAGCCCGACGCGGCGGGGCGGTCATGGCGGAGCGTGGACGGGCATGATGGGGCCGTGCGGGCGTTCGAGTTGGTGGGCCGACGGCACCCGGGGAAAACGGACCTTTTCGTGGCGCCGCTCCGGCTGAGCGCCGGGGAGATCGGGGCGATCGTGATGACGGCGGACTGGGGCCTGGACGATCCGGGCAGCCGACGGGCGCTGGAGCGAGCGGTGACGCTGCTGGCGAGCACGGCGGTGGAATCGTGCGAGGAGCAGTTGTCGCTTCGGCGGCAGGCGCACGAGATGCACGCGCTGTTCCGCCTGTCGTCGCTCCTGGTGCGGGCGGGGGACGCGACGAAAGTGCTGGAAGCGGCGCTGGACCTGGCGCTGGAGGTGCTGCGGTGCGACGCGGGGAGCATCGCGGTGCTGGAGGCGTCCGGGGGGGGGAGCGGGGGGGGCGGCGCGGGCATCGAGGGGGTGGAAGAACTGCGGCACCGGGCGTCGCGGGGATTGAGCGACGCGTGGCTGGCGCGGACGGCGCCGCTGTCGGAAGGGGGGGTCTGGCGGGCGGCGGCGCTGCAGGGCGAGGTGGTGTGCGTGGAGGACCTGCAGCGGGACGCGCGGGTGGCGGATACGTCATGGCCCCGGCGTGAGGGTCTGCTGAGCATGATCGCGACGGGGCTCTTGTTCCAGGGTCGCGCGTCGGGGCTGATCCGGCTGTACAGCCGAACGCCGCGGGCGTTCACGGCGCAGGACCGCGGGCTGCTGCGGTCGATCGCGGACCACGTGGCGATGGCGCTGGCGCACGGGCGGCTGCGGGCGCTGCGGGAGGAGGACCAGCAGATCAAGAGGCAGGTGCGGATCGCGGCGGACGTGCAGAGGCGGATGCTCCCGCAGTCGATGCCGGCGGTGGAACCGTTCGACATCGCGGCGCGGTATGCGCCGTCGTTTCACCTGGGCGGGGACTTTTACGACGCGTTCGTGCGGCGCGGGCAGTTGGCGCTGGCGGTGTGCGACGTGGTGGGCAAGGGGGTGCCGGCGGCGCTGCTCATGTCGGCGGTGCGGGCGAGCCTGCGGGCGCACACGCTGGACCTGGACCAACTCGACGACGTGATGAGCCGGGTGAACCGGGCCCTGGTGCGGGACACGCTGGAGAGCGAGTTCGCGACGCTGTGGCTGGGGATGGCCGATCCGGCGACGCTGCGGCTGACGTACTGCGGCGCTGGGCACGATCCGCCGCTGGTGTTCCGGGTGCCGCGGCATCGGGCGCCGACGCAGGCGGACGTGGACGAACTGGCCGCGGGCGGGATGGTGCTGGGGATCGACCCGAGCCAGCGGTACCAGGTCGGGCAGTTCGACCTGCACCCGGGCGACGTGCTGCTGGCGTACACCGACGGGCTGTCCGAGGCGACGAACTTCGAGAACGCGAAGTTCGGGCACGAGCGGATCAAGGCGGCGGTGCTGGAGTTGCTGCGGGAGCGGCCCGAGGCCGACGCGGCGGCGGTGGTGGAGCACCTGGCGAGGAGCCTGCGGAACTTCTGCGGGCTCAAGGCGTCCACCGACGACGTGACGCTGCTGGTGCTGCGCGTGAAGCACGCGGCCGGCGCGGCGGGGGGAGCGAGCGTGGACGGGCCGGCGATCTGAGGCGGCGCGGCGGAGGGGTGGGGGGGCGGGCTTGGGAGGGTCTCAGGCCGGGGTTGGCGATGGTGGCGCGGGTGGGGGGCCGCACTTTCGAACCGTCTCGGCAACCTTGTTGACGATCCGGAGGAGGATCCGCCCAGGGACGTAGCCCTCAACGGATTTCACGTCGCTGGCGCGGAGACGCACAAGCCAGTCGCATACAGCGGCGCTGCGTCGGCGCAGGCGCGTGGCTGGATGCCCGATTGGGTCCCAGGGCAACTCGACATGCGAGTCCGGGGGGGGCTCACCGAACGTTGTTGTCACAGCGACGCCAACCCACTCTTGATCGAGCAGGATCTCATCGGTCCGGGTGGCGACCACCACCGGTCTGACCTTCACGGCGCCGCGGGGATCGGCGATGGCCGCCCAGACGATCGCGCCGATCCTGAGGCTTTGGTGCGGGCCCACGCAGCCAGTCTAAGCGGGAGTGAACGGATCGTCCTGCTGATCGAACCATCCCTGAGGCGGTGGGCGGCGCTCGGCGGCCTTGAGCAACTCCGCCCGGGGAGGCACCGCTCGGGCGATGGTGGTGGGCAGGGCGTCGGCACCCGGGGACGCATCGAACGTCCCCCAAGTCCTGCCCGCACCGACAGTGCACACCATCGCCCGCTGGTTGCTGTGGGTCGCCAGCGCCCGGGCGATCGACGGAATGGGCGTGGAGGTGTTCATGGCTCGGACCGCTCACACTCTACAACAAACGGGCGTTGCTGCAAGATCCGCCCGTCGGACTTGACGCTGACCCAGTACTTTCCGGCGGCGGGGAGGGCCAGGTTCACGATCCGCACGTGAATATCGACAATCATCAAGGGGTCTTCAACCCGGAGAGGGCCGCCGGTTCTCCAGATGATGTCTCCGCTCTGTTCGTGCTCGATCTCGAGCCAGACGTCGTACTGACCCTTGCCGTTCGTGAGCGTAAAGAGGACCGATAAGGCGTTGAGCGCTGTCGGCGTCTGGCTCGCCCGGACCGCGTTGAACGTGCCCACTACGACCATCTTGTTCGTATCACGGTCGTGGTAGATTTCGTCGCAGACGATGATCGCTACGCACTGGAGTTCTTCCGGGTTCCTCGTCATCTGCGGGCAACTGTAGGCGGGATCCGCGCGGTCACCGGCAACGGTTGGGGCGTCGCCTCGGCCTCGGCGGGGAGGTCCGCGTCCCAGCCGCCGCCCAGGGCCTTGTAGACGGCGATGAGGTTCGCGGTGACGGTCCGCTCGCTCTCGACGAGTTGGTCCTGCAGCGCGAAGAGTTGCCGCTGCGTGTCCAGCACGCTGAAGAAGTCTGTGAGGCCCTTGGAGAAGAGTTCGGTCGCGAGGGCCACGGCGCGCTGCTCGGCCTCGACGGCGCGGCGGAGGGAGTCGCGCCGGTCCTGCTCGCGGGCGTAGTTCACGATGGCGGTCTCGGCGTTCTCGAGCGCGGCGAGGACGGCGGCCTCGTACTGCGCGGCCACCGCGTCGAGGCGGGCGTCCGCCGCGGCGATGTTGGCGCGGATCCGGCCCCCGCTGAAGATCGCCCACCGCACCGAGGGCCCGATCGAGAACGCGCGGCTGTTGGCGTCCACGAGGTCGCCCACGGTCGAGGCTTCGAGGCTGAGCGAGCCGTTGAGCGTGAAGCGCGGGTAGAGGTCGGCCGTCGCGACGCCCACGCGGGCGCTGGCGGCGGCGACGCGGCGCTCGGCGGCCCGCACGTCGGGGCGACGCCTTAGAAGATCGGCGGGCCCGCCAACCCGGGCCGTGGCGGGCACGGAGGGGATCGGGCCCGAGGCGGTGAGTTCGTCGAGGAGCGCGCCGGGCGGCCGGCCGGTGAGCACCGCGAGCCGGTGTGCCGCGCCGCGGATCCCTGCGGCGAAGGTCGGGATGGCGGCGCGGGTGGTGGCGAGTTGCGCCTCGGCCCGCTTGAGGTCCAGTTCGCTCGACAGGCCGGCGTCGAAGCGCGCCTTGCTCAGGTTCACCGTCTCCTGCTGCACGCGGATGTTGCTCTCTGCGATCGCCCGCCGCTGCTGAAACGCGCGGAGTTCCACGTAGTTCCGCGCCACCTCCGCCAGGAGCGTGACCAGCACGTCCTGGCGGGTGGCTTCGGCGGCGAGGATGTCGGCATCAGCGGCCTGCACGCCGCGGCGGACGCGCCCGAACACGTCCAGTTCCCACGTCGCATCGAAGCCCGCCGTGAAGAGGTCTGTCTCTTCGGTGTTCCCTCCGCCGCCACCCCCACCCGCGCCGCCGCCGAACTTCACGTTCTCGCTGGCGCGGCGGCGGGTGTATCCGCCGGTGGCGTCGAGTTGCGGGAGCCCGTCGGCCTCGATGACGCCGCGGAGCGCGCGGGCCTCGACGACGCGGGCCCGGGCGGCCTTCAGATCGAGGTTCCCGGCCATCGCGGCGGTCACAAGGCCGTCGAGCGCGGGATCGCCCAGCGCCCGCCACCAGGTTCGGATCTGCTCGGCGTCGGGCGCGTCGGCGCTCAGCCCCCCCTCGGGCGGGGTCGCCCACTGCTCGGGGCGGGCGACGGTGGGCTCGGCGTATTCGGGCCCGACCGTGCAGGCCGTGAGCAACGCGGCGGGGGTGAGGGCACAGAGCAGTCGGGCGGTGGTGCGGTTCATGGTGGCTTCTTCGAACGGAGGGTGCGGGACAACGAGGTGAGGCGCGCGTGGGTGGGGAATGACAGGGGCGTGCGGGATCAGTTCGCGGGCGGCGCGGGCTGGGGTGCGGGGGACAGCGCGGGGGTGAGCGCGGGGGCGTCGATGTAGACGTCCATCTGCTGGCCGACGTAGACGGGGAAGTCGGCGCGGTCGAAGGCGTAGACGACCTGGAGGACGCGGGTGTCGACGCGCTCGGTGCTCTCGCCGGTGAGGGAGCGCTTGGGGACAACGTAGGGGTCGATGCGGACGAAGCGGAGGGGGGTACGGAGGCTGCTGTTGCCGCGGAGCGAGGCGGAGGCCTTGGAGTCGGCCTTGACGCGCCAGGCGTCGTTTTCGTCTACGTCGACGCGAACGTGGAGGGTCTTCACGCCGCCCAGCATGATGAGCGGGGTCGAGAGCGGGCCGGCCTGGGCGAACTCCCCGGCGCGGATGTTGAGTTGCAGCACCTGCCCGTCCACGGGGGCCTTCACGGTGAGCCGGTCAAGATCGACCTGCGCGGCGTCCGCCCGCGCGCGGGCGGCGGCCACCTGGGCGCGGGCCACTTCCTCATCCGGATCCCACGCGCCGGCCTTCAGGAGCGCGAGTTGGGCGCTCGCCTCGGCGAGGCGCGTCTCCGCGGTCGCGACCGCGTTGCGGCGCCTGGTCAGTTCCTCCTGCACGATGGCTCGCTTGTCGGTGACGGCCTCCATCATCGCCAGTTGCGTTTTCAGGTCGTCGAGCATCGCGTTCATCTCGCGCACGCGGGCCTCGGCGGGGGGCACGTCTTCGGCGCGGGGGAGGGCTTCGAGCCGGACCAGCGATGCCTGGGCCGTCCGGAGCGCGGCCTGTTCGACCGCCAGCGCCGCCCGGGCCGCGCGGTCGTCGATGGTGAAGAGCGGGTCGCCCTTGCTGACCATCTGCCCGTGGGTCACGTGGACGGTCATCACCACCCCGGGCACGTGCGTGCCGATGGCGATGTTCTGCGTGCTGGACTCGACGATCCCCGCGCCCGCGACGGCGGACGAATAGGGCGAAGTGGCGGGGGCTGCGACGGGGGGCGCGGGCGGCGCGGAGCGCCCCTCTGACCGCACGGTGTAGACCGCCATGCCTACGCCGGCGACGGCGAGAAGGGGGATCACGTATGTTCGAACAACCATTCGTTATCTCCGATCGGGGACCGGGGGGAGGCGTCGGAGCCGCCCCGTCGGTGTGGTCCGTCCATCAGTGTCCGGGTGCGCCGGCGGCGATCTCCGCGCCGGTGGCGATGCTCTCGATCCGTCCGTCGTCCATCCGCGCGATGCGGTCGGCGAAGCCGAAGATGCGGGCGTCGTGGGTCACGATGACCAGCGCCCGGCCCTCGCTCAGGCCGACGTGCTTGAGCAGGCGCATGATCACGTGCCCGGTCTCGTGGTCCAGAGCGCTGGTGGGCTCGTCGCAGACGATCAGCCGCGGCTCGTGGACCAGCGCCCGCGCGATGGCGACGCGCTGCTGCTGGCCGCCCGAGAGTTGCGAGGGGAGCGACCCCGAGCGTTCGCCGAGCCCGACGCGGGCGAGCATGTCCTGGGCCTTGCGGACGGCCGAGGAGCGCCCCTCGCCCAGGATCATGAGGGGCACGGCGACGTTTTCCGCCGCCGAGAGCGTGGGGATGAGGTTGAACTGCTGGAACACGAACCCGACGGACTCGCCGCGCCAGCGTGTGCGCTGGCGCTGGGACATGCGGTTGAAGTCCTCGCCGAAGACGGTGCACTCGCCCTCGTCGCGGTCGAGGATGCCGGCGATGACGGAGATGAGCGTCGTTTTGCCGCACCCGCTGGGCCCGACGAGCATGAGCAGTTCGCCCCCGCGGATGTCGAGGTCGATGCCGCGGAGCGCGACGACCTTGGCGTCGCCCTCGCCGTAGTGCTTGGTCACGCCCTTGCAGCGCACGACGGGCGCGCCGGTCGAGGGGTGCGGGCCGGGGAGTGGGGGGGGTGGGGCGGTCGGGATGGTCGGAGTCGTCGCCATGATGAGATTTCGAGTCGGAGCGGTCCTCGGTTCGTGGATACCGGGTGCCTCAGCCCTTGAACACGATCGCCGGTTCGAGGCGGATGACCTTCCAGAGGGACATGACCGACGCGAGCATGCAGATGACGACGATGGCGCAGGCGGTGATGCCGAGCGTGTGGGGGAGGAGCCGGAAGGCCAGTTCGGTGCGCCCGCCCACGAGGTAGCCGAACGTCGACGCGGCCCCGACGCCGAGCCCGTAGCCGATCGCGCCGACGATCGCCGACTGGGTGAGGATCATCCCCAGAAGGCGGAGGTTGGTGGCCCCCATGGCCTTGAGCGCCCCGAAGTGGCGCAGGTTGTCGAGGGTGAACTGGTAGAACGTCTGCCCGGCGATGGCGGTGCCGACCAGGAACCCCAGGGTGACGGCGATCCCGAAGTTGATGGGGATGCCGGTGTACTTCATGAAGTAGAGCATCGTCTTCCACGAGAACTCGTCGCCCGTGAGCGCGACGAACCGCTTGCGTCCGCCCGCGGAGGTCTGCTCCTCGATCCGCGCGGCCAGGTCGGACGGGCTCACCCCAGGCGCGGCCTTCACCAGCACGAACGAGAGCAGTTTTCGCTCCCGCGGCGCGAACTGGATCGCCCGCGAGTAGGTCGTGTAGATCACCGGCTGGCTCTGGAAGGTCCGCCGGACCCTGCAGATGCCCACCACAACGGCCCGGCGGTCGTTGAGTTCCAGCGTGTCGCCCACCTTCAGCGGCACGGGCTTGGATCCCGGGATGATCTTCCCGTCGGGGCCCTCAGGGAACTTGCCCAGGCGCGTGGTCGCGCCCACCACGTCCACGATCACTCCCTCGGCCTGGCGGAGGTTCTCCAGCGAGCCTTCGACCATCTGGGGCGGGCCGCCGGTGAGCGTCGCGTCGTCGAGGCCGACCACGTTGCAGGTCTGGAACTGCCCGTTCTGGAGGCGAGCCTTCAAGAGGCCCTTGTAGAGGGGCATGGCCCACTCGACGCCTTCGATGCTGCGGACGCGGAAGAGGGCGGTGTCCTGCAGGGGCTTCACGTCGTCGATGAACTGGACCTTGGGGTCCATCACCCACAGGTCGGGCAGGGCCGTGTCGCTCACGAAACCGAAGGTGCGCGTCATGATGCCCGCGAAGATCGACGCCTGCTGGGTGATGAGCAGCGCGGCGAAGGCGATGCCCATGATGATGCCCAGGTACTTGGCGCGGTCGCCCATCAGCATCCGCAGCGCGACAAAGGTCATTGGGCGACCTCCTGACCGGTGGCCTTCTCAGGAACGCTCCGGCACGCCTCGCCCGCCGCCGCGATCAGCGCCAGCGACGACCGCGTGATGTGCTCGGCCATCGCCTCGATGTCCCCGGGTCCATACTCCTGGTGCGGGACGATCCGCGAGATCATCGGGCGGCAGAGTTTCATGAACAGACACTGCCCCACCACGCTGAAGCAGCACCGGCGGACCACCGGCTCGGGCGCGTCGAAGCCCAGCAGCCCCCGCACGATCCCGCTGAGGCGCTGGTACTGCGGCCGCACGAAGTGCTCGGCCAGCGCGTCCAGGGCGCGCGTCGGCTCGACCATCTCCCGGCTGATGAGTTTCCCGTGCCACGCCGGGCGGCCTGTGCCCAGCAGGCGGTCGAGGTAGTTCCGGATGAACCCGGCGAGTTGGTCCTTCGGCGCGGCCTCGGGCGACACGCCGCCCCCGACCGGGTACTTCTCCAGCGCCACCCGCCCGCACCACGTCAGGACCTCTTGGTAGAGCGACTCCTTGTCGCGAAAGTGGTAGTTCACGGCCGCGACGTTCGCGCCGGCACGCTTGCAAATCTCGCGGATAGTGGCATGGTGAAAACCCTGATCGGCAAAGACCTCGCCTGCTGCGTCGAGCAACTTGGCGCGTCGTTCGCAGGTGATGGCGTCGTGTTCGTGCATGAACGCGCTCATATCAGGGTTTCAATCAGTAGTTTAGAACGCTTGTTTGAACGAATCAAGCCGGGTGGATTGAGGCGTTCGCCCCGATCAGGACGCGGGGGTCGGCGGGGTTCTTCAGACGGCGGGCGCGTGGCGACTTCGGCGCGTCGGCGGCGTTGGGGGGGGTGGGTCAGGGACGACCTCGGGGGAGCATGGAGGCTCCCAAGCCGCCGGGGCGCTGGGACGGATCCTTGCTGTGCTCGCGGGCCTGGGAACGGGCCCGCGGGCATTTGGAACCTCGTGCGGGCATCTCGGGATCACGGCTCGAAGGCGGCTTAGCGCCGCTGGGCGAGTTGACCGTTCCGCGCGCGGCGAGGCTCCGGGCCTCGGCGGCGGTGCTGCTGGCGTGGCTCCCGGAACTGGCGGTGCCGCGGGGGTTCCGGCAGGCGATGGCCATCGCGCTGCTGGAGGAGTTTGCCGCGGCGCGGGGGCTGGGCGTGTCGGAGGTGCTGGTGCTGCTGCCCGGGGCGGGCCGGCGGGCGCTGGCGGAGGTCGATCTGCTGCTGGCGATCGAGGCCCGCGACGAGGATGGCGACGCGACCCCCGGGGGCGAGGATTGGGGCGACCGCCCTCTGGGCCGGGGTGGCCTCGCGCGACAGACTGGGGGCGTGCGGCGTTGGAGCGTGGGTGGTGATCGGGGGCGCGGCCGGAGACGCACGTGAGCGAGGCCGAGGCCCTGAACGCGCGGCTGGCGGAACTCTTCGAGGCCCACGCGGGCCGGCTGCTCGCGTTCGCACGCACCATGACCGACGCGGCGGGTGCCGACGACGCGGTGCAGGAGACGTTCCTGCGCGTGCTGCTCTACGGGCGGAAGTCGGCCCGGGAGATCGACCTGCCGTACTTGTTGGTGACGGTGCGGAACGTGATCCGTCGCGAGCGGCGGCGGGCGGGCCCGGGGGCGTGGGACCACGCGGCCCCCGGCGTCGCGGCGGGCGGTCGCGCGTGCTTCGCGGGGGCTGCGGACCCGGAGGCGCACGAGCGATCAATCGCCCGGCACGTCGAGGCCCTGCGCGAGCCCCTGCGGGAGGCGCTGGTGCTGACGGCGGTGCAGGGGCTCAGCGGCGCCCGCGCGGCCCGCGCCCTGGGCGTGCCGACGCACGCGGTGGAGCGCCGGCGCCGGCTCGCGGTGCGGACGCTTCGGCGGAGTGCGGAGGCGTGGCTGGAATCGCGCGGGAGGAGGGTGGGGGTGGGGTAGCCGAGGGCGTGGTACTGAGATCGGCTCCGCCCGGTGCCACAGATGTCGCGCAGCGACCTCTGCGCGGCTCCACGAACATCGCGCTTCTTCGGCACGCAGAAGTCGCCAAGCCGACTTCTGTGCTACGCCGCCGCGGTGTACTTCAGCGGCTCGCGAGAGTGAACGCGACGCGCGAGGTCGGCACGCCAGCCGCCGCGCGGCACCGTTGAAGGGCAACGAGGTGGAGCGGGCGGTTCGATTCAACGCTTGGTACGCTGTGCGCTCAGGGAGCCTTCAGCCATGTCCAAACCCAAGCGTTCAAAGAAGGCGAAGCACTTGCCGGGGCCATTGTGCAACTGCGTTCTGCTGTGCGACGACGTGTTGATCAGCGCCAAGAACAAGCACTTCCTTCAGGGCATCATCGGTGTTATCGGGCTGAGAGAACTCCCCGCGATCATCGGCGGGTACGTCGCCTATGTGCGGGTCTCGAATGTCCATGGCTCGTCATCCGTTCGGGTGTCGCTGGTGCGCGGCGAAACGAACCAGCCCGTCTTTTCAGCCGAAGTCAATGTGAAACAACCGGACCCGTTGGGCGTACATACTGTTGTCAGCCAGGTTCCCCCCGTGGCGATCGAGCATGCGGGCCGGTATCTTTTCCAGGTTGAATGCAACGGAGAGATGCTGGCGATGTCGCCGATAGAGATCGTGGTGTTAGACGCCTTGATGCCTCCCCATCCGGGGCAGGAACGAGACTCATGAACTTCACCGATCATGCACGCACGCAGACGATGACCATGTCGGACGGCAGGGCGCAGGAAGCCGTGTTCGTGGTGATGCGCAACGTCCAGGCGTTGGGTGGGGCCGTGTGGGTTCGTCGGGCCGCTCCCGCGAGCGACTCTCGGAAGAAGCTGATCAGAAATTTCGATCGGTACATGAAACTGGCCGAGGCGAACACCCGCCGATTGACGGGCCGATCGAGTCTGTAGACTACGCCGGTGTCCTCGCCGCGCCGCGCACCAGTTCCATCAGATGACGTTCGGGAAGGCCAGATTTTCTGGCTCGCTGACTGTCCGTCGCTCGAAGGCGACGTGATGAAGACCCGACCGATAGTCGTCATTCATCCGCAACCGTTCATCGACCGCGGTGACGATCCGTTGATGGCGATCGCCATTTCAACGTCGGTGACGCTCGCCTCATCGCCCGACCGCGTGAAAGTTCCGAATCGCCAGGAGAATCCGGGCTGTTCGACAAACTTGCCCGTACCGTGCTGGGCCGTCCCCAAATGGCACATTCTGGTTCAGCGCGCTCATCTGATCGATCGAGCGGGTTACGCAAATGGTCGCCTGCTCAAGCGCGTGCGCGATGCCGCGATGGCGCGCCTTGCGCAAGAAGACGCTCAAGATCGACCACGGTCGATCTGAATCGAATCACCCCACCCGCCACGCCTTGCCGTCGCGGGTGACTCGGCGGTAGAGGGTGTCGCGTTCGACGGGCGTGAAGCCCGCTTCGCGGATGGCCTTGCGGAGCGTGGGGACGTTGACTTCCTGGTGGGTCGGCGCGTCGCCCTGGCGGCTGGAGAGTTTGGTGATGTCGTACCACACGACGGTGCCGTCGATGTCGTCGGCGCCGCACTGGAGCATCAGTTGGGCCATCGGGAGGGTCTGCATGATCCAGAAGGCCTTGACGTGGGGGAAGTTGTCGAGCATGAGCCGGGCGACAGCGAGGGTGCGGAGGTTCTCCAGGCCCGAGGGACCGGGGAGGTGTTCAAGGTCGGAGCCGTCGGGGAAGAAGGGGAGGGGGATGATCGTTTGGAAATACCCGGAAGTGGCGGAGTGGCGGAGTGGCGAAGTGGTGGGAACGGGAGCACCGGCGGGCGCGTCGCTGGGCCGGGCGCGCGTGCCGAAGGCGACGTGCTCGGGGAGCGGAGTGCCTGGGCGCGTGAGGGTGATGACGGGGACGTCGGCACCCTCGTCTCCCGAGTAGCCCAGGTGGCCTGAGTCGTCGGGGCGGGCGGGCTGGTCGGGGCGGGCGGTCGGTGCGGTGCCGGTGTACCCGAGGCGGGCGAGGGCGCGGTCCTGGGCGCGGCGGAGCATGTCCATGTGGACGAGGCGGTCGCGGCGCTGCTCGATGTGCCCGAAGAGGATGGTGGCGTTGGTGTTCAGCCCGAGTTCGTGGGCGACGCGGTGCACGTCGAGCCAGACATCGGAGCGGATCTTGCCTTTGAACGCTTCGTCGTGGATGCGGTCGTCGAAGACCTCGGCCCCGCCGCCGGGGAGGGAGCCGAGCCCGGCGTCCTTGAGTCGCTGGAGGACCCAGCGGATGCCGGCCTGGCGGTCGTCGACGCGGTAGACCTTGGCGATGCGGGCGAGGTGGACGATCTCGACGGCGGTGAAGGCCTTCACGTGCAGGTCGCTGCCCAGGTCGCGCGCGGTGTCGCGGAGGGCGCGGACCATGTCGGTGTAGTAGTCGAAGGGGAGGGTGGGGTGGAGGCCGCCGACGGCGTGGATCTCGGTGGCGCCGGACTCGACGGCCTGCCGGGCCTGCTCGCGGACGAAGTCGAGGTCGCGGGTGTAAGCGCCGTCGTCGCCCTGCTTGCGGTAGAACTCGCAGAACTTGCAGGAGAGGGCGCAGATGTTGGAGTAGTTGAGGTGGCGGTTGATGTTGTAGTAGGCCACGTCGCCGTGGAGCCGGCGGCGGACCCGGTCGGCGAGCCGGCAGACCGACCAGATGTCGGGGGTGTCAAAGAGGACCTCGCCATCGGCGAGGGAGAGGCGCTCGCCGGCGTCGATCTTGGCGGCGATGGGCTCGAGGTGGGGGTCGGGCAGGCGGTCCGGGCGGCTGGCCTGAACGGGGAGCGGGGTTGGGATGGCGGTGGCGGCGGGCATGAGTTTTCATTCTAGACTGAAAACTGAGGTTTGGGAGGCCGTGCGGGCTCGGCGTGAAGGCTCGGAGGTGGGAGGTGGGGGGAGGGGGGGGTTCGTACGCTTGATTCGGTGGCATTGCGGTTTGACCAACCCGAGTGGCTGTGGGGCCTGGTGCTGGTGCCGGTGCTGGCGGTGCTGATGCTTCGGTGGTGCGGGTCGATGAGCCTGCCCCGGCGCGTGGTGGCGATCGCGGCGCGGGCGGGGCTGATGGCGGTGGCGCTGGGGATGGTTGCCGGGGTGTCGATGGTGCGGACGACGGATCGGCTGGCGGTGATGGCGGTGGTGGATGTCTCGGGGTCGATGCGGACGCTGGCTGGTGCGGGGGTGGCCGCGGGTGGACGGGACGGGGTGGAGCGGGCGCGATCGTGGCTGGCGGCGGTGGCGGGTGGGAACGGGGGGCGTGCGCGCGGGCCGGATGACCTGCTCGGGCTTGTGGCGTTCGACGGGCAGTCGGCGGTGGTCGCGGCGCCGACGGCGGGCGACCCGCTGGCGCGCGCGCTGGACGTGACCGTGCGCGAGGGGACGGACATCGCGCGGGCGTTGCGGCTGGCGCTGGCGGCGTTCCCGCGCGATGCGGCACGGCGCGTGGTGCTGATCTCCGACGGTGTGCAGACCAGCGGGGACGCGCTGGCGGCGGCGGCGGAGGCGCGGAGCATCGGCGTGCCCATCGACGTGGTGCCGATCCGATACCGCGTGGACCGGGAGGTGATGGTGGACGAACTCGACGCGCCGGCGGCCGCGCCGGCGGGCGCGGTGGTGGCGCTGCGTGTCGCCATCACGTCAACGGGCCCGGCGTCGGGGACCCTCCGTGTGTTCGAGGAGGACCGGCCGATCGACCTGGGAACGGGCACGGCGGACGGGCGGCGCGTGGATGTGCAGCCCGGGCGGAACTTCGTGATCGTGAACGTGCCACTGGGCCCGGAGCGGGTGCACCGGTTCCGCGCGAGGTTCGACGCTGACGGCGCGGCGGACACGATCGCGGCGAACAACGAGGCGGAGGCGGTGGTTGTGTCGGGTGGGAGCGGCGCGATCCTGGTGGTCGAGGGCCACCGGGGTGACGGCGGCGCTGAGGGCGAAGGTGTGCTGGCGCGGACGCTGCGGGGCGAGGGCTTCGAGGTCGAGTCGGTGTCGCCCGACGGGGTGCCGACGGACCTGCTGCGGCTTCAGGCGTACGACCTGGTGATTCTGGAGAACGTGCCGGCGGACGCGCTGGGGCAGGCGGGGCAGGCGCGGCTGGCGGGGTACGTGGCAGAGTTGGGCGGCGGGCTGGTGATGGTGGGCGGTCCGGCGTCGTTCGGAGCGGGGGGGTACAAGGGCGGGGCGCTGGAGCCGCTGCTGCCGGTGAAACTGGAACTGCCCGATCGGCTGGTGTCGCCTTCGCTGGCGGTGGTGTTCGTGCTGGATTGCTCGGGGTCGATGGGTTGGAGCGTGATGGGCTCGTCGCGGACGCAGCAGGACATCGCCAACGAAGGGGCCGCGGCGGCGGTGCGGACGCTCGACCCGGGCGACCTTGTTGGCGTGATTACGTTCAACGAGGCGGCGCGGACGCGCGTGCCGCTGGGGAAGCTGGAAGACTCCGCCAAGGTGGCGGGCGCGATCATGAAGATCGCCCCGGGCGGGGGGACGAACATGCCTCCGGCGCTGGAGGAAGCAACGCGGGCGCTCAAGGCGGCGGACGCGAAACTCAAGCACATCGTGGTGCTGACCGATGGGGTGTCGCGCGGGCGGGAGCGGTTGCAGGGTCTTGCGGCGGCGGCTGCGGCGGCGGGGATCAAGGTCTCCACGATCGCGGTGGGCGACGACCCGGACCCGGACACGCTGGCGCGGATGGCGGAGGTCGGGGGCGGGACGTACTACCGCGTGGTGGACCCGATGTCGCTGCCGCGGGTCTTCATGCGGGCGGTGCGGGTGGTGCGCACGCCGATGGTGCGGGAGACGCCGTTTGTGCCCGTGGCGGCGGATCGGGCGTCGCCGCTGCTGGAGGGCGTGCTGAGCGCGGGGGAGATGCCGCCCCTGGGTGGGCTGACGCTGACGCAGGCGCGGACGGAGCCGACGGTGGTGAACGCGCTGCTCTCGCCCGAGGGGGAGCCGGTGCTGGCGCATTGGCGCGCGGGGCTCGGACAGGTGGCGGCGTTCACGTCCGACGCGCACAAGTGGGCCGAGCCGTGGCTGCCCTGGGCGGGGTATCGAGCGCTGTGGACGCGCGTGGCGCGGCAGGTGTCACGCCCGACGGGGGGCCGAGCGGCGGAACTGGTTGCGGGATTCACGGGCGACGATCTGACGCTGAGGCTGGAAGCGACAGGCGACGACGGGCGGCCGCTGGACGGGCTGGAAGTCCCCGCGGCGGTCTACGCCCCGGACGGCTCTCGGACGGAGGTCGTGCTGAGGCAGGACGGCGCGGGGGTCTACCAGGCGACGGTGCGTCGCGAGCACGGGCCGGGGACGTACGTCGTGACGGTGTCGCCCAAGGGCGAGCGGGGTCCGCTGCCGCCGGTGGTGGGCGGGGTGACGAAGCCTCGCGGGGCGGAGTATCGGACGCTCAGGAGCGACGACGTGCTGATGGAGGGGATCGCGCGGTCGAGCGGCGGGCGGGTGCTCGATCTGGCGGCGCCCGAGGGTGCGAAGGTGTTTGATCGGACGGGGGTGCCGCCGAGGGAGGCGCGGACGCCGTTGTGGCCCGTGCTCCTGCCGTGGGCGCTGGTGCTGGCGCTGGCGGACATCGGGGTGCGGCGTGTGGCGTGGGATCGGCTGCTGAGCCGACGGTTCGGGGAGGGGCTGATGCGGCACGCGGCGCGGGCGGTGCGGGACCGCGGGGAGCAGGTGGCGGGAACGGTCGCGGCGCTGCGCGAACGGGAGGCGGAGTTCGAGGCGCGACAGGAAGCGCAGGGCGGTGCTCGGCTGACGGCCCGGGACGCCCGGAAGATCATCGAAGAACGCCGGGAGCAGATGATCGCGCAGCAGCGTGCAGCACAACGGGCCCGGGCGGGAGGCGCGTCCTCCCCTCCGCCGGCGCCGCCAAAGGCCGACGGGGGCGGGGCGGCAACGGGCCTCTCGTCCCCCCCGTACCCCGCGGCGCAGGCCGAGCCGGGGGCGGAGGAAGGCGGATTGCTGGGGGCCAAGCGGCGGGCGCGGGCGCGATTCGAGGAGCAGCAGGGGGGGTAAGGAGCGCGTGCCGGTCGTGCGGGTTCTGGATGGGCGGGGCCCGAACGTCGACGTCCGGGAGGGCGTTCGCTACGATCCCGCCCGCGTTTTCCTGCCGGCCCGCGAGCAGCCGGGCCGGAGGACCACCTTGAGAAAGGACCGCCCGTGCGTCGAGCGAAGATCAGCGTCATTGGTGCCGGCAACATCGGGGGCGAGTGCGCCCGCTCCATCGCGATGAAGGAACTGGGCGACGTGGTGCTGCTGGACATCCCGTTCGCGGATGAGGCGCGGAAGAACCTGCACATGCCCAAGGGCAAGGCGCTGGACCTGGCGTGCTGCGGGCCGGTGGAGAAGTTCGACGCGAAGATCACGGGGACCTTTGACTACGCCGACACGGCGGGGTCGGACGTGGTGGTGATCACCGCGGGGCTGCCGCGGAAGCCCGGGATGAGCCGGGACGACCTGGTGCAGGTGAACGCGGGGATCGTGAAGAACGTTTCGGAGAACGTGAAGCAGTACTCGCCGAACGCGATCGTGATCGTGGTGAGCAACCCGCTGGACGCGATGGTGTACGTGGCGTGGAAGACGACGGGTTTCCCGGCGGCGCGGGTGATGGGGCAGGCCGGCGCGCTGGACGTGGCGCGGTACAAAACGTTCCTGGCATGGGAACTGGGCGTAAGCGTGGAGGACGTGCAGGGACTGCTGCTGGGCGGGCACGGGGACGACATGGTCCCGCTGCCGGCGCGGACGAGCGTGAACGGGATCCCGGTGAGCGAACTGCTCAGCGCGGAGAAGATCCAGGCGTGCGTGGAGCGTGCGAAGGTGGGCGGGGGCGAGGTGGTGAAGTTGATGGGCACGAGCGCCTGGTACGCGCCGTCGGCGGGCACGGTGGAGATGGTCGAGTCGATCGTGCGGGACAAGAAGCGGGTGATCGCCTGTGCCGCGTACTGCGAGGACGAGTTCGGCATCGCCCCGGGCCAGAAGGGCAAGGGGATGTTCGTGGGCGTGCCGTGCGTGCTGGGCACGGGCGGGGTGGAGCGGGTCATCACGTTCAAACTGGATCCGACCGAGCAGAAGTTCATGGACGAGTCGATCAGCCACGTGAAGGACCTGCTGGCGGTGGTGCGGAAACTCGACCCGAGCATGGCCTGAGGCGCGCAGGACGGGAGCGTGATCGGCGCGATCGCGGCGGACAACCGGGGGCAGGACGAGCGACCCGGCGGCTACAGTCGGGGCGATGCCGTTCTCACCGATCCCCGAGATCCTCGACGAGTTGCGCGCCGGGCGGATGATCGTCCTTACCGACGATGAGAATCGTGAAAACGAGGGCGACCTGGTGATGGCGGCCCAGCACGTGACGCCCGAGGCCGTCACGTTCATGCTGTCGGTGGCCCGCGGGTATCTGTGCCTGTCGCTCACCGAGGCCGACTGCGACCGGCTCGACCTGCACCCCCAGGCGCCCTTGAACACCACCATGCGGGGCACGGCGTTCACCGTCTCTATCGACGGGCACCCCAGGCACGGGTTCACCACAGGGGTGAGCGCCAAGGAGCGGGCCCGGTGCATCCAAATGTGCATCGACCCGCGCTACGGCGTGGAGGACTTCACCCGTCCCGGGCACATCAACCCGCTGCGCTCGCGCAACGGGGGCGTGCTCGTGCGCACGGGGCAGACCGAGGGGTCGCTGGACCTGTGCCGGCTCGCGGGGCTCTACCCCGCCGCGGCGATTATCGAGGTGATGCGCGACGACGGGGAGATGGCCCGCGTGCCGGACCTGGAGGTGATCTGCGGCCGGCACGGGCTGAAGATGTGCTCGGTGGCGCAGATCATCGAGTACCGCTTGGCGCGGGAGTCGCTGGTACGGCGGCTGCCCCCGGCCGAGGGCACGCCCGTCCGCACGCCCGAGGGTGAGTTCCGTCTGATCGCGTTCGAGAGCCTCGTGGACCCGCACCCGCACGTGGCCCTCACGCTGGGCGGCGTGGGCGACCTGGACCCGCGCGGCCAGCCCGTCGAGACGGGTGCTCCCACGCTGGTGCGCGTGCACCGGCGCGATCTGCTCGGCGACGTTTTCGGCGCGACCGTGGGTGGAGCGAGCGAGGGTGCCGTGGATGGCGTGGGCGGGTCGTCACGCGACGTGCTGCACCGCGCGATGCGGGCGATCCAGCGGGAGGGCCGCGGGGCGGTGGTGTATCTGCGGCCCGAGGGCGTGGGGTCGGCGCTGGACCAGCGTCTGAGCGCCATCCGCCGGGCCGTGCCGCATGACTCGGGGAGCGACGTGCCGGATCTGGCTCGGCCCGAGGGCCCCGGAGCGATGGGCGGGCTCTCGCCCCACATGCGCAACGTGGGCATCGGGTGCCAGATCCTGCGGCAACTGGGGTTGTCGAAACTGCGGCTGCTGACCAACCACGCCGCGGAGATGCCCGGGCTCGACGCGTTCGGGCTCGAGGTGGTGGAGCGCGTGGGGGTGTAGGGCGGCGGCTTTGCGGCGCCCTGCGTGGCGCGGCGTGCTTCAGGGCCAGAATCGCCACGGGCCGGGGTGGGCGAGATCCGCGGAGGGGACGAGCGCCTCGCGGATCGCCGAGACCAGTTCGGCCAGACCTTCGCCCCGAACCGCACAGACCCGCAGCGCGGGTCGGCTGTCAAGCGGCTCGGCGGGAGCGAGGTCCGCGCGCAGCCGCACGCGCAGCGAAGGAGCGCCCGACGGTGGGTCGAGTGGCGTGGCCGTGGCGTCGCCGCACAGGAGCAGCAGGTCTGCGCTCCGGGCGGCGTCGAGGGCCGCCCGCATCGCCTCGTCCTCGATGGACCCCGCGGGCGGCGGCACGTCGGGCACGCCGGCAGTGTCGAGGTAGCGCACGGTGAGCCCGGCAAGGTCGAGCATCGCGCCGACGGCGTCGCGCGTGGTCCCGGGAGCGTCGGCGACAAGGGCCACGCCGCGACCGGCCAGCGCGTTGAGCAGCGTGGACTTGCCGATGTTGGGCCGACCGAACGCCACGACCAGCGGCGGGTCGATCAGGCGATTCAGGCGGGCCGATCGGGCCGCGTCGGCATCGGTGAGCGCGAGCCCCGAGTCGGCCTCTCGCCACCGTCGCGGTTGGTCGAGCAGAAGGTCCACGGCGAGCGGGCTCGCCGCGCGGGCCAAGGCGGCGAGCATCCGGGCCTCGATGTCATCGGCAGCCTCGGGGTAGAGCGCCCGGAGGTCGGCGGAGGGCGTGTCGCAGGGGGTCAGTCCCGCGCTGGCGAGCCACTCAAGGATGCCGCGGACGACCGCGGGTCCGCCGTGGGGCATGAGGGTGGCGGCGTGCTGTGACCACCTGGCGACAACGCCCTCGTCGATCGCTCCGAAGCGTCGGAGCCGCGCGCAGCCGATCGCGACGGGCCTGAGGTGCAGCGCCGCGAAGGCCGCGTCGATGTCGCCGCGGAGTTCGATTGCGGCGAGGGCCCCGGCGGCGGCCCCCGAGCGGGCGTGCGGGGACAGCGGCGGGGTCGCGAGCGTGAATCGCGCGGGCGTCATGGTCTGGTCCGAACGGTGCGGAACCTCGCGGGGATGCGCGATGGGGTTGGGTGATGGCGCGAGCGGGTTGAGTGATCAGCCGGCCCGTTCCGCGCCGGCTTCGAGTGCCGCGTGCATGCCGACGAGGATCAGGTCGGGGACGATGTGCTCGACGAGTTCGTCGTGCTCAAAGAGCAGCGGCGCGTCGCCCCCCGTGGCGATGATGCGCGGGTAGGCGTTGTTCATGGCGGCGTACTGGTCGATCAGCCGGTGGACGAGGCCGCGGATCGCGGTCATGCATCCCAGCGCGATCGCGTCGGCGGTGCTGCGGCCGAGCGGGCTCTCCGAGCGGGCCAGGCCGCTCGGGCCGCCGAGGGTTGACACGTCCACGAGCGGGAGTGCCGCGGTGTGCTCGTGGAGCGCCCGGAGGCTCATCGCCAGGCCCGGCGCGATGCACCCGCCCTGAAAGACGCCCCAGGCGTCGACAAAGTCCACGGTGACGGCGGTCCCCGCGTCGATCACCACGCACGCCTCGCCCGAGCGGGCATGCGCGCCCAGCGCAGCCAGCAGGCGGTCCACACCGACGGTGACCGGCGATTCCAGCGCGTGCCGCATCGGCACATCCAGGTGCGTGCCGATCGGCGCCCCTCCAGAGGCCGCCGCGGCGGCGCCGGCAGATCCCGGTGCCCGCAGAAGGACGACCCGCGCCGCGTGCGTTCCCCGCCCCCAGCCCGATTCGGCCAGCGTAGCGAGCAGCGCGTCGCGCACGCCGTGGTTCACCGATGCGACGGCGACCACGCACGATCCGGATTCGCCGGGCCCGTTCGGGACGTGCTCCTTCACCAGCGCAGCCAGCGCCGACGGGTCTCCGTTCAGCGCCACCTGGCTCGGCTGGAGTCTCCCCCCGACCACCGCGGCGACGCGCGTTCGGGTGTTCCCCACAGAGACCAGCACGGCTTCGGGCGTCGGCATCCGCGATGGTACGGCCCCGGCAGGCACTACACTCCTTCCGTGCCCCGGTGCCGCGTGGACAGGTCGATCGAACGCAAGGTGATCGAGGGGTTCGACTTCCCCTTGGGCGTCTACCCCATCGAGGCGATGACCCCGCGCGAGGGCTACACCCTGGCCTTCGAGGCCGCCGACGGCGGGGAGGCCGACGGGCCCACCGACTTCGGCTCCAGCGACGATGACGACCAGCGCGACGACCGCCCCGGCGGGCCGCGAAGCGGGCGGGGCGACCGCGACGACCGCGACGAGGCCCGCGGCGACCTGGAGGCCTGGCCCGATCGCTACGTCTGGGACATCGCCATCAGGGCCTCACGCGTCGAGGCCCTGTGCCGGGCGCTCTTCGCGCTGCTCCCCGGGCGGGTCTACCCCATCCTCGACTTCCTCGGCAACGACGCGTACCGCGAGATCGACCCGTACGTGGCGTACGACCTGGTCGGGCAGGAGCGGTTCATCGAGGGGCTCCGCCTCTTCCGCGGGTTCCTCTTTGAGGACGGGCTTGTGGGCTTCGGCGCGATGGCCGACGAGCCGTTCCTGTACGTGTTCGTGGACGAGCACAAGATCGTGACGGTGCGGGCCGAGTCGGCCATGAAGGAGCGCATCGAGAGCGTGCTGGCCGCCTTCGACCTGGAGGAGGTCGAGCAGATCGCCGGCGCCGACGGCGCGCCCCACGAGCACCGCAGCGTCATCGAGGCCCCCGACGACCGGCCCGACCTCCTCACGCCCGAGGAGATCGTCGAGGAACTCAAGGAGATGTGGGGCCTCTCGCTCAACGTCGACGGCGAGACCAACACCGACGAGCGGGGCGAGGACCTGGGCATCTGCGGCTGGCGCTGCGTCGTCCGCGGGACCACCACCGAGGGCGAGGTGCGGTACGTCGAGGTGCTGCTGACGGCCGACTGCCTCAACGCGGCCCAGGACCTCGCCGCCGACGCCGCCGAGCACGTCCTGAGCGACGATGACTCCATCGAGATCGACGAGTCGGCCCTCGACGACGACGAGCCGGCGGGGGAACTGGACATCATCGCCGCCGACCGGCTCAAGCCCGACGAGTTCGAGAAACTCGTCCGCGAGGCGGTCAGCAAGAAGGTGGACCCGACCATCGAACGCGTCTGGGCCGCCCGGCGGATGGAGTAGGGGCGCTCGCCTCGATCAGAGGCCCCGGCGAGAGCCGGGGCGTGATGCCCGACTCAGTCCGAGGCCCCGGCGCAAGCCGCCGCGTCCGACCTCTCCGCTGGCCGTCGCGGTCGGCTCTCGGCGGGGGGCCCCGCCTGTTCTCCCCGCTCCGTACCATCCGCCCTTCACGGAGCATCCCATGTCCGACGCCTCGCCGACATCCGCCAGCGCCCCCTCGTCCAACGCCCCAAAGAGCATGGACGCCATCATGGCCCTGTGCAAACGCCGGGGGTTCATCTACCAGGCCTCCGAGATCTACGGCGGGATCAACGGCTTCTGGGATTACGGCCCCCTCGGCGCGCAACTGAAGAAGAACCTCCGCGAGGCGTGGTGGCAGGACATGATCATGAACCCCGCGTGGGGCCGGAAGGGGCCCAACGGCGAGCGCGTGCGCTGCGTGCCGCTGGAGACGTGCATCATCCAGCACCCCAAGGTGTGGGAGGCGAGCGGGCACGTGGGCGGGTTCAATGATCCGATGGTGGATTGCCGCGAAACGAAGCGGCGGTACCGGGCGGACCATCTCGGCGTGCTGGTCGCGACGAGCGAGCCGGAAAAGCACATGATGTTTGCGTTTGTCGGCGATGATGAAACCGAAAAGGAGGCACACAAGAAGGCGGACAAGTACTTGGCGAAGAACCCTGGCGCGGTTGCATTCGTTGTCCGTTCATTCGTGGGTAAGCCCGGGGTGCCTTCGGAGCAACTCGGACAGGTGCTCGGCCCGCATGCCAAGGAGAAGGGCACGCTCACCGAGCCCCGCCAGTTCAACCTCATGTTCAAGACCTACACCGGCGCCACGGCGACCGAGGACGACAAGGTCTACATGCGCCCCGAGACCGCCCAGGGTATCTTCGTGCAGTTTAAGAACGTGGTGGACACCACGCGCGTGAAGATCCCCTTCGGCATCGGCAACACCGGTCGCTCGTTCCGCAACGAGGTGACGCCGCGCAACTTCACGTTCCGATCCCGCGAGTTCGAGCAGGCCGAACTCGAGTTCTTCTGCCACCCCTCCGAATCACAGCACTGGTACAAGTTCTGGCGCGACTTCCGCATGGAGTGGTGGAAGTCCATCGGCCTCGCGGGCGACAACCTCATCCTCCGCGAGCACGACAAGGACGAACTCAGCCACTACTCCGTCGGCACCAGCGACGTGGAGTATCGCTTCCCGTTCACCGCCCCGGGCTTCGGCGAACTCGAAGGCATCGCCCACCGCGGCGACTTCGACCTCCGTCAGCACCAGGAGCACAGCAAGGTCAAACTCGACTACTTCGACACCACCCGCGGCGAGACGCTCCCCAACGGCGGCAAGAAGGGCGAACGCTACCTGCCTCACTGCATCGAGCCCGCCGCGGGGCTCGACCGCGGCGCCCTGGCGCTCATCTGCGAGGCGTACACGGTGGACCCTTCGCGACCATCGCCGGAGATCATGAAGTTCCACCCCCGCGTGGCGCCCATCAAGGCCGCGGTGTTCCCGCTGGTGGACAAGGACGGGATGCCCGAGGTCGCCGAGAAGCTCGCCGACGACCTGTTCGCGAAGTTCGGTCGAGGTGGGTTCATCGAGACCGACGCGAAGCAGTCCATCGGCAAGCGTTACGCCCGCATGGACGAGGCCGGGTGCCCCTACTGCTTCACCATCGACGGCGACACGCTTAAGGACCAGACCGTCACCTGCCGCGACCGCGACACGGGCCAGCAGGTCCGCATGAACATCGCGCAGGTGCCCGGGATTCTGTCGGAGAAGTTGGGGGGATGAGGTGCCATAGGGCCGCGCCCGCGACGAGTCCCCGAGTCGTCGGCGTGACCGTCCCGAGCGAGAGACATCGATGGAGAACTCCCGCCATGTCCGACACCCTCTCCGCCATTCGTCCGATCCTTGAGCGCACGCCCGCGGTGCTGCGAGCGCTGCTCAGCGGGCTCGACGCCTCCTGGGTCCAGCGGCCCTATGGCCCCAACACCTGGTCGGCGCACGAGGTCGTCGCCCACCTCATCTTCGCTGAGCGGACCGACTGGCTCCCCCGTGCCAAGCACATCCTGGCTCATGGCAGCACCTCGCCGTTCCCGCCGTTTGACCGTGCGGGCCACGCGGACCTCGCCCGCGAACACTCCAACGCGGAACTGCTCGATCTGTTCGCCCGCGAGCGCGCCGAGGGCCTCGCGGCACTCGACGCCCTCCGGCTCACCGAGGCGGACCTCGCCCGACCCGGCCTCCACCCGGCACTGGGACCCGTCACGCTCGGCAATCTGCTGGCCACCTGGGCCGTGCACGATCTGAACCACGTGGCGCAGATCAGCAAGGCCCTCGCGTTTCAGCAGCGGGACGCTGTAGGGGCGTGGGCGAACTACCTCTCGGTGCTCGCCCCGCCGAACCCGCGCTGAGGCGGGCCGGGCGTGATCTTCGCGCCCGGCGCGTGCCGCGCCCGTGCTGATGGGCACTACGCTCGGGCCATGGTTGCTTCATCGAGCCCGCGCGCGAGTCGAACGAACCGAGCGTTTCCCACTCTGACGCTGGCGCTGGTGACGGTCCTTGCGCTCCCGGTTGCGGGGTGCTGGACGGTCACGCCCGCGGCGTCACCGGACGGCCCGCGCGCCGCCGGCGACATCGCCTGGCCCGAGCGGGACATGGCCCGCGCTCGGGCTGCCCTCTCCGCCACGCCTCGCGCTATCGAGGCGCCGCGGGCGCGCAGCGTGGTCGAGCCCCGCCCCGCGCCGCCCGCCCCGGCGGCCCCCGCGCCGCCCGCCCCACCGTCGGCCGCCGGCCCAGCGGCTCCGCCCGGCGCGTCCGTCGCGTTTCCCGAGTTCGAGGTCGCCGCCGCACTCCGCGGGCAGGGGCTCGTTCGCGTGATCGACGCGCGGACCTTTGACATCGAGTTCACCGGCACCCCCCGCGTGCCCGGGTCGCCTCCCGGCGAGGGCGGGCCCGTGGCCAAGGTCACCCGCCGAACCGTCGACACCATGTACCGGTTCGTGTCCTTCTCCACGCTCCCCAACCGGCCCGCGACGCTGAGCGAGTTGGCGACCCTCACCGTGATGCGGGCCGGGCAGGCCGCGCGGGAGGTCGCGGCGGAGCGGCGCAATCGACCCTCCGACGCCGACGCCGGCCGCGGGGCCGACGTCCTGTGGGAAGGCCTGGCGATGCACCTCAAGCGCCCGCCCGGCACGCCGCGCGGGCTCATCGTCCACCTCGGCGGCAGCAACACGGGCGAACTCGAAGGCCGCTTCCTCGACGTGCTGTTGGCCCGCGGCTGGGCGGTCCTCTCCATGCCCTTCGTCGGGATCCCCGGCGGGGAGGCCACCGTCTACGCCGTCCAGACGGCCGGCCGCACCCCCTCCGACCTCTACACCGTCATCGACACTCCAAGCACCAAGCCCTTCCTCACACCGCTCGGCGAGAGCGCTCGGCTCGCCATCAACCTCCCGGGCACCGCCGAGGTCTTCGCCACGCCCGCCGACTTCGGTGCCCGCGTCGCCGCGATCACCGACGACCGCCTTGCCGAGGTCGCCTACGCCGTCGAGGCGATCCTCGCGCACGTCGAGGAGGCCGACCCCGCGCTCGCCCGGCTCCCCCGCGTGCTCGTGGGATGCAGCGCCGGCGCGATGGCGGCCCCCGCGGTCGCGGCGCGCATCCCCGGGCGGTTCGCCGCCTGCGTGCTTGTTGGTGGTGGCGCGAACCTGCTCGACATCGCGCTGCGCACCTCATTTGCCGAGGCCCGCCCGCGCATCCGCTGGGCGACCGATCGTGACGAGTCCGATCAGCGCCGCGAGGCTGTCGAGGCCTACCTCTCCCGCGTGGCGCTCGATCCCGTCCGCACCGCCCCGGCCCTTCGGGGCACGCGCTCGCTCGTCATTCACGCCACCTTTGACGCCATCGTTCCTTCCGCCCGCGGGCTGGATCTGTGGGAGGCGCTGGGCCGCCCCGAAAGGTGGAACTTCACCGGCGGGCACCTGGGCCTGTTTGTGCTGCTGCCAGATCAGGCAGAGCCGGTGCACGAATGGCTCGTCGAGAACGTGCCCCCGGCCGCCCCGTAGGGGCGACGCGCCCGGGCCTGTCACTCCACCGTGCGCACGGCTCGGACCTCGGGCACGTGCGCCTTGAGGTTCCGCTCCACCCCTGTTGCGAGCGTCACCGGCGCGCTGGGGCACCCGTTGCAGGACCCGAGCAGCCGGATCTGGACAACCCCGTCGGGCGTCACGCTGACCAGTTCAAGGTCGCCGCCGTCGGCCTGAACACTGGGCCGGATCAGGTCCAGCACGCGCGCCACGCGCTCGAGCACGCTGGCAGTTCCCCCGGGCTGAAGAGACCCGCTTGTCATGGTGGCTCCGTAGGCCCGATCGTACGCTCCCGGAGCGGCCCCCGCCGCGGCCGCGGCCCCTAGGCGCAACCCGCGAAGTACTCGCTGATCATGTCGCTCAGGTCGTCCGGGTCCGCGTACCCGCTCGCGTTGTAGTCCCCCCGCTGGCACGCCGGGCCCTCGAAGTAGCACGCGATGTAATCCGACAGGTCGTCGGGATCCAGAACCCCGTCATCGTTGAAGTCCGCCCGGCACTGGTCCGCCGCGCACGGCGCATACTGGGCGATCCCGTACGCCGGATAGGGGCCCGACTGCTGAAAGTTCCCCCCGACGTACAACGACCCCTCGTGCACCAGCAGCCCGAACACGCTGGCGAAGTTGCCCGTGAGGGGGAACGCCACGCCTCCGCCCACCGGCACCCAGGTCTGCCCCTCCAGCCGGTACAGGTAGTTCTGGTTGGCGTCGGCCGTGAGCCCGGCGTAGAGCCTCGGCCCGCCGCCGTCGTCGTACACCGTCAGGGCCGTGCACCGCCCGCCCAGGTTCTGCCCCACGCGTGTCCAGATCACCCCGTTCCACGCCGCGATGCTCGTCGCCTGCCCGCCGACGGCCATCTCGTAGCCGCCCGCATACAGGCGGTTGCCCGACCCGTCGTTGAAGATGGCGAAGCACGACACATCCGACGAGACGCCCCGCGCTGCTAGGGCCCCCGGGCGCTGCCAGGCCGAGCCGTTCCACCGCGCCACCATTGGGGCCGACGCGCCGTTCATCGTCGCGAACCGGCCCCCGGCGTACAACTGGTTGTTGAACACAATCGTCGCGAAGACCACGGGCGAGAGGTCGCCGCCTACGCCCGTGTCCGCCGCGCCGCCCACGTTGTGCCAGCCCGTTGCATCCAGATACGCCAGCCCGTCTGCCGACGCGCTCCCGATCGACGACCACGCGCCGCCCACGAGCAGCCGCCGCTGCCCCGGCACCGGCTCCCAGGGCATCAGCGACCAGACGGAGCCCCGCGTGGTCGCCGTCCAGCCCGTATCCAACCCCTGCCACGACGCGCCGTCCCACCGCGCCAGCGAGGCCGTCCCCGGGGCGGCCGCCGTTCCGTTCCGCGCGGAGACGAAGAACCCGCCCAGCACCAGGTTGCTCACGCCGCCAAAGTCAAAGGCCCCCAGCGCCGCGGCATACCCGTTGGTTGCGCCCACATCGATGTTCCCGCCCAGCCGCGACCAGGTCTGTGTCGCCGGCTCGAACGCCGCGAGGATGTTCGTCGCGATCGGCCCCGCCTGGCTGAACGCGCCGCCGATCATCAGCCGCCCCTCGTGCGCCAGCATCGGCCCCACGTACGCGCTGAACGGATCGGCGATCCCGGATGCCCCGGGCTCGCCCTCGCGGAAGCCCGGACCCGCGCACGGCTGACCCATCGCCGCCGCGCATAGCAGCAGCGGACACATCACCTGTAGCAACGCCTGCATCGGGGTGGGCTCCCTTTCCTGATCCGGTCCGCCCCCGCCCGCGACCCCTCAGCGTACCGCACGGCGTGCGCGCCGCCACCCGGCCGAAGCCCGAACGCCTCGGGGCGAACACGCGGTCCGCACCGGCACTCGTGAGCGGCCACGCCGTGCCGGTCAGTCTCCCGTGTTTTGGTATTCGTACGACGCGCGGATGTTCCGCTTCATGTACCCGCCCGCCGAGGCCCTCACGGCGTTCACGATCACGCCCATGAACTCCGCCCGGCTGTCGGCCAACTGGTCCCGCACCCGGGCGATCAGCCCGCGCTTCTCCGCCAGCGCCCGCACCACCAGCGCCACCGCGTCGCACCGGTTCGCCAGCGCCAGCCCGTCGCCGGCCACCATGGCCGGCGCCACGTCGATGAGCACCAGGTCGTACCGGTCAGTCGCCTCGCGGATCACCGCGGTCATGCCCTCCGTCCCCAGCCGCTCGGGAACGCCCCGCGAGCCCGGCGTGCCCGCCGACAGCAGGTGCAGGTTCTCCACGCTCGTCTGCTGCACGGCTTGGTCCAGCGCCGTCTTCTTGCACAGCACGTCGCCCAGCCCCGGGCCCTCGCCCAGTTTGAACACCCGGTGCAGCCCGGGCCGCCTCAGGTTCGCGTCGATCAGCAGCACCCGCTGGTCCGCCGCGGCACACGCCATCCCCAGGTTCGCCGCCACCGCGGTCGTCCCGGATCCGGGCATCGCGCCGACCAGGAGCAGCGAACGGTGCCCGCCCTGTTGGAGCCGTTTGGCCAGCGACGGGCGCATCTGCCTGAACGCCTCCGCAACGGCCCCTCCCGGCGCGTCCTTGAACGCCGTCTCCGGCGCCGCGGGCTTGGAGGGATCGTCCCCCGCCAGCGGCACCAGCCCCAGCAGCCGGAGCCGGGGGATCATCGCGATGTCCGACGGACCCTTGATCCGCTGGTCGAGCACCTCGCGCAGCACGATCCCCGCGCCGGTGAGCCCCATCACCAGGAACACGCCCGCGCCCAGCATGATGGGCAGCCTGGGGAACGCCAGTTCGTCGGGCGTCTTCCCGCGCTCGAGCAAGCGCATGCGGCCGATGCGCTCGGTGTTCTGCAGTTCCGACCGCGCCAGGATCATGTCCAGCGAGTTCTGGGCGTCCTGCAACTTGCCCGCCTGCACGTCGCGCTGCCGGCCCAGGTTCTCGTAGTCCGCCGTGGCCTTCACGATCTCCTGGTTCCGCAAGAGCGCCGCGTCGAACTTGGCCTGGAGGTCCTTGCTCTGGGCCGACAGCGCGTCGAGCGCCTGCCGCGTCCGCTCGAGCGTGGACTCGAACACCCCCCGCAGCGCCTTCTCGCGCTGGTCGCTCAGTTCCTGCTCCTTCGCCGCCAGCAGGGAGTTGAGTTGCTGGATCTCGCGGTGATTGGGGCCCATCCCGTTGGCGATCTTCGCATCCCGCGTCGTGCGGATGGCCGAGATGTCCCCGTTGATCGAGTTCACCAGCGGGTGCCGCTCGGCCTCCTCGCGCATCGCGTCGTCGTACACCGGCCCCGTCTCGGACTTGAGTTGCCGCTCCATCCGCTCCAGGTTGCCCTTGAGCCGTTCCTGGTCGCGGCGCAACTCCACCAGTTGCGGGCCGAGGATCTCCACGTCGCGCCGCGCGGCGCTGGCCCCGGCCGTCTCGCTGTCCAGGTTGAAGTCGCGAAGGATGCGCGCCCGCTGGTCCTCGAGCCGCGTGATGTTGGACCGGAAATCGTTGATCTGCTTGTTGAGCGCGTTGCGCAGTTCCGTCGTCGCCGCGCTGGTCTGCAGGCCCAGGTCGCGCCAATACGCCTCGTGCACCGTGTTCACCAGCACCGCGGCGTCCTTGGGGTCGCGCGCCACGATCGACAGTTCCATCAGGTTCGTGCCCGTCACCGGACGCGCCGACACCATGTCCTTGAGTTCCCGCGCCGCGTACCCCTGGTCCACCTGCCCGTTCTCGCCCAGGAACTCCTGGATCCACTTCACCCCCTCGGCCTTCAGCCGGGGTTCCTTCACCGCCTCCCGCAGCACACGCTCCGACGCCATGATCCGCGCCTGCGTGAGCATGAACCGCTCGAACTCCTGCGGGTCCTGCCGGTCGATGTCCACCGAGTTCAGGTTCCCCACCGGCGCCAGGCCCTGGTACGTCACCGTCGAGCGGTACTGCGGCCAGTACTGCCGGCACACGAAGAACGCCGCCGCACCAACCACCAGTCCCGCCACCAGCGACGACGCCAGCAGCCCCTTGTACTGCTTCATCAGGCGGATCGGATCGACCGTCGGCGTGCCCCCCGCGCCGCCGGACCCCGGGCCGGCGGCCCCGCCCAGACCTCCGCTCCGGCCGCCGTACGGAACCGTGCTGCGTGTTGATGGCGGTGGGGGGGGCGCGATGCTCATGGCTAGCCTCTTCCGGTGAACGCGGGCCCTGTGGTTCGGGCGGGCCCGCCGCGTGGTCTTTCCTACGACCCCGGCGCGCGATCCGCCCACCAAGGGTCCGAGAATTGTTGGCCGGCGCGCCGGCCGCCGCTCATCGTCCATCGGCCATCCGCGGAGCCCGGTTCGTTCACCCGGCCCTCGCACACATCCGACTCGGCCCGATCAGTTCGCCATCCCCAATCAAAATCCTATCGTCCCCCGTCGAGGCGGCGACGAACGTCCGAGAACTCCTCCTGGAACTGGGCCTTCAGCCGCGCGTCGGGCCCCATCAGCCGGTCCGCCTGGAGCATGTACTCGTTGGCCTTGGTGCGGTTCCCCTTGGCCATCGCCACCTGCGCCAGGTGGATGTACACCGGCACCTGCTGCGAGGGCACCTTGGCCAGGTCCAGCGCCCGCATCAGCGAACTCTCGGCCTCGCCCACCTGCGCCAGCGCCAACTGGATCACCGCCAGCGTGTCCAGGAAGTTCGGGTTGTTGCCCACCAGCGAGCACGCCTTGGTCGCCATGGGCAGCGCCTGGTCGTGCTTGCCCATGTGCTTGCTCAACGCGTACGCCATGTTGTTGAGTTTGTCGGGGTCGTCGGGCTGCAGCCGCAGGTATCGCGTCCACACCTCCACCGCCAGCGGGTACCGCTTCTGGGCGTACATCAGGTCGCCGAGAAGCCCGACGGCCGAGAGCACCGCCGCCTGGTTGGTGTTCACCGCGATCAGCCCGTCGAGGTCCTTGAGCCCGTCGGCCTCGAGCGTCGGGTCCGACAGTTTGAAGCGGATCAACTGGGCCCGGAACGGGTCGGTGAACCCGGTGGCGGGCTTCATCGACTCGAGCAGCGCGATGAACGCGGGGATCTTCCCGGCGTACATCTCCCCCGCATCCTGGAAGTAGCCCCCCGCCGCGGCCGCGTTCGCCGTGTCGAGCATCACGAACGCCGTCCGCAGATCGGCCTCGGCATCGCTCCAGCGATTCTCCCTCGCCGCAATCTTGGCGCGCATCGTCAGCAGCGTGGGCCACTTCTCGGTCTGCGCGCCGGGATCGGCCAGGATCCCCTTCATCTTTGCCAGATCAGGCTTCGCCTGAGCCATGAGGGTGTCGCAGTACGCCCGCGCCAGGGGCGGCGTGCGGGTGGTCTCCCACGCGCGCCCGTAGTAGTCCGCCGCGCGGTCGATGTCGCCCTGCTTGCGGAGCAGGTCGCCTGCCATCATCTTCCATTGCGGATCCGGGCTGCGCCGGATCGCCTCCTCGAGGTGCCCCAGCGCCGCTGGGATGTTCCCCTGGTTGGAGAGCAACTCGACCATGTCGATGCGCAACGCCCCGTCGTCGGGGTTGAGCGAGAGACCGTCCTGGAGCAACTTGGTGGCATCGTCGAGGTTCCCCAGCGCCGCTCGGACGCGGGAGAGCAGCCGCCGCGCCATCACCAGGCGCGACTCGAGGCGCAGCGCCGACTCCAGGTCCGTCCCCGCGTCGCGGAGCGGCTGGAGCACGGGATCGTCCGGCCCCTTGGCCCGCGGCGTGCCCTGCATCTGGCCCACGAGGAACTCGGCCCGCTTGTAGAACCCGATCGGCGCGTTGGGCTCGCGCGCGATCGCCATGTCCAGGAACCTGCGGGCCGCCACCTTGTCGTTCCGCCCCGACGCCGTCTCGGCTTTCAGGAGCAGGAACTGAAGATCGTCCGGCACGCCCGCGCGGGTCGCCGCCTCGATCTGCTCGGCGGCCTTGTCAAACTGCTTCGCGTTGAGCGTCGCCTCCAGAATGCGGAACCGCAGACGGTTCCCTTCGTCCTTCGCGGCCGCCCGCAGCGCCGCCTCGTAGTGCGTCTGGGCGCACGCCCAGTCGCCCCGCGCAAAGCACAGGTCGCCCAGTTCACGATCGATCTCGGCCCCCTCGGTGGTCTGGATCGGCCGGAATCGCTCCAGCATCGCCTTGGCGCCCTCGAAGTCGTTGAACCCCGCAAGGAACTCGCGGTACGACGACACGTACGCCATGGTCATCTGATCCTTGGGCAGAGCCGCCAGGAACGCGTCCCAGCGAGCCTTTGCGCCCGGCAGATCGCCCCGTGAGGCGAGCCACTGCGCATCGAGCCGCATGGCCGCGAAGTCCGCCTTCACCGCCGCCGCCGCGTCGATGGCCTTCCGCGCGTCGTCCCAGCGCCGGGCCTTCATGAGCAGGGCCGCGAGTTCCAGCGCGTTGGTCCGGTCGTTGGGGTTGCGGCGCATCTGCCCGGAGCGACGCTCGATCGCGAAGTCCACGTTGCCCACCTCGCCCTCGAGGCTCAGCAGGATGTCGGCGAAGTCCGCGTCGCCACCCGCGAAGTTCTTCGACTCGCGAGCGAACAGCAGCGCGTCGGGCAGCCGCCCCAGCCCGATCAGCGCCCGCGCCTTGCCCTTGATGTTCTCCACGTCGTCGGGCTTGTACTGGATCGCCTTCTCGAACGACGCCAGCGCGTCGTTGAACTGCCCCTGCTGCAGGCGGATCACCCCCAGCAGCCGGTGCCCCAGCGGGTTCAGCGGGTCCTGGTCGATGATCTCCTGCGCCATCGCCGCCGCCTGCGGCAGCCGCCCGTCGATCTGCTCAAGGCGGATCATGAAGATCCGGCCGTTCACCCGGTCGATGTTCTTCGCCACCGCCTTCTCGGCCAAGGCCCGCGCCTCGGCCTTGAGCCGCGGCGCGTCCCCCGCCGGTGCCGACCCAAGCGCCATGAGCGTCTCGTCGAATGCGGCGCTGATCACCAGCCCGTTCTCCGGGTCGGCCTCCCGAGCCTTGGCCAACTCCGCGCGCGCCTCCTCCATCCGCCCCGCCCGGCGGAACAACTGGTACCGCAGCAGCGCCCGCTGCGTCGGCCCAAGGTTCGCCTGCTCGTCGATCAACTGCGCCTGCACCGCCGTCGGGTCCTCCGCGTCTACCAGGCGACGGAGCACCGACATTTCCTGATTCCCGGGCTCGGCCTTGAGCGCCGTGTCGAGCACCCGGCCGGCGAGGGTCCGGTCCTCCAGGATCAAGAGCGCCCGCGCGATCGCGATGGCGTTCCGCCCCCCCAGTTTCCCCGCCTTCTCCTGCTCGGCCACCAGGTCCCGGATCATCGCCAGCGCCCCGGGCGCGTCGGGCGGCGACGCCGTCACCTTCTCCTGCGCCCGCGTCAGCACCCGCACCACCGGGTCCTCCGAGTCGGCCCCCTTGGCCAGGTCGTCCATCTGCTTGATCTTGTCCCGCAACTTGTCGTTCATCGGGACCACGTCGCGCAGTTCGCGGTACAGCCGCCCCGCCTCCGCGAAGTTCTGCAACTGCTCGTTCACCTCGGCGAGTTTGATCGTCGTGACCACATCACCCGCGTTGAGGTTCCGCGCCTGCTCGAGTTTCAGTTTCGCCGCCCCGTACTGCTGCTGCCCCAGCAAAACGTCGGCGAGCAACTTGATCGCGTCCACGTCCGAGGGGTTCTGGTCGGTGTACTGCGTGAGCAGCCGACGGGCCTCCACCATGTCCCGCTCGCAGTACTTCAGTTTCGCTTCCAGCAGCGTCAGCCGGGGGGACTTGCCGTACTTCTCCGCCAGCGCCGTCCGGTACGCTTTGGCGTCCGCCAGGCGCTTGGCCTGCTCGTCCTTGTCCTTGGCCTGCTCCCACAGGGCCAGGCACGCGTCGGCCTGCCGCGCCAGCGCCTCCTCGCGGAACACGAACAGCAGCATCCCGTCCAGCCCCACCGGCAGGTTGGGCCGCGCGGTGAACGCGTCGTAGGTCTTGATCGTCCGCTCGTACTCCCGCGCCGAGAACTCCAGTTCGCCGCGCTTGAAGTGCAGCAGCACGTCGTCGGGCTTCGCCTTGCCCGCGTGGTCCAGCATCGCATCGACCCGCGCCATGGCGTCGGGCAGCGCGCTGGCCGTCGCCATCGCGCACACCTGGAACACCAGCAGCCGGTCCAGTTTCTCGGGCGGCTCGGCCAGCACCTCCTCGATCAGCCGCGTCACCTTCGGGTGCTGCGCGAGGTAGAACTCCCGCATCGTCTGCTTGCGGTCCGCCAGCCGGCTCTCCTCGTAGATGTCCACCTGCGTCAGCGTCCACAGCACCGGCAGGCGGATCGGGTTGGCCGAGATGAACGCGTTGAGCCGCTGCCGGCACTCCGTGATGACCTTGTCGGCCGCCTCCATCTCCCGCTGCTGCCGCAGCCGCTGCGCCTTCACCCGGTACCAGTCGCCCAGGCTCGCCATCGCCCACGCGTCCGCCGGGTTCACCGAGAGCGCCGCCTCCAGATCCGCCTTGGCCTTCTCCATCGTCTCGTCGGAGGTGCTGCTCACCATCGACGCCAGGATCGTCTGCGCCATCCCCCGGTAGTACCGCAGGGTCTTCGCATCCGCCGACTCCGGGTCCACGAAGCCCCGCAGCACCGAGTCCACCTGCGCCGCGTACGCCTCCCACTGGCTCGCCGTGGGCGGGAACAGCCGGTACTGGAACCGCATCAGGTCCAGCATCGGCCGCTGCGCCTCGGCCACCCCGGGCTGCACCTCGGCCAGCGCCCGCATCGCCGGCAGGTACTCCTGCGAGAACTTGTCGTTGAACGTCTGCGCCGACGCCGGCACGATCTGCTCCAGCGCGCCGATCCACTTGTGCACGTACTCCGGGTTCGCCTTCGACTTGTTCACCGCCTTGGCGAACGCCCCCGCCGCCTTCTCGTACTCCCCCTTCGCCATCAGCTCGTCCCCGACACGCGCGTGGTCCGCCGCGCTCTTGGTCACCGTCCGCACGTACAGGAACGCCAGCCCACCGGCCACCACGATCACCCCGGCCGCCAGGATCGCCACGAACTTGAGATTCACCTTCGCTGCCATGTGCTCCCAGCCTTTCTGCTCACGCGTCACCCGCCCCCGTCATCCCTTCAGGCCCGATGCCACACGCCCCTCCAACCACTCACGGACCCCCCGGCGGGGGCCATTCTTCGCACGCCGGCTCTCCCCAGCCGTCACCGCGCCTCCACACCCCTCCCCGACCCCGCTCGCGTCCGCTTCGGGTTCCCCTCCGGATACGTCCCGCGCTCCACCTCCGCCCAGTCCGGCACGCACCGCATGATCTCCGGGAGAAGGTCCCCAAGCAGGCTTCCCGCCCACTCCGCCAACTCCTCCGCGCTCTTGGCCCGGTCGCTGCTCACCTGCACCTTGCAGTAGAACGCGTAGTCGTTCCGCAGGTCGAACGCCAGCAGCCGCACCGCCTCCGCCGACGCGCACCACCCCCCGTTGGCGACGAAGAAGTACCCCGCGTACAACTTCTGACCCGTCTTCGGGTCCGCGAACTCGCTCACCCGCATCCGGATCTTCTCCGCCTCCAGCGGCAGCGTCACCACCGTCCCCGGCGCGTCGGTGAACCCCGCCGGGATCAACGCCTGCTTCAGCCCCTCCATCCCCGCGGGCGGGCTCAGGTGCGGCACCCAGTTCCGCTGATCCAGCCCCAACGGCACCTCCCGCGATTCCCCCGTCAGAATGTACCCGCCCCCCACCATGCACCGCTCCGGCACGTGCGGCACCGCGTCGATGCTCCCCGTGTAGTACGCCGCGTGCAGGCCCAACACCCGCTGCGACTCCCCCCGCCCCCCCGCGCCCTTCGCCGCGTAGGTCCGCGTCACCGTGTTCGACGTGCCCAGCGCCTCCAACTCATCCTTGGGCAGTTCCGCGTCCAGCCCCACGCGCACCCACCCCGCGGTCTCCACCGGCAGCGCGGGCAACTTCCGGTTCCCCGCCGCCTCGATCGGGAGTTTCTTCAGGTGCAGCCCCGCCAGCCGCGTGATCGTCGGCAGCGCCACCGCCGAGCCACCCAGCACCACCGCCGCCACCACCACCGCCGGCCTCGCCAACTCCCCCCACCGCACCGCGCCGCCCCGCCACCACGCCGGCATCGCCCGCGCCGCCTCGGGCGGCTCGATCACCACCCGGTTCAGCGACCACGCGATCCCCATGTACAGCAGGAACGCCGGCACCAGCAGGATGTACCCCACCACCATGTGGCTGTCTCCCGCCGAGAACGCCGGGTTCACCAGCACCAGCGCCCCCAGCGCCGCCACGCGGCAGATGTTCATCAGCACCGCCACCGGCACGGCGAGCATCAGAAGCGTCACCCGCTGCCACCAGTGCTTCGCCCCCACCAGCGCCACCGCCGCCGCCAGCGCGACAAACCCGATCACCATCCGCATCCCCGCGCACGCCTCCGCCACCGCCAGCGGGATGAACCCGCTCGCCGCCTCCGACGACTGGATCTCCAGCACGTTCCCCCGCAGGTCGCACGCCACCCCGACCAGGTTCAAAAGCGACGCCGCGCCGTGCGACGCCACCAACTGCAACTCGAACGTCAGCGGCCTCATGATCCGTTCCGCCAGCGTCACCCCGAACACCAGGTACCCGATCGGCAACGCCGCCACCGCCATGAACCGCGGGCCCATCAGCAGCAGCACCAGCCCGAACAGGCTCAGAATCATGCTGAACCCACGCAGCATGTGGTTGTTCAGCGCCGTCACCATCTGGAACAGCGCGTAGCACGCGATCCCCAGCACCAAGGGCAACAGCCCAGGCCAGAACACCCGCGCACGAACCCCCGCCAGGTCCGCCCGCCGCGTCCACAGAATGTACAGCGAGATCAACGGCACGAAGTACGAGTGCGACCAGTCCGGGCTCGTCCACGCCTGGAAGTTCTGAACGTAGAAGAAGTGGTGGAACAACGCCGCGAACGCCGCCCCGAGCACCCCAACCACCACCAGCCCCGTCGGCGTCAGCGCCACCGACTCTGGGGACCCCTCCCCCTCCTCGCGCGCGCTCGCCCCCGTGCCGGCAGCCGCCCCGGCTCCGCCCCCGCTCGTTCCGCCTCGCTGGATCGTCTGCGTGCTCAACGGTCTGGCAACTCCCGGCTTCGGGGGTCTGAATCGGCTTACACGCCCCGCCGGATCAGCCCGAGGGGTTTCCTTGATTGTGCGATCCCGCGTGCGCCCCCCATCTCGCTCCGGAGGCCCGCGTTGGGCGCACCGCCCACCCGCGTGATCTCGGCTCTCCGGGTCTTCCCTCTACGCCCGGCACCCTGACCACGTTCGATCCTCGCGTTCGTTCCTCATCGCCGGCCCCAGCCGACCGGCCGGCCAGGCCTCAGTTGTTGCTCCGACGCGGGCCGTACACGTTCTCGTCGAAGTTCCGGTCCAGCACGAACCCGAACCCGTAACTCATCCGGAACCCCTGACGGATCACCGCCAGCGGGAACGCCCAGAAGTTCGTTCCCACGTTGATCACGTCGTCAGGCTTCAGGAAGATGTCGGGCATCGTCCGCTCCGCGATCGCCCGGTAGTTCAACCGGATCGTCGCCTGCCGGTCCGGCGCCACCATCCGCGTCAGGTCGATCCGCTCGGGGATCGCCAGGTTCGACAGCCCGCCGGCCGACGCGATCGCCCGCTCGATCGTCAACTTCCCATTGGCCGGCAGCGTGAACGTCCCGGGCCGGTTCACCTCGCCCGTCACATAGATAATCCCCTCTGGCGGCGTCGGCACCCGGATCACGTCTCCCGGACGGATCACCACGTTGAACTGCGCCGACCCGGCCAGCAGCGGCGCGAGCGGCACCTCGATCACCCGCTGCGTCACCAACTTCTCTGCCCCGGGCACGCTCGGCGGCTGCAACGGGTCCGGCTTCGCCGGCGGCCTCGTCGTCACCGGCCCCTCGGGCGGCGGCATCCCCGGAACTGGCATCGCCTCGCCACCCGGCCCGGGCGCCGTCGGCCGCGAGGGCGACGGCATCGCAACCGCCGCTCCCGGTCCCGCCGGCCTCACCCGCGTCACCTGCATCCACTTCCCATCGCGGAACACCCAGAACTTCTCCTCGGGTGGGATCGGTGCCGGTGCCGGCGCAGGGGCCGCCTCCGCCGGTGCCGCATCAACCGGCGCGGGCTCGGCGGGCTTCGCCTGGGGGTCCGGTGGCACCGCCGCGGGCTTTGCCGCGTCCCCGGGCAGATCCACCGGAGGCTCCTTCCCAGGGTCCTTCGCCGGCGGCTGCTCCATCCCCACCCGGCTCGACGCCATCATCCCCGGCATGATCCCCGGGCTCCCCGCCGGGCCCGCCGGCTTGGTGTCCTTCGGCTTCGACAACTCGTCGATGAGGTCAATCACGCTCTCCGGCGGCTTGCTCGGCTGGCTCGGCGCGGGCGTCGCCCCCGGCGTCCCAGGGCCCGCGGGCGTCGTCGACGGCGCCTTCGGCCCGCTTCCCCGCAGCACCTTCTCCGTCAGCGGGATGTACCGGATCACGTACACGCTCTGCGCGTTCTCGCTGAACCGCCCCGCCGCCGTCAACGCCTCGAGCAGCCGATAGTCGGGCCGGGGAATCGGGTACAGACCCGGATCGCCCACGCCTCCGAGGATGTTGTACGTCGAACGCCGCGGCGCCGTCACCGCCACGCTCACCACCGGGTCTTTCGAGAACAGCCCCTTGTCCAGCAGCGTCTGCGCCACCAGCGACTGCACGTCCTCTTCCGTGAGCCCATCGACAAACAGCCGCCCCACGCGAGGAATATCGATGTACCCGCGCGGATCCACCGGCCTCGGGAACGCCTCCTCAACGTCCGGGCGGAACAGGTCCTGAATCCGCACCTCCAGCGCGTCACCAGGCCCGAGCCGGTACGTCTCCACCTCCGGGATCAGGTCTTCGGGACGCACGCTGGTCGTCTCGACCGCCGCGGGCCCGATCGGCCCTTCGATCGCGGAGAGTCGCTCCAGGATCGGCACCGTCGTGGGCGTGTTCTCCCACCGGCCCGTCACCGACGGGTCCATGTACGAGTCCGCCTCGCAGCCCGTCAGGCCTGCCACCGATACGGCCAGACCGGCGATGGTCAAAAGCACGCGGCCCGCCGCGCGTCGTGTGCCCAGAGAGAGAGTTGCGCTCACCGTGCCGCTCCTTGGTCCGAGAATACCCGCCTTGCTTGCCCTCTAGGCCCGAGGCGGTGCTGAATGGGCCTTCAAGGTAGCACAACACGCCGTGTGCCGCCCACATCCCAACCCGCTCAGCGCGCGGGTGGGTGAGGGGGTGGGGGGACGGCCCCACGCACCGCGCCCGGCCCAGGACCGATAGTCCTCGTATCCAGATCGGCCAGCGCAGGTTCACACGTGAGGAATACCACGCCTCGCCGATCGCCGACCCAGCCCACCCCCAGGGTAGACTCGCCCGGTGAGCCTCCTCCTCGGCATCGACCTGGGAACGTCAGCCGTTAAGGCCCTCCTTTTCGACCTGCCAACCGGCTCGACCCTCGCGCACGCCTCGGTCGAGCACCCCGCCTCGTTTCCAGGTCCCGGCTGGAGCGAGCAAAATCCGCGCGACTGGTGGTCCGCCGCTGCCGGGGCCATTGGCCAAGTGCTCGCGCGGGTCGGTCCGGGCGACGCCGCCCGCATCGGGGCGATCGGCCTGAGCGGCCAGATGCACGGCTCGGTCCTCCTCCCGCGGGTTGCCGCCGACCACCCCGCCCGTGCCGCCGAGGGGGGTGAGGTTGTTCGCCCCGCGATCCTGTGGAACGACCAGCGCACGGCCCGGGAGTGCGCCGAGATCGAAGCCGCTGCCGGCGGGCGCTCCGCCATGGTCGCCCTCACCGGCAACGCCGCCCTCACCGGCTTCACCGCCCCCAAACTCCTCTGGGTCCGACGCCATGAGCCCGCGGCGTGGGCCCGCGTCGGCATGGTCCTGCTCCCAAAGGACTACCTCCGCTGGCGGCTGACCGGCGCGCTCGCCACCGACGCCGGCGACGCCTCCGGCACCCTCCTCTTCGACCTCGACCGCCGCGCATGGGCGACCGACCTTTCCCTGGCGCTGGGAATCGACCCCTCTTTGCTCCCCCCCGTGCTCGAGTCTCAGGCGATTGCCGGCCGGGTCTCCCCCTGGGCCGCGAGCCAGACCGGGCTCCCCACGGGCATCCCGGTGGTCGCGGGCAGCGGCGACAACATGTGCGCCGCCGTCGGCGTCGGCGTCGTCTCGCCCGGAGCGGTCCTCGCCAGCCTTGGGACCAGTGGCGTCATCCTCGCCCATGCGGACGCACCGACCCGTGACCCGGGTGTCCCCGGCTCGTCGTCCGCGGGCCGCCTCCAGGGCCTCTGTGCCGCGACCGGGCCCCGTGGCTGGTGCGCCCTCGGCTGCATGCTCTCCGCGGGGGCCTCGCTCAAGTGGGCTCGGGGCGTGCTCGCGCCAGACGCTGCCTACGACGATCTCCTCGCCGACGCCGCACGCGTTCCTCCGGGCTGCGGCGGCCTCGTCTTCCTCCCTTACCTCACCGGCGAACGCTGCCCGCACCCCGACCCCGAAGCCCGCGGCGGCTGGATCGGCCTCACCGCGCGCCACACCCCCGCTCACCTCATCCGCGCGGTCCTCGAAGGCGTCGCCTTCGGCATGGCCCAGATCCTCGACCTCGCCAGCGCCTGCGGCGTCGCCCCCGCCTCCGTCCGCCTCACCGGCGGCGGCGCGCGCTCGCCCCTGTGGCGGCAGATCCACGCAGACGCCCTCGGCGTCGCCGTCGAATCCGCCGGGGGCGAAGAAGGCGGCTGCGCCCTCGGCGCGGCCCTGCTCGCGGCCAGCGCCGCCGGGTGGCCCGAGCCCCTCCCTGATCTGTGCCGACGGGTCATCGTCGCGACCGACCGCCTCGACCCCGACCCCCGGGCCGCGGAGCGACTCATGCCGGCCCGGGAAGCGTTCGACCGCCTCTACGCCGACCTGCGCCCCGCCTGCCGGGCTCTCGCCCGGGGGGGCTGAGCCCCTGCGCCGGGCAGCCTCCCGCCGGAGTGCTGGTATGCTCCCCCGCCGCGCCCGAGGCGGTTTCCCTATGGCCATCCAGAACCTCACCGACGATCAAATCCGCACCTGGACCCGCGAGCAGAAGGACCGCTGGTGGCTCGAGCGCGTCTTCCGCGGCTCCATGCCCCAACTCACGCTCCGCGCCGGCCTCACCGGCTTCGTGCTGGGCGGGCTCCTCAGCGCCACCAATCTTTACGTCGGCGCCAAGACGGGCTGGACGCTCGGCGTCGGGCTCACCTCCGTCATCCTCGCCTTCGCCGCCTTCAAACTCCTCTCCACCCTCGGCGCCAGGGACATGACCATCCTGGAGAACAACTGCTCCCAGTCCATCGCCACCGCCGCGGGCTACATGACCGGCCCGCTCATCTCAGGCATGGCCGCCTACATGTGGATCGAGAACCGCACCATGCCCTGGTGGCAGATGTTCTGGTTCAACGTCGTCCTCTCGGTGCTGGGCGTCCTGGTCGCCTTCCCCATGAAGCGCCGCTTCATCAACGACGAGCAGCAGCCCTTCCCCGAGGGCTGGGCCTGCGGCGTGGTGCTCGACACGCTCTACACCTCCGCCGCCGCCGTCGGGCTGTTCAAGGCCAAGGCCTTGGGCCTGGCCGCCGCCGCCGCCGGGTCGATCACGTTCCTCTCGGGCGAGAGTTACATGCGCCTCATCCAGGAGAAACTCCTGGGCATCGCCAAGGACAAGGTTTGGCACCTGCCCCACGACATCAGCGGCTTCTACGCCTGGCTCGCCACCAAGGGCTGGGAGCCCAAACTCTCGGGCGTCCCCCTCAAGCAACTCGGCGTCACGCCCGCCCTTGACCTCGCCATGATCGGCGCCGGCGGGCTCATGGGCATCAAGCCCGCCATCAGCATGATGATCGGGATGATGGTCAACTTCCTCATCGTCGTTCCCATCATGATCGCCCACGGCGAGATCCTGCCCAAGTCCGGCTCGTTCGCCGAGGGCAACGCCGTCTTCACCCGCGTCCACATCCTCAACACCTGGGCCCTCTGGTGGGGCATCGCCATCATGGTCACCGCCTCGATGGTCGCCCTCTTCGCCAAGCCCCAGGTCTTCATCCAGGCCTTCCAGGGCCTCTTCCGCCTCGGCAAGGGCGGCAGCGGTTCCGACCCGCTCCGCCACATCGAGTTGCCCCTCTGGGTCTCCTGGGTCGGCATCCCCATCGTCGGCGCCGTCGGCGTCTGGATGGCCCACGACTGGTTCGGCGTCTCGTGGATCTTCGGCGCCACCGCCATCCCCCTCATCATCGTCCTCACCCTCATCGCCGCCAGTTCCACCGCCCTCACCGGCATCACGCCCACCGGCTCACTCTCCAAGATCCCGCAGTTCATGTACGGCGCCCTCGACCCCAAGCACCCCCCCACGAACCTCATGACCGCCATCATGTGCGTCGAGGTCTCCTCAAACGCCTCCAACCTCCTCATGGACATCAAGCCCGGCTACATGCTCGGGGCCAAGCCCCGCCAGCAGGCCTGGGGCCACTGCATCGGCATCATCGCCGGCGCCCTCGCCTCCACGCCCCTCTTCTACCTCCTCTTCCTCTCGGAGTACAAGCCGGGTGACAACCTTCAGGACAAGATGGTTACCGACCAGTTCTCCTTCCCCTCCGCCGTGCAATGGAAGGGCGTGAGCGAGTTGGTCACCTCCATCTTCGGCGGCGGCTCCGGCAGCCTCCTCACCACCAGCATCACCTGGTCGATGATCACCGCCGCCTGCGTCGGGCTCGTCATGGAGGTCGGCCGCATCGCCTCCCGCGGACGCTTCCCGCTGAGCCCGCTGGCCATCGGCCTGGGCGTGGTCGTCCCGCCCGAGTCCACCATGGCCATGTTCGCCGGCGCCGCCTTCTTCTGGGCCACCCACAAGATCTACCACGCACGCACCGAGTCCACCGGGAACAAGCTCTGGATCCAGACCCACGAACCGATCTGCGCCGGCGTCATCGCCGGGGCCGCTCTCGTCGGCATCGGCGACATCCTCGTCAAGGTCTCCCCGCTCCTCAAGTAGCCCCGCGTACGCTGCCCTCGTGCCCGCGCCAGGCCCCACCGCGCTCATCGACCGCGCCGCCGCCGCCCTCCGCCTCGGCGGGCTCGTGGCCTTCCCCACCGAGACCGTCTACGGCCTCGGCGCCGACGCCCTCAACCCCTTCGCCGTCGCCGCCGTCTTCGCCCTCAAGGGCCGCCCCGCACACAACCCGCTCATCGTCCACGTGACCGGGCCCGACATGGCCCGGCAACTCGCCGCGGACTGGCCCCCGTGGGCCGAGACGCTCGCCCGCGCCTTCTGGCCCGGGCCGCTCACGATCGTCCTCCCCGCCAGCCCGCGCGTCCCGCACGCTGTCCGCGCCGGCGGGCCCACCGTCGCCCTCCGCGCGCCCGCTCACCCCGTCGCTCAGGCCCTCCTCGCCGCCTTCGGCGGGCCGCTCGTCGGGCCCAGCGCCAACCCCTCCGGCTTCGTCTCGCCCACCACCGCCGAGCACGTCCGCGCGGGCTTCCCCGACGCCGTCGCCGATGGTGACCTCATCGTCCTCGACGGCGGCCCGTGCCGCGCGGGCATCGAGTCCACCGTCGTCGCGATCAGCCCCGATGGCACGCTCCGCGTCCTCCGCCCGGGCGTCATCGGCCCCTCCGAACTCGCCGCCGCGCTCGGATTGCCGGCGGATCGCGTGGTCTCGGCCCCCCAGCACACGGACGACGCCGCGGCCGCCTCCGCGCCGGGTCACGCGCCCCTCGCGAGCCCCGGGCAACTCGCGTCGCACTACGCCCCGCGCGCCCCGGCGGTGCTGGTGTCGCGCGACCAGTGGCCCGCCCTGCTGGCCTCGCTCCCCACCGACCACCGCCGCTCCATCGCTCTGCTTGCCCGAGGCGCGTGGCCCGGTTCGGGGGCGGCCCGCCAGGTCACGCTCCCCGATGAGCCCGCCGGGTACGCCGCCGGCCTCTACGCCGCCCTGCGCGAACTGGACGCACTCGCCCCGAGCCTCATCGCGATCGAGGCCCCGCCCGCGCCACCCCCCGCCGGGTCCACGCCGTCGTTGGCCGGCGCCGGCGCGCGCGATGCCGAACTCTGGCGCGCCGTCGCCGACCGCCTCGCTCGGGCGACGGCTACGCCAACCCTTCCGCCCTCATCCACGCCCACTGCCGCGCCAGCCCCTCCTCGAACGACACCCGCGGGCTGAAGTCCAGTTCCGCCCGGCTCCGCGACAGGTCCGCGTACGTCCGCTCCACGTCCCCGGGTTGCATCGGCGCGGTGCGAACTTCCGGCACGCGCCCCGTCACCCGCCCGATCGCCGCGATCATCTCCCGCAGCAGCACCGGGCTCGAGTTCCCCAGGTTCCACGTCCGCAGGCCGAAGCGGTCGATCCGCTCGTACGCCGCCAGCACGCCCGACACGATGTCGTCGATGTACGTGAAGTCCCGGGCCATCGACCCATCGCCGAACATCGTGATCGCCTCGCCCCGCGCCACCTTGCCCATGAACAGGCTGATGGCCAGGTCCGGCCTCTGCCCGGGCCCGAACACCGTGAAGAACCGCAGATTCGCCACCGGCGTCTTCGTGAGATGTTGGTGCGTGAAGGCCAGCAGTTCGCACGCCCGCTTGCTCGCGGCATACGGGCTGATGGGCTCGATCGCCTCGTCCTCCTCGCTGAACGGCACGCGCGAGGCGTTCCCGTACACGCTGCTGCTCGACGCGAGCACGAACCGCTCGACCCCCGCCGCCGCGCCCGCCGACAGCACCGCCTGCGTTCCCAGCACGTTGGCCCGCATGTACCCCACCGGGTCGGCGATGCTCGGGCGCACGCCGGCCTTTGCCGCGAGGTGGATCACGCCCGTCGGTCGCGCCTCGCGGAACATCGCGCCCAGCGCCGACGCGTCGCACAGGTCCAACTCCGCGAAGCGCCACTGCGCGCCGCCCACCGCGCGAGCCCCGGCCTCGATTGCCGAGAGATTCCGTGCCTTGCGCGCCCGCGGATAGAACGGATCGAAGTTGTCCAGCCCGATGACGGCCTGCCCCCGCGCGAGCAGCGCCCGCGCCACCGCCGAGCCGATGAAGCCCGCCGCACCCGTCACCACGATGGGTCGGTTCCCGCTCACGCCGCGCCTCGAAATGGTCACGTTCGCCCCGATGCCGCTCGGGCGATTCTACGCCTTGGGGGTCCTTCTCCAGACCCCCAACGCCTTGATCGGGGAGCGTGGATTCCCTTCCTCCCAAGGGCCAAACGGCCCGTTCCAAAAAAACTAGCAGGGCGCCATCGCAAGACGGCGCCCCGCTGGAGGAGAGAGAGATCTTGCGTAGTTTACCAGCTATCGGCTTCGGCCATTCAAGTCGCTTGAAGATCTGTGGAAAGAATCCTTACGGAAGAGGCCGAACTCCGTACATAATCCGTACAAACTGCGACGGTCCTTCTGATCCACCCTACGTCCGATCCTCCATCGTTGTTCCGCTCACGTTTGGGTGAGTTTCGCCGGCACGCCAGAGTCCGTGGCGCTCGTCAGGGCCGCGAGCACGCCCCGGACGTACGCACTGGCCGGTCGATGCACCTGCACCCACTCCTTCGCCGACGCGCGCAGCGCGCCGCCGGCGCGAGGATCGTCGGCCAGCGCAAGGACGCGACGGGCCACCGTCTCCGCTCGCGCGTCCTCCAGAACGCAGCACGTCACCCCGGGGATCAGCCAATCCACCAGCGCGTCCTCGCGGGCCGCCACCAGCATCCCGTCGGCCATCGCCTGCAGCACCAGCCCCCGCGCCTGCCCGAGCGACTCGGGCACAAGGAGCATGTCCGCCTCCGTCACCAGGTCGTGCCGACCGTCGAGGTTCGACGTCAGCGTGAGCCGGCCGCGGATCGACGGCTTCGCCGCCGTCCAGCGCCACAGGTCCAGGCGGCGTGCCGCGTCGGCGTCCACGATCACGTGCAGGTCGGGCGTCGTCTCGGCCGCGCGCTCGAGCCCCAGCAGGGCACCCCGAGCCGCCTCGGCATCACGCCCCGAGAGCAGCACCACTACCGACAGGCTCCGCCCGCGGTCCACAGGCGCGTGCGCCGCCCGCGTGGGATACACCCCCCACGGCGCCACCACCACCCGCGACCGAGGCACCCCCGTCGCCAGCGCATCGGCCAGGTGGTCCCCCGGCGTCACAAAGAGCGGCCTCACCCCTTCTCGCCCGTTTCCCGACCGGCCCGCGCGACGCCACACCGCGCCGGCACGCTCCACCTGCCCCCGCCCCTCCACCGAGAGCACCACCGCCGCTCCAAGCCGCTGCCCGACCCGGAGCGCCGTGGTCCACGCGCCATCACCCAGCGCCAGCACGGCATCAAGGGCCCGCTCCGCCGACTCCCCTCGCGCCAGTGCCTCCACGTCCCGCGCCAGCGCCTCGGCCCGCAGGCCCTCCATCAGCGGCAGCCCGCGATCCTGGTGCCGGACGCTCAGCGCGTACACACCGCCCGCCAGCAGCGACGCCGCCTCCGTCCCCGCCGCCGACCCCGGCACGCCCTGCACCACCCGGACGCCCTCGTCGGCAAGCCCGACCTGCAGGCGCGCAATCATCGCGTGCTCGCGTACAAATGTCGTCGCATCGGGAAGGATCAGCAACCGCACGAAGCCTCCTTGCCCGCCGCGGCCGGCCGACTCGTCGCACCTCTCGGAAATCTGCCTGAATCAACGGTGGAGAAGTCGCCCCCGGGCCCGCCGCGAAGGTGCTCACGAGGCCGAGCCTTCATCAGTCCTTCATGATTCTCGTCGCGCAAGTGCATGTTATGCAATGGTTTGCGGAGTATCTAAGGTGATCTTCCGGGGGTTTCGATCGTGTCCGACGCATCGACCGGTCGCGGCTGCCCGCGGCCTGTTGAAAGTCCTGTGGATAGTCAGCCCTGCGAGTGCAATCTTCCCGTGCGTACAAGCCCGCCGGCGGCGGTCTCGGCCTGTGGAAACCTGTCCGGCAGATCCGGCGCGGGCGCGGGCATCTCGCGTGCTCCCGAGGTCGCCCACAGCGCCACCCAGTGCCCGGGCTCCATCTCAACCAGTCTGGATTCCGTCCCCACCCCCGTCGGTGGTTCGTGCCAGGGCCACCAAGGCCGCAGGCCCCGCTCGTGGCCGACCAGCCGCGCGAACTCGGCCGGATCATCGACCACCTCGCGCACCGTCCGCAGCCGCCCCGCTAACGTCCCCGAGCCGCCATCCAGAGGCGGCACGCACGCCAGCAGCCCGCGTGTGTAGGGGTGCAGCGGGCGATCAAACAGGTCCGTCACGCGCGCGTACTCCACCACGCGCCCGGCGTACATCACGCACACCACGTCCGCGTTCTCCGCCACCACGCCCAGCGCGTGCGTGATCAGCACCACCGCCATCCCCCGCGCCCGCTGGATCTCCCGCAGGAGCGCCAGCACCTGCGCCTGCACCGTCACGTCCAGCGCCGTCGTCGGCTCGTCGGCCAGCAGCAGCGAGGGCCTGCACGCCAGCGCCATCGCGATCATCACCCGCTGCCTCATCCCGCCCGAGAACTGGTGCGGGTACGCGTCGATCCGCCGCGCCGCGTCGGAGATCCCCACCTCTTCCATCGCCGCCAGCGCCACGGCCCGCGCGCCTCCCGGCGTGCGCGCCGTCTCGGGCTGGTGCAGCAGCACCGCCTCGATGATCTGGTCGCCCACGGTGTAGACCGGGTTCAGGCTCGTCATCGGCTCCTGAAAGATCATCGCGATCTGCCCGCCCCGCACACGCCGGAGCGCCCGCTCGGGCAGGGTCAGCAGGTCCACGGACGCGGCGCCCCCGCCCTGCCCGCCGCCATGCCGGAACAGCGCGATCCCGCGCTCGATCCGCGCCGGCGGGCTGGGCAGAAGGCGCAGCAGGCTCATCGCCGTCACCGACTTCCCACACCCCGATTCGCCCACCACCGCGACCGTCTGCCCGGGATACACCGTCAGGCTCGCGCCGTCGACGGCCATCGCTCGCCCGCCACCTTCCGCCGCCGCTCGATCCGCGCCACCGAAACTCACCGCCAGATCCCGCACCTCCAACAGCGGCATCGGCGTCGGCGGTGGGGGTGTTGGAGTGGTCATGCCAGATCAGTCCGGGCCCGGCGCCTCGGGTCCATCGCGTCCCGCAGGGCTTCGCCCACAAGGTTGTAGGAGAGCACCGTGAGGAAGATCGCTCCGCCCGGGAAGATCGCCAGCCACCACACAAAGTCGCCCACGGTGCCCGTCGCGCCCGCCAGCAGCGCGCCCCACGATGCCTGCTCCGGCGGGCCGAGCCCCAGATACGACAGCGTCGCCTCCGCCAGGATCGCCGCCGCCACGGCGAAACTCGCGTCCACCAGCACCGGCGTGACGGCGTTGGGCAGGATGTGCCGCCCGAGCACCGATCGCAGCGGCAGCCCAGCCGCCCGCGCCGCGAGCACGAACTCCTGCCCGCGCAGTTTCATGAACTCCGCCCGCGTGAACCGTGCCGCCCCGGTCCAACTCACGCACCCGATCACCACCATCAGCGCGTGCGTCGTCCGCCACTCCGTCGGCAGCACCCCCACCGCCACGATCAGCAGGAACAGCACCGGGATCGCCATCACCACCTCGACGAGCCGCATGAGCACAGCATCCACCCAGCCCCCGAAGAAGCCCATCAGCGCGCCGAGCGTCACCCCGATCGCCACCGCGATGCCCGTGCTCACCAGCCCGATGCTGATCGACAGTCGGCACGCGTGCAGCATCTGGCTCAGCACGTCGCGCCCCAGCGCATCGGTCCCCAGCACGAACACGCGTCCGCCTCCCGCCCCGCCCCCACTCGCTGCCCCGCGCTCCGCCTCGACGCGCCACCCGGGCGGCTTCACGTACCAGTCCGTCCTCCCCTGCCCGGGCGACCACGGGATCAGCGTGTAAACGCCCGTGGCGCCCCCGCTCGCCTCGGCCTGCGCGTAGCGATCGAAGTCCACGAGCGGGACGCGCGAGCCGAGGTGGCACGCCGCCACGCACCCCAGCGCGACCGCCACGGCCATCACCGCCCGAGCGCCCGGCCTCCCGACGATCGGCAACAGCCACCCCGCCCCGCCGACCACCGCCGCTATCACCCCCGCCGTCACGGCCGACGCCTCCCCGAGCACCGCCCGGGCAAGCCCGCACACCGCCACGGTGATTCCCGCCTGGATGCCCGAGGCGACAACCCACCGCCACCGCTCGCCGCGCGTCGCCCCCAGCGCCCGCCCGGGCAATGCCAACACCACCGCCGCGATAGGCACGCCCACCGCCAGCACCAGGTCCCACGCCGACAGGTGCTCCACCAGCGGGAACGTGCGCCGGGCCGCGCCATCGGCCCCGCGCTGTGTCCACACCAGCGGGTGCCCGCTGGCGATCACCGGCGCCAGCGCCGCGAAGAAGGCCACGACGCCCAGCCACGCCAGCGCGCACGCCGCCCCCGGCCGCCGGACCACCCGGGCCCATGCCTCGCCCCACGGGCCCGCGCGATGGCTTGCCCGGTCAGCCAAGCGTTACCCTCGGGTCCGCCGCCGCGTACAGCACGTCGGCCAGCAGCAGCGCCAGCACGTTTACCCCGCCCACCATCAGCACGCCCGCCAGCAGCACCTCCCGATCGCGCATCTGGATCGCGTCGATCATCAGCGACCCCATCCCCGGCACGCTGAACACCCGCTCGATCACCACGCTCCCAGACAGCATCGCCGGGAAGACCGACACGAACATGGTGATCAACGGCAGCAGGCTGTTCCGCAGCACGTGCCGCAGGAGCACCTCGCGCGGACCCAGCCCCTTGGCGCGAGCCGTACGCACGTGGTCCCTGCCCATCGTTTCGAGCATCGCCGCCCGGGTCTGCTTGCTGAGCACCGCGAACCCGCCGTACGCCAGGCACGCCACAGGCAGGCAGACGTGCCACAGCAGATCCAGCAGATACCCCGCCTCCCAACCTCCATCAACCCCCGGCCCGGGCAGGAAGGCCATCGCGTCCGCCCCCGCGGCGTGCAGCCCGCTCGCCGGGAACAGCCCCAGATGCCGTTCGCTCGCCAGAAACCCCACCGCCAGCACGCCCGCCCACACCGCCGGCACCGACCACAGCGCCACAAACAACCCGCCCAGCGCGCCATCCACCCACGTCCCGGCACGCGCCGCCGCCAGCGCTCCGCCCGGGATCGCCACCAGATAAATGAACGGCAGCGCCAGCAGGTTCAGCAGGAGCGTCACCGGCAGCGCCTCGGCCATCAGCGCCGACACGGGCCGGTTCTTGCTGAACGCAACGCCCAGATCCGGCGACGCCACGCTCACCAGCCCCGGGAGCACCCAGAACCCCGCGCTGGGCAGCGGCCCGCGGTCAAAGGCCGCAAGCAGCGCCCCGCGTGTGCGCTCCGCCTCCGCGAACGCCGACAGCGCCGCCTCTGCCGCGATGCGCGCGACGGCCCACTCGGGCAGATCCGCTCGCGGCGCGCGACCTTCGAAGATCCCGGGTCGCAGGCGTCCGTCCGCGTCGGCAGGCTCGGGCAGCCCCGCGGCCCGCGCGTACGCCACCAGCGCCGCCTCCAGTTCGCCCCGGGTCCGCGTCGCCGCCGCCCGCGCCGTCGCGTGCGCCGCACGCAGCCGGGCGAATGCCGCGGGTGTATCCGCGCCCCCCGCGGCCCCCCCCGAACGCTCCGCCTCGCCCGTGCCCCTCGGCAAGGCATCGGCGAAGAGCCGCCACGCCGGCGGCTCCCGCACCGCGCCGGGCCGGCGCACCACTTCGCCATCCGGCGCCACAAGGTCGCGCGGGCCGAACTTGATCGGGCTCACCCGCGCCAGCCACCGCCCGTACTGCACCAGCACCGGGTCAGCAAGCCCGTACCGCTCGTCAAGGTACGCCTCCATCGCCGCCCGAGTGCCCGCGTCGAACGACGCCGCTCCCCCCCCGCCCGCGCCACCCCCTCCGGTCCCCGCGCCGCGAAGCGCGGCCCCCACGCCCCCCGGCGCCAGGCCCACCAGCAGGAAGACCACCAGCGAGATCCCCACCAGCGTGGGCACCATCAGCAGCAGACGCCTGATCACGTAGTGCAGCATGGATCTCCGCCGGCGCGACTCAGTCCAACCCTTTGCTCGGCGCGCCCTCGCCGCCCGACGCCCGCAGGAAGAACTCCGCGACCTCCAGCCCCTTGGGGTACGCCACCACGTTGCCCACGCGGGCCCGCACGAACCGCACCGACTCGGTCGAGCGGAGCCAGGTCATGGGCTGCTCCTCGTGGATCGCCCGCTCGAGTTCGTGCCAGCAGGCCATGCGGGCGGCGAAGTCCATCGTGCGCCGCCCCCGGTCGATGGCCGCGTCGGCCCGCGGGCTGGCCCACTGCGTGAAGTTGTCGCCCCCCGCGGGGATCGACGACGAGTGCCACAACTGCTTCGGGTCCGTCTCCGGCGCGCTGGCCGACGACCCCAGCGTGACGGCGTCGAAGTCCCGTGCCTTCATCGCCTGCTGCAGCGCCGCCCAGTCCAGCACCCGCACGGTGCAGCGGATGCCCAGTTTGGCGCACTGGTCGCGCACGTACGCCGCGAGCCGCTCGGCCACCTCGCCCCCCGCGGCCCGCGTGAACTCAAACGCGAAGGGCTCGCCGCGTTGGTTCTCGAGCACCCCGTCGCCGTCGCGGTCCTCCCAACCGGCCTCTTTCAGGAGCGCCCGCGCGCGGTCCATGTCGAAGCGCCAGGGCGTGATCGTCCGGTCCGACGCGGGCGAAGCGGGGTTGAAGTACCCGTGCGCGGGCACGCCCACCCCGCCGTAGATGTCCCGGATGATCCGCTCCCGGTCCAGCGCGCACGTCATGGCGATGCGGACGCGCGCGTCGGCGAATGGTGTCAAGGGGCCCTCAGGCGAGCCGCCCCGCCGCCCGCACTGCCACGCGATGAACTGCGGGCCCGACCGCATGTTGATCCACTTGAGCGACCGGTTGGCCTCGGCCCAGCCCGGCTCGGCCGTCGCCCGCTCGAACTGCGGGGCCGAGGGTTCGATCATGTCCGCCTCGCCGTTGCGGTACGCCACCAGCCGCGCCGTCTCGTCGGTGACCACGCGGAAGCGGACGCGGTCGATCGCGGGCCTGGGCCCGGCGTGCCGGTCGTTGCGTGCCAGCACCACGTCCTTTCCCGGGGTCCACTGGGCCCCCGGCTCCAGGTCCGCCAGGCGGAAGGGGCCCGAGCCCATGAGCAGGCCCGTCGATTGGTTGAGTTGCGCGGGCGTGAACTTCTCGTAGAACGCTCGGGGCAGCACCTGCATCGTCAGCGCCGCGGGGATATTGAAGAACAGTGGCGCCTTGAACCTGAACTCCACCACGCGGGGCGCCAGCGCCTCGACCCGCTCGATGCACTCCAGCACCGCCCGGCTCCGCGCCGCGTCGATCTGCGGGTTCATCGCGTACTCGTGGAACGTCCACCGCACGTCGTCGGCCGTCACGGGCGAGCCATCGCTGAACCGCGCGCCCGCCCGCAGCCGCGCGCGGAGCCACAGACCCTCGGGGTCGATCTGCCAGGCCTCGGCCAGCACCCCGCGCAGGCGCAGCGTCCGCGGGTCGTAGTCGCCCAGCGACTCGAGCACGAGTTCGCTGATCCGGCGGGCGTAGGTATCGGTGAAGATGTAAGGCGTCAGCCGCGCGACCCGCGCCGGGAAGACCTCGGTGAACTCGCCGCCCTCACGGAACCCGGGTTGCACGCGCGGGTCGGTGGCGAAGGCCGGCGCGGGCCAGCGCTCGATCGGCACGCCGGGGCGGGCCCATGTGTCGTCATCGCTGCTCGGCGGCGCGGCGGGTGGTTGGTCCGGTGTCGGCCCGCCGCCGTCGCCCGTCACCCCCCCCGCGGCGCGGAGCGCCGAAACCTCCCGCGTCAGCGCGGCGAGGCGCTCGTCGAGCGCGCGAGCCTGCTCGGCGGCGCTCCGCGTGGCCTCGGTGAGTTGCTGCTCGAGCCGCCGCGACTGCCGCCATTCGCGGTCGCCCTGCACCATGCGGAGCCAGACCGTGGCGGTCAAAAACAGCACCGCGGCGAGGAGGATGGCGTCCTTGATGCCGAATCGGCTGGGCATGGTGACGCCTCGCGACCGCGTCATGGTACCGGGTTGTGGGGGTCTGCATGCCGCGTGCCAGACCGCGGGGTCCGGCACGCGCGGTGCGCGAGATTGCGCGCAAACGCGCACGGCGGACGCACAATTGCGCGCGCAAAAAAACCGGCCCCCAGATGCCCCAGGATCCATTCCGAGGGGTCGGGTGGGGGGGTCGGAGGGTCGAGGGGGGGCCCGCGCCAGAAGGGCTCTGCGGGCCTCTGCGCGCGCAATCTGTCCGAGAAACGCAGGGGTATCAAGAGCGTGGACGCCCGGAAGGGGCGTGGGCGCCGCCGCGGATAGGAACTATGCCTGATGCGCGGGCGCGGCGAGACGCCAGCCGAGGTAGACCATCGCGAGCCCGAGGGTGTTGGAGAGGGCGATGTAGGCCAGGGCCGCGCCGAAGCGGCCATCGCGGCAGAGGCCGATGGTTTCGAGGCCGAAACTGGAGAAGGTGGTGAATCCGCCGAGCAGGCCGGTGAAGAGGAACAGGCGTGCCCGGTCGTACTCGCTCCCCGAAACGCCCATGAGCCCGGCGAGGAGGCCGATGGCGGCGCACCCAAGGAGGTTGCAGGCAAGCGTGCCGGCGGGGAAGCCTGGCGCGTGGGGGCGAATGAGGAGGACGAGGCCGAACCGGCTCGCCGCGCCGAGCGCGCCGCCCAGCATGACGAGGAGGAGATTGATCACGGCTGGAGCCTCGTGACGGACCAGGGCTGGCCCTCGTAGCCGGGCACGCCGTCGATGGTGGCGGGTTCGAGGTCGCGGGACCATCGGGCGCGGTCGTGAAGGCGGTTGGGGTGCCCAAGCCAGAGTTCGACGCGCGCGGCCCAGAGCCGGAACCCGCCCCAGTGGGGCGGGCGGGGGATCACGATGGAGCGGTCGTGTTCGAGGTCGGCATCGATGGAGACGCCGAAGCGTTGCATCGTCTCGAAAGCCGCGGCCATGAGGTCGTCGCGGGTGTTGAGCGGGCGGCTCTGGGCGCTGGCCCAGGCGCCGAGGCGGCTGCCCAGGGGGCGCGCGTTGAAGTAGGCGTCGCTCTCGGCGTCGGGCGAGCGGGTGACGGGACCGTCGATGCGGATCTGGCGCTCGAGGTGATCCCAGTGGAGGACCATGGAGGCGTTGGGATTGGCGGCGAGGTCCTGGCCCTTCTTGCTGGAATAGTTGGTGTAGAAGGTGGTGAAGCCGCGTGCGGCGTCGAGGCCGCGGACGAGGACCATCCGGGCGGAGGGGCGGCCGTCGGCGTCGGCCGTGGCGAGGCAGACGGCGTTGGGATTGGGCTGGGTCTTGCGCTCGGCGGCGTCGCGGATCCAGGCGTCGATCAGCGCGAAGGGATCGTCGGGGAGCGGGTCGGGGAGCGTGTCTCCCGAGAAATGGCAGCGGCCCATGAGGGGGTCGCGTGCCGGCGTGGAGGGGTCGGCGGGCATGGGGGAGTGTACGGGTGGGGGAGCGGTGCGGGGCCGGTGGAGAATCTGTCGCCGGAAAGGGGTGCTGGGGCGTGACGGGCGCTGGCGGGTGGGGTACTTTGGGGAGCCGTGACAACCGCGCCGAGCAACCAACCCGACTCGTTTGACTTCCGGCGGTACGAGCCGGGGGGAGCGGGCGGGAGGGGCGCGGGCTGGAAGGATCGGGCGTCTGCCCCCAGGGCGCCGCTGGGGCGGTTGTTTGATCGGGAGCCGCCGGCGTCGATCGAGGCGGAGATGAGCCTGCTGGGGTCGATGATCCTGGATCCGCGGGTGATCGCGGACGTGATCAACGTGGTGCGCGGGGCGGAGAGTTTCTACGACGAGCGGCACGGGCACATCTACACGGCCCTGGTGGAGGTGTACGACAAGCACCACTCGGGGGACCTGGTGCAGTTGAATCAGCGGCTGGCCGACCGCGGGGTTCTGGAGCAGGTGGGTGGGAGCGAGTACCTGGTGCGGCTGGCGGAGGGGGTGCCGACGGCGGCGAACGCGGTGCACTACGCGCGGCTGGTGGCGGAGAAGCACAAGTTGCGTCGGCTGATCGACGCGGCGGGGCAGATCCTGTTCGACACGTACCACGGGGCGCAGGCGACGGGGGACGACGCGGGGCGGCTGGTGGACGCGGCGGAGCAGCGGATCTTCGAGATCGCGCAGGAAGAGATGGCCAGCGACCCGCAGGCGCTGTCGCACCTGCTGCAGATCGAGTACGAGCGGCTGATGGCGATCGAGGAGGGGCAGGGGGCGCCGGAGGGCGTGTACACAGGGTTCTACGACCTGGACGAGATGCTGAGCGGGTTCCAGCCGGGGGAGATGATCATCCTGGCGGCGCGGCCGAGCATGGGAAAGTGCTTGGAAGCGGGGGAGGAGATCGCGCTGGCGGACGGGCGGGTGATGACGATCGAGGAGATCGCGAAGGCGAGGCGGGGTCGGGTGCCGACGTTGGACGGGCGGCTGCGGATCGGGACGGCCGAGCCGAGCGACTTCATCGACGACGGTGAGAAGCCGGTGTTCGAGGTGGAGACGAGGCTGGGGCGGCGTGTGCGGACGACGCTGACGCATCCGTTCCTGACGCTGGAGGGATGGAGGCCGCTGGGCGAGTTGGGGGTGGGCACGGCGGTGGCGGTGCCGCGGGTGATGCCGGTGTTTGGCGCGGGCGAGATGCGCGCGTGCGAGGTGAAGTTGCTGGCGTACCTGATCGGGGATGGCGGGTTGACGGGGAGCACGCCGAGGTTTACGAACGGGAACCCGCGGATCGAGCGGGACTTCCGGCGGGCGGTGGGGGAGTTCGGTGACACGGTGACGCGCGGGGGTGACTGGCGCGAGGGGGCGGCGCCATCTTGGCGGCTCTCACGGGACGCTGAGGCGACGGCGTCGCACCGGAGTGAGTTCGGGAGCAGGCTCGGGACGGCGCTGCGGGCCCGAGGGTGGACAAAGCGGCGGCTGGCGGCGCGGGTGGGGGTCTCGGCTGCGTCGGTGACGCATTGGACGAATGGGTCGACGGTCCCTGACACCGAGACGATGAAGCGGGTGTGCGAGGTTCTGGAAGTGGGCGTGGCGGACCTGTCACCCGGGGGCGCGTCGGCGGGCCGGATGAACGATCTGAGCCCCGTGGCGGCGTGGCTCGATGGGCTCGGGCTGCTGGGAGCGGGGAGCCACGCCAAGAGTGTGCCGGCGCCGGTGTTTGAAGTGCGGCGGGAGATGCTGGCGTTGTTTGTGAATCGGCTGTTTGCCACGGACGGGTGGGCGACGGTGCTGTCGTCTGGGCAGTGCCAGGTGGGGTACGCGACGGTGAGCGAGCGTCTGGCGCGGCAGGTGCAGCACCTGCTGCTGCGGTTCGGGGTGGTCGCGAAACTGCGGCAGAGATTCGTGAAGTATCGGGAGGCGCGGCGGTGCTCGTGGCAACTGGAGGTGACGGACGCGGCGTCGATCCTGCGGTTCACCGAGGAGATCGGGATCTACGGGAAGGAGGGGGCGGTTCGCCGGGTTCGGAAGGCGCTCCAGGCGCGGCGTGCCCGGACGAACGTGGATGTGGTGCCGATGGGTGTGTGGTCGCGAATCGACGCGGCGCGGGGCGGAGTGTCGTGGGCGGAACTTGGGCGCCGGGTGGGCGCGCGGCACGGGCTGCGTCCGCACCGGCGTGCGCCGTCGCGTGCGCGGCTGCTGGCGATGGCGCGAGCGCTGGGGGATCGCGGGCTGGAGGATCTGGCGACCAGCGACGTGATCTGGGACCCGATCGTGTCGATCCGGCCGCTGGGCCGGCGTCGGGTGTACGACCTGACGATCCCCGGGACGCACAACTTCGTCGCATCGGACGTGTGCGTGCACAACACGGCGCTGGCGCTGAATCTGGCGGAGCAGATGGCGCTGGGGACGAGCGAGCCGGCGAGCGTGCGGGGCGAGCGGGCGCGGGTGCCGGTGGGGGTGTTCAGCCTGGAGATGAGCAAGTCGGCGCTGGTGCAGCGGCTGATCAGTTCGTGGAGCGGGTACGACAGCCACAAGATCCGGACGGGGAAGTTGAGCGAGAAGGACTACGGGGTGATCCTGAACGCGTGCCAGCAGTTGGGGCAGGCGCCGCTGTTTATTGATGACACGCCGGGGCTGAGTCTGCTGCAGTTGCGCGCGCGGGCGCGGCGGATGGTGCACCAGCACGGGGTGAAGGCGTTGATGATTGATTACCTGCAGTTGCTTTCGTCGCCGCAGCAGGCGCGGGAGAGCCGGCAGGTGGAGGTGGGGGCGATCTCGCGCGGGGTGAAGGCGCTGGCGCGGGAACTGAAGGTTCCGGTGCTGTGCCTGAGCCAGTTGAACCGCGGGCCCGAGGGGCGCGAGGGGAACCGGCCGAGGCTGTCGGACCTGCGCGAGTCGGGGTCGCTGGAGCAGGACGCGGACGTGGTGATGCTGCTGCACCGGGAGGAGTACTACCACATCGGGGATCCGAGTTGGGCGAACGACCCCCTGAACGAGGACAAGGTGGGGGTGGCGGAGATCATCATCGCCAAGCAGCGGAGCGGGCCGACGGGGACGGTTCGGCTGACCTGGGACGCGCACACCACGCGGTTCAAGAACCACGCTGACAGCGGCGGGGGCCGGAGCGGGCATGGCGGGGGTCACGGGGGCGGTGGTCACGGGGGCGGTGGTCATGGGGGCGGTCCGACGATTCACACACGGACGCCGCCGGCGAGCATGGGGGGATCGGGGGGCGGGTTCAGCGCGGCCGGCGGTGGTGGCGGGAGCGGGAGTGGTGGATCGCGTGGGAGTCTGAGCGGGGGCTACGGCGCGCCGAGTGGACCCGCGGGCGGGGGTGGGTCGGGTGGCGGGGGATCGCGCGGCGTGGGGTTCGGCGCGGGTCCCTCGACGGGACCTGTGTCGAACTTCCGCGATGGTGGAGGGCCGGAGCGGGAGGACGATGCGGACCTGCCGCCCGCGCCGCTCGATGGGGGTGATGAGGGGGATGGCGACGAGCCCGCGCCGTTCTGAGCGGGGCGTGCGGGGCGTGCGGGGGGGGGGTCACGGTCAAGCCGAGCAGGTCTCGCCTTCGGGGGTGCGTTCGACGGGCGAGCCCGTGGGTCGGCCGGACGTGAGGATGAGGACGGCGCCAACGACGCCCACGAGGCCGCTGGACCATTGCGGGACGTTGAGTTGTTCGTTGAAGAGGAACATGGAGGCGACGCCCGTGAGGACGGGCTGGAGTTGGATGATGCCCATGGAGACGGATACGCCCAGGCGCGCGAGGGCGGCGTAATAGAGGACGTGGGAGATGGCGATGCCGATCATGGAGGAGGCGATGAGCATGAACCAGTTGAAGGGTGAGAAGGCGAGTGCGGCGGCGCCGTGGGAGCGGCCCAGGACGAGCATGAGGATGATGGTGCCGACGGCGGTGTACTGGCAGATGACGCCGAAGGCGAGGACGGGCGAGTAGCGGTGCATGAACTTCCGGACTGCGAGCCCGTAGCCGGCGAAGAGGGCGCCGGAGGCGATGGCGAGGGGGATGGCGAAGGCGAGGGAGGTGCCGGGAGCGAGGGTGGGGGCGTGGGCGAGTGCGGCGGGGCCGTCGGGAGCGGGCGGCGGGGCGGACTTGAAGAGGATGAGGCCGGCGGATCCGGCGACGACAAGGCCGGCGCCGAGCCAGAAGCGTGGGGAGCGGAGGGTGGCGCGTTCAGCGGGGAAGAGGACCCAGGCGCCGAGGGTGACGAAGACGATCTGGACGCGGAAGACGAAGGAGAAGAAGCCCGGGTCCATGAAGTATGGGCACCAGGCGAAGGCGGACTGGCCGACGAGGTTGAAGGCGGCGGGGATGAGGGCGGCGACGAAGATGGGTTTGGGGAGGTTGCCCTTGAAGAAGGCGAGGGCGAGGAGGGGGAGCCAGAAGGCCGCGGAGAGCCCGTAGCGCCAGCCGTTGGCCTCCCAGCCGTCGAGGTGGACGACGAAGTACTTGAGGAAGAGCGGGACGCTGGCCCAGGCGAGGAGGGTGGCGAGGATGAGCGGGAGGCCTGCGCCTTGGCCGCGAGCGGAGTGGGCTGAGGGCATGGCGGCGGAGCGTAGGTGGAGGGCGGGGAGCGGGGAGAGGACGGGGGAGGGTGGGGGAGGGCGTATCCTCGTCGGGGTGGGGATGGGTGGGGGGGAACGAGCGAGCCACGCCGTGTTGAAGCCGATCATTGATCGCCGGAATCAGGACGCGGTGATGGGGCTCGGGGAGCACCTTGAGGAGTTGCGTCGTCGCGTGGCGTGGAGCCTGGCGGTGCTGGTGCCGGTGTTCGTGGGGCTGTTCGCGTACAGCCAGCGGCTGCTGGAGTTGCTGCTGAAGCCGATGCGGGAGGCGCTGTTGGCGAACGGGTTGCCTGGGCAGATCCTGGCGACGGGCGCGGTGGAGACGTTTCTGGCGGCGACGGTGGTGGCGGGTGTGGGGACGCTGGTGGTGTGCTCGCCGTGGATGGTGTACCAGGCGTGGCGGTTCGTGGCGCCGGGGCTGTACGGGCACGAGCGGCGGTTCGCGTACATCCTGGCGCCGCTGAGCGCGGTGCTCTCGGGGTGCGCGGTGGCGTTCATGTACTTTGTGATGTTGCCGGTGCTGCTGGCGTTTCTGGTGGCGTATAGCGCCGGGGTGGGGAGCGGCGCGTCGGCGACGGCGGCGGTGCCGGAGGGGGTGGTGCTGCCGATGGTGCCGGCGCTGGATGCGGACCCGGCGGCGCCGCAACCGGGGCAGATGTGGTTCAACCGCACGCTGCACGAGTTGAGGCTGGCGACGGCAGGGGAGGACGGGACGGGGGTGGTGGTGTGGATGACGGCGATGGCGAAGCCAACGGGCGTGGTGCTGCAGCCGCGGGTGAACGAGTGGGTGAGTTTGTTCTTGACGATGGCGCTGGGGTTCGTGGGCGCGTTCCAGATGCCGGTGGTGGTGCTGCTGTTGGGATGGGTGGGGGTGGTGGAGCCGAGGTCGATGAGGCGGTATCGGCGGTACGTGCTGGTGGCGTGCGCGGTGGTGGGGGCGGTGCTGACGCCGTCGCCCGACCCGTTCTCGATGATGCTGATGACGCTGCCGATGTACGGGCTGTACGAGTTGGGGCTGTTGCTGCTGTGGCTGTTGCCGGCGTCGCGCGTGGCGGGGCGGAAAGACGGGGAGGAGGACGGGGAGCCGCCGGGGGGCCCGGCGGACGGGCCGTGAGGGGGGGCGGGCCGGTGGGCGAGTTTGACGAGGCGATGATGGACCGCGCGCTGGCTCTGGCGGCGCGGGCTGGGTCGATGGGCGAGGTGCCAGTAGGGGCGGTGGTGTTCGAAACGGCGACGGGGCGTGTGCTGGGCGAGGGGCACAATCGACGGGAGGCGGCGAAGGACCCGCTGGGCCACGCGGAGATGATCGCGATCGCGGAGGCGGCGAGGGCGATTGGGGATTGGCGGCTCAACGGGTGCAGCCTGGCGGTGACGCTTGAGCCGTGCGCGATGTGCGCGGGGGCGATCGTGAACGCGCGGGTGGGGCGTGTGGTGTACGGGGCGCTAGACCCGAAGGCGGGGGCGTGCAGATCGCTGTTTGCGATCGTGAGCGACGCGCGGCTGAACCATCGGGCGGAGGTTGTGGAGGGGGTTCGGGCGGTGGAGAGCGGGGCGCTGCTGCGGGAGTTCTTCAGGGGGCTTCGCGGCGGAGGGAGCGGGGCGGCTGGGGCCGGGTTGGAGGGGACTGGCGCAGGGTGAGGGCGATGAGCGGCGTGGGGAGGAGCGCGAGGAGCGCGGCGGTCGGGAGGGCGTGGACGCCCGGGTCGATGAGCGCGCCGGCGTGATTGGCCCCGAACCAGGCGGCGGCGAGGCAGGCCATGTGGAGCCCCGCGCAGAGGAGAAAGCAGAGGATGAAGGGGGTGTTCCCGCCGCGGCGGCAGAGGGCGAGGACGGACCAGAAGACCCAGAGCCCCGCGGCGGTCGCGAGGAGTGCGGCGAGGATAAAGCCGCGCGCGGGGGCGTGATCGAGGACGCGGGCGAGAAGGAGCGTGTTGGCCAGGACGGCGAGGGCCATGTACGCGGCGATGAAGGCGGGGCGGCCCACGGCGTACGCGGGGGGGAGCGCGGCGTGGTGGCGGCGCGTGAAGCGACGGAGCCGCCAGAGGGGACGGGCGGCGAAGAGGCCGAAGTCGAGCCAGAGGGCGGCGTGCCAGAGGGTCATCTCGTCGCGGCCGGTGAGGATGGAGAGTGCATCGGGCATGGTGGTCGTCCGGCGGTGTGAAGCCGGAAGACAGTGCGTCGGCGGGGAGTCACGGGGCTGAGCGGAGCGCGGGAAATGTGCGATGGCGCGCTTGTGGCGGCCGGGCGTGTGCGTGCGCGCAGAGGTTGACGGGGGCGCGGCTGGCATCGCGCACTGACGGGGCGACCTCGTGGTGAGGAGTGCGGCGCGTGGGTGTAGGAGGCTACTGAGCACCGGAGGTGCGGAAGCCCTCGGGGGCGTCGTCGGCGGCGCGGCTCTGACTGAGCCCGGTCTCGCGGACCATGAGGACGATGGCTCCGGAGCCGACGAGGAGGAGCACGAGGAGCCACCACGCGGAGAGGGCGACAGTGCCGGGCTCGGCGGCGGCACCGAGTCGGGACATGGCGAGGGAAGCGAGAAGAATGAGTGCGGCGGCGGTCCAGGTGGCGGCGACAGCGAGGTGCCCGCCGCGCTCGCAGAGGACCAGGAGGAGCCAGAGGAGCCAGAGTGTGGGCGCGGTGGCGGTGAGGAAGGCGAGGCCGGTCGCGGGGAGCCAGGAGAGGGAGGAGGCGCGGACGAAGATGAGTCCGGAGGCGAGGAGTGCGAACCAGGCGAAGGCGGCGATGATCATGACGAAGGCGAAGGAGCCTAGGGAGGGGATGGGGCGAGGGACGCGCGTGGCGTCGCTACTGAGGGCGAGGAGTGGCGCGGCGACGAGGAGGGCGAAGCCGAGCCAGAGGGCGAGGTGCCAGAGGATCATGGCGCCCCGGCCGAAGAGGATGGAGAGGAGTTCGTGCATAGAGACCGCGCTGGCGGACCGCGGACTGGTGCGGGCCGGCGAGGTCAATGCGAGGTGAATGTGGGGTTGGGCTTGCGAAATCGGGCGGAATTCCGCCTTGGGAGCGTGACTGGGGGATTCGCGGTGACGGAGGTTGCGCGTCGGGGCGATGCGGAGCGGTTACATGGAGGCGGCGAGGTCTGCGAGAAGGCGGACGCCCCAGCCTGTGGGGCCCTTGACGAAGCAGCCGGCATCGGCCTCGGAGGCGTGAACGCCGGCGATGTCGAGGTGGCACCAGGGGGTCTTGTTGTCGGCGAAGCCGTCGACGAAATAGGAGAGGAAGGCGGCCCCCTGGATGGGGTGAGCCTTTCGGTTGGGGTTGGAGTTGAGGATGTCGGCGATGGGGGACTTCATCATGTCGCGGTATTCGGCGTGCATGGGGAGTCGCCAGACGCGTTCGCCGCTGGAGGCGGAGGCTGATTCGATCTGGGCGCGGAGGTCGTTGTGCTCGCAGAACATGCCGCAGTAGGTGGAGCCGAGGGCGACGACGACGCCGCCGGTGAGGGTGGCGAGGTCGACGATGGCGGCGGGCTGTTCGTTGTCGCAGGCCCAGCAGAGGCCGTCGGCGAGGACGAGGCGACCCTCGGCGTCGGTGTTGGTGATCTCGACGGTGACGCCGTTGCGGTAGGTGAGGACGTCGTCCGGGCGGTAGGCCTCGTCGGAGATGGAGTTTTCGGCGGCGCAGAGGAGTGCGACGACGGGGATGTCGGGCTTGATGGCGGAGGCGATGGCGTGCATGGCGCCGAGGACGGCGCAGCCGCCGTCCTTGTCGCGTTTCATGCCGACCATGCCGTTGTTGACCTTGAGGGAGAGCCCGCCGGTGTCGTAGGTCATGGTCTTGCCGATGAGGACGAGGGGCTTGGCGTTCTTGCGGGGCTTCTTGGGGGAGTAGGCGAGGCGGATGAAGCAGGGCTTGTTTTCGGAGGCTTTGCCGACGTTGATGTGACCGACGAGGCGTTCGCGTTCGAGGTCCTTGCCGCGGAGGACGGAGCAGCGGAGTCCGTGGGTTTTGGCGAGTTTCTGGGCCTGCTGGGCGATCCAGTCTGGGGTGGCGATGTTGGGGGGCGTTTCGCTGAGGGTGCGTGCGAGGTTGGTGGAGGCGGCGAGGTCGAGGCCGAGTTGGAAGCCTGAGGCGAAGGCGGGGCCGTGGGCTGCGATGGTGAGGGCGGGGCGAGGCTTTTTGTCGGTGGCCTTGCCCTTGAAGGCGAGGTGGTCCCAGGCGAGGAGGCCGAAGGCCTCGCCGGCGGCGCGGCCGGCGGCGCGGAGGTCGGCGGCCTTGGAGGAGGCCTGGAGTGCGGAGGCGAAGTCGAGGGCGACGAGTTCGTCCCGCGTAGAGGCGAGGCGTCGGGCGACGGCGGCGGCGGCGTCGCGTGCGGCGGCAGGGGTGAAGTCCTTGGCCTTGCCCAAGCCGACGGTGATCAGGCGGAGGCCCGAGGCGGGGCCGGAGGGCTTGGACTTGCCGCGGCGAGCGGGGTCGTGGGCGGGGTCGCGGGGGAGGGTGACTTCGGCGAGGGCGCCGGTGCCGCCGGAGAAGTCGGCTCGCGCGACGGCGGCGGAGAGGAGGCCGAGGCTGTCGGCCTGGAGCGCGGACTCGGGGAGCGGCCCGTCCTGGAACTTGGCGAAGACGAGGACGGCGGGCGAAGGGACGTTGCCAAGGCGGACGGACTGCAGCATGAGGGGCTCCTGACGGAAGGGGTGGAGTGTAGGTGAAGAGGGCGCACTGGTTTCGGGGCCGATTGGAACGGGGCTTATACTGGGGCGTGGACTACCGGCAGATCATCACGATTGAGCCCGGAAAGCGCGGCGGGAAGCCCTGCATCCGTGGATTGCGGATCACCGTGGGGGACGTTCTGGGCTGGCTTGCGGCGGGCCGGAGCCGGGAGCAGATTCGGGCCGACTTTCCGGAGTTGACCGACGAGGACATCACGGCGGCGTTGGCATTCGCGGCAGAGTTCACCAGCGGCGGCTGGAGGCTGTCGGCGTGAAGTTGCTGCTTGACGAGCACTTCTCGCGGAAGTTGGTGCAGATGGTCGAGGCGCACTTCCCGGGGACCACGCACGTGGCGCTGGCCGGACTGGAGCGAGCGTCGGACGACGATTTGTGGAAGTTTGCGGCGGGGGCGGGGTTTGTGATTGTGACGAAGGATGAGGACTTCCAGGTGATGAGTTGCCTGAGGGGGCCCCCGCCGAAGGTGGTATGGGTGCGAACGGGCAACGGGCCGACGGAAGAGGTTGCGAGGCTGTTGGTGCAGGCACGAGGGGTCTTGGAGTCGTTCGTGGCCGCGGCCGACCGATCGCTGCTGGTGTTGCCCTGATGATCGGCGCTGAGCAGGATTCGGGAGCCGATGCGCGCGATCGGGAGCGGCGGGGCGTCTAAGGTGATGCGTGAGCGAGAACCAAAGATCACCAGCGGAGCGTCAGTTGGACCCCACGCCTGAGGGCAAGGGCCCCGGCGGGGGAAGCGCCAGCGGCGGCGGTGGTGTCGCGCGGGGAGTGCATGACCCCATGGACCCGAGCGCGCGAACGCCGGCGCTGCAGGCGCCGTGGCGGATGTCGTACCTGGAGAGCCTGGGCCCCGAGGGCGAGCCCGGCGGCGGGGTCGGCGGGGTCGGCGGGAGCGGTGGTGGCGGGAGTGGGGGGAGCGGGGGTGGTGGGGGTGGGGCGGACGCGGGAGGCGGGGCCGCGAGTTTCCTGCGGGACTACTGGCTCGCGCCGGCGGAGGACGAGCGGAACCACGTGATCGTGCGGACCGGGGCGGGGATGATCCTGCTCAACGCGTATCCGTACTCGAACGGGCACCTGCTGGTGGCGCTGGGGGAAGGGCGGCCGAGGCTGCTGGATTACGACGCGGGGCAGCGTGCGGCGCTGTGGCGGCTGGTGGACGCGGCGGCGGAGTTGATGGAGGTGGGGTTGTCGCCGCAGGGGGTGAACATCGGGGTGAACCAGGGGAAGGCGTCGGGCGCGGGGGTGCCGGGGCACCTGCACGTGCACCTGGTGCCGCGGTGGGGCGGGGACATCAACTTCATGACGGTGGTGGCGCGGGTGCGGGTGATACCGGCGAGTTTGGACGTGATGGCGAAGCGGTATCGAGAGGCGTGGGGGCGGATCGCGAGCCGGTGGGCGGGGGTGCTGGGGGGTGGTGGGGGTGGTGGGGGGTGAGGCGGCGAGGTGAGGGCGGCGTGGCGTGGTTGATGCACGGTGGGGTGGCGGTGGTCAGCGTTCGAGGAGGAGGAAGAGGAGGTTGTCGGTGAACTCGGGGGTGTCGGTGAGGGCGATGTGGTCTGCGTGGAGGAAGTGGACGTTGGACCAGGGGATGGGTGTGCGGAGCGTGGGCGAGAAGGAGGTACCGGCGCGTTCGTCGAGGAGGGCGGAGGCGCGGGTGACCGTCCCGTCGCCCGGCGCGGTGGAGGCGACACGGAGTCGGCCCGTGGCCGGATCGACCTCGAGGAGGTCCGGGGTGGATTCGCTGTCGCCGGCGAAGAGGCGGAGATCGCAGCCGGGGGGGAGAGGGGGTGCGGGCTGGTCGAGGGCGGCCTGGAGTTGGCGGGTGCGAGCGAGGACCCGATCGAGATGAGCCAGCGCGATGCGTTGGCGGACGGCGGGGTCGGGGACGCCTGGGAGGAGCCAGGCGAGGTAGTCGCGCTGGGCGGGGTCGGCGAGGCCCCATCGGTAGCGGCGCCAGACGGCGGGGTCGGTGGGATCGACGGGCTGCTTGGTCGCGGCGTCGATGACTCGGGCGTGGCGTGCGCGGGGCATGAGTTGGAAGACGGCGGGCATGGTGCCGAGCACGGCGGGCTGATAGGTCGGTGTGATGGGGGAGTAGTTGACGCCTTCGACGAGTTGGCGGAGGGCGAGGACGGAACCGGCGGAGGGAGTACCGACGAGCACGGCATGGCGGATGCGGCGTGCGCCGGCCCAGGTGACGGGCGGGACGGAGCCGTCGTCTGGGAGGGGCTGTGTGCCGAAGCGGAGGTAATACATGAGGACGAGGCCGCCCATGGAGTGGGCGACGACGTCGACGCGCGGGGGCTCGGCGTCCGCAGGCGCGTTTCGTGCGGCGTGGGCGAGGCGGGCGGCGGCCTGGATGAGCAGGTCGAGGCGCTGGGCGTGCTCGCTGAGGTCGCGGCGCCAGTCGTAGTCAAACTGGAAGCAGGTAAAGTGCTGGCCGGCGTAGTCCACGGGGCCCTGAGCGGGATCTGGTGGGTGGGTGGTACGCCGGCGTGCTTCGCCGGCGGTGGCGAGGTCGCGGTCCGTGTAGCGGCCGGCGGAAAGCGACAGGAGGATCCCGCGGTAGGGCTGTAGGGCGGAGACGCGGAGCGGACCGACGTTGGCGATGAGTTCGTCAAGGACGCCGTCGGGCTCGACACGGTCGCGGGAATCGGCGAGGGGACGGTTGTGCGCGAACGGCAGGGCGACTGCGCGGGCACCATCCGGGAAGTCGGGGTCGGCGGCGCCGTAGGTGAAAGCCCCCCAGACAACTTGGCGGGTGTCTGTGTCAACAAGGCGGGAGCCGAGTATGCCGGGGATGACGACAACGGGGGTGCGATCGGGCCCGAGGGCCTGGGCGGGCTGGTCGTAGAGTGCCGCGAGGTCGGGGGCCGGACGGCCCGGGGTGGAGCACGCGGTGAGGGAGGCGGCGAGGGTGCCGGCGCTGGCCAGGGCGAGCGCGGCGGAGCGGCAGTGATGGGCGTTGGGGCGGGGAAAGGGCATAGAGGCCTCCGGGCGGGTGGCGGAGGCGGTGGGATGCCGAGGCTGGGTGGGGCGGTACGGCCTGGGATCGATCACGGGGCGTGGTGAATCGGGGTTCGGTATCATGGCATCCAAGGGCCTGAAAAGGTCCGTGCCGGTCCCCCCCTGCACCCACCCCACGATCCGGAGTCTGCCATGCTTGCCGAAGTTCGCCCGACGGTCGATGTCCGTGCCACGCTCGGGGCTGCTGCCGAGGGGCTGCTGAAGCACGAGTGCAAGACGATCAGCAAGTCGGCGCTGTACCTGCCTGGGCCGGACTTTGTGGATCGGGTGTTCAGCCAGACGGACCGGAACGTGCCGACGCTGCGGAACTTTCAGACGCTGATGAACCACGGGCGGCTGGGGGGCACGGGGTACGTGAGCATTTTGCCGGTGGACCAGGGGATCGAGCACTCGGCCGGGGCGTCGTTCGCGCCGAACCCGGCGTACTTCGATCCGGAGAACATCATCAAACTGGCCCACGAGGGCGGGTGCAACGCGGTGGCGAGCACGCTGGGCGTGCTGGGGGCGTGCGCCCGGAAGTGGGCGCACAAGATCCCGTTCCTGGTGAAGTTCAACCACAACGAGATGCTGACGTACCCGAACATCGGCAGGCAGTCGTACTTCGGGAGCATCAAGCAGTGCTACGAGATGGGGGCGATCGCCGTCGGCGCGACGATCTACTTCGGCAATGACTCGTCGCGCGAGGAGATTGCGTACGTGTCGGACATGTTCGAGCAGGCGCACGACCTGGGCATGGTGACGGTGCTGTGGTGCTACACGCGGTCGGCGGGGTTCAAGGTGAAGGGCGCCGACGGCAAGAGCACGGATTATCACTCCTCGGCGGACCTGACGGGGCAGGCCGACCACCTGGGGGCGACGATCAAGGCGGACATCATCAAGCAGAAACTGCCGGTGAACAACGGCGGGTACGCCGCGCTGAACACGGGCGGGTCGTCGTACGGCAAGTGGGACAAGCGGGTCTACACGGAGTTGTGCGGGAGCGACGAGACGGGCAAGGGCGGGCACCCGATCGATCTGTGCCGGTACCAACTGGCCAACGGCTACATGGGGCGGGTGCCGCTGATCAACAGCGGCGGGGAGAGCAAGGGCGCGGGGGACCTGCAGGAAGCGGTGACGACGGCGGTGGTGAACAAGCGCGCCGGGGGGATGGGGCTGATCTCCGGCCGCAAGGCCTTCCAGAAGCCGCTGAAGGAGGGCATCGCGCTCCTGAACGCGGTGCAGGACGTGTACCTGGACAAGAGCATCACGGTGGCGTGAGGGCGGTGGGGGGGCCTATGCGGTCCGGCGCGACGTGGGCTTTGCGGGCCGGCTGGGTGGTTGACAAGGCCGGGGCGGGCGGTATGCTGGGGTTGCACCCGGTCCCTGGGCGCGGTCGATGGCCGCGGCTAGGGCGAGAAAGGGAAGCGTGGTGAGGCGAGCCGGTCGGGCGATGGGCCCGGGGCGGACCGATTCCACCGCGGACGCGCCGCCGTGAGGGGCGACTGTCCGGCTCAGAGGCCACTGCGGCTTCGCTGGAAACAGCGGGGCGTGCGGGAAGGCGAGCCGGATGGGATCGAGCCCTGAGCCGGAAGACCTGCCGAGTGCTGTGTGCCGGTCCGCCCTCGCGATCAGGGCTCGGCGTGCGGCGTCGCGTGCTTCCCGCGTTGTCGCGCCCCGAATCACCCCGCCTGGGCCCCCCACCCGCGTGATGTCGCGCGGGTCAACATGGGAGCCGTCCTGCGCGAATCGGGACGAGGCGTGAGGAGTGTGCGATGACGAGCCGAGAGGTGAGTGGCGGAGGCCGCGCGGGCGGCTGGAGGGCGGCGTTTTCTTTGTGCGTGGGCGTGGCAGTGGTCTGGGGGGCGGCGGCGCCGTGGGCGCGAGCGGAGATCCCGCCGTATGCGCTGGTGGGGACGTACGCGGGGCCGAGCGGGTGGGACGCGTTCGACGTGATGCCCGACGGGCGGGTGCTCTTTGTCGTGGGCAACGAGTTCCGCGCGGCGGACGTGCGGACCGGGGCGGCGGCGGCGGTGATCGGAGGGTTCTCGGCGTCGATCGTGTCGAGTTTCGGTGCGGCCTTCGTATCGGTGAGCCCGGACGGGAGCCTGATCGCGCTGGGTGATAACAACTTTGGGGCTGGTGCGCGGGTGCACTGGGTGTCGTCGGCGAGTTTGACGCCGGGCGTGGAGACGGCGACGGCGTCGGTGGCGTCGGCGAACGGGGAGGCGAGTTGGGCGGACGGATCGACGCTGCTGGTGACGGGGTACGGCGCGGGGCCGCAGGTGACGAGGATTGATACGACGGCGGGGACGGCGGAGGTGGTGATCACGGGCATCGCGGAGGGCACGGGCGGGGTGGCGGTGCGCGGCGGGCGCGTGTTCGTGGGAGCCGGGTTTGATTTTTCGGGCGGGACGGTGACGGGGCAGGTTCGGGCGTTTGACCTGGCGGGGTTGAGCGGCGCGTCGCCGACGGGGTTCTTCGATGGGACGCTGGTGGCGAAGGCGCTGTCGGGGTCATCGCTGGGGTTTGACGCGGGGGGGAATCTGCTGGTGGGCGGAGGGGATTTCTTTGCGGGGTCCGGCGATTTCGGGTCGGCGGCGGTGGTTGATGGGGCGAGCGTGGCGGGGGCGCTCTTGGGCGGGCCGATCGACCCGATCGGGGCGCAGTTGAGGCTGAGCCCCGCCGGGCCGGGCGCGTTCTACGGGATTCGCTACAACGCGGCGACGGCGGAGTTGCTGGTGGCGGCGGAAGGCGTGCTGTATCGCTACGCGGTGCCCGGGCCCGGGGCGGCGGGGGTGATGGTGCTGATGGGCGTGGCGGCGGGGAGGAGGCGTCGCGGTGCGTAGGCGCGGCGTCAACAGGAACGAGATCTGCCGGCTGGCGAGCGGGCTCGCGGGCGCATGGGCGCTCTGCGGGCCGCTCGCCGGCGCGGCGATGGGGCAGGGTGCGGGGGGGGCGACGCCGTTTGCGACGCGGGTGGTGGCGTACGCGCCAGTGCCGGCGGAGATCGCGCTGGACCCGGACCTGGGCGATCCGACGCGGGCGCTGGGGGCGCCGGTGGGGGGCGGGCCGAGGACCCCTGACAACAGCAAGATCGTGACGCTGGGGGCTTTCGGGGGGGCGATCACGCTTGGGTTTGCGGGGCCGATCGTGGATCAGCCGGTTTCGTCGGCGAACCCGCGTGGGCTGGACTTCATCGTGTTCGGGAACGCGTTCTACGTTGCGGGGAACGCTCAGCGGCGCTGGGCGGAGGCGGGGCGGATCGAGGTGAGTGCCGACGCGAACGGCAACGGCGAGGCGGACGACGCCTGGTTCGTAATCCCCGGGTCGCACCTGGGGGTTGGAGAGGTTCGGCTGCCCGCGGCGTTCCGCGGGCCGATCGTGGTGAATCCGCTGGGCGACGCGTCGATGGCGGAGGGCGCGTGGGGGTACGCGGACTTCTCGCCGGTGATGGTCCTGGGGGACGTGGACGGGGACGGCGTGGTGGATGATCCGGGGCTGAGCGAGGAGGCGTTTTACACGCGGCCGGATGACCCGTTGGTGGTGGGGATCACGCTGGGGAGCGGCGGGGGGGACGCGATCGACATTTCGTGGGCGGTGGACCCGGAGACAGGCGCGACCGCGGGGCTGGAGTCGATCGACTTCGTGCGGATCGTGACGGCGGTGGAGTGGACGGACCCGGTGTTTGGGGCGCGTTCAACGGAGGTTGGGGGCGTCGCGGTGGTGCGTGTGAAGGGAGCGGGCCGGGGGGACTTCAACGGGGATGGGGTGGTGGACCCGGACGATCTGGCGGATTACATCGCGTGTTACTTCGCTGCGGAGCCGTGCGCCGGGGCGGACTTCAACGGGGATGGGGTGGTGGATCCGGACGACCTGGCGGATTACATCGCGGCGTACTTCTCGGAGGATGCCGCGTGAGACGATCGGTGCCGAGCGCGAGGGAGCGAGGCGGGCCGGTGCGCCCAGGGTTCACGCTGGTGGAGGTGCTGGTGAGCCTTGCGGTGGTGGCGGTGGTGGCGTCGATGCTGCTGCCCGGGCTGGCGGGCGCGAGGGAGAGTGCGCGGCGGGCGGCGTGCCTGAGCAACCAACGGCAACTGGGGGCCGCGGTGTGGGCGTATGGAGGCGAGTTCCGCGGGGTCGCGCCGCCGGCGGCATCGCGGAGCCTGCGGAATCTCGATCGATGGCACGGTCGGCGGGAGCGGGTGAGTGACGCGTTCGCGCCCGGGGGCGGGGCGCTGTCGGCATACATGGGTGAGGAGGGCGGGGCGGCGATCGGCGCGCGGGCGTGCCCGTCATTCGCGGGCACGCTCGCGCTGCTGACGCCGGGCGGGATGGGTGGTGGGGGTGGTGGGGGTGGTGGGGGTGGGGAAGGCTGGGGGTTTGAGCGGTCGTGCGGGGGGTACGGGTACAACGCGCGGTACGTGGGGGAGTGGCGCGTGCGCGCGTCGGGAGGCGTGTGGATCCGGCGGAGCGATCGGCGCGGGGCGTGTCTGGATACGTTTGCCGACCCGGCGGGGACGGTGCTGTTTGCCGACGCGGCGCTGGAGTATCCGGGCGCGCCGGAGGGGGTGATCGAGTACTCGTTCATTGAGCCGCGGTGGTGGCCTGACCTGCCCGGGCATCGGCCCGATCCCTCGATGCACTTCCGGCACGGGGGGACGCGGGGGGGCGCGGGTGAGTGCGTGGCCGCGATGCTCGATGGACACGCGCGGGGGTTTCGGCGCGGGCTGGCGTGGTCGAGCGGGATCTATGGTGAGTCGGCGACGGACCCGCGGACGGGGTGGCCTGACGGCGCGTGCGGGGCCGACGACAACGGCCTCTTTGATTTTGAGTGAGAGGGGGGTGGGGTGAGGCGTTCGTTGTCGGAGGTGCGGGCGCGATGGTGGATCGGTGCGTGTGCCACGATGTGCCGTTCGAGCGGGTGCGCTGGCTCAGGGACCAGGGCCTGTCGCTGGAGCAGATCGTCGCGAGCACCGGGTGCACGACGGGTTGCGGGATGTGCGGGCCGTACGTGCGCCTGGTGATGCGCACGGGGCGCACGAGGTTCGCGGTGCTGCCGGCCGATGAGGCGGCGCGGATCATGCGAGAGAGCGGGATGAAGGAGGCCGATGCGGGGCCGTTGTCGGCGTCTGACGAGTAGGGGGAGGGAGGGTGGCGGCGCGGGTCAATCCGCGGGGGCAGCGGTGGGGGGGGAGGCGGGGGCGGGCGCGTCGGGCGGCTTGTGGCCGGGTGTGCCCGCGGAGCGCGGGGCGGGTGGAAGATCGGTCCCGGTCCAGGCTCGAAAGGCGGCACGGGCGTCCGGCGTCGCTTCGGGATCCGGTGTCACATCGAGGGGCGTTCGGGGCTCCGGCGCGAGGGTAAGGCGGACTTCGCGGAGCGCGTCGTGGCGGAAGAGGGTGAGGGCAACGGCGGACTCGGGGGGCACGCGGTCGAGGAGTTTGTCCCAGGCGTCGGCGCGGACGCGGCGGCCGTCGAGTGCGAGAAGGATGTCGCCCGGGATGATGCCGGCGGCGACGGCTGGCCCGTCGGCGAGGACGGTCTCGACGTGGGCGAGGCCGGATTGGTCCTTCAGGACGAGGCCGGCGCGGGCGCGCAGGGGTGGAGGGGCGGGAAGGCCCGGCGCGGGTGGCTTGGGAGACGCGGGGCCCAAGCGGAGCCCGACGGTTGTGAGGAGGGACTCGAAGTCTGGGCTCTGGCGGCCCTGGATGTGGCGGGCGTGGAAGTCGGCGAGATCGGAGCCGGCGGCATCGCTGAGGGCGGAGATGATGTCGGCGGTGGTGTAGCCGAGGGCGGGCGAGGGGAAGCGCTGAAAGAGGAGGCGGAGCGCATGGTCGAGCGAGCGAGCGCCGCCGGTGCGGCGGCGGATTTCGAGGTCGAGGGCGAGGCTGGCCAGGGCGCCCTCGTCGTAGAAGGAGATGGTGCTGTTGGGGGCGTCGGGGGTCTTGCGGTTGTGCTTGATCCACGCGTCGAAGGATGATTCGGCGAGGCTCTGCGCGTGCCGGCCCGGGCGCTGGCGGTGGTCGTGGATGCTCTTGCCCAGGGCCTTGAGGAAGTCGGCGGGCTTCATGAGCCCCGCGCGGAGGAGGGTGATGTCTTCGTAATAGGAGGTGGTGCCCTCGGCGAGCCACAGGGCGTCGGTGTAGTTCTCGCGCTGGTAGTCGTAGGGGACGAGGCCCGAGGGGCGGAAGCGCTTGACGTTCCAGGTGTGGAAGAGTTCGTGGGCGGAGAGTTGGAGGAGGCGGGCGTAGGCGTCGTCGTCGAAGAAGGCGGCCGGGGCGCACTGGATGATGGTGGAGTTGAGGTGCTCGGTGCCGCCGCGGCCGCCGGGGTAGCAGTGGAGGAGGAAGACGTAGCGGTCGTAGGGGACGGAGCCGAAGATGGCGACCTGTACGTCGGCGATCCTGGCGAGATCGGCGGGGAACTTGGCGAAGCGCGGGGAGGCGTAGATGGAGGCGGGCGTGTCGCGGAGGGCGGCAGGCTCGCCGGTCCAGGTGATGACCTCGTGAGGGATGTTCTGCGCGAGGAACGTCGCGCGATGGTGGAGGCCGACCTCGATGGGCGAGTCCACCAGGGTGTCGTAGTCGGCGGCGAGCAGGCGGCGGGGATTCGTCGGATCAGCGGGCAGGCCGGTGGCGACGGCCCAATCGGGGGGGGCGATGATGGAGACTTCGGCGGGGAGGGCGCGCCAGGCGGGGCTGTACATGCACACGGCGGAGGGGCTGATGAAGGCGTGGGTGTCGTCGGCGTGGCGGGTGCGGTTCTCGAGGCTGCCGGCCCAAAGGGTGTAGTCGATGCGGAGCGAGGCGGCACCCTGCGCGGTGATGCGCCAGGTGGCCTTGTCGGTCTTGGAGACGGGGAGAGTTCGGCCGTCGGGCGCGCGGGCGGTGACATCGCGGACGGTGCCGGCCTGGTCGAGGATGGCATAGAGCCCGGGCCGCCAGACGGGCAGGTGAAGGTCCACGTGTTCGGCGGCGACGCCCGCAAGGTCGATCGCAACGGCGATGGTCTGCTGGGGCGCGTGGGTGAGGTCGAGGGCGTAGCGGACGGGCCCGGTCTGGCCCGTGACACGCTGCGCGGGAACGAGCATCAAAGCGGGGAGGACCGTGAGCGCGAGGAGCACGCGGGCGGGGAGGAGGCTCATGGGGCTAGGGTACGGGCCCGTCGAAGGGGCATGCTGTCGCCTGACGGTGCGGCGGACGGTGGAGCAACGGATCCGGCATGTGGCTGCGGCTGATCGCCTTTGTTGCTTTCGTGAGCCTGGGTCTGCCCGACGGGCTGCTGGGCGTGGCGTGGCCCTCGATGCGCGAGGCGACCGGGGTGCCGCTGGCGGCGCTGGGGCAACTGCTGGCGGCGGGGACGGCGGGGTACCTGATATCGAGCGTGGCGTCCGGGGCGGTTGTGTCGCGGATCGGCGTGGGGAGGTTGCTTGCGGGGAGCACGCTGCTGGTGGTGATCGCGCTGGCGACTTTGGCGGCGTCGCGGGCGTGGCCGATGATTCTGGTGGCCGGGGTGCTGTCTGGGCTGGGCGCGGGGGCGATCGACGCGGGCGTGAACCTGTTCGCGGCGAAGGCGATGTCGGCGCGGGCGATGCTGTTTCTGCACGCGTCGTACGGCGTGGGGGCGACGCTGGGGCCGATGATCATGACGGCGGCGGTGGCGCGGGGCGGCGCGGGGGTCGGTGATGCCGGCGGGCTGGGGTACGGATGGGGTTACGGCGCGGTGGCGGGGCTGATGGTGCCGCTGATCGTGGTGTTCGCCGTGACGGCGCGTGCGTGGGACGGCGGGCGTCAGCCCCCAGGCGAGAGCCGCGGAAGGGTCGGAGGTGCGACGCTGCGTGCGAGCGCGCGATCTGGGCGCGTGCTCGTTGGGGTGGCGGCGTTCGTGCTGTACGCGGGGCTTGAGGTGACGGCGGGTCAGTGGGCGTACTCGCTGCTGACGATGAGCCGGGGGTTGGAGACGGCGGTTGCGGGAACGTTGGTGAGCGTCTACTGGGGTGCGCTCACCCTTGGTCGCGTGGGCTTTGGTTTGGCGGCGGGGCGGTTCGCGGCCTCACGGCTGGTCGTGTCGGGGCTGGTGCTGGCGCTGGTCGGCGCGGCGGTGCTGTGGGCGGGGGCGGCCGGTGCCAAGGAGGCGGCAGCGTGGGTCAGCGGCGTTGGGCTTGCGCTCTTGGGGGCCGGGTTGGCGCCGGTGTATCCGATGCTGATGACGCTGACGCCCGGGCGGGCGGGCGAGGCGATGTCGGGGCACGCGGTGGGCTTGCAGGTGGCCGGGGCGTACGTGGGGACGGCGACGCTGCCGGGGCTGGTGGGCGTGATGGCTGCGCGATGGGGCCTTGAGGTTGTAGGGCCGGCGCTGCTGGTGGGCGCGGGAGGGTTGCTTGTGTTGATTGTGGCGGGCGGCGTGGCGCGGGGAGGAGGGGCGGCGCGGCAGGAGCGGCCGTGACCATCTCGGACGGGGTCACTCGATGTTCTGCACCTGTTCCTTGATGCGGTCGATGGCGCCCTTGATCTCGACGACGGCGCGGGAGAGGGTGGTGTCGGAGGATTTGCTGGCCATGGTGTTGGCCTCGCGGAGCATTTCCTGGGCGAGGAAGTCGAGGGTCCGGCCCACGGGCTTGCCGCCGTTGCTGGTGAGGAGTTGGGTGTACTGCTCCATGTGCCCGGTGAGACGGGTGATCTCCTCGGAGATGTCGGAGCGTTCGGCGTAGACGGCGATCTCGCGGATGACGTCGACGGAATCGACCTTCATCTCGGCGTCCTTGAGCATGAGTTCGATGCGGGAGCGGAGGCGGACCTCGTAATCCTGGAGCACCTGCGGAGAGCGCTCGCGGACGACGGCGAGGCGGTCGAGGATGAGATCGCGCTGGGCGATGAGGTCTTCGAGGAGAGCCGCGCCCTCCTTGGCGCGCATGGCGTGGAGGTTGGCGCAGGCCTTCTCGAGGAGGGCGCCGAAGGCGGTGCGGGCGCGTTCGAGGCGGGCCTCTTCGTTGGCGGGGGGCTGGAGGACGCCGGGCAGGGCGAGGAGGGGTGCGACGTCGATCTTCACTTCGCCCGAGGCAATCTGGGGCGTTCTGCGCAACTGCTCGATGTACGCGGCGAGGGCCTCGTGGTTGATGGTGTGGGCGGCGGCGCCGGAGGCCTCGGAGCAGGTGGCGGTGAGGGTGACCGACCCGCGGGTGAGTCGGCGGCGCAGGTCGGACTCGATCTCGGCCTCGAGCCCCTGGAACTCTTCAGGTAGGCGGATGATGGCCTTGAAGTAGCGATTGTTGAGCGAACGGATCTCGAGAAAGTAGTGCGCGCCGTCGGGCGTGTGAGAGGCCGCTTCGCCAAAGCCGGTCATGCTGCGGATCAAGCGGTGCTCCGAGGTGGGGTGGGCGGGCAGATTGTACGGTGCGGCGGGCGGGTCAGCGGAGCGAGCGCTCGATGTCGGTGATGGATTGCGCGGGCGGGCCGCCGCCGAGGGACGGGTCGATCACGCGGAGTTGGCGGACGCGCAGGCGGATCTGCGCGGAGCGCTGACCGTTCTGATTATCGTCGGCCATGAGGCGGAGCATCTCGGCCCAGACGGCCCAGAACTCCGGTGGCCGAGCCGGGCGCGAGGGCTGTGCGTCCTGCGGCGGAGCGTCGAGTTCATCAGCGAGGGCGGCGAGGGCGGTGAAGGCGGCGGGGCGCGAGTCGGGCGTGGCGAGGCGTGCCGCGCCGATCTGCGCGGCGATGCGCATGGCTCGCGGGAGCGGTGGGCGGAGCGCCAGCAGCGAGGCGTAGAGCCGGCGCGCCTCGGGCGCGTCGGCCGGCGCGAGGGCGAGGGTGTCGGCAAGGGCGAGCGTGAGGGGGTCTCGGAGACTTGGATCGTGCTTGTCGGCCCAGGCGACGGCGGCGCGGAGCGCGGGCGCCAGGTTGGGACTGGGCGAAGAAGCGGTGGCGAGCAAGACGCGGGCGGCGCGCGTGCCCGCGGCGAGGCTCTCGGCCCGTGTCGCGGGGTCCGCCGAGGCCGGGATGTCGCGGAGAAGATCGAAGGCTTTGGCGGGGTCGGAATCGGCGCGAGTCTCGGCGAGTTCAAGTCGCCAGGCGGGCGAGCGGGGATCGTCCGGCGCGGTGCGAAGGAGCACTTCGAGCGTGGCACCGCGCTCCGTGTTGGAAGGGTCCTCCGCGGCGGCGGCGGCGGCGCGGAGGGCTTCGCGTGCTTCCACGGAGTCGCGGAATCGGGTCAGGAGCGCGTCCCAGTGCGGAACCGCGCTCTCGTCCGTCGCGGCGGCCGCTGTCGCAAGAGCCGCCAGAGCGCCCGGAGCCTCCGCGCTCGATCCGTCCGCCAGGCGCTTCAGCACTGCCCGGGCGTGGGCGTCTCTGGGCGACCCCGCGACGCGGGCTCGGGCCCAGATCAGCATCAGATCCTGCGGGAGCGCGGCGGCTTCTGCGGCGAGCGCCGCCGGGTCCGACCGTGACAGCACCAGGGCGACGCGAGAGACCAGGCCTCGAAGGTCGCCGGAGTCCCGCTGGGCAGCGCGGCCGGCGCGCCAGGCGCGAAGAAGGGGGTCCGCGGCCTCAGCGGCTTCCCTCGGGGTGGCTCGGCGGGTCGAGTCGAGGGCGCTCATCGCCGCGCGAGCCCGGACCTCTGCGTCGAGGACCTCCCAACGCCACTGCGCCCGACCCCGGAGCGCCAGCGGCCCGCGCTGCACGCTGTCGGAGAGGGCCGCGAGCGCGGCGGGTCGTCCGGAAGCGGGTGCAGCCAGCACACGCCACGCGAGGGCCTCGGCGTGCACCGCGGCGGGCGCGGTGGAGAGCGGGTCCTCGCCGACCGGAAAATCAAGGAGCGAGGTCAGGAGGTCGAGGGTGTCCGGGTCGTCGGTGGCGGGGGTGGAGGGGGTGCCGGGCGTGCGCTGGGCGATCACGATCTTCAGGCCGGCGAGCGTCACGCGGCGCAGCGCCTCGGCGGCCGTTGTGTCAAAGCGCGTCTCGCTCAGGAGTTGGGCTCTGGAGGCGAGGTGGGCGATCGAATGCGAAGAAGGGGCGATGACGCCCGCGAGCAGGCCCGCGCGGGCCGCGATGAGCGCAGCCCTGTCCCGAGTCGGGTCGGCGGGCGGGAGGGCGCGGAGTGACGCGTCCGCGCTGGCGAGGGCGGAGACGACGAGCGGGCGGACGGCCTCTCGCTCGTCCTCCGGGGCCAGGCCGACGAGGATGGACAGATCCGTGCCGGCGGCGCTGAGCCGCTCGAGAAGAGCGGCGGGGCCGAGCGATGATCCCTCCTGCAGTTCCTGAGGCGGATTCAGCGGAGCAAGATCGCCGGTGCGTTGCGTGCCGTGGACGAGGGTTGGCAGCGAGGCGGCGCAGAGGAGGGCCGGGATGGACCTGCGCAGTCGCGTGCGGCGCCGGAGCGCGTTGGTGACGGTCACTTCTGCAACTCCTCGAGCGTGACGACGCGGTAGTCGAGGGACGGGCTCGCCGTCGGCTGGGCGTTCGCGGATGATCCGCCGCTGCCGTGGATCCGGGCGATCGCCTGCATGGTGCCCGTGGGGTCGGGCTCGAGAAACTGGAGGGTCTTGATGGTGGTGGGGCGACGTCCCGTGGCGGGGTCGGGCGGATTGAGCGCGTCGAGGTGTTTGAGGATGGCGGGGAGGCCGCCTTCCCATTGGCCGCCGTGCGAGCGGGCGATGGATCGGGAGAGGAGGAAGACCACCTGGGGCCGTGGACGCATGGCAAGTGCCGCGCGGAGGCCATCGAGGGGATTGGAGCGTCCGCGGGCCTCGATGGGCGCGAGCCAGTCGGCGAGGCGGGCGAGGTTTCGGGGAGTGGCGTCAACCGGGCGTTCAGAGAACGCGAGATGGCCGACGCTGTTGGGATCGGCAGGGTCGTCGGCGGTGTCCTGAAAGACGATGGCGCTGAACTGCTGCGCGGGGATGAGGGCGGCGACGGAGCGTTGGAGACTGGCCTTGACCATGGGGAGGGCGGAGAGCATGGGTGCCGAGCCGTCGAGCACGAAGACGACGCTGGCCGCGCGGTTGGCGGAGAGCCCGCCGAAGCGCACGCCCGGGCCGGTGGTTTGGGATGGTGCAAGAGCGCTGCTTATGCCTGAAGCGGGCGCGGGCGTTCCGGCGGGAGCGGGTGTAGCGGGTCCGGGAGCGGTGGCGCCGGTGGGACGAGGTGACTCTGTGTACACCCGGGTGGGCGTTCCGACGGGCGGCTCCGAGGGCGTGGGATCGCTGACGGGGACGGGCGGCGGATCGGCGGCGGTGGCGGGCGGGGGGGGCTGTGGGCCCGAAGGCAGAGCGGCGATGAAGGCCTCGGCCGGGGACGCCGGGGGGGCTTCCGGAGGGGAGGCCAGACGCCAAGCCACCGTCGCGAGAAGGGCCGCGAGCGCGGCGTGAACGACCACGGAGAGCCCGATCGGGAGGCCGAGCGAGACCGCCCGGCCGCCAGCGGGGGTGCCACCGGCCGGGGCTCTCCCGGCGGGGGTCGTGGCGCGGGGCGCGGGGCCGGTCGTCATGCGCAATTGTTGACCTACTCGGGTCTTGGGGCGGAGCGAGGGAAGCGGAATCTCCGGTCATCGGTCATGCTGGGTGAATGAACCGCGTCTAGACTGGCGCGTGTCGAACGCCGTTGGGAGCAGCACGATGACGCGCATGGCCTGTTTGCCGCTGGTGATGTGTCTTCTCGCGTTGGGTGGGTGCTTCGGGCACAACACGATCGAGACGGAGCGGGGGGCGATTCAGGGGTTTGCGAACCCCAACTCGCCACCCGTGCCGCAGGCCATGGCGACGGCGCTGCAGTGGGCGGCCATGCGCTATCCGCCCGGGATGGACCGGACGGAGGTTGGCGCGGGGGCGGACCGGCCGCGGATCGCGGTGAGTTTCCCGCTCGATACCCGGCGGGACACAGCGAACTATGTGTGCACGAACACGGGGCCGTTCGCGGAGCCTCTGACGCAGGAGAATGCGTCGCTCCCGACGTACCACATCGCGCGGGTGTGGACGCGTGGCCTGTACGCGACGGTGGACATCTTCCGCCCGGCGTCGCAACTGGGTCCGGCACCGGGGGAGACGACGCTGTACCAGTGCATCACGGTTGAACTCCGTTCCGGGATCGGGTCGTACCGCGTGTACTCGCACAAGGTGTGGCCGGTGGGCGTCTTCGATGTGCCGCCCCAGCGGTATCTCGCACCCGGGTACGACGGCCGGGTGGAGCCCGCGCCGGGGGAGCAGTCAACATTGCCCCGGCTGCCCGATGAACGCCCGTCCACGCAGCCCGCGAAGCCCGCGGGGGATGACGCGAGGCCCGCGGGGCAGCCTCCGGCGGAAGAGATCCCGCTGGGCTGATGCAGGGTCGGTGTGCGCGGTCCCTACAGTGGCCGACATTCCGGGGCGGTAGCTCAGTTGGTAGAGCACGGGCTTTGCAAGCTCGGGGTCGAGGGTTCGAGTCCCTTCCGCTCCATTGGCCGTTGCTGACGCGGTTCTCACGCAGGACACGCACCGCGCAGGAGCGCTGCGGCCGGGGCGATGTCGTGCACACGGCACAGGCGAGCCCCGGACGCGATGTGGGCCATGGTGAGCCCGAGTGTTCCCGCGAGGCGGTCGGTCGGATTGGAGTCGGGCCCCATGCCCGCGGCCCGCGCCACGAAACTCTTGCGTGAGAGGCCGCTGAGAACGGGCCGACCCAGTTGCAGCAGCCGTCCGGTACCGCGGATGAGCGCGAGGTTCTGCTCGACGGTTTTGCCGAAGCCGAGCCCGGGGTCGAGGAGTGTGCGTTCGGGTGGGATGCCGGCGTGCTGGCAGGCCTGGAGGCGGGCCGCGAGGTAGGCCCGGACGTTCTCAACCACGCTGTCGTAGTGCGGGGGCTGGTCGTACTGGTCGGAGAAGCGGTCCGATGAGGGCGGGCGGAGACGGTGCATGAGAATGATGCCGCATCCGAAGCGCGCGACGAGCGGGAGCATCGCGGGGTCGTCCTCGCCCGCGGAGACGTCGTTGACCGCATCCGCGCCAGCACGCAGTGCCGCCTCGGCCACAGACGCACGCGTGGTGTCGATGGTGATGAGCGGGTCGGGGCCAACGGCGGCGCGGATGGAGGTGATGGCGGGAACGACGCGACGGATCTGCTCGTCCTGGGTCACGGCCTGCGCGCCGGGGCGGGTGGACTCGCCGCCGACATCAACGCCGGCGGCGCCGAGGCGGACGGCCTCCACAGCGCGCTGCGCGGCGGCGCGTGGGTCGAGCGCGAGTCCGCCATCGGAGAAACTGTCAGGGGTGGTGTTGATGATGGCCAGCAGCCGGGGCGAGGAGAGCGCCAGCGAGGAGTCGGAGCGGCAGGCCCACAGGTCGCGAGTGTTCACCGCGTGGGTTCTCGCGGAGATTCAGGTGGCGCGCAGGCCCAGTTCGCCCGGCGTGGGAAGGTCCTTGATGCTCGAGAGGCCGAAGGCCGCGAGGAACTGCTTGGTGGTGGCGTAGAGGAGCGGCCTGCCGAGTTCCTCGGCGCGGCCGGCGATGGTGATGAGTTTGCGGTCCAGCAGCGTCTTGACGACCTCGCCGCACGCCACGCCGCGGATCGCTTCCAGGTGCGCCCGCGTCACGGGCTGGCGGTACGCGATGATGGCGAGTGTCTCGATCGCCGGGCGGCTGAGTCGGGCGGGCGCGGCGAGCCCCTGGAGACGGGCGACCGCGTCGCCGTGCTCGGGGAGCGTCATGACCCGGTATCCGCCCGCGAGCGCCTCGATGCGGAACGCGCGGCGTGACTCGGCATAGGCCCGATTGAGCAGGTCCACCGCCGCTGCCACGACGGCCTCCGGCTCGGGCCCGGCGGCCTTGCTCGCGCGGCGCGGAGTCCGCCGGCGCTTCGGTGCTGGTGACGATGCGGGGTCGCCCGATGTGCCGGGTTCGGTCTCGGGGGCCGCCTCGATCGAGCCCGGATTGGCGGGGTCCTGTTGTGCCGGCTCGTCCGGCGGCATCAGCCCCAGTGCCTGCGCCAACCGCCGCGACGGCACCGGGCGGGCGGACGTGATGATCATCGCCTCGACCGCGCTCAACAGCGGGAGGGCGGCGTCGAGGGCGGCGGCGTGAGGGTCACGATTGTCCACCGGCGCGCCACTCATGGGCTTGGGCTCGACCGCCCCATCGGCCGAGGGCTCAGCGACGGCCGTGGAGCCGGGGTCGGTCGGCGGGAGCGGGGGGGTGGGGGCGTGCTGGTCGGTCATCACAATCTCTCACGCCGCGGCGAGACTCCGATTGCCGCGTCGCTCCGAGTGTACGCGGCGCCAACTGGCCCTTCGGGCCGGCGATCCCGGAATCGCCTACTTGTTCTCGCTCACCAGGCGATCGAGGAACCGGCGCTCAGCGTCCTGGTAGCGCCCGAAGGACTCGCGGATCGTGCGGGTGATCTCGTCGATCTGGGCTCGGTCCGGGGGTGTGCCACCGCCCCCCGGGGTGGACCCGGCCGAGAGCACGGCCTGGAGCGCGTCGCTGGCGGCCCGGAGTTGCCCGACCGCCTCGGCGTAGGTGCGGGCGGCGTCGTAGGTCAGTTCCTCCTCGATCTCGCGGCGCGTGGGCTGATAGAGCAGCCGCCAGGGGTTCCGCCGAACCTCGGTCATCATCAGTTTCATCTGGTCGGCCGAGAGCCGGGCGTTGGCGACGATGCGCCCGAGTTCCGGCGTCTTCTCGGTGACGAACTGCGCGGCCTTCTCGCCCACCTCGGCGAATGCGCCCAGAGCGCGTCGGCCATCGGCGAGTGTGTCCTTCACCGTTCCGTAGAGTTCCGTGTTCACCTTGTCGGTGAGCGTGGCGACGTTCGCCGTCGCGCGCTCGGTATTGGACAGGATGCGGTCCACCACGGCTCGGTTGTCGTCGATCGCCTGCTGCACCGTGGCGATGAGCGCCTTGGCCTGGATGAGCCGCTGCTCGGCCTCGCCCGTGGCCGAGCGCGTATTGACTAGCGCCTGCGTGATGAGTTCGAGCCAGTCGGGCAGGCGGGTGTTGACGCGGCCCGTAGCGTCGTTGATCTGCTCGGCGGCGGCCTTGAGGGAGCCCAGCGTGCCGTCGAGTTGCGACTTGGCGGAGCCCACCATCTCGCTGACCTGGTTGGAGATCTCCTTGCCTCGCTGCAGGATGATCTGCAACTGCTCTTTCTGCTCGGGCCCGTACCCGGCCTGTCCGAGGAAGGTGGGCGGGGCGAGGGTGCCGGGGATGATCTCGTTGGGCTCCAGTGGCGCGACCTTGCGGGCGATGGTGCCGGTGGGGTTGCTCGCGGGCTCCTGGTAGGTGCCGCCGCCGATGTCGGGGATGTTGATCGTGCTGACCGACCCGAGGAGGGGGAGTTCGAGGTACACCCGCGCATCGCGATAGAGCACCAGGTCGCGCCGGATCGAGGCGATGACGTACACGGCGGTGGGCGGGGAGCGGCCTTCGTCGGGCGCGGCGACGCCGTTGCCGTGGGTCTTGGGCTCGGGACCCACGCCGCTGGCGATTTCGAGGGGTGGCACGTCCTTGGCGTCCGCGGGCCGCTCGAACGTCACGCGGCTGACTTCGCCGACGGGCTGTCCGCCAACCTTGATCATCGAGCCCTTCTTGAGCCCCATCGCGCCATCGGCGAGCGAGAACCGGAAGACGTACGTGGCGCGGCGCTCGGTGAGCATGCCGATCACGTTCCCCAGTTGGAGCGCGATGGCCAGGCCGGCCAGCAGCGAGCCCACCAGCAGCACGCCGGCCTTCAGGTTGTTTCTCGAAACTCGCGCGCTCATGGTCTGTGGGCTTCCGGGTGCGTGGGGGGCAGTCTACCCGCTGGCGTCACCGCTGTCGCGTCGCCTCGATGCTGGGCGTCGCGTCGATGGTTGCGGGCCGTCCCAGCAGGTCGTCGGCGTAATCGGTGGTGAGGCGCCGGCGCGTGATGGGGCCCTCGGCGTCGCCCCTGAGAAACTGGCGGATCAGTTGGTGATCTTCCGGGAGGGCTGCCGCCTCCTCCCTGCTCTTCTTGCGCAGGTCGTCGAACCACACGCGAGTGTCGATCCTGAGCACCCGGCCCTTGTCGAGCATCACCATGCGGTCGGCAATGGTGAACGCGGAGTCCATCTCGTGGGTCACAACCACGCTGGTTACGCCCAGTTTGCGGGTGAGTTTGACGATCAAATCGTCGATCTCGGCGCTGGTGACCGGGTCGAGCCCCGCCGAGGGCTCGTCGTAGAAGAGGATCTTGGGGTCGAGCGCCATGGCGCGGGCCAGGCCCGCCCGCTTCTTCATGCCGCCGCTGATCTGGGCCGGGAACTTGTCGGCGTGCTCACGCAGGTTCACCTGCTCCAACTTGATCTTCACGATGGTGTCGATCGTCCCGCTGTCCAGATCGGTGTGCTCCCGCAGGGGCAGGGCGACGTTCTCGGCGATGGTCATGGAGTTGAAGAGCGCTCCGGACTGGAACAGGATGCCGAAGCGCTTCCGCACCGAGTCCAGGCCCGCCTCGTCGAGCGTCGCGAGGTTCTTGCCGAACATCTCGACCGATCCCTCGTCGACGATGTGGGTGCCGATGAGGCAGCGGAGGAAGGTGGACTTCCCGCACCCCGAGCCGCCCATGATCACAACCGTCTCCCCCGGGTAGACGTCCAGGTCCACCCCGGCGAGCACGGCACGGCCTTCGAAGCGTTTGACGAGTTGCCTGACCGCGATGATGGGCTTGCGCCCCGCCTGCGCGGGCGGGCCTTGGGGAGGGGCTGTCGCCCCGGGGAGAGGTTGTCCAGGCGAAGCCGCGGACATGCGTGGAATATAGCCGATTCCGCGTCCACACGGGCCGGGCCGCTGGCGGGGGTGATCCGCGTGTGAGGCTGCTGTCAGGCCGGTCTCGAGTGGATGGGCCCGTCGTAGGCGTGGTTCACGGGGTCGATGCGCCGCATGGGCCGCTCCCTGGTCTGCTCCTCGACAACATGGGCGACGAGGCCGGGCGTCCGGGCGATCATGAAGACCCCGTTGAAGACGCTCGGGTCCATCCCCAGGTCCGCCAGGATGGCCCCGATCGCGCCGTCCACGTTGATGGGCAGGGGCTTGCCGATCGCGGCAAATGCCCGCTCCACCGCCCGAGCGGCAGCGATGTGCGAGGCCTCGCCCGCCCCAATCCCGGCCTCGGCGGCCAAGTCCAGCAGACGCACTGTGCGCGGGTCCTTCGTGTGGATGCGGTGCCCGAACCCGCTGATGCGAGCGCCCGTCGCCTTGATCCGAGCGACCTCCTCGGTCGCCAGGGTGTCCAGCGAGCGCCCCGATGCGGCCGCCTCAGTCAGCAGCCGGGCCAGGAATCGAGCGCAATCCTCGATGGCCCCGCCGTGGTGGCGGTTGATCGAACTGATCCCTGCCGCGACGCTTGCGCTCAGGCTCGCGCCGGTGCTTGCGACCGTTCGGGCGGCCAGGCACGATGGCGGTGTCGCGCCGTGGTCGATGCTGCTGACCAGGATGGCGTCCATCAGGCGGCCCACGCGCTCGTCGGGCAGCGTGCCCGTCAGGATCAGGTGCACCGCCGACCCGAAGCCGACCTTGCCCATGAGGCCCGCGATGTCATGCCCCCGCACGGCCACGCGGTTGGGCTCGATGAGCGTCACGCCCGTGGTCCACACCGCCTTGCGCTCCGCCTCCGACATCAGGCTCGCGCTCCCGCGCGATCGGAGCACGCGCACGACCGCCCCGGGCAACTCGCCGAAGGCGTCCACGACCGTCGCCCCCGCCGACCGCAACGCGGCGACCTTGCCCGCGTGGGTGCCCCTGTCCCCCTCGATGATCGCCCCGGCATGGCTGAACCGGGTGCCCGCCTTCGCCGCCTTGCCCCCGACGTACGCGATCACCGGCTTGGTCACGCGGCCCGAGGCTATCAGTTCCGCCAGTTCCTCCTCCTGCGAGCCGCCGATCTCGCCGAAGACCACGATCGCGTCGGTCTCTGGATCCGCCTGGAACAGTTCGGCCACCTCCGGGATCCGCAGCCCCAGCACCGCGTCGCCGCCGATGTGCACGATCGACGAGATCCGCACCCCTGCCTGCCCGCAGTAGTACCCGGTGCTCGACGACATGCCCCCGGAGCGCGAGATAATTCCCACCCCCGTTCCCCCCGGGCGGGGCGGCTTGAACCAGGCCCGGGCGCTCTCGGCCCGTCCGCCGATCATGCCCACCACCGCCCGCCCCGGGCTCGCGATCCCCAGCGTGTTGGGCCCCAGGAACCGTGCCCCACGAGCCTTCGCGGCACAAGCAATCGCCATCGCGTCCCACACCGGCACGCGGTCCGCGACCAGCACCACCAGCCCGATGCCCGCCTCGATTGCCTCGATGGCCGCATCGCGGATGCCCAGCGCGGGCACGAACAGCACCGAAATATCAATAGGCCCCAGTGAAGCGACCGCTTCGGCGCAGGTGTTGAAGACCGGGAGCCCCAGCACGCTGGCGCCGCCCTTGCCGGGGGTGACGCCCCCGACGACGCGGGTGCCGTAGTCCTGCATGAGCCGCGTGCGGGCCTGGCCTTCGCGGCCCGTGATCCCCTGCACCAGCACCCGCGTGTCACGATCGAGCAGAATCGCCATGGTTGCGCCGAGAAGAGGGGTGAAGCCGGTGTGATTACCGATGGGCCCGCTTCGGCCCGCGCGCCAGCGCTACGGCTGCCCGCCGATGACGATGAGGCCCACAAGTTCGTCGCCCAGGTCGAGTTGGGCGAGCACGACGCGGTCGGGTGCTTCGGTCGCGAAGAAGCCGCCGCCGCGGAACGCCTCGCCGTACTCGTCCTTGAAGTCGCGCAGGTCGAGGGTGCGGGTCGCGCCTATGGGCAGGGGCTCCAGTGCGAGGCCGAATCGCCTGTTGAGCCACATGGTGCACGCCGGGAGCGACCGAGCGGTGGTGTTGGTGAAGGTGATCTGCGTCTCGGCCCGGGTGACCTGCACGTCCAGCACGCGTGCCTGTTGCCGACCGCTGGGAAACGCCGGGCCGGTGATCAGGTTTTCCTGCCCCTGGCTCGCCCCCCGCCCTCCGCAACCTCCGAGCATGAAGCACGCAGCAAGTACCGCGCAACGGCCCGCCGCCCAGAGAGTCCACTCTTGGCGTGCCGTTGTTTCAGCCTGGGGTGAGTGGGCCATGGGCGTAGAGTACACCGATGTCCTGCCATGGCAACAACGCCACCCCGCCCGGGCCCGCGGAGGCCCCGGGGGCGGACGCGATCGACCCTGCCAGCGTTGCCAGCGACCTGGGGCGGCGCGGGCCCGATCCGCGGCTGACCCGAATCCTGCCCGCGCTCGACGCGCCCTTCTTCCAGGCGGGCTTGGCGGGCTATTCCGATGCGGCCATGCGCATCGTCGCCCGCCGACACGGCGCGCCCCTGTGCGTCACCGAGGCGCTGCTGGACCGGATGCTCCTGGGCGGCGGCCGAGGGTTCGACAAGGCCGATCTGGCTCGGCGCGACGCCGACCTCCTCGCCGACAACCTGCCGCACGGGCATGAGGATCACCCCCTGGTGGGCCAGGTTATCGGGTCTGACCCCGACGAAATGGCCGCCGCGGCCCTGAAGATGGTCGAGCAGGGCGGGCGGGGTCCGCGGGAGTATCGCGACCTGGCGTACGGCGACGGCACGCTGCCCGCCTATGCCGACACCCGCTGGAACCCGGGCCAGAGCGAACCCGGCGCGGCGGTGTCGAGCGCACCATCACAGGCGCCTCGTCAGACCTTCGCCGCCATCGACGTGAACCTGGCGTGCCCGGTCAAGAAGATCGACCGCAAATCCCGCGGCGGGCACTGGCTGACCGAGCCGGATGGCGCTGTCGCGATTCTCAAGGCCGTGCGCGCCGCTGTGCCGGCCGAGATTCCCTGCTCGGTCAAACTCCGCCGGGCATACGACGACACGCCGGACATGGCCCTGCGATTCGAGCGAGTCTTCGCCGCGGCGTACGAACTGGGCTACGCCTGGACGACGGTGCACGCGAGGACCGTCGAGCAGCGCTATGTCGGCCCCAGCCGATGGACCTTCCTGCGGGACCTGTGCGCAAGGCACCCCGACAAGGTGGTCTTTGGCTCGGGCGACGTGTGGTCGGTGCACGACATCTTCCGCATGATCGCCTACACCGGGGTCGCCGCCGTTTCGGTCGCGCGCGGCGCGATCGGTAATCCGTGGATCTTCCGCCAGGCCCGCGAGATGCTCGCCGGGCGGCCCCCGTCCGCCCCCACGCTGGCCGAGCAGCGTGCGGCCCTTCGGCACCACTTTGACCTCTCCGTCGCGCTTCACGGCGAGCACCACGCCGCACGCATGATGCGCAAGTTCGGGATCAAGTTCGCCCAGCATCACCCGACGCCCGACGCCGTGAAGGCCCGGATGATCGGTGTCGCCGGCACCGCCGATTGGCTTGCCGTGCTCGACGAGTTCTACCCGCCGGACGGCGAACCGACGCCGGCATCCGGTCTCGGCCCGCCAGCCCAGACGGTGCCCGTCCGAGCCGGTTGAGTGCCCCTCGCTATCGTCCTCTCCGATGCTCGCTGTCCTGTGGACCGCCCTGGTGCTCGCTCTGGTGGCCGGCCCTGCGCTCGGAGCGTGGGCCGTGCTTCTGGCGCGCCTCTGGCCCGGCGCGAGGACGAGTGAACTTCTATTGGCCGGCGCGCTGGCCCTTTCCGCGTCGATCGTGGCGACGGTCGCCATCTTGGGCTCCGTGCCGGCAAGCCTCATCACCCGGCCCTTGGGCGCACTCCCGGGACTGACCTGGCTCATGTGCGTCGGGGCCATGGTGTTCCTGTGGGTGAACCGACGCTTCGCGCTCCATGTGTGGCGGCGCGCATGGGCCTCGTTCACGGCGGCGCGAGCGGGCGCGCCGGCCGCGGTTCGCGTACTCGTTGCTGCGGCGCTGACGTGGCACGCCGTGGTCGCCCTCGCCGGCGCGTGGTCGTGGCCCGTGGTCATCGACGACGTGCGCTACCACGTGTCGCAGGCCGTGCAGCCGTTTCAGGACGGCCGCCTCGGCCCGACACACGCAGGCGTGGTCTGGGCCGATTCGTACCCGCGTGGCGTGGCCTTGCTGTGGTCCTGGTCGCTCATGCTGACGGGGCATGATGCCGGGTTCAGGCTGGTCAATAGCGCCGCGGCGCTGGTGCTGGCGCTGGCGGCGGTCGTGGCCGCGCGGCGGCTCGGAGCCGATCGCCCGGCAGCGGCGCTGGCCGGCGCGGTCATCCTCCCCACGCCCATCGTGTCGTACCTCAGCGGGATCAACTACGTGGACCTTCCGATCGCCGCGTTCCTCGCCTCCGCGGCGGCGCTGGCGATCCCCGATCACGTTCGCCCGCGGCGCGACGCGCCAACCCTCCGGATCGCGCTCGTGGGCCTCGGGCTCGTGCTGGCGATGTGGGCGAAGTTCCAGCCCGCGCCGGCCGCGATTACCGTGGCCCTTACCGCTCTCGCTATGGCCGCCCGACCGCGCGCGGGTGGACCGCTCAGAGCACGCGCCTCGATCCGTGCCGCAGCCATCCTCGGTCTCGCCGCGTCCGTCGCTGGCGTGCCCTATCTGTTCACGTGGGTTCGCTTCGGCTCGCCGGTCTACCCGCTCCAACTGCGCCTCGGTTCGTTCGTGCTCTTCTCCGGGCCAATGGACCCGGACACCATCGGTGCGTCGGCCCAGATGCCGTGGGCCCCGCGATTTGCGCGATTCTGGAGCGACTGGTTCGCGCCACTGGGCCCGGAGACGCCCGGCTCCTTCGGGCCCGCCTTCACGCTCCTGCTCCTCCCGGCAGCCCTGACGCTCGCCCTCGCCCAGATTGGCCGACTCGCCCGCGCGCCGGCGGGTCCGCGCGGACTGGTCCTGCTCGTGGCGCTGCTTGCCGCTGTGCTGGTGGTACCGCTCTATCACTGGCCCCGCTACAGCCTGTGGCTCCTTCCGATGGCCAGCGCGGCGTTCGCCCTGGCGTGGTCGTGGTCGCCCGCGGTGATCCGCGCCGGCAGCGCGTCGCTGGCGCTGATCCTCGCGGGGGGCTCTGCGACGCTCTACGCCCGCGATGCCTGGCCTCGCGCAGCAGAGGTCATCGCTCTCGCCGCGGATGCTCCCCCGATCGATCCGCTTTCGAGCAACGCTGCCCGTCTCGTCGCGGACCGGCAGGAGTTCTCGCCCTCCTGGGCGTCCGTCGGCGTCCGCGCGGCGGTGCGGACCCACGCAAAGGCGGGCGATCTCGTGGTCCACGCCACGCCAACGCCAAGCGTGGTCCTCACCGATCCCCGGTACACCTACCGCGTTCACCATCGCCCCATCCGTCCGTGGCCCGCCTGGTGGGCGGACGGGTTTGATCCCCGCGCACAAGCGGAGGGTGTTGCGCCCGACGCCCCCGGCCTCGATGCGCAGTGGCGCGCCGGGCTCGAGTCGGACCGCGTGCGACTGGCCGTCGTGATCCGCGACGGCCCTGAGGACCGCGCGCTGGAGCAGGCGCGACCAGCACACTTTCACATCGTCTATGAAGACCCGCCGTCGAGGGGGGTTTGGCGCCTCCGGGTCTACGCGATCGATGACCGAGCCCCGGGGACGGCCCGCTAGACTCGCCCGTTTCCTTCGCACCCCTTCAGGAGCCCACGATGAGCGCGCCCGACCGATCCGCGCAGCAGCCGCTGCTCTACTCCGCCTACATCAACGACCGCGCCATCGTCGAGTCACTCCGCATGGAGCCGCTCCCATTGGGCGTCCGCCCCGAGGACTGGCCGGCGACGCCCGCGGGCTGGAAGCCGGGCGACGACTGGCCCACCGGCACCAACTGGTGTCACGACGAGGTGCTCTTCATCCGCACCCACCAGGCGTTCGAGGTCTGGTTCGCGCAGGTGCTCCATGAGGTCGGGTCGGTGATCCGCGAGGCCGCCGCGATGCTCGGGCAGGTGCCCCCGGTGGATTTCGAGGCGCGCGATCGCGCGCCCCGCCAGGGGCTTGATGGCTCGTGGACCCTGACCAGCGCTGCGCTGGCGCGCCTCACCAAGGACGACCCGGGACTTGCCCGCGCGCTCGCCGGGCTCGCCGTGCCGGGACGTGTGGGGCAGCCCACCGGCCTCGGGGCACGCGGCGGTGAGTCCGAGACCTTCAACCACGCGCTGGTCCGGTGGACACACCGCCTGCGCCGGGCCGGGCAGGCCCTTCTCTGCACCATTCCGTTCTTCGATGTCCTGGCCACGATGACGCCCGCGGAGTTCCTCCGCTTCCGCGACCGGCTCCAACCCGCCTCGGGCTTCGGATCGGTCCAGTTCCGCGAACTGGAACTGGCCCTGGGGCTCCGCGAGATCCACGCCGCCAAACTTCGCCCGTCGGGCGGCACGTCCGAGCCCGAGCCCGGTCGGCCCGCCCCCCCGGCGCCGCTGCTCCGCCCGGGCCCGGGCACGCCCAGCCACGAGCGGGCGGCATCGTTCTACCAGGCCCAGCCGCCGTGGGGGTGGGAGCGCGTCGCGCGCCGCGCGCGGGAAGCCTCGCTCCGCGATGTGGTCTACGCGCTGCTCTCCGCGGCGCACGACGCCGCCTCTCGGCCCGAGGGCCCCGAGGCCGGCCTGCCCGACCTCCGCAGGCCGGCGGTCGATGCGTTCTACGCCGGCGTGCTCTCCCGCGTTGCCGACGACCACTATCGCGGCCAACCGACCCGGGCGCTCGACGAGCCCGGCGTGCAGCGCCTGGCGGGTGCGCTGTCGGGCCTCGACGCAGCGCTCGCCCACAAGGAGACCCTCGTCGCCGCGTTCATCGAGATGCACCCCGCGCAGGAACGCTTCGCCCAGTTCCTCGAAGCCTGCCTGAACCTCGACGGGGCCATCCTCCGCTGGCGCGACCGGCACATCCGCTTTGTCGAGGCCATCATCGGCATGCGCCGCGGCACCGGCGGCGGGGGCATCGCCTATCTCCGCACCACCACGGCTCCCGAACGCGGCCCCCAGTTCACCCACGCCTTCCCCTGCCTCTGGCAGGCCCGCAGTTTCGTTCAGTCCCCGCGCCTCTAGCCCCCGCTTCCCTCCGCGCCACGCCATGCACGCCCACCTCCTCCAGACCGACATCGCGTGGGAAGACCGCCCGGCCAACCACCGGCGCGTCGCCGCCATGCTCGACGCCCTCCGCCCCGCACGCGGCGACCTCGTCGTCCTCCCCGAGATGTTCGACACCGGCTTCTCCTTCCGCCTCGATGTCACGGCCGACCGTGACGGCTCCACGCTTGCCTTCCTCCGCGAGGCCGGTGCCAGGCACGCCGTCACGCTCCAGGGCGCGCGCACCGTCATCGGTCCCGACGGCAAGGGCCGCAACCGCGCCAGCGTCATCGGCCCCGACGGCTCCATCCTCTGCGAGTACGACAAGATCCATCCCTTCTCCTTCGGGCGAGAGTCCGAGTTCTTTTCCGGCGGCGACGACGTGCGCACCTACCCATGGGCGGCGGGGCCGGCGCCCGAGACCCGTACCACCGTCTGCCCCGCGATCTGTTACGACCTGCGGTTCCCCGAACTGTTCCGGCGTGGCGTAATCCACGGCGGTGCGGAGGTGCTCGCCCTGGGCGCGAACTGGCCCCTCCCGCGGGCCCTCCACCGCACGGTGCTCGCCCAGGCCCGGGCCATCGAGAACCAGGCCTACGTGCTCTGCGTCAACCGCGCGGGCAGCGACCCCCACCTTCGCTACGCCGGCGGCACCGCCGCCTTCGGCCCGCAGGGCGATCCGCTGGGCCAACTGGACGAGGACGAGGGCGTCCTGAGCGTCGCGATCGACCTGCCCGCGTTGCGGGCCTGGCGGGACAGGTTCCCGGCCGTGCGGGACGCGCGGCTCGCGTGAGTCCCGCCGCCTCGGCCGCCCGTCCCCTCACCCGCACGGCGAGAAGAACAGCCCGATGAAGTCGCTGAGGTCGTCCGGGTCGGCGTTGCCGTCGCCGTTGATGTCCGCGTCCGGGCAGGGGGGAACGGCGAAGAAGCACGCGATGTAGTCCGACAGGTCGTCGGGGTCGACCGCGCGGTCGTTGTTAAAGTCCGCGGCACAGAACTTCACGAACACGCCGTTGCTGCCGAGCGGCAACGTGGACGAGACGATCTGGTACTGCCACTTGGGGGGCAGGTCCACGGCGTCAAAGTCGCCGAAGACCTGACCGACGGCAGCGGGGAAGACCTGCCCCTGCACGCGGATCAGTTGGTGTCGCTCCCCGTTGGAGGGGGTGTGCCCCGGCGCGACGCGAACCTCGAGGGTGCCCGCCAGAGCGAGGTCGCTGGGGGAGGGCGTGGGCACGGGGCCGCCGCCGTCCACCGTGTTGAGAAGGAGGATGATCCTGTCGCTGGTGAGGTGCCCGAAGATGTCGAGCACGAGCCTCGCTGTTCCCTGGAGAGCCGTGTCGCCGCTGAATCGGACCTCCCCCGCTCCGCCTGCGGCGCCGCTGGGCGATACCGTGCCGCCGATCGCCAGCGGGGAGTTGGCGTCGCCGCCCAGGAGTCCCGTGCCCGTGACCGTGCCCGTGACTGTCAGCCCATTGGCGCACACCAGTGCTGGCATGAAGGTGTCGGTCTCCATGAACGCGACATCGTGAACCCGAGCGCCGTCGGCGTCGCGCAGCGTCACCGCCGCGGCGACCGGAATCTCGATCCGCCCTGCCGAGGAGAACCCCGCTGTGCTCCCCGTGGCGCCCATCTGCAGCGCACCAGTCGCCCGAATGACCGACCCGGCGTGCGCCAGGACCTGGGTCGAGTCGGAGAAGCCGCCCGACCCCGTGAACCCCCCGCCGGCGCCGAGGATGATCCGCGTTCCTTCGATCGAGTGCCCGACGCCCTCGAGCATCCTGGTGAACGTGAGCCCGCCTCCCTCGGCGTCGATCGTGCCCAGGTTCACGATGGGCGCGTCGACCGTGCCCGAGCCCGAGAGTGTCGCGGTGAAGCCGACCTGCAACGAAAACGCCGACTCCAGTCGCCCCCCGTTCCCCAGGTGGCACCGGTTCAGGTTGTTGTTCGCCTGACCCGGATCCTCGGCCACCAGGAGCGTCCGACCCCCGATCTCGATCAGCCCGCTGTTGCTGATGACCAGGCGGCCCGCGGGGTTCTTCCGCAGCGTCAGGTCACCGGCAAGTTCCATCGTGCTGCTCCCGGCGGCCAAGATGGTCTCGCCCTCGATGATGCCCTGCACCGCGTACACCCTGCTGTTGCCCATCAGTTGGAGTTTGTGGGCGCTGATCCGCCCTCCCGACAGCGTGAGCGAGGCTCCGTCTGCGATCAGCACCACGCCGTTGGTCGTCAGGCTCGCGTCCTGCCCGACGCTCAACGAGTCGCCGACGCCCCACGCGACCAGCCCCGTGCTGGCGGGGTTGGGGGTCGTGACGCTCAGCGTCCCGCCCCCGCTCAGCGTCACCTCGCCCGTGCCCGCCGCGGCCCCGGGCGTCCCACCGACCGCGACCGATCCGGTCACGGTCCATCGGCTCCCCGGGCCGTCTACCAACATGAGCCCGGACCCACTGGCCCGCCCCAGGCTCACGGGGCCGGTCGTGGCCGTCGCGCCCTGCTGGACGCGTACGGTGCCCTGGCCCGCGTCCCCGATCACCACGGTCCCGGTCGTCGCCACCGTCAGCCGAGATTCGGCCTCGCGCACCTCCAGTACGCCCTGGCCGCCCGACGTGTTGCCCACCACCACGTCCCCCGCGCTGATGGTCAGCGCGGACCCGGCGAGGACGCTCAGCGTCGCGGAATGGGAGTCGCCGATCGTCAGCGCCTCGAAGGGCGCGGCGGTCGCGCCGAGCGTGCACGCCGCACCTTGGTCTAACGCGAGTACCGGCGACCCCGCCGGACTCGAGCCGAGCACCAGCACGTCATTCCGGACGGCCAGCGTCCCGCCCATCACGTGCAACTCTCCGCCCAGGAGGTTCAAGAAGCCCCCGGCGTCGCTGGCCACCAGCGCCCCGGTGCGGTACAGCCCCCCGGTGTTCACCGTCAGCGTTCCCGAGCCGACCCCCTGCGGGTCACCCACGCGAGTCGTGCCCGTCACGATCACCTCGCCCCCGGCGTTGACCGTGAGTGTTGCCGAGCCCGCCGTCGCACCGATCGACGGGTTGTTCCCCAGGTGCGCCTGCGTCGCGACGGTGATCCGGGCCGGCTGGTTCAAGAGGCCCCCGGTGCCGCCCACGGTCACGATGCCCGTGGACCCAGGGTTCAACGCGACGAAGAGTTCGTCGCACACCGCCAGCGCGCCCCCGGACACGTCCAGCCGGCCTGTTCCGGATTGTCCCACGATCAGGTCCTGCCCCGCATTGGGCAGGCTGAGCGTCGAGGACGGCACCGGCAGCGGCAGCCCGCCCGTCCCCGTCACGTTGGCGTCCCCGTTGGAGCCCGCAGCGGCACCGATGATGCAATCGTCGGCGGGCTGCACCAGCGCCCCGTCCAGCACGTGCAGCACCCCGGCGCCCGCCTGCGCGATCACCATGTCCGACCCTGCCGCGCTCGTGCTCAGCATCGTCCCCTCGTCCTCCACGGTGAGCGTCCCCAAAGACCCCGCCGCATTCCCCACCACAAGCAAGGACCCGGCGTGCAGCGTCCCCGATGTGTGCACCACTGCCGCCGCATCCCCCGACACATCCCCGACGCGCACGCCCCCCGTTGCGGTGTGAGGGGTGTTGACGTTCACCGTCACCGTTCCGCGCTTGTAGGTGTGGCCCGCGGTGGTTGCCGCTGACGCCGGAAACGTCACCGCGTAACTCCCGTTCACGTTGAACGTGAGCGTGTCGGCGGCCGCCGGCACTTGGCTCGGATTCCACCTGGCGGCGTCCCCGGCCGAGCCGTTCACCGCCGCCAGCCAACTCAGGACCGTCGCCCCCGCCTCGGCAGTTCCCAGGCCCACCACCGTGCCCGCCACCATCGCCAAGCCGCACGCCCTGCCTTGGATTCGACCGATCATCATGCGCTCCTGTGGGGCTCGACTGTCCGCCGGCGCGTTCCCTCAACGCCCGCCCGGCCTAACCGCCTCGGATCCACGCCCGACCGCGGCACTCGCGCGCGGCATCACAATCGCCGCCCGGGGCTCTCGCCCGAGACGGCCACTTGATCACGGTGGTCGCGTCGCGCTCGTTCACCCCGAAGCCGGGGCTCGCCGCGACCGCCCGTCGCCAGGTTGGTCCGTGTACATGCGAGACGGCGCGCCGCCTCGGGCCACGATTCGGAGGATTGATGTCGTCCCGGCCACGGGACCTTGCGGGCGCGTGCCAAACCCCGCGCAGGCGATCGAGGGCGACCCCGTGGTTGCCGTGTCCCGTCCGTCGCCCGAACGCCTCAGCCGATCGTCGGGACGTACGCCGCCAGGATGTCCCGCGCCGCGGCCAGATCGCGCTTGTCGATCATCTCCGTCGTCGTGTGGATGTACCGCGTCCCCACCACGATCCCCACGGCCCGGGCGCCCTTGCCCGTCTGCTGCGCCGCCGCTCCGTCCTGACCGCCGCGCATCAGGATCGTCCGCTGGTACGGGATCCGGTGCTTCTTGGCGCACGCCTCGATGTCGCTCACCAGCCGGTGGTCCGCGATGAACGAACTGTCCATCACGTGCAGCCCGAACCCCTTGCCCTGCTCCGTCACCGCCTCATCCGCGGGGACGCCGGGCGTGTCGCACGACAGCGTGACGTCGATCCCGATCCCGATGTCGCACTCTACCGCGTGGCTGCTCGTCTTCGCCCCGCGCAGCCCCACCTCTTCCTGCGTCGTGAACGCCACCACGATCTCGCACCCGTGTGCCGTGCCCGAGTCGTCGATCTTCCGCACCGCCTCGATCCCCAGCCAGCACGCCACGCGGTTGTCCATCGCCTCGCACACCAACTTCTCCCCCAGCGTCACGAACCCGTCCGCGTACACCGCATAGTCCCCGATCTTCACCTTCTTCTTCACCTGCTCCGCCGGCAGCCCCGTGTCGAGCATCAGTTCCTTCACGTCCGGGATCTTCTTCTTGTCCTCCTCGCTGGCGATGTGCACCGGCCGCCCGCCCGGGTTCATCACGCACGGCAGGTCCCCGCCCTCGGTCACCAGCGTCATCCGCCGGCTGAACAGGTTCCGCGTGTCAAAGCCCCCCGCGTTGTTGACCCTGATGAACCCCTTGTCGTCGATGTGCCGCACGTAGAACCCGATCTGGTCCATGTGGCACAGCAGCAGCACGCGCGTGGGCCGCCCGCTGCCCGCGCCTCCGCCTTTCCCACCGGCATTCTTCTTCTTGCCCGTCCGCGGGCCGCGCCGGCAGATCAGGTTCCCCATCGGGTCGGTCGTCACCTGGTCGAACAGGCCGTCCACCTCGCGCTCGATCAGCGCTCGCACGCGCTCCTCGCGGCCTGGAACCCCGGGAGTCTCGCACAGCCGCTTCAGCAGTTCGACGTTCATGATGCCTCCGCGCCCGCCCCCTGTTCGCGTCCCTTGGAGATGCCGCCGGACCCTCCGCCCGTCGGGCCCACAGCGTAGCGCCCCGTCCCCCCGCTTTGGTATGCTCCGCGCAGTCCACCCGACCCCAGCCCGGAGCACGCATGTCATACGTCGATGGATTCCTCCTCGTCGTTCCCACCAAGAAACTCAAGGACTACATCCGCCTGGCGAAGATCGGCCGCACCGTATGGCTCGAGCACGGCGCCCTCGACTACCGCGAGTGCGTCGGTGACGACCTCGACGTCAAGTTCGGCTTGCCCTTTCCCAAACTCGTCAAGCCCAAGAAGGGCGAAACGATTGTCTTCTCCTACATCCGCTACCCCTCGAAGGCCGCCCGCACCGCCATCAACAAGAAGGTCATGAAGGACCCGCGCCTCGCCGCCTGCATGGATCCCAAGTCCATGCCCTTCGACATGAAGCGCATGTGCTGCGGCGGGTTCAAGACCATCGTTGAGCCCTGATCCCTCCCCGCACCCCGGTCCGCGCCTGCCCCCGAGCCCCGCGCGCCCGCCCCTACGCTCGGCCATGCCCGCCCGCCGACCCAAGGCCCCTCGCTCCCGCCCCGCGCCCCCGCCGGGATCCGCGATCACCCCGCCTCCGCCGAAGGCCCCTGACCTCGACGCCCTTCGACGCGCCATCGACTCGATCGATCACAAGATCGTCCGCCTCCTCAACCAGCGCTCCAAGCACGTGGTGTCCGTCGGCGCGTTCAAGCGTGCCAAGGGCATCCCCATCTACGCCCCGCACAGAGAGGCCGAGGTGCTCGCCAAGGTCCTGGGGCTCAACGCCGGCCCCCTCCACGACCGCACCATCGAGGCCGTCTACCGCGAACTCATGTCCGGCTCCTTCGCCCTCGAACAGCCCCTCAAGATCGGCTACCTCGGGCCCCCCGGCTCCTTCTCCCACGTCGCCGCCACGCGACACTTCGGCTCGTCGGTCGCGTTCGAAGACCTCCACGAGATCGCCGGCGTCTTCACAGAGGTCCACCGCGGGCACGTGGACTACGGCCTCGTCCCCATCGAAAACTCCATCCACGGCGGGATCACCGAGACCCTCGACGCTCTCACCGCCCACGCCGAGCGCGTCCACGTCTACGCAGAGGTTCAACTCGAGGTGCACCACGCTCTGATGGCCAACTGCGCCCCGAACCGCGTCGAGAAGATCTACAGCAAGCCCGAGGTCTTCAGCCAGTGCCGAACCTGGCTGGCGACACAGTTTCCCAAGGCTGAACTGGTCCCCGTCGCCTCGTCCAGCCGGGCAGTCCAACTCGTCGCCGAGGAGTGCCTGAAGATCAAGGGCACAGGCAAGGAGGGCCCGCCCATCGCGGCCATCGGCAACGCGCTCGCGGGCGACCTCTACGACGTCAACATCCTCTTCCCCAAAATCGAGGACAACCCGCACAACATCACGCGATTCCTGGTCATCTCCCGCCAGAAGGCGCAGCGCAGCGTGGGGGGGGGCCAGGACAAGACCAGCATCATGTTCGCCACGCTCAACAAGCCCGGCGCGCTCGTCAGCGTGCTCTCCGTCTTCCACCGCGCGGGCGTGAACCTCACCCACATCGACAAGCGCCCCGGCGGGCGCACCAACTGGCAGTACACCTTCTTCATCGACGCCGAGGGCCACGAGTCAGATCCCCCCCTTGCCCGCGCCATCCGACTCGCGCGCCGGCACTGCCGCGACCTCCACGTCCTGGGGTCCTTCCCAAAGAGCCGGCGGATCTTGTCCTGAGCCCGCCGGGAGCGCCGTCTGCGCTGAGGTGTGCATCCCAAGACCCGCCTCGCTCGGGTACGCTGCCATCCGCATGCCCTGGCTCTGGCCCTCCATCCTCGCGGCCGAGTTTGCCCTGCGCCTCCTCCTGGTCGTCCACGTCGTCATGCGCCGCCGGCCCGTCCCGGTCACCATGTCGTGGATCCTCCTCCTCGTCTCCGTCCCCCTCGCCGGCACCATCCTCTACGCCCTGGTGGGCGAGAACCGCCTCGGCTCCCGCCGCGCCGCTCGCCACGCCGCCCTCACAACCCACATCGAGGAGCGCGCCGTCGGCCTCTGGCGTCAGCGTCACGCCGATTGGACCGCCGACGACCGCGCCGCCTCGCACCTCGCCGCGCTCGCCACCCGCGTCGGGGGCATGCCGCCCCTCCGCGGCAACGCCCTCGAACTCATCGCGTCCACCGCCGAGTTCCTCACCCGCCTCGCCGCCGATATCGATGCCGCCACCCAGCACTGTCACCTTCTGTATTACATCTGGACCGACGACCCCGATGCCGACCGCGTGGCTCAGGCACTCTGCCGAGCCGCGCGCCGCGGCGTCACCTGCCGCGTCCTCGTCGATGGCGTCGGTTCGCGTGACTTCCTCTCCGGCCCCAGCGCCCGCGCCATGGCCGACGCCGGCGTGAAAATCGTCGAGGCCCTCCCCGTCCGCACGTGGAGGCTCCTTCTCGCACGCGTCGACCTCCGCAACCACCGCAAGATCGCCGTCATCGACGGCCGCCTCGCCTACACCGGCTCCCACAACCTCTGCAGCGCCCGCTACCCCGACACCTGGCTCCGCACAGGGGGCGAGTGGGTCGACTCCACCGTGCGCGTCACCGGGCCCGCCGTCCAGGCCCTCCAGACCATCTTCCTCCGCGACTGGTTCCTCGATAGCGAGGAAGAGCCGGGCGACCTCGAAGCGTACTTCGCCGTCCCCACGCCCCCGCCCGGCGACGGCTGCGTCGTCCACGTCGTCCCCTCCGGCCCCGGACCCCAGCCAGAGGCCATCCACCACGCCCTCCTCACCATGCTCTACTCCGCCGGTGAGGAAATCATCATGACCACGCCCTACTTCGTCCCCGACGAGGCCACCAAGACCGCCCTCATCGTCGCCGCCCAGCGCGGCGTCGCCGTCACGCTCGTCCTCCCCGAACGCTCCGACATGCTCCTCGTCGGCACCGCCGCACGCTCTCACTACGAGGACCTCCTCCTCGCCGGCATCCGCATCCGCCACTACACCGCCGGCCTCCTCCACAGCAAGACCATCACCGTCGACCGCCGCATCGGCCTCATCACCTCCGTCAACTTCGACATGCGCTCCTTCTTCCTCAACTTCGAGTGCTCACTCTTCATCTACGACGACGACTTCGCCAGCCACCTCCGCTTCCTCCAGACCGGCTACATGAGCGAACAGACCTCCCGCGAACTCCACCTCGACGAATGGAAAGGCCGCCCGCTCCACCAGCGGTTCCTCCAGAACGTCGCCCAGTTGGCCGGCCCGCTGCTGTAGCACGCGGCGCGCAACGCCTTCGACGCTACATCCGCTCCACCAGCGGCACGCCGAGACACCTCAGCCCGTCCGCCAGCACCCGCTGCGTCAGCCCCACCAGCCGCAGCCACCCCGCACGCTTCCCCGCGTCCGCCTCGTCCAGTATGTGGCACGCGTCGTAGAACGCAGAGAACGCCCCAGACAACTCGTACAAATACTGGCACAGCCTGTGCGGCATCAGCGTCTCGCCCACCTGCCGCACCACGCCCGGATACCGCAGCAGCGCCAGCGCCAACTGCTTCTCGGGCTCCGACCCCACCACGAACGCCCCCCCCGCACCGCCCGCCCCGCCCACACCTCCACCCGATGGCGCCGCGAGCCCCCGCTCCGCCGCCTTCTTCAGGATGTTCCCGCACCGCACCATCGCGTACATCAAGTACGGCCCCGTGTTCCCCTCGAACGCCACCATCCGCTCCAGCGTGAACACATAGTCCTTCGTCCGCTCCGTCGAGAGGTCCGCGTACCGGATCGCCGCCGTCGCCACCGCCCGCGCGATCGACCGCCGCTCCGCCTCCGCCAGCGCGGGGTTCTTCGCCGTCACCTCGGCGAACGCCCGCGCCTCCGCGTCGTCCAGCAGGTCCGCCAGTTTCGCGCTGGTCCCGCTCCGCGTCTTGAACGGCCGCCCGTCGGTCCCCAGCATCATCCCGAACGCCGCGTGCTCAAGGCTCGCCTCCCGGCCCGCTCGCAGCGTGTACCCCGCCTTCTTCGCCGCCCCGAACACCTGCTTGAAGTGCAGCGACTGCCGCGCGTCCACCGCGTATACCACCCGGTCCGCCCCGAGCCTCTGCACCCGGTGCCGGATCGCCGCGATGTCCGTCGTCGCGTAGATGAACCCCCCGTCGCTCTTGCGGATCAGCGCCGGCTCCTCGATCCCCTCAACCCGGATCACCAGCGCCCCCTCCGACTCCTCCGCCACGCCCCGCTTCACCAGGTCCTCCACCATCGGCGCCAGCGCTTCGGAGTACGACGACTCCCCCGCGCTGTGCTCCGCTCGCACGTCCGCGTTCAGCCTTGCGCAGACCGCCAGGCACGACCGCATCGTCACCTCCGCGATCCGCTCCCACACCCCGTACACCTCGGGGTCGTGCGCCTGCAGTTTCAGCAGCGTCCGCCGCGCGTCCGCGTCGCTCGCGCTCGCCCCCTCGTTCAGCGCCTCCAACTCCGCGATCGCCTTCGGCCCCATGTGCCACCGCCGAGCCATCTCCAGCCCGCGCGCGTCGCCCTCGTTCTCCCGCTTGGCCGCCTTGTACGCCGTGTCCAGATCCTCGAGCGTCAGGGTCTCCAGCCGCAGCCGCCCCTCCGCCACCAGCCGCCGCACCCGCGCCGTCACCATCGCGATCGGCAGCCCCCAGTCCCCCACGTGGTTCTGCCGGATCACCCGGTGCCCGAGCCGTTCGAACACCCGCGCAAGCGTGTCCCCGATCACCGTCGACCGCAGGTGCCCGACGTGCATCTCCTTCGCCAGATTCACCCCGCACAGATCCACCACCACCGTCTGCCGCGACGCCTCCGCCGCCGCCTCGATCCCCAGCCCCGGCCCGTCCATCGCACCCAACAGCCCCGCCAGCGCCTCACGCCTCAGCCTCACGTTGATGAACCCCGGCCCCGCGATGCTCGCCGCCGACAACTGCTCCGCCACGTCCCCCAGGTCCACCTTCGCGACGATCGCCTCCGCCACCTCCCGCGGCTTCCGCCCCAGGGCCTTGCCCAGCGCCATCGCCGCGTTGCACTGAAAGTCCCCGAACGCCGGGTTCTTTGACGCCACCAGCGACGGATCCGCGTCCTTCACCTCCGGGAACGCCGCCCCGATCGCGCGCGCAAACCGCTCCCCCAGAATCTGCACCGGGTCAAAGGCGGACGCGGAACCCGACGATCGCGACGATGTGTGCTCGGCCATGGGGCCGATCGTAGTGCACACGCCAACGCCTTCTCCCCCGCACGGCCTCCACCCCGCCCACGCAGACCCCCACGCGCGCCGCCTACCGCCGGAGCACCCCTTCGCCACAGCCCCAACAGCGTCGCCCTCAGCACCCCGCGAAGTACGCCGCGATGAAGTCGGCGAGGTCGTCGGGGTCGACGGTACCGTCCGCGTTCCAGTCGACTTGCAGTGAGTAATCGGCGTCGCCCGTGTCGGGGCCGGACGCGAGGTACCAGGCGACGTAGTCGGAGAGGCCGTCGGTGTCCAACCCGTTGCGTTCGTTCACGCTCTCCGGCAGCGCGTGGTGCGGCGTGGCAGGGTGGCACCGAGGCTCGTTCCCCGTGCCACCGAGGTCGGCTCTTCCGCCGACCTCGGTGCGAACCGGCCGCGCCCGACCAAACCGGGACACTGAGATCGCCAAGCCAATCTCACTGCCACGCCCACCCCCCGCCCCGCCCTCTCCCCCCTCACCCGCGCTCCACCGCCACGCGCAGTTCCCCGGCCTCCGCTGCCGCCAGCGCCGCCGCTGTGCTCTCGAACTTGTACCGCCGGGTGATCAGCCCCGCCGTCGTCACCTCTCCACGCCCCAGCATCGACAGCGCCGCCTCCACCGACCCCTCCCGGCACCCCAGCACCTCGATCTCGTTCACCACCACCGGCGACAAGTCCACGCCCCCCGTCGCCCCGGCGCCGCTTCCGCCGCCGCCCCCGCCCACCGCCGCGCCCGCCCCATCCACCGCGATCGGCAGCCCCGTCCGCGTTCCCTTCAAGATCACCTTCCCCCGCGGCCTCACCAGCCGCAACGCCAGACCCAACCCCTCCCCAGTCCCCGTGCACTCCACCACCACGTCCTGATCCCCGCGCCGCCCCACCTCGTCAGCGTGCCGGTGCTTGATCCCCCACCGGTCGCACAGCGCAAGACGCTCCGCGTGCCGACCCAGCACCCGCACCGACGCGTTCATCTTCGACATCACCTGCGCCGTCAGCAGCCCAAGCGCCCCGTCACCCAGCACCGTGATGTACGGCTTGCCCTCCACCCGCAGCACCTGCGCCGCGTGCGCCGCCGACGCCACCTCGTGCACCAGCGCCGCCGCCTCCGTCTCCACCCGCTCCGGCACCGCGTGCACGCTCGCCAGCGGCAGCACCACCGCCTCCGCAAGCCACCCGTCCCGCCCCGCACCCACGTACACCCTCGATCGGCAGTGCGCCGACAACCCGCCCCGGCACAGCGGGCACGTCCCGCACACTACGAACCCCGCCGCCACCACTCGCTTCCCCTTCAGCCCGCGCTTCGCCTCCAAGGCCGCCGACGCACCCGCCGGGATGTTCACCTCGACCACCACCCCGACCCCCTGGTTCCCCAGCACACCCGCGAACCCCGGCACCACCGTCCGTCCCGTCACCAACTCCAGATCGATGTCGCTCACCGCCGCCACCACCGGCTGGATGAGCGCCTCGCCCGGACCCGGCACAGGCATCGCGCGGTCGCTCACCACCCGCGCCATCGGCGCCGCCTTCATCCCACTATCCAGCACGCATGCGCGCACCATCGCCTCCTTCGCTCGGCCCCCACCCGCTCTATCGGTCCACAGGCCCTCCCACATCAAGCCCCGCCCGTGCGCGCCCGCCGCCGAAACCTATACTCCCCCGTCCGACATTCGTCTCACGGAGCCTCCCGCCATGAACGTCTCTCTGCTCGCCCCCGTCCTCGCCCAAGGCATGAGCGCTCTGGACATCGCGCTCATCGTCGGCGGGATCATCCTCCTCGTCATCCTCCTGGTCCTCGTCTTCGTCGTCGGCCAGTTCCTCAACCTTTATATCCAGGCCCTCTTCAGCGGCGCGCCCGTCGGCCTCACCGAACTCATCGGGATGCGGCTCCGCAAGGTTGACCCCCGCGTCATCGTCATCAACCGCATCTCCGCCGCCAAGGCCGAACTCCCCGTCACCACCAAGCAACTCGAAACCCACTACCTCGCCGGCGGCAACGTCACCAAGGTCATCCGCGCACTCATCGCCGCTCAAAGCGCCCGCATCAATCTCCCGTGGGACACTGCCCGCGCCATCGACCTCGCCGGCCGCGACCTCTTCGACGCCGTCCAGACCTCCGTCAACCCCAAGGTCATCGACTGCCCCGCCGCCGGCGGCGGCCGCTCCACCATCGACGCCGTCGCCCAGGATGGCATCCAACTCAAGGCCAAGGCTCGCGTCACCGTCCGCACCAACATCGCCCGCCTCGTCGGCGGCGCCACCGAAGAGACCATCATCGCCCGCGTCGGCGAGGGCATCGTCACCACCATCGGCTCCGCCCAGTCCCACAAGGCCGTCCTCGAAAACCCCGACAACATCTCCAAGACCGTCATGGCCAAGGGCCTCGACGCAGGCACTGCCTTCGAGATCCTCTCCATCGACATCGCCGACATCGACGTCGGCGAGAACATCGGCGCCCAACTCCAGGCCGCCCAGGCCCAGGCCGACAAGAGCCGCTTCCAGGCCGAGGCCGAACGCCGCCGCGCCATGGCCCTCGCCCAGGAGCAGGAGAACAAGGCCAAGATCGAGGAGAACAAGGCCCTCGTCGTCCTTGCCGAGGCCGAGATCCCCCGCGCCATCGCCGCCGCCTTCAACTCCGGACACCTCGGCATCATGGACTACTACCGCCTCAAGAACGTCCAGGCCGACACCCTCATGCGCTCCGCCATCGCCGGCGGCGGCACCCAGTCCGTCGGCGAACGCGGGCCCCTCACCTGACATCCCGCCCTTCACGCCCCCTCGCCGCCGACGAAAGATTGCCCAGGCGAGGGGGTGACTCCGGCCCCGCCGCGCGGTACCGTGTCGCCGCGTGAACCCCACCGTCGCCCTCATCGAGCCCGAGGTCCACGAACTCCTCGCCGCAGGCGCGTACGCCGACCTGCGCGAGGTCCTCCACGGGCTCCCCCCGGCCGACGTCGCCGACATCCTCGCGGCACTCCCGCCAGACCAGGAGGCCATCGCCTTCCGCGTCCTCCCGCGCGACGACGCCGCCGTCGTCTTCTCCTACCTCGAACAGTCGCGCCAGGAGGAACTCATCCAGCGCCTCGGCGACGCCGGCGCTGTCCGCATCGTCGAGGCCATGGAAGTCGACGACCGCGCACGCCTGCTCGACGAACTCCCGCAGGAGGTCGCCGCACGCATCGTCGCCTCGCTCTCGGCCGAGGACCGCAAGACCACCCAGGCCATCCTGGGCTACCCGCCCCGCTCCGTCGGGCGCCTCATGACCCCCGACTACGTCCGCATCCGCCCGGAGTGGACCGTCGCTCGCGCACTCGACCACATCCGCCGCTCCGGCCGCGACGCCGAGACCATCAACGTCGTCTACGTCGTAGATGATCAGGGCGTCCTCATCGACGACGTCCGACTCCGCCAACTCATCATGGCCGAGCCCGACGCCACCGTCGAGAGCCTCCTCAACCACCAGTTCATCGCCCTCAAGGCCGACCAGCCCCAGGAAGAGGCCGTCGAGGCCCTTCAGAAGTACGACCGCGTCGCGCTCCCCGTCCTCGACTCCCGCGGCGCACTCCTCGGCATCGTCACCCACGACGACCTCGCCGACGTCGCCCAGGAGATCGCCACCGAGCAGATCCAGTCCATCGGCGCCGTCCAGGCCCTCGAAGAGCCCTTCATCCAAACCTCCGTCCTCGGCCTCGTCAGCAAACGCGCCCCCTGGCTCGCCCTCCTCTTCCTCTCCGAACTCCTCACCTCCAACGCCATCGCCTTCTTCGAAGACGAGATCCAGCGCGCCGCCATCCTCGCCATCTTCATCCCCGCCATCATCTCCTCCGGCGGCAACGCCGGCTCACAGGCCTCCACACTCGTCATCCGCGCACTCGGCCTCAAGGAAATCCGCCTCAACGACTGGTTCCGCGTCCTCCGCCGCGAACTCGCCGTCGCCGCCCTCCTCGGCCTCCTCATCGGCCTCATCGGCGTCGTCCGCATCAACCTCTTCGGCGCCATGGGCTGGTTCCGCGACCCCAACGTCCTCGACCACTACGTCATCCTCGGCTGGACCATCGGCTTCACCCTCCTCGGCGTCGTCGTCTGGGGCTCCATCATGGGCGCCATGCTCCCCTTCCTCCTCAAACGCCTCGGCTTCGACCCCGCTGGCTCCTCCACCCCCTTCGTCGCCACACTCGTCGATGTCACCGGCATCGTCATCTACTTCACCGTCGCCATGCTCATGCTCCGCGCCACCCTCCTCAACCCCGACGCGCCCGACACACACCTTCGCATCGACGCCCCAGTCACCGTCGTCAGTTCCGACGACTTCCGCCCCGGCGACCGCGAAGTCACCCTCCTCGTCCGCTCAGACGCCGACCCCCAATCCGCCCCGCCCCGACGCGTCATCATCCCCACGCGCGCCCTCCCCGACGCCAAGCCCCCCTCTCCCGGCAGCCGCCTCCGCCTCCGCTTCCTCTCCAGCAAGGCCGAGGACGCCGCGCCCCTCCCCGACCCCGCCCCCGGATCCCAGCCATGACCCACGCCAAAGCCCAGGTTGGCTCCGGCGAGCCCGAGTGGTTCGCGCGCCCCGACTCGCCCGAACGCGGCGAAGGCCTCCGCTTCGCCTGTACCTCCTGCGGCAACTGCTGCACAGGCGTCCCCGGTTACGTCCTGGTCTCCGATGCCGAGGTCGCCGCACTCGCCCAGCGACTCAACCTCTCCACCGACGCCTTCATCCAGCGCTACACCCAGATGCTCCCCGAAGGCCGCTCCCTCATCGAGACCCACACCCGCTTCGGCTACGACTGCGTCTTCCTCGACCGCGCCAAGGTCCCAGGCAAGGCCGTCTGTGGCGTCTACGAAGACCGCCCCATCCAGTGCCGCACCTGGCCCTTCTGGCCCAGCCTCCTCCGCTCCCGCAACGCCTGGAATCAGGCCGCCAAGGGCTGCCCCGGCATGAACACCGGCCCCCTCATCCCCCTCCAGCAGATCCGCATCCAACGCGACGCCATCAACATCTAATAACTCTCTCATCATCCCACCCTCCCCCGCGCCCCGCGGAACCGGTGCCGCGAGTCTTCAAGCGGCGGAGGGGGTTCCCCATGCTTGCCCTCTGCCCCTTTAACCCTTCCCCCGCCACTGCTCAACAATCCCCGCGCGGTGATCCACCACCCTCCTCCTCCCGACGCGCCCGACCTCGCCGCCGCCTGGCGAGCCGCCGTCGCCCGTCCGCTCGTTGCCGCCGCGCTCGAATCGATCTTCGCCGACGCCGCGCGCGCCATCACCGCCCGCGGCCCCGCCTGCTGGGCCTCGGGCCGCTGCTGCCGATTCGAGCAGTTCGGCCACCGCCTCTACGTCACCGGCCTCGAAGCCGCCTACACCCTCGCCCGTGCCGATGCCCTTGCGTCCGTCGCCGCGCCCCCTTCCACCCTCGCGCTCAGGCAGTTTGCTGGTCCCGCACCAGACTGTCCCTTCCAATCCGCCAACCTCTGCACCGTCCACGATTCCAAGCCCCTCGCCTGCCGCGTCTTCTTCTGCGACGCCTCGGCCCAGACCTGGCAGCAGGACCTCCTCGAACGCCTCCTCCGCGACCTCCGCGCCCTCCACGACACCCACGCCATCCCCTACCGCTACCTCGAGTGGCGCGCCGCCCTCGCCATGCTCGGCGCGTGATCTCCGCCCCCCGCCGCTATGCTTCGACCGATGCCGGACCTCCCCCTTCCGCAACTGCCCGGCCCCGCCTCCCCGGGCACCGCACACATCCCCTACGAGGCCAAGGAAAAGTGCGGCGTCTTCGGCGTCTGGAGCGCGCCAGGGCCCGTCGCCAAGGCCTACTACGGCCTCTACGCCCAGCAGCACCGCGGCCAGGAGGCCGCCGGCATCGCCGCATCCGACGGCCGCTCCATCCTCGCCGTCACAGGCACAGGCCTCGTCCCCGAAGTCTTCGACGCCGACACCCTCGGCAAACTCGAACGCCACGCCGCCTGTGCTCCCTCGCCCCACGCCTGCGGCGCCATCGGCCACACCCGTTACTCCACCGCCGGCGGCACCGCCGCCTGCAACGCCCAACCCCTCCTCGAGCAATACGTCGGCGGCCAGGTCGCCGTCGCCCACAACGGCAACCTCGTCAACGCCGACGCACTCCGCCGTCTCTTCGAAGAGGCCGGCCACCTCTTCCACACCACCAGCGACACCGAGGTCGTCATCCACCTCCTCGCTTCCCCCGACCAGCAGCGCGCCGTCGATCCACTCGCCGAGACCCTCCGCCACCTCCAGGGCGCTTTCTGCCTCCTCTTCCTCTTCCCCGATCGCATCGAGGCCGCCCGTGACCCCTGGGGCTGGCGCCCCCTCGTCATCGGCCGCCTCCCCGACGGCGGACACGTCGTCGCCTCCGAGACCGTCGCCCTCGACGTCGTCGGCGCCCAACTCATCCGCGAAGTCGAGCCCGGCGAGATCGTCACCCTCTCCGCCGCCGGCCTCTCCTCTCGCCGCTTCGCTCTCAAGGCCGACCCCCTCGCCATGTGCGTCTTCGAGCACGTCTACTTCGCCAGCCCCGCCTCCTCGGTCTTCGGGCAGAACGTCCAACTCGCCCGCGAATCCATGGGCGAACGCCTCGCCGCTGAGTCTCCCGTCAACGCCGACGTCGTCATGCCCATGCCCGACTCGGGCCGCTCCGCTGCCATCGGCTTCGCACGCGCATCCGGCATCCCCCTCCGCGAGGGCATCGTCCCCAACCGCTACGTCGGCCGCACCTTCATCAAGCCCACCCAGGCCGAACGCGCCGCCGCCGTTCGACTCAAACTCAACGTCATCGCCGAGGTCGTCGGCGGCAAACGCATCGTCGTCGTCGACGACTCCATCGTCCGAGGCACCACCACCCGCGCCAAGGTCGAGCAGATCCGCGCCGCCGGCGCCAAGGAGATCCACCTCCGCATCTCCTGCCCCCCCATCCGCCACCCCTGCTACTTCGGCGTCGACTTCGCCACGCGCGACCAACTCATCGCCCACGACCGCTCCGTCGACGACATCCGCGCCTTCCTCGGCGTCGATTCCCTCGCCTACCTCTCACTCGAAGGCCTCCTCTCCTGCGTCCGCCACGCCCCAGCCGACTACTGCTCCGCCTGCTTCTCGGGCGACTACCGCATCGATATCGACCACCCTACCACCGGCGAGGTCGTCGGCTCCCAACTCCGCATGAACTGGCCCGCGCCACCCTCCCCTCCGGCCCCCGTCGCCTCCCGACCATGACCCTCGAGGCCCGCGACCTCGACTTCGCCTTCACCGCGGGCCGACCCGTCCTCCGATCCCTCTCCGCGCGCTTCGCGCCGGGACGCCTCACCGCCGTCCTCGGGCCCAACGGCAGCGGAAAATCCACCCTCCTCCGACTCCTCCTGGGCCTCCTCTCCCCCGCCCGCGGCAGCGCCACGCTCGCCGGCACGCCCACCACCGCCCTCCGCGGCCGCCACCGCGCCGCACGCCTCGCCTACCTCCCCCAGCGCACCGAGTCCTGGCTCCCGTTCTCCGTCCGCGACGCCGTCGCACTGGGCCGCTTCGCCCTTCCGTCGGACTCCGCCGCCGTCACCGACGCCCTGCGCGACGCCGAGGTGCTCGACCTTGCCAGCGAGCCCCTGGGCACCCTCAGCGTCGGCCAGCAGCAGCGAGTCGCGCTCGCCCGCGTCCTCGCGCAGGTCCGTGGGCGACTGCCCGCCGGCGCCGCGACCGCACAAGGTGCATCTCGCGCCCTCCTGGCCGATGAGCCCGTCAGCGCCATGGACCCTGCCCACGCTCGCCGCGCGATGGCCCTCCTCCGCGACCTCGCCCGCTCCGGCCTTGCCGTGGTCGTCGTCCTGCACGATTTCACCCTCGCGGCGAGGGAGGCCGACGACGCGCTCCTCCTCGACTCCGCCGGCCGCGCCGCCGCCGCCGGTCCCGTCGCGAGTGTCCTCACGCCCGACACCCTCGCCCCGGTCTTCGGCATCCCCTTCCAGCGCCTCGACTCACCCGCCCACGCCGGCCCCGTCATCGTCGCAGGCTTTCAAGGCGGGTTTTCCACACATGCAACCACTTGACATGTGTGTGTGTGTGTGTGTTACGAATGGGGACTCAGCCCCATTCCAGAGGGGCCGATGCGGGAGAAATCATGCGCCGTCAACTCGCCGCCGTGGCGTTGGCCCTCGCCCTCACGCCTCTCACGCTGTGCGCTCACGCCCTGGCACGAGCCGACGATCGGGCGCTCGCGGACGCCAAGCCTGCCGAAAGCCGCGTGCTCTCCGGCCGCCTGATCGTCGAGTCCTTCACCATCCCGCGCGGCGAGCGCGTCCTCGCCGCGAAAGACCTGGTCGTCCTCGCCTCCGGAGCCATCGTCATTCACGGCGAACTCCTCGGCGGCCAGTTCGTGCTCGACGGCGAGGCCCGCGGCGCCTCCATCGCCCTCGTTGCCGATCGCGGCATCACCATCACCGGTGTTGTTCGTCCGGGCGATGGTGGCCCGGGCAAGCCGCTCCAGACCGGAGGCCGCGGCGGCACGCTCTCCTTCGACGCGCCCTGGATCCTCACCTCCATGGACCTCGTCCGCGGCGGCGCGGGAGGCCCCGGCGGCGCGCGCGCTTCCGGCGGTAACGGCGGCGACGTTCACATCCGCGGCGCCTTCGGCCGCCTCGGCAAAGGCGACCCCGTCATCGTCCAAGGCGGGCCAGGCGGGCGCGGCGGCGACGGCACGGGGCCCATCACCGGCGACCTCGGCGGGCACGGCACCGACGGCGGCGCGGGCGGCGCGGGCGGCCATGCCGTCGCCATGGACCCCCGCGAAGTCCTCCGCTTCGGTGGTGCCGCCCTCTCCTCGCTCCCGTGGTGGCAACCCGGCACCCACGGCAACGCGGGTGACGAAGGGGCGGACGTTTCCGGAGTCCCAGGCGACTCCGGAGTCGCCGGCGGTGCATGCCAGTCCGGCGGGGCCGGCTCCCCAGGATTCGCCGTCGTCGGCGGACAGGGCGGTGACGGCGGCAACGGCGGGCACGCCACCTGCGCTCCCACTCAGCGCTTCTCCGGCGGCCACGGCGGCGCGGGCGGGAAAGGCGGTGACGCCTACGGCGGTCGCGGCGGTAACGGCGGAAAAGGTGGTGATTGCTGCGATCCGCCGGGCCAGGGCGGTCACGGCGGCAACGCCGGCAACGGCGCCATCGGCACCGGCGGTCGCGGCGGGAAGGGCGGCGACGGCGGCAATGGTTGCGGCAACGGAGGCGGCGCCTACGGCGGTAACGCCGGCGCGGGCGGCACCGGTGGCAATGGCATCGGCGGTGGCGGTGGCTCCGGTGGCAACGGCGGCGCCGGCTCGCCCCCAGGAAACCCGGGTGCCAAGGGTCTCGGTGCCGCGGGCGTCCCGGGCCAAGGTGGCCTCGCCGGCATCCCGGGTCAGGGCTCCGCGGGCGACGCAAGCGTTCCGCTTCCCAATCCCGCTCCCTCCGGCACCGGTACCAACGGCTCCATCGGGAGCGACGGCACCAAGGGCGCCAACTGCACTGGGGCGGGCGGCGGGGGCAACCCGGACTGAGCATCCCCCAAGCCTCCTCCCAGCGCGGCTGCCCCGCCGCCTCGCGTACGCTTGCCCGGCATGGGCAACAACATCCAACTCATCATCATCCTCATCTTCCTGGGCATCTCCGGGATCTCGTGGGTGCTGCGCAAACTCCAGGAGAAGGCCGCCGAGCGCGCCCTGGAGGAACGCCGCAAACGCCGCGAGGATGAGTACCTCCGCACGGGCCGCACCAGCGATGAAGGGATGGCCGCCCGGCCCGTCGATTCCGCCGACGCCCAGGCCAAACTCCGCGAACTCGCCGCCAAGCGTCAGGCGCAACTCCGCGAACTCCGCCAGAAGAAGTCACCCCAGCCCGCCGAGCCGCGCGCCGAAGAGGCCGCCTCGGCCAAGGGCGAATCCGTCCGCGTGGAGATGTGGCCCGGGGGTCCGGTGATCGAGATCGGCCCCCAGAAGGCCGCCGGCAGGGGAAGCCCAAAGCCCGCCCCGCCCGCGGCGGCCCAGCCGGCGCGTCCGAAGCCCGTCGCCGGTCCGATCGCTCAGCAGACCCCGCGAGAGTTTGCCGAGGCGGAGCAGGAGCGTCACGTGCGGAAGGTCCGCCAGGCCGCGGAGGCCGCCGCCACTGCCGCGCGCGCTGACTTCGAGACCGAAGCCCGCGAGGAACGCCAGCGCACAGCCCGGTACGCCAAGGCCAACGCCGCGGCGACGAAGGCGGCGCGGGCCCGCCCCGAGCCGCGACCCCGCCGCCAGCGGGACGAGTCGGTGATGGACCTGGTCGGTGCGTCGCCCGCTGAGTGGCGCCGCGCCATCGTGCTTTCGGAACTCCTCGCGCGCCCCGTCAGCGAGCGCGACGAGCCGCACACGTTCTGATCCGCTGCTCGAACCGAATGCGCGCGTGCGCGGCGTTCCGGGTCTGTTCGTCGGGCTCCACCCTTCCGGAGTGCCGTCGCGCGGAACCCCTGATTTTCGCGGACAGACTTTGCGCGCAGAGGCCCGGGAAGGGCCCTCTGGCGCGGGCCCCCCCTCGACCCTCCGACCCCCCCACCCGACCCCTCGGAATGGATCCTGGGGCATCTGAGGGCCGGTTTTTTTGCGCGCGCAATTGTGCGTCCGCCGTGCGCGATTGCGCGCAATCTCGCGCGCCGTGCGGGCCAAACCCGCGCGCCGGGCACGCCGCTTGCACGGGGCGCTCTCGGCATCGCTACCGTCGCGGCATGGCGTCGGTGTGGCTGGTCGAGAAGCCGGGCTCGAACGCGCAACTGGGCAACCGGCTCATCTTGTTCAGCGCCGTCATGGCCTGGTGCCTGGAGGACGGGCACGCGATGTACTGCCCGTCGTTCCAGCGCTACGCGCACCTCTTCCCGGCGCTGCGGACGCAGGTGCTCTGCTCGCCCACGCACCCGCGGGCGTCGCGGCTGCCCGAAGCGTGGGTCCCGGCGGCGCGGGGGCTGGCGCTGCGCCTGGTGCGCGGGGCCAATCGCGTGGGGATCATGCCCGGGCGGCTCATGCCGCGCGACCGAGGGCGGATGGACCTGCCCCCAACGCCGGGTGCCGACCCGGCCTGCCGCGACGGCCGATCGCGCTTCCTGCTCTTCTCCTGGCGGTTCGGCAACCCCGCGGGGATCGTGAAGCACCGGGAGGCCATCCTGCGCGTCGTGCGCCCCGATGAATCGGTGATCGACGATGCGCGGGCCTTCGCATCGCGGCTCGACCCCTCTCGCCCGTGGGTCGGGGTGCACGTTCGGCGGACGGACTACGCGGGTTTCGCCAATGGCGACTACTTCTACGCCGTGGAGCGCTACCACGAAGAGATGCGAGCGCTCGAAGCCGGGGCGACGGCACGGGGCCTCCCGAAGCCGGTGTTCGTGATCTTCGGGGACGAGCCGCGACGGATCGAAGAGTTCCCGGGGTGCGACGCGGTGATCTCCGGCGGGTCGCTGATTCAGGACATGGCGCGGCTGTCGCGGATGGACCTGATCCTCGGGCCGGTGAGCACGTTCAACGCGTACGCGGCGTACGCGGGCGGGACGGTGGTGCACCACTTCGGCACGCCGGCGACGGCGCACGGGCTGGAGTGGGCGTACCGGGGTTTGCCGATCGTGCACACGCGTGAGGACGCGCTGGCGCACCTCGCCGCGCGGGGCGTGGGGGCGTCGCGTCGGGTGACGACGGCGTGGCGCGGCGCGGGGGAGTGAAGCCGGAGGCGCGGCCCGGGTCAGTTGATGGTGATGCTGCCGTTGCTGGTGCGGACCTTGGAGGCGGGCGTGGAGTCCATGCCGAACCTGAGTTTGGCGCTGTTCTTGGTCAACTCGATGGCGGTGCAGGTGGTCGGGTGGCGGATGGAGCCGTTGCTGGTGGAGAGGGCGAGTTCGCCGGTGAAGGACGGGGGGAGGGTGATGGTGACGCTGCCGTTGGAGGTGGAGACGTCGAGGGGCCCCTGCGCGCCGGTGGCGAGGTCGGCCTTGACGGCGCCGTTGCTGGTGGCGACGGTGAGCGCGCCGACGAGGCCGGAGACGGTGACGCTGCCGTTGGAGGTCTTGAGGGAGGCGTCGCCGCGGTGATTGCGGAGCGTGACGGAGCCGTTGGAGGTGGTGCCGGTGATGGGCCCGGAGAGGCCTTCGAAGGAAAGGCTGCCGTTGGAGGTCTTCGCGGCGGTGGTGGAGGGGGAGGGGAGGCTGATTTTGAACGAGACGCCTTCGCTGGATCGGCGGCCGCCGTCGGGCCAGTCAGCGCGGATGACGAGGGTGCCGTCGGGCTCGCGGTCGGCGAGGATCTGGACGGCGTCGAGGCGTTCCTGGGTCTGGGCACGCACGTCGGCGCTGATGGAGACTTCCGGCGAGGTGGAGGCGGTGATGGCGATGCTGCCGTTGACGGCCTCGACGCGGAGCGGGGATCCCGCCGCGGCCTGGGTGGTAAGGGCGCGGGTGCCGCGGTAGGCGGCGCCGTTCCAGGTGCAGCCGGTGAGGAGGCCGGCGGAGGCGAGAGCGAGTGCGGCGAGTGCGGTACGGCGGTTCATGCGGGGGCTCCGGGTCGGGGGCTCGGCGAGGATTCTTGGGGAGGCAGCGTGGGGGATTTCGAGGGCGGGCGGGGGCGGCGTTGGGGGCGGGAGTGGGGTTGGAAGTTGGGGTCGGAAGTTGGCCGGGCCGGGGGGATTTACATAGGATGAGGGACCGGCGGAACAGGCCGGGCTACGGGAGCACGACGATGACTGGTCTAGCGCTGTGCGGGACGTTGACGTTGGGGCTGACGGGCGGCGCGCTGGCGCTGGCGATCGTCTTCGGGGTGCTGGTGGTGGTGGCGCTGGTGGCGTCGCTGTTCCCGGCCATTCGGCGGAGCAACGCGCTGTTCGCGCCGGTGCTGGTGCTGCTGACGCTGGCGGGGACGGGACTGGTGCTGGCGGGGCTGCTGTACGTGATGCACACCAAGATGGGCTGAGGCGCGGGTTCCGTCAGGGCGTTCATCCGGCGGCGGGTCCGAGGGGCGATGGATGCCTCATGCGCGGCGACTGCGCGCGGGGGCGGGCGGCGTGGAGGCGTGGGGCGCGCGGGCCGGGGGGAACTGGGTGCCGCACTCTGGGCAGAGGTGGGCGGCGGCGGCGAGGCCCTTGAGGTCGTAGCCGCAGTGGAAGCAGAGGCCGCCGGTGATGCGGGCGCGGGGGAGCGAGGCGATGAAGAGGCCAATCCCCCCGACGAGCGCGGCCTCGGCGTGAAGGAGGACGCGAAAGGGGACGAGCCCGGTGCGTTCGCCCACGCTGCCCAGGGGTCCGGCGAGCGCGGCGGCGAGGCTCGCGGCGATGACGGGGATGGCGAACCCGGGCCAGCGACGACGCCAGCGACAGGCGAGATACCACACGGCGGCGGCGTAGACCGCGAAGAGGATCACGCGTGAGGAATGGTAGGGGCCGCGCGGGATGGGGGGTTAGGGGCTGGGCGAGGCGGCCGCGGCGGGGCCGGGCAGGGCGGCCCGGGCGGTGATCTGTTCGAGGAGCCAGTGAGCGAAGCGGAGATCCTGGTCGATGGCGGTATCGAACTGGGGCTCCATGTCGCGGCGGGCGAGGTCGGGATCGCTGAAACGGGAACTGGAACGGATGGCGGTGGATTCGAGCCGCCACCCGGGGCGCTGGCGGCGGGAAACGACGGCCTCGACGCGGAGGGTGAGGGGGAGATCTGCGTCGCGAAGATCGGCGGGGGCGGCGAGCCAGGCGTCGCGGGCTTTGGGCTCGGCGGGCTCGAAGGTGACGCGGACCTGACGCGAGGTGCGGTTGAGGAACTCCTCGAACTCCTGCCCGGCGGACTGCTGCTCCTGATCCCACGGCGTGGCAAGGCCGGCGGTGGGCTTGGGCTGGGTGGTGAGGACGCCCATGAAGGCGTCCTCGCGCTCGAGCCGGAAATCGGCGTCGCGGAGAGCCTGCTTGGCGGCGGCGAATGCCGGGGCGTATTGGGCGGCGTCGAGACGGGTCTCGGCGGGGGCCGAGGGGGCGGCAGAGCAGCCGGCGAGGAGGGGGAGGACGGCGGCGGTGAGGAGGAGCGGCGCGGGGAGCGGGCGGAGCATGGGAGGAGGGTACGTGCCGGGGCGTGACTGGGGCGTCGGGGGGGGATGGCGGGGTGGGGGCGTAGGCTTAGGGCATGTCCACACTGCTGATTGCGGGCGGGCGGGTGATGGATCCGGCGAGCGGGATGGATCGGGACGCCGACGTGGCGATCGCGGAGGGCCGGATCGTGGCGATCGCGCCCGGGCTCTCGCGGAAGGAGGCGGACCGCGTGGTGGACGCCTCGGGGTGCTTTGTGGTGCCCGGGCTGATCGACCCGCACGTGCACCTGCGGGAGCCCGGGAACGAGCGCGCGGAGACGATCGCGACGGGGACGGCGGCGGCGGTGGCGGGGGGGTTCACGACGGTCTGCTGCATGCCCAACACGAGCCCGGCGATCGACAACGACTCGATGGTGGAGGTGGTGCTGGACCGGGCGGCAAAGACGGGGCTGTGCCGGGTGTACCCGGTGGGTGCGGTGACGAAGGGGCGGCGGGGTGAGGAGTTGGCGGAGATTCAGTTGATGGCGAGGACCGGGGCGGTGGGGTTCTCCGATGACGGGGACTGCGTGGAATCGGCGGGGATGATGTCGCGGGTGCTGTCGGCGGTGAAGGTGACGGGGCGGGCGATGATGCAGCACTGCCAGGATCCGACGCTGACGCGGGGCGGGGTGATGCACGCGGGGGAGATCGCGGTGAGGTTGGGGCTCGGGGGCTGGCCGCGGATCGCGGAAGAGGTGGTCATCGAACGGGACGTGAGGCTGAACCGGACGATCGGGTGCCGGTACCACGCGCAGCACCTGTCGTCCGGGGGGTCGGTGCGGATCATCCGGCACGCGCAGCGGGAGGGGCAGCCGGTGACGGCGGAGGTGACGCCGCACCACCTGCTGATGACGCACGAGGCGGTGCTGGGGAACGGGGGGTACGACACGTCGGCGAAAATGAACCCGCCGCTGCGGGAGGCGACGGACATCGCGGCGTTGAAGGAGGGCGTGGCGGACGGGACGATCGGGATCCTGGCGACGGACCACGCGCCGCACCCGATGGGGGATAAGGAGTTGGAGTTCGACGCGGCGGCGTTCGGGATCGTGGGGCTGGAGACGGCGCTGGCGCTGTACATCGAGGCGCTGGTGAGCGACGGTGTGATCGGGTGGATGAGGCTGATCGAGATGATGACGGTGGCGCCCGCGCGGCTGTGCGGGCTGGAGGCGATCGGGCTTGGGCAGTTGAAGGTGGGGGGGCCGGCGGACGTGACGGTGATCGACCCTGGGCAGGCGTGGACGATCACGCGAGACACGCTGGCGGGGCGGAGCCGGAACTCGCCGTTCTTCGGGCGGAAGGTGAAGGGGCGAGCGTCGGCGGTGGTGGTTGGTGGCGCGGTGAGGCTGGATCGTCGTCGGCACGAGGTGCCGGTGAGCCAGCCGCAACTCAAGTTGAGGCCGCACGTCGCGGTGCCGTGAGGCGCGGGGGCTGTGGGGGTGTGTGGGAGGCGCGGCGGGGCGGGAGCCGGGGCGCATCTTTTCAAGGCGGGGGGGGGGCGGGTCGATGGGAGTGTGAAGAACTGGCGGGGGCGGCCAGCCGTAGGGATAGCACATGCGACCACACACGAGCGGGGCGGCACGGAACGGGACGGTGGTGGGCGTGATGGCAGCGTTTCTGGCCGGGATGGCGGTGGCGATCCTGGCGGGCAACGCGCTGGTGGCCCGGCAGGAGGCGCAGGAGAATCGAGCGGCGGCGGTGACGCGGGACGAAGCGGTGAAGGCCGCGGAGCGCGCGCGTCAGGCGCTGGACGGGGATGACTTTCTGAAGCGGCTCAACGAGGCGAACCGTCGGGTGGCGGCGGCGGTGGAGCCGTCGGTGGTGCACGTGGCGATGGAGGCGGCGGGGCGCCGGCGGATGGCGAGCGTGGGGGCGGGGAGCGGGTGGGTGTATGACGCGAAGGGTCACGTGGTGACCAACGCGCACGTGGTGCAGCGGGCGGCACGGTTGACGGTGCACTTCTCGGGCGGGCAGTCGTATCCGGCGCAGGTGGTGGGCGTGGACGAGGCGACGGACATCGCGGTGGTGAAGGTGGATGAGGCGGCGCCGCTGGTGCCGGCGCGGCGGGCAACGGGCGAGCCGCCCGAGCAGGGCGACCGGGTGTACGCGTTCGGCTCGCCGTTCGGGTTCAAGTTCTCCATGAGCGAGGGGATTGTGTCGGGGCTGTCGCGCGACCCGAGCCAGGGGAGCGAGGTGTTTTCCCGCGACGCGTACACGAACTTCATCCAGTCCGACGCGGCGATCAACCCGGGCAACAGCGGCGGCCCGCTCACGGACGTGCGCGGGCGCGTGGTGGGGATGAACGTGGCGATCGCCAGCGACGGGGACGGGGTGTCGCGCGGGGTGGGGTTCGCGATCCCGCTGACGACCATCGAGCCGATCGTGGACCAGTTGATCGCGCACGGGGCGGTGAGCAAGGGCTTCCTGGGCGTGAACATGCCCCCCTCGGACGACGCCAACGACGCGGCGCTCAAGGGCGCGGGCTTCGCGGGGCAGGGCGTGGTGATCACGGGGGTGATCATCGGGGCGCCCGCGGATGCGGCGGGCCTGCGGACGGGGGACGTGGTCACGGGTGTCAACGGCGAGTCGGTGCGGACGGTGTCGCAGTTCCGGGCGATGATCGCGACGCGCCGGCCCGGAGAGTCGCTCGGCGTGCAGATCATGCGGGGCGGGGAGGCGACGAGGCTCAGCATCACGCTGGCGGATCTGGACGCGGCGCGGAAGCACCAGGACGAGGTCGCCGAGGCGCTGCGGCGATCGGGGATCACGGGGATCTCGGTGGGCGGGGGGCTGGGGATCGGGGAGGTGACGGCGGACTCGGCGGCGGCGGTGGCGGGGTTCACCAAGGGGCAGTCGATCCTGAGCGTGGCGGGAAAGCCCATCAAGACGTTCGACGACCTGATCTGGGTGCTGGTGAACGAAGGGTTCCACGAGGGCAAGGCCGCGGAGATCCAGGTGTCGAACCGGGGCGGGCGGGAGCAGAAGTTGTCGCTCAGGCCGCCGGCGCCGGTGAAGGTCGATGGTGCGGCGCGCGACGAGCCCGGCGACGACGGGGTGGACCAGAAGTAACGCGGCGCGCAGCGGCGGTCGGCGGCGTCGGCTAGGGGAGTGCGCCCCAGCGGATGATCTCGCGCCCGCCCACGAGCGCCCCGAGCGTGAACGCCGCGAGGCCCGCGAGGCCCAGCATGGCGGCGAGCACCGCGACGGGCTGCTCGAGGCGCAGGTAGCGTCTGACGGCGTTCCACCAGAACCAGGCGAGGTAGAGGGCGAGGGGGGCGAGCAGAATGGGCTCGCGCGTCCAGCCTTCGAGGGCGGAGATGTTTGTCGGCCAGCCGGTCGCGGGGCCGGCGGACCAGCGGAAGAGCGCACGGAGCAGGAGGTGCAGGATGCCCCAGGCGGCGACGCCCACGGAGGCGTAGGCCCACGCGCGGAGGAGGTGGCGGGGGCGGACGGAGGCGCGGCTGAGGGTGTCGGGGAGGCAGGCGAAGGCGATGGGTATGAGGGCGTGCCAGACGAGCCCGAGGGGGATCATCATGCCGATGCTGAAGTTCACCCACCAGCCCTGTCGCCAGGGCCCGGTGGTGAGCCAGGGGAGGAGGAAGGCCCTGAGGGCGGTGACGCCGGGTGATGGGTCGCCGGGTGAAGGGCCGCCGGGGACGAAGAAGGGGGTCGTCGCCTGCCCGCGGGTGATGGTGGTGACGATGCGCTGGGCGGAGAAGGCCTCGTGGTAGGCGTGCCAGGCGGCCATCGAGCCGCCGACGATCCAGAGGGCCGTCGCGGCAAGGCAGATGAGGAGCAGGAGGCGCCAGGGGTGAACAGGGTGCTGGAGGCGGAGTGGGTCGGAGGTGGCCCAGAGGCGGCGCGGGCGGAGGGCGCGCCACGAGGCGGCGAGGATCGAGTTGGGGCGCAGGGGCCGGTGCTCGATGGACCAGCGCGGGAGCGTGCGGCGGGGGTCGAGGACGTCGGCCCACAGGAATTCGAGCCCGCACTCGGGGCAGCGTCCGGCGAGCGGGCAGGCGCCGGCGCGGTGCCAGCCGGCGACGGTGCCGGTCTGGTCGTAGTCGCAGCGCGGACAGAGCGGCCGGGGCGCGGCGGAAGGGTTCACGGCGGGGAGGTTATTCGACCCCGCGGAATGGTGGGGGAGGGGGGGAGGGGGGAACGGGGGAGAGTGGTCGAGCGAGAGCCTGGGCGGCAATCGCCCAGGGAGTTGTACGTTGTGCCCTTGTCTCACCAATGGAGGATGACCATGCGGACGGGTACTGCGCGAGTGTCGATGGTGGCGATGGTTGTGGCGTGTGGGCTGGCGGCGCCGGTGTGGGGTCAGGCCCAGGCGACGCAGCCCTTGCAGGGGCCGAAGGTGGTGGATCGGGACGTGCCGGGGACGAAGGGGGAGTTCGGCACGCCGCAGACGGACAAGAGGAGTCGGGAGCGGGAGATCCCGCACCGGGCGTTCATGGAGGCGCTGAAGCGCGCGACGGGCCCGGACGCGGCGGAGGGTGTTCGCCTGAGCGACGCGCAGCGGGAGAAGATCCTGGCGATCGACGCGGAGCATCGCTCGGCGATGGAGGCGTTCCTGAAGGCCAACGCCGCGGGCGCGGACGGGGATGCGCTGCGGCGTGCGATCCGCGAGCGTGCGGCGAAGGCGGAGAAGGGGAAGAAGCCGGGCGAGGGCGCGATGACGGGTGAGGAGGCGGCGGCGATGCGCGAACGGTTCGAGGCGCTGCGCGAGGGCGCGCCCAAGGCCGGCGACGCGCGGGCGAAGATCTGGGCGGAGTTGAACGAAGCGCAGCGGAGCGCGGTGACCGCGCGGCTGGAGGAGTTCAAGGCTCGCGTGCAGGAGCGGATGAACGAGGAGTACGTGCAGAAGCGCGTGAAGCAGAAGACGGGCGGGGGGGGCGAGGGTGTGGACGCCAAGGGGCGGCCCGGCGCGGGCGGTGTTGATCTGCCGCGGGCGCGAGGGGAGCGCGTTCCCGCGGAGTTCCGCGAGCGGCTGATGGGTCTTGTCGAGCGGATGTCGCCCGAGCAGCGGGAGATGCTCATCGAGCGTCTGCGCGAGCGGCTCGGGGAGAAGGCGGGGCCGAGCGGCGTCGCAGGCGAGGGGGAGGAGAAGAGCGAGAAGGCTCGGCGCAAGGCGCCCAAGCGAGGCGGGGACGCGCCGGCGAAGGCCGATCCGATGAAGGATGTGGACGTGCCCGGAGGCGAGTGAGCCTGTTCTGCACCGGGACGTGCCAGGGGCGCGGCGCGGCGGCGTACGCTGGGCGCATGGGCAGGCCGATCGTTGGGATCACGGCGGACGTGGGGGAGTATGAGTGGCTCGGTGAGCGCCGGCCGCGGATGCAGAGCGCGATGACGTACGCGCGCGCGGTAGCAGCGGCGGGCGGGCTGCCGATGGTCCTGCCGCCGATGGTGGAGTTGATTGCCGACCACGTGGCGGCGTGCGACGCGTTCGTCTTCACTGGCGGCGACGACCCGCGGATGGAGATGTTCGGGGGTGTGACGAGCCCGAGAGCCACGCCGATGCACCCGCTCCGGCAGGAGTTTGAGGTGGGGCTGCTGCGGGCGCTGGCAGCGGATTCCGAGAAGCCCGTGCTGGGCGTGTGCCTGGGTATGCAGTTGATGACGCTGTGCGCCGGGGGGCGGCTGAATCAGTGCCTGGCGGAGACGCTGGCGAGCCACGATCGGCACGTGAAGGACGCGCGGCACGCGATCGTGCCGGAGGGAGGCATGGCGGGGGCGATCCCACCGGGCGAGGTGACGAGCAACCACCGGCAGGCGGCGGAGGAGGCGGGGCGGCTGCGGGTGGTCGCACGGTCCGAGGACGGAGTGATCGAAGCGGTCGACGACCCCGGGCGCAGGTTCTACGTCGGCGTGCAGTGGCACCCCGAGCGGACGGCTGATGCCGCGCTCGGGGCGGGGATGTTCGAGCGCCTGGTGCGGGCGACGGGGCGGACGTAGCGCAGCGAGTGCGTGGTGCGGCCCGCTCGATCGCGGGAATTTGGGGGTGGGGCTGGGCCAGCGAGTGAAGTGCGGATCACGGCCGGTCGAGAGGCAGAGCGGAGTGGCCCCGGGCGAGCGAGCCCGGTTCTCGGACGCTCCGCGACGCGGCGAGGGATCGGCGTGTCGAGACGCACCGGCCAGGGAAGGCGCCCCGAAGGGGCCCGGCCGATGGACACGATCACTGTCGTTCTTGGACATGACCAGGTATTGGTGGTGGAGGCGCTGCGCGCGGCACTCGAGGGGTGCGGCGCGGCGCGGGTGGTGGCGTCGGCGCGCGAGGGCGTGGGGGCGATGGACGCGGTGCTGCGAGAGCGCCCTCGGGTGGCGCTCTTGGCGTCGACGATGCCTGGGCGGTCGGCGCTGGACGTGGCGGACGGGCTGCGGGCGATGGGCAGCCCGACACGGGTGGTGGTGATCGGGAGCAGGGGGGATGAGGGGTGGGCGGTGTTCGCGGGGGAGGGGGGCTCAGGAGGGGGAGGGCCGCTGGCGGGGTACGTGGCGCACGACGACACGATGGCGGGAGTGGTGACGGCGATCCGGCGTGCGGCCGGGGGCGGGCGGTATGTCTCGGAGCGGGTGAGGGAGACTCGGCCGGAGGTGAAGGCGGTGGGGCTGTTCGAGCCGGTGCCGCCGGTGGATCGGTTGTCGCTGCGGGAGCGTGAGGTGCTGGTGCACCTGGCGCGGGGGCTGTCTGTGAAGGAGGCGGCGGCGGTGCTGTCGCTGTCGCGGAAAACGGTGGACAACCACGCGCAGCGGCTGATGGCGAAGTTGGACATCCACACGCGAGCGGGGCTGGTGCGGTTTGCGATCCGGGAGCACCTGATGTCGGCGTAGCGTGGGGGCGGACTGGGCGGGTTATCGGGGGGCGAGTGGGGAGGATCTGCGGGTGGCGCGCCCGGGGGTGGCGGGTGCGTGGGGCGAGGGGGCCCGCGGGGCCCTGCCGCGTTCAAGGGGCGCGCGGGCGGAGACGATGCGGGGTTGGCGGGTCCGCGGAGCAGGGGAGGGTGGCAGGGCCCGGGCGAGGTGACGCATGGTTCCACTGATCGTGGTGGCGGACGACGAGCGGCACATCCGGGCGGTTGTGGCGTCGAAGTTGCGTGCGGCGGGGTACGAGGTGATGGAGGCGGAGGACGGGGCGGAGGCGCTGGCGATGGCGACGGAGCGGCCGCCGGACGCGGTGGTGACGGACCTGCAGATGCCGACGATGAGCGGGCTGGAGTTCTGCCAGGCGATGAAGGCGGAGCCGTCGTGCGCGGAGGTGCCGGCGATCTTGTTGACGGCGCGTGGGTACATCCTGAGCGACGAGGAGTTGAGGCGGACGAACATCCGAGCGGTGATGGGCAAGCCGTTCAGCGCGCGGGAGGTTGTGGAGCGGGTGCGGGCGCTCTTGGAGCCGGGCGGGGAGTATCGCGAGGGCCTTGGAGAGGCGGCATGAGCACGGTGCTTTCGATGGCGGGGACGGGCACGCCCGGGGCGCTGGTGCGTCGCCGGTGCCGGCTGATGGGTTTGCCCACGTGGTGCGTGGACGAATCGGGGAAGGTTGTGGGGCAGCCGGATCTCGGGCCGCCCTTGGGCCTGTGGCTGCGATCGGGGGCGATCGCGCGGCGGGTGTCCGACACGGTGGCGCGGGCGGCGGCGCAGGCGGAGCCGGAGCCGGTGGAGATGTTCCGCGGGTGCTGGCTGATTCCGGTGCCGCTGATGGAGCGTCGGCAGCGGGTGGGGCTGCTGGTGGCGATGGCGCTGGGAGCCGAGGCGCTGGAGGACGAGTGGTTCGCGGCGGGGTGCGCGAGTGCGCAGTTGGACGTTGGGGCGACGCGGACGGCGGCGCGGATGCTGGCGAGGCACTCGCTGGGGTCGGTGCACGCGCTGGCGCCGGCGCTTCGGTTCATGGTGGAGGACGGGGCGCAGCGGGAGGTGGACGCGGAGACGATCGACGGGTTCACGCGGCAGTTGACCGACGGGTTCGAGACGATCGACCTGCTGTACGCGCTGGCGCGGTCGATGAGCGGGCTGACCAAGCCGGCGGAGTTTGCGCGGCTGCTGTGCCAGCGGCTGAAGGCGTCGATGCCGTTCGGGTGGATCGGGGCGTGGTTCGACGCGGACGCGAAGGCGCGGGCGATCGTGGGCGAGTCGCTCATCATCGAGGGGGAGTTGTTCGACTCGGAGCAGTTGCTGTGCCGGGCGTTGCAGATGCTGGCGGTGGGCGCGGCGAAGGACCCGAAGTCGCGGATCCTGCACGAGTTGGACGGGGTGCCGCTCACGGCGACGGGGCAGTTGCTGGTGCAGCCGGTGGTGCGCGGGGGCCGGGTGATGGGCGTGCTCATGGCCGGGGACAAGAGCGGGGAGGACCCGCAGATCAGCAGTTACGACATCCACCTGCTGGAGGCGGCGGGCGGGTACATGGGGGCGTTCCTGGAGAACGCGTCGCTCTACGCGGACCAGCAGGCGATGTTCCTGGGGACGCTTCGGGCGATGACGGCGTCGATCGACGCGAAGGACCGGTATACGCGCGGCCACAGCGAGCGCGTGGCGCACCTCTCGCGGGCGCTGGCCCGGGTGATCGGCCTGGGCGAGCCGACGGCGGAGCGGCTCCACATCTGCGGGCTGGTTCACGACGTGGGCAAGATCGGCGTGCCCGAGGCGGTGCTGGGGAAGCGCGGGAAGTTGACCGACGAAGAGTTCGACGCGATCAAGAAGCACCCGCGGATCGGGTTCGACATTCTGCGGGGCATCCCGCTCCTCGAGGACATCCTGCCCGGCGTGCTGCACCACCACGAGCGGTACGACGGGCGGGGCTATCCGACGGGCCTGGCGGGGGAGGAGATCCCGCTGTTCGCGCGGATCGTGGCGCTGGCGGATACGTTCGACGCGATGAGCAGCACGCGGTCGTACCGGTCGGCGATGCCGCGGGAGAAGGTGCTGGCGGAGATCACGCGGTGCGCCGGGTCGCAGTTCGACCCCGGCCTCGTGCCGGCGTTCGTGGCGATGGACTTCACGGAGTTCGACGTGCTGGTGGCGCGGCACGCGGCCGACGAGGGGATCCTGCCCGAGGGCGAGGCGTCCCCCGCGGGGCCGGCTGTCCCAGGGAGGACGGCGGGGAACGTGGGTCCGGATGGGGCCGCGGCGAAGGCCGCCTGAGCGTGTCACAGTGGAGGGGGTGTGCGGCCGGGCGGGTCCGGGAATGCGCGGCGGTGCCCCGGCCGGGGCCGGCGAGTCAGCGCGGCATCGAGGGGGACCGATCCGGGTGATGACCACCGGGAAGGGGGCGGGGATCGCGGAGCGGCCATGGCGCGACGGGACGACACATCAGGGCATGCGTTCACGCTCGTCGAGGTGATGGTCGTGCTCGTGGTGATGGCGATCGTGACGGCGGTCGGGGTGCCGCGGTACGCGTCGGCGGTGGGCCGGCACCGGGCGGACATGGCGGCGCGGCGCGTGGCCGCGGATCTGGAGTACGCGCGGGCGACGGCGCGGGCAGTGGGGGCCTCGCGGACCGTGACCTTCGACGTGCTCGCGGTGGCGTACACGATGACGGGTGTGGTGCGGTTGGATCGGCTGGCGGGGGACACGAAGGTGGTGCTGGGCGGCGAACCGTTCCGGGCGACGATCTCGAGTGCGAGTTTTGGGGGCAAGGCGTTCGTCGTGTTCGACGGGTACGGGACGCCGTCGGCGACGGGGAGCGTGGTGATCCGCGTCGGGGACGTGGCGCGGACGGTGACGGTGGATGGGGAGGGGAGGGCGACGGTCCAATGAACCAGGGACGAGCGATGCTTCGGGGAGCGATGTCGCGGGCCGGGCGGGCGTTCACGCTGGCCGAGATGGCGATGGCGATGGTGGTGATGAGCGTGGTGCTGGCGGTGACGGGCTCGCTGATCGTGATGTCGTCGAAGGCGGCGGCCAAGAGCATGGCGCCGGTGGACGACGCGGCGCGGTCGCGCGAGGCGCTCAAGCGGCTGCTGGAGGAGGCGCGGTACGCGGTGACGGTGACGGAGGCGACAGCGACAGCGCTGGCGTTCACCGTGGCCGACCGCAACGCCGACGGGCAGCCCGAGACGATCCGGTACGCGTGGGCCGGGGCGGGGCAGCCGCTGACGCGGGCGTACAACGGGGGCGTGGCGACGGCGGTATCACCTCAGTTGTCGTCCCTGAGCCTGTCGTACGAGGCGTCGTCGAAGACCACGTCCACGACGGTGGACTCGACCACCACGAGCGCCGAGACGCTGCTGTCGTCGTTCACCGGGTGGTCGGGGATTACGCCGACGATCCGCGAGGCGTCGGTGGGCGGGTCGGCGTGGACCTCGCAGTGGTTCAAGTTGGACAAGGTGACGTTCCCCTCGGGCTCGACGGTCACGCTGACGCGGGTGCGGTTCATCGCGAGGTCGCCCGGGGGATCGGCGACGCTATCGGTGGAGATCCGGCCGCCGTCGAGTGCCGGGTCGCTTGAGCCGGCGTCGTCGGGCATCGGGTCGGTGACGTCGCTCGCGGTGAGCGGGCTGACCACGTCGCAGGCGTGGGTGAGCGTGAACCTGAGCGGGGTCACCTTCGCGTCCACGGCGGCGGCCGACGGGCTGTGCATGGTGCTGCGGGGTTCGGCGACGAACGCGGCGTACACGCGGTACTTCTACTCAACGCTGGCGGGCATCAACGACACGGTGTTCCTGTACTCGTCGAACTCGGGATCGAGTTGGAATCCATCGTCCTCGTCGCGGACGCAGAACGACCAGCCGTACGAGGTGTACGGGACGTACACGTCGGCGACGCGGACGACGACGAGCACGACGACGTACAAGTTGCTGAGCGTGACGGGCGTGCTCACGCCGGTGTCGGGCACGGCGCTGCGGTCGAGCGTTGACGTGCTGAACGCGCCGGCGGTGGCGGCGGGGGTGGATCCGACGCCCACCCCGGAGGAGGGCTCGTGAGCGCCCGCGGCTTCTCGCTGATCGAGGCGACGCTGTCGATCGTCCTGGTGGGGATGATGGCGTCGGCCGCGCTGGCGGTGGTGGCGGGGGCGAGGCGGACGGAACAGATGGCGGCGGATCGGGCGCGGGCGCAGCTGCTCGCGGAAGAGGTGCTGTCCGAGATCGCACCGCTCAAGTACAAGGAGGCGGGATCGCTGACGATCGGGATCGATGCGAGCGAGTCCACGGGGAACCGGAACACGTGGGACGACGTGGACGATGCCGACGGGTGCAGCGAGGCGCCGCCCAAGGACCGGACCGGGACAGTGCACCCGGGATTGACGGGCTGGAAGCGCGCGGTGAAGGTGGAGTGGGTGGACGCGCTGGACATTCTGGGCATCGGGGTGGTGGACTCGGGCCTCAAGCGCGTGACGGTGACGGTGTCCAAGGGCGGCAGGGTCGTGCTGAAGGCGGTGCTGATGCGCAGTGCCGCGAGGGAGGACTACCAGTGACGCGGCCGGCGAGGCCATCGCGTGTGAAGAACGAGGTCCGGCGCGGGGACGTTCTGGGTCGTCACGCGCGCGGGTCGGCGTATCTGGCGGTGCTGGGCGGGTCGCTGCTGGTGACGGTCATCGGGATCGGCGCGATCGGCGCGGCCCAGAGCCGGCGGGCGGCGGTCGAGTTGGAGGTGTCGGCCTGGAAGGCGCGGCTCAACGCTCAGAGCGGGATCGACCTGGCACTGCAGGAGATCGCGGGCAACGCCAACTGGCGCAAGGGCACCGGGACGCTCGTGAACGCGAGCAAGACCGGTGACGGCGCGGTGACGGTTGTCGCGACCGACCCGACCGATGGCGACCTGGCGGACTCGGCCGACGAGCCGGTCGTGCTGACCTCGACGGGCACGAACGGCGCGGCGCGGCACGTGCTGCGCGTCACGCTCGGGGCGGTGTTTCCGCCGCTCTCGTGCCTGAACGCCGTGCTCGTGTGCGGGGGCTCACAGGATCACATCGGGACGATCATCAACAACGACCAGACCATCGCCGCCAACGGGACGGTGAACGCCTTGCTGGCGACGGTCGGCGGGCGCGTCGAGGCGGCGGCGACGGTCCTTGGGTTGACCTATACCGGGACCATCGCGGGCCTTCAGCCGGCGCGAGAACTCCCTTCGTCCGGCTCAGTTCTCGACACCTACGCCGCCCTGGCCACGTCGATCAGTTTCTCCAGCGTGCCGACGGTGGGGGGGAAGAAGACGATCACCGGGGCGCTCATCAGCCCGAACTCGACGATCGGGGGCGGGGGCAAGAGCGCCGCGGGCGTGTACCTGCTCGACTGCGGCGGGGCGGACCTGATCATCAAGGACTCGCGGATCCTCGGCACCCTCGTGCTCAAGAACGCCGGCTCGGGCACAACCATCTCCGGCGTGGTGAACTGGTCGCCCGCAACGGCGGGATACCCGCTGGTGCTCATCGATGGTTCCGCGACCGTGTCGTTTGACTCGGCCTCCACGCTCTCGGAAGCCACACTGGGCGTGAACTTCAACCCCTCCGGGGCCCCGTACGGCGGGGTGACCGACAGCGACACGGCCGACACGTACCCCTCGGAGTTGCGCGGACTGGTGTACGTCTCCGGATCGCTGACGACCTCAGGGTCGCCCAAGGTCGTCGGAACGGTGATCGTCGAGGGGGGCGTCAGCACCAGCGGGAGCCTGACGCTTCAATACGACTCCACAATCTACGCCTCTCCTCCCCCCGGATTCACGGGGTCGTCGGTGTTGAAGATCGTTGCGGGCTCGTGGCAGCAGGTCGTTGAGTAGCGGTACGGATGTGAAGATGGGCAACGTGGAGGTTCCGCGGGGTTGTCCGGCGGGCTGTCGGAGCGTCGCGAGGGGCGGGTGACGGGGGAGCGGCGGTGGTGCGGTGGGCTTTGCCCGGAATGCACGCAAAAAAGGCTTGACAGGCCAGCGGGCGCGGCTAGTTTTGCGGCGGACTCGCGCGGCATCGCCGCGCCTCCCGTTTCCCAACGAGCCCCCACCACCAGCGGTAGCGCTTGGACGTGTGGGAGGAAGGAACCGGGGGAGAGAGAGCCCGCGAGGGTCTTGTCAACCCTCAGACCGGCGACCAATTGACCGTTGGCCGCCGGTTGTTTTTTTGGAGGGGTGGGGGTGGGCGGGCCGGGCGCGCGGGCACGGCTTCTCGGGCCGGAGGTGGCTCCCTAGGCGTTACGGGGTGCAGGGTCGGCGGCACGGGGCCTCGCGGAGGGGCAAGGGGTCGGGTGCGATGGTCGTTTTGCAGGCAGGAGACAACTGCCATGCACATTCGGACCCGACGCGTTTCTTCGGCCGCTCTGACGATGCTTCTCGCGGGGCTCTGCTGCCCCGCGCTGGCGCTGGGACAGGAGGGGCACAAGCCGCAGCCTCGGCCCAGCAGCAAGCCCTCTGCGGAGCCCGCGAAGCAGTCGAAGGCGAAGGGCGAGGGGAGGATTGAGAAGGTGTCGGAGAAGCGCGGGGAGAGGATGAAGGACCGCGCCGACACGGACGGGGATGGGAAGGTGAGCGAGGCCGAGCGGCTCGCGGCAAAGGAGCGGATGAAGGTCCGCCAGGCGGCGTTCAAGTCCAAAGTGGACACCAACCGGGACGGAAAGATCAGCCTCGAGGAGTGGCAGGCAGTCTCCGACGAGTGGAAGGACTTCGACGGGGAGTTTGATCGGGCGATCAAGTCGCTCGATGGCAACGCCCGGGCGGCGCTCATCAAGAGCCTCGACACCAACGGCAATGGGGAGATCGACGAGCCCGAGCGGGCGGCGATCCGCGCCCGGGCCGAGGAGCGCCGGTTCGAGTTGATGGCCCGGTTCGACTTCAATAACGACGGGCGCCTCGACGAGCAGGAGAAGCGGAACCTCGCCGAGTTCCTGAAGGCGTCGCGCCAGCCCTCGCCCAAGGCCAAGGGCAGGCCCGGCGCCAAGAACCCTGAACACCCGGTGGTGCCCGAGCAGCACGCCAAGTGAGGCCTCGGCCCGGAGTGATCCGGGAACCGACCTTGCCGATGGTTGAACGCAAGGAAAAGGCCCGCCCCGTGATGGGGCGGGCCTTGTTGTTTACAGGCTGGGAGGCAGGGGGGGCGTGGGAGATCAGACGCCCGCGGGGGCGGTGGTCTGAACGCCCTCTGGGAGGGGCATGCCCAGGGTGAGCCCCAGGTCCTCGAGTTTGCGCTTGACCTCGCGGAGGCTGGTGCGTCCGAAGGAGCGGACCTTGAGGAGGTCGTTGTCGGTCTTGACGACCAGGTCGGCGACGCTGATGATCCGCGCCGATTCGAGGCAGTTGCTGGCGCGGACAGAGAGTTCGAGTTCGCTGATGGGCATGTTGAGTTTGCGGATGAGGTCCTCGTCGACGCCGGCGGCGGCGGCGGCCTCCTGGCTCACGCGGGTGTCGCCCACGTCGAAGTACTGGATGAAGGCGTTGAGGTGCTTGCGCATGATCTTGGCGGCCTCGACGAGCGCCATCTCGGGCGTCACGGTGCCGTTGGTCCAGATCTCGATGTTGAGTTTGTCGTAGTTGGTGCGCTGCCCGACGCGGGTCTCCTCGATCGCGTAGCGGACGCGCTGCACGGGGGAGTAGGCCGAGTCGAGGTGGATGACGCCGATCTCCTGCTCGGGCTCGGCGGCGATGTGCTCGGCGGCGGGGACGTACCCGCGGCCCTTGCCCACACGGATCTCCATCTCGAAGTCCACCTTGTCGGTGAGGGTCGCGATCACCAGGTCCTTGTTGAGGATGGTGACGGCGGAGTCGGCCTCGATGAGGTCCGCGGTGACCTCGCCCGGCCCGCGGGCGGCGAGTTTGAGGGTCTTGGGCTCGTCGCCGTCGAGGCGGACGATGAGGCTCTTGCAGTTGAGGACGATGTCGGTGACGTCCTCCATGACGCCCGGGAGGCTGGTGAACTCGTGCTGGGCGCCCTTGATCTTGATGGAGGTGGGGGCCGCGCCCTCGATGGCCGAGAGCAGCGTGCGCCGCAGCGAGTTGCCGACGGTGGTGCCGAAGCCCCGCTCGAACGGTTCGATGGAGAACCGCCCGTAGATGTTGGACTTGAACTTGGGGTCCGCGTGAATCTTGCTGGGGAGTTCCAGCCCGCGCCAACGGATGCGCATGGGGTCACCTTTCGGTCATCACGGCATCGGCCCCGCGTGGTGAATGCGGGGCGGAGAACTGACCTGCACCGGCGATCGAGAAGCACCCGGTGCCGTGGGGCCGGGCGTCTCTGCTATCCGGGGGTCGTTCGAATGGTATGCGCGGGGGTTCCGTGGGGCCATCAGGGCGGGCCGCGGGCGTGCGCGCGGGGCCACGAATCGGGCCTTGGAGGCTGGTTCTGAGCGAGTTGATTCGGGATCCCGTGATGCGGTGGCGATCCGAGCCGAGGGGCGAGCCGATGGCGTGGCGGTGGTAGAATGCCCGGCTGGAGGGACGCGGAGGCCCGAACCATGTGGGTGAACAAACTCCAGTCGCTCGTCTCGGCGATCCAGAGCGAAGAGAACAAGGCGCGGCTGGCCGACCACTGGAAGGTGGCGGGCACGACGCTCCAGCGCACGGGCCTGGACAAGATGAAGTCCGCGCGTGTGGTGGCGATGCGCGACTTCGAGGGCCTGCGGGCGCTGGTGGCGGAACTGGCGGCGAACCCGCAGTTGGCATCCCAGGCGCGGTACGTGCCGTCGAAACCCAGCGTGCAGGCAGCCGCGGCGGCAACGGCCGATGGAACGACGGCGGTGGCGACGATGGTCGCGCCCGCGGCCCCGGCCCCTCCCGCGGCCCCCCCGAGCGAGGCCGACCTGATCGCGGGTCTGAAGGCGTTTCGCAAACGGCTGAAGGTCACGCGGCTGGATGAGGAGTCACGCCTGAGCAACCGGATCGTCACGTCGAAGCGAGCCTCGGTGGTGGCGATCGCACCGCCGAATCAGTTCCCGCGGGCCGTGTGGGAGACGCTGGCCGACCAGGGGAAGTTGCGTCGGTCGGGGTCGGGGCTGTACGAGTTGGTGGAGGACTGATCGGTTTCGGCCTGACGTCACCCGGGCGGCAGGCCGCCCAGGATCGCGAGCAACTCGGGCAGGACGCGTCCGTTGGTCGTGATGCAGGACGGCGCGTCGATAGACGTACGGCCCGCGAAGTCGGTGATCGTCCCGCCCGCCTCGGTGATGATGGGGATGAGCGCAGCGACATCCCAGGGGTGGACCTTTACATCGATCGACGCCTCGGCCCGGCCGGTGGCGACCATGGCGAAGGCGAAGCAGTCGCCCCACCCGCGGAGGCTCTTGGCGGCGCGGGCGAGGCGCTCGAAGGCGGGGGCCATGCCGTGGAGGTGCAGGTCGGCGGGCGCGGTCATGCAGACGAGGCCCTCGGAGAGCGAGGCGACGGGTGAGACGCGGCAGCGCTGAGGCGGGGCGTCGCCCGTGCGGTGCCAGCACCCCTCACTGACCGCGGCGTAGAGGAGTTCGCCCCCCGCGAGGGCGGGGAGGTTGAGGACGCCGGCGACCATGCGTCCGTTGCGTTCGATGCCGATAAGGGTGCCGAAGAGGGGGACGCCGTGGACGAAGGCGCGGGTCCCGTCGATGGGATCGACGATCCAGCGGAAGCCGGAGTTGCCGGGCGATTCGCCGAACTCCTCGCCCAGGAAGGCGTCCCCCGGGAAAGCGCGATCGACGCGGGCGCGGATGTGGGACTCCGCGTCGCGGTCGGCGATGGTGACGGGGGAGCCGTCGGCCTTGGTGTCGAAGCGGACGCCCGAGGGGCGGTAGACGCGGAGGATCCGCGCGGCGACCTCGTCGGCGAGGGCGATGGCGAAGTGCAGGCGAGCGTGGACGGGGTCGTTGGACATTGTGGGGTGCGGGGGGAGTCTGGGGCGACAGGCCGGGCGGAGTGTACCCGGGCGGGCCCTACGCTTGCGGCCTTGGATGGGGTTTCGGGCCGGCAGCCTTGTGGAGCAGCGCATGACCGCACAGAAGAGTGTGTCCGCGACGCCGTACTTGGAGTTGTGCTCGATCCTGCGCGACGCCGCGACGCTCGGGTCGATCTCGGCGCTCCTGAACTGGGACCAGGAAACGTACATGCCCCCGGCGGGCTCGGCGGCGCGGGCTGACCAGCAGTCGCTCATGGCCGCCTTGGTCCACCAGCGTCGGACCGACCCCCGCGTAGGGGAGTTGCTCGCGAAGGTCGAGGGTGACAAGTCCCTCACCAGCGACCCCGACAGCGAGACCGCCCGGAACATCGTCGAGATGCGCCGCGAGTACGACCTTGCGACCAAGTTGCCCACCGACCTGGTGGCGGAACTGGCCAAGACGACGAGCCTGGCCCAGGAGGCATGGAAGGCCGCCCGCGAGGCGTCAGACTTCGCCCAGTTCGCGCCGTGGCTGGAGAGGGTGATGGCCCTGACGCGCCGTAAGGCGGAGTGCTACGGCGTGCCGGCAGGAGGCGAGTTGTACGACGCGCTGCTGGATGAGTACGAGCCCGGCATGAGCGCGCGCGAGGTCGAGGCGATCTTCGCGCCGCTCCGGCCCCGGCTGGCCGGGCTGGTGGCGGCGATCGCCACGAGCAGCAAGCAACTTGACCGCGCAGTCCTGCGCAAGGCCGTCCCCGCCGCCCAGCAGACCGAGTGGTGCATGGCCGTCCTCAAGGCCATCGGCTTTGATCTGGAAGCGGGCCGCCTGGACGTGACCACGCACCCCTTCTGCTCCGGTCTGGCCCCGGGGGACACCCGGCTCACGTTCCGGCACAAGACCGAGAGTTTCCTCGAGCCGCTGTACGGCGTGCTGCACGAGGCCGGGCATGGGATGTACGAGCAGGGCCTGCCCAAGTCGAAGCACTTCGGGGAGCCGCTGGCCGATGCGATCAGCCTGGGGATCCACGAGAGCCAGTCGCGGATGTGGGAGAACTTCGTGGGCCGGAGCCGGGAGTTCTGGTCGTGGGCGTTCCCGATCGCCAGGCGGACGCTGGCCCCGCACCTGGACGGGATGGACGAGGCAACGATGCACCGGGCGGCCAACCTGGTCACGCCCAGTTTCATCAGGGTCGAGGCGGACGAGGCGACGTACAACCTGCACATCATGCTGCGGTTCGGGCTCGAGCGCGGGCTGGTGAGCGGCGCCCTGCCCGTGAGGGACCTGCCCGGCGAGTGGAACAAGACGTTCAAGCAGTTCCTCGGGCTCGACGTGCCCGACGACCGCCGCGGGTGCCTGCAGGACGTGCACTGGTCGTTCGGGCTCGTGGGCTATTTCCCGACGTACACGCTGGGGAACCTGTACGCGGCCCAGTTCTGGGAGACGATCAACCAGCAGATCCCGGACCTGAACGCCCGCATGGGTCGGGGCGACTTCGCCGCCCTCAAGCAGTGGCTGAACACGAACATTCATGCGTGCGGGAAGCGGTGGCGTGCGGCGGAACTCTGCCGGCGCGTCACGGGCAAGGCCCTGAGCGCCGACCCGCTCATGCGCCACCTGGAGGGCCGGCTCAAGCCGCTCTACGGGATCTGAATCGGGCGCGAGGCCGGCGGCAGAAGTGGTGGGGGGGAGGTGGCTCAGCAGCGGTGCTGGGCGAAGCCGCCGGCGTGCTCGCCGATGCGGTGGAGCGCCACGGCGCTGGGCGAGCCGCGCTGCCCGATGGGAATGCCCGCGACCAGCACGATGGGGTCGCCCGCGTGGGCCATTTCGAGCGCCGCGGCGCGGCGATCGACCTCCAGGTTCCAGTCGGCCAGCGTCGGGGGCGTGTCCATGCGGATCGCGGTGACGCCCCGGTAGAGTTGCATTCGGCGCGTGGCGCGGTCCGAGGACGAGAACGCAAGGATCGGCAGGTTGATGCCCGACTGGCTCAGGAAGCGGGCGGCCCCGCCCTCCTGCGACCACACGGCGATCAGGCGTGCGTTCCAGGTGCGTGCGGCGTGCCAGGCCGCCTCGGCGAGCGCTGCCGTGCGGACGCGCGCGGGCTCCACGATCCGCGTGGGGAGGGCGGGCGTGATCGGGTGCGCGCCCGCGGCGCGGGCCGCCAGTTCCGCCTCCGCCACGCCCACGATCCGCTTCATCGTTTCGACGACCAGCACGGGGTGCTTGCCGACGGCCGTCTCGCCCGAGAGCATGACGGCCTCCGCGCCGTCGAAGATCGCGTTGGCCACGTCGCTGGCCTCGGCACGGGTTGGCGTCGAGGCGGTGATCATCGTTTCGAGCATCTGCGTCGCCACGATGCAGGGCTTCCCGCGGGCGTCGGCGCAGGCGATGATCCGCTTCTGGATCACCGGCACCTGGGCCACGTCCGTCTCCACCCCCAGGTCGCCCCGGGCCACCATCAGCGCGTCGGATGCGTCGGCGATGGCGTCGATCTCCGTGACGGCCTGCGGCTTCTCGATCTTGGCCACCACGGGGATGCCGAGGGGCTGGCCCGAGGCGTCCAGCACGCCGCGATCCCGCGCGCGATCCAACAGGAACCGCTTGAGTTCCTGCACCTCCTCGGCGGACCGCACGAACGAGAGCGCCAGGTAGTCCAGGTCGTTGTCCACGGCCCAGCGCGCCCACTGCCAGTCCCGCTCGCTCATCGCGCGGATGCTCAGTTCGCTCTGCGGGAAGTTCACGCCCTTGCCGGTGGTAATCAGCCCGCCCACGACCACCCGGCAGCGGATGGACTGCGGCGCATCGCCCCGCTCGCGCTCCACGCACAGCAGCCGCACCGCGCCGTCGTTGATGAGCACCTTGTGCCCGGGGTGCACCGACGCGGCAATGCCGGGGATCGTGCAGCCCAGCCGGGGTGTCTCTCCGGGGATCGCCTCTGCCAAGTTCGGGTCGATGGTCACGTCATGCCCGGGCTGGAGGTCGATGCCCGGCTCGGGCACCTTCGTCAGGCGCGTCTTGGGGCCGGGCAGGTCGCCCAGCACGGCGACGGGGATGCTCACGTCGCGGCTGGCCTGGCGGACGGCGGTGAGGCGCTGGGCGTGCTCGGCCTCCGTGCCGTGCGAGAAGTTGAAACGCACGACGTTCACCCCGGCCAGCACGAGTCGGCGGAGCACGTCGGGGCTCTGGCTCGCCGGGCCGATGGTCGCGACGATGGTCGCCAGCGTGAGCCGGGCGCCCGCGCGGATGGCCGGGGGAGCGTCGGTCCGCGAGCGCGGGAGCGGGAGTGGCGAGGTGGGGGTGGCCATGCCCCAGCGTAGAGGGGGTGGCGTGCCGCGCGCGGGTGTCGCCGGGAGAGGGGCGAGGAGCGAGGGCGCGGCCGGTCAGCCCCGCGCCGGGAGGATGGTGCCGGCGCATGGACCGAAGCCGATTCGCCGATAGCCCGGGCGTTCGCAGGCGCCGCGGAGGATCACTGTGTCGCCGTCTTCGAGGAACGTGCGTTTCTCGCCTGTGGGCAGTTCGACGGGCTTCCTCGGGAGCGGCTTGCCGTCCGGCCCTGTGCCTTGCCAGGTGAGTTCGAGGAGGCAGCCGCGAGAGTCGGGCGTGGGGCCCGAGACGGTGCCCGAAGCCAGGAGGTCGCCCGGGTGGAGGTTGCATCCGTTGACGGTGTGGTGGGCGACCATCTGGGCGAAGGTCCAGAACATGTGGCGGAGGTTGCCGCGGGAGATCGTGGCGGGCGCGACGCCCTGCTCGCGCATCTTCGCCGACTGGATCTGCACCTCGAGCCTCACGTCGAGCCCGGCGGCGTCGGGTGCCGGCGATCGGAGATACGCCAGCGGCTCGGGGTCGCCCGGCCCGCGCTCGGGCCCGGGCACGCGGAATGGCGCCAGCGCCTCGGGGGTGACGACCCAGGGCGAGATCGTGGTCGCGAAGTTCTTGGCCAGGAACGGGCCCAGGGGCTGGTACTCCCACGCCTGGATGTCGCGGGCCGACCAGTCGTTGACGAGGCAGTAGCCGAAGACGTGGTCGGGCGCGTCGGCGATGTCGATGGGGTCGCCGAGCCGGTTGCCCTCTCCGATGATGCAGCCGACCTCGAGTTCGTAGTCGAGGCGCTTGGAGGGGCCGAACACGGGGGCGGGGGCGTTCTCGGTGTTGGTCTGCCCGGAGGGCCGGCGGACATCGCTGCCGCTGATGATGATCGACGATGCACGCCCGTGGTAACCGATGGGCACGTGGACGTAGTTGGGAAGAAGGGGATTATCGGGGCGGAACATTGAACCCACGGTCCGCGCGTGGTGGATGCTCGCGTAGAAGTCGGTGTAGTTGGGGATCATCACCGGGGTCGAGAACCGCACGGCGTCCTGCTTCACGACGGCCTTCTGCCGCAGCCGCCGACCCTGCTGGCCCACGTGCCCCTCCACGACGAACGACTGAACCACCCGCCGCAGGAAGGCGCGGATTTCGGGCCCTTCGCGGCATAGGGCGTTGAGCACCGGGATGTGCAGGGCCCGGTGCAGGCGCTCGACCATCTGCTCGTCCTGCCCTTCGAAGAACCCGGCGTGCATCAGCAGGTCGATGTCCACGATCGAGTCCCCGATGCCCATGCCCGCGCGGGGGACGTTGGGATCGACCTCATCGGGCAGGTCGCCCCGGCGGAACATGCACAGGGGCAGGTTCTGGGGCGGGAAGTCCGAAGCGTGGTCGTTGGCGGACTCGACCCACGACCGGAGAGATGGGTCGAGGGTGGGGTCGTTGGGGAGCGCGGGGTTGGACTCGGGCATGGGCCGAGGGTAGGGCGAGTGGGGGTGGGCCAAAAAGCGAAACCGCCTCGCGGTCGTGTTGCGCGAGGCGGCTCCGCTGTCTCGGTGCGGCCGTGCCCGAAGGCCCCCGGCCGACGCAGGTTCGCGGATCCGGTCGAGCGCCGCATCCCGCGGGCTCGCTGCCGACCCTCCGCGTCCACGGAGCCGAGCACGAACTCGGCCCCCGCTTCCCCGTGTGCCGTCGCCCTCCCGGGCGCCCCGGCGGTCACGGGGGCATCATCTGTCAGCCCCCGGGGGGCCCGCGCTCACGCGAGGGTGCGTGGTCCGGGCCGTCCGCCGAGGCGAGTTGGGACTCGAGCAGTTCCCGCCCGCCCTCCCAGGGGTAGTGCCGCTGGAGGGCCTCGGTCAGTTGCCCGGGCTCGGCGAGCACGAAGCAGCAGGCCGGCCCGACGTGCCTGTACGCGAAGTTCAGGCCCCGGGGCAGGTGGGTGCGGGTGGTGCACAGGACGAGTTCATCAGACTCGAATCGCATCGGAAAGAGTTTGAACTGCCACGCCTGCCGGCGCGAGAGCAGCAGCAGCGCGTCGGTCTCCACCGGCTCGCGGCGGGGGTCCACGCGGGGCGCGTCGGCCTCGAACTGGTCGGCCCAGGCCTGCGTCAGTGCACGCGGGTCGAGGGCGAAGAGTTCCTCGGCCAGCACCCCGAACGGGCGGTGCCGGACGCGCTGTTCGAGCAGCACGCGGTCCCGCTGCTCGGGCGTCAGCACGCCCCGCCTGACAAGTAGTTCGCCGATCCGAAGTCGCATGCGTGTGAGCCTCCGGCACGCGGTCTCCCGCGGCGTGCATGAAGGATCGGATTCAGAACCTTCGGGCTGCGCAGTTCGTGCGCGGATCGCGGGTTATCTGACGCGGACCCTGGCGCGAACGCCCGCTGGGGGCCGCCTGCCGCCTTCGCGGCGCGGGGCGCGGGGATCTCGCGCCGGTTTCCTTGACGGCGACGCGGTCAGATGCCTGCGATGGGCCGAGAAGAACGCGGGCGGCAGGGCAGCGTGGGCGTTGCGGATGGCGGAGCCGCGCGGGGTCCGTGCGGGGGTTTGTGCGGGCCCGGTTATGGGGCGCTCGCGCGGAGACGGGAGTGCAAGCCGAGGAGCAGGCTGGCGAGGCCGAAGGTGACTGCGCCCGTGCCACAGAGCGCCAGGAGGCGGACCAGTCCTAGGCCCCAGCGCGTGGCGGGGGGCATGAGGGCGTTGATGCCGAGGCAGGCCGCGCTCATGAGGGCGGTAGCGATGGCGATGCGGGCGGCGGCGCCCAGCGCGGGTCGGTCCCAGGCGTTGGTGCCGGCGGCGCGGCCCAATAGCGTGGTGAGGACGGCACACTGGATGATGGCGGTGAGGGAGGTGGACCACGCGAGGCCCGCCTCGCGGAACCAGGGGATGAGTGCGATGGTGCAGACGATGTTGACGGGGACCAGGGCGAGGGCGACACGCATGGGGGTGGAGGTGTCGCCTCGGGCGTAGAAGCCGCGCGCCAGGACATGGTTGAGCGCGAAGGCCCAGACGCCAAGCGAGTACCCGAGGAGGACGGCGGCGGCACGGGCCACGCCCTCCGCGGAGAAGCCCGCGCCGTCGTCCTGCGTGGCGGCTGCGCCCCAACGCCCGAAGAGCACAGCGATGGCGTCGTGCCGTACGAGGATCAGCCCCGCGCTGGCGGGCAGGCCCAAGAAGAGCGAGAGGATCAGACCCCGGCGGAGCGTGGCGGCGAACCGCGGCGGATCGGTCGCGAGGCGAGCGAGCATCGGAAAAACGGCGGTGGCGACGGCGATGCCGAAGACGCCGAGGGGGAACTGATAGAGACGCTGGGCGTTGGCGAGGATGCCGTTGGAGCGCCGGTCGAGGGGGTAGTCGAAGCCGAGGATGGTCGGGCCGACCCAGATGGGCCACATGGCGATCGCCATGTCGACCAGGGCCATGAGTTGGAGGGTGCCCAGCCCGAGGACGACGGGGACGAACCGGCGGAGCATGAGCGCGCCGGCTGCGCGGGCGGCGGCGGTGTCGCGGGTCCAGCGGACGTAGGGGCGGAGGAGGCGCGCGAACCACAGCGCCTGCGTGAGCCCCGAGAGCGTGGTGGCGATGCCGATGGCGTGCGCGGCGGCGTGGTCGTTGAGCCGCCCGGTGAGCATCGCGTAGAGCCCGATGGCGATGATGAACGCGTTGAGAAGCAGGGGCCCGGTGGAACTGGCGGCGAACTTCCCGTGCACCTGGAGCATCCCCGCCAGGATCGCGACCAGGCAGATGAAGGGCATGAAGGGGAGCATGACCATCATCAGGCGGAGGGAGAGGTCACGCTCCGGGTCGGCGGGCAGGAGGGCGAGGAGCAGGAGGAGCGCCAGTTCGCCCGCGACGGTGAGCAGCCCGGTGCCCAGGCCCAGGCCGATGAGGGTGAGGGAGGCGAGGCGGTCGCCCTGCGTGGGGCGGGGCGAGCCGGGCGTCTCGGCCCGGCGTTCGTGGGTGTAGATGGGGATGAAGGCGGCGGAGAGCGCGCCCTCGCCGAAGAGGCGGCGGAAGAGGTTGGGGATGGTGAAGGCGGACTGGAAGGCGGAGTTGACGGCGGTGTCGCCGAAGAGGCGCGCGACGATCACGTCCCGGGCGAGTCCCCCGAAGCGAGAGAGGAGTGTGACGGAGAAGATCGCGCCGGCGGCGCGGCCGAGGCCGGCGCGCGGCTCGGTGGAAGTGGCGGGCGCGTCGCCCGACGGCGCGGAGGTGGACACGGCGGAGGGTATCGGCTCGCGCGGGGCGCGGGGGCGATGGAAAAGCCCCTCAGGAGCCGGGCCTCCAGGCTCGCTCGCGCTGCGCGGCCTCGATGATGCGCTGGGCCGTGCGGACGTTGGCCAGGCCCGCGGTGGCGTCGATCTCGGGGCGGGTGCCGGTGCGGACGGCGGCGAGGAAACTCTGGATCTCGGCGACGATGGGCTCCTCGTCGTCGACGGCGAGTTCCTCGATGTTCACCAGGTCGTGCCACTTGAGGTTCGTGAGGTCCTCGCCCTTGCGGAGGAGGTCGCGCACCTCGAACATCTGGGCCTCGTTGGCGGTGCGGCGGATGACGATGCCCTTCTTGGCGCCGTAGTCGATCTTCACGTACCCGTTCTCGCCCGTGATGCGCGTGACGCGCTCGGTCTTGAGGGCGAGGCGGCTGGTGGAGATGCTGGCGACGCAGACGCCCGCGGGGCCCTGCGAGCCCTCGGGGAAGCGCCAGGTGAGGCGGGCGTTGCACACGTCCTCGTGCTGGGTGATGACGGGAACGCCCGAGGCCTGCACCTCGTCGGGCTCGCGCCCGCCCATGAGCATGATGACCACGTCGAGGTCGTGGATCATCATGTCCATGACCACGCTGGTGTCCACAGAGCGGAAGGTCATGGGGCTGACGCGGTGCACCTCGATGAACCGGGGCACGATGTCGCGCCCGTTGTCGGTCTCGCGGCGCAGGGCCCGCATGATGGGGTTGAACCGCTCGATGTGCCCGACCATGAGCAGCGCGCCGGACTTCTCGGCGACCTCCGCGATGGCCCGCGCCTCGTCCACGCTGCCGGCGAGGGGCTTCTCGATCAGGCACGCCACGCCCGCGCGGAGCAGGGGCTCCGCCTGGGCGCGGTGGTGCGAGGTGGGGACCGCGACCGACACCACGTCAACCTCCGCGGCGATCAGTTCCTCGACCGAGCCCATCCCCTTGCAGTCGAACTTGGCCGCGATGGCGTCGCGCCGGTCCGCGCTCATGTCCACCACCCCGACCAACTCCGTCCCCTCCAGTTGGTGGTAGACGCGGGCGTGGTGCTGGCCCATGCGGCCCACGCCTACAACGCCCGCGCGGAGCCGGCCGGTCCGTGCGGCAACACCGGGCGTGGAGAGCGTCTGAGGCTGTGGCGTCATGGTGTGGCTGCCCGATCCGCGGCGCTGCGGAACAACCCGGCGACCCGCGGTGCTCGATCAACGTTTACTTGGCGGCGTTGATCGCGTTGATGAAGTTCGCCTTCGGCTGGAGCCCCACAAACCGGTGCGCCAGTTGCCCGCCCTTGAACAGCAGCACCGTCGGGATCGCGTTGATGTTGAACTTCACGGGCACCTCGCGGTTCTCGTCGGTGTTCATCTTCCCGACTTTCACCTGGCCCTTGAGTTCCTCGGCGAGTTGATCGATCGTGGGCGAGAGCATCCGGCAGGGGCCGCACCACTCGGCCCAGAAGTCCACGAGCACGGGTACCGGGCTGCTGAGCACCTCGGCCTCGAAGTTGGCGTCCGTGAACTGCACGACATTGGCGCTGGCCATGCACACACTCCGATCGGGCGACACGCCTGGCAACGGCTGCGTGCCCTCATCTGTCTGATGCCATACTAGGCCCCACGAAACGCCCGGCGATCCCCTTTTTTAGGGGATAAGCGAGCGACAATCAGTTCTTGGGGTCCTGCGGTGGTGTCGTTCCCGGCGCGGCAGGCTCTGTTCCCGCAGGGGCCTCGGCCGGAGGCGGCGTCGGTGCAGGGGTGGGTGCCGAGACGGGCGTCGTGGTGAGGGGCGCGGTGCCGGCGGGGGCGTCCTCGGCGGGTATCTGCTTGTCGGCGGGGGCCTCGAGGGCCGCGTCGCCGCTGGGGGCCGCACCCGGCCTAATGGCGAAGGTCAGCCCCACCGCGGTGGCGAGGTAGACGACGAAAAGGATGATGGTGGCGAGGGTGAGGGCGTCGCCGGTGCGGGTGCCGAAGGCGGTCTGTCCCGATCCTGCGCCGGAGCCGAAGGCCCCAGCGAGCCCGCCGCCCTGGGGCTTCTGGACGAGCACGATGAGCACCAGCAGCACGCAGGCGGCGAGGAACGCCAGCAGCATCAATCCTGTGAGGAAGCCTTCCATGTCGGTACGGTCCTTGCGAACACACCCGGGGGCGAATGGGGGGCCCCGGAGCCCTGCCAGAACCCGATCGGGGGTGAGCGGAGATTCTAGGAGCGGTGGGCGCGGCGTGCAGCGGCGTGGATGATGGCGGCGAACTCGTCGGGTTTGAGGCTCGCGCCGCCGATGAGCCCGCCGTCGATGTCGGGCATGGAGAAGAGGCCCGCGGCGTTGTGCCCCGTGACGGACCCGCCGTAGATGATGCGGAGGGCATCGGCGTGGGGTTGGCCGAACATGTCGGCGATGACGGCGCGGATCTTGGCGTGAGCGTCCTGGGCGTCGTCGGGGCTGGCGACCTTGCCGGTGCCGATGGCCCAGACGGGCTCGTAGGCGATGACGATGCGGGCGAGGAGATCGGGGGCGACCTCGCGGAGGCCGAGGCGGACCTGGCGCTCGTTGACGGTGTCGGTCTGGCCGGTGAGGCGTTGCTCGAGTTTCTCACCCACGCAGAGGACGACGGCGAGCCCCGCGGCGAGGCTGGCGCGGACCTTGGCGCTGACCATGTCGTCGCCCTCGTGGAGGACGTGGCGGCGTTCGCTGTGACCGCAGAGGACGGCGGAGACGCCGCAATCGCGGAGCATGAGGGGCGAGACTTCGCCGGTGAAGGCGCCTTTCTCGGCGTGGTAAACGTCCTGCGCGCCCAGGACGACCGAAGCGTTTGCGGCGCGGAGGGCGTCGGCACAGGGGATGAGGTAGGGGAAGGGGGGGAAGATGGCGACGTGGCAGGTGGAGGCGGTGGCGGGGTCGGCGGCCGAGCGGGCGACGGCGGCGGCGAGGGCGACCGCGGCGGCGCGGTCGGTGTTCATCTTCCAGTTCCCGCCGACGTAGGGGGTGCGCATGGCGGAGGGTATGGACGGGGCGGGGGGAGGCGTGGGGACCATCGAGCGGCCGCGAGTTTCGGAGGCGAGGGTTGGGTCGGCCGTGGCACACTACGATTCTCTTGGCATGACCGCCCTTGCTGCTGCGCCTGGGACCGTGGCGACCGCCGGGGGGCCGGCGCTGTTGTTCACGGCGTTTGAGCCGAGCGGGGACGACCACGCGGCACCGGTAATCGCGGCGTTGCGGTCGCGGCACCCCCGGCTGCCGATCTATGCACGGGGCGGGCCGAAGAAGGAGGCGGCTGGGGCGACGATCGTGGCCGGAGGAGGGGCGTCCCCATAAGGTTGGCCCAAGATCGCGGTCATGCCTGGGTCGAGGCGCGGTCGGTGCCCATATTCCAGTTTCCGCCGACATAGGGGGGGCGCACGAGTGAGGCTATGGGCTCGCGGCGCTGCGGATGGCCGGTGACGGAGAGTGGGCCGTACCAAGGGGGCCGACGTCAAAGTGTGACATGGAAGTCCATCAAAGCTCGTCGGCGGGCGGAAATGGACGTCGAGGGGAACGGTTCGGCGCGCGGGAGAACCCGAGGACCTGAGCGAGGTTGGGTCGATCAATGAGGCGGGACCATTGTGAGCGGCAGTCCGCCATGTTGAATGGGGTACCGCACTCGGGGCAGACGCCCTCGGCGGCTTGGCCCGGGATGGGGTAGAGGCACACTGGGCACAGGCAGCCCGCCCGTCGAACTGCGATGCGAAAGATCCGGTGATATCGGTACGCGAAGCTGAACACCAGACCAAAGTAGAGGAGGACGCCACTCCACCCGAGCCAATCGGGAATGGACCATCTTGTGAACGCCTTGGCGGCGAGGTGCGCAGCCAACAGCATCAGCGCGCATGCGTTGACGCACCACACACGGCGTTCCAGTTGCCGGATGGCACTCGGGAGCGGGCTGTTCGGGAGTTGCCTCACGGGCTGCTTGATGTTCAATGGGCTGCGACGCAAACGACCAAGGCATCCATGCAGTTTTCGACTTCGGCATCGCGAATCGAGTCGCAAGATGTCAGGCAGGCGGCCCGGGCCACGATGGCCCCGCCCAACCCGCCGGCGACTCCACCGACGACCCAGGCCGGAGCGGACAAGATGCCCAAGCCGCAGACGGCGCCCACCGCCGCCCCGCCAGCGCCCCCAACGCCTATGGCTTGCCAGTCGAAGTAACTGCACGCGGCTCGGCAGACCTTGCGGCGTCGCTCGGCGTCCCGTGCACAGTCCTGGAAGCACTTGTAGCACGCTTCCCATCCGTGTGCCGCGTCGAAGCAACCCTGATTAACACCGCCGCCTCCCGTGTTGTTCGGGCCGCCTCCATCATCGATGTTTGTGGGCGCGTTGGCCGCGGACGCGGCGGCGGCTGCCAAGGCCATCGGCAGGTCGGCGTGGAGACGCATCGGGAGGGCGAACAATACCGGTGGGCAGCCTATCGGACCGCCCGCGACGACGATCTCGGACCGGGCAAGCGCGCCAGAGAAGTAACGGACGACGCCGCTGGACGAGATCGCCTTGCCGGCGATCGCGGAGAGCGTCACGTTCACTACCGCCCCAACCGCGCCAACTCCCTCCGCCTGAATTGTGCCCGCACTTTCGAAGGTCCCTGCCTCGGCGAACGGCAGGTCGTCTTCAACCACAACCCACCCGTTGGACACCCACTCGCCTGCCACGATGGGTGAAACTTGACTCGGCACAAAGACCAGCAACTCGAACACGTCCGGCGCGAGGGTTTCCCGCAGGAGAATACTGCTACCAACGGATTGGAACGGGTGCCCGGCAATCGCGCCGAACGCATCGAAACTCTGCCCCTTCGCAACGGAAGATGCTGCGCTGAGAGCGACCGCCATAGCCAAGACCTGCGACGAGTTGAACAAGTTCATTTGGGGCCTCCAAATCAGGGAGGCCTCCAACCAGGGAGGCCTCTAACCAGGGAGGCCTTTCGGTGTCACTACTATACTCGCCAATCCCAAAGCAGTTGCATGCAACGGGCGCAATCGCCGGTGATTGGGGTGGTTGTGAGTTCTCCAGCGCCCTTGGCGAGTGGGCTCTGGCTCAGCCGCGCCGTGGAGTTCCGCCAGCGCCCGCAGTGACTGGCGGGGACCCTCGGCTCACCCCACCGGGCCGGCGGCAACTGACCGATCGGGCTCGTGCAGGTGCCGACTACCATCGCACTTCTATGACCGCGCTTGCCGCTGCGCCTGTGGTGTCAACGACCGCCGGGGGGCCGGCGCTCTTGTTCACGGCGTTTGAGCCGAGCGGGGACGACCACGCGGCGCCGGTGATCGCGGCGTTGCGGTCGCGGCACCCCCGGCTGCCGATCTATGCGTGGGGCGGGCCGAAGATGGAGGCGGCTGGGGCGACGATTGTGGAGCGGACGGGGGACGACGCGGTGATGGGGATGCCGGGGCTGGCCAAGGTGCTGGAGCACTCGCGGATCAACCGTCGGGTGGACGACTGGCTGGACGATCACCGCGTGACGGTGCACGTGCCGGTGGATTCGCCGGCGGCGAACTTCCCGATCTGCGCGCTCACGAAGGCGCGCGGCGCCAAGGTGGTGCACCTGGTGGCGCCGCAGATCTGGGCGTGGGGGCAGTGGCGGCTGAAGAAACTGAAACGGCTGACGGACCTGGTGCTGTGCCTGCTGCCGTTCGAGGAGGAGTGGTTTCAGGCGCGTGGGGTTCCGGCGCGGTTCATCGGGCACCCGTTGTTTGATCGGACGCCGGACGTCGCGGCGGCGGACGCACGGATCGCCGCCGGGGGCGGGACCTTTCCATCTGGCTGGCCCAAGATCGCGTTCATGCCGGGGTCACGGCCCGGCGAACTCCGCACCACGCTGAGCCCGCTGCTGGATGCGTTCCGGCGGGTGCGAGCGGACTTCCCGACAACGGTGGGTGTGCTGGCGCTGACGCGGGCGGACCTGGAGGCGGCGCTGCGGAAGCGCGCGGAGAGTTTGGGCGGGTGGCCCGAGGGACTGCAATGCGTCGCGGGGGACGTGGACGCGGTGATCCGGTGGTGCGACCTGGCGGTGGTCAAGAGCGGGACGGTGACGCTGCACGTGGCGCGGCAGGCCAAGCCGATGATCACGTTCTACAGGCCGTCGTGGATCACGTACCAGTTGCTGGCGCGATGGCTGGTGTCGACGCCGTACTTCACCCTGCCGAACCTGATCGCGGGGAAGCGGATCGTGCCGGAGTTGATCCCGCACTTCGGCGACGGGGCGGACCTCGCGACGGGGGTGTACCGGATCCTGCGGCAGCCCGGGTTCGCCGATGACCAGCGCGAGGCGCTGGCGGCGATGTGCCGGAAGTTCGACGGGAAGCACGCGGCGCCGGCGGCGGCGGAGGCGATCGAGGAGGTGGCGGGGCTCGTGGCGCGGGTGGGGTGAGGCTCGCGCCGGGGTGTTACCCGCCGAAGAACGCGGCGATGAAGTCCGCGAGGTCGTCGGGGTCGATCACACCATCGCCGTTGAAGTCCGTTCGGGGGTCGGCGGGATTGGAGAAGAAGCCGGCGATGAAGTCGGCGAGGTCGTCGGGGTCGATGGACCCGTCGCCGTTGAAGTCCGCGCCGCTGCGGACAACGACGGATGCGAAGGTGTCCCCGTACTGCACGTCGAGGATGCGGCCCGGGGGCGTGGGGAGGAGCGTGGTGGCGAAGGTGCCGGCACGGGTGGCGGCGGTCACGACGTCGAAGCGTTGGCCGGGCTGAGGCAGGAAGCCGTCCTGGAGCGACACGGCGAGCGTGCCCGTGAGGGTGGCGGTGCCGGTGACGGTGATCCGCCCGAAGGCGGCGGGCCCGGCGATGGTGGTGTTGAACCGCGCGACGGCGGTCTGGGTGTAGTTGCCGGTGACGAGGAGGGCTGAGCCCTCGGCGATGGTGGAGGTGCCAGCGTCGATGAACGTGCCGCCCGCGGGGGTGACGGAGAGGTCTCCCGAGGCGAGGGTGATCTGGCCGGTGTTTGAGAGCGTGAGGTTGGTGAAAGCGGAGGCGCCCGCGCCGGAGCGCTCGATGAGGCCCTGGTTGGTCAGGGTGTTGATGCCTGTGGCCCCGATGAACTGGCCGGCGCTCTGGGCGAAGAACTGGCCGGTGGGGAGGTTGGTGAGGGAGCCGTTGGAGAACGTGAGGTCGCCATCGGTCCAGTAGATGGTGCCGGCGTTCAGGATGGAGCGGGAGAGGGTCTTGGGCCCGCCGCTGATGACCAGGGCGCCGGACAGGGCGATGGTGGTTGTGCCGGTGCCGGTCATGGAGCCGCCGACCCAGGTGAGGGGGAGGGGGAACGTGACGTTTCCGGAGCCGCCGAGGGTGCCGGCGATCAGCAGGCCGGTGCCGATGGAGGCGTCGCGATTGAACTCGACGGTGCCGCCGAAGACGGTGAGGACGCCGACGGAGACGGGAGCGTTGAAGATGCGTGTGGAGCCGGCGTTGATGAGCAGGGCGTTGAGTTGTGTGGAGCCGCCGACGGCGCCATTGAAGGAGGTGGCGCCGGAGCCCGGGGCGATGGTGAGGTTGCCCGCGCCGTTGACGGTGCCGTTGAAGGTGATGGGGCTGTTGACGTTCTGGAGGGTGATGGCGGGGCCGAGGGTGACGGGCCCGTTGTAGGACTGGGCGCCGCGGGTGCGGATGCGCGGGGAGAAGAGGTTGATGCCGCCGTCGCCGTTGAGGGTCAGGCTGCCCAGTTCGCCGTTGGTCGCGCCGCCGACCTCGCCCAGGAGGGTGATAGCGCCGACGCCGGAGGTGATGGAGAGGTCGCGGAGGGCGAAGGGGAGGCTGTTGATGACGCCGGTGATGGAGACGGGTGCGCCGGCGCGCTCCGCGCGGCGCGTGGAGATGAAGGCGTCGGCGGTTTCGATGAGGAGGGAGTCGTCGATGGTGATGGGACCGCCGCGGGTGGAGATGGAGCCGCGGAGGTGGGTGGTGGAGCCGGTGCCGCGGATGCCGATGGCGCCGCCGTCGGTCTCGCAGGCGAGGTCGCCATTGACGACGATGGCGCCGCCGAGGGCGGGCATCTGGAGGAAGATTGGGGAGGTGAAGGCGTATTCCTGAACATCGAGGGTGCCGGATCCGTCGTCCTTGCCGATCTCGATGACCTCGAAACCGGGCGCGAAGCGGTCGAGTTCGTTCTTGGTCAGGTCCAGAGCGTCGCCAGCACCCTCGGTGTTGTGGGCGAGGTTGATATCGCGGGAGGCGATGTTCGGTTCGAGGCGTATGCGGCCGGTGCCCGAGACGGGCCCGAGGAAGTCGATCTCCGCACCGCTCACGATGGCGTGGAAGGTGCTCGCGGCGAAGGCGGAGGCGAAGGTGACGACGCCGAGGGAGGCGCGGACCTCGCCGTGCGCGATGAAGGCTACCCCGTCGCCGAAGAGGGCGGCGTTGACGACGTTGACGGTGCCGCCGCCGATGATGGTGGAGCCGCCGGCGTCGGTGGAGAGGGCGCCCAGCGCGCCGCCCGGTGCCGCGCCGACCGCGCCGCCGAGGGTGGTCACGCCGCTGGTGCCGCCGCGGAGGGTGAGCGCGTTGGCCTCGCCTGCCTCGCTGTTGAGGGTGAAGCCCGGGGCGAAGGTAATGGCCGCGCCGGCTGGAACGGCGTTGCTGTTGGTGGTGTCAATGGTGATCGAAGCGGAGGCGACGAGGACACCGTCGTTGAACGTCACCGGCGCGCCGGCGGTGCGCACGTCGGCGTTGAGGACGACGGTGGCGCCCGAGCCCTGGAACTCAATCCCGTCCAGCGCGGTGATGGCCGCGTTGACGAGGATCCGGCCCGGCGAGACGGGGGCGCGGAGTAGGACGGGGTCGTTGAACGTGAGCGCCGAGGCGATGATGACGTTGCCGCTGCCATCGGCTCGGCCGAAGGTGAGGCGGGCAAAGCCGCTGGCAAATCGACCGATCTCCGCGGCGTCAAGGTGCAGGCCGGCGGGGGCTCCGGAGTTACCGAGGGTGATGGGCGTGCCGGGTGTGGGGCCGCCCACGACGACCTGCACGCTGCCGGCGGCTGCCGTCGCGGGCCCGCCGAGGGTGATCTGTGTTGCGAGGAGCGAGACGACGCCGGTCGAAGCGCTGAACCCAGCGGGCAGTTCGAGGCCGATCCCGGTGGCCTGGAGCGTGACGCTGCCCGAGAGTGCCGGAGAGGCGTCGAAGGTGACGCGTCCTAATCCGCCGTTGGCGTTCGAGGCGAAGACCCCGACGCTGGAGACGCCGGCCTGACCGGTGAACCGGACGCTGCCCAGGGGCGTGGAGCCGCCGATGGCGCCGAGCACCGCTGCGGGCCCGGTGACGAGGAGCGCGCCGACGCCGGGCGTGAGGGCGTCGATGGTCGCCGCGAGGGTGGCCTGGAAGCCCGCGGGTGCGGCGATGGTGGCGTTGCCAACGAGGCGGACGCTCGAGCCGGCGGTCGTGGCGATCACACCGCCTGAGGATGAGTACGTGGACCCCGCGCTGAGCGTGATGATCGAATCGCGAGCCTGGAGCGCCCCGGAGACGGCGATGCCGCTGACCAGCAGCGTGCCCGGCGCGTCGCTGGTGAAGGATGCGAGGGGCACGCTCGCGCCGACGGGTGCGTTGAAGGTCGTGGCGCCCGCGGAGTTGACCTGAAGCGCAAACGCGCCGTTCACAGCACCGCCGAAGAGCGCTGGGCCGGCGCCCGGGTTCACGGTGGACGCCGCGCCGAGCGTGACGGCTCCGCTGAAGGTGATGCCCCCGCCGGCAGTGACGAACGTCCCGCGGATGTTGGCCGCGGCGTCGGCGAAGGACTGTGTGCCGGTGGTGGTCGCGCCGACGATGGAAAGGGTGCCGCCCGCGTCGGTGGAGATGGACGCTAGCGCGCGGGTGGATCCGATGGGCGAGGCGAACACGGTGGCGCCGCCGATGCCGGAGAGCACGGTCAGCGAGTTGGTCTCACCCGGCTCGCTGTCGACGACGAAGTTGAACGTGATGCTCGCGCCCGCGGGCGCCGCGCCGTTGTTGGTCGTATCGACCGTCACGCTCGCGGCGCCGATCAGCACGCTGTCGTTGAAGGTGATGGGCGCGCCCGCGGTCCGAACATCGGCGTTCAGGGTGGTCGTCGCCCCCGAGCCGACAAACGTGAACGACGCATCGCCGGTCCCGGTGAGCGCGGCGTTGACCAGAATCGAGCCGCCCGGCTGCGGGGCGCGGAGCGCCGTGGGGTTCGTGAAGGTCGAGGCCCCGGCAACCACGATCTGCCCAGCCGCGTCGGCACGCCCGATGGTGACGCTCGCGAAGGCCGCGCCGATCCGGGCGAGTTCCGCCGCCGTCAGGTCGAGATTCGCCGCGGAACCTGCGCCCAGCGTGATGCCCTGTGCCGCGGTCGCGGCCTCGATGGTCAGCGCGCCCGTCCCGGTCAAGTCTCCGCCCAGCGTGATCTCATTGGCCCGAAGTGTGAGGTTATTGGCTCCCGCGGCGAGCGTGCTGAGCGGCGCGAAGGTGATGTCGCCGCCCGCACTCAGGGCGGCCGCAGCGGTGAGCGAGAGGGCCGTCTCGTTGTACGTCTGCGCGCCGGTGGTGAAGACCGAGGCGCCGAACACCACGCTTCCCGCGGCGTTGGTGGTGACGCTCGCCAGCGCGAGCGCGCCGCCCACGGTTCCGCCGAAGGTGGTGACGACCGAGGCGTTGATGGTAAGTGCCCGGAGGCCCGTCGCGTTGCCGTCGACCAGCCCGAGCGAGACGCCAGTGCCGGTGAGCGTTGTGGAGACGTTGAGCGTGAGCGGGCCGGCGAACGTGACGTTTCCCGTGGCCGTCACGCTCCCACCCGCGGACGTCGCGGGTCCGGTCACAATGAGCGATGCGGGGCTGATGGACGTGTTGAGGAGCGACCCTGTCGCGCTGGAGAGCGCCAGGCCCGTTCCGGCGACCTTCGCGGCCGTCGCGATCGTGATGCTGCCCGCCTCGGACTGCAGGCCCAGCGGGAGCCCGACAATGCCCGCACCGAACTGGGTCGCCAGCGGGATGGCCGAGTCGGCGATCGACGCATCCTGGCGGATCGTAAACGCGCCGGGCGTTGTCGCGCCGCCGGCGGAGCCTTGGAACGACGCGCCCGTGACGGTCACGGTCCCGGCGTCGCCGCCCCCACCAGGGCCGTCACCAGCGCGGAGGAGGATCGACGTCGCCCGCACCGCGCGGCCTGAGTTCACCGTCAGGTTCCCGGTGCCATCCGACCCCGACTGGATGCTCACCGCGCCCGTGCTGGCGATGCTGCTCACCACGGTGATGCCCGCTGTGCTCGTGATCGTCAGCCCCGCCGCCTGCACCTCGCTCAGGCCGTTTCCGACCACGAGCGCGGGTGTCGTCGCGAGCGTGATCGCCCCTGCGCCCGTCGCCTCAAGGATGCTGATCGCGTTTGCCGCCCCGGTCAGTTGGGTTGAACCCCCGGACAGCACCACGAGCCGCTGCGCGCTCACCCCGCCCGACGCAGTCTGCGTCGTCGCGCCGGTGGCGGCGAGCGTCAGCGTCCCCGTGCCGCGCTCGATCGGGGACTGGATCGTGAGCGTGCCGCCAAGGGTGAGGGTGGCGCTGCGGTTCGGGGCCGTCAGCCCGGCGATGCTCGCCAGCGTCGTGATGGTCAGGGCGTTGGTTTCGGTCACCAGGAGCGTCGCGTTGGCGTCGCTGGCCAGGTTCACGATGTTGGTGCTGAGGGTGAAAGTCGAGTCCACGTTCCCGCCGCGCACGAGCAATGAGGTGGCAGTGATCTGCCCGCTCTCGACGGTGTCGCAGTCGGTCGCGCACACCAGGGTGACGAGCCCCGCGCCCGCCGAGAGCGTTCCCAGGACGCTCAGGACGGGCACCGTGAACGTGACGGCACCGCCCCCGGTACTGGAGGTGTTGACGGTCAGGTCGTCGGTGTCAGTCCAGGTGAATGCGCTCGCGCCGCTCAGCGCGAATGACAGGCTGTCGGCGTCGTTGCTGCCGGACAAGTTCACCGGGCCGCCCGTGAAACGGACCGTGCTGACGCTGATGACGCCGCCCGTCGTTGATGCCCCCCCGCTGGCGTTGATCGTCAGGGACGACCCCGCCGCGGCGGTGATCGAGTTGGCCAGCACGACGGCACCGCCCGCGTTGAGCGTCACGGTCGTGAACTCCCCGAGCGAGCCGCCCGTGCCCTGGGAGCCGACCTGGACGCCGTCCACGTCGGCGAACACGAACGTGCCGCCGACCTGGAAGCCGAGACGGTCAACGTCGTTGGCGGGGTGCGTGAGGGACGAGGAGGAACTCAGTTGCAGCAGCAGGTCGCCCGCGATGATCGCGCCGGTCTGCGATGCGGTGGTCGCGCCGAGCGTGAGCGCCCGCAGCGGGTTCATGATGATCCCGGCGGTGGCGATGGTGTTGCCGAACAGCCGCAGGGCGAACGGCCGCGTGCTCAGGCTCAGCGCGCCGGTCGTGATCGTGGTGAAGGACGTGAACCCGCCGATGCTGAGCACCTCGGCGTTGATGAACGACAGATCGGCGGCGGACACTTGCATGGACCCCGCGCCGCCGCCCAGCCCGATCGTGCCGCTGGGTGTCGCCAGGTCGAGGAAGAGCGTGGAGTTGCACGTGATGGTCGCGGTAGCGTCGAAGCCGTTGGCGAGCAGGAGCATCTGCGCGCTGCCGCTGGTCATGGGCGACGTAATCGAGAGCAGTCCGCCCGAAGCGATCTGGATGGCGCGGCTCGCGGTGGAGACGCCCACGACCCCGCCCACCGTGCCGATCGTCAGCGCGTTGATGTCGCTGAACAGCAGCGTCGCCGAGCCCGTGAGGCTTGCCGCGAGGGTGCCGATGTTGTTGCTGGCGGCGTCGAGCGAGACCGACCCCGTGCCCGACAGCGCCACGGCACCGGCGGTGATGCCTCCGCTGCTGGTCTGCGAGATGCCCGAAGCCGACGCAATCGCCAAGGTCCCCGCTCCGGCGTTCACTGCTCGCGCAAGCGTCACCGCGCCGGCGGTCGAGGCGAGGCTGATCGCCGCCCCGCCCGAGGCGACCCCAGTCAGCCCCAGCACCTGGCCCGCCGTGAAACTCCCCCCTTGGGTGTACGTGATCGGCACCGGCCCGCCCGCCCCCGCGAAGGCGACCGTCGACGCGCTCACGCCACCCGTGATCGTGATGGCCGACGAAGAGATCACCCCGAACGAGCCGGAGGTCACAGACCCCGAGCCGCTGAGGGAGAACACACCGGCGCACTCGGCCGCGACGACGCCCGCCCCCGCGCTCACGGGCTGCGTGATCGTCACCGCCCCGCCCGTCGAGAAGACCACATTCCCGCCGGCTGTCGTGATCCCCACGGTGCCCGACACCGCGCCGACGGAGATGCTCACCGTCGAGCCGATGGTCATAGCGCCCGCGCCGGTGAGGTTCGCCGCGACCACCGGCAGCGCGTTCGAGAGCGCGAGGGTGAACACGCCGCTCCCGAGGAACCGGATGCCAGCCGTCGTTGAGAGCGTGCCCGCGCCCGACTGCGTGACGTTCCCGGCGGAGTTGAGCGTGATGGTCCCCCCGCCGGTGCTCACCGCGCCGCTGAAGGTGATGCCGGCCGTTCCGGCGTTGATCGTGAGCCCCCCGGTCGCCGTCACGCCCGCGGCGATCACCGCCCCGACGCCGGTGATCGTGACGCTCCCGCCCCCTGTGTTGATCGCGGCGTTCACGTTCACCGACCCCGACGACGGGTCCAGATCGCCTCCCTGCGCCTGGTCGTTGGCGATGAGCACCAGGTTCAGCGCCGCCAACGACGTGTCGGTGATGGTCGCGTTGATGATGATGTCATTGGCCGCTTCGAGGCGAAGGGTCGCGTTCCCGCCGCCGGTCTTGCTGATGGCCGCGCTGACGGTGATGTTCCCCGACACCAGCCCGGTGCCGGAGGTGCGGATCGTGACGCTCGTCCCGGCGCTCAGGCCCGAGTTCAGGGTCGCCACGGCCACGAACCCGGAAGTGCTCGTCGCTGTGACGATCACGGGGTCGGTCCCGCTGAAGGTGACGTTGTCGTTCCCGCCGGCGGTGATGGAGATATTCCGCGGATCCAGCAGCCACGCCCCCGGCGCGCCGTTGCTCGCGGACGCGTCAACGCTCCCGGCGACCTGCAACTTCTCCACCGAGGAGGTCTCGACGAACCCGCCGTCGCCGCCGGCGCCGCCGCCGCGCGCGATGATCGTGCCGAAGAACCCCGTGAAGACGTCGGACCACAGCACAACCCGCCCGCCGGCGCCCGTGACCCACGCCCGAGCGTTGATCACGCTCGCGCCGTTTACATAGACCGCCTCGGCCCGCCGCAGGTGGCCCCGGCCCTCCTGGTCGCCCCCCACCAGCACCGTGCCACCGCCCATCGCGCCGGACGCATCGACCCGCGCATCGATGAGCACCACCTGACGGCCCAGCAACTCCACCCAGCCGCCCGTGCCGCGCTCGCTCGACGCGTCGATCTCGCCCCGCACCACAACCACGCCGTCGGCGCCCGCGTCGATCTCGATCCGCGCCGCCCGCAGCACCCCATCGATCTTCACAAACCCGTCGAGGGCCCCGTCGGCGCGCACCAGCCCTGCCGTTAGCCGGGCCGTCACATCCACGCCCAACCCCTTCTCGAACCGCGCGTCCCCGGCGACCTCCAGCCCGCCTTCCATCAGGCGCACGCCCCGCTCGGCGCGCAGCGACGCCACGGGGCTCGGCATCCCGGCCAGCGACAGCGCCAGCGCGCCACCCCCGGGCGTCCCCGGAATCAGCACGTCGTCCACGATGCCGGGGATCACGTCCGCCGACCAGTTGAGCGGGTCCGCCCACGACGACCCATCCCCGCCCCCGTCCCACGACACCAGCGCCAGCAGCCGACGCGTCTCGAGCCCCTCCAGCCCGAACGCCAGATCGGTGTGCCGCGCCCGGCCGCGCCGCGCCGCCGCAAAACGACCGCCCCCCGGCACCTCGCGCCCGACGCCCGCGAGGGACCACGTGTCCACTAAGCCGTGCTTCCGCATCTCCCGTCCCTTCTCAAATCTGCCACGTCGCCCCGCCTGGGGGCTTGGCCATCGTGTGGGCAATCTACACGCTGAAGCGTTTCCGGACTACGAGCGGCTCGCGAATTGCCTGCCCGAACGGTCTTTGTTCGTCGGGCAAACTGCCTGCCCGGCTCGCCGCGGGGCCAACTCGTGACGCCCGGGTATCCTCGCACCATCAGGGGCGGCGAGCGACCTCGCTCTCAACCCCCGCCCGCCTTTCCTGGCCCCCCGCGCGCCCACGCTCGCTCGGAGTTCAGCGTGAGCAACACCGATCCAACCCTGACCTCCGGAAGCGGCCCGGACTCCGGCCCCACCAGCGGCGCGCCAGCGCCCTCGCCACTCTCGGGCATCATCGAGGGGCCCGGCTCCCTGCTCGGCCCGTACAAACTCCTCCAGATTCTGGGCGAGGGCGGCTTCGGCACCGTCTACCTCGCCGAGCAGCGCGAGCCCGTCGAGCGCCGCGTCGCCCTCAAGATCATCAAACTCGGGCTCGAGACTAAGGAAGTCCTCGCACGCTTCGACGCTGAGCGCCAGGCCTTGGCGCTCATGAATCACCCCAACATCGCCAAGGTCCTCGACGCCGGCGCCACCTCAACCGGTCGCCCCTTCTTCGTCATGGAGTTCGTCCCGGGCCTCCCCCTGCACGACTACTGCGACGGCCAGCGCCTCACCACGCAGGAACGCCTCCGCCTCTTCGTCGACGTCTGCGCCGCCGTGCACCACGCGCACCAGAAGGGCATCATCCACCGAGACCTCAAGCCCAGCAACATCCTCATCGCGCTCGTCGATGGCAAGCCTGTTCCCAAGGTCATCGACTTCGGCATCGCCAAGGCCACCTCCCAGCGGCTCACCGAGAAGACCATCTTCACCGAGCAGGGCCGCCTGCTGGGCACCCCGGAGTACATGAGCCCGGAGCAGGCCGGCACCACCGCCATCGACGTCGACACCCGCACCGACGTCTACTCCCTGGGCGTCGTGCTCTACCAACTCCTCACCGGCGTCCTGCCCTTCGACTCCCGCACCCTCCGCTCGGCGGGGTTCGAGGGCATCATGCGCATCATCCGCGAGCAGGACCCGCCCCGCCTCTCGACGCGGCTCAAGGCCGACCCCGTCTCCATCAGCGAGACGGCGGCCAAGCGCCGCAGCGACCCGCGCTCCCTTGCCCAGCAACTCCGGGGCGACCTGGACTGGATCACCAGCCGCGCGATGGAGAAGGACCGCGCCCGCCGCTATTCCTCGGTCAGCGAGTTCGCCGCCGACGTCGAGCGGTTCCTCCGTGACGAGCCCGTCGTCGCGCGCCCTCCCTCCACCGGATACCGCGTCGCGAAGTTCGTCCGCCGGCACCGCCTGGGGGTGGCCGCTGCGGCAGCGGTCGTCGGCGCGCTCCTGCTTGGGCTCATGGGCACGACGTACGGGCTTGCCGAGGCCCTGCGCGCCCGCGACGAAGAAGCCCGCCAGCGTCGCGAAGCGGTGACCGCCAAGGAGGCCGCCGAGTCCGCCCGCAACGCAGAGGCCGCCGCCCGCGCCGCCGCGCAGACCGAGGCCGCCAAGGCTGCCGCAGTGAACCGCTTCATGCTCGACACGCTCTCCAGCGTCAGCCCCGCCAGGAACGCCAATCCGAACCTCACCGTCCGCGAAGTCCTCGACGAGGCCCGCGGCGTCGGCGCCGCCTTCCGCGACCAGCCAGAGATCGACGCCGCCCTCCGCACCACCCTGGGCCGCACCTACCGCAGCCTCGGCATCCCCGACAAGGCCGACGAACTACTCCAGGCCGGCCTCGACCTGCGCCGCAAGACTCTTCCCGCGGGTCACCCGGAGATCGCCGAGAGTCTCGACGACCTCGCCCTGCTCCGTTGGGTCCAGGGCAAGCGGGACGAAGCGGAGGCCCTCGCGCGCGAAGCCCTTGCATCTCGAGAGAAGAACCCCGGCCCGGCATCGCGGGAGTATGGCGAGTCGCTCTCGAACCTGGGCGTGATCCTCCGTGACCAGCGCAAACTCGACGCCGCCGCCGACGCGCTCGCCCGCGCACTGGACATTCTCCGGGCCGCCGCGGGTGAGACCCACCGCCAGACCCTCACGACCCTGAGCAACCTCGCTGCCGTCCGCTGGGACCAGCAGAAGGACGACGACGCCATCCGCCTCGCCCGACAGGCCCTCGCGATCCACGAGGCGCTCCCGATGGGCGACACACGCGACCTCGCACGCGCGCTCAACAACCTCGCCGAGATGCTCCGCCAATCCGGCAAGGCCGACGAGGCCCTCCCCCTCCACCGCCGGGCCCTCGACATCCGCCGCCGCGTCCTCCCGCCAAGGCACCCCGAACTGGGCGAGTCGCTCACCAACACCGCCCTCGCGCTCCAGGCCCTGGGCGACCTCCCGGCCGCCGAGCCCCTCCTCCGCGAGTCGGTCGATCTTGCCCGCACCCAGCCCGACGGCCCGCGGCCCGACCTGGACATCGACCTCGTCTCCCTCGGCACCCTCCTGCTCGATCAATCCAAGCCCCTCGACGCCCTCCCCATCGCGCGCGAGGCCCTCGCCTTCGCCTCCAAGCGGCTCCCCGACGGGCACCCGCAACTGGGTTTCAACTTTCTCCTGCTGGGGCGAGCCCTCACCGAGGCCGGTGAGCCGGCCCAAGGGGAGCCGCTCCTGCGTCAGGCCGTCACCCTCTTCAATCAGAAACTCCCCAAGGGCCACATCTCCACCGCGCACGCGGAAACCGCGCTCGGGGGCTGCCTGGTCGCGATCGGCTCAACCGCCAAACTTGACGAGGCCGAGCCGATGCTCAGGGCCGCGTACGACAAGATCGTCCAGCGCCAGGGCACCACGCACCTCCGCGCCCGCCAGACCGCCCAGCGCCTCGCAACCCTGTTCGAGAAGCGCGGCAACCCCGCAGACGCCGCCGCCTGGCGCGAGAAGGCCAAGTAGGCGCGGCCCCTACGGCTTGCGCTTGACCCATGCGAGGGGCAGCGACCGCACCACCTGGCCGTCGCTCCCGAGCAGCACGACCTGCGCGACGCCGCACTCGGCTAGGGCCGACGGGTCCGCGTCCAGCACCACTTCGGTCGCCCTGCCCGCGGCGGCCAGGGTCACGCTCACGCGCGCCCCCGGCAGCGCCAGCGCGCCACCCTCGTCGTCACGGATCTCCGCCCGCACCGCCGGCGCAGCCGCGCCGTCCCGCGAGAACACCTTCACCGTCCGCCGGATGGGAGCGGCTTCCCCCGGCGCGATGATCAGCGCGAACCCCGCCGGCTCGGCCACCCAAAACTCCCGGGCCCGCATCTGAACAGGCACCCGCACCACCGGGAACCGCGCTTCGCTCGTCTCGAAGACCAGCGTCGCGTCGAACAACCCCGCCTTCTCTGGCAGGCCCCGCAGCACGATCGGCAGCGCCTCCTCCCCGGGGTTCACTTCCGACTCATACTTCACCCGCACCCCCAGCGCCGCGCTCAGGATCGGCGGCTCCACGCGCACTGCCCGCACGTTCAGCCCGTCCAGGCTCAGGCTCCGCACATATACCCGTCGCTCCACCTCCACGCCGCGCACCGCGAAGATCCACAGTTGCTCGGGGACCACAAAGAACGTCAGGTCCGCCTCGTAGCGCACCCCGACCTGAAACCGCGCCGTCCGCACCGTCCCGTCGGGCCCCGCGGCACTCGCCTCAAACGTCGCCCAGTGCGCCTGTTCGCCCGGCGTGCCGATCACTGGCGCAGCGAGCCGCACCCGGGTCGAGCCACCGGGCGCGACAGTCTTGTCGAACATCAGTCTGAGGCACGGGCACGTCGAGGTCACGACCCGAATCGAGATCGGCCCACCCGAGACGTTCCGCACTTCGCGCTCGTGCTCGGCCGCACCGTCCACGGGTCGCGCGCCCGCCGCGCCGAGTTCCTCGCCCGTGACGTCGATGATCGAGGATGACGCCACGCCCGTCCCCACCCCCGCCGGCGGGTCGCTTGCTGCGCGGGCCAGGACAGCATCGGCCCCAATGCTCGCGGTGATCAGCAGGGCCTCACGACCCCCACCGCCAGCCCATCCGGCGCCCATCGCCAGCAGCGCCGCGAGCACGAAGTGCCTCATGGCTTGGCCTCCACGCCGGGCTTCAAGCCCTTCGCCCCATCCAGCTTCTCGCGCTTCCCACCGGGCGGGAGCCGCCCGTCCGGATACGGGTGCGCGACGGGCGCCTCAAGAAACGCCGAGAGGTACTTCCCCGCCTCAGGCCACTCCAGCCGCGTCGGCCCGACGGCGCCGTTTACGCCGAGGACCGCGATCGTCGCCTCCTGCCGCGGCCCGGCGGGCCTGATGGGAATCTCCCGACCCAGCACGCGATCGCGCAGGGCTTCCCACTCCGCGTACCGCCCGTGCTCCGGCCACTGGCTCTCCACCGGCAGCCCCGCCGCGGTGCGCTCCTCTCGAAGGAGCGATTGCTGCCCGGCGCTGAGGTCCGGCTCCCACATCTGGTAGGTCATCCGCCCAGGGACGCGCGCCCCGCCCGCCTCATGCCATCCATCCATCTGCCAATCGGTGACGACCGTCCGCCAGATGGGCGTGATGGTCCGATGTCGAAGCACATCCCCCGTCCGAGCATCGACCTCGACGATGTGCTCGTACCGGGAACTCCACATCGGACCGCCGCCGACCAGCACGACGCGCTCGCCGTCCTCCTCGCCCACGCGCAGGTCCGCGCACTTCGCCAGATGCTCGCTGCGTGCTTCAAGCCGCGATGTGCAGAGCGATCGCCCCAGCCCCGTCCACAGACCCGGCAAGCCCGCAAATAAGAACGCGTCGGGGTCGTACGGCCGAATGAGGATCCACGGGTCGCCGCTCGTCTGCGATATCGTGAATCCCTCCCGCAGGACCAGTTTGCACTCGGTCGCCAGCGTCCTCGGCTGCCCGCCCGGCTTCTCGGGCTTCATGATGGGGCGATTCACGTGTTCGAACGAGAGTCCCCCAGTGTCATCTGCGCACGCAGAGAGGGACAGAATGTCGTGCCACCCGTACTTGGGATGATCGCTCCGCACCTCATCTTTCCACTGCTCGGCCCGCGCACTCTCTTCATGGATGGCCAGGATCGCGTTCCACGCACGCGCCCGCGCACCCTCATCCGGATCAGCCGGCCGTTGACCGCCTGCAGCCACAACAAGCGCGAGCAGCGTCGCGGAGATCAAGGCAGGCACTCCTGAACGATGCACGGCTCACCTATGTTCGTGAAGGGTGAACTGGTCTTGCAGTAGCAGCCATTCGGCGTCGTCGGCACACCCGTCGATTGATTGCCCGAGCATCCAGACTCGTGCTTCCGGATGCCCCCGCAATGCATGAATCTCCCCACCGTCGGATCGTTGACGCACGTGTTGCCCGGGCTCGCCATGCAGAACCTCCCGGAACTGTGGCCGCCCCAGCAGGTGTAGCAGTCGCCCGTACACTCCGTCGCCTCCGTCGTGCGATGCCCGGTCACCGAGCACCCCAGGTGGTTCCCGTCCTCGTCTGCAAGCACGAGCCTCTCCGGGCATCCCGTCGTGCGGTACACGCACTTGTACCCAGCGAACGATGCGGCCGGGCTGCTCGAACCGACGAACGGCCCGTCATCCCCAACTGCCGACGCCGCTCCGGCAACCCCGCCGGCCATCACCGCGCCAAACATGATGAGCCCTGCCCAGGTCGATGCTTGAACGCCTCGCATGTGCGGACTCCCGTCGGTCCCATGAGCGCCATGGGATCACGATATACAAGAACATACCGCGTGTTTTTTTTTTGCAAGCCTCGGTTCCGTGGTTGTGCACAGAACCCGCCTCGTAGGCTGGATGCGATCATCAAACTTTATGATCGGCAGGGACGTTTCTTTGCCACAACATGAAACACATGCCAGCGCCTCGGGCGGCCGAAGGCATCGAACCCGGCACGCTCAACTTCATCGAGCCACTCGACCTCGAACCCCACGAGCAGGGACTCCACCTCCGCCCGCGTATGGAACGTCCTCGGCAGGCCGTCCGGCTCGCTCCGCCACTGGTCGTTGACCCCGAAGAACTGGCCCGCGAACCGGCCCCCGGGCTTGATGCTCCCCGCCACCCGAGCCCACACCTCCCCGAACCGCTCCGCCGGCACGTGCGGCAAGGCGAAACTCGCGTTCACCAGATCGAACATCCCCGGCGGCAAGGGCATCTCCTCGAACGTCTCCACCCCGGTCCTGAACAGGTGCGCCGTCTCCGCCGGCACCCGCGCCCGCAAGCGCTCGATCCCCGCCGCGCTCCCGTCCACCGCCAGCACGCACCATCGCCGACGCAGCATCTCCAGCGTGTCCCGCCCCTCGCCGCACCCCAGGTCCAGCGCGACCCCAACCGCATCCGGATGGCACGGGCACGCCTCCCGCGTTGCCGACCGCCCCCCGGCCCCCTCCGCGTGCCCCCACTCCGCGTCGAACAGGTCCAGCGCCCGCACCAGCGTCTCCCGCGGCGGCTGCCCCTCCACGGCGCGAAAAAACGCCGGCCAATAGTCCGCGCTCGTTACAGGTGGTATGTCCTCCTCCCGCCACCGCTTGGGTACGCCCGGCCGCGCATCGCCGCGAGGGCCGGCGCCACCGCGAGCGGGCCCCTCGCCCCGATCCCCGCCTGATTCGGCGCTGCGGTTCATCCGCCGCAGCATACGCTCGGTCCGATGTACCCAAGCCTTCGGGAGTTCGTCGCCGCTCTCGATGCCGCGGGCGAACTCCGCCGCGTGCGCGAGCGCGTCAGCCCGATCCTCGAGGTCGCCGCCGCGGCGGACCGCGCCAGCAAGTCCCCCGCGCCCTCGCTCCCCAGTGCGTCGGCCCGCGCCACCGATCCCCGCTTCCATCACCTGGGCGGGCCCGCGCTCCTCTTTGACAACGTCGAGGGCTCGGACGTTCCCGTTCTCATCAACGCCTTCGGCTCCTACCGGCGCATGGAAATGGCCCTCGGCTGCACGCAGGGCGGCTTCCAGGCCATCGCCGACCGACTTGCCGCCCTCGTCAAGCCCGAGCCCCCTCGCTCCATCCGCGAGGCCCTCGCCAAACTGCGCCAACTCGCCCCGCTACTCCGCATCCCCCCCAAGCGCCGCAGCCGCCCCGGCCTCTGTCAGCAGGTCGTTCTCACCGGCGACGAGATCGACCTCCGCCGATGGCCCATCATCCGCTGCTGGCCCCACGATGGCGACCTCGCCGCGCTGGGATACCCCGCGGACACCAACGTTGGCATCCCGGGCATCGAGTCCGGCCCCGACTGGGACGCCCGCTACCGAGGCCGCTACATCACCCTCGCCGGCATTCACACCATCCACGCCGACGACGTGGGCGACCCCCGCCCGCGCTCCCACAACATCGGCATGTACCGCGTCCAACTCCTCGGCCCGCGCCGCCTCGCCATGCACTGGCACCTCCACCACGACGGCGCCCGCCACTGGCGCTCGTGGAAGGCGAGGGGGCAGCGAATGCCCGTCGCGATCGTCCTGGGTGGCGAGTCCGTGCTTCCCTACGCCGCCACCGCACCGCTCCCGCCCGGCATGAGCGAACTCCTCTTCGCCGGCTTCCTCAACGGCCGCGCGGGCGGGATCGAACTCTGCCCCTGCAAGACCGTCCCCCTCCACGTCCCCGCCAACGCGGAGATCGTCATCGAGGGGTTCGTCTCCCACGAGGCCGACCTCATCGGCTGGGACCCGCGAGACCCCGCCGCCGGCCCTCTCGGCCCGGGTGCCGTCTTCGAGGGCCCCTTCGGCGACCACACCGGCTTCTACTCCCTTCCCGACCGCTACCCCGTCCTCGACGTCACCGCCATCACCCACCGCCGCGAGCCCATCTATCCCACCACCGTCGTCGGCCTCCCCCCGCAGGAAGACTACTTCCTCGGAAAGGCGACGGAGCGGCTCTTCCTCCCGCTGCTCAAGGTCCTCATCCCCGACATCGAAGATTACGACCTGCCTATGTTCGGGGCGTTTCATAACTGCGCGGCCGTCCAGATCAAGAAGCACTACCCCATGCACGCCCGCCGCGTGATGCACGCCATCTGGGGCGCGGGGCAGATCGCCTGGACCAAGGCCGTCATCGCCGTCGATGAGGATGTGAACGTCCACGACACGGCCGCGGTCCTCCGTGCCGTGGGCGAGCACTGCCTTCCCGCGCGCGACTGCGAACTCGTCCGCGGTCCCCTCGACATCCTCGACCACGCCGCCCCGTTCCTCGGCGCCGGCGGCAAGATCGGCCTCGACGCTACCCGCAAGTCCCACCCTGCTGAGACGCACCGCGCCCTCGCGCCCCTCGCCGCCGAGGCCTGCGCCGCCGGGCCGATCGGCCCCGTCCTCGGCACCGTCGCGCGCGACGCCGAGGCACGCCTCCGCCTCCTCCCAAACGTCCTCGACGCCAGCATCCCCGACGACCTCGGCGGGTGGTGGCTCCTCCTCAAACTCGACAAACGCGCCCCCGGCGACGGCGCAGCCATGATCAAGACCCTCGGCGGTCTCACCGACACCATCCCCCTCCCCCGCTGGATCGTCCTCGTCGGTCCCGACGCCACGCTCGATCCGTTCGACGACGCACTCTTCCATTGGCTCGCCCACGCCGCCCCGGACCGCGACCGCTTCCTCTCCGTCTGCGGCAGGCGCATCGCCTTCGACGCCACGCCCAAACTCCCGGGCGACGAACGCGAAGGCCTTCCAGTCCGCCCCTGGCCGCCGGTGCTCCGCATGGCGCCGGACGCCCAAGCCCGCGCACGAGGGTTCCTTCCGTAAGGGACTCCGCCTCGGGTCGGATTCCCCCGATCGCTCTATCATCCGGGCATGGACTATGCCAAGATCATCACGATCGAGCCCGACAAGCGGGGCGGCAAGCCGTGCATCCGAGGGCTCCGAATCACGGTTTACGATGTGCTGGATTACCTTGCTTCAGGCATGTCCGTGCAGGAGGTCCTCGCGGACTTCCCCGACCTGACCGCCGACGACATCCGCGCGTGCCTCGCGTTCGCAGCCGACCGTGAACGCCGCGTCATGAGCCGATCCGCGTGAAGTTGCTCTTCGACGAGAACCTCTCGCCCCGCCTGGTCGTTCTCCTCGCCGACCTCTTCCCGGGCAGCGAGCACGTCCGCGACATCGTGATCCCTCCTTCTATTGCCACGCACGCGAGCGGACCCTCAGCGAGCGACTCGGCCATCTGGGCCTACGCCCGATCGCGCGGCCTCTCCATCATCTCCAAGGACGCCGACTTCAGGCACCGGAGCCTCGTGCTCGGCGCTCCGCCAAAGGTCATTGCGCTCCTGGTTGGAAACTGCTCGACGGCCACCCTGGCGAGCATCATCCGCGCCTCCGCTGATCTCATCGCGCGATTCGACGCTGATCCGGCAGCTACCTTCATGGAACTTCCCTGATCCGAGACGGCGCGGTCCCTTCCAGCCTTCCCCGGCATCTCCCCGACCCAGTCCCGTTCAATCGTCGTACAGCCGATACGTGGTCAACGTTCGCGTCCTCCCCCTGTCCATGCCCGCTCCCACGCCCGCATCTCGCCGCAAGCCGCCCCTCCGCTGCGCCGCCATCTGGCTCGGCGCCTGGGTCGCGTTGACGGCGACCGGCGCCGTCCTCCACTGGGGCACATGGATCGCCCCCGCCGAAGACCCCCCCGTCGCCACCTTCCTCGGCGCGGGGGTCTTCAAGCACCTGGGCAACCTCTCCACCGTCCCCGCCACGCCCGGCTGGATCCTCGTCACCCGCGGCGGCGGCCTTCTGGGCTACGACCTCTGGGACACAGGACACGCCATCACCGGCGCCATCCTCGCCCATGGCATCGCCTGGGCATTCTGGCTCGCCCTCGCCGCCTGGCTACTCCGTGTTCGTGCGCTCATCGTCTCCAGTCCCGCCCCCTCCCGACCCGACCCAGCCCGTCCCGCCGCGTCCACCGCAAGCCCGCCCGCCAACCCCGCCCGCCGACGCTTCCTTACCGATTCCGCGCTCTCCGCCGCCGCCCTCGGCTCATCCGCTACCACCGCTTACGCCACGCTGGCAGAGCCCTGGGACCTCCGCGTCGCCCGCTACGCCGTCTCCATCCGAGACCTGCCCCCCGCGCTCCGCGGCCTGCGCGTCGTGTTCATCGCCGACACGCACCACGGCCCGCGCGTCCCCGCCGACTTCGTCCGCCGCGCCTTCCGCAACGCTCTCGACCTCAAGCCCGATGTCCTCGCCCTCGGCGGCGACTACGTCCACAACGGGCTCTATCAAGTTGCCCCCGCCGCCGCACTCATCAGCGAGTTCACCAAAACCGCCCCCTGCCCCGTCGTCGGCGTCCTCGGCAACCACGACTGGTACGCCTCCGGGCCCGCCATGAGCCGCGAACTCACCGCCGCCGGCGTCCGCATGCTCGACAACCGCTTCGTCTACCTTGATGCCGCCTCGCGAACTCTCCGCGACGAACCCTCGCCGCCAGATGAGAGCGGGAGGGCCGCCTGCCTCTGCTTCGCCGGCCTGGGCGACTTCTACGAGGACAACACCGACCCCCACGCCGCGCTCATGCCCGTCCCGCGGAACGTTCCCCGCATCGTCCTCGCCCACAACCCCGACTCCAGCGAGCACGGCAACACCCTCGCGCCCGCCGCCGACGGCCGCCCTCACCGCATCGACCTCATGCTCTCGGGCCACACCCACGGCGGACAGGTCCGCCTCCCCTTCATCGGGCCCCCAATCGTCCCCAGCCGCCACGGCGCAAAGTACGCCCACGGCCTCAACCAGTCCCCGCTCTGCCCCGTCATCACCTCCGCCGGCGTCGGCCTCTCACTCGTCCCGATCCGCCTAGGCGTGCCCCCCGAAATCGTCGAGATCACGCTGACCTGACGAACGGCAACTCGCCCGCGAGCCGCCGCCACCTTCCGCATCCCCTCCCCCTCCCCAGCCGTATGGTCACCCGCGCGATCGGTGCCCTCTCCCCCCGGGCCCTCGCCCGCCCCCCGCGGCGGCTGTACCATTCACCCCCTCTCTCCCCTTCCCACGCCGGTTCGGCCCCCAACCTCTTCTGCCTACCACCCCTCGCTCCCAACCCGCCTGTCCCCTTAGCCTCCATTTCCTGCTTTCCCGCCCCCAGCCCCTCGTGAGGTAACGCCCCATGTCCACCATGCAAATGGACCGCCTGCTTGACACCGTCGTCAAACTCGGCGCGTCCGACCTTCACCTCACCGTGGGCCGTCCCCCGACCATCCGCCTCCACGGCCACCTCCGGAACCTCCAGACCAAGGTCCTCGCCTCCGACGACATGGTCGCCCTCATGAAGGCGATCACCCCCGAGCAGCGCCAGCAGGAACTGCAGGAACGCGGCGGGTGCGACTTCGGCTTCTCCTACGGCGACCAGGCCCGCTTCCGCGTCTCCATCTTCAAGCAACGCGGCGACCTCGCCATCGTCTGCCGACTCATCCCCAGCAAACTCCTCACCTTCGAGCAGATCGGCCTCCCCGAAATCTGCAAGGAACTCATCCGCCGACCCCGCGGCTTGTTCCTCGTCACCGGCCCCACCGGCTCAGGGAAAACCACGTCCCTGGCGACCATGCTGGACTTCATCAACCAGAACATGGATCGCCACCTGGTGACCATGGAAGACCCGATCGAGTACTACCACTACCACAAGAAGTCGATCGTCAACCAGCGTGAAGTCGGCACCGACGTGCCCAGTTTCGCCGAGGCCCTCCGCCGCGTGCTCCGGTCCGACCCCGACTGCATCCTCGTCGGCGAAATGCGCGATCTCGAGACGATCGAGGCCGCCATCCGCGCTGCCGAGACCGGCCACTTGGTCTTCGCCACCCTCCACACCACCGGAGCCGCCAAGACCATCGACCGCGTGGTGGACGCCTTCCCCGTCAGCCAGCAGAACCAGATCCGCGTCCAGTTGTCCACGGCCCTCATCTGCGTCCTCAGCCAGGCTTTGCTCCCCCGGATTGATAACCCGGGCCTGATCGCCGCCTACGAGTTCTTGGTGGTAACCCCCGCTATCGCGAACCTCATTCGTGAGGGAAAAACCTACCGTATCGATTCGAGCATCCAGACCGGCAAGAAGTTCGGCATGCAGTTGCTCGACGATCACCTGTGGCAGCACTACATGGGTGGGAAGATCTCCGCAGAGGAGATGATCGACCGGAGCAAGGAGCCGGGCAACCTGCGAGACAAGGTGCACCGTCTCGGCCGGACGATCGGTCGTGCCGACCTCGATAACGAGGACGTGGACACCGGCCGAGGCTGATCGACGCCTGCGATTTCGATTCCAATATCTTGATGTCGCATCAAAAATCGCGGTTTTCCGGCGTGTTCCGCCGGAACCGATCGGTTAGACTATGCGATTGGAAGAAGGGCTGTTTGGAGGCGCTGCGCGATGCCGTTGTCCCCTGCTGATCTTCAGGATACGAAGGGCCGAAAACTCGGCCGGATCCTCACCAAACTCGGCGCGACCACGCGCGAGCGGGTGCACGAGGCGCTGGCGATCCAGAAGACCCGCAAGGTGCGGATCGGGCAGTTGCTGATGGAGTTGGGATACTGCCAGGCCAAGGACATCGACGAGGCGCTGGCAGCCCAGGCGGGTCTGGGGTACATGGACCTGTCGAAGTTTGATATCCCTGCCGAGGCGAAGGACTCAATCCCGGCCGAGTCGGTCCAGGCGTACCAGGTGGTCCCGGTCTCGTACAGCCCGGCAGGCAAGAAACTCAAGATCGCGATGAAGAGCCCGGACAACTTCCGGGCGGTCGATGACCTTCGGCTGCTCATGGGGTTTAACGTGGAGGCGGTGGTGGGGGACGGGGCGTCGATCGACGCCCTGATCAAGAAGCACTACTCCAAGACCGAGTCGGTCACCGACGTGGTGACGGACCTGGCCAAGGACGACAAACTCAAGGCGCTGGCCGGGGCGGGGCAGAGCAAGGGCGGGGCGTCGATCGACCTTGACGCGGTGATGGATGCCGCGAGCGACAACAAGGTGATCAAACTGCTGAACCTGGTCCTGCTGCAGGCGATCCGGGACAAGGCCAGCGACATCCACTTCGAGCCGTTCGAGGACGAGTTCAAGATGCGGTACCGCATCGACGGCGTCCTCTACGAGATGGTGCCGCCGCCCAAGGAACTGGGGCCGGCCATTACCAGCCGCGTGAAGGTCATGGCGAAACTGGACATCGCCGAGCGGCGGCTCCCGCAGGACGGTCGCATCGAGTTGACGGTGGGGGGCGCCCCGGTGGACCTGCGCGTGAGCGTGCTCCCGACGATGTACGGCGAGAGCGTGGTGATGCGCGTCCTCGACCGCAGCAACGTGAAACTCGCGATCGACCGCATCGGGATGCGCGAGGACGACCTCGAGACCTTCAAGCGGCTCATCAACAAGCCCAACGGCATCGTCATCGTGACGGGCCCGACCGGCAGCGGCAAGACCACCACGCTCTACGCGGCCCTCCAGGCCCTCAACGACATCGAGACGAAGATCCTGACGGCGGAGGACCCCGTCGAGTACGACATCGACGGGCTCTGCCAGTGCCAGGTGAACGTGGAGGCGGAGACGACCTTCGCCAAACTCCTGCGCAGTTTCCTCCGTCAGGACCCTGACGTCATCCTGGTGGGCGAGATTCGCGACCTGGAGACGGCCGAGATCGCCGTGCAGGCGAGCCTCACGGGCCACCTGGTGCTCACGACCCTCCACACCAACGACGCGCCGAGCAGCATCATCCGTCTGGTGGACCTGGGGGTCGAGCCGTTCCTCCTGACGGCGACCATGGAAGGGATCGTCGCCCAGCGGCTGACGCGGACGATCTGCCCCAAGTGCAAGGAGCCCTTCGAGCCCAACGACGAGCAGTTGATGGAGTTGTCGCTGAGCCCGGAGCAGGTTGCCGGGAAGAAGTTCTTCCACGGGAAGGGGTGCGACAACTGCTTCGGCTCGGGGTACCGCGGGCGCATGGCGATCTTCGAGATCATGGGGATGAACGACTCGCTGCGGGACATGGTGATGCACAAGGCGAGCACGAACATCCTGCGGGCCGAGGCGCGGAAGGCGGGGATGCGCACGCTCCGCGAGTGCGGCTTGCTGGCGATCTACGAGGGGCAGACGACCATCGACGAGGTGGTGCGCGAGACGCTCGCCGAGGAGGGTTGAGCGTCGGCGGATCGGGCGGGGGCGGGTGGAACGGCGGTGGGGTGGGTGCGGGCCTCAGGGGTGGGTGCCCGCGGCGGTTTGGGGAGGGTGGCGGGGGGCTGGGGTGGGACGCGGAGTGGTCGAGGGGATTCGGGGCGGTCTGATTCGGTCCGGGGTTCGGGGCAGACGGGAGCACACGCATGCCAACGTTCACATACGAGGCGCTGAATCCTGCGGGCAAGTCCCAGAAGGGGACGATCGAGGCCAACTCCGACCAGGAGGCGATCCAGAAGATCAAGCAGCAGCAGTTGTTCCCCACGTCGGTGCGGGAGCAGAAGGGCGTCGCCAAGAAGGAGGCGGCGGCCGCCACGAAGAAGAAGAAGAAGTCGGGCGGCGGGCTCTCCATCGGCGGGGTGTCGGCCAAGCAACTGACGACCTTCACCCGGCAACTCTCGACCCTTCAGGACGCGGGCCTGCCGCTGCTCCGGTCGCTCCAGATCCTCGAGGAGCAGTTGCGGCCCAGCAAACTCAAGAGCGTGCTCCAGCAGGTCTCCGAGGACGTCGAGGGCGGGTCGAGCCTGTCGGAGGCGATGGCCAAGCACCCCAGCGCGTTCAACCGCCTCTACACCAAGATGGTCAACGCCGGGGAGATCGGCGGCGTGCTGGACATCATCCTGCAGCGCCTCGCGGAGTTCATGGAGAAGGCGCAGCGGCTGAAGCGCAAGGTGATCGGCGCGATGGTGTATCCCGTCGTCGTCGTGCTGGTGGCGGTGGGCATCGTGGTGTTCATCATGGTGTTCATCATCCCGAAGTTCAAGGAGATCTTCACGGAGTTCGGCGTGGCGATGCCGCTGCTGACGACGGTGCTGATCGACATGTCGGGCTGGATGGCGGGGAAGAACCCGGGGCAGTCGATCCCCGGGGCGATCTGGATCGTGCTCTTCCCGATCGTGCTGTTCGTCACGGTGAAACTGGCGCGGAAGGGCCGGCCCGGGCGGGCGGTCACCGACACGCTGGTGATGTGGATCCCGGTCATCGGCGGCCTGCTCAAGAAGACGACGATCGCGAAGTTCACGCGGACGCTGGGGACGCTGATCAACGCGGGCGTGCCGATCCTCGAGGCGATCGCGATCACGCGGGACACGTGCGGGAACTACGTGTTCGAGAAGGCGCTCAACAAGGTTCACGACAGCATCCGGGAGGGCGAGACGTTCGCGGTGCCGCTGCGCGAGAGCAAGGTGTGCGACGCGATCGTGGTGAACATGATCGACGTGGGCGAGGAGACGGGCGACCTGGACGCGATGCTCCTGAAGATCGCCGACAACTACGACGAAGAGGTCGATGTCGCGGTGCAGTCGCTGGTGAAACTGATCGAGCCGCTGTTGGTGCTCTTCCTGGGCGGTGCCGTCGGGACGATCGTCGTCGCGATGTTCATGCCCCTGGTGGCGATCATCGACAAGTTGCAGAGCGGCGGTCTGTGACCCGGGCCGGTGGGGGGAGTGGGGGCGTGGTCGGTCTTCGAGGAGGTCGCGTATGGCAGACTCGCATAGACATCCGGTGGTGAGGCGGGGACGCCGGGCGCGGGCGGGCTACACGCTCGTCGAACTGGTGTTCACGATGACCCTCATCGTGGTGCTCATGGCCCTCACGCTGGTGACCGTGGGCAGCATGATGAAGCAGGCCCGCCTGGCGACGGAGCGGCAGTACCTCGGCGCGCTCAAACTGGGCGTGGAGCAGTTCAAGCAGTCCTTCGGGTTCTACCCGCCGCTCGTGACGGCGGTGGTCGGCGACCGGGCGTTGCTCCAGGGCGCGGGCGCAGACCCGTCGGGGGTCTCGCAGTATTTGCGGGACGAGAACAACCCCCGCGCGAGCGTGTACTCCCTGCCGGTCTACTTGATGGGCGCGGCGGGTCGGTTCGTGGACGGCTACGACGGTGCGGGCCAGGGTCGGCCCAAGCCCGACGGCACCTGGGACACGGGCGCGCCGCGCACCGAGCCCTTCATCGACCCCTCCCGCGACCGCGAGCGGCTCCAGCCCGCCGGCCAGTTCTCGCAACTGGTCGATCGCTGGGGCAGCCCCATCTACTACTTCCGCTGGGAGCCCACGATGCACCCCAAGTTCATCGAGGGCGGCGGGCTGAACCCGCAGTTCGGCGAGGTGAAGTCCGCGAACATTCCGTACGCCCTCTACAACGCGGCGGAGGACCGGTGGGCGGACAAGGCCAACTCTGCCGCTGGGCTGCGGGCCGCGGCGTTCGCGATCGTGTCGCCCGGTCCCGACGGGCGGATCAGTTTCGAACGCTCCACCGAGCCAGGGTGGTACGTGAATGACGACAACCTCATGGAGACGGGCCGATGAACACCGCTCGCCTTCATGCTCAGGCCGCGCCGGCGCGTCGGTTCGCCCGCGCCGCGTGGGCCATCCGAGCACGCCGCCGAAGCCTCGCGGCGTTCACGCTGCTGGAGATGCTGGTGGTCGTCGCGGTCATGATCCTCGTGGCGATCATCACGATCCCGGCGTTCACGGCGATGATCGCGTCGAGCGAGCGCGTCCGTGCCGAGGAGAACCTGAAGCGCGGCATGACGATGGGGCACTCGCTGGCGCTGCGGTCGGGCATCGGGCGCGACGTGGCGATGGTCTTCTTCTACGAGCCGCCCGGGCCGCTCACCATTGTCGCGTGCCAGAAGGTCGGCGAACTCGACAGCCTGGGGCTCGGGGCGCTCTTCGGGCAGGGCAACCGCGACGTGTTCGTCCCCATGGGCGGCGTCGAGCCGATCACCATGCCCCCCAACTGGGTCGTCCGGGGGTACGCGCTGCCCGGGATGATCGACGGGGAGTGGTACGAGCCGGCCACCGACGGGGGCAACAGCCGGTATCCCTTCGCCGAGGCGGCGTGGGTCTTCCCGGAGACGGGGTTCTACGACCCGAACCTGAGCAACGCGGGGCGGGACGGGTTCAACCGTCAGACATTCATGGTGCGGTTCGAGGCGGGCACGGGCCGGATGACGATGTCGGAGACGCGGGCGGCGCTGATCGTGTCGCCGCGACCCTCTTCGGAGAACCGGGGCTTCGGCAACGACCTGCGTGCCGACATTGCGCCCGACCTTGAGAAGTGGGTGCACCGAGTGCTGGCGACGACGGACTTTGATGGCGATCCGCGGTTCACGGCGGCGGACCTGGCCGGGCGGTACGCGCTCCTGGGCGATGGGTGCGGGGACACGGTGCTGGCCAAGGCGGTCTCGCAGATCGCGCTGCACGACGAGCGGGCCCTGGCGGCGGACCTGGGCGAGAACGTCGACCGCCAGACGCGCTGCCTGTACCGCATGGTGAACTGGGACCCCTCGACGCCCGCGACCGACCCGCACCGCCCGCAGTACCCGGCGTTCATCCAGGGCAACAGCGTGACGGCGGAGCGGATCAGCCGGTGGATCGAGGGCGACACCAACGGCAACCGCGTGCCCTTCGACGGGACCGACCAGCCCAAGGCGCAGGTCTTCACGGTGGACCGCTTCTCCGGGCAGGCGCGGCCGATCGCGCTCCAGCCCTCTTCGGTGGGGATCAACCCATGACCACGGGCGACAGGAACCAACGCGTGGCGAGGGGCTTCACGCTCATCGAGGTGCTCATGGCCGTGCTCGTCCTGGGCATCGGCCTGCTGGGGCTCGCCTCGGTGCTGCCCGCGGTGCTCCGCCAGCAGCGGGCGGCGGCGGACACGACCTACGGCGAGTTGGCGGGGCAGTCGGCGGGTGCGTTCTTCGCGGGCAACCCCACGCTCGCGGCGTACATCGGCACGGGCAACCAGGCACAGGTGATCCCGATCGCCCTCGACGACACGTTCTGGACGTTGTGGGCAAGGCCGGAGATTGATCCGGCGACGGGCCAGGCGTGGAAGCCGGCGCCGACGCCGGGCATTCCGAACCCTCCGCCCCTGTCTGTGAATGTGACGGGGCTGCGGATCCCGACCACTGCGCAGTGGATGGCCGTGCCGCTGGACGCGACGGATCGCGGATGGTCGCAACTGGGCGTAGAGATCCGCCTGGGGAACAGCGTCGGCAACGACCGGGTGCAGCGACCGGTGTTCATCCCCCTTGGCGATCGCGTCTACCCGACGGATTCGTCGGGCGCGCGAAACCCACAGTTCGTGTGGGACCTGGCGGTGCGGCGCAAGGTGCCCGCGCGGCAGGGCGCGCCGAACCCGCCGCGCGATATCGCCGACATGCCCCCGGGCTACGAGAAGGTGCAGGTCGCGGTGTTCGTGCGCCGGCTCGACCCGCGGATCCGGATCCCCCGCGAGCAGACGCTCTACTCGGCGCTTCTCGATCGCGGGCTGGCGCTCCCGGATCGGCGCTGGCCGGTCTCCGAGGACAGCCAGGGCGAGCCGGCCCTCGACGGGCGAACCGGCGAAGGCTTCGCGTATTCGCTGCCCAAGACCACCGTGGCGGCGTTCCGCCCGGTCGAGGACCCGTTCACCGGTCAGCAGCGGCGGGACGTGATCCAGATCATCCCGTCGGCGGAGTTGGCGTTCGAGCACGTCAGCCGGCCCGGGCAGATCATCGTGGACAATCTCGGGAACGTCTACAACGTGATCGGACCCGCCGACGACGCGTTCGGGGTGGGCCTGGGCGTTCGTGTGAGCCCGGCGGTGCCGTCGGGGGTGGTGTCGACCGGCTCGGGCCCCGGTGGCGGGGGCGGGCAGGGGACGACACAGGCGCCGGCGGAGATCCGCCAGATCCTGTACACGCCGCAGAATCCGGTCGCCGTGAAGGTCTTCGAGGTGAACCCATGAGCCGGAGCGCGCAAGAGATGACGAGCGTGGCGGGCACGGCCGAGCGCGTGGGCGGGCCGGGGGTGCCTGCGCGAGTCGCCGGCGGCTTCACGCTTGTGGAGTTGCTGGTTGCCGCGTTGGCGGTGGCGATCATCACCGTGGGCGTCGCGTCGGTTTTTCGCGTGACGGGCGAGACGGTGGCGTCGGGCAAGCGGCTGTCGTCGGTGACGCAGTACGCCGCGGCGATCGAGCGGCAGATGCGGGCGGACTTCGCGTCGATGTCCCGCGACGGGTTCCTGATGATCCGCAATAGCGGCGCCGACGCCGATGCCGATGGGCAGTACATCCCCGGGACCACGCTCCAGCCCGGCCCCGACGCGGTGCGCCTCCACGCGGGCGACCAGAACCCGCGCGGGCGGCGGACCGACGAGATCGTGTTCTTCGCCAAGGGCGAGTTCTCCACGCTCCGCGAGCCGCGGCACCCAGACCGGGTGGCGCGGGCCCGCGAGGCGCGCATCTATTACGGGCACGGCAACCGGCGCTCGATCCCCCAGGGCTTCGAGTTGCCCTTCATCGAACTCGACGACGCCAACACGCTGATCCCGGGCTCGTCCAACCCGGCCTTCGGGCTCGGAGTGGATTCGCCGCTGAACCCCGACCGCTTCGCGTCGGAGTGGCTGCTCCTTCGGCACGTCACGCTTTTGACCGCGCCGTCGAACGTGGAGCAGAACACGCTGCTGGTGACGGGCGCGGTGTCGCCCTCGCTGGCGGCGCTGATCCCCGAGCGGCTGCGCGACAGCGACTACCAGGTGGCGCTCCAGCCCGCCTCGCCGCACATCTTCAGGCGGCTCAGCGCGCTGGTGCCGATCCCGACGCTGAACCAGGCCGCGCGACCGGCGTTCGGGGCGGGCGGCGCCATCGAGACGCCGCACTTCTCCAGCGGCGTGGTGGACATCGCGACCACGTCGCTCTCGGAGATCCGCACGATCGTGCACAGCGCGCCCGACCCGCTGACGCTCGGGGCGATCAACGTGCCCAACGACAGCACGTTCGAGCGGGAGTTGGCCAAGCGGTTCGTGCCCTTCGTCGCGGGCCGCCCGGCGGAGACGCAGAACCTCAACACCCTGAGCCCGACGAGCCGGATGCAGGCGTGGATGATGCAGGCGCTGCCCGCCGATTCCGACGGCATCGGCGCCAACCGCCAGCCCGATCCGGTGCTCCGGCGGCGCATGCGGGCCGAGCCCACGCCGCCGAACTACCTGGGCCTCCCCGCGCCGGACATCCAGCAGGATTACGACCGCGCCGACCAGTTGATGCTCAGCGCCTCGGTCTTTGTCCCGCGGTGCACCGAGTTCATCGTCGAGTGGACCTTCGGCGAGGTCGAGTCCATCGACCAGCAGACCCTCGGCCGCACCGTGTGGTACGGGCAGGAGCGCGTGATCGACGCGGCCCAGGACGGATCGCCACCGCCCGCGCCCGGGCAGGCGCCGACCGGCGGGAACTTCGTGAACTATACGATCAGGCCCTTCACCGGTGCCGATGCGCCCGTCGCGAACCTCGCGGCCAACCACCCTTACTTCACGCAGAAGCAGCAGACCGTGACTCGCCGCGACGGCAGCACCTTCACCCGGCCTATTGCGCGGAACCTGATCACGCCCGACCCGGCCTTCGACCGCGGCCGGCGCTACGACCCGCGCACCCCGACAGGCATCCTCGAACCGGTCTACTCCTGCTTCGGGTACGTGGACCCGACCTACATCCCGGCAACGCCGGCACCGTTCGGCGGGCCGTTGCCCGTGCTGCAGGACGGTCAGCCCGTCCCGCGCGGGTGGGTGCTTACCACCGACGTGAACGGCAACGGCCGCTTCGACCGCGGCGCCGGCGACGTCGCCAAGCCCGCGCTGCTGGTGGACGTGAACAAGAACGGCAGTTACGACGCCGTCGATGGCGACGTGCTCCTCGAGCCCGAGACGGCCCCCTGGCCCTGGCCCACGATGATCCGCGTGACCATGTCCGTGGCGGACCCCAACGACCCCTCGCAGGAGTTCACGTTCCAGTTCATCCTTCCGGTGGCCAAGGCGCCCAAGGGCTCGGCGTTCTAGGGGCCTCAGGGCGGGGACGGTGCCGGGCGGGGCGTCGATCGGGACCTGAGCCGGGTGCGCTGCAGGACTTCCGTGGCGAGGTGTTTGCGGGCGGCGGGGGTGGGGGTGGGGGTTGGTCGGACGCGGCATGAGCCGCAGGAGCGGTCAGATGATGTCCAAGATGGCGAAACTGAAGAGGCTGGTCGGCGCCGCTCGCGGGCGCGGATCGGTGCTGGTCATCGTGGTGGGCGTGCTGGCGCTGATGACGATCCTGGTCGCGATCTACGCGACGATCGGGCAGACCGATCGCCGGTCGAGCACGGCCCTGAAGAAGCAGGGGGAGTTGAACGACCAGATCAGCGACGTCACGGAGTACATCGCCAAGTTCGTGGGTGATTCGGTGTTCACAGCGGTGCGGCGTCCCGGCTCGGGCGACCCAACGATCGGGCGCGACCCCAACACAGACCGGTTCGACCGAGTGATGGTGGACAAGCCGTCGATCAGCCCGTTCCTGAAGACGCTCTCCGCGGACCCCGCGCTGCGTTACCGACCCGGCTACGTGAGTGCGGACAATGTGCCGCAGAGCGAGGTCATGCCGCCGGCGGGCCTTCCGCCGGGCAGCGTTCTGACGCCGTGGCTGGACCAGCAGAGCGTCGACCCGCGCGAGGCGACGTCGCCCTATTTGGCGTCGGGCGATCCGACGTGGATCCGGACGCGGGCGCCCAACGGCAAGTTGATCGACCCGCGGGATGCGCAGCGGCCCTGGCTTGACCTCCGCGACTGGGCGATGATCTCGAATATCGCGCCCGACGGGCGGTTCATCAACCTCGCGACGATCCGCAACAACTGGGGCGCGCTCCCGGGCATCGGCCCGGAGAACGCGCTGGGCGGGCCCGTTGGCACGGGCGGGCGGTGGCGGACGAGTTCAAACCTGACGCTGATGGACCGCGACGGGAATCCGACGCTGGACCTGGCGCTCCCGTCGTTCTGGCCCTTCAACCGCACCAACGTGCGCCTGACCGCGGGCACGGGCCAGGTGCCGTTCGACTTCTACCCGTACGACTTCACGGCCCGGCAGGTCTCGATGTTCCGCCCGGCGCGGGAGAACCGCCCCGGGACTGCGCGGCTCGGCGTGCTGCCCCGCCTGTACAGCGAGACCGACATCGATTCGATGGTGCCCGGTGACTGGGAGTACCTGGACAACCAGTACGCCGACGCCGACGGCGACGGGATCATCGACTCCCGCTGGTTTGAGTTCAAGGACGTCTCCGACCCCGGGCGTGACGGGCGGTTCAACACCGACGACGACCTGGTGCGCAGTTTCATCCGCGAGAGCCCGGACCTGCGGATCGTTGCCGCGGCCCGGATCATCGACCTTTCGGGCAAGGTGAACGTCAACACCGCGACGCAGTGGCGGACCGCGCCCGATGGGCAGATGGCCGCGGGCTCGCTGCCGGGCGACATCGACCTGGAGCGGCAGTTGCGGATGGCCGACACGTACAACCACTGGCCGCGCACGGGCTACGAGGGGTTCTCGCAGCCCTTGCTGCCGGCGGCCGCGGGGTTCCCGTCGAACTACCGCCAGGGGGCGAACTACGGCGGGACGTGGAACACGCCCGACGGGGTTGCGCGGCGCATCGCCGACGACGTGGGCGGGACGGCGTTCAGCGCGTTGATCGAGTCGAAGGTGAGCGGACTGCCGCCGCCGATCGGTCGCGCGTGGGTGCCCGGCGCGGGCGTGCGGGGCTTCTACCGCCCGCTCACGACGCCCGTGGGCTTGTGGCCGTTCGACGCGTTCCCGGGCCAGCAGACCACCGACTACTCCAAGTGGACCGCCTCGGACCGCGCGAAGTTGTACCGGCTGTTCGCGCGCGACCCCGGATCGTGGATGGTGAACACACAGGACCAGTACCGCCTGTACCCCGAGTTGGCCGAGATGCTGCCCCAGCCCGACGGGGGCATCGTGCCCTTTGCCGATCGGGAGGAGCGGCTGGCCGCGGGGAGTTACATCACGCCCGGTTTTTTCACGATTCAGGACGAGATCGAGTTGCGCACGTTCGAGGGCGTGAACGATCCCCGCTCGACCTCGCGGCTCGAAGCTACGGTCGCCGGCCGGTTCGCGGGCAACTCGCGCGACTTCCTGCACCTCTCGCCCCTGCGGGACAACCGCCCGCTGGAACTCGAGACCCTTGCGCGTGACCTGGTCGCCCCCAACCAGCCCCTCGGCACCATCGACGGGCAGATGGACCCGGACGCATTCCTGCAGGTGAGCGTAGACGCGCGACGCCGGCTCACCACCCTGAGCGGCGGTCGGCCCCTCGTGACCTACACCGACGCCACCGATTCGATCTCGCGTCTGCGCGAGAGCGAGGTGAAAGTTGACATCACCGAGGCCATGGCGGTGCTGTCATCGGACCCGACGCAAGCGGTGCGCCAGCAGTGGGTCTCGACGATCGCCCAGGCCGCGGCCGATGCGTTGCTGCCCTATTCGGGCATGGGCACGGGAGGGGTGGATCCGCAGTCGTCGGCGTGGTACGTCTTCGGGGCGAACTCCAACGGCTCGACCCCGCGGGCCGAGCACAAGTTGCACTACGGCGGCGGCCGCGCCAAAAACGCCTTCACCGGCAACAGCGCCGAACTGGCCCTCCGCCTGTCGGCCAACTGGGCGGCCAACCTCATCGCCGCCCGCCGGACGTACTCGACGTACCTGGAGCCGGCGAACCCGATCCATCCGGACGACCGCACGGAGGACCTGATCGACCCGCGCGACATCGGCCGCGTCGAGGTGAACACCAACCGGTACATCTATCCGCCCCGCAACCCCTTCTTCAACACGCAGGAGTACCAGAACTACGCGCTGCGCCCGCGCTGGCCGCGAGAGGCCGATCGGAGCAACCCGCCGCCCAATACCACCGCGCTCCGGCGGAACACCACCTTTACCAACGGGTTCGAGTTCGTCAAGCGCAGCGAGGGCGGCGTCCAGCCCACCCGCGCCGTGGTCGAGGCCGCTGACCAGCCTGTGATCCTCAGCACGCTCATCGACGAGGGCTTCCGTTACCGCATGGGCTTCCGCGCCCAGCAGGAGAACGCCCTGGGTGTCGTCGAGCGATTCGTCTCCTACCCGGGCTGGACAGTCGTCAAGCAGACCGGCGACCTCGCGCCGCGCGTCGCGGCCAAGGTGGACCTGGGCGCCTCGCGACTCGCGCCGCCGGCGGTGCAACTCAGCCCCAACACCAACCCCAACGCGGCTCCCCCGCGTGCCGTCCCCGACACGCTGCTCTCGCAGCGCGCCATGAACGTCTACGGCGTGACGCCCCAGCCGTTCATCACCCAGGCGTGGGGCATGATGCTCTACGTGGACACCCCCCCGGGCCGGCCCGATCCGGGCGACACGGAGTTCGAGCGACCGCCCAACCCCGGCAATCCCAACTCCGGCGCCGACGCGCGCGTCAGCATCCGCGGCCTGGTCCGGCCCAGCGGCACACGCGACTCAACGGGCGAGGTCGTCGCCCTCGATACGGGCTATCCCGACCACATCGTCGAGGCCTTCGCCTTCCAGTTGCACAACCCCTTTGACGTGCCGCTCTCGCTCTCGGCCATCCGCAACGGGCGCACGATCCCCGATCAGAACCGCCAGACGTTCAACGCCGTCACCGGGCTCGCCGGCGGCGCGTCCGACAAGTTGCCCGTCCCTAACGACAGCCAGGCGGAGGAGATCCGGCGGATCCAACTCGACGAGGTCCGGTACTACATCGAGTTCAGCGGGCGCTATTACGCGCTGGTCGGTACTGACGGCGATCACGTGGAGCGCCGGGCCATCACCCTCGAACCGGGCGAGACCCGCTGGTTCTATGTCACCGACAACAACTTCACCCGCATCTTCAACCGCGTGCTCAACAGCGAGCCGACCGCCCGCAGCCTGTCGCAGGGCGACCAGCCCAACCTGCTGATCGAGCGGTGGTTCCGCAACCAACTTTCCACGCTCGAGCCCCTCGGGATGTCCTTCGTCTCCACCGAGCCGTCGTACGCTCAGCGCACCGCCCTGCCGCGCATTCCCAACAGCCAGAACCCCGAGAACCTGGTGGATGGGCGCAATCTGCGCGACCTCAAGGCCCAGCCCACGTTCAAGAATCCCCCGACGCGCCTGCTGCGCATCAACCCGCGGTCCATGCAGCCTGTCGAGCCGCGCCCGCAGATCATCCCCTCCGCGGGCGAGGTCGAGGAGCGCCGCAAGTTCTTCGACTCCCGTCGCGCCGTCCGCCTGTGGCGCGTGCAGCGGGAGGTCTTCACCACCGACCACACGGCCGCCAACGAGGACACCTTCGAGAGCGAGGGCGACCGCTTTGCCGACGGGACCACCAGTTACCGCCGCGGCAACGTGCCGATCCCGAATCTCATGTCCAACGACGCGCTGGTGGACGTGCTCCGCGATCCCAACCCCTGGCGCCGAGCGATTCCCGACCCCACCCCCGACGATCGATTCGACGATCCGGAGACGACCTGGACGACGCCGACCCTGCACCGTCGGCTGCCTGACGTGGCGCTGGTCCGCCTGCCCAACACCAACGCCGCGGCGAACAACGGTGCGCAGGATGGCGTGGCCTTCATCAACTGGGGCACCATTCGCCGACCCTCCGACCCCAAACTCGCCCTTCCGCTCTACCGTGACCGGGCCTGCACGGACAACACTTCGCAGGATTGCGACCTGCTGCCGGAGGTTCCCGTCGGGGTCATCCCGGCGTACTGCATGGAGGTGAAGAGTTCGCTCCCGCACCGCGCGGGCATCGAGCCTGTCAGCACGGCGCTCTCGGCGCTGTCCATCCGCACGTCGCTGAACTGGGACGTGGTCAACGGCCGCCGCCGCCTCCGCGCAGACTACACCACCGATACCACCCTCGACGACACCAACACGCCGACCGCCAGGGGCCCGACGGGCACCGACATCACCGGCTCGAGCACCGCCGGGAACGAGAACTTCCCGCGGATCCAGGTCGCTCGGCCCGCGGGCGGGATCCTCACGGGCCTCGCCGCCCTCATGCGAAAGGGTCTGGGCGATGGCCGCCCGGGCGGCATCCCCGTCGTTCTCCATCAGTCGATCCAACTCGCCCCGCAACTGCAGGACATCCGCTCGGGTGATCGCTTCCAGGACACCGAACCCCGCTTCAACAACTCCGGAGGCGTCCCGGAGCGAGAGATCATCCGCGAGCGCCTCCAGTTCCTGCGGAACCGCTCGGGCATCCCGTTCTCCCAGCAGTACATCCAGTTCCCCATGAGCCTGCCCCGCGTCTACGACGGCTCAGGCAAGCCCCTCCCACCTGTGGAGATGCGGCCCGCCGACCTCCTCACCATCCCCGCCATCGCCCCGTACGAAACGCCGCTCGACCTGGACGGCAACCTCATCACCGACCCCGACCGACGATGGACCACCCTTTCCGAGGCCATCGCCCAGGCGCTCGACTATGACTTCCAGGGCGAACTCGACTGGCCCCTCTACAACGGCGTGCGGGCTATGCCCGCCGACTACCGCCTCGGCGCCACGCACGTCTCCGAGTCCTCCGACCCCAACCTGGGCAACACCGACGTCGGCGGCTGCCTCACTCACGGCTGCCTCCGCACGGACCGCTTTGTTCCCTATCTCGACCTCGTCGATGACACCGGCGCCAACACCGCCAACGGCGAGTTCGATGCGCCGCGCGACCGCTTCCGCGACGGCCGCCTGATCGGCGACCAGCGCATGGGCGCGGGCGTCCCCCTCGCGCTCGGCCTCATCGACCGCTTCCGCTTCTCCAAGTTCGGCTCGCTCGACAGCATGGTGCACGGCACCATCAACCTCAACACCGCCTCCAAGGGCGTGCTGCGCTCGGTCCCCATGCTCTCGCCCGATCCGACGGGTTGGCTGGGGCCCAACCGCCGCGCGCTCATGGCCTTCGACGACACGCGCTCCTTCAACTACATCGGTGGCGGCGACGTCTACTCCACCAACCTGTACCGCCCCATGGACGTGTCGTCCGCCGGCAACTCGACCCAGGAAGCCCAACTCCGCGCCGTCTACTCCGACTGGCTCGAGACCTACGACCTCGCCACCTCCGTCGAGGCCTACCGTGACAAGTCGGTGGTCACGACCCGTCCCTTCGGACGCGAGAGCCAGCCCAACTTCCGCTTCGGCATCGACGTGGTCTTCCAGGACGGGCGCATCTTCTGGCCCGACGGCCGCCGCCCGGAGGACATCGTCGCCCGCGACGACCCCGCCTTCGCACGCCAGTTCTTCACCGGCATCCCCGGGCTCCGTGAGTCCACAGGCCTTGCCTCCGCGGGCGAACTCCTCTGCGTCCGCTACGACGGCGCCACCCGCGCCGACACGGCCCAGCGCGCCGCCATCAACAACATCGAGACCCTCTTCAACGAACTCGGCCAGTTCCCCCGCCCCAACCTCGACTTCTCCCAGGACATCTCCATCGACCGCTTCGCCCGCGACGGGACCAAACTCGCCCCCGCCCTCGAACCGACCGACGAGGAGTTCAATCTCGGCCTCGACACCGGCAAGGCCATCGAGGGGCTCTACGGCAGCGTCTACCGCAACCGCCTCCGCCAGCGTGGCCCGATGGTCCCGTCCTCCCTCCCGGATGATCTCGCCGAGAAGTACGTCATCGCCAACGCGGCTCTCGGCCCCGTCTCCGTCCGCAGCGACGTCTTCTGCGCGTGGTTCATCGTCCGCGGCTACACCCAGGCCGACGTGAACGTCCCCTCCGCCTACGACCCCGCGGTGCCCAGCGTCCAGAAGCGCTATGTCATGGTCCTTGACCGGTCGAACGTGAAGGAACTGGGCGACAAGCCGCGTATCGTCTTCGTGCAGGAAGTGCCCGTGAGCAACTGATCCCCTCAGCGGCTCCGGGCCTCCAGCACCGAGGACCATCCCATGACCGGCCCCGCGCACGCTGATTCGGTTGTGGAGCCCAAGCCGACGCCCGACCTTCGCCGGATCGTCGCCCAGCACGCCGCGACGGCACGCCTGATGGGCGTGGACTTTGTGCCCGTCTATCGCCGGGTGGGGAGCCCCGGTGTCGTGGCCAGCATCGGGCCGGCTGGTGCCGCAGCGCCGGCCTCTGGGGCCCCCGTGGGCGCTTCAGATGTCGCTGCACGGACGATGCCCACTCAATCTCCTTCGGAGGGCCGGCGCGACCGTGAGGCGGCCCAGGCCCGGCTCGATGCCATCCGGGCCCGCTACCAGGCCGATGCGCCGCACCGGGCATTCTCTCAGCACTCCGGTCGGATTGTGTTTGGCGAAGGTGACCCGGCGGCGCGGCTCATGTTCATCGGTGAAGCCCCGGGCGCGGAGGAAGACCGCACTGGCCGCCCGTTTGTGGGCCGGGCGGGGCAGTTGCTGGACAAGATGATCGTGGCGATGGGCCTACACCGGGAGGATGTGTACATCGCCAACGTGCTCAAGACTCGGCCGCCCGACAACGCCACGCCGACCATCGAGGAGGCCGAGGCGTGTAAGCCGTACCTCTTTGACCAGATCGAGGCAGTCGCCCCCGAGGCGATCGTCACGCTGGGCCTTCCCGCCACGCGGGCGGTCCTCGGCACGTCCGATTCGATGGGCCGCCTGCGGGGGCACTGGGCCGCCTTCACGCATCCAACGACCGGCTTTTCACGACCCGTGATGCCCACCTTCCACCCCGCGTTCCTGCTCCGCCAGTACACCGACGAGAACCGGGCCAAGGTCTGGTCGGACCTGCGCCAGGTAATGGAACGCCTTGGGCTGACCCCTCCCAAGGGCGCCGAGCCGAGCCGGGGCTAGAAAATCTGAATCAGCCCGCAACCGCTCAGGGGAGCCTGCGTAGGGACTACCGATTCCTGCCGGGTGCGCCCTTCGGGGGCATCCTTGCGGGATGCTGGCTCCGCACACTGACCCCCACGAGACCCGGTGCCCGGCACTTCGCTGGGCGCTGGGTTTTTTTCTGCGCAGTTCAGGCACGCGTCACGGCGACCCAGGAGCCGGCCTGCTCTGGGCCGGGCCCGGCGTAGTGGGGGGGCGTGCCGCCCGGAACTCCAGGGGCGTGTCGGCGGGCAGCCGCTCAACCTTGGTGACCCGGTAATCGGGATAGCGAGCGGGGGCCTGGCCCTTCCACCAGACCGTGAAGGTCAGGGTTACGACGTCCCCCTTGGCCAGCCCGGCGACGGAGACGGTCGGGTCAAGGGCGAACTCCATGATCATCGCGCCCATGCCCACGGTGCGGCCCGAGCCGTCGACGAAGTCGTCGATCGCCTCATGGCGCAGGCGAAAGGCGGATTGCGGCCTGCCGTCGGGGAGTTCGACGATGATCCCCCGCACGGTGTACGTGTGGCCTGGGTCGGCCGGAGCCGCGGTGTGAGCGGGAGCAGGGGGCGTGCGCGAATCGCAACCGGTGGGGGTGGGCACCCCGGCCAAGAGCAGAACTGCCAGGAACTTGGGGGCCCACCGGATCGCGCTCATCCGTGTGGACGGCCGGGTGAACACGGGGCTCAGGCCTTCTCGACCTTCACGAATCGCTCGACGGACTTGAGGTCCGCGGCGAGCGGGGCCGTGAGTTTCATGGACCACGCCTGACCCTTGACGGGCAGGACGAACTTGCCGCAGGGGACGCGCTTGGTCCAGTCGCGGTTGCCGCGGTTATAGACCTCGAGGTTCTGCTGGCGCTTGTGGTGGGCGCGGCGGAGGCCCTTGGCGATTGTGGGCTCGAGGCGCATGAGGCGCTCGAGGGTCTTGCGCCCGCCGGCGTTGGTGGGGCTCTTTGTGATGGTGCAGCGGATGGTCTGGCCGGGCTTGAAGGCGTCGAGCATGGCGAACCTCTCTTGGGAAACGGGCCGAGATGGTAGGCGGGGAGGCCCGTCGGGACGAGAGCGGTGGGTTCTCGGATGGCGGGGGCAGGATCGAGGGTGCCGCGACGGGTTGGGAGAGGGGGGGTTCTCGGGCGGAGGTGGCAGCGTGAGCGGGCTGCGCGGGCTGGGGCCTAGTCGGGCTGGGGCGGGCCTGGGACCGCGACGCCAGCCCGAGCCGGGGCGGATCGATGGATAGGCCGGAGCACGCGCCGGCGGGGGTGGTAGGCGCGAGCGCACTGGAGGTTGGGCGGATGTTCGGATTGCGCATGAACCGCTTGAAGTCGATGTCCACCGGGCTGATCCCGGTCGGGAGCGGGGTGCTCCCGATCGCTGTGGACTTTGGGTACGCGGGCATGAAGGTGCTGCAGTTGGCGGCGGGAGATCCGCCCACGCTGGTGGCCGCGGCGTACGAGCCCACGCCCGAGGAGTTGCTGGACGATCCGACCAAGCGGCTGGCGTGGCAGATCGAGCGGCTGCCGCAGGTGATCAAGGGCGGCGGGTTCAAGGGGAAGCGTGCGGTGTGCGCGATCCCGGCGAGCCTGTCGTACTGCAAGCACATGCAGTTGATCGCCGCCGACGAACGGGAGATGGCGGTGCTGGTGCGTCAGACGCTGGCGACGCAGTTGGGGTGCGCTCCGGAGGCACTGCTCTGCCGGCACGTGGAGGTGGGCCCGGCGGCAACGGGCGGTGGCAAGACGGAGGTGATCGGGTTCGCGGCGGGCCGCGGAGCGATCGAGCGGCTGATGGGGGCGATCCGCGGCGCGAAGTTGGAGCCGGTGGGGATGCACCCGGAGGCGGTGGCGATCGTGCGGGGCTTCGACCACATCACGCGGCGTGCCGGGGATGAGGAGGCGACGAGCCTGTACCTGGACCTGGGCGCGGGGCACACGAGCGTGATGATCGCGCACGGGACTCGCCTGGTCTTCTGCAAGCCCATCGCGATGGGCGGGCACCAGTTGGATCTGCTGGTGGCCCGGCAGTTGAAGGTCCACCTCGAGGAGGCGCACCGCGAGCGTCTGGCGTGCACGGCCTTGACGCCCGATGCGCGGGCGGCGTGCGAGAAGGACGCGGCCCACACGGTGGAGAAGGTGGACGCCCGTGCTGCCGGCTCGCCTTCGGTGCCCGCGCCGGAGGGGGACGGGATGGCGTTCTTCCGCGCCGCGGCGGCCGCCGCGGGGAAGCAGACCAAGACCGACGCGGCCGGGGCGCCCGAGCCCGCGGGCGAAGCGCCGGCCGTGGCGACCGAGGAGCGACGCGCGGGAGGCCTTCCCACGGGCCACGCCGCGATCGGGCGAGGCCTGGCGGCACCGATCGGGCCGGCGATCGACCTGCACGAGCCGCTCGACGCGATCACCGACGAGGTGAACATGTGCGTTCGGTACCACGACGCGCTGTTCAACGGCCGGCGCCTGAGCCGGACGGTGTTCGTGGGCGGGGAGGCGCGGCACCGGGCGCTGTGCCAGCACGTGGCGCGGGTGCTGCGGGTGCCGGCGAGCGTGGCCGACCCGATGGCGCGGCTGGCGCGCGCGGGGACCGAGCCGGTGAAGGGAATCTCTCTGAGCGAGCCGCAGCCCGGGTGGGCGGTGGCGGTGGGCCTGAGCCTGTGTCCGACGGACCTGTAAGGGAGGGACGATGGGACTGAACCTGAACGCGATGATGCAGCGTGGGAGCGAGCCCGGGGGAACGAGTTTCCTGCCCGCCGACTACCTGCAGCGGAAGACCGAGACACGGGCCAACGTGGTGTGCCTGGTGCTCTTTGCGGTGGTGCTGTTCGGGGTCGTGGGGGCGTTCCTGGTGACGCACCGGGCGTGGAACAGCGTGCGGGAGCAGCAGCGGGCGATCAACGGGGAGTACACGGAACAGACCAAGAAGATCGAGTTGCTCCGGCAACTCGAGTCGCAGCAGGCGACGATGCTCGACAAAGCGGAGGTGGCCGCGACGCTCAACGAGCGGGTGCCCCGGTCGATCCTGCTGGCCGAACTGGTGAACCGGATGCCCGAGCGGCTGACGCTGAGCGAGATGCAACTGGTGAGCAAGCGGCTGATCGAGCCCGCGCCGCCCAAGGGCGCGACCGGCCCGCAGTCGATCTCCGGGAAGACGGTGGGCAAGGCCGCGGCGCCCGCTGGTGGCGCGGCGGGCAAGAAGCCGGCCGCGAAGGAAGAGCCCCCGAAGCCCAAGCCCCCGAAGATGGAGTACACCATCACGCTGAGCGGCTTCGCGGGGAGTGACGAGATGGTGGCCGACTACCAGCGGTCGCTGAAGGAGTGCGCGCTCTTGGAGCGTGTGGACCTGATCAGCAGCGTGGCCTCGGTGGTCGAGGAGGTGAACCTGAGGAAGTTCCGCCTGGAGGCGGTGATCCGCCAGGACGCCGACGCGAGGAAGATCGAGCCCCTGCGGGCCCCGCGGCTGAAGAGCCCTGCGACGGCGCAGGCGTCGGCGACGGGCGGTCGGACGGTTTCGGCGGCGCGCGCGGGGATGTGAGGCCGGGACGGAGGTAGTCGGGCCGATCGAGGGCCCGGGGAGCGAGCGACATGGGGATCCGACAGTTCATCTTCATCGTGGTTTTGCTGGCGGTTCCGCTGGCGAGTTACTTCATGGTGTTCAAGCCGCAGAACGAGGAGATCGCCAAGGCGCGGACGGAGATCGATTACAAGCAGGGGATTCTGGAGAAGTTGCGCGCGGCGACCTCCAAGACCGCCGACCTGGAGCAGGCCAACGCCCAGATCAAGCAGAGCATCGAGGCGATCGAATCGCGGCTCCCGTCGACGAAGGAGATCGACACGGTGCTGCGCGAGGTCTCGGTGATCGCCGGCAAGAGCGGGCTGAAGGTGCCCGTGTTCAAGAAGAACGACAAGAAACTGCCCCCGGGCGGGCTGGCTCTGGAGCAGCCCCTGGACGTCGAGATCACCGGAGACTTCGACGGCTTCTACCGGTTCCTCCAGGACCTCGAGCGCATCCCGCGGATTACGAAGATCCAGGACATGAAACTCACCCGGATCGAGGACGGCGACGGGAACATCAAGGCCGCGTTCACGCTGACGGTGTACTACCAGGAGCCCGTCTCCCCCGCCGGGGCGACGGCATCAGCGGAGAAGGGGGGTGACCGGTGATCCAGGCCACAACCAACAGCGGGCTGGACCCGACGCTCACACCCATCGGCGAGAGCGCCGGCGAGGCGAAGCCCGCCGACGCGCAGGCGGTAGCGATGGGGATCGGGATCGGGTCCGAGGCGCCGCGGGCGCGCGTGTCGTCTACGTGGGTGCTCCTCGCGGGCGCGGTGCTCGTGGCGGGCGGTGTGCTCTGGGGCATGCGATGGGTGGGGATGAAGGGCGGGATGACCGGCGGCAAGGCGGTCACGTTCGATGCGTCGCTCCTCGACGCGGCCAGCCGCCCGAAGCGAGACCACTCGGGCGTGCTCGACGACCTCAAGAGCAGCCGGGTGACGCAGCAGGTGCCCGGGGACTCGGTGAAGAAAAACCCGTTCCGCATCGCCGATTCGATGGCCGGCCTGCTGCCCACCGTGGACTCGCCGCAGGCTGACGACGGAACGGCCCGGGCCAACGCGGCGGCCGAGGCGGAACGCCGAAAGGCCCAGGAACGCCTCCGCGCGGTGCAGTCGGCCCTCGCGGGGCTGAAGGTGCAGTCGATCCTGGGCGGAAGGTCGCCAGTCGCCCGCGTGAGCGGCAAGATGGTTCGGATCGGCGACGAACTCGCGGAGTTCTTCACCGTGAAGGCGATCCACGGGCGATCGATCGAACTGGAGTGCGACGGGCGGACGTTCGAGGTCGCGATGACCGCGGCCGACGGGGAGTAGCGTGCGTACACCGGAGGCGGCGTGAAGGGACGCGATCTGGACGACATTCTGCGCGACCTGGGTGTGGGCGAGGACGGCGGCACGCCCGGGGTTGCCGGCGCGCCCGGAACCCGCGCGCCCCTGAACGCCCCCTCCTCACCTGCCTCCCCTGCCGGTCCGACGAACCGCTCCCCCGCATCGGCCTCGCCCGAGCAGGGGAAGCGGCGGCACCTGATCGACGCTGCCGAGCAGGCTTTCAGCCCGCTGCCTCCGGTGCCTACGGGCCAGCGGTCAGTACACCGAAACGTGGTGGTCGAGAACGACCCTGCGGTGCCCGTGGGGCCCGTGGCGCTCCCGACGCCGAAGGTCGGCGAGGCCCTGAGCGAGATCTACAAAGGCGCGGGGGCCCTTCCCCCCGGCGCGGACCTGGGCGACGTGCTGGTCGAGCGTGGCGTCGCCAGCGCGGCCCAACTCGCGACGGCGCGACAGGTTGTCAAGCAAACTCCCGGTCGGCGGCTGGCCGAGGTGCTCGTCGAGCAGGGGTGCGACGAGGCGAGGGTCCAGGCGTGCGTCGCGGAGATCGCCGGCGTCCCCTTCGAGCGGATCGACATCGCCAAGGGCATCGAGGGCGGGTGGGACGGCAAGTTGATGCAGCGCCTGGGCGTGCCCTTCTGCCAGGAGACGATGGTCGTCCCGATGCGCATGGACGGGTCGCGCGCCGTGATCGGCCTGCTCCGGCCCGACGACGTGTTCCTGGTCGACGAGGTCCGCCGGCGCCTGGGCGTGGCGAGCGTGAAGGTGGTGGTGGTGACGGCGTTCGACGTGAAGGGCGTGCTGGAGATCGCCGGCGCGGGCAAGGACGAGGCGGTCGACGTGAACGAACTCCTCTCCCAGGTGGAGGAGACGGACGTTCAGGTGGAGAAGAAGAGCGAGGCGGAGGTGGACCTCGAGCGCGAGGCCGCTGAGAGCCCGGTCATCAAGTTCGTCAACCACATCATCCAGACCGCGGTGAAGGAGGGCGCCAGCGACATCCACATCGAGCCCGCCGAGAAGAAACTCAAGGTGCGTTTCCGCATCGACGGCGAACTCTACGAGATGATGCAGCCGCCCGCGACCATGGCCGCGGCCATCACCAGCCGCCTGAAGATCATGGCGAATCTGGACATCTCCGAGCGCCGCCTGCCGCAGGACGGGCGCATCCGCTGCACCGTCGCCGGGCGGAAACTCGACCTCCGCATGAGCACCCTCCCCAACACCTACGGGGAGAAGACCGTCATGCGCATCCTCGACACACGCTCCATCAACGTCAAACTCGAGGACCTCGGGTTCGACGACGACATGCTCCGCATCTGGCGCGGGTTGATCGAATCGCCGCACGGCGTCGTCCTCGTCACCGGCCCCACCGGCTCGGGTAAGACGACCACCCTCTACTCATCCCTCCGCTGCCTCGACAAGAACTCCATGAACATCTCGACGGTTGAGGACCCCGTCGAGTATCACCTCGAAGGCATCACGCAGACCCAGACGCACGAGAAGATCGGGATGACCTTCGCCAAGGCCCTCAAGGCGCTGCTCCGCCAGGACCCCGACGTGATCATGGTCGGCGAAATCCGCGACCACGAGACCGCGCTCACCGCCATCCAGGCATCGCTCACGGGCCACCTGGTGCTCAGCACGCTGCACACCAACGACGCGCCGAGTTCGATCACGCGCCTGGTGAACATCGGGCTGGAGCCATTCCTCGTCGCCGCGGCGGTCAACGGCGTGCTGGCCCAGCGGCTCGTCCGCCGCCTGTGCAAGGAGTGCAAGCAGGAGAAAGCCGCGACCGACGAGATGCGCGAGTTCCTCGAAACCCAGGGCCTCAACCCCGAGAAGATGTTTGCCGCCAAGGGGTGCGAGAAGTGCCGAAACTGCGGCTACTCGGGCCGGCTGGGCATCTACGAACTGCTCGCGGTGGACGACTCGCTCCGGGACATCGTCGTGCGGAACCCGAACGTTTCGGAACTGCGCCGGCTGTGCACCGAGCGCGGAATGGTGACGCTGCGTGCCGATGGGCTGAAGAAGGCCGTCGTCGGCCGGACGAGCATCGAAGAAGTCCTCCGCGCGACCGAGGCGACGATCTGAACCATGGCATGGCGGGCGGGTTCTAGTTCCCTTGCGGTGGGAGCACTCTTGACAAGGGCGGGGGGGGGGGGGGGGGGTTTTTTTTGCTCGGGGGGGGGGGGGCGGGGGGGGGGGGGGGGGGGGGGGGGGGGGGGGGCGGTGGGGGGGGGGGGGGGGGGGGGGGGGGGGGGGGGGGGGGGGGGTAGTCTTCATGCATGCAGTACATGAAGTTGTTAGATTGGATGACGGGCGCAATAATGTTTGTGTGCGTGGGCTCTGGCGGCACGGCGCCTGCAGCTGCCCAGTTGCAGCGTGCTGATACCCAGGCCGAGCGTGCGGCCACATTGTGGGCTTCGCACTTCGCCACGCCGTATTCTCGCGCAACATCGGGGCTCGTGCTCGCGTTGAGCGGCCTAGGGTGTGGCGGTCGCGATGTGGTTGGTCCCCAGTTCGCAGACATGAGCGAGGACACCATTGGTTCAGTAGAGGCGTGTCTGGGAACCCGCGTTGATCGATCGTGGAGTGTTGTTGTCACCAGCGCGAGCATGGACGGGCGGTCGCCGATTGAGGAGCACGCGCACTTTCGGGAGAAAGGCCGCCGTGCCATCCTCGACCTCTCGATGACGAGTCAGGAACTCGAAGAAGTCGGGCTTGCTGTCTTCGAACACCACGTTGTTTACGGAGATTTGCGCGGGTCATTGGGACTTGAGGAGCAAATCTACGGGATTCTCGTTGAAGTGGCGTGGCGACAAGACCTGCGGCGTCACATCGTGCTCGTGCCGCTCGGCGTTTCGGCCGATGCTCTCGAAGCCGCGGCTGCGGCCGAGGCCGTTGAGAACTCAATGTCTGCGACGCCGCCTGCGTTTGGTGCCACGCCGCTGGGCATCTCGGGCCCGGTTGACTGCGCGGCGCTCCAGCAGCTGTGCTATGACGCCGCCTACCTGCGGTACAAGGCCTGTGCAAAGAACGCACAGGCAATAGGAGTCGCGTGTTTGGTTGCCTGCGCGGTCGGTTGCTCGGCGACCACAGTCGCCTATACGTTTTGCTTCGCGGCATGCTCCGCCGCGTGCATTGCAGCGGAGGTGTACCAGCTGTCGGCGTGCGCCGACACCTTGGCTGCTGATTATCTCGATTGCGACCGCGTGCGTATCGAGTGCGAAGCGGCAAACTCGAATCCGTAGGCACAATCGCCAAGCCCCCGGTGCGCCACGAGAAATGCGTTTCGCAGCAGGGCGGCAGGCGTCCAGGCGCATCGTCCGATCCGACTGGCGCCTAGTGGTGTGAACCGGTCAGCATCGGCGTGCCGACCTTTATGGGGCTTGCCGCGTCAGTATGGCTCGTGCTGCGAGCGCCCGACGTGGGCACGCTCTGGACCGGACTGTACCAGTTGATGCCCGTGCTCGGGGTGGCGCTTGGAGTCGCGTTGAACGCTTGGCGGGAGCGTCGCATCAGGCGAAGAGTGGTGCGGGCCGGGGGACAACTATGCACCTCGTGCGGGCACTGCCTGTGCGGGCTTCCGGAAATAGGCCGGTGTCCCGAGTGCGGCCGGGACTATCGCCTGGAGGCCACAATGATGGCTTGGGCAATGGGTGGCTACTTGACTCCGGTGACGCCCGGGAAGTCGTTTATGCCGTGATCGATCGCGTATCGGCTCGCGTCCTGCTCGACTCTTGAGCGCCTGGGTGCTCGCGCCAAGAGCCGGGGGGGCGCTTATGCCACGCGGCGGCCGGAGCGACAAGGGTCGGGGCGTTGGGCTCAGCGGAGCCTTGCCGTCGCTGGGAACATGAACGCCGCGATGTTCGCGCAGAGCCGATTCGACAGCCGGTCGAAGGTGTCGGCGTGCTCAGCCGCCTGCTTCAGCAGGTCCGGCGGAGTCAGGCCCGCCTGCGCCATCTCCTTCTGGCACGCCTGGTCCCGCGCGAAGCCCTCGATCTGGTCCCGCGTGTACTCAAAGTGGTACTGGAACCCGTACGACCGCAGCCCCGCCTTGAAGCACTGCACGCGGCAGTCCGGGCTGCTCGCCAGCACCGTCGCTCCCTCGGGGGCCTTGGTCACCTCGCAGAAGTGGCTCTGGAACTGGTGCGTGGTCCACGGGATTCCCGCGAGCATCACGTCGGTGTTGCCGGGAGGTGTCTGTGTGATGCGGCAGAAGCCCCACTCGGGCTTGGCCGCCCGCGCCACCTGGCCCCCGAGCGCCGCCGCCAGCAACTGGTGCCCCAGGCAGATGCCGATGACGGGCAGCCTCCGGTCGTGCGCGCCGCGGAGGTACTCGAGCTCGCGCTGCATCCACGGGAGGTTGGGCGCGTCGCTCACGTTCATCGGGCCGCCCAGGCTGATGACGGCCTGCACCCCGTCGTAATCTCCCGGCACACCCGCGCCGGCTCCAACACCCGCACCCCCGCCAATCCCCGCGTGCCCGGCCGTGCCGTTGCGTCCGCCGGCGGCCTTGTCCAGCCGACGGATGTCCACCGTGAACCCGTGGTCGCGGAGGATGGGCCCAAGTCGTCCGATGCCCGCCCCCGCGTCGTCGCCGTGTTGAAACACCAGGATTGCCATAGTGCGGCGATGGTACGCGCTGGCCGGCCCTCCGCCGTCGCGGGCCCCGCGCCGGGGGCATCAACCCGATACCCTCCGATCATGCTCGACTTCCGCGTGATCTCCATCGGCACCCTCGCGGCGCACCCCTTGTGGGGCGAGCGTCAGCCCACGCGGGCGGGCCACGCCACCTGCACGCTCGTGCGATCGGGCGACGAAGTGATTCTGGTGGATCCCGGCCTGCCCGAGGCCGCGCTCCTGCCCCGACTCGCCGAGCGTGCCGGCCTCAAACCCCAGCAGATCACCGCGGTGTTCCTGACCGGCTTCCACCCCGACACGCACCGTGGGCTCTCCGCGTTCGAGCACGCGCCGTGGTACATCAGCAAGGCCGAGCGAGAGGCCGTGGGCGTCCCGATGGTCTCCGCTCTGCGCCATGCCGTCGAGCACCGCAACCAGGAACTGCAGGACGCCATCCGCACGGAGGTCGCGCTCCTGGAGCGATGCCGCGAGGCGCCCGACGAACTCGCTCGCGGCGTGGACGTCTTCCCGCTCCCGGGCGTCTCGCCCGGGCTCTGCGGCTTGCTGCTCGAACACCCCGGCGCGACCACACTCATCGCCGGCGACGCCGTTCCGACCGTCGAGCACCTCGCCAAGGGGCAGGTCCTGCCGTGGGCCGCGAACGTCGCGGCAGCCAAGTCCAGTTTTGCCGAGGCGCTGGAGATCGCTGACTGGCTCATCCTCGGGCGCGACAACATCGTGCCGAGCCCGGGGCTGACGGGCTCAGCCGCGGGCGAAGGGGAAGAGGAAGGAAGCGAGGACTCTGAGGAGCAGGGCACCGTCGAGCGCGACGACGAACTCGACGCGCGCGACGACCAGGCGCAACGAGGCGCGGACGAAACCGACGACGATGATCTCTAGGCTCGCTTTCGCGGCGAAGGAGCGGCGGCACCAGCGCCGCGCCAGCGAGATCCTACCGCCTCTCCGGCCCGTCCTGGGGCTTGGGGTCATCCCCGCGCTTCGACAGGCGGAATGCCGTGAACTTCAGGCTCGCTTCGTGCGGCGCTGACTCGGGCGTCGTCAGCCATCCCCACAGGCACGGCGCGTCGGCATACACCGTGGTGGGCGGGAGATAGTGGAACGACAGCGGGATGATGTCGGCCAGTTCGTCGCTGGTCCCGAAGTACTTCCAGGGCTGATCGATCGGCTTGGCGCGCGAACCGGCTCGGCGCATCCGCACCGGGTCCACCGGGATCCAGATCTCGGTGAGCGTGCCCGGATCAATCAGGCAGAACTCGACCCACGAACGGAAACTGGCGCTGCCACCCCGGCCGCCCACACCGCGGCCAGAGCCCTTGGTGTCGCTCAGGTCCCAGCCGATCACCGTGCGCGCGGGCAGCCCGGCGTGCTTGAGCACCGCGGCCATGACGCACGCGATCTCGTGCTGGCTCCCCCGGCGCTCGCGGAGCGTGTCGGGCGCGCCGCGCAGTTCGAACCCGCGGAACGAACTGTTCCGGTTGAAGGTCAGCCCATCGCCCGAGGGCTGAAGCCGCTCTTGCACCGCCGCCGCCAGCATCTTCGCCACACGCAAGGGCGGCATCGTGCGCGGATCCTTCCCGCCCAGCACGTCCTTCACGAAGTCCGCGACGGCCGTGTCCTTCGGGTCAGGGCCCAACGGCCCGTACTCGACATACTGCTGCGGCTTCAGCGCCGACGCCCCCACCCCGAAGTAGTTCTTGGGCCAGGGGATCGTCCCGGCGAGTTTCTCGTCAAGCACCGTCTCGTAGCACGCCACGGCGAACTCGAGTTTCAGGTCCAGTTCCTTCCCCTCGACGTTCCGCAGTTCCCACCGCCCGAGCCGCGTGCCCGACTGGTACCCCTCCGCGAAGGTCGGCGTGTTGTCGACAAGTCTCTCGTTCCAGAGCAGTTCGCCCTTCACGCGCGGCGAGCCGTCGGGCGTGAGCAGCAGTTTGTGCGACGACGAGTTCTCCAGCACCGGGAAGACCACCGCCACCGACGAGAACGAGAACGACCGCGCCTCCTCGATGATCGTCTTGTCCACCGATCGGCGGACCTTCCCTGCCGAGACGTGCAGTTCCGGCTTGATCGTCCACTCCTTCACCTTCGTCTTCGCGAGCACCTTCTCGGCAAAGTGCGGATCGGGCGGTGGTGGGGGTGGCGTCACGGGCTGCTTGGGCGCGCTCGCGGGCTGCTGCTGCGGCGCGGGCTTCTTCTCCTTCTCCCGCTTGTCCTTGTCGAGTTGCCCCAGCGCGGGCGAGGCGGCCAGAGCCAGACCGGCAGCGCCGGCCATCAACGCCAGCGCGAGGCCATGCGGCGAGCGAGTGCAACGAGTGTGGTGCCGGGTGCTCATGGGTCGCTTGCCTCCACGCGTCGGTGGTTCTGTGAACTCCACGAGCCCGCACCGGTGAATACGACGCATGGCGCGCCGCGGATGCCCAAGCCCAGCGGACGATTCGATTCTACCGGTCACCCCTGTGGACCCCGCGCCCCGAGCACGACGCGCCCAGGCGGCGCGACACCGCAAACCAAAAAAGAAGAGGCCCCGCGGCGAGGAGCCAGCGAGGCCTCAGGGGGGGGTGCTGATTGATGGCCCGACGGAGAGGAGTATAGCGTTAGAACCCGGGCTGTCCAGTCTCTTTCCGTTGTGGACGATTTCCCAGTTCCTCGTCGCCCTGCATCCCGCCGGCCGCCTCCTGCATCGACTGGGCCACATCCGCAATCACCTTGATTGTCGGTGCGGGTAGGTAGATTCCCGCATTCAGGGTACCCTTCGCTGGCGTGAAAGACAACGCAATTGGGGGGAGCGTATCGGGAATGTCAATGGAAGGGACCGGCAGGCCGAACATGGCCGCCGCGGGCAGCACCGTGTCCAGCACGCCCTTGACGCCCAGGTAGAGTTCCGCCGCCCGGCCCTGTGGCATCTTCGCGCCAACCTGCGTGACGACGCCGTCGCTCCCGAACGACTTCTCGCCCTTGGTTGCGGAGATGGCGGAGGCCATGAGGGAGGAGTTCTTGCTCATGGTGGTCAGCACCCCGCCCTCGACCTGGGCGACGTACCCGGCGGGCCCACCGGCGGGGCCGAAGAGCATCATGGCGGCCTGGCCGGCCATCGGGTTCTCGTCGGTGGCGCTGATGCGGGCCTCGTACACGTCGCACTTGATGCCGGCGATCTCCTTCTCGCCCGCGCCCCACTTGACCTTGGCGATCTTCTGCGCCTCCATGGCTTCGAACTGCGCCTTGGTGGCGGCGACCGCGGCGGCCGGGTCGGTCGTCGCGGTGTAGTGCACCGTGTTGGCCAGGATGCCGCCCATCACGCCGCCCGGCGCAAAGCCGATGGCGAACGAGGCACCGCTGGTCGTGTCGAGGCTCTTGAGGAAGTCGGCGATGCCCCCCGCGGCCGCGGGCTCGTCCTTGGGCATCTGGGCCGCGAAATCCTTCAGGTACTGCTTCACCTCGGGGGATGAGAAGTCCACCGCGCCGGCGAGCAGGTACGACCCGCCCGGGATCTTGCCCAGCAGTTGCGTTGCCTTGCCCGCGGCGGCGGCGACCTTGCCCATGCGGGAGCCGTCCGCGAACGCGAACGCAAGGTTGAACCCCGCGCCGAGTTTGTCGATGTCCACCGTCGCCACGGCCCCTTGGGCGTCGGCCAGGAAGCCTTTCACCACCCAGTCCGCCGCGGCGAAGTTCGGCTCTTCGCCGCCCATCATCGCCATCTGGTCGGCCATCTCCTCCAGGCGATCCTTCATCGATTGCTCGATGAGCGGGCGCGCCTTGGGCATGTTCACGATGATCGAGAGGTCGGCGGCGTCGGCCATCGCGCTGCACGCCGGGCCCACCATCTTTTCGAATGCCGCCTTCGAGCCCTCCCCGCCCTTGAAGCCTTCGAGCGTGGCTTTGTTGGGGCTCAGCGCGGCGAACCCTCCGCCGGCGTCCTTCACGAACACGGGGGCGTTGTTGAGCGTGATTTCGTCGATCGACCCGGCGGCGCCGGGCTTCTTGCCGAAGTTGTCGAGCAGAGCCGCGTAGTCGGTGACGGGGATCAGCGCGACGACTTCCGGGTCAGCGCCGTCGCCCTCCTTGGCGCCCCCCGCGGGGGCGAACAGGATGAGCGCCGCGGAGCCGTCGGTCTTCACGCCCTTCTCAATCCCGGCCATCATGAGCGCGCCGCCCACGTCGAGGGGGAGTGGCTGCCCGATGAGGGCCGCGAGGGCCGAGACGTCCTTCTGCAGCGCGTCGAAGTTGGGCACCACAACGACCGCGAGAGCGTCGGTCGGGGCCCGGTCGATGATGGGCGGGAGGGCAAGGGCCGCGGAGACGGAGACGCACACGCCCGCGATGCCGGCGAGGAGGCCGGCCCGACTGCTGCTACGCATGGACACCCTTTCTGAAACGGGAGGCTTGCCCGGCCCACCAGGCCCGGGCCGTTCGAGCCGCCGCGGGTCCCGCCGGGAACTCCGGGCGAGCGGCGAGCCGAACTCGTGAGTATATCGGTCCCTGGAACGCGCAGTTTCATCGCGCCGCAGCGGGCGAGCCCACGCCGGGCTCGGGAATCTCGATGCCGCTGGCCCGCAGGAGCGTCTTGAACGACTCCCCGAAGACGAAGTTGTGGGCCGGGAAGTCCGCCCCGGCACGGCCCGCGCCCCCCGCGTTCTGGTCCAGGAAACTGAACACCAGTTCGATCACTCCGACGGGCTCGAACCCCGCGGTCGGGCGGGCGTGGTCGAGCAGGTGCACCTCGCCCCGGATCGCCGCCCCAGCCGGGTCCATCCGCTCCGCCGTCGCGGTGTACCGAAGCGTCTGGCCCGGGCCCGCGTCCCGCGAGAGTTCCGCCCGCCCGATCTTCGCCAGGATCACCTTCTCCGCGAACCCCGACGCGTGCCCAACCAGGATCCCTCCGGATTGGGCCATGCCTTCCACGATCAGGCTCGCGGGCATGACCGGCAGGGCGGGCGATCCGGTGCCAGCGCGGGCCGCGAAGTGGTCGTGCAGGTGCTCCTCGGCCAAGGAGACATTTTTGACGGCGACGAGGCGCGTCCGCGGGACCAGTTCGGTGACCCGATCAATCCACATCCAGCGCATGGGGGCTTCCGAAGCGGGCGACGGCGCGGTCAGGCGAGTTTCTTCTCGACAAACTTCACGATCGTCTCGACCGTGAAGAGTTGCGCGACCTTGGTGATCTCCGGGTTCTGCTCCCACTTGGCGAAGTCGAGGTGGGGGAGACGCGCCTTGAGGGCGGCGATGCCCTCGGCCGTCACCTTGCCCTCTTTGACGTATCGCGGGTCCTGCGCGACATTCTCGGGGAACAGTTCGCCCTGGCCGATCTTGAAGCCGAATGCCTGCTCGAGTTTGAACACGATGTCGAGGAAGTCGATCGACTCGGCCCCGAGGTCGCCGACCAGCGAGGCCGACGCGGAGACTTCCTCCTCGTCCACCGCGAGGGCGTCGACGAGCACGTCTCGAACCTTGGTGAAGATCTCGTCGCGGGTGAGCGTGGGCATGATCAACCTGCCGGAGGTGCGGGGACTTTGAAAACCGGGGAGCGCGGCCGCGCGACCGGAACCCGTACGAGTGAATGGGCGGCCGCCCCGAGTCGGAGCGGATGGTAGGTTGATCCCCCGGCGGGGACAAAGCACGCCGGGGGGCGCGGGCCGGGACCCGTCGAGACGCCTCCGGACTGCCCGGCGTGTCGGTCGGGCACTAGCGACCGGTGGTCTGGGGTGTCTCGAGGCGGAGGACGGGGGTCATCTCCTTCACCGCCTTGTTGCCGATGGCGAAGTACTTGATCCGCACGTTCAGGCTGCACCGGAAGATGAGCCGCAGTTTCTGGTCCGTTCGCGATCGCGAGAGGCTCGGGAGTTCGCCCTTGTCGCTGATCGGGCTCCCCGGGGTGTAGCGGAGTTTGAACTTGGCCGCGTCCTCGTAGATGTAGCCCACGCACTGGTGGTACTGGGGACGTTCGAGATCGTCCACCAGCGTGGGCGCGCCCTCGATCTGCGAGGCGACGTTTCCGATCAGGTCGAATGGCTTGCCTGGGGAGACGTCCACGAGCACGATCACCGTGGTGGGGTCCACGAGGAGTTTGTTGACCACCAGGGCCTTGTCCGAACCCGGGGGGAGTTTGTCGGCCGAGAAGTACTCGGCTTGGCCGTCGGTGATGAAGTTCCGGTCATCGATCCTCACGCCGCGCATGTTGCCCTTGTTGAGGGTGAAGGGCAGCGAGTTGGTCACAGAGACGATGTTCTGGAGTTCCGGATCGTTCGACGTGGTCCGGAAGGGCGTCGACGCGGAGCGATCCAGTTCGGTGCCCTGCGCGGTGAGGCTGGCGGCGAGGAGCGAGCCGTTCTTGATGGCCGCGTCACGGGCCGCGGTGGAGGCGTACTTGGTGAACGTGGCCTTGGGCGTGATCTCATCGGAGTCCGGATCGACGAGGTTGATGCGGACGCCCTTGACGTACAGGGCAATGGGCGTGAAGTTCTTGGGCAGGAGGAACTCGAAGGCCATCGCGGGGTTCGCTGCCCCGCCGACGCTCCCGACGAAGACGCGATCGCCATCGAAGCGCCACCGCCCGGCGTTGGGCTTGTCGCCCTTGGCCTGCGCGATGTACGCGAAGGGCTGGAACGCCTGAGAGAACCCGGACTCGGGCTCGACAGCCACCAGCGTGAGGTGCCCCATGCCCAGCACAACCTGCCCGTTCTTCTCGCGCATCCCGGGCCCGCACTGGATCACGTACCCCTCGATCTGGTACTGGCCCGAAGAAATCTCCTCTCCCGACAAGTCCGCGACCTTTTGGACGCGGTTGGGATCGAAGGCGTCCTTGAGCAGGTCCTGCACGCTCAGGGGCGAGGTCTCGCCGACGGTGTACCGCCCCGCGAGTTTCGCGTCGTCGGGCCGGGAGGCGAACCGGAGCATCGACTCCTCCGGGCCCATCTTCATCAGGTGCCCGCGCTCGACGAGGTGGGGGTACCAGCGGGCCAGCGGCGTACCGGTGGACAGCGCGTGCTCGCTCGCGAAGCCGTAGATCCCCGCGACCAGTTTGTCGACGGGCATGAGCAGCCCCCCGGCCCGGACGGCCCCCCCGGTCTTGTCGTAGTCCACGGGGGTGAAGCCCAGGAAGTCGCTCTTGGACCGCATGTTGGCAACAGAGAGGGCGAGGATGCCCGACGCGATGACGCCGATGGCGGCGCCGCAGACGGCGCCCCCGACGATGTTGCTCACATCGTCGCACTTGGCGTTGGCGCGAAGGGTGACGTTCACGATGCCCGCGAGCGCTGCCGTCGCCGCGGCAAAGGGCAGCAGCAGCCCTGCGCCCCATGCGATCTCCGCCAGCCACTCGCCCCCGCCCAGGAGCATCAGCGACACCGGCTCCCACACGCCGAAGGCGATCGCGCCGCCCGCGACGGCACACCCCAGGTGCAGCATCGCGGAGTAGAACCCGCGGGTGGACCAGATGTACCCCACCGCGAGCACGATGGCGATGGTTACGAGGCTCATCATCATGGCTGGTCTCTCAGGTTCAGTCGGCCGGTCTCGGGTTCAGCGGCCGTCGGTCACGTGTCTGGGTCAGGGCAGGCGGAGACGCGGGGCAGGGCAGGGGATGGGGGATGGGGAGGGTTAGGTGCCGGTGGAGGTGACGCGGGTCACCTCCTCGACGCTGGTGACCCCGGTGATGGCCTTCCGGAGCGCGGCCTGCTGGAGGCTGAGGAGGTTGCGTTTCCGCAGTTGAGCGCGCAGGCCCGCCAGGTCTCCCTGGGCGATGAACTCGCGTTCCTCGGGTCCGAAGCGGAACACCTCGAACACGCCCTCGCACCCGAAGTAGCCGATCCCCGCGCACACGGGGCAGACCTCCGGCTTGTTCTTGATCAGCACCTGCCCGCCCTTCTTGAACAGTTGCGGGGCCTGCTTCGGGTCAGCGATCCCCAGTTTCTTCAGCATGTCTGGCGTCGGCGGGTATGCCACGCGGCAGTTGGTGCAGAGGCGACGGATGAGCCGGTTGGCGACGGCACCCCGCAGGCTCTTGGCGGCCAGTTCGTTGTCGCCCAGGCCCTTGAGGTACGCGTCCACCGCCGCCAGCGCGGACTCCGCCCGCATCGAGAGGTAGATCCGCGTGCGCTCGAGGTCCGACCGCGCCGCCTCCTTCATCGTGTTGGCATCGGGCACCTCCGCCACGCCCAGCACGTCGGGGTCGCGACGCAACTGCGACCGCACAGCCGTGGCGAAGTCCGCGCCCTCCGCCGTCGGGTCGAAGATCACGTGCCTGATACCCTCGAGGTTCGCCTGCTGCTCCAGTTCAACCGTCACCACGCCCGACGTGTACGCGTCGTGCATCTGCAAGATTGTCAGCATCGTCGTGGTGCGCCCGCCATCAGGCACGCCCGCCAGCAGCACGACGCCCTTGCGCGTCTCCTCGGGATACGGGTCGCCATCGGGCGTCTTCAGCGTGATCCCCGTGAGCACCTTCAGTTCCGCCATCTGGTCCGGCAGCAGCCCCAAGTCCTCCGGCTTGCGCTTCACCGCCTCGGCGGGGTCGAACAGCAAGGTCAGACGCATCCCGCCCTGAACGCCGATGCTCGTCACCCGCACCTTGTGGCTGTCGGCGCCCTGGCTGACGGCGATGTCCGCCACGAGTTTGCGCCGCCGATCGTTCACGTCAAGTTTGGCAGCGGTCTTCCAGAAATCGATGAGTTTGAAGGCCGCCGGTCCTGGCATCTGCTCGCCCGGCTGACGCACCGAGTCGACGATGAAAGACGGCGCATACGCGCCATCCTTTGCCCCGGGCACCGGCGCGATGTCCACCTGCGAGGCACGCTTCGACAGCGCGCTGATGTACACCGCCTCCGCCGCCGAGCGCAGTTCGTACTCCGGCGTATTGGCCGGCGGGGCGGGAACTTCCGCCTTGTCGGGGCCCTTGATCGCGAGTTTGACCGCCCCAGCCCCCTTGGCCTTCTTCCGCGCCTCCAGCACCGCCGGGTCCACCTTCTTCCCGCCAATCTTGATCTTGTAGTCCTCCGGCACCCGCTCGTCGTTCTTCACCGACACCATGTACGACAGCAGCGAGCCCCCCAGCAGCACGATCATCGCACCCCACCCGGCGAAGAACCCAGCCAGCCCAGGCACCGGCATCAGCACGAACGCCGCGATCGACAGCGTCCCCAGCGTCAGGTGCGCCAGGTTCCATTTCGTCCGCGGCAGAAAGAACCGCGCGGCGTGCTTGTCGTACACGTTCGCGATCACCCACGCCCAGCCGCACAAGGTCACCACCATGACCAGGGGCTTCCACGGCGAGACGAGGATCAGCCCGTCGGCGAGGGTTGCGATCTGCACTTCGGCCAGTGTGGGCATGCCTGCTCCCGAGACAAGGAATCCGACCACGTTCAGACCCCGCCCGCGGGCCCCGCAATCAGCGCGGGGAAGCCCCCGAGGGGGGAGGGGCTAAGGATACCGATGTTCGCGGCCCGCGTGGGGACGGTTTCACAACGACACGCCATGGGCCCTTCCGGAGTCGGCCCGGTCGCACGCCCCCCGGTCGCCGGCGACCGCCCAACGCGCAGGACTTGGACGATCGGAACGAGCCATGAATGAGTCCCCTCGCACAGTGTTCCTCGGGGTCGCCGCTCTCTTGGTGATGGTCGCCCTGGTCGTGGGCGGGGTCGTGACCCTCCAGCGCGTAACGGCCACCCGAGCCCAGGTCATAGCCTCCGAAGCCCGCTCCCGGGCCCGCGCCCTGGCCAACGAGGCCCGCGATCGCGCCCGGGAGATCGACGCGGAGGCCCGCGCGGACCTGGCCTCCGACCTCTCGGGTGAGGCGGTCGCGCGGGTCGTCCTGGACGCGGTGCGGGGCCTCCTCGACGCGGCGGAGCAGAATCTTGGGGCGGGCCGCCCACAGGCCGCCGAAGCCCTCATGGTCGCAGCGATTGACCAACTCGACCGCCACCACTCCGGCGAAGAGTGGCTGCCCGGGGTCCTGGCCCGTCGCCGCGCGGCTCAGATAGCCGAGCGGCTGGGGCTCCGCGACCTGGCGCTGGCGCAGATTCACGAATCTCTGCGGAGGTGTGGGGGGCTTGCCGACCATCCGCAGGTCTCGGTCCTGACGGCGGAACTGGAAGCCGAGAGCGCTCGCCTTCGGGGCGATCCCGTGAATCCTGAGCAACCCGGGCCGCATGGGCGATAACCGGGCAGGTGGGGCCTTCACCAGAGGTTCGCGGAACCGCCCACGCGACCGCACGGTATAGACGCGTGGAGTGGCGGCACGTCGCCGCGGTTTTTCGTCCAGACAGGCCGGGGGCGGTCAGCCCGGCCGGCGGGGCGTGTCGTCCCGCGCCCAGCCCGACCGGGGAGGGTCGGGTTGGGCGGTCTGCCGCCCTCAATCCCCACCCCGGGCGTCTACTTTCTCGCGCTTGTGCGCGGGATTGAGGTACCATTGGAGATCAGATCATGCAGTCTCCCCTCCCGTCGGCGTCAACGGTCCTGCCCGGCGCCACGGGCTCCACATCCCCTCAGTCCAACCACGGAAACGCGATGAGCACCAGCCACAGCGCCCCCGCACCCGCCGGCCACCTTCACCTCGACCCCGACGAATCGCACAACCCGCACGCGACGCGCTTCGGCGACTTCCTCAAGGCCGCCATCCAGTTCGACGCCTCCGACCTCATCGTCAAGACGGGCAAGCCCCCGGTCATCCGCCTCCGCGGCGCCCTCAAGCCCTTGGCCACCGAGCCCGTCACGGCCAAGGAGTTCTTGGACATCTCCAAGCACATCCTCGATGAGGATCAGTTCGCCGACCTCGCCAAGTACGGCTCGGTCGACTTCGCCTACGACTACGACGAGGGCCACCGCTTCCGCGTGAACCTCTTCCAGGCCCGCGGCAAACTCGCCTGCGCCTGCCGCCTCATCACCAGCAAGATCCGCCGCTTCGAGGAACTCTACCTCCCCAACTCCATGGCCGAGATCGCCATGCAGCCCAACGGCATCGTCCTGCTCTCGGGCGTCACCGGCTCGGGTAAGTCCACCACCATCGCCGCCATGCTTGACTACGTGAACGAGCGCAAGCCCGTCCACATCGTCACCATCGAAGACCCCATCGAGTACATCTTCACCGACAAAAAGGCCACCATCAACCAGCGCGAGATCGGCATCGACTGCCTCGACTTCAAGATCGCCCTCCGCGCCCTCGTCCGCGAGAATCCCGACATCGTCCTCGTCGGCGAAATGCGCGACAACGAGACCTTCGAGGCCGCCCTGCACGCCGCCGAGACCGGCCACCTCGTCTACGGCACCATCCACGCCTCCAGCGCCACCCAGACCTTCAGCCGCATCTACGGCCTCTTCGAGGCCGAGGAAGTCGAGCAGGTCCGCCGAATCCTCGCCTACCAGATGCGCGCCTTCGTCTACCAGAAACTCCTCCCCACGCTCCGCCCCGAGATCCACCGCATCCCCGCCCTCGAAATCCTCATCAACAACGGCGTCGTTCAGAAGTTCGTCCTCGAAGCCCGCGAAGGCGAACTCCGCGAGTTCCTCAAGAGCGTCGAGGCCAAGCAGTCCGGCATGGTCGATTTCAACGGCTCGCTGGTCGATCTCGTCGAACGCGAAATGATCCACGTCCGCATCGCGATGGAGGCCACCCCCAACCGCGACGAACTCACCATGCGCCTCAAGAAACTCGGCGCCTCCCGCTGATCGACCTTGCCCGGCTCCGCCGCGCTCCGTCCCCGGACAGCCCCGACCCCGTGGAGCACGCCCATGCGCACCCGTCACCTCGCCCGCGGGCTCGCGTGCGCGGCGATCGCGCACCTCGCCAGCCTCCTCCTTGCCGCTTCCGCCCTCGCCGATCGCGTGGAGAAGTCCCTCGAACTCCTGGGCGGCACGCGGGTCGTGTACCAGATCATCACGCCCGATAACTTCGTCCCCGGCTCCACCGCGCCCGTGCTCCTGGTCCTCCCCCCGGGCAAACAGGACGCCAATATGGTCAACGCCGGCCTCGCGCGGCTCGACCCCGAGTGCCGGAGGCAAGGCTGGGTCGTCGTCTCCCCGCAGGCCCCGGGCGGCCGCCTGTTCTTTCAGGGCGGCGAGGAGGTGCTCCCCGCCCTCCTTCAAGAACTCCGCAAGACCGTCGCACCAGAGGGTGGAAAGGTTCACCTCCTGGGCTCCAGCAACGGCGGGCTCAGCGCCCTCCGCTTCGCCATCCGCAACCCGGAGTCAGTCCGCTCCCTCATGCTCATGCCCGGCGGCTTCGCCTCTAAGGCCGACGCGGCCCGCGTCAACCGCCTCAAGGGCATCCCCGTCCGCCTCTACGTGGGCTCCGACGACACCGTCGAGTGGACCGATGGCGCGCGGGCCGTCCTCTCTGCGGGCGAGAAGGCCGGGCTTGATATCGCCCTCGACGTCCGCCCCGCCAACGGACACACGATCGATGGCCTGACCGGAGAAGAGATCATGCGCGTGCTCGACGGGTTCCGCACCATCGAGGGGACCCTCAGCGGCCCGCGCGGGGAGGTCGCCAGCGTCCTCGACGCCCTACACAAGGCCGCCGCCGAGGCCGACTTCGAAGCCTATTTCGCCCTCTTCGCGCCCGACGCGGTGTTCCTGGGCACCGACGCCTCCGAACGATGGACCGTCGAGCAGTTCAAGGTCTACGCGCGCCCGGTGTTCGAGAAGAACAAGGGCAAGCCGGGCGGGGCCTGGACGTACACACCCCGCCAGCGCCACGTGGACCTGTTGCCCGACGCCAAGGCCGCCTGGTTCGACGAACTGCTCGACCACGCCAAGTACGGCGAGTGCCGGGGCACCGGCATCCTGCGCAAGGCCGGCCCCAAGTGGGTCATCTGCCAGTACCACCTCACGGTGCCCGTCCCCAACGCGCTGATGGATCGCGTGGCGAAACTCATCAAGGCCGAGCGAGAGAAGGCCAAGTAATCCGCACGCCCCTGCGCCGCCCCGGGGCGATTACGCCCACCTCAGCCCTCGTGCCGGGTCGAAGGGCCTCGCGTCCACCGCGCACGCGCGCCCCGCCGCCATGTCCGCGATCATGTGCCCCGTCGCCAGCGCCGTGGTGATCCCCAGCCCCTCGTGCCCCGCCGCAACGAACAGCCCCGCCCGCGCCGGGTGCGGGCCGATCATCGGGTGCGCGTCGGGCGTCGCCGCCCGGAACCCAGTCCACATCCGCTCGACTTCCACGCCGCGGATACCCGGGAGGAAGCGCTCCGCCCGCGCCATCAGCGCCTCGATGATCCGCGGCTCGATCTCATCCGACGCGCTCCCGTACTGCCTCGACGCCCCGATCAGCAGCCGCCCCTCCGCCCGCGGCTGGACGTTGAACGCGATGCTCTCATCCGCCTGCCCGTGCGCGCTGGTCAGGTACCCCAGTTCGATCACCTCTCGCCCGCACCAGCCAGGCGAGGGCTTCGTCAAGATCAGGTGCCCCTTGCGTGGGCGGATGGGCAGGTCCGGTCCCAGCCCTTTCATCAGGCTCGGCGCCGCGGTCCCCGCCGCGTTCACCACGATCGGGGCGTCGATCCGCCGGTTGTCTCGCAGCACCACCCCGTCGGGGTCGATGAGCGCCGCCGACGCACCGCGTACAAACGTCCCTCCCGCGCGCACGGCCTGATCGAGCAGCCACACTGCCGCCGCGGGCGCGTACACGATCCCGTCGTCGGGCACCAGGAGCGCCCCGAGTAGCCCGCCACGCAGCCTTGGCTCGAGCCGCGCCAACTCACCGCCCTCGACGAGCCGTGCCCCCAGCCTGAGCGACGCGATGTGCGCCTGCTTCCGCTTCGCCAACTCCCACTCCGCGTCATTCCCCGCGATCCACAGCGTCCCAGGCCTGCGGAACGCCGCCTCGTCGGGCAGCCCCGGCCCCAGCGAGTTCCACAGATCGCGCCCGTACCGCGACAGCGCCAGTTGGGCCGGCGCGTCGTCGATCAGCACGATGTGCCCCATCCCCGCAGCCGTCGCCAGGTGCCCGGGCGGGCCCGGATCCAGCACCACCACACGCCGCCCCTCCGAAGCAAGCCTCCACGCGCACGCGGTCCCCACGATCCCGGCGCCGATCACCACCGCGTCGACCCGGTGCGGGAGCGCCGCGGGGGGCACGTCCGGGCGAGCGTTCGAGGTGACGCTGGGAGCAGTGGGGGAGGGACGGTTCATGGACGGATGCCGTGCGCGTACGGGTCGGCGGGGTCGATGAGCAGCGTGGACTCTGCCGTGATCCACGCGCGCCCGCGGATCGTGGGAATGACGCTCCCAGGTTCGCTGCCGACACGGTAGTGCGCCTCGAACGCGCTGCCGATCACGCTCTCCTGCACCCACCGCGCGCTGGGCTTCAACTTCCCGTCCGCTGCCAGGCAGGCGACCTTGGCGCTCGTTCCGGTGCCGCAGGGCGAGCGGTCGTACGCCCCTCCCGGACAGAGCACGAAGTTCCGCGCGTCCCTCCCCGGGGTGGGCGAGGGCCCGACCAGTTCGACGTGGTCGATCGATGCGCCCTCTCGCCCTGTGATCCCTGCCCGCTCGAGCGCCGTGCGTACGGCCCGCGCAAACCGCGTCAGGTCGTCCAGGTGCGCCAGATCGAGCACCACCCCGTGGTCGTGGCAGATGAAGAACCAGTTGCCGCCCCAGACCACGTCCCCGGTCACGCGCCGCGCACCCGCCTCGGCCCCAGCCCACGGCACCTCGACCACCACTCCCGCCGCGTGCCTGTACGCCGGCACGTTCTCCATCGATACCGCTCCGTCCTCGTGCAGCGTCGCCTGCACCCGGCCCACCGGCGTGTCGATTCCGTGCGTGCCCGGGCCCAGCCGACCCATGTGAGCGAGCGTGCGAACCAGCCCGATCGTCCCGTGCCCGCAGCCGCCCAGCACGCCGACGTTGTTGAAGAAGATCACCCCCGCTGTCGCTCCGGGCCCATCCGGCTCCACAAGCAGCGCCCCCACCAATGCCTCGCTGCCCCTCGGCTCGTTCACCACCGCCGATCGGAACCAGTCGCACCGTTCCCGGAACTCCCGCGCGCGCTCCGCGATGCTTCTAGGGCCCAGATCCGGTCCGCCCTCGATCACCACCCGAGTCGGCTCCCCCTCCGTGTGCGAGTCGATCACCCTCACGCGCTGCATGCGCCAGCGTAGCCCCTCGGCCCGCCAAGGCCGCACCCGAGACAGGTCCTCAGGCCCCGAAGCCTTGGAAGCACACGGGCCGCGTCCAGCGGAGGCACGCCGCCGGCCCGACCGCGGTCGTCTCCGGGCAGTTGGTCGCGGGGCATGGCCCGCCGTGCACCATCGCCGGGCTCACCCGCACGCCCGTCGGCACGCCGTTGGCGATCACCCGCCCGGCTCGCCCGCCGTGTGCCGCGATCAACCCCCATGCGGCCGCTCGATCCGCCTCGTCGCGCTCGTCGAAGCGCACCGTCAGCGTGAGCGTCCCCGGGATGGGCAGCGTCGCCGCCTCGCGCACGCCCTCCACCCCCTCCACGCGCACCACCAACAGCGCCGGCCCGAAGATCTCCTCGCGCAGCGTCTCCCGTGTGCGCCAAGCCTCCGCAGTCGCTTCGAGCAGCATCGCCGCCCCGCCCCTGGGTCCGTCCGCCAACGTACCCTCCGCGAGCACCCGCACGCCCGGCGTCGCGCGGGCCTCGGCCACTCGCTTCGCGTACGCCCCCGCGATCCACTCCGCCAGCATCCGCCGTCCCGGGGCGGCGCGAACTCGCCGCGTCAGCCGCGACACAAACCCCTCCGGGCCGCTGCACTCGGGCACGAACACCACCCCGGGACACGTGCACTGCTGCCCGAACCGCAGGAGCAGCGATCCCGCGATCTCGTCGGCCAGCGCCGCCGCCTGGGTTTCGCTCGCCAGCGCGCCGGGCGTGACAAACACCGGGTTCACGCTCCCCATCTCCGCGAACACCGGGATCGGCTCGGGCCGTGACCGCGCCACCGCCTGAAGCGCCAGCCCCCCGCGCGTCGAGCCCGTGAAACCCGCCGCCCTGATTGCCGGATGGCCCACCAGCGCCGCCCCGGCTGTCACGTCGGCTCGGTCGGGTTGTTCCACGTACTCAAACAGGCCCCCGGGAAGTTCCGTCAGCGCGGCCCGCGCGATCTCCGCGAGCCTCCGCCCCGTCCGCGGGTGCGCTGGGTGTTCCTTCACCACCACAGGGCATCCGACCGCCAGCGCGCTGGCCGTGTCGCCGCCGCACACGCCGTAGGCCAGCGGGAAGTTGCTCGCCCCGAATACCGCCACCGGGCCCAGCGGCACCCTTCGAAGCCGCAGCGCGTGCCCGGGCCCCACCGACTTCGCCGGCGGCACCGGCGCGGGGTCGGCAATGTGCCCCGCCCATGCGCCGCTTCGCGCCTCGGCCGCCATCAGCCGCAGCGTGCCGGTCATCCGGTCAAACTCCGGCTCCAGTTCCCCAGGCAAGAGGGCCGTCTCGCCCGCGCACTCCGCGATGATCTTCCCCCGCGCCGCCTCCAGTCCCGCCGCCAGGCGATCCAGCCCCGCCGCCCGCGCCAGGTCCATGTCGCTCGGCCGCGGGTCCAGGACCCCCATGCCACGCCCGAGGGGATCCATCCCGGACCACGCCCTGGCTGCCCGCGCACACGCCGCCTCCACCCGCGCCCTCGCATCCGTACCGGCCTCGCTCGTTCCGCTCATCACCGCAGGGTACCGACCGCCCGCCCGGCGCGCCGATATCTCCCCCGTGCAGCCCGCGCAAACTTCTCACCCCGCGCCCACACCCGCTGATGCCGGTTCCGCCTCACGCGCGGTCCTAGGCGCCGCTCTGCCGCTCGCCCTCTCGTTCATCGCGCTCCTGGGGTACCTCCCGCACCTCCTCTCGCCCCTCCGACTGAACTTCGACGCCGTCCTCCTCCTCCGCATGGCCGACGCCTTCCGCGCCGGCCGCGGGTGGAACCCGCCCGACGTGGGAAGCCAGCACCCCATCGGCTACCCCGCTCTCGTCGTCGTCCTCGATGCTCTTGGCGTCGCCGGGCAGACCGCGTTCGCGATGATCAACATGCTCTCTCTCGCCCTCGGCTGCCTCGCCGCGGCCGTGATCATGCCGACGTTCTGCCCCGCGCTTGCGCGCTGGCGCTGGTGGATCGCCGCCGCGACCCCATGGTCGTGGATCGCCGTCAAGCACGCCTCGCTCCCGCTCTCCGACCTGCCGTACTTCGCGATCTCGATGCTCGCTCTGCTCGCGATGCACCGCGCGTGGGACGGGCACCCTCGCCCCGGGCGGCCATCCGCGTCACGGAATCGCGCCGCCTGGCTCATCATCGCCCTCGCGCTGACCGCCGCCGCGATTCTCACCCGAACCATCGGCATCGCGCTGCTCCCGGCGCTGGCGCTCGCCGCCCTCGGCCGCGCCCCCGTTGATTCCGCCCGCGACGCCATCCTCGCCCGTCCAGCGCGCTTCCTCGCCACGCTCGCCGTGGCAACCCTCGCCGTCGCCGCCGCCTTCGTGCTTGTCTCCCGCACCACGTACTGGACCGGCTTCGTCAAGCAATACCAAGGCGACGGCATCCTCGCGACCCTCGCCGCGACCGCGCACTTTCGCCTCCTCGACCTTGGTCAGGCCGTCGCGAACATTCCCGCCGCCGCGGCCCCGTCGCTCGCGCTCCCCGCGCTCGCGGTGGTCGGCGCGATCGCCTATGCCGCGATCCTCCTCGGCCTTTGGCGGCTCCGCCACACGCTATCCCCGACGCTCATCTACTTCGTCGCCTACTCCTGCATCGTGCTCATCTGGCCCTTCGCCGACCCGCGCTTCTGGCTCCCCGTCTTACCCCTGACCCTCGCCATCGCGATCGTGGGCCTCGCGCCCGGTCCCGCCCGCGCTCCCGCCCGCCTCCGCCAAGCGGCGTTCGTCGCAGGCACCGCGTTCGTCGCCATCGGCGCCGCCGCCCTTGCCGTCACCGCGCGTGTTTCCCTCAGCGGCCCCGACTTCCCGTCGCGGTACGCCTCGGGCGCGTACCGCGACACCTACCTCGCCGCCTTCGGCCGACCACACGACCCCGCCAAGGTGGTGCCCGAGGTGCTTCGCCTCCTCCAGCGCCTCGAACGTCGCTGCACTGCTCCCGAGGCGCCCCCTCCGCCTGCCCCGCCTTCTCCGCGGGCCGATGTCGGACCGCTTCGCCCGTCCTACTTCGCCCTCGTCGGCTGCTTGGGCGCGGGCCCCTTGCTGCCGACCGGAAACAACGCGCCGATGCGATCAGTCACATCGATCGTCGTCGCGCCCGCCGGCACCGGCGCCCCGGCCTCTTGAATCCGCGACACGCCGGCCTCCTTCGCCACCTCCGGCAGCCGCTCCCGGATCAGGTCCACGATCGGCGCCAGCGGCGCCCGGCCCATCAGGCGATCGTGCGCCAGGTCCTGGCTTGCCGCGCCCTCCGCTTCGACCGCCGCCGCGCCGGCCTTGTCCCCGCGGGCCAGGCAGGCGTCGCGCTTCTCGACCAGCGCCCGCGTGTCCGCCTCCCGCCACGCGCACCGGTAATAAGCGATCAGGAACTCCGTCCGGCTCACCGTGCCGACTCGGCCCTTCTCGCTCGCCGTCGCCTCCGTCGCCTCATACCACACAGGCTGGGCGTCCACCGCCTGCTTGGCCTTGCACCCCGTCGCGGTCAGGCCTGCCCAGGCCAGTGCCACCACCCCCGCCGCGGCCACAACGTTGCGCAACATCCGAAACATGAGACCTCCGTGGTTAGTGAACACTAATCTATGGTTAGTGTACGCTAATTTCGGTTCCGAGCAATCCGAAGTTCGCGATCACCGCAAGGTCCGGCGGAATCCACCTGATAAGGGGGGTTTTGGGGGGCGAGTGGTGCTCCGAATGCCGGAGCCCCGAGGCGGCAAGCCACCTCACCGCCCACCCTGCGCGCAAACACTGTCCGACGCGCCGCAACCCACGGGCTTTCACCCGGTTTCGTGGTATAGTCGCTCCGTGGGGTTCTCGGGCGCGCTCGCGCCCGTCGCGGTTGGTCTTCATTGAGGTCTCGCACAAGGAAGCCGTCATGCTCAAGTCCCCGCTCGGCCGTCGATCGGTTCCTGTCCTCGTCGCCCTCGCCGGCCTGGCCTGTGCCGTGCCCGCCCTGGCGCAACCCGCCGGCGATGAGTGCTCCAGCGCCCGCGCCGTCACCCTCAACACCAACGGCTCCACGGTCCTCACAGGCTCCCTCGTCGGCGCCACCCAGGACGGCACCACCAACTGCCAAGTCACCGGCGCCGACGTCTGGTTCCGCGTCACCCTCCCCGGTACCGGCGCGCTCACCGTCGACACCTGCGGGGCCGCCACCAACTTCAACTCCGTGGTCAGTTTCCATTCCGCCTGCGGGAACGCCGGCACCATCCTCGCCTGCAACGACGACGGCGTCGGCTGCGCGAGCGGCCGCGCACGCCTCACCCTCGGCGGCATGACCGCCGGCCGCGTCGTCTACGTCCGCCTCTCGGGCCTCAACGGCGCCGTCGGCAACTACACCGCCACCGTCCGCCACACCACCGCCCAGCCCCCCAACCCCACGCTCGGGCCCGACGTCACCATCTTCAACATCTCCGACGTCTCCCGCTGGGGCACCGGCGCCTCGGGAACCATCACCGCCTATTCCGTCGGCACAGACTCGTGCAACCGCGGCGACTACCCCCTCATGTGGATCGACAACAACAACTACAACCCCGACTTCGATGTCACCCGCCACCCCGTCATCTCCCAGAACCTCTACCGACTCAAGACCTTCACATCCAACGGCGTCTCCTTCCAACGCTTCGAGCACCTCGGCCAGTCCTGGCTCAAGCACGGCTTCGTGTCCACCAACTCCACCCAGTCCGGCTGCGGCGCCTGCCAGTCCCCTCAACTCTGGCGGCCCAGCACTCTCGCCTACCAGTCCGTTGGTGGTGACGCCCTCGGTGTGAACTGCACCGACCTGTACTCCGCCTCCCTCAACGGCTCCCAGTCATCTCAGGGCGCCAAGAACATCGTCAACCCCACTCTCGGCACCTCCCCCTTCGTCCGCAACAACGGCACCGGCGAGGCCACCATCCGCCAGCGCCTCCAGGTCCCCACTGTCGACGTGGTCTCCCAGCCCGCGGGCACTCGCTTCTTTGTCGACGCTTGCTACATCGCCTCCGACGACGCCACCTTCGTCCGACCGGGCCAGACCGTCGCGTTCAACTCCACCAACAACGCCTCCTGGCGCGAGGTCACGCTCGCGACCATCGGCAACTCCAGCCCATCCTTCGCCGCCGCCACACGCCAGCAGGAGCCCGGCATCTTCGCCTGGCGTCAGGCCGACGCCTCCGTCACGCTCGTCTCCGCTGACCACGACGACACCCCCCACCCGACCCTGCCCGGCAAGTACATCCGCTCCCGCTTCTGGGTCGCCGCCAAGGTCACCAACCTCAACAACGGCACCTGGCGCTATGAGTATGCCGTCTACAACCACAACTCCGACCGCGGCGCGCAGAAGTTCTACTTCCCGCTTGCCGATGCCGCGCCCGTCACCGAGTTCACCTTCCGTGCCCCCCAGTGGCACTCCGGTGAGCCCTACAGCAACACCCCCTGGACCATGGTCAAGGACGGCAACCGCCTGGTCTTCAGCGGCCAGACCTTCGAGTCGAACGCCAACGGCAACGCCATCCGCTGGGGCAACACCTTCTCCTTCGGCTTCACCACCACCGTGGCGCCCTCCAACGGCCGCGCGGTCCTCGCCCTCTTCAAGCCCCCGGCCTCCGGGACCGGCCTCCGCGAGATCTTCGCCGACAACCTCCCCGTCCCCACTCCCCCCTGCATCGCCGACTTCGACGGCAGCGGCGTGACCAACCCCGACGACCTCGCCAACTTCATCGCTTGCTACTTCAGCGAGCCGCCCTGTGCCGAGGCCGACATCAACGCCGACGACACCATCAACGCCGATGACCTCTCCGACTACGTTGCCGCGTTCTTCAGCGGCTGCTAGCATATTTCCTTGGTAAAAACCCTCGATCTCATCGCGCCGCCGCCACGAATCCGTGGCGGCGGCGTCTGTTTTGGGTTAGTGTTGAAGCGTCGGTGACTGCCGCGCGCGCGGGCGGCATCTTTCCCGTTCTCCTTGCACAGACACTCTCTCGTGGGGCGTCATCAGTCCGTGGCGGTTCCTCACCTTTTCCTCCCAAAGGGGCGTTCATGAAAGCGATATCGAGCGGTGTCCGGAAGTGGCTCTGTTCATGCGCGGCGGTCATCGCCGTCGCTGGAGCGTCCGTGGCCAATGCCCAGGCGCCCACGAATCTGTGTTCCAATGCCCCCACCATCAGCGCCGCGGGTGCCTACTCCGGCTCCACGATCGGCGCCTCGGCGACCGGCACCGCGACCTGCGGCTCCAACGCCTCCGCCGACGTCTGGTTCCGCTTCGTCTCTCCGGTCACGGGTCAGATCCGCTTCGACACGTGCAGCCCCGTCACGAACTTCGACACCATCATCAATGTCCGCACCGGCTGCCCCGGCTCGGGCGCACAACTCGCTTGCAACGATGACGCCCCCGCGGGCTTCTGCGACGCCGATCCCAACGGCTCCGTCGGCACTTCCCGCGCGCTGGTCACCCTGACCGCTGGGCAGGTCGTCTTCGTCCGCATCGCCGCGGCGCTGCCGGGCGTCACGGGCAACTTCGTTCTCAACGTCACCACGCCGCCCCCGCCGCCGCCCCCGACCCTTGGGCCGGACGTGACCGTCTTCAATCTCACCGACGTCGCCCGCACCGGCGCCGCCACTGAAAACGGCGTCAACATCACCGCCTACGCCGTCGGCACCGAGTCCTGCAATCGAGGCGACACCCCCGTCGCCTGGTATGACGCCCCCGGTGCCAGAGAGAACCTCCACCCCGTCATCGCCCAGAATGTCTTCCGCTTGAAGTCGTTCACGCAGAACGGCGCCACCTTTCAGCGCTTCGAGCAACTCGGCCAGTCCTGGCTCAAGCACGGCTTCCTCTCCGTCAACGGGAACGCCTGTGGCACCTGCATTCAGCCCCCGGACGGCGGCGACCAACTCGGCGTCAACTGCTCCGACCCCTACGGCTCGGGCCTCAACGGCGACCCCAACCTCCTCGGCGCTCGCTCACGCGTCAACGCCGCCACCGGCTTCTTCGCCATGCCCGTCGTGAAGGGGAACTCCACCGGCAACGCCGCCATCCGCGGCCGCGCCCAGGTGCCCACCGCCGACGTCACGGCCCAACCCGCCGGCACCCGCTTCTACGTCGACGCTCACTACGTCACCCAGGACGACCACCAACACGTTCACCCCGGGCAATCCGTCGCTACCAACTCTCTCAACAACGCCACCTGGCGAGAGATCAACATCCAGGGCGGCACCGGCACCCCCTCGTTCATCGGCGCGAACGTCCAGCAGCAGCCCGGCATCTTCGCCTGGCGCGCCGCTGACGCCAACGTCACCCTCGTCTCCGCTGACCACGACGACGTTCCCAACCCGAACAACTTCGTCTTCCCCAACACCACCCTCCGCGGCCGCTTCTGGGTCGCCGCCAAGGTCACGCCGATGAGCGGCGGCCTGTGGCGCTACGAGTACGCCGTCTACAACCTCAACTCCGACCGCTCCGCGGGCTCGTTCTCGGTCCCCTTCCCCGCCGACGGCGTCGAGTCCGACTTCTACTTCCGCCACCCGCTCTCGCACTCCGGCGAGCCCTTCAGCAACGCCCCCTGGACCATGACCAAGGCCAACGGGCGCCTCAACTTCTCCACCGAGTCCTTCGGCGCCAACCAGAACGCCAACGCGATCCGCTGGGGCACCATGTACAACTTCGGCTTCACCGCCAACGTCGCCCCCACCACGGGCGCCGCCTCCATCGGCCTCTTCAAGCCCGGCACCGCCAACGCCCCCGCCGCCATCGACGCGGTCAACCTGCCCGTCCCCACCGTGCCGCCCTCCTGCGCTGCGGACTTCAACGGCGACGGCACCGCCAACCCTGACGACCTGTCGGACTACATCGCCTGCTACTTCAGCCAGCCCCCGTGCGAGGCCGCCGACGTCAACAACGACTTCAACGTTGACCCCGACGATCTCTCCGACTTCATCGCCATCTACTTCGCCGGCTGCTGAGCAACGACCGCGACGCCCCTCCCCGGGGCCTTCGCCCGGCAGATCAACCGAGCCCTTCGACGGGCGGCGTCCTCACAGGATGCCGCCCGTTTTTCGTTGGTGGGAGGCGCGGGCGCTTCGCAAGCGGGCGCGTGGCGCCGTAGCACGGGCGCCCGCAGATCGCAGCGTCCTTTCGTGCTGGGCGCAACCGTTGGTCTAACCAGGATGCGCCTATTTCCCCTCCGCCTCGCCTGCGCCGACCCGGCGGAACGCGCCGGACCGCCGCAACTCGCCCTCGGCGAGCAACTTGCCCCGGATAAGGTTCAGCCGCTCGGCCACGGAGATCATGTTCTCCGGGCGCTTCGCCGGCTCGACCTCGACGCACTCCATGATGAGTTTGTCGAACATCTCCGGCACGCGGGGGTTGATCTCGGTGCAGCGCTTGGGCTTCTCCATCAACTCGTCGTCGAGGGAGCCCAGGAGCGAATCGGGCTTCGCCAATGCCGTGGGGACGAACCGGCGCGTCAGGGCCCAGTACATCGTCGCGCCGAGGTTGTAGATGTCGGTCTTCTCGGTGATGGGTCGGCGGTGCACCTGCTCGGGGGCGATGTAGTCGGGCGTGCCCTGGATCCGCTTCTTGACCGTGTTGGTGGGGCAGGACTGGCCCAGGTCGATGATCTTCGCGTCGCCCGAGGCCGTCACGATCACGTTGTTGGGCTTCATGTCCGCGTGGACGAAGCCCTTGGCGTGCATGAACGCCATGGCGCGGGCGACCTGCTCGAAGATGTGCGCGGCCTGCTCGAACGTCCGCGGGGCCGCCTTGTCCAGCGGCTCGCCATCAACCAGTTCCATGATCAGGATGATCTCGGAAACCGACAGCAGCCCGTCCTTCTTCTTGATCATCCGCTCGATCCGCCGGAGGCCCGGGTGGTCGAGTTTGGAGGCGATCTCGTACTCCTGCTCGGTCTGCTTGAGGAAGCGGTCGTCCTTGGCGTCCTCCTTGCCGACGACCTTGAGAGCCCAGATCTGCTTGGTCTTCTGGTCCTGCACGAGGTAGATGATCGACGCAGCGCCCCGACCCAACTCGGAGAGGACGCGGTAGCCTTCGATCTGTTCGCCGGGCTTGAAGGGGGTCACGGGGCGGAGATTCCTGTCGGGCGTGGGCCCGGAACGAGCATGCTGAGGCGGGGAAAGGGGGAAGAATGAGGGCAACCCCGGCCGCCACGAGACTGAGACGGCACCCCGAACGGAGTGTAGCCCGTCGCGCCCCCGACACCCAACCAGACACCGCCGGGCCGCGCAGAGATGTATCGGCGAGGCGCGCGGGTGGGTCCAGCCGAGAGGTTATTCGGCACAGCCCGAGAATGGTTGCCGCGCTCCGCCAAACAGGCCTCACAGGCCCCGCTGGCCGGCCGCGTCCCCGGCTGTCCCTAGGGGATTGGCCCCTCTCGGGCGTCAGTCTCGGGAGAACCCCGTCAGCCGCTTGATCAACTGGATCTGCCCGCAGTGATACGCGTCATGGGCCGCGATCCCGGCGAGGTACTGGGCTCGCGTCAGGCTCCGACCCTTTCGGCCCGGACGAGAAGGCGGGGGTTGGTGCATCGTGTCGGGGTCGATGGCCCGCGCGACATCGACCAGTGCCGCGTGGACGTGCTTCAAGTACCCCACGTCGCGCTTCCAGAGGGCTTCGTCGGCCCGTGGGTCGGAGGCAGGTGGGGGGATTGCGGGCCAGTTGGCCGGTGCGCGATCGAAGCCGAGGGCGTCGGCGGCACGCCAGTCAAGGAGCCCGATCATCGCGTACTTCCAGTACGCCGCGTGGAGCACGTGCTCCCAGATGCACCTCCGGCCCGGCTCGGGCCGGGCCCGGGCCCGGGCGGCGGAGATGCCCCGCAGGCAGCCCAAGAGCGTCGCCCCCTGCCAGCCACGCCCGAAGAACGCCCCGGCGAGGAGGATCTCCGCGGGCACGGCTGGGGATGCCCCGGCGGTTGGAGCGCGGGCTGTATGGTCCGCCGCGGGCGTTCGAACCGGGTGCGGGCGTCGAACCGGGCGCGGGCGACGGCGAGCGGTCATGGCCGAGCGTAGGGGACGCGGCAGGCGCCGGCGGCAGACCGCGGGGCGCTCAGCGGGACTTGGGCTTAGCGGCCTCGCGTTCGATGCGGACGGTGGACTTGGCCTTCATGCCGCCCGAAACGCCGGGCCCGCCGGCGATGGTGACGTCCTGCTCGGACTCCATGGACTTGAGTTGGCCGCGGAGCCGGTCCCAGGTGAACTTGCCCTGGTAGCGGGAGTCCTTGAGTTGGAAGGGCGAGCCGGGCGTGCCGGACTCGGAGCCGGCCTCGATGCGTCCTGTAAAGTAGACGTCGGCCTCGTCGAGGCGCGCGGCGCGGAGTTCGTTGGTCGTTATCATCTTGAACCGGCCCATGACGCCGGTGTCCACGTCGTCGACGTTGGTCCACTTCTCGCCCACGTCGTAGAGGCCCGAGCCGGAGTTGGACGACGAGACGGGCCCGAAGAGGGAGGCGAGTTTCTTGGGGTCGATGGGGAGGCCGGCGGCGCCGAGCCCGGCGGGGAGCGCGAGTTCCGAGCCGCCCTCGACGGACTTGACGTTGCCGGTGGCGTCGAAGATGATGGTCATCTTCGCCCCGACGAGCCTGCGGTACATGGGTTCGAGGATCTCGGAGTCGTCGAGTTGGCTGTTGGGGTGCTTGGGCTTGGTGCTGTCCCAGAACATCTCGGTGCCGCCGGCCTGGATGGAGACCTTCACGCGCTCGTAGACGAGTTCGACCTTCGCGCCGTCCTCAGCGGTGGCCTCGACGACCCGGAGGAGGATGCCGATCTCCTGCTCGGTGCGCTGGCCCTGCCCCGTGCCGTCAGGGGGGGCGGCGGGTTGGGGGGGCTGGGGGGGCTTCGAGCCCGGGCGCGCGGGCTGGCTCGAAGGGGCGGAGGGCGAAGGGGTCGGCTTGGCGGGTTCGGTTTCGCCGGGCATGCCGGGGATGAGTCCGGGCATGTTCACGGAGTTGTCGCTGCGGATGCGCATGACGTAGCGCGTCTCGCTGCCCTTCTGGAAACGGGGCCGGAGGTCCACCTTGCCCATGCGGGCGGCAGGGTCCTTTGGCCCGTCGGGGATGGAGGCGGGGATCGGGTTCTTCTCACGCCGGGGCGGCGGCGGGGTTTCGCGGGGGAATGCGGGGTCGCCGCCGCCCGGGGCCTGGGCGGCCAGAGGAGGCGCGGCAAGGGCGAGGGCGAGCAGCCCGGCCCCCGTGGTCCACGATCGCTGGCGGACTGCACGGGCGGAAGTCGGGAGGTGCGTGGGCCACGGCATGGGTGCGTCCTTTGGGCGCGCACGGGGTGCGCGGCAGGTGTCCATACGTTCAATCGGCGCTGCCAGCCCTGCCGTGAGAGCATTTGGCCGGGAATGTCCCGTGCCGAGCGGTCCGGGCGGCGGGCCGGGGAGAGGCGGCGTGGTGCGGCTTACCCCTTGATCAGGCCGTCCCTCACGGCGAGCCGCTTGGCGACGCGGATCCCAGAGTCGAGCGCACCCTCCATGTACCCCACGAACTTGTAGCAGGTGTGCTCACCGGCGAGGTGGAGGCGGCCGTTCATGTGCGCGGCGGCGAGCATCGGGCCCTGCGCGGTGACCTGTCCCGGCGCGGGGAACGAGTAACTGGCGCCGGCCCAGGGGTCCTTGGGCCAATCCATGTAGCGCGTCGCGACGAGGTTGTCCTTGAACCCCGGGAAGAACGACTCGAAGGCCTCGGCGAACGCCTTGTCGCGCTGGTCCTTGGGCATGGCGAGGGCCTGCTCGCACGGCGGGCCGCCGGCGAAGCCGACGAGGCAGCCGGGGCCCTCGGCGGGCTCCTGGGCGTCGGTGCCGTCCCAGGTCATGTTGAGCAGGCCGTTGGACAGCGCGTACTGCGAGCGTTGGGGCTTGAGGCCATCCCAGTAGCGGCCCTTGACGTGAGCGAAGTACTTGGCGTTGAAGCCGGTCTGCGGCGAGAGGGCCGCGGGGAGCGCGGGCGAGAGGGCGATCTTCGGCCAGGTCTTGGGGGGCGCGGTGAAGACGACGTCGTCGCACTCGATCGTGCGGCCGTCCTTGCACGTGACGACGAGGTGGTCGCCCTTGGACTCGATGGACGTGGCGGGCAGGCCAAGGGTGATGCGCTTGATGAAGGGCTCGGCGAGTTTGAATGCGAGCTGCTGATTTCCGCCTTTGCAGCGGTAGACCTCGGACTCGGTCCAGTACTTGTCGAGCCCGCCGCCCTTGACCGCGGCGAGTTGGCCCAGGAGCGACTGCTTGTCGGGGGCCTGCCCGTTGTCGGACATCTGGTTGATGAGCATGGCCTGCTTGCACAGGGCGCTCACCTCGAGCCGATCAATCCACGCCGCGATGGACGTGGAATCGAGGTCCTTGGCGTTGGGGGTGTTCCAGGGGCGCTCGGCGTCAACGGGCTCCGCGAGGGCGTTCATCTTGTTCAGGCCCTCTTCGAGTTCCCCCCAGAGGTCGCAGCCCTCGGAGCCCTCGAGGAGTTTGCCGTCGATCACGACGGGGCACATGCAGTTCTCGGGATCGTCGGAGACGTCGAGCCACTCCAGGCCGAACTTCTCGGCGTAGGCCACCCAGGCCGGATGGTTGGAGCCGATGAGTTCGGCACCGCCCTCGATGTTGCGCCCGGGGACGAACTCGGACTTGAGGGCGGCGTTGAAGGAGAGCACGCGCCCGCCAAGGCGGTCGCGCGCGTCGAGAACGGAGATGTCGTAGCCCAGGGCGTGCAGTTCGTGTGCGGCGGCCAGGCCGGCGAAGCCCGCGCCGATGACGACCACCCGCTTGCCCGCTGCGGGCCGCCCGGCGCGCCCGCGGTGGGCCATGGCGTAGGCGGGCCCGGAGAGCAGCAGACCCGCCGACGCGGCGAGGGTGGCGCGAAGGAACTCGCGGCGCTGCTCACTGGTGACGCGGGGACCGAACCGGCGGGCGAGGAGGCCGACGAAGGAGCGCGACATGGTGGGTTCCTGTGGGCGGGCCCGCGCTTCGGCGGCCCTCCTGTGCGAAGCCGGAGGCCGCGCCTGTGGGCGGGGCCCCGGTATGTGTTCGGCGTGCCGGGGCCCACGTGGGGTGCCCGGTGTGAGCGGTCACTCGTCGTTGGTCGGGCCGACGGCGACGAGCCAGAGTTTGAAGAAGTTGACGATCTGCTGCTTCGTCAGTTTGTTCGCGTTGAGGTTGTAGGTCACCTTGCTGCTGGTGGGGACTTCGCCGCCGGCGGGGATAGTGTCCACATAGGCGATCTTGCCGGTGAGGGTGGGGATGGAGTTATCGACGGCGAAGAAGGCTTCTTCGTCGTTCATCTTGGCGAAGGCGTCGGCCTCGCCGGCGGGGGCCTTGTTCTTCTCCTCGTTGAAGCGGAGGTTGAACTCGTAGTGGCCCTTGCCGTTGGTCTTGCGATTGGGGTCCTCGACCCACTTGATGGTGCCGGTGAGCACGTCGGTGACGTCCTTGCCCCCGAGGTTGTACTTGAAGGTGATGTTGTCGGCGAAGTAGTTGCCGGTCTCGTAGTCGTAGTTGAGCGTGCCGTTGACGATGGTCGTGGGATAGGTCTCGACGGGCCCCTTGGCCAGTTCGATGTTCTCGAACCGCATGGGGTCGGACTTGGTGACCTTGTACTCGACGGTCTTGTTCCCGACGAGCCGCTTGTAGGTGTACTCGGCGAGATTGTCCTTCTTCTCGGCCTTGCCCACGAGGTAGCCGGAGAAGTAGGACTTGAAGGCGGAGGCCTTGCCGATGGCGTCAACGTCGATGCGGAGTTCGCTCTGCACGGCCTGGCCGCCGGCGAGGTCGAACTTGCCCGAGGCCTCGTCGATCGGGACGGTCCCGACCCACTTGCCGACCGTGCGCGTCTGCTTGAGGTCGGCGGGGTTGCGGACCATCAGCGAGATGTTGTAGCCCAGGTTGGCCGACTGCTTGCGCTGGCGGATGAGTTTGGAGTAGAGCGTCGGCTGGCGGGTGATCTCGCCGCCGAACTCGAGCGTGTCCACCACGGCCAACTTGAAGGTGTACTTGTCCTTGGCGCCCAGGGCCGCGGAGCCCTCGGCCAGCGAGCCGCTGGAGTCCTTCTTGATCCGCGTCTCGAAGGCGATGTCCATCGTGCCGCTGATCACGTCGTCCTTGGTGATCGGCTCCTGCGCCAGGAGCGCGGCGGGCGCCAGGAGCGAGGCCGAGGCGGCAGCGGCAAGGCCCAGCCGGGCCACGCGAGTCGGTGCGAACTGGGTCAGAAACGTCATGGGTATCCCTCCGCGGAGACGCGACGGCCGAACGACCGCCGCGCGGCGGCCGGACCGGCCAAGGTCACGCCCTTGTTCGGACCCGGGCCCCCGCGATTGCGTACCCCATGATATCGGACCTTGGACCGGGCAGTGGGAATCCCACAACCCTCCCGCGGACCAACCGGCTTGATGCCTCGATGCCGCGTGCCGAGATGCCTTCCGAGCCGTCCGGCGTGCTGTGCTCGGGCGGCCGATTCGCTTTCAGCCGTTCCACTTGCCCAGCGCCGGCCCCGTATAGATGCTCAGCGGGCGGATCAGCCGGTTGTCGGCGTGCTGTTCCATCACGTGCGCGCACCACCCGGTGATCCGGCTGGCCACGAAGATCGGCGTGTACTGCGGCACCGGGATGCCCATCACGAAATACGTCATGCCGCACGGGAAGTCCACGTTCGGGTGGATCTTCTTCTTCTCCAGCATGATTTTCTGCACCTGCTCGCCCAGGCGGAACCACTCCGTCGCGGGCAGGCCGCCGGTCGCGGGAAACGTGCCCTTGAGCGTGGCGGCCATCTTCTTCCCGAGGCCGTGGAGGATGCCGGCGCGGTGGTCGCCGTTCTTGTAGACGCGGTGGCCGAAGCCCATGAGTTTGCGCTTGGTGTCAAACGCCTTCTGCATCCACTCATCGACCTTGGCGGTGCCGATCCCGGCGGCGCCCACGTCGCGGTGGATCTCCTTGAGCATCTCCATGGCCATCTCGTTGGCCCCGCCGTGCAGCGGGCCCTTGAGGGCCGCGATCCCGCCGCAGATCGCCCCGTGCATGTCCGAGAGGGTTCCGGAGATCACGCGGCTGGTGAAGGTGGAGGCGTTGAACTCGTGCTCGGCGTAGAGGATGAGCGAGACGTCGATCACGCGCGTCTCCTCCGCGCTGGGCTTGCGCCCCGTCATCATGTACAGGAGATTCCCCGCGTGGGAGAGCGTGGGGTCGCCCCCGAGTTCGCGGCCGATCAGCGCCCGGCCGTCGATCACGTTCTGCATGTGCCCGATGATCGTCGGGATCTTCGCCAGCAGCCGCTTGGCCTTGCGGAGGTTCGCGCCCGGGGTGTTCTCCTGGCACTCGGGGTCGGTGTGCCCCAGGATGCTCACGCTCGTCCGCAGTACGTCCATCGGCACCGCCCGCCCGCTGGCCAGCCACCCGCCCGACGACTCGATGAACGCCGTGACGGCCGGGTGCAGCGCACGCTCCGCGATGATCTCCGCCTTGAACCGCGTGAGTTCCGCCGGCGAGGGCTTGTGGCCCTCCAGCAGAAGGAACGCGACCTCCTCGAACGTGGCGTGCTCGGCCAGATCGTGAATCTCGTACCCGCGATAGATCAGTTTGTCCTGCTCGATCGAGCAGACCGACGTCTGCCCGCCGATGACCCCTTCGAGCCCCTTGGCGAACGCGGCGGCCGCGGAGTCCTTGGCCGAGGTGCTGGTGCTGCTGGCATTCCCCGCGGTTGGCGTCGCAGTAGCGGTCATCGAGATCTCCTGATCCTGTGTTCCGGCCCCGAACGAGCGTTTCGTCCATGATAGGGGGCCCCAACGGGGCACGGGCAGCCCAGGGTTTGAACGACCGCGCGGCGGGGTTGAGCCATGCCACGAACTACAGTGCCGACGCGATGACCGTGACCGATCGCATCCTCGCGCGCCACCTGGCGCCGGTCCTCCGGCGGAACGTGCTCGGGTGCATCTGGGCGTCGGTCGTCGCGGTGGTGCTGGTCGTCGCCTTCCTGTTCCTGCGGTCGCATTTCAACTGGCCCAGGACCGGGTGGTTGCGGGTGGTCCCGCTCCTGGGCGGCTTGTTGCCGGCGTGCGTGATCCTTCCGATCGGGTGGATGATGCGGCGGAGCCTGCACCGCGACTGGCGTGAGTCGGGGGGAAGGCTCTGCGCACACTGCGGCTACAACGTATCGGCGCTCCCGCCGGCGGGCACGTGCCCGGAGTGCGGCAAGGCCTACGACATCGAACGTGATGCCGCGATGTGGGCCAGGTCCGGCTTGTCGCCCGTACCTGCAAGCGACCCACGCTCGGTGCGATAGGAACTCAAGGCCGTCGCCGCGCTCCCCTCGTGCTTATCTGCCCGCCGCGTCCAGCGAAACAATCTCGAACAGCACCTGGCTCGCCAGCATGGTGGTGATGCCCGAGGGGTCGCGATCAGGGAGCACCTCGACGACATCGGCCCCGGCGAGCCGGATCCCGCGCAGCGACCGCAGCACCGCGAAGGCCTCGGCGCTGGTGAGCCCGCCGGGCGCGGGCGTGCCGGTCCCGGGGGCGAACGCCGGATCGACCGCGTCGATGTCGAACGAGATGTAGCACTCGCCACCTTGGTTGGCGTCGTCGCTCCGCAGCCCCGCCGCGAACGCCTTGATCCGGGCCAGCCCCGGCCCGCTCGGCCCGCAGCCCGCGATCTCCTCGGCCATCACGAGCGTCACGCCGTGCTGGGCCGCGAAGTCGAGGTCCGCCGCCGCGTTCAGCGGGCCCTTGATGCCGATCGAGATCATGCGCTTGGGGTTCACCAGGCCTTCCTCGATCGCTCGGCGGAAGGGCGACGCGTGCCCCCACTTACACCCCCACACCTGGTCGGTCGTGTCCAGATGGCTGTCGACGTGAACAAGCGCGAGGCCGCCCGCGGGCTCCCCGCGCCGCAGGTACGCCGCTCGGATGTTCGCGTACGCGATGGAGTGATCGCCCCCGACGGCAAGCAGGCGAGTCGCGTCGTCGGCGAGCGACGTGGCAAAGTCGGCGACCTGATCGAGCGTCGCGGTCAGGTCATACGGGAAGACCGGCGCGTCCCCGGCGTCGGCCAGGCTGAACCGCTCGCAGATATCTACGCCGAAGGGCACATGGAACCTCTTGAGGTATTGCGAGGCCTCGCGGATCGCCCGCGGCCCGAACCGTGCGCCGGGGCGGAACGTGACGCCGCCATCGAACGGGACGCCGAAGAGCGCCCAGTCGACGGGCCGGTTCTCAGGGGCGACGTCGTCGAGGCGCGGGTATCGGCCGAAGGTGGCGATGCCCGCGAAGCGGGGCGAGACGCGCGCGTCGGGAAGCACGGTGCGGGGCATGGAGTCAGGGTACCCGCACGGGGGCTAGACCGTGTCCGGGCGCGCCAAACGGTCACTTCAGCCGCGACTCGCCTGTACTGTGACAGGTGCACCCCGAACCCACTTCGCGCGGGCCCCACGCTCGGACTACCCGCCACTCGTGCTCGCGCCCGCCCTCAATCCACCCCATGCCCCCGGTCGCGGTCGCGTCCCCCGCTGCGGCCGGGCGGATGTCCATGATGAAGCGACGGACCGGGCCGCCTGACGTCGCCGCGCCATGCACGAAGGCCACGACGCGAAAGTCACCGGTGGCGTCGTCCCGCGACACCGGCCCCCACGTCACGATCGCGCTGGGCGCAACGCCCTGCTCGCGCTCCATCCACGAGCGGGCCGAGCAACGCACCGCCTCGGGCGCGAGCGTCCCGGATGAAGGGTTGGTCGGATCGGCCCGCCCGGCTGCGCATCCGGCAAGGATCAGGGCCAGGGCGAGGGTGGAGGCGAACCGAACACCCCCCGCGCAAGGGTGCTTGAGCATGGTCGAAGGCATACCGGTTCAGATGCCGACGCAGGGGAGTGGTTGCCCTGCGAGCGCGAGCCACGGGCTGTCCGCCCGGGCCGGCGTACTTACAACTACGCTGGAATCGCGGCCGGCTTCGCCTCGATCGCGCCGGCGGCGACGGCTGCGCCCACGCCCACACGCAGCGTGCTCACCCACTTCCCGTCGGTGTCGAGTTTCACGCCGTGCGCCGCGTAATCAGCCAGGTGGATCGACCCGTCGATCAGGTAGCAGAACGTGTGCTCGCCGGGCTCGACCCGCATCGTCGCCGTCCACCATCCCGGGTACTGCCGCTGCAGCGCAATCCGCGAGCGCCCCCAGTCCGTGAAATCGCCCACGATCTCCACCCGCGCGGCGTGGGGGAGAAACACGCGGAACGTCACCTGTCCCTCGCGATCAACAGCGATCATGCGTGGTCCTCCCATCAGGTCGTCAAGCCGCCACGCCCCACTAAGCCCAAGCGGGCACCGGCTTCCACGCGTCTACGTATTCATGGTACCGGCCAGTCGCAAAAAGTGGCCCGCAACCGACCGATTTACCGTCAATTTGGGAAAGGCAACGGGACGGGCTTTGCGGGAGATGGCCATTTCGTAGCGTTGCAAACGCTTTCACGGCGTTCGGTTGATAGTCGGTGCATGGGCGGTGGGCCATTTCCTCGCCCGCCCGCGCCTTCGTGCCGGATTCGGTTGACGCGCTATACTTGTCACAGTGACCCGAGTTTCGGCGGGTCGCTGGTTCGCGTGCCACAGCGGCGCGCGAACGCGGGCTCGTTTCCCCAACCCGAAGCGTCCAACACGGCTGCGCCGGCCCAGGGACGGGTCCAGTGGACCCCGCCCCGTGATCCGACCCTCCGCGGGCTGCCCCGCCGGGTCGCACGGGACCCTGAGCCAACCGAATCGGCGCCTCCGCGACGCTGCACGAAAGGTTCCGCATATGCCTCCCGCTCCCGCGACCCCAGCCCCCGCCGCCAGCGCCAACACGCTCGTTCAAGACCTCGTCGAGGCGGGCATCCACTTCGGCCAGCGTTCCGCCAGTTGGAACCCGAAGATGGCCCCGTACATCTGGGGCAAGCGCAACGGCATCCACATCATCGATATCAAGGAGACCATCAAGGGGCTCCTGCTCGCCAAGAAGTTCCTCGCCCGCGTCGTCGCCGACGGCAAGGACGTCTGCTTCGTCGGCACCAAGCGCCAGGCCCGGGCCGTGCTCGAGCAGCGCGTCGCCGACGTGAAGATGCACTTCGTCGTCGAGCGCTGGCTCGGCGGCACCCTGACCAACTTCCGCACCATCCGCTCCCGCCTCCGCCGCCTCGACGAACTCGACGCGATCCAGCAGCGCGACAACTTCGCCTCCTACTCCAAGAAGATGGAGAGCACGCTCAAGCGCGAGCAGGCGAAGATCAAGCGGAATCTCGAAGGCATCCGCCACATGGAGAAACTCCCAGGCGCCATCGTCGTGATCGACGTGGCCAAGGAGATCAACGCCCTCCGCGAGGCTCGTAAACTGGGCATCCCGACGGTCTGCCTGATCGACACCGACGGCGATCCCGAACTGGCCGACATCGCCATCCCGGGCAACGACGACTCCATGCGCTCGATCGACGTGATCATCCGGGAACTCTGCCTGGCGATCGCCGAGGGCAAGCAGCAGCGGGTTGCGAAGGCCGAGGGCGACCAGGCCGCCGCTGCGGGCGGCGCCGGGGGTCCCGGGGGAGCGGGGGGCGATGGCGGCCCGCGCCGTTCGCGTCGCGCCCAGTACCGCAGCGACGAGCCCGGCCAGCCCGCGCCCGAGGTCGAGATGCCCTCCACCGGCACGCCCGCCGCGAAGGCTTGATCGACGCCCGACCGTCGTGAGAACGTCCGGATGGTCAGCGGATCGCGCCTTCGGATGACGGTTTGGTGGCCGATCCGCGGTTCGCTCGCATGGTTTCAACATTCCGCCGCATGGGAACCTGACCATCCGGCGTTGTGCCCTTCTTGGAGTCCCCCGTGTCCACCGAGATCTCAGCCGCCGTCGTGATGAAACTCCGCAACCAGACGGGCCTGTCGATGATGGAGTGCAAGAAGGCCCTGGTGGAGGCGAAGGGCGACTTCGCCGCGGCGGAGGACATCATCCGCAAGAAGATGAAGGGCAAGATCGAGGCCCGCACGTCCGCCGCCGGCGCGGGCCGGGTCGCCGTCGCCATCCACGGGCCCGACGCGGGCGGGAGCGTCCCGCACGCCTCGATCGTTGAGGTCCGGGCGGAGACGGATTTCACCGCGATGAACGAGCACTTCGTCGCGATGTGCGCGCGGATCGCCAACGTCGCGGCCGAGCAGCCCGTCGGCGCCGTCACCGCCACCGCCGACATCCAGAACGAGATCGAGCGCATCCGCGCCTCGACGGGCGAGAAGTGCGACTTCGCCCGCGGGCTCAAGATGAACGGCGGGCCCCACGCCGTCTTCGGCGCCTACGTCCACCACGACGGCAAGACCGGCGCGCTCATCCACGCCGAGGGCGACATCTCCCCCGACCTCCTCAAGGAGATCGGCATGCACATCGTCGCCAAGGTCCCCGCGCCCAAGGGCGTCTCCGCCAGCGACATCCCCAAGGAGGTCGTCGAGAAGGAACGTAAGTTCCGCATCGAGCAGGCCATCGAGTCCGGCAAGCCCAAGGAGATCGCCGAGAAGATGGTCGAGGGCGGCATGCGCAAGTTCTTCGAAGAGATCGCCCTCCTCGAACAGGCCTACATCAAGGATGAGTCAAAGAAGGTGAAGGACGTGGTCGGGCCGAAGGCTACGATCGTCGCCTTCGCCCGCTGGGCCGTCGGCGAGCAGGCCTGAGCCAGATTCCGGCCTGCCGTACCCGCAGGTCACGGCCAAGCAGTTTTCTTATTCCGCCAATCCGCCCCGAGTCTACCTGTAATAGGGAGGGGGGCGGGTTATGCTGTTGACATGCGTTGGGGATGGTTCGCAAGTTCCGTGTTTGTCGTCGCTACTGGTCTTGCCGCTGGCACGCTTTGGGGCCCATCGGCCCTGACAGAGGCACAGGTGTCGGCGTGGCTTGACCGGGAGATCAACTCCAGCCTCTCGGCCTTCGATCCGCCCCTTCGATTGAAGTACGAGATCATCGTCTACCCGGCAGTTGACGATGCGACGCTGGCCACGTGGCGGGCCGAGGTCGAGGGTAAGCCGGAGCACCCGTTCCGCAGTTCAATCGCGCTCGAAGAGCGGCTCCGCAAGGCTGGCAGCGAACGGACCATAAGCGAACTCTGGCTCATTGACCCAGACCATTGGCGATACACCATCGACTTTGAGCGCAACGGCGAGTACCGCGATGCCGCCCTTGATGGCCAGCGGGGTTGGCAACGCTCCGACGCCCGCCTGAAGCGCATGGATGCAGCGTCGAGGAAAGGCGTCTTCGCGCCGATCTTTGGCGGCCACTTCGGCACCCTCCAATCAGATCTCGATCGCGTGCTGCACGGCCGACTCGCTCAACTGAAGGAGTCCACGCACACCAGGAGCATCGAGGTCTCGGCCGCGGGGCTCTGGAGAACGGAGTTTGCCTCGCCCACCGGTTACCGCTGGCGATACCAGGGCTCGTGGGATGCCCAGCGCAACGAAGGGCGCGTTCTGAGCACGGAAGAACTCGACGCCGGGAAGTCCGAGGCGTGGTTCGCCATGACCTTCGAGGACCACGCCTTCGAACCCTCATTGGGCCGCGTGGTGGCGCATACAACCCACGCGCGGATGCCGCGAATGGCCAAGACCACGTCGCGTCTGCTGGCCATCGAGCGACCCGACCGCGCCCTGGCGATGGCCAGCATCCGCACGCCGGAGCCCAACGATCCCGGCGCCGGGGACCGCCGACGCATCCAGTTTGTCGAGGACTACCGCGACGGCCTGGTGGAGGCAGGGGACCTCGCTTCCGGCGATACTCGGACCTTGCAATCGAGTGCCGCGACGGAGCCGAAGGGGACGTGGCTGCGTCTTGCGGGTTGGATCACGCTCGCGGGCATGGTTGGTCTGTTCGTCTATGTCCGATTCCGCGGAATCGGTCAGTGATGGTCTCGCACAAGCGCCACGGAGAAGTGCCAATGGGCCGCACCACGACCATTCTCGCCGCAGTCGTACTCTGTGTTCACGCGGCGACGCTCGTCGCGTCGTTCTGCTATCGAAACGAGACGGTTCTCACGTGCACTCGGATGATCGCGCCGCCGAGCAGCGCGGATTGGGACTGCTACTTCCAGAGCGATCTGAGCAGTTGCTCTCAGGCCTCCGGCCCCGTCCATCCGACGGGCAGTGCCGCGCTCGTAACCCCGGTGAGCCACACCTGCAAGTACAAGAAGGGCAAGAAGGTCAACGGCGTCTGCAAGGAACCGCCGCAGTATCCCAACGAAGAGTCCCCGGCGCAGGTTGATTGCCAAGCGGCGGGTGGGGCCTCCTGCTCGAAGTCGTGATCACGAAAGGGCTTCGCATGATCAGCCCCGCCCGGTGGGTCAACGGCTTGGTCGCAGCCGTCATGGCCCTGGCAGGTGTCGGGAAGTTGGTGGATCTCCCGGCGTTTGTCGAGGCTGTGGGATCATGGCGATTGCTGCCAGGACTTGTTGGCCGGAGTGTCGGCGTGACGCTTCCGGTTCTGGAATGCGCGCCGGTGCTGCTGATCGCCATCGGTCGGTGGCGGGTCGCGCGTGCGTGGCTCATCGCGCTGCTGTGCCTGGTGACGATCGGTTACGCAGCCGAGTTCGTGCTCTTCGGACCACCGCGCTGCGACTGCTTTGGCAAGATTGTGCTCTTCAATCAGGGGCGAACCGAGGCCTTGTGGGTGCTGGCGCGGAATGGCGGCTTGCTTCTGCCGCTCCTCGTGGTGGCAGTGCCGAGGCGATCATCGCAAAGCGAAATCGCCGGAAGGGTCGGCGAGCCGTCACTCTTGCCGACCCGTGCCTTTACCCTCACCGAGGTTCTTCTGGTCGGGGCGATCGTCGCCAACCTCGCGGCGTTGCTCGCCCCGTCGCTCGCTGCAACGCGCGACGCCGCCAAACGTCGCGTCAATCTGTCCGACCTGCGCAGCCACACCGCCGTCTTCGCGGCTTACGCCAACGAGAGCCGCAACGCGCTCCCGTTTGTGACCCGCCCCGACGCGGAGTTCACCCTCCTCGGTTCCGGCGATCACGTCACCTCCGCCCGGTTTTTCTGGGCGCGGACGCTGTGGCCGCTGGCTCTGGCACGCTCGCACTACAACACCACGCCCGCCGACCCGATCTTCTACGCCAAGAACTCGAAGTTCAGCCAGGTCGACACCTACGAGTATGCACCGACGTGCTTCTCGCTCCCGGAGTTCTGGAACGCGCAGACGCGAACCGGCCCGGATCAGTGGCGGCCCGTCACTGTTGATTCCGTGCTCTTCCCTGATCGCAAGGGCATCCTGGCCAACTTCGCCGACGCAGCAACCAGTTGGGCAAACTACACGCTCGCCGGCTCAAGCCCGGACGTCGCGTGGATCGACGGTGCTGCGACCACCGTTCGCCACGACGACCTCTCCAGGCCCTACGGCCCGGCGGAGGGGCAGTGGGGGGCCCCTCCAACACCCTTCGGCAGAGTGATCATGCACACCGTCAATGGGGTCCGCTGCACGGATCGGTGAATCGCGCCCTGACGAGACTCGGACGCGCTCGCCATCGCCCCGGCGCGCATCGGCACCGTGCCCGCTATCGCCCCCCCAGTTCATCCAGCGCCGCCCACGCCGCACGGGTCCACGGGTGGGCCAGCACGAGCGCCCGCAGGGCCTGTCGGCGGGGCTCCGGCTCCGATGGCAGCGCGTCCGCCGCCGCCGTCGCCCGCTCCTCGGCCTTGAACCGCGCCGCTCTTCCGGGCTCGTCGATCCACGCGACCGCCTCGCGCAGCGCCTCCGGGCCCGGCATCTCGTGACCCAGCCCGGGCACGTCGAACAGCCGCACCGACAGTTTGTCCTTCTCAAAGAGCGCCACCCCCGCCCGGATCGGCTCGTAGTTGAAGTCCCCCGGGCCCGTCACCACGCCCAGCCGGCGCGTCGCGAACTTCTTCCACCGCGCCCCCTCCGGCTTGGCGAACTCGGGGGCCCAGAACTTGCCCGGCTCCCCCGTCGGCAGCCGCAGATACCACGACAACCCCACGATCGGCATCGCCCCCGTGAACACCTCCGGGAACGCCGCCAGCAGGATCGAACTCATCTTCCCACCGCCCGAGAGCCCCGCGACGTAAACCCGCTCGGGGTCAATGAGCCAGCGCCGGCTCGCCGTCGCCGCCGCGTCCAGCGCCAGTTGCAGCCGGTCCACCACGGCCCGCTGATTCCCCGCCTTCGCGGGCGACATGATGATGAGCCCGAACTCATCGGCCGCCGCGTGCAGCGCCGCCGGCGGCTTGCCCTCCATCATCGGGTCGATCCACACCAGCACGCCCGCGAGCCACCGCGGCTCATAGCCCGTTGGCAGCCGGACCCACAGGCGCTCCTCGCTCAGCACGCGCGAAGTGGGGGGGTACATCGCCCGCCCGCCCTGCACGCGCTCCAGGGTCTTCTCATCGAGCCCGAAGCGCCCGTGCGCCAGCGGGCCGCGGAGTTCCACCGTCGCCGCGCCCCCCCCCCCCCCCCCCCCCCCCCCCCCCCCCCCCCCCCCCCCCCCGCGCTCCGCC
>Ga0268299_1000181_pt1 | contig 248562 bp, 246 predicted proteins | sample NOBtaG_FD_193484 | JGI IMG/M metagenome (GOLD analysis project Ga0268299, IMG submission 193484) | Activated sludge microbial communities from bioreactor in Nijmegen, Gelderland, Netherland - NOB reactor | ecosystem: Engineered > Bioreactor > Aerobic > Activated sludge | place: Netherlands...
TGCGAGCGACCCGCACGACGTCGTCGCGGAACTCTCGGGGGTAAGGCCTGGGCACAAGGACATCCTTCCAGCTCACCCGTCCCGGGCAAGCCAACTCAGATGTCACCTATTCGTGCAGCAGACCCATCTCGCTCGCGGCGATATTCGCTAGGAAGAGGCTTATTGACGTTCCCTGGGCCAGTCCTACTGCGCCTGAGTCGGATTCATTCCCGCCTGTGGATTCGATTTGTACTGGGCGGATACTTAGAAACGAACGAATTAGACTTTCCTCAAGGGGGGTCATAATGATGTCCAAACGTTGCATGGCCTCGAAGAGGTAGTCGTGATCGATCCTGTCAAAGAACTTGGTGAAGTCGTATTCTGCAACGAAAAGTCGATGCTTGGTCTTGAGTTCATACCTTGCGTAGGACAAAGCATCATGTGGAGATAGGCCCGGTCGGTATGCGTAGGATCGCGAACTCATCTTTGACAAGTTCTTGCGGGACAGTGATCGGAGGAGCCGGTTCGAAATTACTTCGTCCGCTATCTCGAACGTCGTGATGGTTCGCTTACCGCCGCCAGCCTTATCTACCTGAAACTGTGCGGGCGCGTGAGGAACGTAGTAGCCGCCTTTAAGGCGAGCGGTCATGGCGTGCGCAATGGACGAGGCGCGGGCGCGTACCAGATAGGGGTTGAAGCCAGGTGTCTTTTCCCAGGTCGGGGGCCGCTGAACACTCAGCAATTCGGGCGTCTCAGCGCAGCGTCGCGATCGGCGAGCGTTTTCGTCGATAACCCACTTGGCGTACTCTTCGTGCTCCTTGATCAGTCGGTTGGACGCCAGCTCAAGTTTCTCTTGCAGTTTCCACCACATCGTCTTCTCCTACAAAGAAATTAGGGGCCAGGCGGACCGCCCGACCCCTAACCGGCTTCGCGTCATACGAAATTATGCTTTCACTGCTCCGAACGTGTCGAAGCCTCGAGTGAGTAGGCGGTGATCAACCCGTTCCCCTACTCGCTACCGACGCCAGGCCTAGCCCCTCTTGGGACCCGCATCGCATCCTACGCATGGAAACAAGCCGCGCGGCTCATATCCGCGCGGTAGAGAGCGTCGACCCACGCCGCCTTGCCCAGTCGATTTCTCGCCCGACGAGGACTGGCCCTCGGCGACACCCGCAGTAGTGACTTAGAGCGGCTGGGGCGTCCTGCTGCGGAGTAGTTCCATCTCAACCAGTGAATGCTCCCGCGAATCCCGCATGAAAACCAACCTAGTTTGAAGTCGCCCGACGGCGAGCAGGCGGTGCGTGCACCCTGTGAAGTCCAATCCCAGTCCGCATGAAGCTCGCAAGCGACTCAGAAGGACCGCAATCGCTCGCAAGCCAAACCCACTGCCGTGCAATGGCTTAGCGAGATGAACAAGCAATAACCGTAAGAATCCGAGACTGGCTGTGAGCTGGCGAAACGTTAGTAGTGCGATCTTAAAATCCGCCAAGTGTCGGTTCGAGTCCGACTGGGGGCACGTCTCTTCACGTGAGCCGTCGTGCGCGGGCCCCAACCACTGAGTATCTCCTGATGCAAGATTGACCCCATGCCGCTGGAGCTCACCGCAGAACAAGCCGCTGCCCGGTTGAACCCCGTCGACACATTGGGCATCCCGTTGGGCCCCGGCCAGCCCCCGGCCTTCCTGCGCGCACTTGGTGTCCGTAAGGACTGGACGGATCTGCGGGTGTACGGCGCGCTGCTGGCTGTCGGCACCGAACTGTTCTCCCGGCCGGGCGTGCACTATCTGTCGGGCTTCTTCGGGCCGCTCGAGCGCGCGCTGCGGGACATGGGCGCCGATATCGAGTTCGCGGCAGCTGACTTCCGCCGCTTCGGGCCGCTGCTGGAGCGCCAGTCGCCACGGGTGATGACGACGGTCGCGACGCCGCCCGGCCCAGACGGTTGGTGTTCGCTCTCGCTGCACGCGGGCGGGACGATCGGTGAATTACGGCGTGCGGGAGCCGATCCGGAGCGCCTGCTCATCGTCGAAGTCTCGGAGGCATATCCGCGCACTTTTGGTGTCGGGGAGCAGCATCGCCACGCGCTGCACGTCGACGAGATTGATGTCCTGGTGTCCTCGACGGACGCGCCGCTGGCGCTGCCGGGAGGCGATGCGGCACCGTCGGATGTCGATCGCGCCATCGCGCGACACGCCGTGAGTTTCATCGGCCCCGGGGCCACGTTGCAGACCGGAATCGGCGCCATTCCCAACCAGATTGCGACGTTGTTGGCAGAAGGTGACGGCGGTGGTTACGGGTTGCACAGCGAGATGTTCACCGATGGTTGCATGAAACTGCATCGCGCGGGCAAGGTCACCAACACCGGCAAGGGCCAGTACGACGGCGTGAGCGTGACGACTTTCGCCTTTGGGTCACCGGATCTGTACGCCTGGCTGGACGGCAACGCCGACGTGGCGTTCCTGCCGGTCGAGATCGTCAATGCCCCTGAGGTTATCGGCGCCAACAACGACATGATCTCGATCAACGGTGCACTCTCCATCGACATTCAGGGGCAGGTTGTCGCCGACACCATCAATGGTGGGCAATTCAGCGGAATCGGCGGCGCCGAGGACTTCGTGGCCGGCGCGGGGCTCGAACTGTCGGACCGTTCCTTGATTTGCCTGCCTTCGACTTTCGAGAAGGGTGGTGCGCTCCAGTCGCGCATTGTGCCGTGGTTCAGGCCGGGCGCCGTCATCACCACACCGCGTCATCAGGTCGACGTGGTGATCACCGAATATGGGGCTGCGGAGCTGGAAGGCAGGACGGTTCGGGAGCGCGGCGAGGCGCTGGCGGCCATCGCGCACCCGCAGTTCCGGGATGCGCTGCGGGCCGCGGCCACGCGTGCGGCGAACGGTCGCTCACCGGTCAGTTGAGTTCAGCTCTGTTCCACGGTGTTGTTGTTCCCCGACTTGGCGACCTCCGGCTCCCCGGTGCGATACGTGACCTGGTTGTCGATACCCGAAACCCCGATCTTTACCGCGGTCTCGACGGTCACCGCGTTCTCGACACCGGAGACCGTGAGGGTGTCGCAATTACCCAGTATCTCAACGGTATTGGAGACCCCACTGACGCTGACCGAGCAGCCGTCGCAGTTGATTGCGACGTTCTTATGAGTGCCGGCGACACTGAATGTCGATCCCGCGGGCACGAACGTCGGCCCCGGTGCCGCGGTTGCTGACGGCGTTGCTCTGGGAATTTTCACCACGGTCGATCTTGCTGGCCGCGTGCCCGACGGGCCCGAAACCGTTGGCCCACCTTGCCGAATCGTGGGTTCGGCCGCATAGAAGATGAGCCCCGCGGCTCCTGCGGTAATCACGGTCAGAAAAACAAGGAACCGTCGGCGAAACATGCGGACGGGAGACCGAGAGATCTGGGTCGTGTCATACGCAGGGAGTGGATACGGACTTTGGCTCGGGGCACCCAACTCTGAGCGCTGCGCCCGCTCGCTGAGAGGGCGTTCCAGCTCCCGAATTCGGGCCTCGGGGTCACCGTCGGGCTCCACTTACCGATGGTCGCACACCACGTGTCCTACAGCGATAGCCTTCGGACATGAATGATGGGGGGGACCGTCCAGCGAACGTGCGTTGCACCCAGTGCGGCACCGATATCGGGGACCCCGACGGCAATCTGATTCTGTTCTCCGGCGCCGAGGCATAAAAGAACCTCTCGCCATGGACGCCGATGGCGACCACAATGGGCGACATGCAATTGCCAAGTTCGTTCGATGGACTCGTGACCGACGGTGGTAAGTCGATCGTCTACGGCGAGCCGTATACGACAGCCGACGGCACCTTGGTCATCACCGTCGCCAAGGTGCGAAACCGCGGGCGTGGCTCTGAGGGCGAACCGCTGGAAACAGTCGCCAAACCCCTGGGCGTATTCGTCATCAAGGACGGCGATGCCCAGTGGCGCCCGGCCTTCAATGCCGACCGGGCCTCAACATTGGGCATCCTCACCGGCATGCTCGCGGCGGCCCTGGGACTGCTGGCGATCATCCGTCGACCACCCTGGCCCGATTTGACGTCGCCGGGTTGGTCTCCCGCGGAGAACCCGCAGTGGTGGCGCGGCAGGCGCTGACCGTACAGCGCCCGCCGCAGCCAATCGCTACTTCTGGGTGACGGTTTCCTTGAAGGTGCCGTCGCCCTGGTTCAGCCAGGTGATGGTGCCCTTCTGGAATTCGCCGATCCAGCCGCCCTTGGCGACATCGGGTCCGCCAGCCGTCTCTTCTTCGTCGGCGGTGGGGAAGCCGAGCGCGCCGCCGGCCCCACCCTGCGCGGTGTACACCTTCAGGATTTCGCCCTGGACCAGGTGTGCGCCGGTGGAGGGCGAGCTGAAGATGGTGCCCTTGGCGAAGGCCTGCACCGTGCCGTCACCGACCTTTTCCGGTTGTCCGCTCGGTGCACCGAGCTTCGCTTCGCCGCCGGCCTTGGTGTAGGCCTCTGCAATGGGCGGCTCCAAGACCACCTCGCCGCCACCCGGCACGGTGACCGTTGACGGTGCTCCCGCAACCACGGATGACACCGCGCTACTGGCCGATGAGGCCGCGCTCGAGGCGGCGCTGCCACCCGCACTGATCGCGGACGATGCCGCGCTAGTTGCACTCGACACCGATTCCTTCGCGGCATCTTTGTCCTGCTGTGAACAGGCGACAGCTACCGCTGCGGAGATCGCAACGATGGAAACCGCGCCTGCTGCTCGTTTCATCAGATTGGTATCCATGATTCGAACGTAACAATTTAGCCGCGCCATTTAGGCGAGTTTTTAGATGTTCACCAATTGTCGGGGGAACGGCCATTAATTCGGCAAGCGCGTACCGCATACACATAATTCATGTGAAATGCGTGCGCCGGGTATGCGCGCGGCACCAAAGGGCGCGGTCAGGAAGCTGGAGTCAGCTCGCAGACGTAGTCGCCGACATCGATGTGCACCTCGGCCGCCTCCGGAACGGCCGGCGTGGGCACGACGTTGAGCTGGAATTGCTCGCGACCGAAGTCGTCGCTGGTTCCCGGCCACTGCTCCTGCAAGATGTCGCTGATCAGACCGGCGACCGCGGGCTCGGTGACACGGTAGGTCTCGGCCTGGCAGAACTTGGAGTAGACCTCGGTGACGCGGATGCGCGCCTTCTCGATGGGCAGCGTTCCCAGGTCTTCGCCCGTTTCCGGATCGCGCACGGCGGTTCCGGTGGCGCCGATGACCGAGAAGATCATCCCGACCTCCACGCCTGCCTCGTCGCCCTTGTTGACCAGCACCGAGTAGCGGTCGACGATATCGGCGACCTTCCCGATGATCGGGTCGACGGGCTCCAGCTCCGGCTCACCAACCGATTGCTCCGCCACCGTGGTCTCTTCAGGCATTGCCGACACCGACGGTGTAGTTGTTGGGGCGCGACGCCGACTCGATCTTTTGCCGTTCGGGCTGTCCGGCGTTCTCGGCCGTCGCGAAATCGGTCTTGGCCTTGGCCACCGCGGCACTCGAGACATTCTCCGACTCGCGCAGCGCCTGGAAGGCATGACGCAAAGTCAGCCGGCTGATCGTCAGGGCCAGGTTCAGGGCGCTGGAAGCCGACTGCTTGTTGCCCTCGTTGAGGTCGTTCGACGCGGCCGCAAGGTGCTTGTCCACGTCCATCATGCCCTGCAGCGTCACCATGGTCGCGTAGGCAGACTGCCCGACGTTGCGGTCAAGCTTGTTGCTCTGCTGAATGCGGTGATACAGGTCGGCAATCAAGATTCCGGAGACCAGCGCCAACAGTGGCGTGACAACGCCCTGGACGAATCGGGTCAGTTCGGCGTCGCGTGCCGTAAAGCCGACAACCGCCGCGACGATGGTTGCGACAATCGCCGCTCCGACGATCGTCCAATGAACCAGTGTGGGCTTCGGGGGAAGCTGATCTGAATTTGCCAACGTCGTTACCGTCCGTTCGGTGAGTGGACACATTCACTGCATCCATGACCCCATGAGCACTGACCGCAGCATGTTAACACCGCGCTCGGCTTCCTCCAAGGTCAGGTTACGCGCAGCACTTCAAGTTTGCTGAATGTGGCATATCCATCGATTTGCCCGAATTGAATTGAATGAGAAAGGCTTCCAGCGATTGCCGGCGACCGCGCCCCTACTGGTGTGTTCGTGTCTACCCGCTGAGGAGCGGGTTACCCGCACTGCTGTTCGGCAGCGGCATTGGTCGCCACGATGACCGCGGCCTGCCGATCTGCCGTCAGCTCATGCCAGGACTTGTGGAAGGTGCCGGGGCCGATGTTCCCGGTGCTCTGTATGGACTGTAGGTACCCCTCCACCAGCTGGTCGGGCCCATCGTGCTTGCCGGTCATCCAGTCGGCAGCCGCCCGGCACGCCTGGTAGTACTCCTCCTCCAAGGATGAGGGGGCGGCGTTCACGGACGTTGTGACGCCCGCTGGGGACACTCCTGAGCCGGCGGCCGGCGGCTGGGCTGCGGGAGCCCCCAGCGACGTCGTGGTGGTGCCTGCGGTGACGGAGGGGCTGGGAGCCGCCTTATCGTCCGATGCGGACGAGCACGCAGCGCCGATCAGTGGGACGCAGCAGGCCATCAGAGTCGCAGCGATGCGAGTTGGGGCGGTCACCACTCCAAAGTAGCAAGTGCCTACCAGCCACGACATTTACTCACCTAGAGCTTTTGCCCGGGGGCCAAAACCGCTGGAAAACGCCGGTACTATTTCAGCTGTGATGGGACACAGGGGTTTTCAGGGGTGTTGTCGCGGCTAGCCGTGTCCACCCCTGCCCCTTCCATCGATTGAGCCTTCATGACCACTGCATCTGTCCTGGATCTGCGCCGTCCTTCCTCCGCAGGATCCCTGCCCACCCGACTGCGACTGCCGGACCTGCTCCGCATCACCGATGAGGGTGCCGATGACGCCCTGCACGGCCGCTTCGACCACCTGCTGCCCGCGGGCGGCCTACCGGTCGACGAGCGCTGGGCCACCCGCATCCACGCCGACGACGAGCTCGATGTCTGGCTGATCAGCTGGGTGCCCGACAAATCCACCGAATTGCACGACCATTGCGGATCATTGGGCGCGCTGACCGTGCTCAGCGGTTCGTTGCATGAATATCGCTGGGATGGCAGCCAACTGGTGCGCCGCAGGCTCGACGCCGGCGATCAAGCGGGGTTTCCGCTCGGCTGGGTGCATGACGTCATGCGGGCTCCCCTGAAATTGAGCGGTGCGCCGGTTCCTGCCGAAAGCGGGCCCACGCTGAGCGTGCACGCTTACTCGCCGCCGCTGACCGCGATGTCGTATTACGAAGTGACCCAGGCCAACACATTGCGACGCAGCCGCACCATCCTCACCGACGAGCCAGAGGGGCCGGCGGCATGACGATTCACGATCTGCTCGCGTCGGCGCGGGGGCGCCTGCGTCGTCTGCCTGCCGACGAGGTGCCGACCGCGCTCGGCCGTGGTGCGTTCCTGGTCGACATCCGTCCTGCCGCGCAACGTGCCGAAGAGGGTGAGGTGATCAATGCCCTCGTCATCGAGCGCAACGTGCTGGAATGGCGGCTGGACCCGGAAAGCGATGCCCGGATCCCGCAGGCCGGCAATCACGATGTGGAATGGGTGATCCTGTGCCAGGAGGGGTACACCTCCAGCCTTGCCGCCGCCTCGCTGCAGGACATCGGTCTCTACCGTGCCACCGACGTCATCGGCGGATACAAGGCCCTCAAGGACAAGGGCATCCTGATCTAGCTCCCTGCCGCAGGGCCTGGGCATGACATGCGGATAAGCGCCACCCGGGTACGTGTACGCACTGCCCGCGTCTATGCGACAACGATCCGGCCGAGCTGGCCTACACCGCGGTTGTCGCATAGAGGTGGGCACCAACGGTGTGGGGTGGGACGCCTGGCTCTAGCTGAAGTCCCCCGCGTCACGGCGCAGATGCGTCAACACCGACACCAGCGTGCGGGTGCGTGAGGGCGACAGCCCGATCTGCGCGAACACCTTGGCGTTCAAGTCGGCAGTGGCCACCGAACCGAGATCTCGTCCGGCATCGGTGATCTCGACTAGCGTGCCGCGGCCGTCGGCGGGATTGGGCACGCGGCGCACCAACCCCGCCTCCTCCAGCCGGTCCACCGTATTGGTCACCGAGGTGGGGTGAACCTGCAGGCGCGCGCTGGCCTTGGCCATCGGCATGGAGCCCGCGCGGCTGAAGGACAGCAGCATCAGCAGTTCGTAGCGCGAGAAGGTCAGACCATGCGGGCGTAAGACGTCCTCGACCCGCGCCAGCATGATCTGGTGGGCGCGCATCACCGACGTGACGGCGGCCATCCCGTCGGCGACCTCGCCCCAGCCGTTTTCCACCCAATGGCGATGGGCATCGTCGACGGGATCGAACGGCAGGGTCATGCGCTCAGCGGTGAATGAAGTTGGCGGGGCGCTTCTCGACGAACGCGGCCATGCCCTCGGACTGGTCGGCGGTACCGAATGCCGAGTGGAAGATCCTGCGCTCGAACAACAATCCCTCGGCCAGGCTGGATTCGAAGGCCCGGTTCACGGCTTCCTTGGCCATCATCGAAGCCGACAGTGACATCTCCGAGATGGTCTTGGCGACGGCCTTGGCCTCGTCGAGCAGGCTCTCGGTGGCGACCACGCGCGAGACCAGGCCGCTGCGCTCGGCTTCGGCGGCGTCCATATTGCGGCCGGTGAGGATCATGTCCATGGCCTTCGCCTTGCCAATGGCGCGGGTGAGCCGCTGGGAGCCGCCCATGCCGGGCAGCACGCCCAGTTTGATCTCGGGTTGGCCGAACGTGGCGTTCTCGGCGGCGATGATCACGTCGCACATCATGGCCAGCTCGCATCCACCACCGAGGGCGTATCCGCTCACCGCCGCGATGGTCGGGGTGCGCACCGCGCCCAGCTTGCCCCAGGCGGAAAAGAAGTCGGAACCGAACATGTCACTGAACGACTGCTCGCTCATCTCCTTGATATCCGCGCCCGCCGCGAAGGCCTTCTCGCTACCGGTGATGATGATGGCGCCGATACCGTGATCGGCGTCGAATTCGGCTGCGGCGGTGGTGACCTCGTTCATCACCTGCGAATTCAGTGCGTTGAGCGCCTTGGGCCGGTTCAGCGTGATGACCGCGACACGGTCGATGCGCTCGGTGAGGATGGTTTCGAAATTGTGTGAGGTCATGACGCTCCTTGGATTCGCGAGAAGATCGCCGAGAAGTCTAGGCCGGAGCCTCCGGTGGAATTGAAGTCGTCGTAGATGTGTGCCGCGGCCAGGCCCAGCTGTGCGTCAACTCCATTGGCGCGCACCGCATTGGCCGCCAGCCCCAAGTCCTTGGCCATCAACGCGACGGCGAAGCCGGGGGCGTAGTCGCGATTGGCAGGGCTGGTGGGCACTGGGCCGGGCACCGGACAGTTCGAGGTGAGCGCCCAACACTGGCCCGAGGCGTTGGCCGCAACATCGAACAGGGCCTGATGGGACAACCCGAGTTTCTCGCCGAGCACAAACGCCTCGCTGATGGCGATCATCGATACGCCGAGGATCATGTTGTTGCAGATCTTCGCGGCCTGCCCGACGCCGGGACCACCGCAGTGCACCACGCGCTTGCCCATGGCATCCAGAATCGGTTCCGCGGCTACGAATACGGCGTCGTCGGCACCCACCATGAACGTCAGAGTCGCCGCGGTGGCCCCGGGCACCCCGCCGGACACGGGGGCGTCGGCGAAGCGGTGTCCCGCGGCGGTCGCAGCCTCATGCGCGGCGCGGGCATCGGCCACGTCGACGGTGGAGGAATCGATGAACAGGGTGCCGGGACGCGCGGCGGGCAGCAGATCCTCGTAGGCCGCCAGCACGTGCGCGCCCTTGGGCAGCATGGTGATCACCACATCGGCGGTGCTGGCAGCCGCGGCGCCCGACTCGGCCAACGGCACACCGGCCTGGGTGGCGGCGTCCCGGGCCTGCTCGGAGAGATCGAAAGCCGCCACGGTGTGTCCGGCCTTGGTGAGATTGACCGCCATCGGTAATCCCATGTGGCCCAGGCCGATAAAGGCGATATTGGTCACGGCCACTCCAAGTCGTCGCTGACTGGCTGGAAGAACTCCTCGACATCGGCCTTGGTGACCTCGGCGAGTGTCTTCGGAACCCACTGCGGGTTGCGATCCTTGTCGACCAGCTGAGCCCTGATGCCCTCGACCAGATCATGCGAGCGCACCGATTGGCTGGACACTCGATATTCCTGGGTGAGAACCGCTTCCAGCGACGGCAGTTCGCGAGCCCTGCGCACTGCCGCAAGCGTCACCGACAGTGCGATGGGGGAGCGGGTCAGGATTTGATCGGCTGCCGCGCGTGCCCGTTCGTCACCACGGGCCTGCAGCGCGGCGACGATATCGGCGACGGATTCACCGCCGTAGCACTCGTCGATCCAATTGCGTTGAGCCAGCAGATCACTCGACGGTGCGTTGGTGCCGTGGACCGCAAGCGCAGTGGCGATATCGCTATCGATGATGGCCTTGGTGAACTTCTCGAGCCGGTCATGCGGCACGTAGTGGTCGGCGAAGCCCAGCGCGATGGCGTCGGCTCCGGAGAAGGGTGCACCCGTGAGTGCGGCGTGCAAGCCGAGCTGGCCGGGGGCGCGCGAGAGTAGGTAGGTACCGCCCACGTCCGGGATGAAGCCGATGCCCACCTCCGGCATCGCCACCTTGGAGGTATCGGTGACAATGCGGATGTTGGCATGCCCGCCGACTCCGACACCGCCGCCCATCACGATGCCGTCCATCAGCGCCACATACGGTTTCGGGAAGCGCGCGATCTGTGCGTTGAGCAGGTACTCGTCGCGGAAGAACCTGCGGGCTGCCACGCCGTCGATCTTGGCGCTGTCGTGCACGGCCACCACGTCGCCGCCGGCGCACAGACCACGCTCGCCGGCGCCCGAGAGCACGACCACGCGTACCGCGTCGTCCGCCTCCCACTCCGCCAGGACGGCGCTCATCGCCGCGATCATGTCGTAGGTGAGCGAGTTGATGGCCTTGGGACGGTTCAGCGTCAGCAGGCCGACCCCCTTCTCGACCCGGGTTTCGATCTGATCCGTCACGCCGGAAGCCCCTGTTCTATCAACTTGCGGGACACGATGACTCGCATGATCTCGTTGGTTCCTTCCAGGATTTGGTGTACCCGTAGGTCACGCACGATCTTCTCGATGCCGTACTCGGCCAGGTAGCCGTAGCCGCCGTGCAGCTGCAGCGCCTCGTTGGCCACCGTGAAACCTACGTCAGTGGCGATGCGTTTGGCCATGGCACATAGTTCGGCCGCGCGCGGATCGCCCTCGGTCACCGCGGCCGCCGCACGCCACACCATGGTGCGGGCGGCCTCCAGCTCGGTGGCCATGTCCGCGAGCCGGAACTGCAGCGCCTGGAACTTGATCAACTCCTCACCGAACGCCTTACGGGTGCGCAGGTACTCGATGACCTTTTCCAGTGCCGAGCGGGCCCCGCCCAGTGAGCAGGACGCGATATTGAGCCGGCCGCCATTGAGGCCGCGCATCGCGATGGTGAATCCGATGCCCTCCTCGCCGATGCGGTTGGCCACCGGCACCCGGACATCCTCGAAGACGACCTGTGCGGTGGGTTGGGCGTGCCAACCCATCTTGCGTTCGGGAGCGCCGAAGGACAGGCCGGGAGTGCCCTTGGGCACCACGATGGTGGAGATGCCCCGTGGTCCGGGGCCACCCGTACGGGCCATCACCACGTAGAGGTCTGCGGCCCCGGCGCCGGAGATGAACTGCTTGACGCCGTTGAGCACGTACTCGTCACCCTGGCGAATCGCGCTGGTCCGCAAGGCAGCCGCGTCACTGCCGCATTCGGGCTCGGTGAGGCAGTACGCCCCGATCGTCTCCATCGTGCACATCGAGGGCAACCAGCGTCGGCGCTGCTCCTCGTCGCCGAATTCGTCGATCATCCAGGCGGCCATGTTGTGGATGGAGATGAAAGCCGAGACGGCCGAGCACCCGGTGGCCATGGCCTCAAAGATCAACGACGCGTCCAAGCGGGTGAGCCCGGAGCCACCGACATCGGGGTTGACGTAGATACCGCCCATGCCCAGCGCCGCTGCCTTGGGAAAAATCTCGACCGGGAAGTACTTGTCACGGTCCCAGTCCAGCGCGTGCGGCGCGATGTGGATATCGGCGAACTCCCTTGCCGTATTCCAGATTTCACGCTGTTCTTCGGTGAGATTGAACATGGATGTTCGCTCAATCCATGGTCGGGATCACGAAGGAGGCGCCCTCCTTGATACCCGACGGCCAGCGTTGCGTCACCGTCTTGGTCTTGGTGTAGAACCGGATGGAGTCGGGCCCGTGCTGGTTGAGGTCGCCGAATCCGGATGCCTTCCAGCCGCCAAAGGTGTGGTATGCCACGGGAACCGGGATCGGGACGTTGACGCCGACCATTCCGGTGTTGACCTTGGCGCAGAAGTCGCGCGCGGTGTCGCCGTCGCGAGTGAAGATGGCCACACCATTTCCGAACTCGTGTTCGGACGGCAAGCGCACCGCCTCGTCGTAGTCCTTGGCGCGCACCACCGACACCACGGGACCGAAGATCTCCTCCTTGTAGATGCGCATCTCGGGTGTCACGTGATCGAAAAGCGAGGCACCGATGAAGAATCCGTCTTCATGGCCGTCGACCGTGAGATCGCGGCCGTCCAGGACCAGCTCGGCCCCCTCGGCGACGCCGATGTCGATGTAGTCACGCACCCGCTTGAGGGCGTCGGCACCGACCAGCGGACCGAAGTCGACACCTTCGTCCAGCGAGGCGCCGACCACCAGCTCGCGGGCACGCTTGGTCAGGCCGTCGACCAGCCGCTCGGCGGTGGCTTCGCCGACGGGTACCGCAACGGAGATGGCCATACAGCGCTCACCGGCCGAGCCGTATCCCGCGCCGATCAGAGCATCGATCGCCTGGTCGATATCCGCGTCCGGCATGATGATCATGTGGTTCTTGGCGCCGCCAAAGCATTGGGCGCGTTTACCGTTGGCGGTGGCGGTCTCGTAGATGTACTGCGCGATCGGCGTGGAGCCGACGAACCCGACGGCGGCGACGCGCGGATCGTGCAGTAGCGCGTCCACCGCGGTCTTGTCGCCATTGACGACGTTGAAGACGCCGGGCGGCAGACCTGCCTCGAGGAACAGTTCGGCCAGCCGCAGCGGCACCGACGGGTCGCGCTCGGACGGCTTGAGGACGAACGCATTTCCACATGCCAGAGCCGGACCGGCCTTCCAGAGCGGAATCATGGCGGGGAAGTTGAACGGGGTGATGCCCGCGACAACCCCCAGGGGCTGGCGGATGGAGTACACGTCGATGCCGGTGCCGGCGCCGCTGGTGTACTCACCCTTGATGAGGTGGGGGATGCCGGTCGCGAATTCGCAGACCTCGAGCCCGCGTTCGATATCGCCCTTGGCGTCGGCGAGGGTCTTGCCGTGTTCCTGGGAGAGCATCGCGGCCAGGTCGTCGATCTCCGCGCGCACCAGGTCGACGAACTTGGCGAGCACGCGGGCACGTTGCTGAGGGTTGCGGGCGGCCCAGCCCGGCTGGGCCTCGGCGGCGTTCGAGATGGCCGCCTCGACCTCCGAAACGTCGGCCAATGGCACCTGCCGCACCGGCTTGCCCTGCGTCGGGTCGTACACGTCGGCAAAGCGGCCAGAGGTGCCGGGAACGGGCTTTCCGGCGACGAAATGTGTTAATTGCGGTAACGAACTCATGGTGTAGCCCCTTGGGAAACGGTGGAAGATCAGGGAGGTCGGCACTCCCAAATCTAGTTGGACATCCATGTAATGTCTAGTAGGACTTCCAGGTATAAATCCGAGTGTTCACAGGGATCTCACAGGGATTTGCCACAGCAGCGGCATGCGGGCGGTAGTGTGAGCCCACGACGTAGCCGGACAGTTCGGGGATCATTCGCGAAAGCGCGGAACTCTTGCACTTGCCTGCTCGTTAAAGGTCCAGTTGACTTGTTAGACGTCATCCGCGGAGGTCGCATATCGCGCCGCCGCACATCCAGGAGAGGATCACGACGGTGCGAACCACCAGCAATCCCATTCTTCGGACGCTGCCCGGTAAAGAGGGCGGCGGCTATGCGCAGTTCGGAGCGGGTGCGGCAGGCGCTGGTGCCATGGCGGCCCAGCAGATGCGCCAGGACCCCTACACCGCGTACCCGGAGGCACAGGCGGGCGTATCCCGGCCGCTGACCATCGACGATGTGGTGACCAAGACCGGCATCACCCTCGGTGTGATCGTCGCCGTCGCCGTTGCCTCCTTCTTCCTCGTCAGCACCAACCCGGGGCTGGCGCTGCCCTTCCTGCTGGTGGGTGGGTTCGGCGGTCTGATCATGGTGGCGATCGCGAGCTTCGGGCGTAAGCAGGACAACCCGGCCATCGTGCTGAGCTATGCCGCGCTGGAAGGTCTGTTCGTCGGCGCGATCTCCTTCGCCCTGACCTTCCAGGTGGCGGGGGCCAACGCCGGCGCCCTGATCGGCCAGGCGATCCTCGGCACCGTGGGCGTGTTCATCGGCATGCTGTTCGTGTACCGCTCGGGTGCCATCCGCGTCACCCCCAAGTTCCAGCGGATGCTGCTGGCCGGTCTGGTCGGCGTGCTGGTGCTGGCGCTGGGCAATATGGTGCTCGGATTCTTCGGCATCGACATGGGGCTGCGCAGCGGTGGCCCGATCGCGATCATCTTCTCGCTCGTTTGCATCGGTCTGGCCGCGTTCAGCTTCCTGATCGACTTCGACGCCGCAGACCAGATGGTGCGCGCCGGTGCCCCGGAGAAGGCCGCCTGGGGCATCGCCCTCGGCCTGGCCGTCACCCTGGTCTGGCTCTACGTCGAAATCCTGCGACTGCTGAGCTACTTCCAGAACGACTAGCACTAAGCAACGAAAAGGGGCGCTCCGGAAGGGGCGCCCCTTTTTAATGCGAATGTTCAGCCGGAAACGCGGACCCGGCCCGCGGCCTCGGCGGCGTTGCGCCGGGCCGTGTCCACATCCTCGTCGTGGGCCAGCGCCACGCCCATCCGGCGGGTGATGAAGCTTTCCGGCTTGCCGAACAGCCGCAGCTCGGTCCGCGGGACGCGGAGCGCCTCGTCGACACCATCGAACACCACGCCTTGCGCCTCGACCCCGCCATAGATCACCGCGCTGGCCCCCGCAGATTTCAACGTCGTATCGACGGGAAGCCCGAGAATGGCGCGGGCATGCAACTCGAACTCGTTCTGCCACTGCGTGATCATGGTGACCATGCCGGTGTCGTGGGGGCGCGGACTCACTTCGCTGAAATACACCTGATCGCCCTTGATGAACAGCTCGACACCGAAAATTCCCTGGCCGCCCAGGTTCTCGGTAACGGATCGGGCGATGTGCTGCGCGCTGCGCAAGGCGGCCTCCGTCATGGGATGCGGCTGCCAACTCTCGACATAGTCACCATTGGCCTGCCGGTGCCCGATGGGCGCGCAGAAGCTGGTCTCGACTTCGCCGTCGTCGCCTAGCGCCCGCACCGTCAAAAGCGTGATCTCGTAGTCGAAGTCGACAAACCCCTCGACGATCACGCGGTTGTTGGTGACCCGGCTACCCGCCATCGCGTAGTCCCAGGCCTTCTCGACATCGGCCGGTCCGTCGAGCTTGCTCTGCCCCTTGCCGGAGCTGCTCATGAGCGGCTTCACCACGCAGGGGTAGCCGACGCCCCCGGACTCCGGGTCGATCGCCGCCTGGAGCTCATCGAGTGAGCCGCAGAATTGGTAAGGGCTGGTGGGCAATCCAAGTGTCTCCGCCGCGAGCCGGCGGATACCCTCGCGGTCCATGGTGAGCCGCGCCGCGCGGGCTGTCGGGATCACGCGTACCACGCCCTCGGTCTCCAGGGCTTCCAGGGTGGCCGTGGCGATGGCCTCGATCTCGGGCACCACCAGGTCGGGCTTCTCGGCCTCGATCAGGACGCGCAACTGTTCGGGGTCGGTCATCGAGATGACGCGCGCGTGGTGGGCGATCTGGTGGCCGGGGGCGTTCTCGTAGCGATCGACGGCGATGGTCTCGACGCCCAGACGCTGCAGGGCGATCAGGACCTCGCGGCCGAGTTCGCCGGAACCGAGCAGCATGACACGGGTGGCGCGCGGTGACAGGGGAGTTCCGATAGTGGTCATCGCGACGGAAGTCTAGTGAGCGGGCGCCTGCCGCCCGGCCGGCAGGCGCCCCAAACGCCGACACGCCGTGTCGTGGCGGGAACGTGCGATACGAACCCGCCGCAACACGGCGTGTCGACGAAAAACGGGAGAACTAGGCGAGCCGCTCGATGACCATCGCCATACCCTGGCCGCCACCCACACACATGGTCTCGACACCGAAGGTCTTGTCGTAGGTGGTCAGGTTGTTCAGCAGGGTGGCGGTGATGCGGGCACCGGTCATGCCGAAGGGGTGACCCAGCGCGATCGCACCGCCGGAGACGTTCAGCTTGTCCTCATCGATGCCGAGCGCGCGCGCCGAGCCCAGCACCTGGACGGCGAACGCCTCGTTGATCTCGAACAGATCGATGTCGCCAATCGACTTGCCCGCGTTGGCCAGTGCGCGCTTGACGGCCTCGATCGGGCCCAGGCCCATGATTTCCGGCGACAGGCCGGACACACCGGTAGAGACGATGCGCGCCAGCGGGGTCAGGCCCAGCTCCTTGGCGCGCACATCGCTCATCACGACCAGCGCGGCCGCACCGTCGTTCAGCGGGCAGGCGTTACCGGCAGTGATGGTGCCGTTGGGGCGGAACACCGGCTTCAGCTGGCTGATGGCCTCGTAGGTGGTGCCGGCGCGGGGGCCGTCGTCCTTGGCCACGACGGTACCGTCGGCCAGCGTCACCGGGGTGATCTCGCGCTCGAAAAAGCCATCGGCAATGGCCTTTTCGGCCCGGTTCTGGCTGCGCACGCCCCAGTGGTCCTGGTCCTCACGGCTGATGCCGGTGTGCAGTGCCACGTTCTCGGCGGTCTGGCCCATCGCGATGTACACGTCGGGGGTCAGGCCGTCGTTGCGCGGGTCGTGCCATTCGGTGGCACCCTGTGCCGCGGTCGCGGTGCGGGCCTCGGCGTCGGCGTACAGCGGGTTGTGGCTGTCCGGCCAGCCGTCCGAAGTGCCCTTCGGAAAGCGCGAAACCGTCTCCACACCAGCGGAAATGAATGCGTGACCCTCGCCGGCCTTGATGGCGTGGAACGCCATGCGGGTGGTCTGCAGCGACGACGAGCAGTAACGGTTGACGGTGGTGCCGGGCAGGAAGTCGTAGCCCAGCTGTACCGCCACCGCGCGACCGATGTTGAAACCGGCCTCGCCGCCTGGCTGACCGCAGCCCAGCATCAGGTCGTCGACATCCTTGGGGTCCAGTGCGGGCACCTTGTCGAGGGCGGCGCGCACCATCTGCGCGGCCAGGTCATCCGGCCGCATGCTCACCAGCGAGCCCTTGCCGGCTCGCCCGATCGGGGAGCGGGCAGTGGAAACGATCACGGCTTCGGGCATGAAAACTCCTGAATATAGGGGATTTAGTACTGGTTCTACTCCCCAGGAATCTAATGCAGCGATGCGACGGGCAGATTGTCGGGCCGGTCTGCGGGCTCGGTAATGCTTGTCGCGATCTCCGTAGCGTTGCGCCGCCAGATGCGGCTCAGGACGCGTAACCGGGCGCTCATGGTCTGTGACTCGGCGGCCGCGGACACCCACGGCAAATCCGGGATGGGCCCGCCGGTCCATTCACCCAGGGCATGCGCGACCGCCGGCAGCAGCAGCCGTGCTGCCAGCGCATACCCGGCGGCCGAGGGGTGGTAGTGGTCGTCGGCGAACATCTCTTCGGGCGCCTGCAGAAACTCCGGCGCCAGCAGGTCGGCAAGCGGAACGGGAACACCACCGGTGGCCCGCACCGCGGCGGCCTGGAAATGCGCCAGGCGCAGTCCGCGGGAACGCACCACCGCGCGCAGCGGCTGCGGTATGGCGGTGATCACGCCGAAGTCGGGGCAGGTGCCCACCACGACGACCGAACCGGCCGCGCGCAATCGCCGCACCGCGTCACCCAGGCGCTGGGCGGAAGCCCGCACCGCGTTGAGCGAGGTCACGTCGTTTGCGCCGATCATGATCACGGCAGCGTCCGGCGGTGGGCCGATGATCGACATGGCATCGATCTGTGCGGCCAGTCCCTTGGAGGTGGCACCGGATATCGCCTTGGTGGACAAGCGGATTCGCTTGCCTGACTCCTCGGCCAAGCCGCGTGCCAGCAGCACCCCCGGTACCTCGTCGGGTATGTGACAGCCGTACCCGGTGGCTGTGGAGTCGCCGAAGATCGCCAGGTGCAGGTCGTACTGCACGCCACGGGTGTATCGGGTGACCGGGCCACCGCCGCGCTCGTACACCCCATCGGCCACCGGGGGAGCGTCGTGAGTCTTCGGGATGACCCGGCGAACCTGCCTGGCCTGCGCGTTCAGGAAGCTGTACGCGCCCCAGACGCCGGTACCCATCGCCGCGCCCGCGGCCCCGGTGCTCAGGGCCGCCCAGATCGTCCGTCTCCGTGTGGCGAGGATGCTCACGGTGGCTATTTTCAACGACCACGACACACGGCGCCAGTCCTCTGACCAGCATCACGGGAAATGAGGCGTGGACGATGCGGTATCGAAAGCGGTTTGTTGCTTGTTGATAGGTATAGTCCATCGGACGCTAGCTGGCAGCTAGCAGTTAAGCGTCACAGGACACTGGCTAGGCAAAGGAGCCTGAACAGATGACCGCACCGAAGCGCGCACCCGAATACGGGCCTGCGGGGTCTGCTAGATCCTCGCTGAGTGCCGTGAATACGCTGGTCCGCGGCCTGCCGTCGAGTGACGGCGCCGCCGTCGAAGTGATCGAGGACGCCGCCAGCCTGGCCGGACGGCTCCTTGGCTTCGGTGTCCGGATGACGGTGCGCACGGTCCTGCAGATCGGCAGCCACGCGCCCACCTTCCCCTACCCGTTCGGGTTGATCGAGGAGCTCGGCCGGGTGCTGGTGCCGCCGCGCGGCACGGTCAAGGCGACCGTCACCCTGCCGAACACCAACGCGCGGCTGATCCGCGCCAAGGGTGTGGGGCCGGCCGACGGAACCGGACGCGTGGTGCTGTATCTGCATGGCGGCGCGTTCATCGTCGGTGGCCCAAACACCCACAGCGCCATGGTGTCCACCATCTCTCAACATGCCGATGCGCCGTGTCTGGTGGTCAACTATCGGATGCCGCCCAAGGCCTCGCTGGATCAGGCCATCGACGATTGCCTCGACGGATACCGCTGGCTGCGCGCGCAGGGGTACGCGGCCGAACAGATTGTGCTGGCCGGCGACTCGGCAGGGGGTTTCCTGTCCGTCGCGGTGGCCGAACGTCTGTTGGCCGAAGACGGTGAAGCACCGGCCGCGCTGGCCCTCATCTCGCCGCTGATCGAACTGGATCCCGCGCCCAAGGTCGCCCATGAGAACGCCAGGACCGATGTCATGTTGCCGCCCAACTGTTTTGAGGCGCTAGAGAAGATCCTCACCAAGGCAGGCGGTGGAATACCGCCACAGGAGATCATCGACAAGGTCGACGGCCGCATGCCACAGACGCTGGTGCACTGCTCAGGGTCGGAGGTGCTGCTCTACGACGCCCGCTTGCTGGGGAAACGCCTCGCCGAGCAGGGTGTGCCCGTGGAGATCAAAATCTGGCCCGGCCAGATGCACGTCTTCCAGGTGGCCACCAAGGTGGTCCCCGAGGCCAAGAGATCGCTGGCACAGATCGGCCAGTACATCCGCGACGCCGTACCCGGGACTTTCCCGGCCGAGTTCGCCGCGCCCGCGGCGGTCTGATCGGCGTTCTGGGCCCTCGCCGGATGCCTGTGTGGGAGCCTCTGCGCGCGGGACACTCATCGGTCTAATAGCGTTACCTGCATGCGCATCGCCCAGCATGTCTCGGATCTGATCGGCAACACCCCTCTCGTCCGGCTCAACTCGGTGGTGCCCGAGGGCTGCGCGACGGTGGCCGCCAAGATCGAATACCTCAATCCCGGCGGCAGCTCGAAGGACCGCATCGCCGTGAAGATGATCGAGGCCGCCGAGGAGGCGGGGCTGCTCAAGCCCGGCGGCACCATCGTCGAGCCCACCTCGGGCAATACCGGGGTTGGGCTCGCGCTGGTCGCGCAGCGCAAGGGATACCACTGCGTGTTCGTGTGCCCCGACAAGGTCAGCGAGGACAAGCGGAATGTGTTGCGGGCCTACGGGGCCGAGGTCGTCGTGTGCCCCACGGCGGTTCCGCCGGAGCATCCCGACAGCTACTACAACGTCTCGGACCGCCTGGTGCGTGAGATCGAGGGCGCCTGGAAGCCCGACCAATACTCCAACCCGAACGGCCCCGCCAGCCATTACGAGACCACCGGCCCGGAAATCTGGGCCGATACCGACGGCAAGATCACCCATTTCGTCGCCGGGGTGGGCACCGGTGGCACCATCACCGGCGCGGGCCGATACCTCAAAGAGGTCTCCGGCGGCCGCGCAATAGGCGAGGTCAAGATCGTCGGTGCCGACCCGGAGGGGTCCGTCTACTCCGGCGGCACGGGCCGTCCCTACCTTGTCGAAGGTGTGGGAGAGGATTTCTGGCCCTCTGCTTATGACCCCAGCGTGGTCGACGAGGTCATCGCGGTGTCCGATGCCGACTCCTTCGAGATGACCCGGCGGCTGGCGCGAGAAGAAGGGTTGCTGGTCGGCGGATCCTGCGGTATGGCCGTGGTGGCGGCAATTCGGTTGGCAGAGAAGGTGGGCCCCGACGGACTGGTTGTGGTGCTGTTGCCGGACGGTGGCCGCGGATACTTGTCCAAGGTGTTCAACGACGCCTGGATGTCTTCGTACGGATTTTTGCGTAGCCGTTTGGACGGCAGCGTCTCCGAGCCCACCGTGGGTGACGTGCTGCGTGGAAAGTCCGGTGCGCTACCTGATTTGGTACACACCCATCCGTCGGAGACGGTGCGCGACGCCATCGAGATCTTGCGCGAGTACGGGGTGTCCCAGATGCCCGTGGTGGGGGCCGAGCCGCCCGTCATGGCGGGCGAGGTGGCCGGATCGGTCTCCGAAAGAGAGCTGCTGTCAGCGGTATTCGAAGGCCGGGCACAGCTTGCCGATGCCGTCGCTCAGCACATGAGCCCACCATTGCCGCTGGTCGGCTCGGGTGAGCCGCTGAGTACCGCCGGATCCATGCTGCGCGACACCGACGCGGTGATGGTCGTCGACGAGGGCAAGCCCGTTGGTGTCATCACCCGCCATGACCTGCTGGGATTCGTCTCCTCCGGTAGGGGCGTACGGCACTGATTTTCGCGCCAAATCGTTTCGCAGAAGCCAACCTGTGGAAACGCTGAACGCGTAATGTCCTCTGTTGCTCGACGCTGATGCGTGTCATACGAAACTGGAGGACATATCGTGACCGAAGTTCCACCACCCCCGCCGCAGGGTCCGGGCGGCTACCCGCCGCCGCCTCCTGCTGCCGGTGCGCCGGCGCTGCCGGGCGGTAATTTCGAAATCTGGATCCGGCGTGTCGGTGCGTACATCATCGACGTCATTCCCGTGGCTCTGCTCAGCGGAATCGGCGGCGGGATCGCGGGCGGCACCGCTACGACCGCTGATTGCGTCGGCGACTCCTTTGGTGACCCCATGACGGGCGGGATGAGCTACGTCAGCTGCCAGCCGGAGTACACCGGCGTGGGCTGGGCGGCCTACATCCTGTTCAGCCTCGCGGCGCTCGCGTTCGCGGTGTGGAACTGGGGTCTCAAGCAGGGCACCACCGGATCGAGCATCGGCAAGGGCCTGCTCGGCATCCGGGTCCTCGGTGAGGCCACCGGCCAGCCGATCGGTTTCGGGATGTCGGTTGTCCGCCAGATCGCGCACTTCCTCGACGCCGTCATCTGTTACATCGGCTTCCTGCTGCCGCTCTTTACGGCCAAGCGTCAGACGATCGCCGACATGCTAGTGAAGACCGTCGTCGTTCCCAAGTAGAAGTAATCGTCAGGCGGCGCTGGGCTGTCTCACTCCTATCGGTCCGGTATAGGCTCGGACCCGATGAGTGAGCAGCGCAGCGCCGCCGACGCGTCTCGGTGGCAAGGGTTTTCCACAAGGGCCATCCACGGCGGTTTCCATGCCGATCCGCAGACCGGTGCGGTCAACGTGCCGATCTACGCCAGTTCGACCTTCGCCCAGGACGGCGTCGGCCAGCTGCGTGGAGGATTCGAATACGCACGCACCGGAAATCCCACGCGTGCTGTTCTCGAAGCCTCTTTGGCGGCATTGGAAGACGCCCACTTCGGCAGGGCGTTCAGTTCCGGGATGGCGGCCACCGACTGCGTGTTGCGCGCGCTGCTGAGGCCGGGCGATCACCTGATCATCCCCAATGATGCCTACGGCGGCACCTTCCGGCTGATCGACAAGGTCTTCTCGCAGTGGGGGATCAGGCACACTCCGGTGCCGGTGGCGGACGTCGATGCCATCCGCGCGGCAATTACCCCCACCACCAAGCTGATCTGGCTGGAGACGCCGACCAACCCGCTGCTGAGTATCGCCGATATTGCGGCGGTCGCCCAGGTGGCGGCGGAGCATTCCGTGAAGCTGTTGGTGGACAACACTTTCGCCTCACCGGCGCTACAACAGCCGCTGAATCTCGGCGCCGATATCGCGCTGCACTCCACCACCAAATACATTGGCGGACATTCCGATGTCGTTGGGGGAGCCTTGCTCACCAACGACGAGGAGCTGGACACCGCCTTCGCGTTCCTGCAGAACGGGGCGGGTGCGGTGCCGGGCCCGTTCGACGGCTACCTGACCTACCGGGGTATCAAGACCTTGGCGTTGCGCATGCAGCGACACAGCGAGAACGCGCAAGCGGTGGCCGAGTACCTGGCCGGCCACTCCGCCGTCGCGCAGACGATCTACCCGGGGCTGGAAAGCCACCCGGGGCATGCCGTGGCCGCCAGGCAGATGCGTGGCTTCGGCGGCATGGTCAGCGTGCGGTTGGCCGGAGGACGCCAGGCGGCACTCGACTTGTGCTCGCGAACAGAGCTTTTCATTCTGGCTGAGTCCTTGGGCGGGGTGGAGTCCTTGATCGAGCACCCGGGAGCCATGACGCACGCGTCGACGGCGGGATCGCTGCTGGAGGTGCCGGACGATCTGGTGCGGTTGTCGGTGGGCATCGAGGAGGTCGGCGATCTGATCGGCGACCTCGAGCAGGCGTTGCGTTAGGACATCGAATGTAGGGCCGCCGAGATCACCGCGGCGGTCACCGCGAGATTGACTGCCGGGCCCCGGTTGTCGCGGGTCTGAGCCGCCCACCCGCCGTCGGCGATCGTTTGCGACCAGCGAGAAACCTGCTGCTTGCCGATGGGATCCAGACTCAAGATCGCGTCGAATCCATTGACCCCGTGCAGCACCGCGATGATCGCGGCAGTGCTGGGTGAGGGCGGAGCGTAGTGGAACAACACATCGGTAACCCCCTGGCGTACGGCGTTGGCGCGCTCGTTGTTGGTCACCGGCCAGTACTTGTCCGGGAACAGTCGGCCGCCCATGCGGACGGTGTGGATGTCTCCGGTGATCTCCAGCCGGTGCAGCATTTGGGACTCGACCCCGCGGCCCACCTTGGCGATCGCCTCGGTGGGATCCATCGGCCGCCGCCGCAGTCGGTGTATCGCTCGGTCGAGTACCGGATCCCCGATGTCGGGTGCCTGGAGCACCAGCAGATGGCCTGCCTTGGTGGGTTCCCCGTGCGTGGCGGGCCGAATGCGTTGCGCCAGAGCAAGATCCAAAATGATCGCGGCGGCCAGGGCCTGCGAGCGTCGATTCTTGTCCAGCAGGGGCCGTCCCGACGCGTTGTTCAGCAACAGAAGCAGGAGGTCCTCCGCAATCTGTGGCATGAGGGGACAATAGCGGCAGAACTGGTGACATGATGCCTGGCATGGCCATGGAGACATCGGGAGCAACAGGGTTGGTAACGGTCCAGGAGATCCAGGAGGTGGCCGAGCGGCTGGCCCCTGTGATACGGCGCACACCGATGGTGGCCTTCCGTGCGCTGAGTGACCGCTGCGGGCACGAGGTGCGGCTCAAATGTGAAAACCTGCAACGCACAGGATCTTTCAAACCGCGTGGTGCCTACAACCGGATCAGCCAGCTGCCCGGCGAGCAGCGCGTCAATGGTGTGGTGGCAGCCAGCGCGGGCAATCATGCCCAGGGCGTGGCCTGGGCGGCGACCACCCTGGGCATCCCGTCGACGGTGTTCATGCCGGTGGGGGCGGCGTTGCCCAAGATCGTCGCCACCCGTGCGTACGGCGCGACCGTGCACCTCACCGGCTCCACCATCGACGACGCGCTGTTGGCCGCGACCGAGTTCGCAGCGGAAACCGGTGCGGTGCTCATCCATCCGTTCGACCATCGCGATGTGGTGGCCGGGCAGGCCACCGTCGGGCTTGAGATCCTGGAGCAGCTTCCGGAGGTGGGCACCATTGTGGTGCCCGCGGGCGGCGGCGGCTTGGTGGCAGGGGTCGCCGCGGTGGTCAAGGCGGCGCGACCGGAGGTTCGGATCGTCGCGGTGCAGGCCGCCGGTGCGGCGGCCTGGCCGGTGTCGCTCAAAGCCGGGCACCCGGTGGCACTGGAATCCATGGACACCATGGCCGACGGCATCGCCGTCGGTAAGCCCGGGGCGGTGCCCTTTGAGCACGTGGCCGCCCTGGTCGACGACGTGGTCACGGTCAGTGAGGAAGCGCTGTCGCGGGGCCTGCTGTTGTGCCTGGAGCGCGCCAAGCTGGTGGTGGAACCTGCCGGCGCCGCCGCGGTAGCGGCGCTGCTCACCCTGTCCGCCGAGGAATTGGGCCTCACCGGGCCGGTGTGTGCGGTGCTTTCGGGCGGCAACATCGACCCGTTGCTGCTTACCCATGTCATCACCCATGGACTGCGGGCCGCCGGTCGCTATCTGACGGTTCGGGTCACCGTCGCCGACGCGCCGGGCGGACTGTCGGGTCTGCTGGATGTCTTCCGGGCCTCCGGTGCCAGCGTCGTCGACGTCACGCACTGGCGGAACAGCGAGCGGCTGCGTCTGGGCGAGGTGGATGTGCTGGCGACCGTCGAGACGCGGGGGCCCGAACACCGTCAGGCGGTCCTCGACGCAATTGTCGCGGCCGGTCTGACGGTCCAAGAAGAGCGGTAGCCCCCGCCCCCAGCCCTCAACGAGTGCGAGCCTGACGCGGAAATCTGCCCCGAAACCCGCGTGAGGCTCGCACTCGATCGGGGGCGGATGGGTTGTCGGTCGTCGGTGTGATGCTGACGGCCCATGGGGGATATTCCATGGCCGTTCCGCTCGACCGAGATGCTGTCCACGGGCGCTGTGACGGAGCACTACATACGCACCCGCTACCGGCAGCTGTATCCGGGCATCTGCGTTCCGCGTGAGGTGGAGGTGAGCGCAACGCAGCGCGCGTACTCGGCGTGGTTATGGACCGGGCGACGTGGTGTGATCGCCGGGCTGGCGGCTTCGGCAGTGCATGGCGCCAAATGGGTCGAAGCCGGGGTAGTAGTCGACCTGATCCACCGTCACCATAAGACGGCCAGGGGCTTACGGATCCATCGAGACACGTTGATGGACAACGAGATTGATCGCATCGAGGGGATTGCTGTCACGAGTCCGGCGCGCACCGCCTTCGATGTGGGTAGGTGGCTGCCGCAGGCTGGAGCTGTCGAGCGGATAGATGCTCTTATGGCTGCGACGGGCTTGGTAACTGAGCAGGTCGAGGACGTCATGAAGAAGCACAAAGGGGTGCGCGGCCTGGCTCGGCTGAGGAGCGTGTTGGCGCTGGTCGACGGAGGTTCCGAATCGCCGCAGGAGACCAGAACTCGGCTGCTCTTAGTGAAATCGGGTTTTCCGCCGCCACAGACGCAAATACGGGTGTTCAATCGCTACGGCGATTTCATCGCCCGTATCGACATGGGCTGGGAGGACTTGAAGGTCGGTGTCGAATTCGATGGAGCTCAACACTGGTTGGACGCCCGCCAACGATCGCACGACATCGATCGGGCCTCGGAGTTGGCGGCGCAGGGCTGGGCCATCGTACGGGTGAGTGCCGAGATGCTGCGGCACCGCGCGGGCACGGTGGTCGCCCGTGTTGATGCGGCCCTCAGAAATGCCGCCCGGCCCACAACGAGTGCGAGCCTCACGCGGATTTCAGGTCAGATTTCCGCGTGAGGCTCGCGCTCGATCGAAGGACTATGAAGGAATCACTCGTGGTACGGCTCGGCGCTGACCAGCGTCACCTGCACCTCGGTGCCGTTGGGCACCGTGTAGCTGCGGGTCTCGCCGACCTTGGCGTCGATCAGGGCACCACCGAGCGGTGAGCTGGGGGAGTACACCTCGAGCTTGCCGTCCTTGACGCCCTCCTGACGGGTGGCGATGAGGAAGGTCTCGGTGTCGCCCTTGTCGCCGTCGTAGTAGACCTTGACGACGGAACCGGGCAGCGCGACGCCGGACTGGGTGGGCGCCTCGCCCACCTTGGCGTTGTTGAGCAGTTCCTGCAGCTGACGGATGCGCGCCTCCTGCTGGCCCTGCTCCTCGCGGGCGGCGTGATAGCCGCCGTTCTCGCGCAGGTCTCCCTCTTCGCGGCGCTCGTTGATCTCGGCGGCGATGACGGGGCGGTTGGCGATCAGTTGGTCGAGTTCCGCCTTGAGCCGATCATGTGATTCCTGGGTCAGCCAGGTCACCTGGGTGTCGGTCATGGTGCAGGTACTCCTTGTCTCAGGCCAGCAACGTCCACTGGCGCTCATCTATCGGGTGCCGGGTCGGGTGCATTGCCGCGGGTTTGACTCTCCAAAATGCAGCAATACACGGTCCCAGCAGGGATCCGTGTATCCGCTCAGCATACCACTGTCGCTGTGATGTTCAGCCCATTTTTGGTGGAGGTTTGCCGGATGTGAACGTTGCCGACGTGTGGTTGATGGCCCCCGGCGCGGTCCGGCGGCGCCGCCGGCGGAAAGTTTTAGGTCAGGACGCCACCAGATAGGACGGAATGGCCAGGCTGCATCCGTAGACGTCTCCGGTCACCGGGGGCCTTGTCGTCTTCACCAGGGCTGTGACCGGCACGGATCGTTCGGCCGACGGTGGCACCAGCACCTCGCGCCGTCCCGTCTCGCTGCCGTCGATGGAGCGTGCCCGCAGGATGCAGACCGCAGGTTTGGATGGGTCCTTCCGTTCCACCGAGGCGGTGACGGAGACTGTCGAGGAGTCCACGAGTTTGTAGGCGGAAAGTTCGCCCTTCACGTCGCCAGGGCCCAAACGGTTATATCCGATCGCGGCGATTGCGACCCCGGCCACGATCACCAATGCGGTCAGTGCGATGGCGATCCAGCGTCCGCGGCCGGGCGTCGCGGGCTTGGTGCCGTATCGGTCCTCTGGTCGCTGCACGGGTCAACGGTATGCCGGGTATACCCGAGATGAAACGATGGGGGAGGTGAGTCCTCTCTCGAGGGCAGTGAACGGACCAGAAAGAGGCGGGCGCACGGGTGACCGGATTGCGATTGATGGCGGTGCACGCCCACCCCGATGACGAGGCCAGTAAGGGCGCCGCCACCACGGCGCGGTATGCCGCCGAGGGCAACGAGGTCATGGTGGTGACCCTCACCGGCGGTGAACGCGGCGACATCCTGAACCCGGCCATGGACCGTCCCGAGGTGGCCGCGAACATCGGTGCCATCCGCCGCGAGGAGATGGCCAAGGCCGCCGCCGAGCTCGGCGTGCGGCACCGCTGGCTGGGTTACGTGGATTCGGGACTGCCGCAGGGCGACCCGCTGCCCCCGTTGCCGTCGGATTCGTTCGCCCTGGTGCCCATCGAGGAACCGATCGCCAAGCTGGTCGCGGTTGTCAGGGAGTTCCGCCCGCACGTCATGACGACCTACGACGAGAACGGCGGCTATCCGCATCCGGATCACATCCGGTGCCACGAGGTCTCGATGGCGGCCTTCGAGGCCGCGGCGGACCCGGAGCAGTTTCCCGAGGCGGGTGAGCCGTGGACGGTCAGCAAGATCTATTACAACCACGGATTCATGCGAGCGCGTATGCAGTTGCTCAATGACGAGTGCAAGAAGCACGGGTACAAGGGTCCGTTCGACGAATGGCTTGAGCGTTGGCCGGCCGATGACGACACCTTTGATCGCCGGGTGACCACGCGGGTGCCGTGCGCAGATTTCTTCGATGCCCGCGACGCGGCGCTGCGTGCGCATGCGTCGCAAATCCCGCCCGACAGCAGCTTTTTCGCGGTCCCACGCGAGTTCGAGCGGAAATTGTGGCCCACCGAGGACTTCGAGCTGGCGAAGTCACGCGTGCCGACGAGCACGCCCGAGGATGATCTGTTCGCAGGAGTTGAAACCAAATGATGTTGATGGACGCCGTGCTGGTGCTCGCCGACGAGAAGAGTCCGACCAATATCGGACCGGACTTCGGTAAGGCCGGTCCCTTCGGTTTGACGGTGGTGGTGCTGCTGATGGTGGGTACCTTCTTCCTGATCCGGTCGATGAACTCGCATCTGCGCAAGCTGCCCGAAACCTTCGATCCGGAACATCCCGAGGCCGATCAGGCCGTCGACGACGGCACGGTGGGCGCGTCCGCCGAAGAACCCGAAACATCTTCGGATTCCGCCGACCAGCGGGGCGATGACCGTTAACAGGCTCGGCGAGGCGACCAGCCCATACCTGCGCCAGCACGTCGACAACCCGGTGCACTGGCAGCAGTGGACCCCGGAAGCGTTGGCCGAAGCGCAGTCTCGCGATGTGCCCATCCTGTTGTCGATCGGGTATGCGGCCTGCCATTGGTGTCATGTGATGGCTCACGAGTCCTTCGAGGACGACGAGGTCGCCGCCGTCATGAACGCCGGTTTCGTCAACATCAAGGTCGACCGGGAAGAGCGTCCGGACCTGGATGCCGTGTACATGAACGCCACCGTCGCGATGAACGGCCAGGGCGGATGGCCCATGACGTGCTTCCTCACCCCGGACGGGCGGCCCTTTTATACGGGCACCTACTACCCCAAACAGGGCTTTCTGCAGCTACTTTCCGCGGTGCGGGAGGCCTGGGAGCGGCGCCGCGATGAGGTGGAAGAGGCGGCGTCGAGTATCACCGGACAGCTGCAAGCGATGTCGGGCCGGCTGCCCGCGGGACCGGGCGTGGACATCGCACTGTGCGATACCGCGATTGCCGCGATCCTCCCGGCCGAGGACGTGCGTTTCGGGGGTTTCGGTGGGGCGCCCAAGTTTCCGCCGTCGGCTCTGCTGGAGGCGCTGTTGCGGGGGTACGAGCGCACCGGGGATGCCCCCGTGCTTGCCGTGGTGGCCCGCACCGCCGCGGCGATGGCGCGCGGTGGCATCTATGACCAGTTGGCCGGAGGTTTCGCGCGATACAGCGTGGATGCGGCCTGGGTGGTGCCGCACTTCGAGAAGATGCTCTACGACAATGCGCTGTTGCTGCGTTTCTACGGGCATCTGGCACGCCGGACCGGAGACGCGCTGGCGCGGCGAATTGCTTCGGAAACGGCCGATTTCTTGCTGAATGAGCTACGGGTGGGAGAGCTGTTCGTCTCGTCCCTGGATGCCGATGCCGACGGCTCCGAAGGCTCCACCTATGTGTGGACCCCGGAGCAGCTGGCCGAGGTTCTCGGGCCCGAGGATGGTGCCTGGGCGGCAACACTTTTCGAGGTGACGCCGACGGGAACATTCGAGCGCGGCAGCTCGGTGTTGCAGCTGTTGCGCGACCCCGAAGACGCGGCGCGGTGGCAGCGCGTCCGTCAGGCGCTGCTGGCCGCTCGCCTGGTGCGCGTGCAGCCCGGCCGCGACGACAAGGCCGTGACCGCCTGGAACGGGCTGGCGATCACCGCGCTCGTCGAAGCCTCGGTCGCTCTGGACCGCGATGACCTGCTGGAGGCGGCGGGCGGGTGTGCCGCCGCGCTGCTGGAGCTGCACCTGCGCGACGGCCGGTTGCGGCGCGCGAGCCTGGGCGGTCAGGTATCCGAAGGCGACGGCGTGCTGGAGGACTACGGCACCCTCGCGACGGGCCTGCTCTCGCTGTATCAAGTGACGGGCCAATGGCGTTGGCGTGAGGCCGCCGCGCAGCTGCTGGACGCCGCGCTGGATCATTTCGCCGACCCCGAATCGCCCGGCGCCTGGTTCGACGTCGCCGACGATGCCGAACAACTGGTACTGCGGCCCAGTGATCCGCTGGACGGCGCGACCCCATCCGGGGCATCGTCGGTGACCGAAGCCCTACTGACCGCCGGGTACCTGCTGGAGGACCCTCGCTACCGCGAAGCCGCGTATGCCTCGCTGGCAGCGGCCTCCATGGCGCTGGCACGCGCACCGCGATCGGCCGGGCACTGGCTGGCGGTGGCCGAGGCCGCCGTCCGTGGCCCGATCCAGGTGGCGGTGGCCTGTGACGCCGAGACCTCGGCACTGTTGAGGAGTGCCCGGCTGTCGGCCCCCGGTGGCGCGATTGTGGTTGGCGGGGTGAAGGATTCGAGCGAGTTGCTCCGCGACAGGGGACAGATCGGCGACGCCGATGCCGCCTATGTGTGCCGGGGTACCGTCTGCGATCTCCCGGTCACCGGGACCCAACAATTAGACGCCGCGTTGGGTAGGTAGCGTCCGGGAGTATGACCGTAACCCGCGAACACGTTCTCGCCGTCGTCCAGAGCTACTGCGACCTGCTCACCTCCGGCACCGCGGCGCAGATCGCCGACCTATATGCCGACGATGCGACCGTCGAGGACCCACTGGGCGCCGACGTGCTCAAGGGCCGCGAGGCGATCCAGGGCTTCTACGCCACCATCGAGCCGCTGGATCGTCACGGCGAGCTGAAGCTGGTGCGGGCCACCGATAACGAGGCCGCGTTCAACTTCGAGCTCACCATCAAACATGACAACGGCGGCATGGTGATCGCGCCGATCGACGTGATGACCTTCAACGACGAGGGCAAGATCACCTCGATGCGGGCCTTCTGGACCCAGGACGACATCAAGCAGCTCTAGACCGCTTGCGGCGCTGTATGTTCGCCGCATGATTGCCTCTGCACGCGACCAGCTCGAGGGGCTGGGCTTTCTGTACAGCTATCTGCAGCGAGTCTTCGTCTTCACCAGGACGATGCAGATGCTGGACCCGCAACGCCCTGTCGACGTGAACGCCGACGAGCTCAAGGCGGCCCTCGACCTCGTCGGCGATACGGTCCGGCAGTTCGATTTCGAAAGCGGGCTGAGCGTGGCGCGGCGTGCGGCGCTCGGCCCGATCATCGCGGCGGTGCGTGGCTGGATCGACGGGAACCGGCCACAGCCGAATGACTCGCGTGCGCGGGCGATCGCGCACGCCGCGAGCGCGGCCTACTTTGACGAGCACCTGAACTCGGCTCGTATTCACCTTGGGGACCACTACGACGCCGACTACGCCGACTACTGCAGGCAGCGCGTCCTGCTGCTCCAGGCTTGGGTTCGGCAGGTGAGCTCGATCGTCGGGAAAACCGCGGACGGGGTGCCGTTAACGGGTGACGAGGAATCGGCACTCGGCCGCGTCGTCCACGCGATGGCTGCCGACGACGCCGAATCCGTTGTCCGGAACTTCGCCACGGTTCAGGCAGTGCTCGCGTGAGGAGTCGTTACGCGAAGACGGCGAACCACACCGCGATGTAGTGGCATGTCGCCGCGATGACCGTTGCGGCATGGAAGAACTCGTGGTGCCCGAAGTGCAGTGGCCATGGGTTGGGCCACTTCGCCGCGTACAGGATCGCGCCGATGCTGTACAGGGCGCCGCCGACGATCAGCAGCACCACCGCGGCCACCCCGGCGCCGTTCAGCAGCGTGGGGAAGAAGCCGACGGCTACCCAGCCCAGCAACAGATACAGCGGCACTCCCACCCAGCGCGGAGCCGTCGGCCAGCACATCTTCAAGATCACCCCGGCCAGCGCGCCACCCCACACGATGGCCAGCACCAGATTGCCCTCCGACGGCGGCATCGCCAGCATCGCGAAGGGCGTGTAGCTGCCCGCGATGAAGACGAAGATCATCGAGTGGTCGAGCCGTTTCATCCAGGTGCGGGTGGTCGGTGATGTCCAGTTCACCCGGTGGTAGGCGGCGCTGACCCCGAACACGCCCAGCACGGTGAGGCTATAGATCGCGGTTGCCAGGCCGGCTTTCGGTGAGCGCAGCGACCAGGCGACCGAGACCAGCACGATCCCGGTCACGATGGCGATCACGCAGGCATAGAAATGTATCCAGCCGCGTGCCTTGGGTTTGATGGGAAGCGTTTCGATGCCGCCCACCAGTGCGGCCATCGGGATGGAGAGTTCGGACGTCGGTGCTTCCGGTGCTTCAGGTGCAGGAGACTCATCGGTCTGCATGCGTCACAGTATCGCGTTCCCAAAGTCAGGTTTGTGAAGGTTGTGTGCAGATCCATATCCGCTGCTCCGGCCCGCGTGCGGCTCGCTAGGCTGGATCCGTGGAGATCATCCCGCCGAGACTGAAGGAACCGCTGTACAAGCTCTACGAAATGCGGCTCCGCCAGGAGTTGGTCAAGGCGTCGAAACCGCGGCATATCGCCGTCCTGTGCGACGGAAACCGGCGTTGGGCGCGGTCCGCGGGCTATACCGACGTCAGTCACGGGTACCGGATGGGTGCCCGCAAGATCAGCGAGATGCTCGGCTGGTGCCAGGATGCCGGTGTCGAGATGGCGACCGTGTATCTGTTATCGGCCGAGAATCTGACACGCGACCCCGACCAGCTCACCGAGTTGCTGGAAATCATCACCGATGTCGTCGAGGAGCTGTGCGCCCCGCAGAACAAATGGAGTGTGCGCAGTGTCGGTGATCTGGATCTGCTGCCCGATGAGGTGGCGGAGCGCATGCGGCAGGCCGTCAAGTCCGCACCTTCGGATGCCGGTTTCCATGTCAACGTGGCGGTCGGTTATGGGGGGCGGCAGGAGATCACCGATGCGGTGCGCACCCTGCTGAACAAGGAGTTGGCCAACGGCGCCTCCGCCGAGCAGCTGGTGCAGGCGGTGACCGTCGACGCCATCTCCGAGAACCTCTACACCTCGGGGCAGCCCGACCCCGACCTGGTGATCCGGACCTCGGGGGAGCAGCGGTTGTCAGGGTTCCTGCTCTGGCAGAGCGCCTATTCGGAGATGTGGTTCACCGACGCCTATTGGCCCGAGTTCCGGCGGGTGGACTTCCTGCGCGCGCTGCGCGATTACGCCGCGCGAAACCGGCGGTTTGGGCAGTAGTCAGCGGCGGCCCATCAGGTCGTCGATCTCCTCCATCGACCACGGTGCGTCCAGCGCGTGATCGCGGTATCCCAGCGGTACCGGCGTCTGGCGCTTGAAACGTCCGATGAAACCGCCCGCGGCAAGAAAGATCTGTCCGGTGACGCGGGCAGACAGATCGCCTGCCAGGTAGGCGTACAGCGGTGCCACGCACGCTGGCGGTGCCGGCACCAACGACGCCTGCAGGGTCATGTCGTCGAGCAATCCCCGGGTGTGCAGATCGTGCAGGTGCGCGGTGTACTCCGGTCCCTCGGACAACCGGGTGCGGGCACCCGGGCAGATCACGTTGGCGCGCACGCCGCTGCGTTTCAGCTCGGCGGCGATCGCCAGCGTGAGTCCGTTGACGGCCGCCTTGCCCGCGGGATATCCCGTGCCGCCGTAGATCCCTAGGGAAGCAGTCGATCCGGTGTTGATGATGGCCCCGTGTCGCTGCCGAACCATGAGCGGCGCGACCACACGGCAGGTGTGGAACACGGTGCCCAGATGTGCGTCGATGAGCCGGTGGAAGTCGCCGGAGGTGATGGTGAGGATGGACGAGCCGGTGGGTTCGGGTATGCCCGCGCAGTTGATCAACGCATCGATGCCACCGTACTGGGTGCGGCAGGTGTCGATCAGATCCGTGGCCGTCCGCTCGTTATCCGGCGCGCCGACAAAGCCGACCGCCGTGCCACCGCTCGACGTGATCGCACCGACGGTGTCGTCGACCACGTCGGCATGACGGCCGTTCACCACCACATTGGTGCCCAGCTCGCCGAGTAGCAGCGCCACCGCACGGCCGATGCCCCGGCTACCCCCAACGACAACACAATTGGGCATCAGTGCGTGACGGGGCAGTACGCCGTGTCGAACTTCTTGATCCCGTTGATCCAGCCGGAATGGAACCGGGGCGCATCCCCGATCCGCGAGATGTCCGGCATGCGGTCGGCGATCTTGTTGAAGATGATCTCCAGTTCCGCCTTCGCGAGGTTGGCCCCCAGGCAATAGTGGGCGCCGGTTCCGCCGAAGCCGAGATGCGGATTGGGATCGCGGGTGATGTCGAAGGTATGCGGGTTCTCGAACACCTCTTCATCGAAGTTGGCCGACGGATAGAGCATGACGACGCGTTCGCCCGCCCTGATGCGTACATCGCCGATCACGGTGTCCTGCAGCGCTGTTCGCTGTTGCGATATCAATGGCGAGGTGTACCGGACAATCTCGTCAACCGTAGTGCTCGGGCGGGCGGACTTGAACAATTCCCATTGGTCGGGGTGTTCCAGGAAGGCCATCATGCCCATGGTGGTTGCGTTGCGGGTGGTTTCGTTGCCGGCGACTGACAGCATCACGACAAAGAACCCGAACTGTTCCGGGGTGAGTTGCTCACCGTCCACGGTCCCGGTGAGCAGCCGGGATACCACGTCATTGCCCGGACAATCGCGGCGCTGCTCGGCGAGCTGATACGAATATCCGAGTATCTGGGCGGCGCCGACGCGCGGGTCGATCTCCACATCCGCCTCGTCGTACCCGGTCATCTGGTTGCTCCACTCGAAGAGCTTGACACGGTCTTCTTCGGGGACACCGATCAATTCGGCGATGGCCTGCATGGGTAGCTCACTGGCGACCTCGCGCACGAACTCGCCGTGCCCGCCTTCCAGGGCTGCCCGCACGATACGTTCGGCACGTTCCTCCAATGTGATACGCAGCGCGGCGATGGAACGAGGGGTGAACATGCGTGACACCAAACCGCGCAGCTGAGTGTGCTCGGGAGCGTCCTTGTTGATGAGGACCGAGAGCGTGGCCTGGAACTCCTCTGGGCTGATGTGATCCTCTAGACGGGGGATGGCGCCCTTGCGGCCCGACGAGAAGATATCGGTGTGCAGCGAAACCTCCCGTACATCACGGTGTTTGGAAATCACCCAGTATCCCTCGTCGGCGAATCCGCCGACCGTGCGCGGCTGCGGGTTCCACCAGACGGGCGCCTCGCGGCGTAGCGTGGCGAACTCCTCATGCGGCATCCGGTTCCCGTACAACTCGGGATCGGTGAAGTCAAAGCCCTCCGGCAGGCCCAGCTCCGCAGCGGTCTTCATGGCGGTCACCAGAGGGGTACCGGGGTCTTGCCCAGGGGGTAATAACCGGGCACCTTCTCGCCCGACAGGCCGCGCTGGATGCGCTTCTGCATGCCCTCGCTGAGCTTGCCGGCCTTGATGAGGTCCATGTACAGGGCTGAGACATGGCCGAAGTCGAAGAAGTCGCGTTGCCAATTCCATTGGCCGTTACCGGCATACCGGAACCAGCTGCCGCCGATGCCGTAGACGCTCAGATCGTCACCGCCGGCTTCATCATTTCCACCGGTGACCACTTGTTTCCAGAACCCGATCACCTCGCCCTGCTTATCGTCGACGATCACCTTCTGATACGGGTATGTCCAGCCCTCCAGGCCCTCCATCTCCTGGCCGAGTGCGATATCGCGGATCTCGTCGATGCCGACGCACATCACGTCTTCCTTGGGGCCGATGTTCCAGCCGTAGGTGGCATCATCGGTGTAGAAGCGTGCCAACGGTTTCCAGTCGCCTGCTTTCTCGGCGTCCAGGTTGGCCTGCAGCCAGTCCGCGACGACATCGTCGAGTTCCTGGCGGGGGAATTGCGGCATCGTTGACGCTCCTATTTTTCGGTGATGAACAAAGCTCTGGCAGGGCATTCCTCGACCGCTCGCTCGATCTCGTCGCGGGCGTCGTCGGGCGGTTCGTTGTTCAGAATTTCGACGGTGCCGCGCTTGGGCACACGGAAGTAGTCGGGGGCTTCCAGCTCGCACATGGCGTGTCCCTGGCACAGATCGGTGTCGACGTCGACCCGGTAGGCCATCAGGCGCTCCGCTTGCGGTAACGAACCTTGGCCGGCTGCGCCAGCTGGACCACCATCTTTGAGTGGTCGTTGTGATACGAGTCGGCGGGCTGGGCCATCTCAAACTCGTATTCGCGCAACAGCACCGAGAAGATCGCCTTGATCTGCATGGTGGCGAAGGCGGCCCCCACACAGCGATGCCGGCCCGCGCCGAACGGTATCCACGTCCAGCGGTTGACGATGTCTTCCTGGCGTGGCTTCTCGTAGCGATCGGGCACGAAGCCGTCCGGGTTCGGGAAGTCCTCGGCTATCCGATTCGAGACGGCAGGGGAGGCGGCCACCATGTCCCCGTCGTGAATGGGGAATCCGCCCACCTCGAATTCGCCCTTGGCGACACGCATCAGGATGATCAGGGGCGGGTGCAGCCGCAGCGTCTCCTTGAGTACGTTCTCCAGCTTCGGGATCTGGCGCAACGCATGGAAACTCACCTCGCTGCCGTCGGCGTACAGCTCGTCGAGCTCGTCGATCACCTGAGATTGGATATCCGGGTGCCGCAGCAGTTCGATGAGTACCCAGGATGCCGTCCCCGAGCTGGTGTGGTGGCCCGCGAACATCATCGAGATGAACATCCCGGTGATCTCGTCGGCGGTGAAGCGCGGATTGCCGTGCTCGTCTTTGATCATGATCAGCACATCGAGCATGTCGCGCTGGCTCTTGTCCGTCGGGGAATCAGCGGACCGTTGTACTCGGCCGTTGATTATCTCTTGAACCAGCGCCACCAAGCCTGTTCGCGCCTCGTCGCGCTGGCGGAAGCTCTCGATCTCCAGGTAGGGGTCCACGTAGCACAGCGGATCGGTCCCCTGCTCCAGCTGGTGGTACAGATGAGCGAACCGGCCGTCGAGTTCGTCCCGAAACTTCTTGCCGATCAGGCACGCCGAGGAGGTGTAGATGGTCAGCTCGGCGAAGAAGTCCAGCAGGTCGACTTCACCGCTTTCACCCCAGCGCGAAATCATCTGCCGGACTTGATTTTCGATGGTTGCGGCATGGCCCTTCATCTGCTCGCCACGCAGCGCCGCGTTATGCAGCATCTCCTTCCGGCGTTCGGGATCGGCGTCGAACACCACGCCCTTGCCGAAGATGGGCGTCATGAACGGATAGGCCTCGGCCTGGTCCAGGTCTTCGTCGCTGGAGCGGAAGAAGAACTCGTTGGCCTCGGCGCCGGAGAGGAAGACGACCTGCTTGTCGGCGAGCTGGAAGGTGCCGACGTTCCCGCATTCCGCACGGATGCGCTTCATCAGTGCGATGGGATCGGTGCGGAACTCTTCGAGGTGGCCGTATTGGTCCTCGCCGCCGGAGACCCGGGGAACGGTGGGCGTGGTCATGAGGGCATTCCTTCCTCGCCGAGCTCAAGCTTCTGTTTGTCCGCCGGTGCATCCTTGAGTGGTGCTTCCGGCTGCACTTCCATCTCCGGGATATGTGCGCCCCGTGGTGTTTCGGCGACGAAGGTCACCGCACGCGCGATATCGGAGGGGCGCAGGAAGTAGGAGTGGCGGGCCTGGCCCCAGCTCTTCCAGTCCTCCAGCATGGGACCAACCTGCTCGGCGGACAGCTGCCAGCCCATCGAGGTCAGGGTGGGCCCCGGATGCACGATGGACGCCCGGACGCCGGTGCCTTCCAGTTCCATGCGCATGGTGTTGACCATCGCCAGCAGTGCGGCCTTGGCGGCCCCGTAGGCCCCCATGTGCGGGCGCTGATGCAGGGCGACATCGGAGCCGATGAAGACAACATCACCCCGTCGCCGCGACACCATGTCGGGCACCACCTCGGTGGCGAGCTGATTGGCGCCCAACAGGTGTACCTGGATCTGCGCGGCAAAGGTCGCGGCACTCATCTCGTGTACCCGGCCGGGATGCATGTCCCCGGCACCGGATACCAACAGATCGATCTCCCCGAGTGCGTCAATACTTTCCGCGACGAAGGATTTCACGGAATCGGCATCGGTGACGTCCAGCGGAAACGCGACGGCCTCACCGCCGTCGGAGCGGATCTTCTCGACGAGCTCGGTCAACTTATCCACGCGGCGGGCGCCCAGCGCGACCGGAAAACCCCTACCGGCCAGTTCGATTGCGGTGGCCGCTCCGATGCCCGACGAAGCCCCGGCGACGATGGACGGTCGCCGGGCCGGATGTGGCTCGAATCGGGGCATCAGCGTCCCTCTCTCAACTGCACTGTCATGGGCAGATGGGCGAATCCGCGGACATTACTGGAATGCACACGTACGGAATTTCTTTCGTCGATCTCGTAGCCGCTGATCCGGGTGAACAGTTCGGTCAGGGCCACCTTGGCCTCCATGCGGGCAAGGTGCGCGCCGAGACAAAAATGTGCGCCACTGCCGAAGCTCACCAGTTTGGCGCCGATCTCACGGCCGATGCGGTACTGGTCGGCGTCGTCGAACACCCGGTCGTCGCGGTTGGCAGAGCCGGGGAGCAACAGCAAGATATCCCCGGCGGGAATCTTGGTGTCGTACACCGTTATATCCTCCGCGACCGTGCGGGCCAGTATCTGGCTGGAGGTGTCGTAGCGCAACGACTCCTCCACCCACAGCGGTATCCGGTCGTGATCGGCGTGCACGGTGGCGAGCTGGTCGGGATTGCGGTGTCCCCAATAGACGGCGTTGGCCAGCAGTTTGGTGGTTGTCTCGTTGCCGGCGATCACCATCAGGAACAGGAAGGCGAGCACCTCCTCGTCGGTGAGCCGGTCGCCGTCGATTTCCGCTTGCAGCAGGGCCGATGTCAGATCTTCCGTGGGCCGGCGCCGTCGTTCTCTGACCATCTCGATGTAGTAGGTCATCAGGTCGAACGACGCCTGGATGGCCTCCGGCGGTACGTCGGCCAGACCGTCCTCGCGATGCATGACGCCATCGGCCAACTCCCGAATGCGGGCCCGGTCGGACTCCGGAACGCCCATCAGCTCGGAGATGACGTCCATGGGCAGCTTGCCCGCGTACTCGGCGATGAAGTCGAAAGATCGATCGGAAGCGTTGGCCAGTGCTCGATCCAGGTGTGTGCGGGCGAGTGCGACTACCTGCCCCTCAAGTTCACGGATTCTCCTGGGGGTAAAGCCCTTTGATACCAGCGTGCGCAGCCGAAGGTGCTCGGGGTCGTCCATGGCCAGGAACGACATGACCAGTTTGGCGTGTGGCCCGAAGGACGCCTTGTCCATTGAGACCCCATTGGCGTTGGAAAGTGCTTCGCTGTTCCGGAAGCCCTGTAGCACATCGTGGTGTCGCGACAGCGCCCAGAACTTCAGGTCGTCGTTGCGATAGAGCGGTGCCTCGTCGCGCAATCGCCGGTAGTACGGGTACGGGTCTTCGTGGAAGTCGTAGTCGTACGGGTCGAAAACCAGTGGTACTGCTGACGTTTCGGCTGCTGTCATTCCTTCTTCCCCAACATGAGATCCACGACGAAGGTCAGCTTGTCCGCGATCTGGTGATACGTGAAGGTGCCGCTTCCCGCGTGCATGAGGGCGCCGAAGAACGTCATCTCCAGGGCCGACACCACACGAGGGTCTGCGTCCGGTCCCATGGCAGAGCGGATCCTGCGATGGATTTCCAGCCCGATCTTGTCCCGGACGGCACGCACGGCCTCGTCGTTGTTGCTCAGCAGGGCGGTGGTGCAGCCGGTCGCGATCTCGGGTTCATCGGCCACCACCAGCGCCAGGCTCCGCAGTGTTTTGGTCACTCGTGCGGCCTGGGTGTCGTTGACGTCGGTGAAGTAGGGCGCCTCATGAATGAGGTCGAGGTAGATCTCGGCGACGAGATGGCTCTTTGAGGAGAAATACGTGTATGCCGTGGCGGGGGCGACCTTGGCGCGGGCGGCGACGCCACGGATGGTCATGTCCGCATAGGTGGTCTCGCCGAGCATCTCGCGGCCCGCGGTGACGATCTTGCGGATCGTCTCTTCTTGCCGCCGGTTCCGTGGCGTTTCTTCTGTGAGGGGCACCACAACTTCACTGGACACGTGTCCAGATTAGCGCGGAGCGCATGGGCCGGCAAGGTTGAGTTTGAAAAATGCTGTCCAACACCAATTATTTGTCCCGTTCTGATGGCGGCCTTGCCATGCTGGGATTTTCATGGTTATGGTTCCGGGATATGGAATGGACAAGTGTCCAGATTGGGAGACGAGCTGATATGACCGTTCTGTCCGATGGCGACAGTGAACTGTTCATCGACGGAAAGCTGCTCCCCGGCGGTGCGGGGCGATTCCCGACGGTGAACCCGGCTACCGAGGAGGTGCTCGGAACCGCGGCGGATGCCGACAGCGACGACATGAGTGATGCCATCGAGGCGGCGCGCCGCGCCTTCGATGACAGCGACTGGTCGCGCGACGTAGCGCTGCGGGTGCACTGCATTCGCCAGCTCCGCGACGGGATGAAGACCCACATCGAGGAGTTGCGGGAATTGACCATCGCCGAGGTGGGTGCGCCCCGGATGCTGACCGCCGGCGCACAGCTGGAAGGACCCGTGGACGATCTGCAGTTCGCCGCCGATACCGCCGAATCCTTCGATTGGACCTCCGACCTCGGTGTCGCCTCACCCATGGGCATCAAAACCCGGCGCACCCTGGCACGCGAGGCGGTTGGCGTGGTCGGCGCGGTGACTCCGTGGAATTTTCCGCATCAGATCAATCTCGCCAAGGTGGGCCCGGCACTCGCGGCGGGTAACACCCTGGTTCTCAAACCTGCCCCGGATACCCCATGGTGCGCGGCGGTACTGGGGCGAATCATCGCTGAACACACCGACTTTCCACCGGGTGTCGTCAATATCGTCACGTCCAGCGACCATCGAATCGGCGCACAGTTGTCGACGGATCCCCGCGTGGACATGGTCTCGTTCACCGGCTCCACGGCCACCGGACGTGCGGTGATGACCGATGCCGCCGCCACCGTCAAGAAGGTGTTTCTCGAACTCGGGGGCAAGTCGGCGTTCATCGTGCTCGACGACCTGGATGAGGCGGCCCTCGGATCCGCATGTTCGGTCGCGGCATTCACGGCGGCTATGCACGCCGGGCAGGGCTGTGCCATCACCACCCGACTGGTGGTTCCGCGCGCACGATACGACGACGCTGTCACGGCGGCCGCGGCCACGATGGGCTCGCTCAAACCGGGGGACCCCGCCAAGCCGGGCACGATCTGTGGGCCGGTGATCTCCGCACGCCAGCGTGATCGGGTGCAGTCCTATCTGGATTTGGCTGTCGCCGAGGGTGGTTCCTTCGCCTGTGGCGGCGGCCGTCCCGAAGGCAAAGACCGGGGCTTTTTCATCGAACCTACCGTGGTGGCCGGTTTGACCAACGCCGCGCGGGTGGCGCGCGAGGAGATCTTCGGCCCCGTGCTCGTGGTGATCGCGCACGACGGAGATGAGGACGCGGTCCGGATAGCCAACGACTCGCCATATGGACTGTCCGGCACGGTATTCGGCGACGACGATGAGCGTTCGGCACGGGTGGCATCGCGGCTACGGGTCGGAACGGTAAACGTCAACGGCGGTGTCTGGTATTCGGCCGACGCACCCTTCGGCGGATACAAGCAGTCGGGCAACGGCAGGGAGATGGGTGTGGCCGGTTTCGAGGAATATCTGGAAACCAAAGTCATTGCGACGGCAGTGAAATAGGAGACTTGAGGAGAGAATTATGGGTGAGTTTGATAACAAGGTCGCCATTGTCACCGGCGCCGCACAGGGCATCGGCGAGGCATACGCGCACGCGCTGGCCCGCGAGGGCGCCGCGGTGGTGGTCGCCGATATCAATGCCGAGGTGGGTGAGGGCGTCGCCAAGCAGATTGTCGCCGACGGCGGTAGGGCCATCTTCGCAGGTGTGGACGTCTCCGATCCCGATTCGGCGATCGCCATGGCAGACAAGGCTGTCAGCGAGTTCGGCGGCATCGACTATCTGGTGAACAACGCCGCCATCTACGGCGGTATGAAGCTCGACCTGCTGCTCTCGGTGCCCTGGGATTACTACAAGAAATTCATGAGCGTGAACCAGGACGGGGCGTTGGTGTGCACCCGCGCGGTGTACAAGCACATCGCTCAGCGCGGCGGCGGCGCCATTGTCAATCAGTCGTCCACCGCCGCGTGGCTGTACTCCGGCTTCTACGGATTGGCCAAGGTTGGCATCAACGGCCTGACGCAGCAGTTGTCCCGAGAGCTGGGCGGGCAGAAGATTCGCATCAACGCCATCGCGCCGGGGCCGACCGACACCGAGGCCACCCGCGGCACCGTGCCCGAGCAGTTCCGCAGCGAGTTGGTCAAGAACATTCCGCTGAGCCGCATGGGAACTGTTGACGACATGGTGGGCATGTGTCTTTTCCTGTTGTCGGATAAGGCGTCGTGGATCACCGGCCAGGTATTCAACGTCGATGGCGGACAGATCATCCGGTCATGACGCAGCAAGCCATGAAACTGGGATACATCGGCCTGGGCAATATGGGGGCGCCCATGGCCCGGCGGCTTGTCGATTGGCCAGGCGGCCTCACGGTCTTCGACCTGCGGGCCGAGGCCGTGGCGCCGCTGGTTGAAGAAGGCGCCGTGGGTGCCTCCGATGTGGCCGATATCGCGGATGCCGACCTCATCAGTGTCACCGTGCTCGATGACGCACAGGTGCGTCAGGTAGTGGGGCAGGTCGCCCCGAAGGCAAAGCCCGGCACCATCATCGCGATCCATTCCACCATCAGCGATACGACGGCCGTCGAGCTGGCGCAGGCCTGGAGGCCGCGCGATATTCACGTCATCGACGCACCGGTGAGCGGCGGTGCGCCGGGCGCGCACAAGGGTGAGCTGGCCACCATGGTGGGTGCCGACGGCGAGACCTTCGCGCGGGTCAAAGAGGCCTTCTCGAAGTGGGCGTCGTTGGTGATTCATGCCGGTGCCCCGGGCGCAGGCACCCGAATGAAGCTGGCGCGCAACCTTCTACATTTTGTGGCCTTCACGGCCGCGGGGGAGGCGCAGCGCTTGGCCGAGAGCTGTGGATTGGACATCACCGACCTGGGCAAGGTCGTGCGGCACACCGATGCCATCACCGGTGGGCCCGGTGCCATCATGCTGCGCGACACCACCGAGCCGGTGACGCCGGACAGTTTCTGGCTGCCCATCTTCACCCATGTACGGGGCCTGGGCGAGAAGGACCTGAGCCTGGCGCTGGCGCTGGGCGAGGAGCAATCCGTCGACTTGCCGTTGGCGACGCTGGCCCGTGAGCAGCTGGCGGCGAGTCTTGGTGTGCCACACGAGGAAGGGGCAAGTAATGGATGAGTTGCGCCGCCAGGGTCTGGACAAGATGAAAGAGGTGTACGGCTGGGACATGCCCGACATCCCTGGTGACTACTTCAAATACACCATCGATCATCTCTTCGGCACCATCTGGACGCGCCCCGAATTGTCCATGCGGGACCGTCGGCTGTTGCTTCTCGGCGCGGTGAGCGCCCTGGGGCTTGACGAGATTCTGGAGATCCAGACGAGCGCGGCGTTGAAGAATGGCGAGCTCACCGAGGCCGAGCTGCGCGAGGTGGCCATCTTCATCACTCACTATGTCGGATGGCCCTTGGGGCAGCGGGTGAACAAGCATGTCGAGATGGCCGTGGCAAAACAGAATGAAGCTAGGCGCACGAAAGAATCCTCGGATGACTAGCCGATTTTCCGGGCTGTCCCGGGACCAGTTGGCGCTCCTGGTCCCGGAGCTGCTGTTGATCGGTCAGCTCATCGACCGATCGGGAATGGCTTATTGCATACAGCATTTCGGACGTGAGGAGATGCTGCAGGTCGCCATCGAGGAGTGGGCTTCATCCAGTCCGATTTATACCCGGCGCATGCAGAGGGCACTGCGGTTCGAGGGCGACGACGTGATCACCATCTTCAAGGGCATGCAGCTCGATATAGGAGCGCCGCCGCAATTCATGGACTTCCGCTACACCGTGCATGACAAGTGGCACGGGGAGTTTCACCTGGATCATTGCGGTGCGTTACTTGATGTCGAGCCACTCGGGCCCGACTACGTCACCGGCATGTGCCACGACATCGAGGACCCCACCTTCGATGCCACTGCCTTCGCGACCAACCCGCATGCCCAGGTGCGGCCGATTCACCGCCCGCCGCGCAACCCCGCCGATCGGCATCCGCACTGTGCGTGGACGGTGACCATTGACGAGTCGTATCCGGCAGTGTCGGGAATCCCCGCCCTGGATGTGGTGGGTCGATCCATCGCTGCGGGTTGGGAGTTGGACGATATCGACACGTCAGAGGTAGGTGCCTCGGACTATGCCGGCCCGCTGCTATCGGATCTGGACTTCGGTGCGTTCTCGCATTCGGCGCTGGTGCGCATTGCCGACGAGATCTGTGTGCAGATGCATCTGCTGTTCCTTGGGTTCTCGATCGCGGTACGCAAGAGGGCGGCCGATGCGGAGCTGGCTCGTACCGTGTGCACCCAGCAACTTATTGGGCTAGCCGGTGTCGCGGCCGCAAGGATCAAGAAGGCATTGGGGCTTTCGTCTGGCGTCGAGGGAGTGCTGCAGGTGGTGCAGCTGCATCCGCTGCTGAACCCGGCCGGATATGTCAACGCCGAGATCTCGGGCGGACAGCTTCATGTGTGGAGATCACCCGCTCATGAGGACTCAGCCTGGATTTCGTTGTGCGGCCCCGCCGAGACGCGGCCGCTGCAGGCGGTTGCCACGGCCGTTGATCCGCACGTCGGCGTGCAGATTGCCGGAGATGCACAGGACTGGACGGCATCGTTCGTCGAGCATGAGGGCGAAGACAAACTGCTACCCGAGGTGATGATCGCCAATGTCAGCGGGGGATCGCGGTTCGTGTTCGAGCCCCGCAAGTCGCTGCCGCTGACCGTGGTCTGAGGCGCCGATGAGGAAAGGACCATCATCTGCGGTGCGTGTGCACACCACCAACGGTGTCGTCGAGGGTTTCCTCGACGATGACGTGCGTCGTTTTCGGGCCATACCCTACGCAGAGCCTCCGCTGGGTGCACTGCGGTTGCGAAGCCCAGAGCCCGCGCAACCGTGGGCAGGTGTGCTGGCGTGCGATTCCTGGAAATCGGCGTCGCCGCAAAAACGGGTCTATGTGCCGCTTTCACTCACCAATTTTCAGGAGGTAGGCGAGGACTGTCTGACGCTGAACGTGACCGTGCCGGCGGCTAATTCATCCGATCCGCTGGCGGTGATGTTCTATATCCATGGTGGCGCCTACGTTTTGGGCAGTTCGGCTTTGGCCTTGTACGACGGAGCCGACCTCGCGCGTCGCGGATGCGTCTTCGTCTCCGTGAACTATCGCGTCGGAGCCTACGGGGCAATGGACCTGTCGTCCCTGTCGGATGCGCGGCACACCATCGACAGCAATCTGTACCTCCGTGATCTGGTACTGGCACTGCAGTGGGTGCGCGAGAACATAGCGGCCTTCGGAGGAGACCCTGGCAGTGTCACCATCTTCGGTGAAAGTGCCGGGGCGCATTGCGTTCAGATGCTTTTGACGGTTCCGGCAGCGGCCGGATTGTTCCATCGTGCGATCTGTCAGAGCACCGCTAGTGGGATGATCCATACTCGGGACGAGGCGGCGGCCAACGCGCGGCGGCTCGTCGAATACTTGGGGGCCGACGCTCGCAGCCCCGCCGAGGCCGTGGTCAATGCCAGGCCGCGTGCACTCGTGTCCGCGACGCACCGGCTGCTCACCGCGAAAACCCGAGAATCGGCCTTCTCGCTGGGTGTAGGACCCAGTATCGATGGTGATGTGGTACCCGATGACCCCATCGCCATGATGGAACACGGTGAGGCGCATAGGGTTCCCCTCATCATCGGGTACAACGCCGAAGAGATCCGGTTGTTCAACAGGCTGCTGACGCGGGTGATGTCACTGTCCCGATTCGACACGCGTGCCGTGGCGCGCGCTCTCGTCCAGTTGCGTCCCGAGCATGCACAGCGGGTGATCGATTGTTACCAGGGGTACCCAGCCCGGGATGCCCTGGTGCGTCTCATGGGTGATGCGATGTTCGGCTCGGAGGCTTGGCGGGTGGCGCAGGCACATAGTCGGCACTCGTCGGTCTACTTCTACCGGTACGACTACGCACCGCGACCGTTGCGGCGATTCGGCCTCGGAGCCGCGCACGCGACGGAGCTGTTCGCGGTCTTCGGCTTGTTCAAACGCTGGCCAGCGCTGGCTGGAAAGAAGGACCGGCGGCATGCGTTGGCGCTGACCGAGGACATCCAGAGTCGATGGCTCGCGTTCTCACGCACAGGCGTTCCGGGCACCGGCTGGCCGGCCTATGGGGAGCCGGAGCGTGCGGTCATGGTGTTTGATCAGGAGCGGCGTATCGAGCTGGATCCGCATTGCGCGCAGCGTGAGCTGTGGCGTGATATCGGACGGGTCGCCTAAGAGGTCGCGGTGACACTTGTGCGTGGCGGCCCGGCGCAAATTCCCTGAATGTCATCGCGCGGGAACTCGGCGGTGCGGTGACGCGTTGAGCAGCAATGCTCGCCGCCCAGGATGAATTCGACCGCCAGTTCACCCGTCTTCGAGAACTTGGATATCCCGTCACCGAACATGCCACCGCGCTGCGGGCCCGGGCCACAGATCCCGGCCCGTCGCACGTCGACCCCGATGATCACATCCCCTTCGTCCTGGTGGTGCCCGGCACTGACTACGAGCAGACCGCGCCGCTGATGAGTCTGAACGAGCGCAACGGCTTTCATGCCATGGATGACGGCGATGTCGATGTGTACCGATCGATTGTGCAGATCCCGGAACAGGCCTATTTGCTTACCGATATCGATACCGGCGCCGAGTTCCGCACCGTGACACCGGAGACGGCACTGAAGACGATCCTTGCGCGCGGCCGCACGCCGCTGACCATCGATGAAGGCATAGCGCTGGTCGTGGTGCGGCCGGACATGTTGCGCAAGAACAAGTGTTTCTCGCTGGCCGCGTCCCGCGGAAAGGGGCAGCGCGTGCCCGCGATCTGGATATCTGATCGGCGCCCCAAGCTCGGCTGGTGCTGGGATCGCAATCCGCATACCTGGCTGGGAACCGCATCGTGTGGGGGACGGATCGCCGTATAGCGGTTGGCGTAAATAGCTGGAGTTCTCGTCTGGCTACGTATGTGAAAAGTAGCCTCCGGGGCTGTCATTGACATATGGTGGGTTGGCGGTGCCCGGTGAGAGCGGGCGTCGGTATCTGTTTTCTATGGAGGCACCAGCGGATTTATGGGTTTTGTCGAGTTTGTGAAGGACCGCTGGGCGGTCCTGTCCTTTCTCGCCTATCAGCACATGAGTCTGGTCCTGCAAACGCTGGTTGTCGCGGCCGTGTGTGCCGTCTTTCTTGGGGTGCTGATCTACCGGTCGCCTTGGGGTGTGGCCAGCGGTAATGCGCTGGCCGCCATCGGCCTGACAATCCCCTCGTACGCCCTGCTGGGAGTGTTGGTCGGCGTCGTCGGTATCGGTGTTTCGCCGTCGGTCATCATGCTGGTCTTCTTCGGCAGTCTGCCGATTCTGCGCAATGTGTTGGTGGGGTTGACCGGCGTTGATCAAACACTCGTCGAGTCCGCTCGCGGGATGGGCATGAGCCGACTGGCAACGCTGGTGCGGTTGGAGCTGCCGTTGGCGTGGCCGGTGATCATGACCGGCATCCGGGTGTCGGCGCAGATGTTGATGGGTACCGCGGCAATCGCTGCGTTCGCGCTCGGACCGGGCCTGGGCGGATACATCTTCTCCGGTATCTCGCGCATGGGCGGCGCGAACGCGACCAACTCCGTTATCGCCGGCACGGTCGGCATTCTCATTTTGGCGGTGATTCTCGACTCGGTGCTCAACGTCGTTACCCGCCTCACGACACCAAGGGGGATCCGTGTCTGACGCAACGGAAAACGCAACCATCACCGGCGGTGCGCGCATCCTGCTGGACGGTGTGACCAAGCTGTATGACGGAAAGTCCACTCCAGCAGTCGACAACGTGACGATGGAGATCCCCGCGGGCGAGACGGTCATGTTCGTCGGTCCGTCCGGATGTGGCAAGACCACCACGATGAAGATGATCAACCGCCTCATCGAACCCACCAGTGGACGGATCTTCATCGGCGACGAGGATGTGACGGACAAAAACCCCGACGAGCTGCGGCGCCACATCGGATATGTCATCCAAGGCGCCGGGCTCTTTCCGCACTTCACGGTCGGCGACAACATCGCGATCGTGCCGAAACTGCTCAACTGGGATAAACAGCGCATCGACGAACGTGTCGACGAGCTCCTGGATCTGGTGAATCTCGATCCGGCCCAATATCGCAACCGTTACCCGCGCGAATTGTCAGGCGGTCAGCAGCAGCGTGTCGGTGTGGCCCGGGCGTTGGCGGCAGATCCGCCGGTGCTGCTGATGGACGAGCCCTTCGGTGCGGTGGACCCTATCACCCGGCAGCGCCTGCAGGACGAATTGCTGCGTCTACAAGAGGAATTGAGCAAGACGATCGTATTCGTCACCCATGACTTCGATGAGGCGGTCAAACTCGGTGACCGGATCGCGATCCTTCGCGAGGGATCGCAGATCGTCCAATACGACACTCCCGAGGTGATTTTGGCCAACCCGGCCAACGATTTTGTGCGCGGATTCGTCGGGCACGGGGCCGCGCTCAAACAGCTCACCATGACCCGGGTGCGCGATGTCGAGCTGCACGAGGCGGCCGTCGCACATGTCGGCGATGATCCCGCGCAGGCGATCGAGGCCGCCGAATCGATCGACCGCGAGCATGTGATCGTGCTCGATTCGCATGAGCGCCCGTTGCGCTGGTCGTCCCTGGATGAGCTCCGCGCGCCCAATGCCCTGCAGCGGGTCTCTCAGGATGAAGACCTTGAAAAAGTGAGTTTGGCATCGACTCTCACCGACGCGTTGGAAGACATGCTGACCTCTTCACACGGCGTGGTGGTGGTGACGGGGCGCCGCAACACCTATCAGGGCGTCATCAGGGTCGAGACAATCATGGACGCGATGGCCGAGATGCGGGCCGCGGCGCAATAGGGGTATCCCAGATGACGGCATCAACCATCACCGCGACCGGGGCGGCGCAATCGGCTCCGGCCACCGCCAGGCGGCCCGCACTGGCCGCCAGGCAGTTGCTACAGCCATTGGCATGCATTGTGGCCGTGATGGTTTCGCTGGCATACGTCAACCTCGCGGACGTATCGGCGTCGGAGAAGCGCTCGTTGGGGATGTCGAACCTGCTGGTCCTCCTGGGGCAGCACATGGCGATCAGCGTCGCCGCGACGGTGCTCACGTGCGCCGTCGCGATCCCGCTAGGCATCGCATTGACGCGAGGGCCCGTCCGGCGGTACGCGAAGACGATCACCACGTTGGTCGGGTTCGGCCAGGCCGCTCCGGCCATCGGACTGATCGCACTCGGGGCGGTGCTGTTCGGCATCGGTGGTATCGGTGCGGTACTGGCCCTGACCGTCTACGGCGCGCTGCCCATCGTCGCCAATACCGTGATCGGTCTCGACGGTGTCGATACCCGCCTGGTGGAGGCGGCACGGGGGATGGGGATGTCGGCGCGCTCGACCCTGATCCGGGTGGAATTGCCATTGGCGTTGCGGGTCATCGTCGCCGGAGTGCGCACCGCGCTGGTGCTCATCGTCGGCACGGCGGCACTGGCATCGTTCACCGGAGCCGGCGGGCTGGGTCAGCTCATCACCACGGGCATCAAACTTCAGCAGCCGGTGACCCTGGTGGTGGGCGCCATCCTGGTGGCTGCTCTGGCCTTGTTCATCGACTGGCTGGCCCGCGTCGTCGAGATCATCGCAGCACCAAGGGGGCTGTGATGCGAAGGCGTCGACTTGTGGTGCTTGCCTGCTTGGTTTTGATGCTGCCGGCAGGCTGCGGTCTCCAGTCCGCGAGCGGCGCGGTACTCGCCGCCAAGCCGGGCCTGATCCGGCACTACGACTCGCTTCGCGATGTGAATATCACGGTAGCGGCAAAGGATTTCACCGAGCAGCTGGTGCTGGGTAACATCGTCGCGATCATTCTCAATGCGGCCGGCGCCAGTGTCACCAATATGACCAACACCCCAGGAAGTTTCGGAGTGCGGCAGTCGATGCTGAAGAGGGTGGCCAATGTCTCGCCCGAGTACACCGGAACCGGATGGATCAATTATCTGGGGCACGCCGACCCCATCAAGGATCCCGTCGCGCAGTGGAAAGCGGTCAACGAGGAGGATGCGGCCAACCGGCTGGTCTGGTTGCCTCCCGCGCCCATGAACAACACCTACGCGTTCGCCATCCGGGAGTCGGAAGCCGAACGGCTGGCGGTGACCAAGCTGTCCGATTTGCGCGGCCTCGCACGCAACGATCTGACGTTCTGTGTGGAAAGCGAATTCGCCAGCCGTAACGACGGGTTCGTGCCGATGCTCAAGACGTATGGTCTGTCCACCGGGCAACTGGGCCGGATCACCAACCTGGATGTAGGAGTGGTGTATACCGCCACCGCCAAGGGCGATTGCAACTTCGGCGAGGTATTTACCACCGACGGTCGCATCCCGGCGCTGAAGTTGCGTGTCCTGCAGGACGACCGGCACTTCTTTCCGCTCTACAACCTGACCGAGGTCGTCGATGCCGACCTGTTGGCGGCGCACCCCGAGTTGAGCGAGATCTTCGCCCTGCTGAACCCGCGGCTGACCAACGACACCATGTTGGCGCTGAACGCCAGGGTCGATTCGGCCGGCGAAGATCCGGCGATCGTGGCACGCGACTGGCTGATCGACCAGGGTCTGCTCAGCCGCTAGCACGTGACGATCCGGCACCTGTCACACTGTTGTTAATGGTGGCGATGTCGGCACTGGTCTTCGGGCTCAGCTGGTGGTTGGGTCTGTACTTACTCGCGCGAAATCCCCGCAAGCCGGTCCTGGTGCTGGCGGCCATCGGCCTTATCGGCTACTCCGTCGTGGTGGCGCTCGACGCCATCCGCGTGACGCCGGGCTCCGATGCCGAACTGCTGGGCCGCATTGAGGTTTTCACCGCGATCATTCCGAGTGTCGCCTGGCTGATGGTGCTGCTTGAGCTCACCAACAGCGGTGATCGGTGGCGCGATCGCGCCGCCATGGCGGTGCCCGGGGTGGTGCTGGCCGTGGTACTGCTGGTGGGCGCGTCGCTGGCGGGTACCATCGCGGGGCCCGCACGGCTGGGGCATTGGATCATGTTCTGCGCCAACGGGACCGCCGCGATCGGAGCGGCCATTCTGCTGTTCCGCCGGCGTGCCTCGATACCGGGCTCGGCGCGTGGTGTCGTGCTGGTGGCCACCATGTTCTTCACGCTCGGTGATGCTCAGCTGATCATCCCGCTGGGGATCGTGCCGAGCTGGCTGGCCTTGGCATCGACGGGCTTCGACCTGGTGCTGCTCGGTCTGGGCGTAGCGCTCTGGGACGCCTTCGACGAAGGCCAGGCGCTGCGCGGTGACATGCTGCGCTCCTTTGTCGCCTCAATACTTGTGGGCGCGTTGTTCGGTGCGCAGGCGATGATCGGCATCGCTGTCGTCGGCCAGTCGGTCGCGTTGGTGGTGCTGCTGTTCACCAGTATCGGCCTGGCCATCTGCATCCAGGTGCAGTCGGGCCCGTTCGCGGATTTCCTGGACCGATTGGCGTTCTCACGGTCTCCGCAGCTGCGTCAGGAACGCTCCGAACTGCGCAGTACCGAGGCGGCATTGCCGCTCAAGTCGGCGTCGCCGATCGCCGGAGTCGATGACGAGAGCTTCATCAGGCTCACGCGCCGCGCGCTCAGCCACTACGGCGACCTCGCCAAACTCGTCGCCAGTCCGCTGGCCGCACTGCCCGTCATCGACGAGCGGCTCGCCGGTCGCGGCGCCTCGGACCAGCCCGTCGAACGCGCCAATGAGCTCAGAGCGGTACTCGCCGAGTCCATCTCACGGCTCAAACCTCGCAATGACGGCGACTTCGGTACCACCGATCAATGGCGCTACTACAACGCGCTGTACTTCCCGTACGTCATGGGTGTACGGGCATATGCCCAGGGGGCCACGGCTGCCGGCTTGGACCCGGTATCCCGTCAGGCGTGGCAGTGGCTGGTCACCGAGGTACCCCAGCGTTCCTTGCACAACTGGCAGAACGCGGCGGCGAAACTTATCGCGGCGGATCTGCGTGCACAGACCGCCTCGATGCCGAATGGGCTGAGCACCAACGGCTCCTCACCAGTTGCGCGGTAGCCGGCCCCGCTCGCGGCGCCATCCGTCGTGGCTGGCCGGATGCCAGCGCCATGATGTCGGGATGAACGGCCACGCTAGCGGCACCGCACGCAGCAGCGTGCGATAGGCGGTCTCGTCCGCCAGATTCCACCGGATCCCAAAACGCTTGCGCACTTGGGGAGGCAGGCCGCCGTAGATGGTCAGCCGAAGCGGAGGAGCCAATGCCATGCGCAGAGGAGCGGTGGGCAAGGCGAGTTTCGCCGCGGGCTTCAGGTAAGCGGCCACCGGGAGATGCGGCGACTTGCTCATATCGGGAACCGAGCGTCCCTCGATGACCTTCATCAGATAGTCAGCGGCCGGGTTGGGGGTGAGTACCTCGTCGCAGTAGCGATCCCACTCCTGTTGGAAGGCGGCCCTATTCGGGGGCAGCGGCTGCTCACTCATCGCGTAGCGGCGATACCACTCGACGCCCTCCTGGTAGAGCTGTTCGCGTTCGGCGCCGGATAGTCGATATCGGGAGTACCTATCTATGGTTTGTTCGACCATCACCTGGAAGGTGGCGTGTGCCCACCAGAACGTCGTCGGGTTCAGCGCGTGATACCGGACGCCGTCGGGCTGCACCCCTTTGATGTCGCGATGAAAATCTCGCACCGTCACTCCGGTGCCGGCGGCGGGATCGTCGTACACCGTCCCGAGAATCGGTGGCAACGATCGAAACACCCTGTCGACGGGGTCGGCGAAGAAGTTTGAGTGTTCGATCAACGCGTAGCCGATCGCGGGATCCATCGTTTGCAGCAGTCCGGCGGTGCCGCCGGTGAAGGCTATCCGCATATCGCCGGCCCAGCGCCACAACAGAGACCGGCGGCCCAGCTGGGCGCCGAGCGCGGTGGAGATGACATCAGTTGTTGTCATCATTAGATGATGGCACATCGCCGGGGGAATTGGCAGAAATTGGCAGTGCCGACCGTGGAGCTGGCAGTGCCTGTCGAGCAGAGTCTCCGGTATCAGCTTTTCCCCGGAGCTTTCCAAGGAGTCACCAATGTCCATCGCCTCACAGAACGCCTCGGTACTGCGTACCCGATTTGCCCAACCCGATGCACTTCTGCGCTTCGGGATCGGTTTGGACGGCGTCGCCACCGGTACGGCTGCCGTCGGACTGTTGATCGCGGCAAAATGGCTCGTGGAGCCGCTCGGCCCCTCGTTGCAATTTCAGGTCGGGCACGCCGCCGCCCTGATCGGATACGGAGTACTGGCCTTTGCCTTGAGTCGCGCCGACCGGTCGAGGCTCGGCACCATCGGCGTCGTCTACATCGCCGCGAACCTGCTGGCGACCGTGCTGTACGTGATGGCCGGCGTCATGACATGGGTACCGCTGACCACCGCAGGGGTGACTCTGTGCATCGCCTTCGGGGTCTATACCGCCGTGATGGCGGACATTCAGTTCCTGGGACTACGGCGGCTGCGCTCCGCGTAGCCGCCCACATGGCTCACCTGCTGAGAGTGAGCCGGTGCCGGGCCATCCGCTTGGTGGCCCGGCACCTTCATGTTCAGACCGGTGTCAACGGCAAGCGCAGCGCACCGGGTGCGGACTCGGGAACCGTCGGGTGATTCGGCTGCACCGGCGCGACGCGCCGGTATGCCGAGCCCAGCGCCGGGCGTGGATCGGCCTCGCCCTTGTTGGGCCAGAACGCCATGGCGCGCTCGGCCTGTGCGGTGATGGTGAACGACGGGTTCACTCCCAGGTTCGCCGAGATCGCCGATCCATCGCAGATATGCAGACCGGGATGGCCGTAGATTCGTTGGTACGGATCGATCACTCCCGTCTCGGGCGAATCGCCGATGGGACAGCCACCGATGAAGTGTGCCGTCAGCGGGATGTTCATCGAATCCAGATGCGTACTGCCCGCGTATCCGTCGACCTTGTCGGCCATGCGGCGTGCGACATCGTGGGCCACCGGGATCCAGTCCGGATTCGGTTCTCCGGAACCCTGTTTCGCGGTCATCTTCTTGCCGAACATTCCGCGTTTGAGGTAGGTGGTCAGCGAGTTGTCCAGCGACTGCATCACCAACACGATGATGGAGTGCTGCGCGGCACGGTAGGGGAACATCGACCGCAACATCATCGCGGGGTGCCGCAGGTTCGCCAGCCAGGTTCGCGCGAAACGCCACGGGCCGCCGTCGACCATATTGGTACCCAACATGCTCAGGAAGGTCGATCCCTCCCCGTACCGAACCACTTCGACGTGGGTGTTGGGTTCGGGGTGAATTGACGATGTGATGGCGACTCCCTGCGAGAAGTCGTCACGGGTGGGGGAGTAGACGATAGGCACTGATTCTGAGTTGGTGCGCGTCTGTTCGCCCAGACGTTCCGACAGATTGGGCAGCGACCCCGAATCCTTGAATTTGTGCAGCAGTCGCTGGGTGCCCAGCGACGCCGCCGAGAACACCACATGCTGCGCGGTGAACGTGCGCTTCTTCTTGCGTAACAGTCGCCCGGTTTGCTTGGTACTGACCGCGTATCCCTCACCGTCTTCCAGCGGGCGGACGTCGAGAACCTGGGTCAACGGATGGATCTGTGCGCCAGCGTGTTCGGCCAGATAGAGATAGTTGGTCTCGGTGGTGTTCTTGGCGTTGTGTTTGCAGCCGGTCATACAGGCCGCGCATCCGATACAACCCGTGCGCTCGGGTCCGGCGCCGCCGAAGAACGGGTCGGGCACCGTCTTGCCGGGCTCGTCGCCGAAGAAGACGCCCACGTTGGTGGGGTGATAGGTGTCCTCGACGCCCAGATCCTTGGCCACCGCCAACAGCACCTCATCGGGCGGGGTGGTGTGCGGAGTCTGTGCGACGCCCAGCATGCGGCTGGCCTGGTCGTAATACGGGGCCAGCTCGGACTTCCAGTCGCTGATATGCGCCCACTGCTTGTCGACGTAAAACTGCTCCAACGGCTCGTAGAGGGTGTTGCCGTAGATCAGCGAGCCACCACCCACACCCACCGCGCTGGCGATGAAGGTCTTGCCGAGAACCGTGAGACGTTGGGGGCCGTAACAGCCCAGCGCCGGTGCCCACATCGCCTTGCGCACGTGCCAGTTATTCGGTGGGAAATCTTCGCGTTTCCAACGTTTTCCCATGTCCAATACGCCGACTCGGTAGCCCTTTTCGGTGAGGCGGAGGGCCGCAACGCTCCCACCGAAACCGGACCCGATGACGACTACGTCGTAGTCATAGTCCATGGCGGCCAACCTACTGGTTGGTCGTGCGCTGCGGGGTGAAAATCAGCCTTGTGCCTGAGCGAGTGCGGCGCGCATCTTCTCGTGGATCGCGTTGATGGCCTGTAGCGGCCGGATCATGACCTTGAACTCGATGATCTTTCCGGCATCGTCGCAGGTGATGATGTCGACGCCGTTGATGTACTTGCCGTCCACGGTGGATTCGAACTCCAGCACCGCCTGATTTCCGGCCAGGACTTCCTTGACGTAGTGGAACCCGCTATCGGGTCCGGCAAGGGTGGCGAAGGCTGCCAGCAAGTACATCGCGGTCACCGGCTTGCCGTGCTGTGGGGTGAAGACCACGGGGGAGTAAAAGACGACGTCGTCGGCCAGTAGATCGTTGAGTGCTTCGGGGTTCGCGCCGGAAATGATGCCGTGCCAGGTTTCAACCACGTTGTTGATCATCAGGCGAATATACCAGTCGGTCTACCTGGATTACCGATTACAGCTTGCGTAGCCGCAGCCGGTTGATCGAGTGGTCGGCATCCTTGCGGAGCACCAGCGTCGCGCGTGGGCGGGTCGGCAATATGTTCTCCAGCAGATTCGGCAGGTTGATCGAATGCCAAATCTCTTGTGCGGCCAGGGTTGCCTGCTTGTCGGAGAGCTTGGCGTAATGGTGAAAGTGCGATGAGGGATTCGCAAAAGAGGTGGACCGCATCGCGAGGAAGCGGGAGATGTACCACTGCTCGATGTCTTCGATGCGTGCGTCCACGTAGATCGAGAAATCGAATAGGTCCGAGACCATCAGCGTGGGGCCGGTCTGCAGCACGTTCAAGCCCTCAAGAATGAGGATATCGGGTTGCTGCACAACATGTTTCTCGTTTTTGATGATGTCGTACAGCAGGTGCGAGTACACCGGCGCGGTGACTTCCCGCGCGCCCGATTTGACCTCGGTGACGAACCGCAGCAACCCGCGTCTGTTGTAACTTTCGGGAAACCCCTTGCGGTGCATGATGTTGCGTCGCGATAGCTCGGCGTTGGGATACAGGAATCCGTCTGTGGTAACGAGGTCCACGCGTGGATGATGGTCCCACCGCGCCAGGAGTGCTTGCAGCACGCGGGCAGTCGTGGACTTGCCGACGGCGACGCTGCCCGCCACGCCAATGACGAAGGGAACCAGACGGTCCGGATGTTGGTCGCCGAGGAAGGTCGCCGTCGCGGCGAACAGCCGCTGCCGGGCGGCCACCTGCAGGTGGATCAACCGTGCCAGCGGCAGATAGACCTCGGCGACTTCGGTCAGGTCGATCTGCTCGCCCAGACCACGCAGGCCGATCAGCTCTTCTTCGGTAAGGACCAGTGGCGTGGATTTGCGCAGCGCGCGCCACTGTTTCCGGTCGAACTCCACGTAGGGGCTCGGCTCGCTCAGCCGCGGCATGAACGCAAGTCTTGCAGGAGCCATTCGTGAACGCGGCACTAGGGTTGTGTGACATGGGCGATAACGACGAGTCGAAGAACAGTGTCGTCACCGAATACCTGCTGCTCGGGCTGCGATTTGACCGTATTGAGAGCGGGTACGTCGACTCCTTCACCGGTGATCCCGCACTGCGGCAGCGTGTCGAGAATGAACCCACGCCCAACCCGGCCGACCTCGCCCGTCAGGCCACCACGCTGCGCGCGGAGCTGGCCGCCAGTGACCTTGACGGGGCGCGCAAGGCGTTCATCGACACTCATTTGAAGGCGCTGGCGTGTGCCGGGCGCAAGTTCGCCGGCGAAGACATCGGATTTGTCGACGAGGTGCATGACTACTTCGACGTGCGCATCGCCAAGGGAGATGAAGAGCGCTACCGGCAAGCCCATGAGGCGCTCGAAAACGTTCTACCCGAAGGCGGTTCACTCTTGGAACGCAAGACCGCCTATGACCGGTCGCAGGAGATCGACCCGAGTCGGCTGCGGGAATGTGTGGACGCCTTCTCCAGCGCGCTGCGCGACCGGGTGCGCGCGGACTTTCCGCTGCCCGACACCGAGACGGTGAAGTACGAGGTGGTCAGCGATAAGCCGTGGTCGGGATTCAACTACTACGAGGGCAATTATCGCTCCACGGTCGCGGTCAACTCCGACCTCAAGCAGTACCTGAATAACGTGCCCGCCCTGATCGCGCACGAGTCGTATCCGGGGCATCACACCGAGCACTGCCGCAAGGAGGCAGGGCTGGTGCGGATCGGAGAACAAGCGGAGCAAACTATATTCCTGGTCAACACGCCGCAGTGCCTGATGGCCGAAGGCCTCGCCGACCTGGCGCTCTATGCCGCCGTGGGCGAGGACTGGGGCTTGTGGGCGCAGGAGATCTATGCCGACCTGGGGCTGCGTTTCGACGGCGAACAGGCTCAGGCCATCGGGCGGGCTCGGGCCGGCCTGATCAACGTCCGCCAGGATGCCGCCCTGATGCTGCATGACGAGCACCGCGACGTCGAGGACGTCATCGCCTTTCTCAAACGCTGGCTGCTGGTCTCGGATGAGCGGGCCCGGCACATGCTCAAATTCCTGTCGTCGCCGCTGTGGCGCGCATACATCTCCACGTACGTCGAGGGCTATCAATTGCTGAAGGGCTGGCTGGATCGGCGCCCGGCGGAGCAGTCGCTGACGGCCCGCTTCGGCAGGCTGCTCGATGAGCCCCTGGTGGCGTCCACGTTGGTGTAGCCGCCGACTAGGCTGATGGCCATGACGACTTCAGCCTCCAGCGATATCGCGCAGGGTGCGCAGTATGCCGAGACCGCCAGCGCCGCCTACCGGTCGGCGCTGCAGGTCATCGAGACCATCGAGCCGCGCATCGCGGACGCTACCCGCAAAGAGCTTGCCGACCAACGTGATTCGCTGAAGCTGATCGCCAGCGAGAACTACGCCTCGCCGGCTGTGTTGCTGACCATGGGCACCTGGCTCTCGGACAAGTACGCCGAGGGCACCATCGGTCACCGCTTCTACGCCGGTTGCCAGAACATCGACACCGTCGAGGCGCTGGCCGCCGAGCATGCCCGCGAGCTGTTTGGCGCGCCGTACGCGTACGCGCAGCCGCACTCCGGTATCGACGCCAATCTCGTTGCCTACTGGGCGATCCTGGCCACCCGGGTAGAGGCACCGGCGCTGGCGGATAAGGGCGTGCGCAATGTCAACGACCTGTCCGAGACCGACTGGGAGGAGTTGCGTCACCAGTACGGCAACCAGCGGCTGATGGGCATGTCGCTGGACGCCGGCGGGCACCTGACGCACGGCTTCCGGCCCAACATCTCCGGCAAGATGTTCCACCAGCGCAGCTACGGAACCGATCCGGAGACGGGCTTGCTGGACTATGACGCGCTGGCCGCCGCGGCCCGCGAGTTCAAGCCGTTGGTGTTGGTGGGCGGTTACTCCGCGTACCCGCGCCGGGTGAACTTCGCCAAGCTGCGTGAGATCGCCGACGAGGTGGGTGCCACCTTGTTCGTGGACATGGCCCACTTCGCCGGCCTGGTGGCCGGAAAGGTGTTCACCGGCGACGAGAACCCGGTGCCGCACGCCCACATCACCACCACCACCACCCACAAGTCGCTGCGCGGCCCACGCGGTGGCCTGGTGCTGGCCACCGCCGAGTACTCCGACGCCGTGGACAAGGGTTGCCCGATGGTGCTGGGCGGACCGCTGTCCCACGTGATGGCCGCCAAGGCTGTCGCCCTGGCCGAGGCACGTCAGCCGTCATTCCAGGCTTACGCACAGCGCGTCGCCGACAACGCCAAGTCGCTGGCCGAGGGCTTCCTCAAGCGGGGCGCGCGCCTGGTCACCGGCGGCACCGACAATCACCTGGTGCTCCTGGACGTACAGTCCTTCGGGCTCACCGGGCGCCAGGCCGAATCGGCCCTGCTGGACGCGGGCGTCGTCACCAACCGCAACGCCATCCCGGCCGACCCCAACGGCGCCTGGTACACCAGCGGCATCCGCTTCGGAACGCCGGCGCTCACCAGCCGCGGATTCGGCGCCGACGAGTTCGACAAGGTGGCCGAGCTGGTGGTCGACGTGCTGACCAATACCGAGGCCGATGGGTCTTCCAAGGCCAAGTACACCCTGGCCGACGCAGTGGCGGAGCGGGTGAAGGCCGCCTCGGCCGAGCTGCTGGCCGCCAACCCCCTGTACCCGGGCCTCACTTTGTAGGGACCTTAGTCCCGCCGACACGCCGCGTTCTGTTGCAAACAGCCTGGACAACCATGCAAAACACGGCGTGTCGGCGCGAGAAAGAACTGTCGCGCGGCGATTTCACATTTCGATTCCGTCCGGTTACTGTTACCGCATGGCACAGAAACCTGTACCCAATGCGCTGACTCTTGAGCTGACGGACGTCGTCGCCGAGAACATCGATCGCCACCGCGACACCGCGGAGCTGTGGTACGCCCACGAGCACGTCCCCTATGACGAGGGCGAGAACTTCGCCTTTTTGGGCGGACGCGACTGGGAGCCCTCCGACGTGAAGCTGCCCAAGGCTGTCGTCGACGCCGTCCAGATCCTGCTGATCACCAAGGACAACCTGGCGGGCTACCACCGCGAGATGGTGGAACATTTCTCCCTGGAGATCATTCCCTGGGCGGACTTCATCGGGCGCTGGACCGCCGAGGAGAACCTGCACGCCATCGCGCTTCGTGAGTACCTCGTGGTGACCCGCAATGCCGATCCCAATGCCGATGAGGACACCCGGCTGGCTCACGTCATGAAGGGCTACCGCGCCGACTCATACAGCCAGATCGAGACGTTGGTGTTCAACGCGTTCTTCGAGCAGATGCACGCGGTGTTCGTGCAGAACCTCGCCGCGCAGACGGAAGACGCTGTACTCAAGGGCCTGCTCGCCAACATCGAGAAGGATGAGCGCCGCCACGAGCAGATGTACAGCAACATCGTGCTCGAATGCCTGCGCCTGCACCCCGAGGACACCATCGCCGCCATCAAGGCGCGGGCCGCGGAGCTGAAGGTCATCGGTGCCGATATCGACGGATACGAGGACAAGGTCGCCACGGTGGCCGAGGCCGGAATCATCGACGGGACCACCGTGCAGGACGTGGTTCGCGAACTCACCGACAAGTGGGGCGTCACCGACCGCCTCTAGAGCTTCGTCGGGCGTTACCCCGTGGTGAGGTGCATGTGTGCTCTCGTGGGGCAACTCGACACTCGCACGAAATGTGCGTTAACCCGGTGTTAGTCAACACGCTTGATTCGGTGCGCGGCATCTGTGGGTAGGTGCGAGTAGCGTCAAAAGCGATGGCTAGCGACATGCTTTGCTATCCGGGAGGTACTGATCGTGGCGAGAGCGACAGGACCGGCCCCGGTCCTGATGTGGACCGTCTGTATGACGGTTCACACCCAGTACCGACCGCGTCCACGACAGATCGCGTGTGGTGCCGCACGGATGTCAGGAGCGCTCGGTGACTGCTTCAAAGAACCCTGGGACCAAGGCTGATGATCTTCGCGCAAGCGGCTCATCAATCCGTACCTATGTGCTCGACACCTCGGTGTTGTTGTCTGATCCTTGGGCTACAAACCGATTCGCCGAACACGAGGTAGTGATCCCATTGGTGGTGATCAGCGAGCTGGAAGGCAAGCGCCACCACCATGAGCTGGGTTGGTTCGCCCGCACTGCGTTGCGGATGCTCGACGATCTGCGGCTAGAATACGGCCGGCTTGATCAGTCCATTCCTGTTGGGACGCAGGGTGGTTCACTGCGCGTTGAGTTGAATCACACCGATCCCTCGGTGCTGCCGGTGGGCTTCCGCACCGACTCCAACGATTCCCGGATCTTGGCGTGCGCACTCAACCTCGCCGCCGAGGGCAAGCTGGTTACGTTGGTGAGCAAGGACATCCCGTTGCGCGTCAAGGCTGGTGCGGTGGGCCTGGCGGCCGACGAGTATCGCGCCCAGGACGTGGTGAACTCGGGCTGGACCGGGATGACCGAGCTGGACACCTCTGCGGATGTCATCGACTCGCTCTTCGAATCCGGCGAGGTTGACCTGGAAGCGGCGCGAGATCTTCCGTGCCACACCGGGGTCCGCCTCCTCGGTGGTACCTCGAGCGCCTTGGGTCGCGTCAACGCCGAGAAGCGGGTACAGCTGGTGCGGGGCGACCGCGAGGTCTTCGGGTTGCGCGGCCGATCTGCCGAACAGCGTGTGGCGCTGGATATCTTGCTCGACGAGTCGGTCGGCATCGTTTCCCTCGGCGGCAAGGCCGGCACCGGCAAGTCGGCGCTCGCACTGTGCGCCGGACTCGAGGCTGTTCTGGAGCGCCGCAGTCACCGCAAGGTGGTCGTGTTCCGTCCGCTGTACGCCGTCGGCGGCCAAGAGCTGGGATACCTGCCGGGCAGCGAGAGCGAGAAGATGGGGCCGTGGGCGCAGGCCGTCTTTGACACCCTGGAGGGGTTGGCGTCGCCGGCGGTCATCGAAGAGGTGCTCTCACGCGGCATGCTCGAGGTGCTCCCGCTGACCCACATCCGGGGCCGGTCGCTGCACGACTCCTTCGTGATCGTGGACGAGGCGCAGTCACTGGAACGCAATGTGCTCCTGACGGTGCTGTCGCGGCTGGGCACCGGCTCGCGGGTGGTGCTCACCCACGACGTCGCACAGCGCGACAACCTGCGCGTTGGCCGTCACGACGGTGTCGCCGCGGTCATCGAGAAGCTCAAGGGACATCCGCTGTTCGCGCACGTCACGCTGGTGCGTAGCGAGCGTTCGCCGATCGCCGCGCTGGTCACGGAGATGCTGGAGGAGTTCGGGCCCGGGCTCACCGCGTAATGCCGGGATGAACCGGCTACTACGCTGTTGGACGTGCTATCCAAGCGTGACGTCTTTCGTTGGACCATGGTCGCGGCCGCGGTGGGAAGTCTGATCGCGGCCGCGATCGTCGTCACCGACAAGCAGCGCGCCTTCGCCGAGCCGGTGGACTGCCAGCGCGAGAAGTGTGTCGCGCTGACGTTCGACGACGGGCCCAGCCCCTTCACCGATCGGCTGCTGGCCATTCTGCGGGCCAACGGCGCGCACTCCACCTTCTTCGAGATCGGCAATAAGGTGCAGCGCGACCCGGCGGGTGCCAAGCGAGTAGTGGAGGCCGGGATGGAACTCGGCAGTCACACCTGGGAACACCCCAACATGACGACGATCCCGCCGGAGGCGATCGCGGGTCAGTTGAGCAAAGCCAGCGACGCCATCGAAGCCGCGACCGGCCAACGTCCCAAGCTGTTCCGCACCGCTGGTGGACTGATCAATGATCAGGTGCTGGCCGAGGCCAAGAAACAGGGGCTGGCCGACATCAACTGGGATGTCATCCCGTTCGACTGGGCCAACGATTCGAACACCGACGCCACCCGGGCGATTCTGATGTCACAGATCAAGCCGGGATCGGTGGTGCTTTTCCACGACACCTATTCGAGCACAGTGGATCTGGTGGAGCAGTTCTTGCCCGTGTTGAGGGCCAACGGCTATCACGCGGTGACGGTCACGCAGTTGCTCGGCCCCCGTGAACCCGGCACCAGCTATGGCAGCAGAGAGAACGGTCCGCCGGTAAACCTGTTGAAAGACATTCCGGCATCGGAGATCCCACCGCTGCCGAACACTCCGTCGCCGTTGCCCGCGACCAACATTCCCATCACCGACCTGCCCAACCAGGGTGCGGGCGGACCGGCCGTCGGGCAATAGGAGTGTGGAGCGTCAGCTCCGCGCCGCGCACCAGGCCCGAACGGGCCGGACGCGAAAGGCCTTCTGGTGTATGGAAACCTGGATGATTCGAGAAACCTGGCGTATTACACCGGGCACAGGACTTCGGTGCCGAGCAGTTGCGCCCGGTGACGGTGCCGCGGCCGTGTGAGCGGTGGCAGGCCCGGCGTGGGAGGGTGCGCCACGCCGGGCCCGACACCGGGCGGGAACTACTTGCCGGTCAACTTGTCCTTGACCGCCTCGACGCCTTCTTTCACCTTGTCTGCGGCATCGGAGATCGCCTGCTTCGCGGAGGCAATTCCCTGGTCCGCCTGTCCTTCGGCTTTGAGGTCGTCGTTGTTGGTGGCCGCACCAAAGGCCTCCTTGGCGCGACCTTTCAAGTCCTCGGCCTTGTTCTGTGCGTCGTCGGCTATTCCCATATCGGGGGCTCCTTTCCAGTGGGCGGTGCTTGATCGTTACCTCATCTCGGGGCAGCTCGATTCACGAGTGCACCCAAGCTTTTTCTTCCGCGTCGGCGAGAAGGTCGCTGTACGCGGGGGCCTAGACAACCTGTGGACGCAGCTTTTCCGGTGCTATGTCCTTAACTACGAGCTGAAAGTCCAGGTCACTGTTGGCTGCATACCGAAGATCGGCTCCGCATCGCCGCGCAAGGCGGCGGATCTCGGTCGTCGGGGTGTGGGGCGAGACGCCGACGGTAACTCTTACCACGGGGCGGCCTTTGTCGCGCAGCGTCATCGCGCGGGCGCTCTGGACGGCAGGGTGACGTGCCAGGTCATCGGCGGCTGCGTCGGCCAATTTGGACAGGTCGACCTGGCTGTCGCTGTCGCCGAGACTGTGCACCGATGTCGGGCGCAGATGGACAAGCAGCAACCATAGGCCGATGAGGACGGTGGCGACTCCGGCTCCAGCGAGCACCGCTGGGAGCCATGGCGATTCGAGTGCGCGGGCCGGGGCTTGCGGGTCGACTGCTGCCGCCGCCCGGCGAGCCAGGCGAGCGTCGGTGCCATAGCCGATCAGCCACACCGCACCTGTCAGCAACACGACGCCCAATAGGGCGGTGAGTAGCCTGTCGATGAATTGGGTTGTGCGTGTCACTGATTGGTTCCGCCCTTCTTCTCAAGAAGTGCGCGATGTTCGTCGGACCATCGGTGCGCTGATGCATGAGGCACCAAGATGCCGTCGCCCACCGCGACATGGGTGCGGCGTCGCGGCTTCACGGTAAGGACGAGCAAGGTCAGTCCCGCGATGCCCGCCGCCGCTGCTGCGGGCCAGGTCCACCACATCCAATGCGCGTGCTGCGCCCATCGGGTCGCGGCGGCTGCCCACATCGAACCGTCTGCCCACCCCGCACCGATTGCTGCGTCCCGCAATACGACCACGCCCGCGATGACCAGTCCGATGGCGACGAGGATGCTGGTGACGGTTGCCCCGGCCACACGGTGCGGTCCCCGGTATTTACTACTCACCGCTGCTGCGGAATCGGTCTCGTACGGGTCATCGGCTGCTGCGGCATACGCGTCGGCCACTTCGGCCGGCGTGCGGTTGCTTTCGATCCGTGCGATACGCACGTAGACGTCAGCCGTTTGTTCGTCGAGCGATTCGTGCAGTTCTCGGGCCACCGCTGTCCGGACCGCCTGGGCAAGATTTCCGCCGTCAATGGGCCAGGTCGCCGCGATCTTGACGTTCACCGTCGGGCGGGTGTCATCGGTTATGGCGATCGATGGCAGCGCTCGACCGGGCGCTAGGCTCTGGTGGCGAACCACTCCAGGCACCGAGAGCACGGCATGCTCAATCAAACGATGGCGCACCCGGTCGTGAACGCGCGTGGCCCCACGCACCGGCACCGTCCCAGTAGTGGTCGCCATCGTCAGCTCCGGTCGCGGCGACCGAGCGCGGTGAGATCGATGGTGCCGTCGAGATGCGCGCCGAGCGCGCCGCCGGCTCCGGCCAACACCACCGCAAGGAGGAATCCGATAAGGCCACCGGTGACCACTGCGATCGCCAGCAGCAGGCCCGCGAAAAGGCCGATCACTGCGTAATTTCCATTCATTCCCGTCATCTCCTCTCGAGATATTTGGTGCGTTGCCGCCGGATACGCCGTCGGCGGGCTGCGTTCGTGAGCGCCCTGAGTCGGCCGCGCCAGGTTGGCTGCACCCGGACCGCAGCGCGCCGCGGGGCCCGTTCCCCGGACAGCGCCTGAAGCGCTGCTATCAGTGCCTCCGCCGATCCACCCGCGTCGGGGTGATGCTTTCGCACGGCCTCACGGCGTGCCTGCCGTTCCACACTCAGCACGGCGATCAGGCTTGTGCTTCGGCGACTGCCACGTCGTCCACCACCACGACGACCGGTACACCCGCTGCCTCGCTGGCGGCCTGGCGCACCCGGGCCGCGACGTCGAGTAGACCCGACCGAAGGTCGAGCACCACGTGAACCTCGCCGCCCTCGGCCCCCAGCCGCACGCCACGCACCGTCCGCCCGGGCAGGTGCGTGGCGGCGACTCCGAGGCCCCCGGAATAGAGGCCGATGACGCCGTCGATGGCGGTCACGGCCGCGACCACGCGATCGACCCGCTCGCCGGTCGCGTCCGTCACTGGACTCGTGGCTCTCCGGCGTCGGACGCGTCGTCATCACTGTCGGCGAAGTGCACGTCATGCACGGTGACGTTGACCTCGGTGACTTCGAGCCCGGTCATGTTCTCGACGGCGGAGATAACGTTGCTGCGAATTCCCTCGGCCAGGTCGTGGATCGCGATCCCGTAATCGGCCACGATGCCGATGTCGATGGCTGCCTGACGTTCGCCGACCTCGACGCTCACTCCTTGTGTGAGGCTGGGCGAACCGGGCAGCGTCTCACGCAGCTTGCCCACGACGCGGGCGGCCTGGCCGCCCAGGTCGTAGACACCGTCGACCTCGCGTGTGGCGATCCCGGCGATCTTGGAGACCACCACGTCGGCGATGGTGGTGACGCCGTGGTTGGAGACCTTCTCGACGGCATTACCGGACTTGTCGACTTGCTTCGACGAGCTCAGTTCGCGGGTCTGGGTTGCCGTGGTCATCAGCTTCTCCTTCGACTTGTCTCAATTTCCGGACATTTTTGTCCGGCACAATGAGTTCGTCGGGCAACGGTGGGAACTGTGCACGCCGACGAGACCTAACACACATTTCGTACTCGCGACGACAGGGGACACAGTGGTGCTGCCGCTCTTGCCTCGGGGCGAACTACTGGCGTCGTTGTCGGACGAGATGCTTGCTCGACGCGCTCAGCAAGGTGATTCCGAGGCGTTCGATGTTCTGGTCGTCCGGCATGGCCCCGCGCTGTTGAGATTCGTTGCCCGCACGTATCCGGAGCGGGCCGAGTATGACGACATCGTCCAGGAGACGTTCATCGCCGCATGGAAAGGGCTGCCGTCCTTTGCCTTTCGGTCCCAGTTCCGAACCTGGTTGTATTCGCTCGCCTCCCGGAAAACCGTTGACGCCATGCGGCGGCGCCGTCGCGACTTCGATATCGACGAAGTACCTGAAGTTGCCGATGCCGGCGCGGGGCCCAGTGAACGCGCCTTGGACGGTGATTTCCTTGCGGCGTTGAGCCGCGAGCTGTCGCAGCTGCCCTATGCGGCGCGTGCGGCCTGGTGGTTACGTGAGGTTTATGACCTACCTCTGGCGGAGATAGCGACTGTTCTTCGGACCACTGAGGGCTCGGTTCGCGGCAACTTGCAGCGCACCCGCAAGCGGCTCGCGGAGACGCTTAAGGACTTCCGCCCGTGAGTGAACGCGCAGATCACATTCAATCCGCCCGCTGTACAGCTTCCGGCATATGGCGTAACACTGGAGACCTGATGGATGCGAGAAACGGGGACAATCACGATGCCGTGGCGGATGCCACGGCATGGATCGCCGATGCCACCCGCCGACTGGCTGAGCTCGACGGGGGATCAGATGGCGCTGAACCGACCGCACCGTGGAGCGAAGGCGGATCGGCCCTGGAGCAGCTGCGCACCGCCGTCGCACACCGGATCGCCGCATTGCCGCGCAGGGGCAAGCCGATCAATACCGCAATCCCGGGGATCACTGTCAGTCATCTGGCGTTGGCGAAGGCCTTGACATCGAACCTGGCCGAGCTCGCCGCCGAGGCGTCAGCGGCGATTGCTGCCGTGGACGTGAACGTGGCCGGGCAGGCGGTGACGGCAATACGTATCAACCTGGTGGCTGTTGGTGCAGCCGACCGGGACAGCACCTACATCGACGACGGTGACGCACTGCGCAAGCGAGCTGCCGCAGTGGTCACCGACATCATCGGTATCGAGCCACCGAACATCACCGTCACCTGGGAGGACATCGTCCTGCCGTCCTACTAGGCGCTCGGGGTGACGGGACTGGCTAGTCCTTCACCTTTGCCATGGCGAGCACGTCGAGGCGCTTGTCCAGTTCCTCGATGCTCAGCTTGTCGCCGATGAGGCCGCGATCGATGACCGTCTGCCGAATCGTCTTGCGCTCCTTGAGCGCTTCCTTGGCGACGGCCGCCGCTTCTTCATAGCCGATGGCCGAGTTCAACGGGGTAACGATTGACGGCGAGGACTCCGCCAGCGTCCGCAGGTGATCCTCGTTGGCCACCAGGCCATCGACACACTTGTCGACGAACAGGCGAGATACGTTGGCCAGCAGCGTGAACGACTCCAGCAGGTTGCGGGCCATGACCGGGATGTACACGTTGAGCTCGAAGGCGCCGGACAGGCCACCCACCGTGATGGCGGCATCGTTACCGATGACCTGCGCCGCGACCTGTGTGACGGCCTCGGGCAGCACCGGGTTGACCTTGCCGGGCATGATCGAGCTGCCGGGCTGCAGATCGGGAAGCTGGATCTCGCCCAGGCCGGTGAGCGGGCCCGAGCCCATCCAGCGAATGTCGTTGGCGATCTTGGTCAGCGATGCCGCGATGGTCTTCAGCGCGCCCGAGCCCTCAACCAGCCCGTCACGGGCGGCCTGTGCCTCGAACGAGTCAGAAGCGGTCTTGAGCTCCGACAGGCCCGTCGACTGCTTCAGTACCTCAACAACTTTCGCACCAAAGCCGTCGGGGGCGTTCAGGCCGGTGCCCACGGCGGTACCGCCGATGGGCAGCTCGCCGAGGCGGGGCAGCGTCGCCTTGACCCGTTCTATGCCGGCCTCGATCTGACGGGCGTAGCCGCCAAACTCCTGGCCCAGCGTCACCGGAACCGCGTCCATCAGGTGCGTGCGGCCGGACTTCACGACGGTCTTCCAGGCCTTGGCCTTGGTGGCCAGTGCCTGCTGCAGGTACTCCAGTGCCGGAATCAGGTCGCGCACAGCAGCTTCGGTCGCGGCCAGGTGGGTCGCCGTCGGGAAGGTGTCATTGGAGGACTGCGACATGTTCACGTCGTCATTCGGGTGCACGACAACCGGTGGCGTCGCCTGTGCCGCAATACTGGCGATGACCTCGTTGGCGTTCATATTCGAGCTGGTGCCCGAGCCGGTCTGGAAGACATCAATGGGGAACTGGTCGTCGTGCTTTCCGTCGGCGATCTCCTGTGCCGCGGCGATAATCGCATCGGCCTTCTCCGCAGCCAGCAGCCCCAGGTCCTTGTTGACCTGTGCGCAGGCGCCCTTCAGCAGGCCGAGGGCCCGGATCTGCGTGCGCTCCAGGCCGCGTCCCGAGATGGGAAAGTTCTCGACCGCGCGCTGGGTCTGCGCGCGCCACAGTGCTTCCGCGGGCACCCGGACCTCGCCCATGGTGTCGTGCTCGATGCGGTACTGCTGTTCAGACAATGGTTTTCCTTCTCGTCGTCGATGATGGAATTAGGGGAGGGGGTGGGTGGCGTCGTCGTCGCCCATGAAGTCGACCGCGGAGTATTCGCGGAGTTTGGTGAGGCGGTGGTAGGCCTCGATCATCCGGACGGTGCCGGACTTGGAACGCATCACGATCGACTGCGTGGTGCAGCCGCCGCCGAAGTAGCGGACACCCTGGAGCAGGTCACCATCGGTGACACCGGTCGCGCAGAAGAAGACGTTCTCCCCGGAGACCAGGTCCTCGGTGGTCAGGATCTGATCGAGGTCGTAGCCCGCGTCGATGGCCTTCTGTCGTTCCTCGTCATCGCGCGGCGCGAGCTTGCCGTGGATGGCGCCGCCCATGCAGCGCATGGCGGCCGCGGCGATGATGCCCTCGGGGGTGCCGCCGATACCCAGCAGCATGTCGGTGCCGGAGTTGGGTCGGGCGGTGGAGATGGCGCCGGCCACGTCGCCGTCGGAAATGAGGCGGATACGCGCGCCGGTTTCGCGAACGTTCTGGATCAGCTCGCCATGACGGGGCCGATCCAGGATGCAGACCGTGATGTCGGAGACGGAACAGCTGCGCACCTTGGCCACACGCTTGATGTTTTCCGAAACGGGGGCGGTGATGTCGATCACGTCGGCGGCGTCGGGGCCGACGGCGATCTTCTCCATGTAGAAGACGGCAGACGGGTCGAACATGGCGCCGCGTTCGGAAACCGCGAGTACGGAGATCGCGTTCGGCATGCCCTTGCTCATCAGGGTGGTGCCGTCCACCGGATCCACCGCGAAATCGCAGTCCGGACCGTCGCCGTTGCCGACTTCCTCGCCGTTGTAGAGCATCGGGGCGTTGTCCTTCTCGCCCTCGCCGATGACGACCACACCGCGCATGGAAACGGAGTTGACCAGCTCGCGCATGGCGTCGACGGCGGCACCGTCGCCCTTCTCCTTTTCCCCGCGGCCGACCCACCGGCCCGCGGCCATGGCGCCCGCCTCGGTAACTCTGACCAGCTCTAACGCCAGGTTACGGTCAGGGGCTTCTCTGCGCGACGGGCTCATGGGATGTGATTCTTTCATGCGGGCCTGCGAGTATGGGAGGCGTGGCAGGCAGCGCAGATGCAAGCGGAGATCCAGGACCCGACGATCGCATCGCCGTGCCCGCACCCAGGCCCGCCAAGCCGCGTTTGTTCCAGGACGGCCGCGACATGTTCTGGTCGATGGCGCCGCTCGTGCTGGTGTGCATCGTGTTGGCTGGGGTGCTGGGCATGTGCTCGTTCACGCCGAGCGGGCCGACCACGGGTGCGCCACCCTCCTACGACGCGCACGCCGCGTTGCAGGCCGATGCCCGGCAGTTCTCGTTCCCGATCCGCGAACCGTCGCTGCCCGAGGGGTGGCGCGCGAACTCCGGTGGCCGCGACAGTATTGACGGAGTACCGCTCTCGAGGGTCGGGTATCTGAGCCCGTCGGGCGCGTATATGGCGGTACTGCAAAGCGGTGCGCCCGAGGAGAGACTCGTGCCGAAGGTGAACACCTCCCTGGTGCCGCGCGGGCCAGAGGACGTCGACGGTGTGCACTGGGTGGCGTACGAGGGCGATGAAGGTGTCGAGCCGCTGTGGGTTACCCGGCTGGGCAACACAGTGACCGTCGGTGTCACCGGGGCCGGGGATACCGATGCCTTCCGGACCGTCGCACGCGCCGTACAGACGGCCACGCCACTTCCCCGTTAGGTCCTGACGCGTCGAAATCGACGAAATGCAGGGTTCTTCTTGGTGTCTTGCTGCAAAACGTTGATCTCGATATCCATCTAGGTGTTGGCGCCCCGTGCTGCCACCGCCCAGTGCCGGACACCATCGGCCGCGTCGATAACCAAGGAGTCGACCAGATTCACCGCGTTGCACAGGTGATTCGGGGCGACGCGCAGGCGCGTGCCGGGAGGTGGTGCGGCGCTGGGAAATTCGATAGTCGCATGGTGCTCTGACAGCGCGACGATGCGGGCGTCGGGTTCATCGATCACGCGACCAAAGCCGGTGGCCCAACCGGGTCGGTCGGCGCCCAGGATCTTGCTGCCCGCGTCCACGACCGCGGTCCGGCCGCGAGCATGCACCACGGTGGTGACCGCGGACAGTGCGATGTCATCGAGCGTGCAGACATCCAGCTCCAACTGCTGCGCGTCGTTGAAGGGGTAGACGCCCGGGCGTACCTCGGTGAGTACGGTGTCGTCGGCCGCGCCGACGGTAGGGGTGGAGCCGCCGCTGCGCACCGAGGGATCGATCCCCTGGGCGCGCAGGCTTGCAGCGGCCGTATCGAGCGCGTGTGATTCTTGCGCGGCGACCTCCGCGCGATGCCCCGGCGTATAGCCGTGGCCGGGGAAGGTGAAAATGCCCACGACGTTCAGCCCGGCCGAACGCGCTGCTGCCGCAACCGGACCGGCTTGGTCTGGGGCGACTCCAGTGCGGTGATGCCCGGAATCGACCTCGATGACAACGGTGATGGGCAGATCGCCAAGATGCTCGGCCAACTGTTGAGCACCGGCTGCGGAGTCCACCGCCACACGCAACGCTGCCCGGGACGCCACCTGCCGGAGCCGACGTGCTTTCTGCGCGGTGACCCACAGCGGGTAGGCGATGAAGAGGTCGATGAATCCGGCCTCGGCGAAGACCTCGGCCTCGCCTACCGTGGCGACGGTCAGGCCGATCGCGCCACTGTCAATCTGGCGCCGGGCGATTTCGATGCACTTGTGGCTCTTGGCATGTGGCCGTAGCCGGATGCCGGTGCCGCGCAGACGCCCAGCCAGCCGCTCGATATTGCGGTCCATCACCGCCAGATCGACGGCCAGGAAAGGAGTGTCGAGCCCGTCCAGTCCGCTGTGTGCCGTCGTGTCAGACATGCCGTGACACTACTGGAGCCGCGCGGCGCTAGTCGGAATCCAGGGCGTCCTCGATGCGCTTGCGTGCTCCCGCGAGATGTTCCTCGCAGCGCTTGGCCAGTGCCTCGCCGCGTTCCCAAAGGGCCAGTGAGGTATCCAGATCCAGCCCGCCTTGCTCAAGCTGCTGCACGACCTCGATCAGCTCGCCGCGCGCTTCCTCGTATCCCAATGTGTCTACCGGCTTGCCGGATTCCGTCATGAATCCTCTCCTGTCACGGTCGCGGTCACGGCGCCGTCTGAAACTCTCACTCGCAGCGATGCGCCGACAGGTGCGTCGGCAACGGTCCGCAGCACCTCCACGGTGCCATCGTCGCGCACGCGCTGCACCACCGAGTATCCGCGGGCCAGGGTTGCCGCCGGGCCCAGCGTGGTCAGCCGCGCGGTCAGATGCTCGACCCTCTGAGACTCCATGTCCACCAGCCGCCGTACATCGCGACGTAAAGCGTTTCGTGCGCCGTCGATTTCGTCCTGTCGTACGGAGACCATCCGGAGCGGATCGGCCAGCACCGGCCGGCTGCGTACCTGATCCAACCCGCGCTGCTCGCGCTGAACCCAGTTGCGCAGCGCCTGCGCCGAGCGCCGCCGCAGATCCAGGATCAATGCCTGCTCGGCCGCGGCGTCGGGCACCAGTTTCTTGGCCGCGTCGGTGGGCGTCGCGGCACGCAGGTCCGCCACCAGATCGGAGAGCGGGTTGTCGGGCTCATGTCCGACTGCGCTCACCACGGGGGTGCGGCAGGCCGAAATCGCCCGGCACAAGGTCTCGTCCGAGAACGGCAGCAGATCCTCCACGCTGCCGCCGCCGCGGGCCAACACGATCACATCCACCGAAGGATCAGCGTCCAGCGCCTGCAGGGCGGCGACGATCTCGGCCACCGCGTGCGGGCCCTGCACCGGGGTGTTGCGTATCGCGAATTGCACTGCGGGCCAACGTGTCGTGGCCACCGAGGTCACATCGTGCTCGGCGGCGCTGGCCCGGCCGGTGATGAGTCCGATGCGGGCAGGCAGGAACGGGACCGGACGCTTCAAGCGCGCATCAAAGAGCCCCTCGGCCGCCAGCAGTTGACGCAACCGTTCGATGCGGGCAAGCAGTTCGCCGATGCCCACGGCACGAATCTCGCTCAGTCGCAACGAGAACGATCCGCGCCCCGTGTAGAAGGTGGGTTTTCCACACACCACCACCTGGGTGCCCTCTGTTAGCTTCACCGGCGCGCTGCGCACCATATCCGGCGGGCACGTCACGGTCAGCGACATATCGGCCGCCGGGTCGCGCAGCACCATGAACACGGTCCTGCTGCCGGGCCGGACGTCGATCTGTGTCAGCTGCCCTTCCACCCACACCTGTCCCAGGCGGTCGATCCACTTGGCGACCCGGGTGGCGACAGCCCTGACCGGCCAGGGATTCTCGGGGCTGGTTCCCGGATCAGCCACGGGCAGCGGCGCGGGTGATCCTGTTCGCGAGCAAGGTTTGATACGGCGCCCGGGCCTTGTGAGCGTCTTCGTAGGCCAGCAGCTCCTCGAGTTCACCCACCGACAGCGACTGCAGCCGAGCCCGCAACTGGGCCAGTGTCAGGTCGTGATAGCCGAGCTCGGTGACGACGTCGGGCGCGTTCGGATCGGCGGATTCGGCGGGCACCGCGGGTGCGGCCTTCTTCGCCGGGGCTTTTTTGGCGGCGGCCTTCTTCGCCGGTGCCTTGCGCGGTGCGGCCTTTTCGGCGGCGGTCTCGGGCTCGGTGGCCGGCGCCGATTCGGTCTCGGGGGCGGCCGGCTCCGATGAGTACAGGGCAAAGCGACCTTGTGTCATTCGCTCCGCGGCGTCCTCGTAAACGGCGGTGGCCTGGGTCTCGTCGTGCTCGGGCGCGTCCAGCTCGTCGAGGTCCTCGTCGAACGTCGCCCACTCCGGCTGCTCTTCGGTCGGCGGGAAGATGTTTTCCCAGGCCTCGTCGCCCTTGATGGCCAGTTCGGTGACGGTCTGCTGGAACCGCATGAAGTTCTGCACCGTCTGGCTCGCGGCCGTCATGGGGTACGTCAGCACCGCCTGAGGCAGCTTGCGAGTCTCTTCGAGAACGGTAGCGGCGACCCCTAGAAGCAACCGGACGCCGAACGGAGGACGAATCATAGGTTCAAGCTTGCCTTACGTCGGTCGTGCAGCGAAAGGCTGGGCCGTAAGCTGGTAACTATGGCTGCAGTCGATATGGGCACTCCGGGGATGGTGAGCACCGCGATGCGCACAGTCGGCCCGGCGACCAGCAAGCGCGTGCTGCTGGCTGAGCCGCGCGGCTACTGCGCGGGTGTGGACCGTGCCGTCGAAACGGTGGAGCGTGCCTTGGAGAAGCACGGCGCCCCCGTCTACGTGCGTCACGAGATCGTGCACAACCGCTATGTGGTGGACACGCTGGCCAAGGCCGGCGCCATTTTCGTCGACGAGACCGATGAGGTGCCCGAGGGCGCCATCGTGGTCTTCTCGGCCCACGGGGTGGCGCCGACGGTCCACGAGAAGGCCGCCGAACGCAATCTGAAGACCATCGACGCCACCTGCCCGCTGGTCACCAAGGTGCACCAGGAAGCCAAGCGCTTCGCGCGTGACGACTTCGACATTCTGCTCATCGGCCACGAAGGCCATGAGGAAGTCATCGGCACCGCCGGTGAGGCGCCCGACCACGTACAACTGGTCGACGGCCCCAACGCGGTGGACAACGTCACGGTACGTGACGAGAACAAGGTCATTTGGCTGTCCCAGACGACGCTGAGCGTCGACGAGACCATGGAGACGGTGCAGCGCCTGCGTGAGCGCTTTCCGACGCTGCAGGACCCGCCCAGTGACGACATCTGCTACGCCACCCAGAACCGCCAGGTCGCGGTGAAGGCGATGGCCCCGGAATGCGAGTTGGTGATTGTCGTCGGTTCGCGTAACTCGTCGAACTCGGTGCGGCTGGTTGAGGTCGCCCTGAATGCGGGGTCGCGGGCGTCCTACCTGGTCGACTACGCCGAGGACATCGATCCGGCGTGGCTCGAGGGAGTGACCACGGTCGGCGTCACCTCGGGTGCTTCGGTGCCGGAGGTGCTGGTGCGCGGCGTGCTGGAGCGGCTGGCCGAGCATGGATACGGCGAGGTGCAGCCGGTCACCACCGCCAACGAGACGTTGGTGTTCGCGCTGCCGCGTGAACTGCGGGCCTCGCGGCGCTCTGGCTAGCGGTCGTAGTCCCAGGCGTCGTACCGGTCCTGGCGGCGCCGCGGCGGTACCGGCGGACGTTCGTCCCGGTACCTGACGGCAGGCCGGTGCGGCTCGCGTGGGGCCTCTGCCCGCGGCTCCCGGTATCGGGGCCGCTCGTCGTACCCGTAGTCGTCATAGTCGTATTCGTCGCGGAGCCGGCGTGCCGGGCGGCGTTCGGTGCGCATCGGGCGCTCGTCTTCCCAGGGGGTGCCTATCGACGAGGCCCGCCGCGACACGGGCTCGGAATCACGGGTGGGACGGCGGCGTGTCGGGGACTCGTGACGCCCATGGCGTGTCCGTGCGGCGGCCTCCTCGACGCGGGGACGGCGGCTGCGCACGGCAGTTCCCCCGGTCTTGGCCGTGGCGTCGGTCTCCGCGTCGACCAGCGTCTGCACCCGGGTCCGGGTCGTTCGCGGCTTGGCCGACTTGGTGGCCTTGGGCTTGGCGGGTTTGGCGGTTTTCTCCCGGGCCGGCCTGCCGGAGAAGATTCCCCAGTACCAGCGCACCACTCCGATGATCAATACACCCAACGCGGTGCTGATCATCAGCGGGAATCTTTCGATCAGGGGGTACCCGATGGTGATCGCTGTCGACTTGCCTCCGGCGAGCGGTGCCTGCGACATGATCAGGTAGGCCATCGGGATGCTCGCGAAGAGGATGAGCGGCGGCTGCACGACGGCGGTGAAGATCGATGCGTAGCGGACCGCGAGAACCGCCACGACACATCCCGCCGCGTAGCAGCCAGCGAACGCGCCGGTCAGCTTCTCGCCATTGATCATCGCGTCAAGTGCGAAACCAAACAGGGTTCCGGCAACCGCGATGAGGATGGCGCCCCACCATGGCACGCCCGGGATATCGGGGTGTGCCGACCGATGATCGGCTTCCACCGATGAGCGGGCGCGTTGACCTGTCACATGTTGAAAGGTACCGGTGCCGCGCCGGATGTTCGGTAACGGTGCCCGTCAGCGTGCTTGTGTCAGCAGCATCGCGCCGACGGATTCGCGTCGGCATCGGCGTAGCGCGCCCGCCAAAACTCGGCTTCGGTGGGCACCGCAGCACCGGGGTGGCGGCGCCGCAGATGCTCCACGTACCGCTGATAGTCGTGGTCGCCCATGACCGAGGTGAACCACCACACCAATCCCTTGATCATCTTCATGGTGAGGTCCCGGTGAGTTCACGTGCTGACCATTGTTTTTCGACGTGCTTCTCCACGTCGGTGGGCAGGAAGCCGCTGGGCGCGAACAGTGCGGACGGTTCCGCCGGGTCTTCACTGGTCGGTAGGCCGCCCGCCCGAACCGCGCGCAGGCAGGTCCAGGCTCCTGCCGCGACGACGACCAACACCAACGAGGCGAAGATGGCCGACAACGTCCCTTGGACAAACGTGTTGCGAATCACGGCGTCCATGGCCTCGGGGGTCTTGGCGGTCTTGAAACTCGTCAGGCCCGCGTCGCGGGCGGCCGCGTAGAGCTGGTGCTGCTTCCAGTACCCGATGGCCGGGTCCGTGGAGAACAGCTTCTGCCAGGACGCCGTCATGGTGACGATCAGATCCCAGCCCAGGGGTAGGGCCGGAATCCATGCCCACTTGTACAGCCCTTGTTTGACGACGATCGTCGTCACCACCGTGAGGGCGATGGCGGCCAGCAGCTGGTTGGCGATGCCGAACAACGGGAAAAGGGTGTTGATGCCGCCGAGCGGGTCGGTGACACCCATGAGCAGGATCGAGCCCCAGCCGGCCACGACGATCGCCGAGCAGATCCAGGCCCCGACCCGCCAGGAGGCGTCCTTGAAGCGGCGTAGTGGCCCGCCGAGGTTCCCGAGCGAATCGGACAACATGAACCGGGCGACCCGCGTACCCGCGTCCACGGTGGTGAGGATGAACAACGCCTCGAACATGATCGCGAAGTGGTACCAGAAGGCCTTGAAGCCGCTGCCGCCGAACACGTCGGACATGACATGCGATATCCCGATGGCGAGGGTGGGCGCGCCGCCGGTGCGCGAAACGATGGAGGTCTCGCCGATGTCGCGAGCGGTTTGGGTCAGCTGGTCGCCGGTGATCTTCGGGCCGCTCAGTGGCAGGCCGTTGACGTAGGCGGCCGCGGTCTCGGCGGTCCCCCCGGTGGCCGCGGTGGGAGCGTTGATCGCGAAGTACAAGTGCTGGTTCAGGATTGCCGCGGTGACCAGGGCCATGACGGCCACAAACGACTCGGTGAGCATGCCGCCGTAGCCGATGAAACGAGCCTGGCTCTCCTTCTCCAGCAGCTTGGGTGTGGTGCCCGAGGAGATCAGCGAGTGGAACCCGGACAGCGCACCGCAGGCGATGGTGATGAACAAGAAGGGGAACAGCGAGCCGGCGAAAGCCGGTCCCGCGCTGTTGAAGGCGAATTCGCTGATCGCCGGAAGCTGCGCGACCGGCCGTGCGATCAGGATGCCGATGGCCAGCATGGCGATGGTGCCGACCTTCATGAATGTCGACAGGTAGTCGCGGGGAGCCAGCAGTAGCCACACCGGAAGCACCGAGGCGGCGAAGCCGTAGAACATCATCAGCCAGGCGATGGTGGTCTTGTCGAGGCTGAACAGTGTTTCACCCCAGCCCGATTCGGATACCCAGCGGCCGGAGATGATCGCGGCCAGCAGCAGTGCCACCCCGATGACGGTGACCTCACTGACCTTCCCCGGTCGCAGGTAGCGCAGGTATACGCCCATGAACAGCGCGATCGGAATGGTCATCGCGATGGAGAACACGCCCCACGAGCTTTCGCCGAGGGCGTTGACGACGACCAGGCCCAGCACCGCGATGAGAATGATCATGATGACGAAGATCGCGACCATCGCCGCAATACCGCCGACGGTGCCCATCTCGTCGCGGGCCATCTGGCCGAGGCTGCGGCCGCCGCGCCGGGTGGATATCACCAGCACCAGGTAGTCCTGTACCGCGCCCGCCAGCACGACGCCCACCACGATCCAGATGATCCCGGGCAGATAGCCCATCTGCGCGGCGAGCACCGGCCCCACCAGGGGCCCGGCGCCGGCGATGGCGGCGAAGTGGTGGCCGAACAGCACCCTGCGGTCGGTGGGGACGAAGTCCTTGCCGTTGTCCAGGGCCTCGGCAGGGGTGGCGCGGTCATCGCGCGGTCTGACGAGCTTGCGCTCGATCAGCTTGGCGTAGAAGCGGTAGCCGATCAGGTAGGTGCAGATGGCCGCGACGACAAACCAGACGGCATTGACATGTTCCCCGCGCAGCAGGGCGATCATGGTCCAGGCGAAGGCACCCAGCAGTGCCACCAGCAGCAGGACCACGCGGGCGGTGGGTGAGGGTGCCCGATTGTCGATCACGCCGACCGGTGGGAGCGCGGGATCTGTCCGCAGTAGCTCGACGCCGGGTGGGGGAGTCAGGTCTTGCGGCTGATCGATGGCCATGCGCGTTACCTTAAGTGCCCCTCGCTGGGGCCTGTAGTACCGCGACCCGCTATTCAAGATCAGGGAAAGATAAGGGGCTTCCCTGATGTCTTTCGTGATCTTGATTCATAGCGTCAGCACATGACCAAATCCGGGTATTTCGCAACAGCTTTGGATGCCATGGTGGTAGTTCTCCCTGTTGCCGCAGTGGCGCTGGCGGCTGTTGCGCATGCGGGGCCACAGGGTTACGGCGACGTCGAGGCGTTGATCAGTTCCCTTGAAGAGCAAGGAAATTACGTCATCCTGAACCGGGTGGGGAACCTGCCGCTTGAAGACTGCACAGTAACTCGGGTTCAGGAGGGCGCCCCGGTGTACCTGTACGAGAGGCCTGTGGGGGCCGATTCCAGATCGGTTCCGACCAAGATTCTGGACCACGGAACTGTCTACGTGGACCTGAAATGCTGAGCTTCTACACGGCAAAGATCAGGGACTTCCCCGATGTGCCAGGGCGTTTCGTCGGCCTACGGTGAGTTCATGACTACTACTGCACTGCGACGCCCCCGTACCGGGAAGATGATCGGCGGGGTGTGTGCGGCGTTCGCGCAACGCTTTGGGTGGGATGTGACGATCGTCCGTGTTCTGGCGGTCGCCTCGATTCTGCTGCCGGGGCCGCAGGTGCTGGCCTACCTGGCGTTGTGGGTCCTCATTCCCCGCGAGCAGTGACGGCGGCGTCCGGAAGTTAATTTCTCGTAACCACCGGGTGTATGAGGCTCGGCACGGAGGCGAACCGTGGGTTAGTCTGCCCGACATGCGTCGATACGACTACCCCCTAAGGGTTATCGTGCTGGCGCTTGTCGTGGGCGTGCTGTGCCTGGTGGGCGTCAACCCCGGCAGCGTGATGGGCCAGCCGGGGGCACTGGCCGCAGCGCATGTCGCCGGCCCGGAAGGGGTGGGCGCAGCGCCGGCGGACGCGCCGCAGGTCGATGCCTTTGCCCAGGTCGTGCAGATCACCAAGATGTGCCGCGGGGTGCTGGCCGGGGCGATGCTGCTGGTGCTGGCGTTTGTGCTGCGCTACGTGCTGCTCACGGCGACGCGGGGATCGCCTGTGTTGCAACGGATTGTTGGCCGTTCAGGCCGTGCGGTGTTACTCGGAGGCTGTGTGCATAGGTGCTGACGAGGTCGGTGCGACCCGACCCAATGTCAGTCATACCGCGATGGCGCGGTTCTACACAGGAGCATCCATGTCTTCTCGTTTTGCCATTCCTGCTTTAGCTGTTGCCGGGGCACTCCTCGCGGCGCCGTCGGCGCTTGCCGGCCCGGAGGACGGCGAGAGTGCCGCCGACGTCATCGCGGACCTAGAGGCCCGCGGCAACATCGTGGTCATCAACCGCGTGGGCAGCGGCCCGATGGCCGACTGCAAGGCCACCGCCGTGCGCCCGGGCCGGTTCCTCAACCCGGGAACCGTGGTCAATACGCCCGGGGTGGCCTGGGGCGGCATTCTGTTGCAACACCGTGTCGTCAACGTCGACATCACCTGCTGACGTCAATCGGCTAGGAAGTCCCGCAGCACGATCGCGTGGTTGTGCTGCGGGTCCTTGGCGGCATACAGCAACGTGACGGTGCCGTGCTCACGTTCGAGTTCGTGTGCGGTGTCCACCGCCGGGTTGCCGGCCAGCTCGGCGCGGTACTCGTCGGCGTAGGCGCCCCAGTCGTCGTCGGGTGCGTGGTGCCAGCGGACCCGCAGATCGGGGCTCGGCGCGATGTCCTTGAACCAGAGATCGACCTGCGCGGCGGCCTTACTGACCCCGCGCGGCCACAGTCTGTCGACCAGTACGCGATAGCCGTCGGAGGGGTCGGGGGACTCGTAGATCCGCTTGGTGGAAAAGGTCACCGCACCATTCTTAATCGCCGCGGTCCGTAGACTCTCCATCTCGTGAGCCTGAACCTGGGAATCGTCGGTCTGCCGAACGTCGGGAAGTCGACGCTATTCAATGCGCTGACCCGCAATAACGTGCTGGCGGCCAACTACCCGTTTGCGACCATCGAGCCGAACGAGGGCGTGGTGCCGCTGCCCGACCCGCGTCTGGACAAGCTGGCCGAGGTGTTCGGTTCGGCGCGCACGCTGCCCGCCACGGTGACGTTCGTGGACATCGCCGGAATCGTCAAGGGTGCCTCCGAGGGGGCCGGGCTGGGAAACAAGTTCCTGGCGAACATCCGCGAATGTGACGCCATCTGTCAGGTGGTGCGAGTGTTCGCCGACGACGACGTGGTGCACGTCGACGGGCGGGTCGATCCTGCCGCCGATATCGAGGTGATCGAGACCGAGCTGATTCTCGCCGATATGCAGACGCTGGAGAAGGCGGTGCCGCGGCTGGAGAAGGAAGCCAAGAACAAGAAGGACCGCCAGCCGCTGCTCGATGCCGCCAAGGCCGCGCAGGAGGTGCTCGACGGGGGCAAGACGCTGTTCTCGACAGGTAAAGACTGGTCGTCGGTGCGCGAACTGAACCTGATGACCACCAAGCCGTTCTTGTATGTGTTCAACGCCGACGAGTCGGTGCTGGGGGACGAGGCACGGGTGGCGCAGCTGCGTGCGTTGGTGGCCCCTGCCGACGCGGTGTTCCTGGACGCCAAGATCGAGTCCGAGCTGCAGGAGCTGGACGAGGAGTCTGCCGCCGAGCTGCTGGAGTCGATCGGGCAGGCCGAGCGTGGCCTGGATGCCTTGGCGCGGGCAGGCTTTCACACGCTGAAGTTGCAGACCTACCTGACCGCCGGGCCAAAAGAGGCGCGCGCGTGGACGATTCACCAGGGCGACACCGCGCCCAAGGCGGCCGGCGTCATCCACACCGACTTCGAGAAGGGCTTCATCAAGGCCGAGGTGGTGTCCTACGAGGACCTCATCGAGGCCGGATCGATGGCTGCGGCCAAGGCCGCCGGAAAGGTCCGGATGGAAGGCAAGGAATACGTCATGGTTGACGGTGACGTGGTGGAATTCCGGTTTAACGTCTAGGCGGAAGCGCTACTAATGCCGCGCCGCCGCGAACTTCGGGACGTCTGCCAGGGAGTCGCGACGAGTTTCGGCAGTCGGAACAACGACATTGCAGGTTGGTGGGGGATCGGGGTCTTGTGCCGTCAACCTGGCCCGCCCGGGATTGATCTCGACCTGCGCGCCGATGTCCACGATGTTCCCCTGGCGCGCAGGTACGGCGAGCAATTGGACCGCCAGCTATCTGCCCGGCGCATTCCGCCCGAATGGGTGGCTGGTGCGGCGCTCTCCTTGCGGTTCGTGCCTGATCCCCGTGATTCTGTGATGTGGCAATACACGGTGACCGTGCGCATTCGTGACGATCGGGATCGAGTCTGGTCTGGTCGAGATACCGGGCGGTGCTGGGCTCACGATCCCGCTCGGGAGAGCAGGTCGGCTCGGGCGAGCCGCGATACCTTGGCGTTCCGCTTCAACGTGTAGGCCGGAGAGTCTCTCCGGATGACAACTGTTGTGGTTACGAAACGGCCGTGATCATGTTGCCTGAGGCTCGCCAAGGAGCGAGGCGATGCGCGGTGTGCGTGGAGTAAAGACATCGAGAAGCCCGATGGCGCGTACGGCAGGTGCCAGCTTGCGGAGTTCACGTTCAATGGCTGCGTGTCGTGGATCCGATTGGGCAATGGTCTCCAGCAGTTTGGCGTTCGCGATGAACGCGGCGATGGTGCCCTTACGCACTGTGACGCCATCGACTGTCGTGGAATTGTCGCTGTCGGACAGAACGTCTTCGGGGTGGATCGCGCTGTGTCCGGTCAACGTGGGATGCCCTTCTGGTACGACGTCTGACTGCTATTCAACGCTAACGCGGATCCGATTGTGTCTGGTTCAGCGGACCGGAAACAGCGGTGCATCGACGGCTGCGAGCCCGTGGTGAATGCCCCGCCTATGAGTCTGTCAATTTGCTGCCGATCGTGTTCCCCTATGATCAGCCACGTGGCCACCCCGATGCTTTTTGTCGCACCAGCCAATCGGCTGGGTCCGAATGCGCGCACGTTGTGGATTGTTCAGGGCATTGCCAACTACCTCGTCGTGATCGCATTTATCGTGGGGGTGGGCTTCTTTGCGCCCGGTCGGTTCTGGTGGTGGAGCCTTGCCGCTGTCGTCGGAATTCTGGCGGTACCGTACGTCATTGCGCGCTCTTATCTGCGTCTACGTGTCCACCGGTGGGAATTCAATGAGGTAGCCCTGTATGTCCAAACCGGGTGGATTACGCATGTGCGCACGATCATTCCTATCCAGCGGATCAAGAAGATCACCGAGCAGCGTGGATTGCTGCAGCGCAAGTTTGGGCTCTCATCGCTGACCATCAGCGCCGGTTCGGGCGCTGGCACGATCAACATTGACAACATTGATCACTTGGTTGCGGCAGAGATTGCTAACAAGTCTGCAATCGCCACTGCCCCGGATACCGACGAATGACGCTTCGTCGATCGGCGCGGTGGATTCTGCGGGAGTTCATCGAGACGCTCAAGATCGGCTGGGCCGGCCTGGCCCTGGTCTTGGTCAACGAGTCGTTTCTGCTCCTTTTCCTGGCATATCTTGTATTGGTCGTTTTGCTGAAGACATGGGCATGGCGAAGAACCACGATCCAGGTTGGCGGCGATGCAGTTGTGCTGGAAGTTCGGGGTGTGACCACCAGGCGAGAGTCCGTCGCGCGCAGTGCCGTTGAAACGCTGGTGGTATCCGCCGAAATGCTGGATCGACTGTGCGGGCTGCAGACCTTGCAACTGACCACCAACGACGATTCCAATAATCTGGTTCTGGACGGACTGTCGCCTCAATCTGTGCGTGACATTGGCGCAAGCCTGGAAACCGAAGTCAGCGAAAAGGCTTCCGATGTTCGGGTGATTGCTGCCTTCAGGCCCGGGTGGTTTGGCTATTCTCTGCTCACTCCCATCGGCTGGGCGGGCGTTGTCGGCGTGGCGTTTCTGGCGAACAGAATTGGTGACCGCTTCGTGAGCCAGTTTGATGGCCTCAGCGCGCAAGCGCGGGCCGCACTTGCCCACATCGCCACGCCGTTGCTCATTGTTCTCGGTGTGGCATCGGGGGTCGCGATCGTGTTGTTTTCGTACGCGGCCCGATACGGTGGCTTTCGGCTGGAGGAATCGCCGGGTACGGGTAGTGGCGAGGATCCATTGCTGATCTACCGACGGGGGCTGCTCGAGACGAAAGCAATCACGTTCGCCCGGAGCCGGATTCGTGGAATTAGATTGACCGAGCCTATTCCACTGCGGTGGGCCAAGGGTGCGCGGCTACATGCGGAAATTGTTGGGCACAAAGATATTGAACTGCTGCCACCGACAGCGCGCACGTTCGCGCTCCACATTGCCCGCGATGTGCTTTCCCATCACGGGCTTGATGCCGTTGCTGCCGTCAGTGCAGGTGGTCGGCTTGCCGCCCACGGTCGTGCCGCGCGACGGGTCTCTTTGCAAGAGTCGGCGACTGTTCCGCTTGTGCTTATTGTCGCCGCAGCCGGCGCCGCGGTGATCAATGCCGAGAGTTCCTTTCTGGTGATCCTGGCATTGGTTTTGCTCATTGTCCGGCTGTGCTACACCTGGATTGTTTCTGGACGGCGCGCATCTGCGTGGGGGCGGCACTCGAACCAGCCACTGGTCCTCGCCCAGTCACATCCGCGGTTGGCGCGCAATCTCAGTATCACCACTTGTGATTCAGCCCTGGGTGTTCGCACCCGTCAGAGCTGGCGGCAGCGTAGGGCCGGTGTGGCCGACCTCAGGATTCGATCGAATGCGGGCGACGGAGCGTTGGCGTTGGACTGTCTACCTGTCATCGCGGCAACGAATTTGGCGGTCTGCCTGTGCCCCGTCGCCGCTACCTTTGCACGGCCGGTGTCGCCACCGGCCGATCCGGAACATGCCCTTGCCCGATTCGAAAGGTTCGGCACCCTGCACCATGGCATGGGGATGACCACATAGCCATTCCTGAACTCATCGTGGGTGAGCTAGTCTCCAAGCCATTCTGGATTGTCGGTATGTTCAGCAGAATGCGGCAGGTCAGTTGACACGTTGTCGCTCATAGCCGGGCACTCGCGAGTGCGCTGAGAGCCCGGCGGCAACGTCAGTCCTGCATATACGACACCACCGCCATCATCCCGGTCTCACCGTGATAGATGTTGTGGCAGTGGGTAAGCCACTGCCCGGGGTTGTCGGCGTCGAAGTCCACCTCGACGGTCTTCATGGGTGCGACGAGGACCGTGTCCTTGCGGGCGCGGAACGCCCCTTTGCCGTCGCGCACGGCGAAGGTATGCCCGTGTAGGTGCATAGGGTGGAACATCATCGAGTTGTTGATGAAACGCAAACGCACACGCTGCCCTTCGCGCACGGGCAGGCCATCGCGCGGGTCGTAGGTCTTGCCGTTGATGGTCCATGTGTACTTCCCGCCGGGTCCGGCCAGCCGCACGTCGTGGATCACCCCGGGTTCCCGCCGCGTGAGTTGAACTGCGTCGGCAGCGGTCAGCATCGCGGTATCCAGAGGCACCTGCGACTTCATCAGCATCGCGGTGTCCTCGGCGCGCCCGCGCACCGGGGTATCCCCTGAGCGCAGGATCAACTGCGCGAAGCCCTTTTTCCCTTCGGGAACGGCGATCAAGGGCACCGATGAACCCGGGATGGTGACGACGGCGTCAACTCGTTCGCCCATGGTGACCAGGATGGTGTCGGCCTTGTAGGGCTGCACCGGGAACCCGTCGGTGTGAGTGACCGTCATCGGTACACCCGGGATGCCGACCCGGAACGCCGTGTCGCCACCGGCATTGACCATCCGCAGCCGCACGCGCTGTCCGGCCCGATAGTTCGCGGCCTGCGGATCGGCCGCCACTCGCCCGTTGATCAGGTAGTAGGGATACGTCACATCGCCGGCATCCATCCCCAGCGGTGCCGTCGGGTCCGCTCCCATGCCACCCATCATCGAGTGATCCATCGGGGGCATGCCCTTGGCGCGTAGTCCTTCGAGTACTCGATCGGGATCGGTGCCGGTACCGTCGATCCAGTCATCGAGCGCCACCACCAGTTCTTCGTCATAGTCGGCGCCCTCGTCGGGATCCTCGATGATCAGCGGCGCGTAGAGACCGCGATCGATCTGCGTACCGACATGAGGGTGAAACCAATACGTACCGGCGTGCGGTACCGCGAACTCGTAGTCGAATACTCCGGTCGGTGCGATCTCCGGCTGGGTGAGGCCGGGCACGCCGTCCATGTCATTGCGCAGCGCCAGGCCGTGCCAATGAACACTCGTAGGCGCCGGGAGATTGTTGACGGTCTGTACCCGGAGAATTTCGCCCTTGCGCAGGCGGATTTCCTGCCCGGGTACCCGGCCCCCGTATGCCCAGGTGGATACCCGCGTGCCGGCGAGATCGAGCTCGGTGGGGCCGGCGTTCAGCGCGAATTGGCGGACGGGAGCTCCCCGTCCTCTTCGTGCCGCTTCCACCGCGGCGATGCGTGGCGAATCCGGGTTAACGCGTGGCGATGTGGCAGCTCCCGAGGTGTTTTTGGTGCAGGAGGCCAAGAACCCCGCAGCCGCAACCGTCATACCCAAACGGAGGAGCTCGCGTCGGTCAAGCCGTGGTGACATGCCAGTGTTCATGACCCCAATCTATACCCCATAGGGGTATATGAGGCAACCTTGGAAGCATCAATCACATTGAGCGCTCACCACGGATAGGTAGCGATCGGATCACATACCCCATGAGGGTATGAAAAACAGTGCTAACCTGGCTCCCATGTCGACCCGAACGCGCCGCAGGAGTGGCCGTAGTCGACTGTGGCTTGTCGCGGTCCTGGTCGGGATGATGGCGAGCCTGCCGATCCTGCACTGTGTTTCCGGGCATGGCGGTCCCGATGGACCGCATCATCAGGCGACGCATGCGGCACTGCCTGGGCATGGTCCGTCCGCCTCGCATGCGCACCTGGACAACTCGATACACCAGCTGTCATGTCAGACCCTGGACGGAATGGTCGGGCTGACTCGCGGCCTGAACCCGTTACGCGTTCTGATCGTGCTCGCCGCACTGGTGCTGGCCACTGTGGTGTTCCAGCCCGTAGCGGCGCACCTGTCGCGGGCGCCACCGTTGCCCGCCGGCTGCTATGAGGCCCGCACGGGCCGCGACATCCTCACCCATCTCTGCGTTATTCGGCGCTGATCGGCCCTCGGGCACGACGGGCTTTTTCCCGTCATGCCCACACGCGCCGCCATCAGCTTCCCGGCCGCTTCGCAGCGGCCCTCACGCAGGGATTCTCCATGAACAACAGCATTGCTCTGTCCTCTCGCCGTAGCTGCACTCATCAGGGCCCCAAGTTCCACGACCCCAACACATTGGTGGGCAACACCCCGGTGCTGTGGGTGTCCGAACCCTTCTCGACACCGGGCACCGGTTTTTGGGCCAAACTCGAGGGCCATAACCCCAACGGCATGAAGGATCGCCCCGCGCTGCATATGATCGAGCAGGCCAGGGCCCGCGGTGATCTCAAGCCCGGCGCCATGATTGTCGAATCAACCAGCGGAACATTGGGTTTGGGGCTGGCGCTGGCCGGCATCATCTACCGTCACCCGGTCACACTCGTCACCGATCCGGGTCTGGAACCCATCGTGAGCAGTATGTTGAATGCTTACGGTGCGCAGGTAGATATCGTCACCGAACCGCACCCGATCGGGGGCTGGCAGCAGGCGCGCAAGGATCGCGTCGCGCAACTACTTGCCGCCGAACCGGATTCGTGGTGCCCCGATCAGTATCAGAATCCCGATAACGTCGACGCCTATCGCGGGCTCGCCGAGGAGCTGATCGACCAACTCGGCACCGTCGACACGCTGGTCTGCTCGGTGGGTACCGGTGGACACTCGTCGGGGGTGGGACGGGTACTGCGCGAACATAATCCGAACCTGCGGCTGGTGGGTGTCGACACCATCGGGTCGACGATATTCGGGCAGCCCGCCGGCTCACGGCTGATGCGCGGGCTCGGTTCGAGCATCTACCCGGGCAATGTCGACTATCCCGCGTTCGACGAAGCCCATTGGGTTGCGCCCAATGAGGCTGTCTGGGCCGCCCGCACGCTGGCCGCGACCTATCACGCCAGCGGCGGATGGAGCGTCGGAGCGGTGGCCCTGGTCGCGGGCTGGGTGGCGCGGACATCAGACCCCGGCGCACGCATCGCTGCCATCTTCCCCGACGGCCCGATGCGCTATCACGGCACGATCTACGATGACGATTACTGCCGCAGCCACGATCTGCTGGACCGCCCGCCGGCGCAAGATCCCGACGTGATTGATGATCCATCGGAGCGGGTGGTGGACCGATGGACCAGGCTCACCCGCGTGATCGACCCGATAGGGAGGAGGGCGTGATCCAGACCTTGCGCCAGTTCCGGTCTTTCGATCGGCCCAGCCAGATATTGATGGTGAACCAGTTCGCCATCAATGTCGGCTTCTACATGCTGATGCCGTATCTCGCCGGATATCTGGCCGGGCCCCTGGGCTTGGCCGCGTGGATGGTGGGACTGGTGCTCGGGGTCCGCAACTTCTCTCAGCAGGGCATGTTTCTGGTTGGTGGCACGCTGGCCGACAGGTTCGGGTACAAGCCGCTGATTGTCGCCGGATGCTTCTTGCGGACCGCCGGATTTCTGATGCTGGCGTTCGTCGGTACTCTTCCGGCGATATTGATCGCCTCGGCGGCAACGGGTTTCGCCGGTGCTCTCTTCAACCCGGCGGTGCGTGCCTACCTGGCCGCCGACTCGGGTGAGCGCCGGGTAGAGGCCTTCGCGGTGTTCAACGTCTTCTACCAGGCGGGCATCCTTTTCGGACCGATCGTCGGCTTGGCGTTGACGGCCTGGGACTTCCGGATCACCTGCGCTGTCGCCGCGGCGGTTTTCGCATTCCTGACGGTGATTCAGTTGATGGCGTTGCCGCCGAACCGGGCAGAGTCGGAGCGCAACGCCGACCGTGCTCCGGTGCTGACCAGCTGGCGTTCGGTGGTGTCCAACAAGGCCTTCCTGTTGTTCTCGGGAGCCATGATCGGTTCGTATGTGCTGACGTTCCAGGTGTACCTCGCACTTCCGCTGCAGGCGGCGCTGCTCACCGACGACAAGAAATCCGAAACAGCGCTGGTGACAAGCATCTTCGTGGTGTCGGGGCTGGTGGCCATCGCGGGTCAGGTGCGCCTGACCGGCTGGCTTTCCGCACGCTTTGGTCCCAGTCGCAGTCTGGTACTCGGGATGCTGGTCATCGGAACGGCGTTCGTACCGCTGGCGCTGCTGCCCACAGCGGCGTCGGCAGGGCAACTCGCCGCGATCACCGCGCTGCTGTTCTCGGCGGCGCTGCTGGCCGTGGGGACCATCGCGACTTTTCCCTTCGAGATGGACACCGTGGTCAGGCTGGCCGACAACCGGTTGGTGGCCACCCACTACGGGCTGTACAACACCATCGTCGGTATCGGCATTCTCGCGGGGAATCTGCTGACCGGCTCGGTGTTCGGCTACAGCCAGCAGCACGGTGTGCCCTCGTTATTGTGGGTGTCACTGGTGGTTGTCGGGCTGGTGTGTGCTGCCGCGCTCTTCGCGTTGCGGCGGGCGGGACTCCTCGACCGGGGCAGGGAAGTGGCGCCGGCCGCCCGTGCCTGAGTAGTTTGTGGAGGCCATGACCAGCCCCGCCAAACCCATCAACCTCGTCAACCTCGAGAACGTATCGAAGTCGTACGGCGTCAAGCCGTTGCTCTCGAACGTCAGCCTTGGGGTGCAGGCGGGAGACCGCATCGGGGTGGTGGGCCTCAACGGTGGTGGTAAGACCACGCTGTTGGAGGTGCTTTCGGGTATCGAACCGGCAGATCAGGGCAGGGTGAGCCGCGCCGGGGACCTGCGTCAGGCCGTTGTCACCCAGCGCGACGAGCTCGTGGGCGTGACGGTTTTCGACGTGGTGATCGCCCCGCTGGGCGTGGCCGAGCACGAGTGGGCGGGCGACGCACGGATCCGTTCGATCCTGGACGGTCTCGGGGTGGCCGCACTGGGGCTCGATCGGCGGGTGGATCAGCTCTCCGGAGGCCAGCGGCGCCGGGTCGGGCTGGCCGCGGCGCTGGTTCGTGACCTGGATCTGCTGATCCTGGACGAGCCCACCAACCATCTGGACGTCGAAGGTGTGCAGTGGCTTGCCGAGCATCTGCTCGCGCGGTCGGCGGGCAGGAGCGGAGTGACTCGGGGATCTGGCTCGACCGCGTTGGTGGTCGTGACACACGACCGGTGGTTCCTGGATACCGTGGCCACCCGCACCTGGGAAGTGGTCGACGGCAATGTCGAATCGTATGAAGGTGGATACGCCGACTGGACTTTCGCCCGTGCCGAACGCGGGCGACAGGCCGACGCCGCGGAGGCTCGTCGCCGCAATCTCGCGCGCAAGGAGTTGGCCTGGTTGCGGCGCGGCCCGCCCGCCCGCACATCCAAGCCCCGGTACCGCATCGAGGCGGCCGAGGCCTTGATCGCCGACGTGCCGCCCCCGCGAGACTCGGTGGCGCTCACCGCGTTTGCGCGCCGGCGTCTGGGCCGCATTGTCATCGAACTGGAAGATGCGACGGTGGCGACGCCGGCCGGGGACGAGTTGGTGCGGGATCTGACGTGGCGTCTGGCCCCTGGTGAGCGCATCGGCCTGGTGGGGGTCAACGGATCCGGGAAGACCACCCTGCTGCGTGTGCTTGCGGGTGCGGTGCCGTTGGCCGCCGGGCATCGCAAAGAGGGCAAAACCGTCAGCATCGGCTGGCTACGCCAGGAACTGGACGACCTGCCGGAGGACATCCGGGTGCTCGATGCGATTGAATCCATCGCCCTGCGAATCACCCTGGGAGACAAGGAGCTCTCTGCTTCTCAGGTCGCCGAGATGCTCGGGTTCAGCCCCGCGCGCCAGCGCACCCCGGTCGGAGACCTCTCCGGTGGCGAACGCCGCCGGCTGCAGTTGACGCGCGTGCTCATGGCCGAACCGAACGTGTTGCTGCTCGACGAGCCCACCAATGACCTGGATATCGAAACGCTGCAGCAGGTGGAGGACCTGCTAGACGGCTGGGCGGGCACCCTGGTGGTGGTCAGCCACGACCGGTATCTCATCGAGCGAGTATGTGACTCCACCTGGGCGCTGTTCGGTGACGGGAAGCTGACCAATCTGCCCGGCGGCATCGAAGAGTATCTGCGCCGGCACGCCCAGCCGGTCGCCGCGCCTGCCGCGAAAGCCGTGCCCGAGCGCGGCCGCGATGGTGCGGCACTGCGTGCGGCACAGAAAGAGCTCGGCCGCCTCGAACGGGCCGTCGCCAAGCTGGGGGAGCGGGAAACTGCCTTGCACGCGCAGCTCGCCGAACATGCCACCGATCCGGACCGAGTGGTGACGTTGACGTCCGAACTGAACGCCGTCGTCGCCGAGAAGGATGCGACCGAGATGCAGTGGATGGAGCTCGCCGAGGAGCTCGAATAGCGCTGAGGCCGCGCCAATAAAAAAGCGAGGGCAGTCGGTGTGACTGCCCTCGCCTGTTGAACGGATTGAGTGAGAAACATCCGGGACTTGGCCCGGCATGCGAGGCGCTACGCGTCTCGCCGATGCGTCCCCCCTCTGGGGGTTCGCCAACCTGCCGTTATACGGCTAGCGGGAACCACTCATCGGTCTGCTCCGTGTTGTCGCCCTCGACCAGCAGCTCGCCGCTGTAGATGGCTTCGAAGTCGATCTCGATGACCGTGGCACCGAATTCCTCGTTCGTCATGTACCTGACATTAGGGGTCACCATTAAGAAATCATTGAGTCACGAATCGGAAAAGTCTGGCAATTTTCGCTGCGGGCATCGCCCCAGGTCATAGACCATGAGCGGCCTTGCTGAACTCTTAAGAAAGCGGATTTGTGCCCTTGACGAGCACCCACGCGGCAATGGCCGCCCCAAATCCGGCCACCACCAGCACCGATGTGACCGCATTCGGCCATTCTTCGCGACCAAAACGCCCGTCCACGGAGATGCGCCCCGGTCCCATAAGAATGACCGCCATGGCCGCGGCAGCGAGTACAAGCGGGAATTGCACGGCCGTCCCGGACTGCAGGAGATCGTGGCGCACCGAATAGCTCAGAGTGGCGGCATAGAGCATCGACCCCAGCACCGCGCACCCACCGAGGGGAGTGAGCAGTCCGGCGACCAGTAGCGCACCGCCGATGCTGTACGTCCCTGCGAGGACGCGCGCCGCGAGGTCAGCGGATGCGCCCGCCGTCGAGCCCAGCTGCTTGAACTGTTCGGAGGCGAATACGACGTTCAGTCCGTCCCAGCACAGCGTCAAACCAACCGCGACACGCAGGACCAAGAGTCCAATATCGTTGCGGGTCAAGGGATCGCTGTACTGTTTGGCGCTCGGCACGCCGGGATTCTATGGCACGGGCGCTATGGTGAACTCGCTATGGCGGCGGTCACTTCCCGGTACGACGACGGCAACAACATCCCTGGCGTACCGCCTGTGTGCATCGCACGTGCGGACCTGACGGCCATCACCACGCTTACCTTCCTTGTTTTCGGCTGGGCCAGCAGGGGATACGGGTACTTCTTCGACGAGGCCTACTTCGTGGTCGCCGGGCGCGACCACCTGTCCTGGGGATACTTCGATCAGCCTCCGCTGGTGCCGTTCATCGCGGGCGTCGCCGACAACATCGCGCCTGGATCGTTGTGGGTGCTGCGGCTCGCGGCCACCGCCGCAGTGGCGATCGGAACGTTGATGTGTGGGCTGATCGCGGCGGAGCTCGGCGCCGGTCGCCTGACCCAATCGCTGTCGGCGATTGCCCATGCCACCGCGATGTTTCAGATTCTGGCCCACTGGCTACAGACACCAGCGATCGATCCGGCGCTGTGGGCGGTGGTGTGTTGGCTCTTGGTGCGCTGGACCCGGAGCCTGCGGGAAAGGCTGCCCGATGATCGGCTGCTGCTCTGGGCGGGGATCGTCACCGCGATCAGCATGCAGACCAAGTTCCTCATCCCGGCTCTATGGTTTGCGGTGCTGCTGAGCGCGGCGGTCCTCGGGCCGCGGGCGCTGCTGCGTCGACGGCAACTGTGGATCGGGGCGGCTGTCGTGGTCGTGGCCACGGCCCCCACCCTGACCTGGCAGGCCGCGCACGGTTGGCCGTATCTGCGCATGGCCGGAATTGTGGCCGCCGAATCGGAGCGGGGAGCGGCGCTGTTGGGCGGCATGCTCGTCGGCTCCGCTGTTGTCGGGCTGGTGTTGTTGCTAGCCGGGATCGTGGGGTTGTTGGCGTCGGCATCGTTGCGCCCGTACCGATACCTGGGATCGGCCGCGGTATTGGTCGGGGCTTTCATGTTCGCCTCGCACGGCCGAGCCCACTACGCCATGGGGCTCTATGCGCTGCTGATCGGCGCGGGTGCGGTGACGTTGTCCCGGTGGCGTCCGGCCCGGCCGGTGACGCGTGGGGTTGTCTACGGATTTATCGGGACGGTCACGGCGGCATCGGTGGCCATGGCAGTCATCCGGCTGCCCATCGTGTCCGAAGCGGCTGCCGTGCGCTGGTTCGCCTGGGCAGGCGGTATGGGCCCGACCATGCTTGCCGAAGGTGATCACTCCACGGAGGCGTTCCGGCAGGTCGCGCGCGATACCTACGATTCGTTGCCGGCGGACGTACGTCACCGTACGGCTCTCGTCGTGCAGATCTATCCGATGGCCGCCGCCTACGACGTCGAGGCTGGACGCGCGGGAATTTCCCGTGCCTACAGCTTCCACCGCGGCTACTACTACTTCGGGGCGCCGCCGGAATCCATGACGGACATGATGTATGTCGGCGTGGACGATCCCGATCCCAAACTTGCTCAAGGCTTCCGGGGTGTGCAGCGGATCGAGCTGTTGCACGCGGCGGGTGAGGGCGAGGCACATGTGTATCGGTACTACGGCAGAATTGCGCCGTGGCAACAGCTATGGGACGACTGGCGCACCTACAAGTAGGCGTTCGATGACGATCGAACAGATGGCCCCGCGCGACGCCCAGATGTATTGGATGTCCACGAAAATCCCCAACGATCAGTTCCTGCTGTTCTGCTTCGATTCGCCGACAGCCGACCTTGATACCGTGCGCTCGGTGATCGCGGCCCGCGCGGCCCGGATCGCGGACCTGCGGGTACGGGCTGTCGACGTCGCCGGGCACCTCGATTACCCGTACTGGGCTCCGCGTGATGAGTCGCAGCTCCCGCTGACGGTGCATACGCTGGCCGATGCCAGCTGGCCGCAGTGTCGATCGGCCGTCGCCGCGCTGCTGTCCAGCACTGTCGATATCCGCGAAAGCCCATGGCATTTACATCTTTTCCCGGGCGTGAAGGGGGCGCCGCAGGTTCCCGGTCCGGCACTTGTCGCGGTGCTGCAGGTGTCGCACGCCCTGGCGGACGGGCAGCGCTCCACCGCTGCCGCGCGCGCATTGTTCGGAGACGGGACGCCGATGAGTGGCTCGTTGCCCGCGGTTCCTGCGCTCGCCACCGTGCGTGCTCTGGTGGGTTTCCCGGTGAAGTTGGGACGATTGCTGCGCGCGAGCAGGGACGGGTACCGGGCCTACAAGAGGCAGCAGGAGCTTGTGTCGGCCGGTGCGTTGGAGCCGGAACCGCAAGGCTTCCCACTGATTTCGCTCAATGCACGGCCCGATCGTCGTCGGGAAATCCGGATGATCGTGCGTCCTCGGGAGGAACTTCGTGCCGCCGGAGTCAGCGTGACCGTCGCGGTCATGACGGCGATTGCCGCCGCACTACCGCGGTACCTACGTGATCACGGCCAGTGGGTGCCGGACAGGTTGGGTGCTGAGGTGACAGTCGCTGAGCCTGGAGAGTCTGCGGCCCGCAACAACTTCCGCAACGTCGGCGTGGACCTGTGCTGGGACGAGCCCGACTTGCGCGTCCGGGCCCGCCGGATCGCCGACGGTATCGAAAGCAGGCGCCGTCGTGCCGCGCACCCGGTCCTGGTGGCCCAGCGTGCGGGTGGCTCGGCACTTCCCGCGCCGATGATGTGGGCGGGCGTGAGCGCCTTCGACGCCGACCTCATGCCGCCCACGGTCGCGGGCAACACCGTGGTGTCGAGTGTGGTGCGCGGTGCCGCCGATCTTGTCCTCGGCGGGGGCCGGGTGGCGTTCACCGCCGGGTTCCCGGCGCTGTCGCCGGTGATGGGGCTGACGCATGGTGTGCACGGGATCGGTGACACTGTCACAGTGAGTGTGCACACGAGTGCGGCGGTGCTGCCCGACGCTGACCATTACGAAGCCTTGTTGGCCGGCGCTCTTGACGAGGTTTCCTGCCAGCTGCGATGAGTTTTGGTACCGGCACCGGTCGATACCGGTATGCCAACAATTACTCCTTGCCTATGGTTCGACACCCAAGCCGAAGAGGCCGCCAACTTCTACGTGTCGGTGTTCCCGAACTCGCAGATTCTCGAAGTAACCCACTACGGGCCGAACACCCCCATGCCTGAGGGCACGGTGCTCACTGTCGAGTTCGAACTGGACGGGCAGCGGTACACCGCCCTCAACGCGGGACCCCAGTTCACCTTCGACGAGGCGATCTCATTTCAGATCGACTGCGCATCGCAGGAGGAAGTTGATCGGTACTGGGCGGCGTTGACCGCAGACGGGGGACAGGAGTCCCAATGTGGCTGGCTCAAGGACAAGTTCGGGCTCTCCTGGCAGGTGGTCTCGCGTGAGCTGATCGATCTGATCTTCCATTCCGATCCGGAGACGGGGAATGCCGCCATGCAGGCCATGATGCAGATGCGCAAGCTGGATGTGGCCGTCGCCCGGGAGGCGGTGGCCAAGGCGCGGGCTGGCTCCTAGTCGTCGTCGCCGAAGTCGACGTTCCAGCCCATGGACTTGTAGCGGCGCTTCTCCGACTCGCGGCGCTGCTTTTCGGCGCGTTCGTGCTCGCTCCAGTCGCCGATGACGCCGGGAGATGCCTTGGGCAGATCGCCGAACAGCTCGTTGCCGTTGTCCCAGTTGATCAGGAACTCCGGGGTCTGGTGTGCGTCGTCCTCTTCGCCGTGGCCGCCGCGCCCGTGCGCACCGCCCATCGGGGCCATGCCCATGCCGCCCATGCCCATTGCGCCGCCGCGGACTCCGGCGCCACCGATGCCGGTGGGGTTTGTTCCCGCTCCGCCGCCGAGGCCGGGAACGCCCGCGCCGCCGCGCAATGCGCCTGGGCCGCTGAGGGTACCGGCGCCTGAACCTGAGCTGGAGGGCGAGCTGTAACCGGCCGCGGTGGTGCTACCCAACGGCAGACCGGAGCCGGTCTTATCTGAGCTGCCACCCAGACCGCTGAGGGCGTTGCCCAGACCGCTGCCCGAACCGCCGGAACCGCTTTGGGGGCTGCCGCCGCCCGCGCCACTGCCGCTACCGGCACCTGCGCCCTGGCCTTGTCCGCTTTGATTGCCCGAGCCATCGCTGAAGGCGGGCTTGGTGTTCTTGTCGGCGAGTCCGTCGGTGAGCTTGCTCAGATCACCTGAGCCCTGACCTCCGCCTGAGCCACCGCCGTTTTGGCCGCCTCCACCTCCGCCGCCGGTGCCGGATTCGGATCCGTTGGCGGGTTGCTGAAGCGTGATGTTTCCAGGGTTATTGCCTTGCGGGGGACGAACATCGGTGACGTTGTCACCTTCGCGCACCACTGGTTCGCTGAACAGGCCGACCATCTGAAGGCGTGCAAAGAACTGCTCTTGGTTTTTCCGCTGCTGTATGTCGGCGTCCGACGATCCCGACTTCTTGAGCTGCGAGATCTGGGCGTCGGACATCGGCGGCTCGATGCTCCGCTTGGCGGCGCTCATCGCGTCGGCAAGAGGGGGCATTCTGTCGGCCACGTGCCGAATGCTGATGATGCCTCTCTCCGAGGCCCGGAAATACTCGGACATGTTGGCCTGTAGGGATTTCGCGGCCGCCCCGCGCCAGTCCTCGACCAGCATGCCCTGCACCTTGCCGCCGAGCGTGTGCATGATGTCGCCCAATTGCTCGGCGATGCTGTTGATCGATTCCTGTGCTGCCTGCGGGTTGCCGGTCTGGAAAGCCTGGGCGGCGTTGTAGATCGACTGGTGGTCGTGGCCTTCCCAGTGTTCCTTCTGGATCTGCTTCTTCCCCACGTCTTCTCCTCCTGAAAACTATTGGCTCTAAGGTATTTTCGGCTCGATCTGCTTCATGATTTGCAGGGCCAGCGGGCATTGGTCGTAGTGCTGCTCGGTGAGGTCGGTCTTCAAATCAACTTGGACTGCTGCAACTGACTGTTGTGAAGGAATCGCAACCGCACAGCCCATCGCATTCGACGTGTGAACTAGCCAGCCCGAACGTGATCCGATCTGAATGCGCTCCTGCCGATCAAAGCGTTTCTGAGGCTGTTCAAGTTGGTCCAGGTTGGCGTCGACCGCGTAGATCTTGACTCCCCACTTCGGGCCGACCCACATGCATCCTCGAACGTTCTGACCAAATGCGATGTTGTGTGCGTCCTGTCTGCTCACAGGGTCTACTTCCCAGCTCGCAAGATCGGCATCAGTTACCGCTGCACATCCGTCGAAGGTAGTTCCTTTGGCGGGACTGTTGTTGGTGCTTGTAGTTGTCGGAGGCGTGTTGCTGAATGACGAGGATGAGCTCGACAAGGTTGAGATTGACTCCGTGGCGGGTTCGCCGTGGATCCCGTCGTGGGCGCAGCCAGCGACCATCGCAGTCAAAGTTACGACGGCGGCAATCCATTTCATTCTCACGGTTCGGGTCTTCCTGACCTGTCAGCGGGTGGTGGGTGGCGGGTAGACGCCCAGTCCGTTGCTATCGATCGAGTCGCCTCGGAGCTGCTCGAATGATTCGGCGTTTCGGTGCTCAGTGTTGTCATACTCGTTCTGGGCAACCTTGGCCCATTCGGCCCACGTCTTTACTGTTTTGATGTGTGCATTGATCACTGCAATGACCGAGTCCGATTCGCCTGATACCAAGTCGCTCAAGGCGTCGTTCCAAGATTTACCTTCTGCGCACGAACCCATTCCCAAGTCGATGTAGTTACCGGCGGCCGTCACACGAAGTTCTTCCAACTTGTCGACCGCCGCGCTGAACTCTTGTGACACTTTCATCGCGGCGCCAGGCGCCAGGTGTAGCTCGTTCATGTCGAGCCCTGATTCTCCGGGCATGGACGCTCCCCTCGCTGGTCGTGCGGACACGTTTGTCCTACATATAGCTCTGACGGTAGCGGGTGCGATTCGGTTCCATCTTTTTGGATATTGATCGGTGGAGCGGCAGAACAGCATTAAGTTCAGGATGGAGCGCACCGTGCGCCGATGTGCTCGGACAGGCGAGGGGCCTCGCACTTTCGTGTGGTGATGGCCCGACTGGGGGCAGCCAGTGCCGACGGAGGATCTGCCGCGCAGATCGGTGGCAGTTTTGTAGCGGCAGCGCGGAAAGTGAGCTCGAGTACGCCGAAGAGTACGCAGCGACAGACGTGTCAGCGATCGAATTGGTGCGTTCCGTCAACACATAAACACGGTTGCTTTAGCAGCACCGTTCAAGCGGTGGCTAGCGATATCGCTGCACGGGCTGATGACAGCCCGCCTCATGGGGCGTGCCGGTCGTTTCGTTTGTCACCTTCCATCGGCGGGCCAGCCGGGCTCGGCAGGAAGCGTTGGGTAGTAATCTCTCGGATGCTCGCCGAGCAGATAGGAACGGCGCTTCTCAAACGCATCTGGCGCCTTGTTCGCGCACACCTGCCGTTCCCGGTCGTACTCATCTTTCGGCCACACATTGGGCTCGCTGTCTTGGGGCACTGTGTACAGAACGAGACTGGCGCGTACGGTCCATGCGCCAAATACGTCGACACTGGAGTTGGGTGCAGTGCCTCGCTGCAACGTCGTCGTGGGATCGGGTTCCTGCGGTGGCGGGACAAGCGAGATTCGGTATATCTGGACGCCCGTGATGGGGTCCGCAGTGTCGAGGGGCTGCGGGGGGTTGCGGTGGGGGTAACGATACTGTCCGCTGGATTGCAGCGTGGCAGTGGCGTAGTCCCAGTCGCACATCTTGACGGTATAGCCAGCTTTGTGGTCGCCGGTCACCGACAGGATGTGTTGTCTCCAGGTTCCGACGATCGGGGTGGTGGTCTGGAATCCGTCGACGTTCAGATACTTGTCTCCTGCGACAGGCGGGCGAATTAAGGAATTGCGCCCGTTGTCGTTGGGAGGTACTGCGCGTTCAAAGCCGGGGTAGTACAGGGCGGGGCTGGCCATCAATCCGGCGAGGATGTAGGACTCGCGGTAGGCCCGCACGATGACTGCCGGACCGGTGAGCAGGTCGATGCCGGGCTCGGCAGTCCAGCGTATCCGCAGATCCTTGGTCAGGCCGGTGAACGGAGCTGTGGGCTGGTCGGCGGCACCACCGCGGTCCCAGAGGGTGCAGCCGGTAAGGGTCAACGTGACGGCAAACAACATGCGGGCGACGACCCGTACGGAGATCCGGCACCGCATACCGGCTGTCATGCGGGCCACTGCGCAACCATGTTGTACGCAACCCTGATCGGATCGGCGTTACCGGGTTCTCCGGGCACACCCCTAAGGCCGTTATTCACTTGGGTGTGATAGTTGGATACGGACATCTTCTCGTTGGGGTGAGCCTTGTTGATTTCCTCAAGAGTCCCGATTTTCTGTGGCCCGTTCGGGTGAGCGGCGTCCACTGGCACGAGAATTTGTGGTGAGACCTGGTTCGGCTGGAGCGTGCCATTGGCTAGGTAGGCATTGAGGAGCAGATGCTGTGCGCTTTCCGGCGCCATGTCGACGCCGCTGGTCATGCCGGCGTCGCCGACGGACCCGATAATGCTGGATTTGAGTGCGTCGGCCATCATGCCGAACTCGGTCCCTACGCCGGGAATTGCCAGTTTCGCAAGTTTGGTTCCGGCGTCATAGGCCTTGCTCTTAAGGTCGTGCAGAGCTTTCTCATCGCCGTGTTGCTGATTATTGCTCGCTGTGAGCCCGGCATCGGCGAGGGCCCGGAACCTGCCCGCCTGATCCAGATCACCGATCGCACCACTACCGGATCCGTGCACGGAATCAGCGTAATGCTGGGTCGCCGTGACCGAGTCGCGGTATAACGCACCGTTGATTGTCTTGGCGGCTTCCGGGTCCGACGAGAGGACGTTGAACACATTCCTGGCTTCGGGAAGTTTCCCATTGCTGGTGTTGGCGTCGGTATCGAACGCGTCGCCGAACCCCGGAAGTTTGCCGAATACATCGGGTGTCCCGCCCGCAATGGCTGCGGTGTACGGCGCGAGGCCGTTGGCCATACCTTGCATGAGGCCAGGACTGTAGTCGCCAACGGAGGCGAATATACCCATGCGGTGTTTGCCGAGGTCGGGGTGGTCGGCAAGGTAGCCGGCATAGGCGCGGGCTGTCTCACCGGACATCCGCGCATCTTCCAGAGAAACTCCGTCTCCCGGCACTGCTGATGCGCCCGTCCAGCTAAATAGGCTCCCCGCCGCTGCACCGCGGTCGGGGAATACGTGGCTGGTCAGATCGCCAAGGAGTCGGTCGTTGCGCTGTCCGTTGGGGCCGGTCATGACGTCATGCACGGCAATATGGTCGCGGCTGGTCGCCTTAAATATGTTCCGTAGCTCGTTGTCGACCGGGCCCCTGAGGGAGTCGCCATGCTGGTTTTCGTAATGCAGGATGTCGGCGCCACGTTGCAACAGCTTGTGGTCGAGTTCGGTGCCGCGCTGGAAGCCTGCATCTCCGTCCGTGATGACCTCGGACAACCGGTTGAGGTTCCCTGCAGCGGCGCTGATCTGGGCCTCCGGCCTGCTCGGGTTGAAAATGGTTGGGTCATCGCGGTGATAGACGGGAGACTTGTCGTTCAAGACGTTTTGCACAGACGTAGGCAGCTTGTCATACCCGCCTGTTGTGAGTTCGGTAGTGGATCCCTGTGCGCCGGGCCGTAATTCGGTCTTCGCGTAGCCGTATTGATTCGAACCCATCATCTGCAGTGCGTTGCCGATAATGCTCTTGTTGTTACCCAACCGCTGTTCGGCCCGGTGAATGTCCTCCACCGACATTCCGTTCATCTGTGCCTGCAGCTGACCCAACACCTGCTGCTGCGGACGCGTCAACTGCACTGGCCGGCCCGCATCGCGATCCGCGATCTGCTCCGGGCTAAGGATTGATGCTGCCTGGACACGCGCCTTTTGCTCTTCGGTGGCGGTTCCGGCGAGAACGTCGTGGACATCGCGTTCGGCTTGTTCAGGTGTCCCCTCAGCGATCTGTTTCTGGGCCATGGTGTGCCCGCCGGTGCCTTCGTCGAGCACCCGAGCCAGGGAGTCGTCCAACATCTCGCCACGGGCCACGAGGCCGGTCACTCGCTGCTGGAGATCCTTCAGCTTGTCGATGACCTTCTGTAGCTGTTCTTTATTCAGCCCGCTGATGTCCGGGGGCGTCACCGCATTGGTCTTGGGATTGATATCCACCTTCGGGGGAGCTGCGGCGTACGCCAAGAAGGCCCCGATGTCATCGGCCAATGTTTGCGACTCTCCATAGGCCTTATTGGCATGCATCGCGACATAAAGCGCCTCGAAACCAGCATTGTCGAAGCGGGCGGCCGAGCGTTTCATCGCGTCCCTTGCGGCCTCGCCGGCATCGCCCTGCCACGTGGACATATCGACGATCGCCTGTACCTTGTCCGCCGCCTGCTGGCTGGCATCACCACGCTTGGATGCCGCGTCTGCGAGCGCCTTGATATGTGGCGGCCATTCCTGCAGTTCGGCCAGTGTCATCCCCATACGAGTCCCCCTAAACCTTGCCTTCCGGTCCCGCGCGCTTGATCAGGTCGCGATTGGCCTCATCGCGCGCCACGAACTTCTGGGCAGACGAGATGTGACCATCGCCGTGACTGGTGAGTTCGGTGTGGTGCTCGGCGCTTTCCTTCTCCCAGTCGGCGATGCGGCTGCTCAACGCACTCGCCGAGCGTGCCGATCCGAAGCCTGCCTGCGCGTCCTTCATCGCCCGGTGCGCAGCGTCGTGCACTTCCTTGAGATCGTCTGCGTGCCCGTGCAGCTGCTTGCCGTGGTTCTGCAGTTCAGTGGGGTCAACGTGGAAAGAATTGCCCGAAGGCCCCGAAACGCTCGGCATGGCTGGCTCTCCCTTGATCGACACAAACCCCTATGTAAATATCCGACGGGGTAGGGGCTGATTCGGTTCCACGTTGTTCAAGATTTCTCTCACCACCTAAGCGGCGCATCCGCCTCAACCACCCTTGACCGTCTAACTTATCGCTGATAACTTAACGCCGTTATTCTCCGGCGGAAGGCGCGATGATGCTCGAACGTTTGGCTCGATCGGTGATCGCGGCGCCCCGCCTCGTTCTCGGGATGGCGCTGCTCATCGCGATCGCGGCGGCCCTCTTCGGCGTTCCGGTGACCAAGCATCTGGCCGCCGGTGGTCAGCAAGACCCGAACTCCGAATCTGCCTATGTGACCAAGGCTCTCCGGGACAAGTTTGATATCAGCGACCAGTCCCTGGTCTTCATGCTTACCAGCGAACAAGGCGTCAAGAGCCCGCAGATGCGTGCCGTCGCAGCAGATCTGGAGCGCCAGCTCAAAGACTCCGGCGTGGTCATCAACCTGACCTCGGCCTGGACGGCGCCGCCACAGGTAGCCGAGGAACTGCTGGGCGCCGATGGCAAGGCCGGATTGATCGTCGCCGGGCTGACCGGGGGCGAGAACGACGCGCAGAAGCACGCGGCAAAGCTCATCAAGTCTCTCGCGGTGGACCGTGACGGGGTAGCGGTCAAGGCCGGCGGTGTCGCCACGCTCTACAACCAGATCGTTACCCAGTCCGAGAAGGACCTGCTGGTTATGGAGTCGATCGCGATTCCGATCAGCTTTGTGGTGTTGGTATGGATATTCGGCGGCCTCTACGCGGCCCTGTTGCCTCTCGTAGTCGGAGTGTTTTCCATCGTCGGCGCCATGTCGATATTGCGCGGGCTGACGTATGTCACCGATGTGTCCGTGTTCGCGCTGAACCTTGCGGTAGCAATGGGATTGGCGCTGGCGATCGACTACTCCCTGCTGATCATCAGTCGCTATCGCGAGGAGGTGAATGCGGGCAAACCGCGCGATGAAGCGCTGGTCCTGACCATGACCACGGCCGGACGGACCGTGCTGTTCTCGGCGCTGACGGTTGCGCTGGCCCTGGTAGCGCTGATCCTGTTCCCGATGTACTTCCTCAAATCGTTCGGATACGCCGGTGTAGCCGTCGTCTTCGTTGGCGCCATCGCCGCGCTGGTCATCGTCCCGGCGGTAGTCACCCTGCTGGGCGACCGGATCGACGCCCTGGACGTGCGCCGCCTGATCCGCAGGGTCCTGGGAAGGCCGGAACCCGTCGCCAAGGACGTCACGCAAAGCTTCTGGTACCGGACCACCAAAAGGGTTATGGCGCGCGCTGTTCCGATTGCCATCATCATCGTCAGCGCATTGGTGGTGCTGGGCCTGCCGTTCCTCGACGGCAAGTTCGGATTCCCGGATGACCGGGTCTTGCCCGCCTCGGCCTCGGCGCATCAAGTGGGCAACGAGATGCGCCGCAACTTCAACAACAACAGCTCCACCAACTTGTCCGTCATCGCCGAGGGCGTCGGTTCGGTGCCGCCGAGGGAGATCGACGAGTACGCCGCGGACCTGTCGAATATCGAGGACGTCAAGGAGGTGGCCGCACCCACCGGTGCGTTCATCCGGGGCATGAAGGTGGGCCCGCCGGCAAGTGCAACCGGAATCAAGAATGACACAGCACTTTTCACGGTTCAGACCGCCGCCAAGCCGTACACGGAGGCCGCCGAGCGCCAGCTCGATGCCATCCACGCACTGCCGGGCCCGGCCGATGTCTTGGTCAAGATCGGCGGGGGAGCCCAGTTGGATCGTGACGCCGTCGACGGCATTGTGCACAAGCTGCCCCTGGTGCTGGCCATCATCGCCGTCGTCACCTTTGTGCTGCTATTTCTGCTGACGGGTTCGGTGGTACTGCCCATCAAGGCGTTGGTCCTCAACGTGCTGTCGTTGACGGCCACCTTCGGCGCGCTGATCTGGATCTTCCAGGAGGGACACCTGGGCGGGTTCGGCACCGAGGTCACTGGCACCATCGTCGCCACCATGCCGATGCTGTTGTTCTGCATAGCTTTTGGGCTATCAATGGACTATGAGGTGTTTCTCATCTCGCGCATCCGCGAGTACTGGATGGCGTCCGGGCGCACCCGGGCCGACAACGACGAGGCGGTGGCGCTCGGTGTGGCCCGCACCGGCCGGGTGGTCACCGCCGCGGCGCTGATCATGGCGATCGCCTTCGCGGCACTGATGGCTGCGCAGGTGTCCTTCATGCGGATGTTCGGTACCGGACTGACCATCGCGATCCTGGTGGACGCCACCATCATCCGGATGCTGCTGGTGCCGTCGTTCATGCGGCTGCTGGGACGGTTCAACTGGTGGGCGCCCAAGCCGTTGGTCACGCTGCATGAACGGATCGGATTCAGTGACTAGGCGGCAGCGCGCGTCCCGCGGCTCGGGCGATCGACTGCGCGACGAAATAATCGACGCCGCAATCGCTCTTGTTTTGGAGACCAAGGAATTGCGTGCACCGTCCATCCGTGAGGTGGCACGCAAGATCGGTGTCACCCCGCCTTCGATCTATCTGCATTTCGCCGACAAGGACGAGCTGATGGATGCCGTCTGCGGCCAGTATTTTCAGCGTCTCAACGACAAGATGGTCGAGGCGGCCCGCGGCGACATCACCGCGCTGGAGCGTCTGCATGCGCAGGGGATGGCATACGTGCGTTTCGCCATCGCGACACCGCTGATGTACCGGCTGGCCACGGTTACCCAGCCAGAGGGTGAGCTCGACGAGACCATGGCCAGTGCGGCATTCGCGCATCTGCACAACGGAGTCGAAGAGCTTGTCAACGAGGGGCTATACCCCGAAGGCGACACAGTGGCGATGGCCCTCCAGCTATGGGTGGCCGCGCATGGTGTTGCCTCGATGCTCGTCACCAAACCGCATCTACCGTGGGGGGATCCCGAGGAATTCGCCAGCGAGGTACTGCGTGCGGCGTGCCTGGGGCAGGCGGTCAGCGATATTGACCTGACAGAAGTGCTGCCGCGTCAGAAGTAGAGCCGCACCGACGCCAACGTGCCCGGCGCCGCCGAATTATCCGAGAACTCGAAGAGTCCTATGCCACGGCGATTGCCGAGATGCACCGTGGCCGATACCGAGGGCCCCGCGGCCAGTAGTTTATCCACGGTCAAAGAGCTTGCTGCCGAGGCGAACTCGGCCAGTGATGCCTCGGATACTCCGTCCAGCGAAAGTGCGGCCTCGGGTGCGAGCACAGTGGTGACCGTCGGGATATCGCGGGCGGCGAGCGCCGCCGTCAGCTCCTGGACGCGCTGCTTGCCCGCCGCGTGCACGCCCTTGAGTCCGCGCATGAATCCCAGCACCCCGTTGAGTCCCTGGTTCTTCAGCAGCTGCGGTCCCAGCTTGGCGCTGGCCAGCAGCCCGTCACCGCCGGAACCGAGCAACTGGCTGATCATGGCGCGTAGTTCCCAGTAGGCGAATAGCCGGTCGATCTTGAGGGACGACGCCGGGCCGTCTTCGACGACGTCGTAACGCAGATGCATGGGGATATGCATCGTCACGCCGGTGGACATGGTGGTGTGAATAGTCAGATCGCGCAGCACCGACATTCCGGCGACCACATCGTTTTCTACGTCGAAGACGATGGTGTTGGGCGCGATGAAGGTGTCGTAGAACTTGCCGATGGCGGATTCGCCGATATGTGGCCGCGAACCCACCGGGTCATTCACCTGGCCATAGGTGGCAAACAGGCCCACCCAGGTGTCCTTGTCGTGAGCACCGACTGCTGCTGGCGACGCCTGCACGGTCGCCAGCAGCTCATCGGCAAATGGGGCGCTGGACACGGTTCCTCACAAACCGATCAGGACAGTGCCCCGAGCACCGCGTCGTAGTCGGGTTCCTGGGCGATCTCCGGAACCAGCTCGGTGTAGGCGACGTTGCCGTCGGCGCCGATCACGACGATGGCGCGGCCCAGCAGACCGGTCATCGGGCCGTCGGCGATGGTGACGCCGAAGTCCTCGCCGAACGAGCTCCGGAACGCCGAGGCGGTACCCACGTTCTCGATGCCCTCGGCACCGCAGAAACGCTTCTGGGCAAATGGCAGGTCCTTGGAGACACACAGCACCGGTGCTCCGGCCTCGGCGGCACGCTGGTTGAAGGTGCGCACGCTGGCCTGGCAGACGGGGGTGTCGATCGAAGGAAAGATGTTGAGGATCACCGGCTTATCCCGGTACTGATCGCTGGTGACGGGGCCGAGATCGGCGCCTACCAGCTCAAATGCCGGGGCAGGAGAGCCGACAGCGGGAAGCTCGCCGACCGTGTTGATGGGGTTTCCGCGCAACGTGATCTGTGCCATGGCCCCAGTGTTCCAGAGTTCGGGTGCGGATTGCATCAGCGGGGCTAGGTTGGTGGCATGACGACGCCCGTCAGCTTCGATAACAGATTCTTCTCCGCAACGTGGTCTGCTATCGCGCGGCGCGAACCTCAGGAGATCAAGGAGCTGCGCGCGGAGAATCTGCGCGGCCTGACCGGCCACGTTCTGGAGGTGGGAGCGGGAATCGGCTCCAACTTCCTGCTCTACCCGAATACCGTCACCGCGGTGACGGCGCTGGAGCCCGAATCGCGGCTGCGTCCGCAGGCCGAGGATGCCGCGGCCGGGGCCGCGATCCCGGTGACGGTGACCGCGGGTGTGTTCGAGGATCTGGCTGTGACCGGCGAGGACCGGTTCGACGCGGTGGTGTGTTCGTTGGTGCTGTGTTCGGTCGGCGACCCCGACCGGGCCGCTGCACAGGCGTTCGAGGTGCTCAAGCCCGGGGGAGAGGTGCGTTTCTTCGAACATGTGGCTCACGACGGCGCGCTCGGGCTGGTTCAGCGCGCGGTCGATGCGACGTTCTGGCCCAAACTGTTCGGGAACTGCCACACGCACCGGGACACGCTGGCCGCGATCGAGCGGGCCGGATTCACGATCGAGGAACGGCGCGACGATTGGCTGAAGGTGATGGGGATGCCCATGCCGTCGTCGTCGATCGTGATCGGACGTGCGGTCAAACCCGCCTAGAGCACCTGTCGCTCAACCGAATTCGACTACGGTCATGGCTGGCCTGATGCGATCTGACAACGGCAGGTTGTAGAACAGCGGCGTGGCGAGCTTGAGAAAAGTGCCGCGTCCGGCGGGCATCCGGACCTCGCGCACCGCACTGACCCCCGCAAGGGCGCGCAGCTGGCCGTATTGGTGGGCGGTGAAGGAGAAGGGCATCGGTGGCACTGTGTAGTGCTCGCTGAGTCGCCACCCGCGGCGCCGTGAATACACACTCATCAGCCAAGGGATGGTGTCGAAGACCATCCAGCCACCGGGAAAGCGTTTCGCGCAGGCGGCGATGAGGTCAAACACCACGTCGCGCTCCAGGTACATGAACAGACCCTCGGCGGTGATCAATACTCCGTTGGAGTCATCGACCTGATCCATCCACGAGTGGTCGAGCGCAGACTGCGCAACGTACCGCACCCGGTCAGACGGGGGTAGTAACTGCCGGCGCAATCGCACGATGGGTTCTAGGTCTACCGACAGCCAATTCAGCTCGCCGTTGTCGATACGCCAAAAGCTGGTCTGCAGGCCCTCGGCCAGCGCCACCACCGTGGCGCGCGGGTGTCCGGCGAGGTATTCGTTGGACACCGTGTCGAATGTCAACGCCCGCAGTGCAATACCTTGATGCGTGCGGCCAAAGTGGTGGTAGTCGTAATCCAGGCTGTCGCGAAGCACGATGGCCATTGGATCCTCGAGAACGCCGTCGGGCCGGTTGGCCTCGGTGGCCCGCTGATTCAGCGTGATGAGTGCGGTCTCGGATACCCCGTCGAGGTGGCGGGCATCAATGGCGGCCATGTACGCCACCCTACTAGCGAACGAGCTTCTGCAACGTGCGTAAGTTGCGGGTGGTGGTCGTCGACTTGTAACGCTTCTTGCCGGTGGTCTTGCCGACGGGGCTGCCCAGGGTCTGCGACTTGGGTACTTGCCAATACAACACCCCGTCACCGGCGGCGATCTGTTCGCTTTCGTCGAGCTCGCTCTCCAGGGCTGCCAACTCGGTAAGCACTACCGGGTCGCTGCAGAACATCACGTACGAATGCACGCCCTCGATCTCTGGCTCCCAGGGGAACGCCGCGATGATTCGGGCGATGGTGTCCAGGTCGTACACCAGCACCCACGCCTCGTACCCGAAACGCTCACCGAGCACTTGCTGCAGACGCTCTTTCACCGTCGCCGCAGGTTCGTCGGCATCCAATAGTACGTTGCCGCTGGCCAGAACCGTTGTCACACCGGCGAATCCGGCGGTCTCAAGAGCATCGCGCACGTCGGCCATCTTCATCGTGATGCCGCCGACGTTCACTCCACGAAGCAGCGCGGCGTATTTGGTCATGATTTCTCCCAGGTGAGCAGGTGACGCCACAGTACGAGGCGCTGTAGCCGGGCGCCGGGCAGCACGCGCTGGGCGATGCGTCGCACTTCGTCGTGGCTGTCCAGGCCCTCGCAGCTGACCGGTGAGGGATGCTCCCACCAGCCGTACCTGAGGCGGTAATAGCGGTGCAGCCAGAAACCCAGGCCGTCGTACCAAAGGTCGGTGACCGAGCGGTTGGCGGCGAAGCCGACGATGACGATCCGGCCACCGGGCTTCAGGAGATCCGACATGCGCCGCAGGCCCTGTTCGATATCCATGTGATGCAATGCGGCGACGGCCGCGATGAGGTCGAAAGATTCAGCAGGAAAAGGATGTTCGAGAAAACTGCCGCGAACGTACTCGACATTTGATGCTGACGTCTCCGCACGGGCGATGTGTAGGCTCGGTTCGTGGGGATCGATCCCGACCACCCGCTGCGCCAGTGGGGCCAGCTCCCGTGTCAGCATCCCGATGCCGCAGCCCACGTCGAGAACGTCGGTCGCATGAGCCGGTACCCTGCGCAGCACCTCGCGCTGGTAGTGGATGTTGTGATTCCATCGGCCGTGGTCAGGCACGTCTACCCGAATTGCAGCAGCGTCATCGAGGGGCGGGTCCGGCGCAGAAAGCCGCGATCGAGGCGCTTGGAGTTGACGAATTTCCAGATGCCGCGGCCACGATGCAGCGGTATATCGATGGCAGTCACCACTCCCGGGATGGAGATGAGCGCTTCGCCTTCGTCGGGTGTCAATGCGAACGGCATGGGTGGAGCCACATAGCGATCCGACAACTTAAAGCCCTGCAGGGTGCGCCTGCTGAACCAATGCGGGATGCTGTCGAACATCATCTGCCCGCCGGGAAAACGCTTGGCGCAGGCCTCGATTAGTCCGAGAGACTCCTCCGGTTGCAAGTACATCAGCAGTCCCTCCGCGGTGATAAAGGCACCACCGGAGGCGTCGACCTGATCCATCCAACTGAGATCGAGCGCGGACTGCGCCAGCTTGACGATTCGTTCATCGTTGGGCAGCAGTTGGTTGCGTAGCTCCATGACGGGCGGCAAATCCACTGAATACCAGGTGAACTGGGCGGTGGCATCGGCACCACCCAGCCGCCAAAAGCTGGTTTGCATGCCTTCGGCAAGGGCGACGACCGCGGCCCTGGGGTGCGTCGCGAGATACACGCGTGCCTGCGTGTCAAAGGCAAGGGCGCGCAACGCATGAGTCTGCGACGGGCGGCCGAACTTGCGGTAGTCGTACTCGATGGCATCGAACAGCTCCGCGGCCAGCGGGTCCCGGATGACACTGTCGGGACGCTTGGCTTCGGTACCGCGATTGTGCAGCGTCCACAAAGTGGTCGCCGAGACGCCCTCCAGACTGTCCCCGCTGATCCGCGATGAGCCGCTCGGGCGAAGAGCATCGGACTCGGTCATGACGCTGATGCTAGTGAAATGGGGCGACGGCGGGACGGTCGCTTGGCTAGGCTGACCGGTATGACCGATTCGAAGGGGAGCGGCGACTCGGCCGCGGACGAGGCCAAGCGCAAGTTCCGCGAGGCACTTGACCGCAAGAACAGCAAGGCCGGCTCCGCTGCCGACCACAAGGACACCGGAAGCAAGCCGACCCATGCGCATGGCAGGGCCGGCTCGCATCGCGAATTCCGTCGGAAGAGCGGCTAGATCTTCGTCCGATTGGCCAACACCCGGGCGAGGATCAGCCCGGCGAGCACGACCACCCAGCACACCAGGCCAAAGCCCTTGAGCCCCCAAACCACTGAGGCCAAGGTGAACCCGCCGGCGAGCATCAGGGCCGTCCCGGCCGCGGCACTGCGTGCCCCAGGACGTGCGATGTAGCCGCCGTCCCAACCGGGCAGCGGATTGTTCTCCAGCGGTCGCAAGGCCAGGAACAGGCCGGTCACCAGCAGCATCATCGTCGCGACCTGCAGCACCGATAGCGCGATGAAATCCGGTGCGGTGGTGTCATATCGGTCGAATCCGAGGAAATCGAAGGCCAGATGCATGCCCAGTAGCGCGGGCATATGCCACAGGTAGAGCGTCATCGCACCCGAGTTGCCGATCGCCACGGCCCACCACACCCGAGGGCGCCGCGCCCACCGATTGATGGCCGGCATCGCCGCAATGGCAAGGGCGGACAGGATGATTGCGTGCCCGGCCAGCACCAGTGACGGCGGAATCATGTTCGGCACTTTCTGTCCGGCCACGCCAACCAAACTGATGGTGTACGGGCCGAACGTCACCAGCGCGACGTTGATCGCGAACACCGTTGCCGCCAGCACCAAGGCCGCTCTCTGGGTGATCAGCTGACGGCGGTACCCCACGCCCAAAACCGCCGGCAGCAGCCACACCACAAAGTTCACGTATCCGATGCCCTTGGGCGCGTCCAGTCCCAACCGCAGCACGTCGATGGCCGCGATGCCCAGGTAGACCGCCGCCAGCGCGGTGAACATGGCGCGGGTCGTCGTGATCCTGGCGAGCAGCGGAATCGCGGCCAGCACCAGCACATAGGCGCCCAGGAACCACAGCAACTGCGTGCTCACACCGGCGACCGGCTCGTACACATGCAGCGGCAGGATCTGCCGAAGAATCAGCAGCGCCACCGCCCAGAAACCCAGGTAGTAGAAAACCGGGCGGTATAGCCGGGTGCAGCGATGCATGAGCCATGATCCCCAGCTGGTGCCGGGCTTCCAGGACCCCACGCTGGCGGCGACACCGGCGAAAAAGAACAACGGCATGATCTGGAAAACCCAGGTCAGCGCCTGGAAAACCGGGCGTCCGTTGAGTAGGTTGCCCCACAGCAGCACACCATTGTCGATCGTGCTCACCGCCATGATGGTGTGCCCAAGAACCACGCCGACCAGCGAGACGATCCGGATCACGTCGAGTGCGCGGTCGCGCGTTGCGGGGGTGGCGGCACCCACCTCGTCGGCGGTGGGTAAACCCAGAGTCATCGTCATGCCATCCAGCGTCGCGTCACCGACGGCGCCGCTGCAGCGCGTACCTACCCGAATCGGCTAAGTAGTTACCCCCGCAGGCACGGCGAGAAGGTACCTACCGGACTAGCCGCCGAGGGCGGCGATGAGGTCCTTGATCTTGGCGGCCTCGTCCTCTGTGACGGGTTCCTCGGATTCGATTGCCGTCAGGAATCCGACCTTCAGGCCGGCGCCATTGGCGGTTTCCTGCGCGGTAAGACGCGCCCGTCTCCGTGCGGTGTACAGGCGCTGCCCCAGGGTGGCACTGGGGCTGTTGGCGGCCGCCTTCATCAGGTCGTCGTAGCGATGGCGCACCCCGCTCAGCGCGACGATCACCGAGGGCGTCACCCGACTGCGGCCGGCGGCCTTCGAGATCGCACTCTCAAGCTTGCGCAGACCGCTGAGAACTACGGCAACGCGTTCGCCGTACTCAGGGTCGCTGGGGTCGGGCAGGGTGTCGATGGCGGACGAGTACATGTGCACCGCGGCATCGACGAGGCTGACAATGACTGGGGCTTCTCCGTCATCCGGCACGACTTCAGGCACGACCCATCGACTCCTTCTGAAAAGACCGGTAATGACCCCGGAGTAGGCAGGGGTCGCCGACAACCTAGCGCCGATTCACGGCCCGGACAACCCTTATGGAGGAACGGTTTCTGACCTAACCGTCTACGCTGAGTCTACGAACTGTGCTGTGTTACCTATCTTTTCGGCACCACAGTGTGCTCATAGGGCGTGGCGGCTACAGAATTTGATTAGCCGGTGGACACCGGCGCCAGCGCCTCGGTCCGGCTGGGGCGCTCCTGCCAGATGACAGCGATGAGACACAGCGCCGCCAGGGCTGCCACCGCCAGTGCGAAGGTGACCCCCGCGGTGCGCAAGCCCCACGCCTGCGCCGCGAGTCCCTCGCCGATCACCGGCAGGGCGATGCCGATGTAGGCGACTACGAAGTAGCTGGAGGTCACCTCGGCACGGTTGTCCTCGGGGGTCCGGTCGGCGATCGCGGCCAGCCCACGACTGAAGCTGATGCCCTGCCCGATGCCGACCACCACCGCACTTGCCAGGTACCACGGCAACGATGAAGTGTGCAGCGCCAACACCACCAGCAACATGCCGGTCAGCAGAATCGTGCAGCCGATGAGCAAGGCCTTGGCGGCAGCCACCCGGCGGGTGAGAATCTGTGCCACACAAGAAGATCCGAAAGTGAGAAACACGCTTGCCCCGGCGACCGCATGGTTATCGATGCCGAGCACCCCGGACAGGAATCCGGGAGCAACCGCGGTGAAGGATCCCAGTGCGGCGAATCCGGCGAAGCCCGCCGTCGCGGCGGCGGCGAAGGTAGCGCGCACCTGAGGAGGTAGCGAAAGACGTTGCCTACCAAGCTTTCCGTGTTTCGGTGCAGTCTCCGGCACGAAGAGCAGCGCCGCCACGGCTATCGACACCAGGCCGATGTGAACGACGAACGCCAGATGGGTGGGCCAGGGCGCATACTGCACCAGCACACCGGCGAGCAAGGGCCCCAGGCCCAGGCCGCCGGTGTTGGCGACGGTGGCCACGGCGGCCGCACGTCCCCGCCATGTTTCAGGCGCCGACTCGATGACCGCGACGGTGGCGGCGCCGGTGAAAAAGCCCGCTGACAGTCCTGAGACGATGCGCGCGACCAATAGCAGCGGAACTGAGTCCACGAACAAGAAGATGACCGAGCTGAGGATCGCGAAGCCGGCGCCGGTCAGCAACAGCGGACGGCGGCCGAGAACATCGGACCAGCCGCCGAACATCAGCAGCGCGAACAGCACGCCGGCGGCGTAGGTGGCGTAGACGACAGTGGTGGTGAGCACCGAGAAGTGCATCTGCTGCGAGTACAACGCGTACATGGGTGTCGGCATCGTCGTGCCGATCATGACCGCGGAGAAACTGAACGCGAGCAGGACGAAGGCGGCCGAGCGGCGCAGACGGGCAATCACAACCCAATCTAAGTCACCCGCGGTGCCCTGTTGTTCCCTGAGAGATGACAGATGCGACAGCAATCGCGGCGAACTGCTGGGCCCGAAACCTCACGCTTCCCTGCGTGACGGTTCGTCGCCGTACTGCTGATTGACCGCCCGCAGGAATTTCTCGGCGTCGGTCGGCTCGAGCGGCGGCAGCTCGATGGTCTCGCTGACGATGCCGTGCGGGAGACGAGGCTCAGAGCCCAGATCCGGGATGAAGTTCTTCAGGGCGCCGTCGGTGAAGGGCACGCCGGACTTGACCTGGTTATTGGACACCAGATCGAATGCGCGCGTCATCGCGTCCTGCGATTCCTCGGGCAGCCCCGCCTTGATCGCGGCGATTTCAGTGGGGGACTTGCCATCGAAAGACTGCGCGAACTCGTACAGGTATTGCAGCTGGTTCGACGGGATGGTGACGCTCTTACCGGCCGCTAGGTCCTTGAGCTGCTGGTCGTTGAGAAGCGACGCCGCATGGACACGATTGAGCACGGCTTGGTCTTGCGCGCTGGTGCCCTGGAAATGGGCTCCATCCCGGTTTCCCTGAGCGGAGGTCAGTCCGCAGAAGGGGTTGAACGAGGCGGCAAGTGCATCGCAGATGTCTTCGATCTGTTGCTGGGCTTCCAGCTCCGCCGCCCACCACTTGTCATAGGCCCTGCGCATCATCCGGGTGAACTTGGCGGCGTACCGATTGCCCTTCTCGATGGTCTCGGCGCTGGCGTGGGGCTGCATGATCCAGGTGGCCGTGAGGTCCTCGGCCACGGTGTAACCATGATCCACCGCCTCGTTGTAGAGATCGACGGCTTCGCGCCGATACTCGATGGACTGAAACTCCAACGTCACCAGCGCTTTTGGGGCATCATCGAGCAACATCTGAGTGGCCAGATAGATCGTCTTCTCATCGCTGGCCGCGGTGTCCTGGATGGCCCGGGCGGTGACGCCGTCCCAGGGCAGGCCGCCGGGCCTGTCGATCGAGTTCTTGTAGTCCTGGGCGCGGTGCTGCAATTCGGCTGCGGCCAGCATCGCTTGGCGCAACGGCACGATCGACTGCTCTGGGTGGTTGGTCAATAACCTTCTGGCCGAATACTCCGACTTCATTGCTGCCTCGACAATGACGCGGCCGAAAGGATGGTCTGCCGAACGTATTCTTCGGTGTCCCCGAACCGGGTTTGGGCCTGCTGAGCCAGGTCGGCCATGTTGACGCAGCGCGCCGCAAACATGCGCTGCAACTCGGGGATGACCTCGGTGACCAGTCGCCTGACAGCCGTCAGCGATGGAGCATCGCCCGGTTCAACCCTGGCGGGGTTATCGGCCCGATTGCAGAGCTTGTGGGCCTGTTCTCGTAATTCCGGCGACAGCTTGCGCAACGCCTCTAGATCAACGTCCAATTGGCCTGACAGCGGCAGCCTCCCCGAGCGTGGCGATCTTGGTCGCCCAAGTTGCCGTAGCGTAACACCGCTGAGGTTGTCAAAGTTCAGAAGGAAGGAATGTCACATTGGCGAGATTGCAGCTTGCGCAAGACCCGGCCGCCGATGAGTTGCTGGAGGACAACCCGCTGGCGCTATTGATAGCGATGCTCCTGGATCAGCAGATTCCGATGGAGGTTGCTTTCGCAGGGCCCAAGAAGATAGCCGACCGGATCGGCGGTATCGACGCGCACCAGATCGCGGAGTACGACCCCGACAAATTCGTGGCCCTATGTTCGGAGCGACCCGCCATACACCGGTTCCCCGGATCGATGGCCAAGCGCGTTCAGGTGTTGGCGCAGGAAATCGTCGACGAGTACGACGGCCGCGCCGAGAACATCTGGAAGGCCGGAGATCCGGACGGGCCCGAGTTGCTCAAGAGACTCAAGGCGCTCCCCGGTTTCGGCGAGCAAAAGGCGAAGATCTTCCTGGCCTTGCTGGGCAAGCAGTACGGTGTCCAGCCCAAGGACTGGCGCAAGGCAGCGGGGAACTATGGCGAGAAGGGCACACATCTTTCGGTGGCAGATGTCGTCGACGCCGAGTCGCTGGGCCTGGTGCGCGCCCATAAGAAGGAAATGAAGGCTGCTGCCAAAGCAAAGGCGGCCAAGGCATAACGCCCTGACCGCCTTTGCTTCGTAGGAACGAGCTACGGCAGCGCCGCGAACATCGGTGCCGACGGAACCAGGCCGGCCCCGGGGGTGGCGGCGGCCGCGGCGGGCAGCCCGGCAGCGGGAGCTGCTGCGGCGGCGGGGATTCCGTTGACCAGCGCCGGCGGGATCAGCGTCTGCTGCACGCCCGCGGGCAGCAGCTTCGGCAGGTTGGTGGCCCACAGATCAACGGTCTGGGTCACACCCTCGGCACCCGGGATCTGCGAGACGCCGGGCACGTTGCTGGTGGCGGGAACTGACGCCGGGGACAGGGCCGCGGCCGCGGCCGGGGTCAGTCCCTGGGCGGCGGCCGGAGGCACGCCGGGGACAGCCGGAGCCGCACCCGGAGCCGGCGCGACCACGGGGGCGGCCGGAGCGGCACCCGGAACGGCGGGGGCGGCGGGAGCGGCCGGAGCGACCGCAGGCAGGGCAGGCGCGGCCGGTGCGGCAACCGCTGCGGGAGCAGCAGGTGCGTTACCGAAGCCCGATGCGGCCTGGCCCAGGATGGCGGCAGGGTTGGTCGGGTTCGGGGGAGGGCCGGGGATGGGGTCAGCGCTGGCGGTCGACGCCAGGCCCAGCGCCAGGCCGGCCGACGCGAAGGCTGCGATCGACGCGCCCATGAAGACGTTGGTGATCCGTGACATATTGAACTCCAATGCTGTTTCGCTAGACGTGGTTACTGGTGTTAAACGCCAAGGTAATCCGTTACGCGTGTTACTCAAGTGACGCGTGTGGTGTAGACGGAACCGTTACCAAAACGAGTGAGCGAGGTTATCGAAACTCCCGATGGCGACCGAGAAAACTGAGCCGACCAGGGCGAATGTCGAGCCCCCAATGCCGACACGCGGCGCGTCGGCGTGGCGCCGTGTCCGTGCCTGGGGTCCGTGGCTGTTGGGGCTGAGTGTCGCGGTGCGTCTGGCGTGGGCATATCTCACGCCTCATGGCGCCGATCTGGTCGACCTCCACGTGTACGTCAGCGGTCCGGCGACGTTGGGCCACGGAAATCTTTACGAGTTCACTTACCCGGACAAAACCCCAGACTTCCCGCTGCCCTTTACTTATCCGCCCTTCGCGGCCGTGGTGTTCTGGCCGCTACACCTGATTCCCTTCACTCTGCTCGGGCTGTGCTGGATTTTGGGCACCATCGCTGCGCTGTATGCGGTGGTTCGGCTGAGTCAGCGGCTACTCGGGTTTGACGACGCGCGTGCGGCGGCGGTGTGGACGGCGGTCACGATGTGGACCGAACCGGTGCGGTCCACCCTGGACTACGGACAGATCAACGTGTTGTTGATGCTGCTGATCTTGCTGGCGGTGGCCTCTTCACGCTGGTGGATATCCGGCACATTGATAGGGCTCGCCGGCGGCGTGAAACTGACCCCACTGGTCAGTGGGCTCTACTTCCTGGGCGCGCGTCGCTGGACGACCGCCATCTGGGCCGGCGTGGTCTTTCTGCTCACCGTGGTGGTCGGCATCGCCGTGGTAGGGGAGCAGGGGCGGTACTACTTCACCGATCTGTTGGGTAAGCCGGACCGGATCGGTCCCATCGCCACCGTGTTCAACCAGTCTTGGCGGGGCGGGATCTCCAGGATCCTCGGGCATGACGCGGGATCTGGAGTGCTGGTGCTGTTTGCCTACGCGGTCACCGCCATACTCGCTTTCCTGGCATGGCGGGCCGTGAACGACAGGCTGGGGCAGATCTGCGTAGTGGAGATGTTCGGTCTGCTCATCTCACCGATCTCCTGGACGCATCACTGGGTGTGGATGGTTCCGTTCATGGTGTGGCTGCTACACGGTCCGTGGCGAGACAAAGTGGGCGCGAAGGTCTTTGGATGCGGGTGGCTGGTGCTGCTGTTGATTGGAGTGCCCTGGTTGCTCAGCTTCGCCCAACCTGACATCTGGCGCATCGATCGTCCGTGGCCGCTGGCGTGGGCCGGACTGGTGGACATCGTGGCGGCCATAGCAACGCTGACCTGGATGGCGGTGGTGGGCCGGCGAAGCGGCCACCTTGGTCGGCTACCGTGGCGCCATGTCTGAACATTGGACCGTCCTGGTCACCGGCGCTTCCAGCGGGATCGGCGCGAGTGCGGCCCGAATCTTCGCAGAACGGGGACACCGCGTATTCGGAACCAGTCGCAATCCCGACACCATCACCGATCGCGTCCCCGGGGTGCAGTACCTGCGGCTCGATCAAACCGATAAGGCCAGCATCGCTGAATGCGTTGCCCAGGCCGGTGAGGTGGACATCCTCGTCAACAATGCCGGTGAGAGTCAGATCGGTGCGCTGGAAGACGTTTCGATGGATGACTTCGAGAAGCTCTACATGACCAATGTCTTTGGGCCCGTTGCTCTCACCAAGGCGGTGCTGCCCGGTATGCGGGAGCGGCGCCGGGGCGCCGTCGTCATGGTGGGGTCCATGGCGGGCACCTTGCATGTCCCGTTCCGATCGACCTATAGCTCCGCGAAATCGGCATTGCACACCGTGGCCGACTGTCTGCGCTATGAGGTGGCGCCGTTCGGGATCACCGTGAGCACCGTGGAGCCCGGCGTGATCGCCACCGGAATCGAGACGCGACGCAACCGCATCGTCCCCGATGGATCCCCCTACCGGGACGCATTCCGGACGGTCGATGCGGCCATGGCCGCGCGGGAAGAACACGGCACGGCCACCGATGAACTGGGGCGCCTGGTTGTCGATGTGGCGCTGAGTCCGAGCCCGAAACCTTTGTACGCCAAGGGTAGTAATGCTCCGATCATCATGACCGCACAGCGTCTGCTGCCCGCCCGGTTGTTCCTCAAGTTCCTGGCACGCATGCACGGGCTGAAGGTGCGTTAGGTCATGTTCCCTCAAGGTATGCATCCCACCGGATCGTCAGATGCCTTCCATTCCAAGGACATCGGCAGGCTCCTGCTGCAGTGCCCCGATCGGATCGGCGTGGTCGCGGCCGTGAGCGCCTTCCTGGCCGAAGCCGGCGCCAGCATTATCTCGCTGGCACAGTATTCGACGGAGCCGCAGGGCGGCTGGTTCATGCAGCGCACGGTGTTCCACCGTTCCGGGCTTGCCGCCGCGCGCGACGCGATGGAAGCCAAATTCGCTTCCATCGCCGAAGAATTCGACATTCAGTACCGATTTAGCGAGGCCGTCAAACCCAAACGAGTGGCGATCATGGTCTCACGCACGGATCACTGCCTGCTGGACCTGCTGTGGCGTAATCGCCGCGGTGAGCTGGACATGTCGATCGCGATGGTGATCTCGAACCATCCCGACCTGGCCGACCAGGTGCGCTCGTTCGGGTTGCCCTTCGTGCACATCCCCGCGACCCGCGAGAACCGCGCCGACGCCGAACGCAAGCAGCTGGAACTGCTACAAGGAAACGTTGACCTGGTGGTGCTGGCCCGCTACATGCAGATCCTGTCGCCGGAATTCCTCAACGAGATCGACTGTCCGCTGATCAACATCCACCATTCATTTCTTCCCGCGTTCACCGGTGCCATGCCGTACCGGCGCGCTCGTGAGCGCGGTGTCAAAATGATCGGTGCCACAGCGCATTACGTGACTGCTGAGCTCGACGAGGGGCCGATCATCGAGCAAGACGTGATCAGGGTGGACCACACCCACACCGTCGAAGACCTGGTGCGGCTGGGTTCGGACGTGGAGCGCCTGGTGCTGTCGCGGGCAGTGGCCTGGCACTGCGAGGACCGCGTCATGCGGCACGGGAACGTCACCGCGATTCTCTGATCCGGCGCGCGAGCGACACCTTAGGTCCGCTGAATGCGGCGTGTCTTTGTGCGCAACGCCGCGCTCGTGGCTGCTAGCGGCCGATCTGCGTGTCGATGGTTTCGGCCAGCGCCAGATCCTTGTCGGTGATGCCGCCCTCGGAGTGCGTGGATAGTACGAACGTCACGGTGCGCCATCGGATATCGATATCGGGATGATGGTCGACGGATTCCGCGTGCTCGGCGATGCGGCGCACCGCATCGATGCCGTCGAGAAAGGCGTCGAACGTGACGGCGCGGCGCAGCGAGTCGCCCTCGCGTGTCCAGCCGGGAAGCCCGGTGAGCGCCGCGTTGATCTGGTCATCGGTGAGCAGGGCCATAGTGTCAACGTATAGCGTCGAGCACCATGGCGATAGTGGTCGCGGGCGCGGTCATCGACGGAGACAAGCTGCTGATCGCTCAGCGCGCCAAACCCGCCGAACTCGCCGGGCAGTGGGAACTGCCGGGTGGAAAGGTCGCCGACGGCGAGTCGGAGCCGCAGGCGCTGGTGCGGGAGCTTCGTGAAGAACTCGGCATCGAGGTCGAAGTCGGTGCCCGCCTCGGCGAGGACGTCGTCGTCGGGAATCTGGTGCTGCGTGCCTATAGCGCGCGGTTACATCCGCAGCACCCGGGTAGCCCGCACCCGCATGAGCATCTCGCGCTGCGCTGGGTCACCGCCGGCGAACTCGACGCCGTCGAATGGGTGGCGGCCGACGGCGGATGGATCCCGGCGCTCAAGCAGGCGCTAGTGGGCACGCGCCCGGTGTAGCACCTTCTTCAGCTCTTTTTCCGAGAGTCCGTGATGCTCGGCCTTCTGCATTTTGTGCACCACAACGGGGCACTTGGTGCAGCGTGGCTTGCTTTTGCAGCACTTCTTCTTGGGCTTGAGCCTTGCGACCTTGCTGGCCTTCACTGGCGTCCTACTTCTGGGGCTGACGATGGGTGTTGCTATGTCCGGCGTCACACCAATTGTTCGCCGGTTTCGTGAACTGTGGGCTGTACTGCCAGAATTGGCAGACGTGACCCATAGTTTCCGGAACGTAGCCATTGTTGCGCACGTCGACCACGGCAAGACAACCCTGGTCGACGCGATGCTCAAACAATCGGGTGCGCTCTCGCACCGAGGTGATGACGCCGTTGAGCGCCTGATGGACTCCGGTGACCTGGAGAAGGAAAAGGGCATCACCATCCTGGCCAAGAACACCGCGGTGCACCGCCACCACGCGGATGGCTCGATGACGGTCATCAACGTCATCGACACCCCCGGACACGCCGATTTCGGCGGCGAGGTGGAGCGCGGCCTGTCGATGGTCGACGGCGTGCTGCTGCTGGTCGACGCCTCCGAGGGCCCGCTGCCGCAGACCCGGTTCGTGCTGCGCAAGGCTCTCGCCGCGCACCTGCCGGTGATTCTGGTCGTCAACAAGACCGACCGTCCCGACGCCCGTATCGCCGAGGTGGTCTCCGACAGCCACGACCTGCTGCTCGACGTCGCCTCCGACCTGGACGAAGAAGCACAGAAGGCCGCCGAGGACGCGCTCGGGCTGCCCACCCTGTACGCCTCCGGCCGTGCCGGTGTCGCCAGCACCGTCGAGCCCGCCAATGGCGAGGTGCCCGAGGGGGACAACCTCGACCCCTTGTTCGACGTCCTGCTCGAGCACATTCCGCCGCCCAAGGGCAACCCGGAGGCCCCGCTGCAGGCGCTGGTCACCAACCTCGACGCGTCGGCCTTCCTCGGACGCCTGGCGCTGATCCGCATCTACAACGGCCGGATCCGCAAGGGCCAGCAGGTGGCGTGGATGCGTGAGGTGGACGGCCATCCGGTCATCACCAACGCGAAGATCACCGAGCTGCTCGCCACCGAGGGCGTAGACCGCAGCCCCACCGAGGAGGCGGTCGCCGGAGACATCGTCGCCGTCGCGGGAATGTCCGAGATCATGATCGGTGACACGCTGGCCGACCCCGAACACGCGCATGCGCTGCCGCGTATCACCGTCGATGAGCCCGCGATCTCGGTGACCATCGGCACCAACAGCTCACCGCTGGCGGGCAAGGTGTCGGGACACAAGCTGACCGCGCGGATGGTGAAGTCGCGCCTGGATTCGGAACTCATCGGCAACGTGTCCGTGAAGGTCGTCGACATCGGCCGCCCCGATGCCTGGGAGGTGCAGGGCCGTGGCGAGCTGGCGCTGGCCATCCTCGTCGAGCAGATGCGCCGCGAGGGCTTCGAACTGACCGTCGGCAAGCCACAGGTGGTCACCCGGCAGATCGATGGCAAGCTGCACGAGCCGTTCGAGGCCATGACCATCGACTGTCCCGAGGAGTTCGTCGGCGCCATCACCCAGCTGATGGCCGCGCGCAAGGGCCGCATGGAAGAGATGACCAACCACGCTGCGGGATGGGTCCGGATGGACTTCATCGTGCCCTCGCGTGGTCTGATCGGCTTCCGCACCGACTTCCTGACCCTCACGCGTGGCACCGGCATCGCCAACGCCGTCTTCGAGGGGTATCGCCCCTGGGCCGGCGAGATTCGTGCGCGCCACACCGGTTCGCTGGTCTCCGACCGCTCGGGCACCATCACCCCGTTCGCCATGATCCAGCTGGCCGACCGTGGGCAGTTCTTCGTGGAGCCCGGTGAAGACACCTACGAGGGCATGGTGGTGGGCATCAACCCGCGGGCGGAGGATCTCGACGTCAACGTCACCCGGGAAAAGAAGCTGACCAACATGCGGTCGTCGACCGCCGACGTCATGGAGACGCTGGCCCGGCCGATTGAACTGGACCTGGAGCAGGCCATGGAGTTCTGCGCGGCCGACGAGTGTGTCGAGGTGACACCGGAGATCGTGCGTGTACGCAAGGTCGACCTGGACGCCAACACCCGCGCGCGCAACCGTTCACGCGCGAAGGCGGCCGCCAACAACAGCTAGGTTCGGCTGATGGCATGCCGCATCAGTGAACTTGTGCTCGATTGTCGCGACCCGGAGAGGCTCGCGCGGTTCTGGTGCGAGGTGCTGGATTTCGTCGTGCTGAGTCGTGAGGAAGATGGCTCATTGGAGGTCGGCCCACGCGGGGGCTTTGGGGGCCTGCAGCCAACGCTGTTCCTCAGTTACAGCGCCGAACCGCAGCGCGGCAAGTCGCGGCTACATATCGACGTGAACCCCACCGACCGCGATCAGGACGCCGAGCTCGAGCGCCTGCTGCGACTCGGGGCGCGCCCAGCCGATATCGGGCAGACCGGGCAGGAACAATGGCACGTGCTGCAAGATCCCGAGGGCAACGAGTTCTGCCTGCTCAAGGCCCGCCTCAAACCGCTCTGACAAACATCGGCCACGCGGCCATGTCGATCCCGACAGATTGTGGTCACAGCGGTTGCCTCGGCTCGATGAACGTGTTTGAGAGATAACGGCTTTCGCGGTCACGCGACAGCGCCAGTGGGTACTATCGCGATATGGCCGAGCAAACCCAGCCCACATCTCGCATCCTCGAACAGAATGCGGCCGCGGCGCAGGAACTCCCGTTCGCCAATACCGCCGACCAGGAAGACGCCGACCGGGGGTTCATCGCTGCGCTGGAGCCCGGAGTGGTTCGCGACGATTCAGGAAAGGTGGTGTGGGACAACGATTCGTATGCGTTCCTGCAGGGCGCATGTCCAGGATCGGTGCACCCCAGCCTGTGGCGCCAGTGCGGGCTAAACATCCGCCAAGGGCTCTACCACGTCACCGAGGGCATCTATCAGGTTCGGGGCCTGGACATCTCGAATATGACGCTGGTCGAGGGTGAACACGGAGTCATCGTGATCGACCCGTTGGTGTCCGTCGAGACCGCGGCCGCGGGGCTGGCGCTGTACCGGCACCATCGCGGTGACCGTCCCGTGACCGGGTTGATCTATACGCACTCGCATGTGGACCATTTCGGGGGTGCACTCGGGGTGACCAGCCCCGAGGATGTGGCGGCCGGGCGCTGCCCCGTGCTGGCGCCTGCCGGCCTGCTGGAACATGCGGTGGCCGAGAACGTGTACGCCGGACCCGCGATGACCCGTCGTGCTGTCTACATGTACGGCGCATTTCTGCCCAGAGGCCCGCTCGGGCAGGTAGGAGCCGGCCTGGGGCAGACCAATTCGCTCGGCACCGTCACCTTGATCCCGCCAACCGTGGACATCACCCACACCGGGCAAGAGGAGACGGTCGACGGTGTGCGCATGGTTTTCCAGCTCACGCCGGGCACCGAGGCCCCCGCCGAGATGAACTTTCATTTTCCCGAGCGACGGGCGCTCTGCATGGCCGAGAACGCAACTCACACCCTGCACAATCTGTTGACATTGCGCGGCGCGCTGGTACGCGATCCGCATGTCTGGGCGGGGTATATCACCGAGGCCATCAATCTGTACGCCCGTGACTCCGATGTGGTGTTCGCCTCGCATCATTGGCCCACCTGGGGCACCGAACGTCTTGTGGAATACCTTGCCTTGCAGCGCGATTTGTATGCCTATCTGCACGATCAGACGTTGCGTATGCTCAACCAGGGACTGGTGGGTTCGGAGATCGCCGAAGATCTGCAACTGCCGCCGGCGATCGCCGGCGCTTGGCACACGCGCGGCTACTACGGTTCGGTCAGCCACAACGTCAAGGCGATCTATCAGCGCTACATGGGCTGGTTCGACGGTAACCCCGCGCACCTCTGGGAACATCCGCCCGTGGAGAACGCGCGGCGACATGTGGAATTCATGGGCGGCGCTCAGGAGGTGCTGCGTAAGGCGCGTATCGCCTTTGAGCAGGGCGACTATCGATGGGTGGCCCAGGTGCTCAACTACGTGATCTTCGCGGATCCTGCCAATGACGCGGCGAAGGCATTGCAAGCCAACTGCTTTGAGCAACTCGGTTATGGCGCCGAGAATGCCACTTGGCGCAACTTCTATTTGATGGGCGCCTATGAGTTACGCCATGGCAGCGTGGGCACACCGGTCTCGATCGGGTCGCCCTCGATGATGGCGGCGTTGAGCGTCGATCAAATCTTCGACGCACTCTCGTTGCGGGTCAATGGCCCCAAGGCGTGGGACGAACGCTTTGTCAGCGACTGGCGATTCACCGACGAGGATCGGGTACACCGTGTGGAACTGCGTAACGGGGTGCTGGTGCACTATGACCTGCCCGAGACTGCCAATGTGCCGCAGCCTGCGGTCGCCTTTACCCTTACTCGGCCGGGGCTCGTCAAACTTCTGTTGGCAGGGGAGGACCCTGGGCGACTGTTCGCCTCAGGGGAGATCACGGTGGAAGGCGATGCAAGCGGGTTCGCGCGGTTGGTCTCGGTGCTTGATGAACCCGATCCAGGTTTTGCGATCGTGACGCCGTAGCCGGATGCGCGCATGTTGCCGCTAACATTGGACGACAATGGTTTCGGGGGTTTTGGGGGTGTTGCATTGGGTGAGCTGCAGATCACGTTTGTCAGCGAGCCGATTGTTGAGCCCACGGAGTGGTACTTCGACGAGCCCCATCATGTGGTCGCCGTGTACCAAGGCGGACGAATCCTTTCCAAGGAGATCGATTTCGTAGACGGCCTGTCCCGGCGGTACCTGCCCAAGGTTGGTGATGTCCTGGTTGTTCCCATGGGCAGCCGCGCTGCCATCACCACACAAGGAGAGCGTGCTTCGTTCTGCCGCTTCGATATTCCGACGAGGTTGCTCGACCAGCGAGACCTGCAGCCCAGGGTGGCTTATTCAGATCCGCTGATACTGCAGCTGGCATCGAGGATGTACAGCGTCGCCGATCGCACCGATGTGATCGCGCGATTGTTGCGCGAGTCTTTGGCGGACGTCGTGCGACTGCATCTCAGTGACCATTACGCCGCACTTCGCCCGAGGCCGGAACGTCGCCGGCTGCTGGACTCTGCGATGCAGGCCCGGGTGACCGAGTACATCGAGGATGGTCTGGACGCGGACATCAGCTTGTCGGCACTGGCCGGTCATGCGCAGATGTCCACGAGCGAGTTCCGTAAGGCCTTCACCGAGGTGTTCGGCCACACGCCGTATCAGTTCGTCCTGGACCGCAGGATGAGCCGGGCCAAGCAACTACTTGCGACTACCGGTCTGTCCGTTACGGATATCAGTGTTGCCGTGGGTTTTTCGAGCCCTAGCCATTTCGCCACCACCTTCAAGACCCGTATCGGCGTGACACCGACGGCTTATCGCAGCGGTGTATGACTCATTTTTCGCAATATGCGCCAGATTTCGAAGGCGCCGCAACATCGCTCTTGCCTACAGTGGCCGGACGTGGTCACGGGGGACGTGATCGCGAGGGTCGGGCGGGTTCTGGTCTCGCGCTGATGCGAGCCAGACCTGCCCGATAAGACCCAGAGGCATTGCGGTGGAGGAGGGTTCGATTGGCGGCGCGGCGGCTTTACGTTGCCATTATCGGAACGTTGGGCTTGTGTCTGTCCGTCGTGTCCTGCGGCGCGCAGGCCCCTGACTCTTCCGGAGGATCGAGGCCGCCGCAACACGCGAAGGCTCACCAGACAGGTTCGGCGCCAGCCGACAAGCGCACGGAAGCGTACTGCGCTCAGAATCACGACACGAACTGCGCGGCCGGAACTTACCTAGGTCCGCACGCGGCGCCGGGCGCGGGTGCCGGCTACTGGGACAACAACGGCAATCCTGTCGACGGCGGCCCGGTGGGTGCCGATGGTTCGACCGGCAACAACGTGAGCCAGGAGTACTGTGCGCGGAACGAGGATCCGGCGTGCCCGGCGGGTTCGTATGTGGATGCCAAGGCGATCAAGAATCCGGACGGCAGCAACAGCTATGTGCCGTGCGAGGGCACGATCTGCACCAACCCGAACCACGGCGCAGCGGACGAGGCGGGGGGATGGGACTCGCAGGGCCAGCCCGTGAATGGTGGACCGAAGGGTGCCGATGGTTCGACCGGCAACAACGTGAGCCAGGAGTACTGCGCGCGGAACGAGGATCCGGCGTGCCCGGCGGGTTCGTATGTGGGTCCCAAGGCGATCAAGAATCCGGACGGCAGCAGCAACTATGTGCCGTGCGAGGGCACGATCTGCACCAACCCGAACCACGGCGGCGGTGACGACACGGGCGTGCCCGGAGACGCGGATTCGTCCAACCCGTCGGGAGCTGGGCAGGATTCGCCCAGCGGACAGTAGGGTCGCCAGTCGTTAGCCGATTTTCCGGCGCATACAGTCGTACCGGCGGTATCCGGCAGCGGCTCCGGGTGTAGCTGGCCCTTGTTGACATCCGACTCACAGCACCCCACCGATAAGGTTGTTCCTCATGCCGACCGACTCACCGCGCCTGCGACTGTGTGCAGTGCTCGGTGTGGTGCTCCTCGCCGGGTGCTCTGTCAGCGCACCTCCGGCCGTGCAGGGCAGCGAGACAACAAGCTCGACCACACCGCCACCACCCAAGAAAGAGCAGATTGTGGTGGGCATCGACTCGATCGGAGCGGGCTTCAACCCGCATCTGTTGTCCGATCAGTCGCCGGTCAACTCCGCGATCAGTGCGCTGGTGCTGCCCAGCGCGTTCCGTTCGGTGCCCGATTCGGCGACCACCACCGGCTCGCGCTGGGAGATGGACCCGACACTGCTGGTCTCGGCCGAGGAAACCAGCCAGGAACCGTTCACGGTCACCTACACGATCCGTCCCGAGGCACAGTGGACGGATAACGCACCCATCGGCGCCGATGATTTCTCCTACCTGTGGCAGCAGATGCTCACCCAGCCCGGGACCGTCGACCCGGCGGGCTACGGAAACATCACCGACGTGCAGTCGCGTGACGGTGGCAAGCGCGTGGTCGTCACCTTCGACCATAAGTACCCGGCATGGCGCGAGCTGTTCAATGACCTGCTGCCCGCGCACATCGTGAAGGACATCCCGGGCGGGTTCGCCTCCGGGCTGGTCAAGTCGATGCCCGCCTCCGGGGGGCGTTTCCGCGTCGACACCATCGACCCGCAGCGTGACGAGATCCTGCTGGCGCGTAATGACCGGTACTGGGCAACCCAGGCCGTTCCCGACGAGATCCTTTTCCGTCGAGCAGGCGCCCCGACGGTGTTGGCCGATTCGATCCGCAACGGGGACACCCAAGTGGCCCAGGTGCACGGCAGCGGGGTGACCTTCGCGCAGTTGTCCAATATCCCCGGGGTGCGCACCGCGCGCATCGTCGCGCCGCGCACCCTGCAGCTGACGCTGCGGGCCGGGCAGCCGACTCTCACCGACGCGAAGGTGCGACGCGGACTGCTGGGCTTGCTCGATGTCGGGCTACTGGCGGCGGTGGCGGCAGGCAATGAAAACTCCGTCACGCTGGCGGCGGCTCAGGTGCGCTCACCGTCGGACCCCGGGTACAAGCCCACCGCACCCGTCGCATTGACCCGGGACGCCTCGCTCGCGTTACTCAAGGAGGCCGGGTACGAGGCCGTGGAGAACCCGGTGGTGCCCCCGGCTCCCAATGCACCCGCCGGTCCGCCGCAGATCACCAAGGACGGGGACCCGTTGACCCTCGTCATCGGCGCGGCCTCCAACGATCCCACTTCGGTGGCCGTCGCCAACACCGCGGCCGACCAGCTGCGCAACGCGGGAGTGCGCGCGAGCGTGCTGGCCCTCGACCCGCCCACGCTGTACGGACAGGCGATCCCGGACGGCCGGGTAGATGCCATCGTCGGCTGGCACCAGGCCGGCGGAGACCTGGCCACCGCACTCGCCTCTCGGTATGGCTGCCCGGCGCTGCAAGCGGGGAGGCTGCCCGACACTCGCACCACGACGCCGCCACCGCCGCCGGCCAGTAATACACCCGCGCCGCCGTCGCGAGAGGATTCTGTTCGCGCCCCGAGCAATCTGACCGGGCTGTGTGATGAGGAATTGCAGGCCAGCATCGACGCCGCGCTGACGGGTCATGCCGATGTGGGCAAGGTCGTCGATCAGGCCGAGCCGCAATTATGGAAGATGGCAACGGTGCTGCCGATCATGCAGGACACCACCATCGCCGCGGCCGGTCCCAGCGTGCAGAACGTGGAGCTGGCCGGTGCGGTGCCGGTCGGGATTGTGGCTACGGCAGGAGAGTGGAAGAAGACCCGCCCATGACGACTCGACGACTCATGCTGGTGCACGCACACCCCGATGACGAATCTCTGACCACCGGGGGAACCATTGCGCGGTACGCCGCCGAAGGCGCCGATGTCCAGTTGGTGACCTGCACTCTCGGGGAGGAAGGCGAGGTGATCGGCGATCGTTGGGCGCAGCTGGCCGTTGACCAGGCCGATCAACTCGGCGGATACCGGATCGGAGAACTCTCCACGGCGCTAAGACATCTCGGTGTCGACGGGCCCACCTTTCTGGGCGGCGCTGGGCGCTGGCGTGACTCCGGCATGGCGGACACCACGCCGTTGCACCCACGGGCCTTCGCGGGCGCCGATCTGAACGAGGCGGTGGGCGCGCTGACCGCGCTGATCGACGAACACCGTCCCCATGTCGTCGTCACCTATGACCCGTTTGGCGGCTACGGACACCCCGATCACATCCAGGCCCACACGGTGACGACCGCGGCCGTGGAAAAAGCGAGCTGGCAGGTGGCCAAGCTGTACTGGACCGTCATCGCGACCAGTGCGCTGGAGACCGGCCTCGCATCGATCACCCAGCTGCCGCCGGGATGCCAGCCGGCGCCGCTGGATCTCATACCCACCTTCGCCGACGAAAAGATCAGTGCCGCCATCGACGTCTCGGGCCACCGCGAGGCCAAGGTCGCGGCGCTGCGCGCGCACGCCACCCAGCTGACGGTGTCCGACGACGGATCCTCGATGGCGCTGTCCAACCTGATCGCGTTGCCCATCGCGGACATCGAGCATTTCGTGCTGGTGCGGGGCGAGCCGGGCGTGGACACCGGATGGGAATCAGATCTGTTCGCTGGGGTGGAGTTGTAAGCTCGATTCATGCCACCCGATCAAGACCTGGATCCCAACCAGCAGCACTGGCAAGACCGGCTGGACAACTTCCAATGGGTCGTCGGCTCGCTGGCAGCTCAGCTCGATTCGATCCCGATCTAGGCGCCCTGAACGTATTCATGCGCGGGTTCGTCATGGCCGCGCTCATTTTTGATGGCGTCATCAGCGCGATTCTGGGCGCCGCTCTGCTCAACACACGCTTCGGCGGGGTCCTCGTTCCGCTCGGCCTGATCATCGCCGCCGTACTCAACGTGCTGCTGGTGTGGAGCGCCCTGCAGTGGGCGCCGACCCCGCGATGGGTTGGGGCACCCCTGTGGGCGTTCGTGGCAACAGCGATGGTGCTCTTATTCGGTGGCCCCGGCGGCGATGTTGTCTTCACCGGGTTTTGGCCCGTCCTGCTGATCGTGATCGGTGTGCTGCCCGCGGCGTATCTTTTGCGCCGCCGGATCGACTAGCCCCGGCCTATCCCAGGTACTCCGACTCCAGCACCAGATCCTTCACCAGAGTCTGATACTCCACGTGGGTCTCGTGCTCGATGGTCTGCCAGAGCTTGCCCTGCTGGTCCTTCATGTACGCGCGGTACTTCGGAGCGCCGGGGAAGCGGACGTTATCGGCGACGACGATCGTGCCCGGATGCAGCCAGCCCCGTTCCAGAAGCCGCTGCAGGTCATCGAGATAAATGTCCTTCCAATGGTCGATGAACACGAAATCCAGACATCCCTCGGTAAACCCGTAGTCCTTGGCCAAGGTGTCCAAGGTGACGCCGTCATCGGCCGTCCCGGTGAGACAGGTGGCCCGATCCGCTAGACCGGCGTGTGCCCAGACTCGGCGTGCCACGGAGGCGTTGGCGCCTGATTTCTCGATGGAGAAGAATTTGGCGCCCGGGGCCGCCCGCGCGATCCGTAGGCCGCTGTAGCCGCAATAGGCGCCCAGCTCCAGGGCGATCTTGGGGTTGGCGCGTTTGACGGCGGCATCGAGCAGCTGGCCCTTTTCGTCGCCGACGTTCATGAGAATCGACTGGTCGTACGCGAAGTTGTCGATCGCCTCGATGGCGGCGTCGATATCCCCGGCCGGGGCGGTCGCGACGACATGCTCGGCGGTGGCTTCCTCGCGACCATCGCCCATCTGACCGGTGCGCATGACGTTGAGGCCGCCGAACACCGCCCGCAGAAACGAATACCGCAGAAATGGGAGTTTCTGCTTGAGGGTTCTCGTAAGACTCACGGTGATCAGCCTAGCGATCCGGGGCGTTTCCGCAGGGTGGCCTCGTTGATGAACCCCCGAGTGGTCGGCTTTTCGGTACGGGCGGATGATCTGAGGGTGACCGACGGTTGTACAAACGTGCCCGACGACGTAACGCCGCTGCCGAACCCCGCGTTTCCCTCCCGGAAGGCGGCGTCATCTACCGCGCTGCGGCGGGTGTTGCGACGTGCGCGTGACGGCGTGACGTTGAACGTCGACGAGGCCGCGCTCGCGCTTACCGCCCGTGGGGACGACCTGGCAGATTTGATGGCCAGCGCCGCGCGGGTCCGTGATGCCGGTCTGGAGTCCGGCGGCCGTCTGGGCGCCGAGGGGCGTTTGCCGATCTCGTATTCACGCAAGGTGTTCATTCCGGTGACACATCTGTGCCGGGACAAGTGCCATTACTGCACCTTTGTGACGGTTCCCGGCAAGCTGCGTGCGCAGGGCCAGGGCATGTACATGGAGCCCGACGAGATCTTGGATGTGGCCCGCCGCGGTGCCGAATTGGGCTGCAAAGAGGCGTTGTTCACCCTGGGGGACCGACCCGAAGAGCGCTGGCCCGAAGCCAAACAGTGGCTGGACGAGCGTGGCTATGACACCACCCTGGACTATGTGCGCGCGATGGCGATCCGGGTTCTGGAGGAGACGGGTCTGCTGCCGCATCTGAACCCTGGGGTGATGAGCTGGGCCGAACTGGCCCGGCTCAAGCCGGTGGCGCCGTCGATGGGCATGATGCTGGAGACCACCTCGCGGCGACTCTTCGAGGACCGCGGCGAGGCCCACTACGGCAGCCCCGACAAAGACCCGGCCGTGCGGCTGCGCACACTGACGGACGCGGGTCGGTTGTCGATCCCGTTCACCACGGGCCTGTTGGTGGGCATCGGCGAGAATCTGACCGAGCGCGCCGAGACGATTCATGCGATCCGCAAGGTGCACAAGGAATTCGGCCACGTCCAGGAAGTGATCGTGCAGAACTTCCGGGCTAAGTCGGACACCGCCATGAAGTCGGCTCCGGACGCCGACATCGATGATTTTCTGGCGACGATCGCCGTGACCCGACTGGTGCTGGGGCCGAAGATGCGGGTACAGGCACCCCCAAATCTGGTATCCCGCAGCGAGTGCTTGGCGTTGATCGGTGCCGGAGTGGACGACTGGGGCGGCGTCTCGCCACTCACCCCAGACCACGTGAATCCCGAGCGGCCCTGGCCGGCGCTGGACGATTTGGCCTCGGTGACGGCAGAGGCCGGATACGACCTGGTGCAGCGCCTGACGGCGCAGCCGCAATATGTACAGGCCGGTGCCGCGTGGATCGACCCGCGGGTACGCGGGCATGTGGAGGCCTTGGCCAACCCGGAAACCGGTTACGCCCTGGATATTTCGCCCACGGGATTGCCGTGGCAGGAGCCCGACGAAACCTGGGAGTCGACGGGACGGGTGGACTTGCATGCCGCGATCGACTCCGAGGGGCGCAACACCGACACCCGCAGCGACCTGGCGAGCGCCTTCGGCGACTGGGAGTCCATCCGCGAGCACGTGCGTGAGCTGAATGCGCGTGCGCCGGAGAAGGTGGGCGCCGATGTGTTGGCGGCCTTACGCTCTGCCGAGCGTGATCCGGCAGGATGCACCGACGATGAATACCTTGCCCTCGCCACAGCCGAGGGGCCGGCGATGGATGCCCTTGCCGCGTTGGCTGATTCGATCCGCGCAGACGTGGTGGGCGACGACGTCACCTATGTGGTGAACCGGAATATCAACTTCACCAATATCTGCTACACCGGCTGCCGGTTCTGCGCGTTTGCGCAGCGCAAGGGTGACGCCGACGCGTTCTCACTGTCCGCGGAGGAGGTGGGCGACCGCGCCTGGGAGGCGTATGTCGCCGGGGCCACCGAGGTCTGCATGCAGGGCGGCATCGACCCGGAACTGCCCGTGACCGGGTATGCGGATCTGGTGCGTGCGGTGAAGAAGCGGGTGCCCAGCATGCATGTGCACGCCTTCAGCCCCATGGAAATCGTCAACGGTGCCTCCAAGGGCGGCCAGAGTGTGCGCGATTGGCTGACCGAGCTGCGTGCCGCGGGCCTGGACACCATTCCGGGTACCGCCGCGGAGATTCTCGATGACGAGATCCGCTGGGTGCTCACCAAGGGCAAGCTGCCCGCGTCCGAGTGGATCGATGTCATCAGCACCGCGCACGAGGTGGGACTGCGCTCCAGCTCGACCATGATGTACGGGCACGTCGACACCCCGAAGCATTGGGTGGCACACCTGCGTGTGCTCGCCGGAATTCAGGACCGCACAGGCGGATTCACCGAATTTGTGCCGCTGCCGTTCGTGCATCAGAGTGCCCCGCTATACCTGGCGGGCGCGGCACGTCCCGGGCCCACGAATCGGGACAACCGGGCGGTACACGCGCTGGCGCGCATCATGCTGCACGGGCGCATCGACAATATTCAGACCAGCTGGGTCAAGCTCGGCATCGAGGGCACCCGCGTCATGCTCCAAAGCGGTGCCAACGATCTCGGCGGCACGCTCATGGAAGAGACCATCTCGCGGATGGCCGGGTCCGAGCATGGCTCGGCCAAGACCATTGCCGAACTGGAAGAAATCGCCGACGGCATCGGGCGGCCGGCGGTGGAGCGCACCACCACGTACGCACGGAGGCCGTCCGCGGCGTAGCGGTTCTTGATTATGCCGAAGCCCTCAGCGCGTCTGCCCGAGTGAGGCAGTTGACATCGTGGCCATCGCGATCGAGTTTCGAGCTGTAGCCGGGTTGTCCGCGGTAAAGGGGTGCGGCGCCCGCCGCTCGTGCGGCCGCGCAATTGGGATATGCCTGCGCAAAGGGAGCGAGGGCGACGCCGATCGACGGGCCGCCGATGAACGCGGCGACGGTGAAAAACAGAACCTTGATCCGCAACTAAGCCTCCCCATGTGCAATGTGATCTTGATATTTACCGGATGCCGGGGTGTTCCGGAGACTGATTGGCCGAACATTCCACTGCGCCAGGTGGTTCCGGACTGGTAACGCCCGACCGAGACAGTGGTCGCGCCGCCAGAAGTGGTGCACAGACCGGCAACAAGTTGACGGTCTGTGTTCGCATCTGACTGATTGGGTCGCGGAGAGTTAACTCCATGGGTCGTTTTGGGCATCGTGATGTCCGTGATTGCCCGACTCGTAGCGACAAGCTTCATCGTTGCCATGCTTGGGTTCCTGGACACGGTCCCGGCCAGTGCCGAGCCCAGAGAGATGGCGCCGCAGATGTATTCGCGGACCACGCGTGACGGCTGGCGGCTACAGATCCGGCTGGATCATGAGCAGGTGAATCCGGTACCCAACCTGGCGGGAGCCACAAACTCACGCGAGGCCTTCATCACCTTGTCGGGGACTGCGACCGCCACCGGCGGCTCCAACCCGATCACCGACAGCCTCTTTGTCATCGGATATCAGCTTGGTTGCCAGTCGGATGTCTCCTCGGGGTTGCAGATCGGTGGATCGGCCGGTGTCGCGCCGTCGGTGAGCCTGGGCGTGGCTCCCAGCCCGTCGGTGGGAGTCGGCGGTAGCGCGGGAGTCAGTGGATTTGTGCAGACGGTGGTGCAGCCGGGTGTCATCGTCAATCTGCCGATGGGCAACATGGTGCTTTCCCATGGCGGGACCGGCGCGCTGGACCTGGACAACGTGCACGTGAAGGCCGATGCCTGCGGCGGCGATGTCACCATCCGCTCATTTGCCTCGTTGCGCGCGTCCACTGAGACCGGTCACACCGAGTTCGCGATCTATGGCGATCCGATCAAAATCTGATGAATAAATTCCTTTGTGCCACAGCAGTTTTGCTGAGCATGGCGGGCTGGGCGCCGGCAGCTGCCGCGGAGCCGGGCAATCCGGCCGCACCAATTCCGGTACCCGGTGGGACGCCCAACTATGCCGCGACCGCAGCCCAGCCGCCCTTTGGGCTGAGTCCGGCCCCTCCGCGTGGGGCGCGTATCTCGGCCGGTGTCGACTCCGGGTACACGGCCCGAATCGGCGCCGGTACGACCGCCGGACAACTGGAAGACCCTCGTGGCATAACCCAAGGAGTAGCGCCATGATACGAACATTGTGTGTGGCAACGGTCGTGATGGGCCTGGCAGTCGGGCTCGCGGTGCCGGCAACCGCCGCGCCGCCCCCGCCCAACCCGGCGCCCTATAACCCAGTCTTTTCCCCTGGGCAGGTGCCGGCGCTGCGCCCGTCGCGCGGAACCCAACTGCCGGTGTTGATGTCGGGGCCGTCACGTGGCCCTAGATTCTCTGCCGGGGTGGATGGGGTTCCGGTGCCCGGTGGCGTCAAACCCGGCGTCGGAACCGGGGATGGGACGTTGGAAAGCCCCACCGGAGCGCCGACGCCCTAACCGTCGTTGTCAGCTTCATTGACACATTGAGAGGCTGGGCGCACGCTAGTGCAATGAGTGAGCCGATCGTCTTCATCAATGTCTTCGAGCTTGCCGCGGACAAGGTCGACGCCTTCCTCGCAGGCTGGCGGAAACGCGCCGAATTCATGGCAGCGCAGCCGGGGTTCGTATCGTTCCGGATACACCGAGCAGTGGTTCCCGGCGCGCGCTTTCAGCTCGTGAATGTGGCGACCTGGGAGAGCATCGAGGCGCTGACCACGGCCACGGGCGACGACCGATTTCAGGCGATGATCCGTGACGCCGCGGCCGAATTCGATGCGATCGCCTATCCGGCGGTATACGAGGTCGCCCTCGAAGTGTAGGTGTGCTCACCGAGCGTGAAGCTGCTGCGACAAATCCACTGATTTCCCGCAGCAGCTTCACGCTCGCGACAGTGCTATAGCTTGGCGGCGAGCTCGGTGCCCTGCCGGATCGCGCGCTTGGCGTCGAGTTCGGCGGCCAGCGCCGCCCCGCCGATCACGTGGACGTTGACCCCGGCCTCTTTGAGCACGTCGTCCAGGTCGCGCACCGACTCCTGGCCCGCGCAGATCACCACATTGTCGACCTCGAGCACACGGGGATCCTTACGCTCCTCGCCGAAACTGATGTGCAGCCCGGCATCGTCGATCTTCTCGTAGTTGACCCCGGCCAGCTCGGTGACCTTCTTGGCCTTGAGGGAAGCACGGTGCACCCACCCCGTGGTCTTACCGAGCCCCTTGCCCAGCGAGCCCTTCTTGCGCTGACACAGATAGACCTCGCGAATTGCCGGGGCGGGAATGGGTTTCGTCAGTGACCCGCGCGCGTCGTGTTCTTCGGAAATGCCCCACTCGGCGCGCCATTCCTTGAGGTTCAGCGTGGGCGATTCATCAATCGTCAGGAACTCGGACACGTCGAAGCCGATGCCGCCCGCACCGACAACCGCAACCCGCTTACCCACCGGCTTGGCTTGCTTGATGACTTCCGGGTACGAGAGCACCATCGGGTGATCGATACCGGGGATGGCCGGCACCCGGGGCTTGACGCCGGTCGCCAGAATGACATTGTCGAACTTGCCGGCGATGAGTTCCTGGGCGTCTACCTTTTTGTTCAAAAGCACTGTGACGCCGTACTTCTTGAGCATGGTGGTGTAGTAGCGGATGGTCTCGTTGAACTCCTCTTTGCCGGGAATTCTGCGGGCCATATCGAATTGGCCGCCGATCTCGGCGTTGGCCTCGAACAGCACCACCTTGTGACCGCGTTGCGCCGCGGTGACGGCGGCCGACAGTCCCGCCGGACCGGCGCCCACCACAGCGATCTTCTTGGTGTGCCGGGTCGGCAGCAGCTTAAGCGTGGTCTCATGACCGGCCCGTGGGTTGAGCAGGCAGCTTGCCTTCTTGTTCACGAAGGAGTGATCGAGGCAGGCCTGGTTGCACGCGATGCAGGTGTTGATCTCGTCGGCGTGGTCGGCCGATGCCTTGTTCACCCAGTCTGGGTCGGCCAGTAGTGGCCTGGCCATCGAAATCAGCTGCACCTGACCGTCGTTCAGAATCTGCTCGGCGGACTGCGGCATGTTGATCCGGTTGGATGCCATCACGGGAATACGGACCTCTTGAGCGATCTTGTTGGAGAGGTCGACAAACGCGTTCTGCGGCACCGAGGTGACGATGGTGGGTACCCGCGCCTCGTGCCAGCCGATGCCGGTGTTGATGATGGTGGCGCCGGCCGCCTCGATTTCCTTGGCCAGGGCCACGATTTCATCCCAGGTCTGGCCATCGGGAACGTAATCTGCCATCGACAGTCGGTAGCAGATGATGAAGTCCGGTCCTACCGCCTTGCGCACGGCCTTGACCACCTCGACGGCCAGTCGTCGCCGGTTTTCCGGGCTACCGCCGAATTCGTCGGTGCGGTCATTGGTGTAAGGCGCGAGGAATTGATTGATGAAATAGCCTTCGCTGCCCATGATTTCGCAGCCGTCGTAGCCGGCCTTCTTGGCCATCTTGGCGCTGTGCGCCCAGTCGTCGATGGTCTGCCAGACACCCTTGGTGCTGATTTTGCGCGGCTTGAACGGGGTGATGGGCGACTTCTTGGCCGAGGCGCTCACCGAGAACGGGTGATAGCCGTAGCGGCCCGAGTGCAGCAGCTGCACGATGATCTTGCCGCCGTTCTTGTGCACGGCGTTGGTGACTATTCGATGCCGGTACGCCTCCAAGGAGGTGGTGAGCTTGCCGGCCAGCGGTTTGAGCCACGCTGTGCGATTGATGGCGTATCCGCCGGTGATGATCATGCCGACGCCGCCCTTGGCCCGCTCGGCGAAGTAGGCCGCCAGCGCCGGAGTGTCCCAGGGGAAGTCTTCGAGGCCGGCATGCATGGAGCCCATGACAACTCGGTTCTTCAGCGTCGTGAATCCGAGATCCAAGGGGGACAGCAGGGTTGGGTACGAATTACTCATCGATTTCACTTTCGTCAGTCCGGGCTGGGACATGTGAGCTGGACAAAGCTGACAGCATTTCGTCGCACCAATCGGTGAAGCCCTCCTCCATGCGGATGCCTCCGCGCAGGACGAGGTATTGGTGCAGTGCCGCCCCGGAGAGCTGGTCCGGAGCGGGAAACTGGCGTTTTTGCATGTGGAGGTAGCCCTCCAGGGCCGCAGCGTGGGCATTTCGCTGAGCGCGGATTTGTTCGATGACCACGTCGCTGTCCGCGTAGGTGGCGGCGCGGACCTTGAGGGCGAGGTCGCGCATGTCGGTGCCCTCGGAGCTGGCGATCCAGCGCGACAACTCGCGATAGCCGAGCTCGGCAACGGTGTAGACCTTCTTCGCAGGTCGCCCCTCTTGGTCCACGACCTGACAGTGCAGCCAGCTGTCGTCCTCCATGCGGCGCAGCGTGCGATAGATCTGCTGGTGAGTGGCGCTGTAGAAGTAGCCGATCGACCGGTCGAATCGGTTGGTCAACTCGTAGCCGGAGCCGCTTTGTTCGGCAAGAGATAGCAGTAGTGCGTGGGTGAGGGCCACACGAGCATGTTGGCACGAATCCCGCACCCTATGCAACTTGTTGCAGTGCAACTGTCTGCATATTGAGTCCAGTTAAGTGCTGGCCACGGTAACTGTAACTAGTAGAAACATATAGCTGCTCGGATCTCTTGGGGGGATTTTGTGGCCCGACCGCTCGCGGGCCCGTGGGTGGACGTCAAGGACAAGGGCTTGCGTCGAGGAGTGCCTCGGCGGACGCGTCTACGAGCAGCACCCATTCGAGAGCTGAGCGTGCCTGCTAGACGCCGAGCCAAGTTAAACGTTAAGCTAAGTACCTGTAACCGGTGGATACGGCTAGATTGACCTCGTTAGTTAGGACAGCCTGTGTCGCGAGGCACATCTGGGGACCGGGATACTGGCCGCAACGCATGTACTGGACAGGAAATAGCCCAGAAATATCGAGGAGACCTTCGTGACCTACACGATCGCGGAACCGTGCGTCGACGTTATGGACAAGGCATGTATTGAAGAGTGCCCCGTCGACTGCATCTACGAGGGCGGGCGGATGCTCTATATCCATCCCGACGAGTGCGTGGACTGCGGTGCTTGCGAACCGGTGTGCCCGGTCGAGGCCATCTTCTACGAGGACGACGTGCCGGACCAGTGGACCGGCTACATCCAGTCCAACGCCGACTTCTTCGTAGACCTGGGGTCGCCCGGCGGCGCCGCGAAGGTGGGCAAGACCGATTACGACCCGCCGTCGGTCAAGGAGCTTCCGCCCATGGGTGAGGGACACTGAGCTCGCTCGTGCATTCCAGAGTGTCGGCGTCGCTCCCTGAATTTCCGTGGGACACGATCGCCGACGCCAAGGCGGCGGCTGCGGCACATCCCGACGGTATCGTCGACCTCTCGGTCGGCACCCCTGTCGATAGCGTCGCCCCCGTCATACGTGATGCGTTGGCGGCGGCCAGTGACCTGCCCGGGTATCCGGCGACCGCCGGTACGCCCGCACTGCGACAGGCCATCCGTGATGCGGTGACGCGCAGATACGGCGTTGTCCCACTGGCGGACAATGCCGTGTTGCCGGTGATCGGCACCAAGGAACTCATCGCCTGGCTGCCGACCCTGCTGGGGCTGGGCGCCGACGACCTGATCGTCATCCCCGAATTGGCCTATCCCACCTATGAAGTGGGAGCGCGGCTGGCGCAGGTGCCCACGGTTCGGGCGGACTCCCTGACACAACTGGGCCCGCAGCGCCCCACCCTCATCTATCTCAACTCGCCAAGTAACCCGACCGGTGCGGTGCTTCCTGTCGAACACCTGCGCAAGGTGGTCGAGTGGGCGCGCGAGCGCGGCGCTCTCGTGGTGTCCGACGAGTGCTATCTCGGTCTCGGGTGGGATGCCGAGCCGGTGTCAATTCTCGATCCCAGGGTCTGCGACGGCGAGACCGCAGGGCTGTTAGCGGTGCATTCGCTGTCCAAGACCTCGTCGCTCGCCGGATACCGTGCCGGATTTGTACTGGGCGACGGCTCGGTGGTCGGCGAGCTGCTCGCGGTGCGTAAGCACGCCGGGATGATGGTGCCCGGGCCGGTGCAGGCCGCGATGACGGCCGCGCTGAGCGAGGATGAACACCAGCGGGAGCAGCGCGCCCGCTATGAGCACCGTCGCGACAGGCTGTCGAAGGCTTTGACTGACAACGGCTTCCGTATCGATCATTCCGAGGCAGGTCTGTATCTGTGGGCCACCAGGGGCGATTCCTGCGATGATGCGTTGGCGTATCTGGCGCGGCGGGGAATTCTGGTGGCGCCCGGCCGGTTCTATGGGCCCCGCGGTAGAGAGCATGTGCGCGTGGCGCTCACCGCGACCGATGAACGCATCGATGCCGCAGCGCATCGCCTGACTGCCAGCTGATCCACAGCATCACTGAGTACCTTCAGTGCGTGCTGACGACCACCGCGCCCGAAGCTGCCCCCCGTTCTGCCTCTCGTGAGCGAATCACTCTCTGTGCCTTACTGGTTGGTACGGCAACCGTCTACCTGTGGAACCTGTCGGCGAATGGATGGGCCAACCAGTTCTACGCCGCGGCCGTGCAGGCCGGGTCGGTGTCGTGGAAGGCATTCGTCTTCGGCTCGTCGGACGCGGCCAATTCCATCACCGTCGACAAGCCGCCGCTGTTTCTGTGGCCGATGGAACTGAGTGTCCGGCTGTTCGGCTTCAGCCCGTGGTCGATGCTGGTACCGCAAGCGGTCATCGGAGTAGCGGCGGTGGCCTTGCTGTGGTGGACCGTTCGTCGTAATGCCGGGCCGACGGCCGCACTCATCGCGGGGCTCGTGCTCGCGCTCGTTCCCATTTACGCGTCCATGTGCCGATACAACAATCCGGAACCCATGATGCTGCTGCTCATGGTTGCCTCGGTGTGGGCGGTGCTTGAGGCCGTGCAGGACGGGCGGACCCGGTGGCTGGTGCTCTCGGGTGCCTGCGTGGGACTGGGTTTTCTCACCAAACAGCTCGAGGCATTGATCGCGGTTCCCGCGCTCGCGGCGACGTATCTGTGGTGTGGTCCGCCGCCGCTCTCGGTGCGTACGCGTCAGTTGGGCGTCGCCGCCGTCGCAGCGGTTCTCGGCGGTGGTTGGTGGGTGGCGCTGGCCGAGCTATGGCCGGCGTCCTCGCGGCCTTGGATCGGTGGTTCCCCTTCGAACTCGTTTCTGGAGTTGACGTTCGGCTACAACGGTCTGGATCGGATCACCGGCAAGCATGCGGGCCACAGCCCCATGTCGGCTCTGGCACAGGACAATCCGCTGGCTTCGCAGCAGGGATTCGGACGCATGTTCAGTGCGGTCATCGGCGGCCAGATCAGCTGGCTGTTGGCTGCGGCGCTGGTACTCACCGTCGTCATGGTGGTGTTGCTGCGCAAGGCGCCGCGGACTGATCCGGAACGTGCGTGCGCGGTCGCCTTCGGTGGCTGGTTGGTGGTCGTGTGGCTGCTTTTCGATTTCATGACCGGTAAGGGCGGGATGTTCAGCCCGTACTACACCGTGGTGCTGGCCCCCGCCATCGCCGCCCAAATTGGCCTGGGCACGGCCATGGTGTGGCGCCACCGTGAGACACGTTGGGCGCGATGGCTTTGTGCGGCGCTGGTGTTCGGGACGGGGACGTGGGCGGTGGTGGTGCTGGCCCGCGAGCCGGAATTCGTGCCGTGGTTGCGGTGGGTGATTGCCGCGTCCGCCGTGCTCGCCGCCGCGATCTGGGTCAGTGGCCGGTGCCGCGAGGTCGGTGCGGCGACGACGGCGGTGGCCGTACTGGCGGGCCCGTTCGCGTTCTGCGTGGACACCACCGGTCACGGCACCCACGGAGGACTACCGCTGGCGGGACCGACCGCGGCGCATGCCGACTTTTTCCGGGCAATGAGGCAAGCCGCCAAAGAGGCTGGCGAGCAAAAAGAATCAAAGGCGACACCGGCGCTGGCCGCGATCTTGATGGACGCGCCCAAGGATGACGACCGGACACAGGAGAAGAAGCCCGCCCCGGACCTCACGGAGTATCTCGAACACGATGCCGGCCGGTTCACCTGGATGGCGGCGGCGGTGCGGTCCAATACCGCCGCGCCCTATCAACTGACATCCCATCGCCCTGTCCTGCCAGTCGGCGGCTTCACCGGCCGCGACCCATTCCCCGCGTTGGCCCAGTTCCAGGACTACGTCGCGCGGCACCAGATTCATTTCTTCGTCGTAGAACGTTTGGCGGCACCGCCCGAAGGGGGCGACCGGCCAGAAGTGTCCACCGCTATCACCGAATGGGTGGAGCGAACCTTCACGCCGCGCGGGTTCCATGGTGTCGCGGTGTTCGACCTGACCAGCCCGGCACCTGTTCCGGCCGAGCTGACGGCTACGGTGCCCAGCGATCCCTAGTGATCGATACCTCACCTACCACACGTAACGTCCAGCCGGATTTTGCCGCTACCTGAGGTTTCCTTGCGTGTTCGCGCGCAATCTCCGTCAATCCTCGACACCCGTGGGTGAACAGGACGATGCTTGGTACATGGATGCCATCACCACCGTGCCGGCTCCCAGCAATGAGCCGGTGCTCACGTACGCACCGAACACTCCCGAACGTGACCGATTGACGACGGCACTGGGCGAACTGACCGCCTCACCCATCGACCTGCCGCACGTGATCGGCGGTGCCCGGCGGATGAGTGACGGTGAACGTATCGACGTAGTGCAGCCGCATAACCACCGCTCGGTGCTGGGTACCGTCACCAATGCCGGTCATCGGGAGGCTCACGATGCGGTGGAGGCGGCCATTGCCGCCAAGAATTATTGGGCGACATTGCCTTTCGATGACAGGGCGGCTGTGTTTCTGCGGGCGGCGGACCTGCTGTCCGGTCCGTGGCGTGCCATCCTCAACGCCGCCACCATGCTCGGGCAATCCAAGACCGCGTATCAGGCCGAGATCGACTCGGCGTGCGAGCTGGCCGACTTCTGGCGGTTCAATGTGCAGTTCGCGCGGCAGATCCTCGCCGAGCAGCCCAACAGTGGCGGCGGTGCGTGGAACAGGCTGGAGTATCGCCCGCTGGAGGGCTTCGTCTACGCGATCACACCTTTCAACTTCACCGCGATCGCCGGAAACCTACCCACGGCCCCAGCGCTTTTGGGAAACACAGTGGTGTGGAAGCCCTCGGTCACGCAGGCCTTTGCCGCGCACTTCACCCTGGAACTCCTCGAGGCGGCCGGACTACCGCCCGGTGTGATCAACCTGCTGAACGGGGATGGCATCGCGGTATCCGATGTGGCACTGGCTGATCCGCGGCTGGCGGGTATCCACTTCACCGGCTCCACCCGCACGTTTCAGCATCTGTGGCGCCAAGTGGGTACCAATATCGACAGGTACAACACCTACCCGCGGCTCGTCGGTGAGACCGGTGGCAAGGATTTCGTCGTCGCGCATGCGTCGGCGCGTCCAGAGATATTGCGCACCGCCCTCATACGCGGTGCCTTCGACTACCAGGGCCAGAAATGCTCCGCTGCCTCCCGGGCCTTCGTGCCGCGGTCTGTGTGGGATCAGATGGGCGATGAATTCCTGGATGCCACCTCTGGCCTGAGCTACGGCGACGTAACCGACCTGTCCAACTTCGGCGGCGCCGTGATCGACGAGAAGTCGTTCGCACGGAATGCTGCCGCCATCGACCGCGCCAAGAGTGCCGGCGTCACCGTCGCCGCGGGCGGTGAATACGACGACAGTCAAGGCTATTTCGTTCGTCCCACGGTGCTGCTCTCGGACGACCCCACAGACGAGGCGTTCTCCACCGAGTACTTTGGCCCGATCCTGGCCGTGCACGTCTATCCCGACGATGACTATGGACGCATTCTCGATGTCGTCGATACCGGTTCGCCCTACGGACTGACCGGTGCGGTGATCGCCGATGATCGCGCGGCGATACGGCAGGCCAGTGACCGGCTGCGCTATGCCGCCGGAAACTTCTATGTCAACGACAAGCCGACCGGCGCGGTCGTCGGTCAACAGCCCTTCGGTGGCGGGCGCGCGTCGGGAACCGATGATAAGGCCGGATCTCCGCTGAATCTGCAGCGTTGGCTATTGCCCCGGTCGATCAAGGAAACATTCAACGCCCCAACGGAATATCAATACCCGCATATGGAGCGTGAGGATGGCTGAATGGTTCGGGAAAACTGCCAGACCTGCCATCCTGGCGGCCAGCAGATCGGCCCGGCTGCGGCACGCCGCCGAACGCATGCCGCTGACCCGACAGGTGGTACGCCGCTTCGTCCCCGGTGAATCTCAGGACGACGTACTCGGTGCCAGCACCGGGCTGCTTGATTCGGGCCGGTTCATCTCCATTGACTATCTCGGTGAGGACACCACCGACAGCGAGCAGGCCACCCGCACGGTGTCGGCGTACCTCTCGCTGCTGGATGCGTTGGCACAGCGCAGCGATGCCGTGCACACCGGCGTGCGCCCGCTGGAGATCTCGCTCAAGCTGTCCGCGCTGGGACAGGCGTTGCCGCGCGACGGGGAGCGCATCGCTCTGGAGAATGCACAGCTGTTGTGCGCCAAGGCGGATCAAGCTGGAGTGTGGGTGACGGTCGATGCCGAGGATCACACCACCACGGACTCGACGCTGAACATTGTGCGTGAATTGCGGGCCGACTTCCCCGGGCTGGGCACCGTGCTGCAGGCATATCTGAAACGTACCTACGCTGACTGCGTTGACTTGTCGGGTAAGGGCTCACGTATTCGGCTGTGCAAAGGCGCCTATGACGAGCCGGCGGCTGTTGCGCATCGAGACCCCGAGGACGTCGATGTCGCCTATCTGCGCTGTCTGCGCGTACTGATGGAGGGTGACGGGTATCCCATGGTGGCCTCGCACGATCCCGCCATCATCGAGGCGGCGGGCCTGATGGCACGTGAGACGGGCAGAGGTCCCGGCGATTACGAGTATCAGATGCTGTACGGAATTCGAGAGGCCGAGCAGCGTCGGCTGGCCGGTGTGGGGCACCACATGCGGGTCTATGTGCCGTTCGGTGAACAGTGGTACGGATACTTCGTGCGTCGTATCGCCGAGCGCCCCGCCAACATGACGTTCTTCCTTCGCGCACTGGTTTCCGGAGGCTAGCTCTAGGCTGGCTTCATGCTGCTTACGTCGCTTCACCCCAAGTCGCCTGATCTAGCGGACGCGGTCCGTATCGGTGAGGACAGCTGGGGGCGCGGTGACCTCGTGGGTGCTGCGACGGCCGCCGCCGAGCGCATCGGCGGGGCTTCAGGACCGATCGCGGTGCTCGCCCGCCCCAGCATCGACACGGTTCTGGCGGTGGTCGCCGGACTCATCGCGGGCGTGCCGATCGTCCCGGTACCCGCAGACGTCGGGATTGCCGAACGACGCCACATTCTGGCCGACAGCGCCGCGGTGGCCTGGCTCGGTGAATCCCCGGACGAGTCAGAGGGATTGCCCCACGTGCCGGTGCGCCGGCACGCACGCTCATGGCATCAATATTCCGAACCGGATCCCGAGTCGACTGCGCTCATCGTGTATACCTCGGGAACCACCGGTGCACCGAAGGGCGTGCGACTGAGCCGGCGTGCGCTCGCTGCCAGCCTCGACGGTCTTGCGGACGCGTGGGAATGGACTGCCGACGACGTGCTGGTGCATGGTCTTCCGCTATTTCACGTGCACGGGCTGGTGCTCGGCCTGCTGGGTTCATTGCGAGTGGGTAATCGGTTCGTGCATACCGTCAAGCCCACACCAGAGGCCTACGCGGCGGCACGAGGCAGCCTGTACTTCGGCGTGCCGACGGTATGGTCGCGGGTGGCCGGCGATGAATCCTGTGCGCGCGCACTGTCTACCGCGCGCCTGCTGGTATCCGGCAGTGCGCCACTGCCGGTGCCTGTGTTCGACGAGCTATGCCGACTTACCGGGCATGCGCCCATCGAGCGCTATGGGGCCACCGAAACCGTCATCACACTTTCCACCCGTGCCGATGGAGAACGGCGCGCCGGCTGGGTTGGCCACCCGCTGACCGGTGTCCGGACCCGTCTGCTGGCAGAGAATGGGTCTCCGGCCGCCCACGACGGGGAAACTGTGGGCCAGCTGCAGATTCAGGGCCCCACATTATTCAGTGGCTATCACAACCTGCCCGAGAAGACGGCCGAGGTACTCACGGAGGATGGCTGGTACCGCACCGGTGATGTCGCCGTCATCGATGCCGGGGGAATGCACCGCATCGTCGGCCGCGAATCGGTCGACCTCATCAAGTCCGGCGGCTACCGAATCGGCGCCGGTGAAATCGAGACCGTGCTGCTAGGGCATCCAGGCATCGTGGAAGTTGCGGTGGTGGGGGTCCCCGATGACGACCTGGGACAACGGATCGTCGCCTACGTTGTCGGTGATGTGGCAGAAGATGACGTGATCGGCTTCGTGGCGCAGCAGCTTTCGGTGCACAAGCGTCCCCGTGAGGTTCGGCGGGTCGACGCGTTACCCCGGAACGCGATGGGCAAGGTCCTCAAGAAGGAGTTGATCACATGAAGGTGGCCGCAGAGGTCGTCGACCAGATCGACTGGCACTGGACGTCTCAGCTGCGGCCCCGGTTCGATGGTCTGACCGATGATGAGTATTTCTGGGAACCTGTGCGCGGCTGTTGGAGCCTGCGGCCGCGTGGCACCGCGACCACGCCACTGCAGGGCGGTTCGGGCGACTATGTGATCGAATTCGCCGCTCCGCCTCCCGAACCCGCGCCGGTCACGACGATCGGCTGGCGGCTCGGCCACATCATCGTCGGCGTGCTCGGGGCACGTATCGCGAGTCATTTCGGCGGACCGCCCGTCGATTACATGAGCTACGACTACCCGGTCACCGCCGCCGATGCGCTGGGGCGTCTTGACTCCATGTACACGGCATGGCGCGATGGTGTGCTGAGCAAGGACGAGGCCGCACTGGCCGCGCCGGTCGGTCCGGCGGAGGGGCCCTGGGCCGAGAAACCATTCCTGACACTGGCGCTGCATATCAATCGGGAACTGCTGCACCACGGGGCGGAGATCGCGCTCCTACGCGATCTGTACGCCTGGCGGTAGAACTTACCTGCGGGTGAGGGCCTTATTGATCCCCGCGGCGATCACGGTCATCGCGCGCAACGTCGGGTGGAAGGCCATGGGCCCGTAATTCAGCGGGGTCGCCGGGAACGTGTAGCCGTAGACCCAGGGGTCCGCGGAACAAATATCGTGCCCACGAGTCAGATCGGATGCCGATACGAAGAGAGCCCCCGTCGCCTGTGCTGCCTCTTTCGTCTTGGCCGCAAGCGTTTTAGCCAGGAACCGGGCACGGTCGAATTGGGCGCTGGTGATGGGTAGCTTGTCCGGGCAGTATCCCGCGTCTGGCAGCACCGTCATGTAATCGACAAAGACGACGGTGGCATGCGGCGCACGCCGGTGCGCTTCCCGGCCAATCTGTTGCAGGCTCGCACCCACTTGTGTTGCCGCCGTGTCGACCTCATCGTCGGGCCGGATGGTGCAGACGCTCAGCCGCCATGAGAAGGACAAGGCGCCGGGATCTTTCGCGCATGCCCAGGCGACGAGATTGGGCAGATAGTAGATATCGTTTCCACCCGCGGTGATGGTGACAAGTTTGGTGGTGTCGACGACCGCGTCGAGCTGCGGTGGCTGAAAGTGCTGCCCTCCGTGCAAGACATTCTGGGCAGTGGCCCCGGAGCAGGTGACATCGGTGAGGCCCAGGTGGCGCAATCTGGCCAGCTGGTGCGGATAGTTGTTGTCCGAGCGAATACAAAGAATGGGGCTCGTCGGGTCGCGGTCGGGTACGCCGGGACCCGCACCGAACGAACTGCCCAGTGCCACATATTCGTGATTACCCGCCGGGGCACGCTTTCCCTGATACGCGATCAGTGCCGTCGCCGTGCCGACCACCATGAGAACCGCCACCACCAACGCGCCGAGCACTTTCAGTGACAGCAGTACGCCCCGTGCCAGCCGCGATCGCTGCGCCACGGTGTTCGAAGGCGAGTCGGCCTCTTCCGGCGGCGGGGACATCGAGTACTAGTTGGCGTGCAGCGCCGCGTTCAACTCGAACGCGCCGCCGTCGCGCGATACCACCTCAACCGCGCCGGTCTGCGAATTACGCCGGAACAGCAGGTTATTGGCGCCGGACAGCTCCAATGCCTTGATGGTCTTTCCGTCCGGTGTAGCGACCTTGGTTCCCGCCGTGACATACAGCCCGGCCTCGATGATGCAGTCATCGCCCAGGCTGATGCCCAGACCGGAGTTGGCGCCCAGCAGCGAGCGCTGACCGACCGAGATCACCTGGCTGCCGCCGCCGGACAGGGTGCCCATGATCGATGCGCCGCCGCCGATATCGGAGCCGTCGCCCACCACAACGCCGGCCGAGATACGGCCCTCCACCATCGACGCGCCCAGCGTGCCGGCGTTGAAGTTCACGAAACCCTCGTGCATCACGGTCGTGCCGGGCGCCAGGTGCGCGCCCAGGCGTACGCGGTCGGCGTCGGCGATACGCACGCCGGTGGGCACCACGTAGTCGACCATGCGGGGGAATTTATCGATGCCGAACACCGTGACCGAGCTATGCGCGCCGGCGCGCGCCTTAAGCCTTGCGCGCACCGCCTCGAATCCCTCGACCGCGCAGGGGCCGAAGTTCGTCCAGACCACATTGGTGAGCACGCCGAACAGTCCGTCCACGCTGGCGCCGTGTGGCTGGATCAGACGGTGCGAGAGCAGATGCAAGCGCAGGTAAGCGTCGTAGGCATCGACGGGCTTGTCTTCCAGCGAGCCAATCGTGGTGCGTACCAACACCTTCTCGACGCCACGATCGGGGTCTGAGCCAGCCAGCCCGGACAACTCCGCGGGCGCGTCGGGCTCGAAGACCCGTTCGGTGCCGGGGGTGCCGGGGGTGTCGGTCAATTCGGGGGCCGGGAACCAGGTATCCAGAACCGATCCGTCCGCCGCGATGGTCGCCAGGCCAAGTGCTACTGCTCCGCTCACGGTGTACACGCTAGCCTGAACCGGTGGCGCTTGAACTCGCTGGTGACCCGATCGCCCTGACGGCTGCCCTGGTAGACATCCCCAGTGAGTCCCGTCACGAGGCCCAGATCGCCGATGCGGTCGAGGTGGCGCTGCGGGAACAGACCAGTGGTTTCGAGGTCATCCGTAACGGCAACGCGGTGCTGGCCCGTACGAATAACGGGCTCGGTACCCGGGTCATGCTGGCCGGGCACCTGGATACCGTGCCCGCCGCCGATAACGTGCCCAGCAGGCACGAGGGAGAGGTCCTGCACGGCTGCGGCACCGTCGACATGAAATCCGGGGACGCCGTATTCCTGCATCTGGCCGCCACCGTGACACCCCGGGTGGACCTTACGCTGGTGTTCTACGACTGCGAGGAGATCGAGTCCTCGGCCAACGGGCTGGGCCGCATCGAACGGGAACTGCCCGACTGGCTCGACGCAGACCTGGCCATCCTGGGCGAGCCGACCGCCGGACTCATCGAAGCGGGCTGTCAGGGCACCCTGCGGGTCGTCATCCGGACCAGGGGCACCCGCGCGCACTCGGCGAGATCCTGGCTGGGGGACAACGCCATTCACAAACTGGCCGCCGTACTGGACAGGCTGGCCGCTTACCGGGCGCGCATCGTCGATATCGACGGCTGTCAGTATCGGGAAGGATTATCCGCGGTACGGATCGATGGCGGAGTCGCCGGGAACGTGATTCCCGATGAGGCGGCGGTCACTGTGAATTTCCGGTTCGCTCCCGATCGCAGCCCCGAGCAGGCGCTCGTGCACGTGCATGAGGTATTCGACGGGCTCGATGTCCAGATCGAACTCACCGACTCGGCCGCCGGAGCGCTGCCCGGCCTGGACCGCCCCGCCGCCGCCGAATTGGTCGGTGCGGCAGGGGGAGTGGTGCGGGCGAAGTATGGCTGGACCGACGTGTCCCGGTTCGCAGCGCGCGGTATCGCCGCGGTCAACTACGGGCCCGGCGATCCCAACTTGGCACATACCCGCGGCGAACACGTTCCCGTCCAGCAGATCACCGCCGTCACCGAGGTACTTCGGCGTTATCTCACCGTGTGACGGGTGCGGCGTACGTTCCGGGTGTCTGACCGAGCGTGCGTCGATACACGTCGATGAATGCGCTCGGTGTGGCCCAACCGCATTGATGCGCCACGTAGGTCACCGGACGATCCTCGGCGAGTAGCCGCAACGCGTGATGGAGGCGGATCTGGGTACGCCACTGCGGATACGTCATGCCCATATCGGTACGGAACAACCTGGTCAGCGTGCGCTCGCTGGCCCCCACCCGCCGCCCGAGGTCGGCCACCGTCCACACCTGGGTCAGATCTTCCTCCACCAGTGCGCACGCCTCGGCCAAGCGCTCATCGTGGGGGGTGGGCAGCTTGAGGGCCTGTTCGGGGCTGTGCCGGAGTTGGTCGATGAGCACGACGCGCAACCGGGCGACTTCCTCCTCGGGCAGATCACCAGGGTCAGAACACGTGATGATGAGTTCGCGCAGCAGAGGTGACACCGCGATGACGGTCGGGCTGGCCAGCTCCACCGGGTAGACACCGGGATCGAAAGCCACCGAATGAAACTGGGTGGGGCCATAGAAGCGGTGCTCGTGACCGGCACCGGACGGTATCCACAACGCGCGGTTCGGGGGTGCGATCCAGGTTCCTTCATCGGTGGTGACTGCCAGAACGCCGCTGGCCGGATACACGATTTGGTGTTCCTGATGCCAATGGCGGTTGATGCGATGACCACCGGCCACCGACATCACCCCGGTGAGGTGGCGGTTAATCAACACAAGATGGCATTTTATCGGAGGCTTACGGCTCGGCAAACCCATAATCTCGTCCCTCGTGACCGATTTGGCGAACGATGAACAGCTGACCGTGCGGCATGACCGGCGGTCCACGCCGACACCCGTGTCGGCGTGGAATCGCATGCGGTACTGGGTGATCGCGCATGCTGTCGACGACTTCTACCAGGGCCTGGTACCCGCGGCCATCCCGTTCTTCGTGCTGGAGCGTCACTACAGCTATGCGGCAGCATCGGGTCTGGCGCTCGCCGCGACGCTGGGAAGCGCGCTGCCCCAGCCGCTGCTCGGTCTCATCGCCGATCGCTGGCGACTGCTATGGATGGCGCCGGCGGGCCTGGCCGCGGCCGGAATAGGCGCCGGCCTCGCCGGACTGGTACCCGGCTACTGGTTGGTCTGGACGATGCTGCTCGTCTCCGGACTGGGGGTGGCGGCCTTCCATCCCGCTGCGGGGCGCGACGCCCGCCGCGACGCGGGTGACAGCGCCACCGCGATGAGCCTGTTCGCCGCGGGCGGCAGCGTCGGTTTCTTTCTGGCGCCGGCGCTGGTGACACCCGCGCTGGTGTCTGCGGGCCTGGGCGCCACGGCCTGGTTCATCCCGCCCGCCGTCATCATGGGATTCGTGCTCTGGCGCTATCAACTTCGCCAGGGTTCGGCGAATTCGGTGGACCGGCAGCTGACGGGCAATGATCGTTGGGCCGCATTCTCGGTTTTGGTCGCCGTAGAGGTGGTGCGCTCGGCCGTCTACTCGGCATGAACACCTTCATCGCGCTATACCTGATCGATCACCTTGATGTTTCCGCGGCGGTGGGCGGTGTGGGGCTGGCGATGTTCCTGGGCGGCGGTGTGATCGGCACACTGCTGGGCGGCCGCATCAGCGACCGCCTCGGCATGATCGCCACCATCCGGGTGGGCAGTATCGTCGCGATCCCCGCGTTCGTCGCGCTGCGGATATGCCCGCAGCCGTGGATCGCGCTGGCGCTGGCCGCCGTCGTCGGCATAGCCGTCAACATCCCGTTCGCCGTGCTGGTGAAACTGGGCCAGGACTATCTGCCGACACGTCCCGGCACAGCCGCGGGCGTCACGCTGGGCCTAGCGGTCAGCATCGGCGGATTCTTCGTTCCGCTGCTGGGCGTACTTGCCGATCACCACGGGCCGCAGGCGGTGCTGACGACCCTTTGCGTCGCGCCGATTCTGGCGATAGTGCTGGCCTTCTTGCTGCCGCACCCGGAGCGGGAATAGCGAACCGACGGCGGTGGGTTGGCCGAGACGTGAAACTTGGCGTGGCCATCGGCCGACCCCTCAGCGTGCAGAACTCCACAAACCTCGTCGACACATTCATTGCGCACGCGCGCCGGGTGGCCGAGGCCGGTGTTCGCACACTCTGGCTGGGGCAGATGTACCACTACGACTCGATCACCATGGCCGCCGTGGTGGGGCAGACGGTTCCCGACGTGACGGTGGGGGTATCGGTCATTCCGATCAATCCACGCCACCCCATCGAGGTATCGGCGGCCGCGCAAACCGCGCAGGCCGCCACGCACGGCAGATTCCAGTTGGGATTGGGGCTCGGCGCACCTGTGATCGAAGGCCCGAGCTACGGCTTGCGTGTGGACAAACCGATCCGGCGCCTGCGTGAATACCTGATCACCCTGCGGCAGCTGCTGGACGCCGGAACCGCGGACTTTCACGGCCAAACCCTCACCGTCGCACCACAGTTCACGACCTCACAGCCGGGCGGTGAGAACATCCCGGTATTGGTCGCGGCCATGGCGCCGCAGGCCCTGCGCGCGACCGGCGAACTGGCGGACGGCACCATCCCGCTGCATGCCGGCCCCCGCGCGCTCGGTCAGGAGGTCGTGCCCGTTATCAGCGCCGCTGCCGAGCGGGCCGGACGGCCACGGCCCCGCGTTATCGCCGGTGTCGCCGTCGTCGTCACCTCGGAACCGGAACGCGTGCGGGCGCTGGCCATCGAAGACATGGCCTTCTACGAAAATATCCCGTCCTACCGGAAAGTGCTTGACGCCGAGGGTGTTCAGCACACCGGCGAGCTGGCGATCATCGGCGATGAGCAGCACGTGGCCACCGAACTGCAACGGTACTTCGACGCCGGGGCCACCGAAGTGTTCGCCAGCCATACTGAGTTGGGCGGCCCGCAGGACGAAGCTCGCACGCTGGCGCTGCTGGGCGAGCTGTCCCGCGGGAATTGAGTTGCCGGCGGCCCCTAGGCTGGCTAGGTGCCCGATCAACCCCAAACCCAACTCCACGGACCGGTTCGGCTGCGCCGCGACCGGTGTGAGATAACCACCGCCGACCAGCGCCTGCTGGACAGCCACGAATCCGGAGCGTGGACACACACTGATCAATGGCGGGTGTTGCGCATTCAGAGCGAATTCGTGGAGGGATTCGACGCGCTGGCGCAAACACCTAAGGCGGTAACGGTTTTCGGTTCGGCAAGGACAAAGCCGGATTCACCTGAATACCGGCTGGGGCGGGATCTGGGCACCGCGCTGGTGAATGCCGGCTACGCCGTCATCACCGGGGGTGGCCCTGGCGCCATGGAGGCCGCCAACCGGGGCGCCAGTGAATCGGGTGGCTACTCGGTGGGGCTGGGCATCGAGCTGCCGTTCGAGCAGGGCCTCAACGAATGGGTGGACCTGGGCATCAACTTCCGTTACTTCTTCGTTCGCAAGACGATGTTCGTCAAATACGCGCAGGCCTTTGTCTGTTTGCCCGGCGGATTCGGCACCCTCGACGAACTTTTCGAGGCGCTGACCCTGGTGCAGACGCGCAAGGTGACACGGTTTCCGATCATCCTGCTCGGCACCGAGTACTGGTCGGGCCTGCTCGATTGGATCCGCGGCACCATGTTGCCCGCAGGCAAGGTCGGGGAGCAGGACATCGCGCTGCTCTCGATCACTGACAGTGTCGACGAGGCCGTCGACATCATCCTGGCGTCCGCCGTGAACGGGAATGGGAACCACCGATGAATCAGCCCCTGTCGGTCTGTGTCTACTGCGCCTCAGGTCCACGTCACCCCGAGCTCTTGGATCTGGCGGCCCGTCTGGGTACCGCCATCGCCGAACGGGGCTGGACCCTGGTGTCCGGGGGCGGGAATGTGTCGGCGATGGGCGCTGTCGCCCACGCGGCACGGGCCGCAGGCGGGCGCACCATCGGCGTCATTCCCAAGACGCTTGTGCACCGTGAGGTCGCCGACACCGACGCCGACGAGCTAGTGGTCACGACCACCATGCGCGAACGCAAGCAGATCATGGAGGATCGATCCGACGCCTTCATCACGCTGCCCGGCGGAATCGGCACTCTCGAGGAGGTCTTCGAGACCTGGACCGCCGGTTACCTGGGATTACATGACAAGCCGGTGGTGCTGCTGGACCCCGACGGTCACTACACGGGCCTGCTGCGCTGGCTCGATGAACTTCAGGACAAGGGTTACGTGGCGGCACCGGCCCGCGACAGGCTGCTGGTGCACACGGATATTGCCGCCGCGCTCGACGCGTGTAAACCAACGGATTGACGGGGCCTGGCCGTTCGTCAACAATGCGGTGAGCCATTGCCTACTCGGCGGTAAGAACAGGGATGACCCGCTCGCGGGACGACCGACAACAGGGAGAACTAGATGTCCGCAAGCAGCACCATCCCGTCGAATCCGCGTGATCGCGTCCGGTTGACCGATGTGCTCGCGCAGCTGCCCGGTTTGGCGCTCGACCTGCCGATCATGGCGCGGGGCATCCTCAGCGGCATCAAGTCCACGCCCAAGGGGCGGTGGTCGATCGGCGGGGTGTTTGCCGAACGCGCCGCCAAACACGCAGACCGAGTGTTCTTGCGTTTCGAGGGCCAGGACATCACCTACGCGCAGGCCAACGCCACCGCCAATCGGTACGCCGCCACCCTGGCCTCGCAGGGGGTGGGGCGTGGCGACGTGGTCGGCATCATGCTGCGCAACTCTCCCGAGACGGTGCTGTTGATGTTGGCGACCGTCAAGCTCGGTGCCATCGCGGGCATGCTCAACTACAACCAGCGTGGCCATGTGCTGGCCCACAGCATCGGGTTGCTTGATTCCAAACTACTGATCACCGAGGCGGAGTTCGAGGAAGCCATCAGCGAATCCGGCGTCAATGTGGTCTCGCAGCTGACCATCGACGAGCTGGACCGGATGTCGGTTTTGGCGCCCACCGCCAATCCGAGTGCCACCGAAGCGGTGATGACCAAGGATCGCGCGTTCTACATTTTCACCTCGGGCACCACCGGCCTGCCCAAGGCCAGCGTGATGACGCACTACCGCTGGTTGCGGGGTATGTCGGGTATCGGCGACATGGCGTTGCGGTTGCGGCCTGACGATGTGCTGTACAGCTGCTTGCCGTTGTATCACAACAACGCGTTGACCCTGGCCGTGTCCACCACCGTCAATGCCGGAGCTACCCTGGCGATCGGCCGGTCGTTCTCGGTGTCGCGGTTCTGGGACGAGGTGATTGCCAGTCGTGCAACGGCTTTCATTTACATCGGAGAATTGTGCCGTTATCTGCTCAATCAGCCGCCGAAGCCCACCGATCGCAAACACAGGGTGCGCGTCATCGTCGGTAACGGCCTGCGGCCGGAGCTGTGGGGCGAATTCACCGCGCGATTCGGGATCAAGCGGGTCTGTGAGTTCTACTCGGCCAGCGAGTCGAACACCGCATTTGTCAACGCGCTCAATATCGACCGCACCGTGGGCATCTGTCCGATGCCCATCGCGTACGTCAAGTACGACGTCGAGAGTGGTGAACCGGTACGTAACGACAAGGGTTTCCTGACCAAGGTCGGGCCTGGGGAGTCGGGACTGCTGCTGAGCAAGGTGACCGACCTGGCGCCGTTCGACGGGTACACCGACCCGACGGCCTCGGAGAAGAAGCTGGTGCGTGACGCCTTCAAGAAGGGCGACACCTGGTTCAACACAGGCGATCTGATGCGCAACCTCGGCTGGGGTCATGCGGCGTTCGGTGATCGGCTCGGCGACACCTTCCGGTGGAAGGGTGAGAATGTGGCCACCACCGAGGTGGAGGCCGCGATCGAACACAACGACGCGGTGGAGGAGTCGACGGTCTTCGGCGTGCAGGTGCCCGGTACCGATGGTCGCGCCGGAATGGCCGCCATCAAGTTGCACGATGGCGTCGAGCTCGATCCAAAGGCTCTGAGCGACACCGTGTATCAGAATCTTCCCGCGTACGCGCTGCCGCTGTTCATTCGGATCGTGGACACCCTGGAGCACACCACCACCTTCAAGAGTCGCAAAGTGGAGCTGCGCGAGCAGGCGTACGGCGAATCGGTGACCGATCCGCTGTACGTGCTGGCCGGCCGTGCGGAGGGATACGTTCCGTTCTATCCCGAGTACCCGGAGGAACTGGCGGGCGGACAGCGCCCTAAGGGTTAGCGCGTCGTAAACCGGCGCGGCTGGCTTGCCGGGATAACGTTCGAGGCATGGCCGGAACTCGTCGTGCGCGGATAGCGAAACGCCGCCGCCTACGGGTAAGTCGTGCCGACAACGACCTCACCGATGCTCAATGGTCGCAGCTCGTGCAGGCGTGGGGTGGCTGTGCCTACTGCGGTGCGACGGGAACGGCGTTGCAGCGCGACTGTGTGCAGCCGATCTCGCGGGGCGGCAGGTACACCCAAGCCAATGTGGTGCCGGCGTGCGGGTCGTGCAACTCCAGCAAATGCAATGCCGAGGTGACCAGCTGGATGCGGCGCAAACGTCTTGACGAGACGGCGTTTCTGCGTCGATATGTGGAGGTCACTCAGGCGCTGGCCTAGGTGGTGTACACGCCCGTCGGCTCGTCGTGATATCCCTTTGCGCCTATCTCGCGCGCCAGCGGACTGCGGAAATCTTGTTCCGCGGCAAGACAATCGAGGATGCGACGGTAGTCGTACCGTGGTTGCCAGCCGAGATCGTCTCGGGCCCTGGCGTTGATGTAGACCCTGTCGATCGTCGGGAACATGGACCATCCGCGTGCCGCGTACAAGCCAGGCTGCTCCGGGAAGTAACGAGCCACCACGGCTCCCGGATCGGTACGTAGCTGCGCGGCATCGTCCGGGCTGAAGGGTGTTGTCGCCGAGATCACGTACTTGGCCCAGCCGATCTCGGGTCCGCGTTCGGCGGCCAGCAGGTGCGCGTCGACCACATCGGCCAGATCCACTCGCCGGTACAGGTACTCGTTGGCCTTCACGTTGTCGTCGCGGTAACGGTTGCGCACCCGGTCGTTGTCGTCCTGCTCGGGGAAGAATCGCGAGGTGCGCAGCACGATCACCGGTAGGCCGCTGTCCTGATGCACCACATGCGCGATGTCCTCGGCCGCGGTTTTGGTGGCCCCATAGATGTTCTTGGGCACCGAGGCCACGGCTTCGGTGATCCAGGCCGCCTCGCGCGCCCCGACCAGCGCATGACCGAAGGCGCTGGTGGTGCTGGTGTACACAAAGCTGCATACCCCCGCCGTGACCGCCGCCTCCAGCAGAGACAGCGTGCCTTCGATATTGGTCTCGACGAAATCGGTGCGCGGGTGCGACCCGATATGCGGCTTGTGCAGTGTCGCGGTGTGCAGTACCGAGGTCATCCCGCTCATCGCCTCAGCCACCAGGCCACGGTCGGCGATCGACCCGACGATATCGGTGGCCGGGCCCGCGGCGATATCGATTCCCACGACATCGACGCCGTCCCGCCGCAGCGTGCGGACCAGTGCCTCACCCAGATGTCCCGAGGATCCGGTGACCAGGAATCGCCTCTCGCCCATGTGCCCATACTGCCGAGGCCCGCAAGTCATTTCGCGTGCCGAGAGTGAAGCCGTTGCGGGAAATCGGTCCAAATCCCGCAGCAGCTTCACACTCGGCGCATGGCGAGGCGGGCTGCCCTGCACAATGAGGACGTGCGTGAGACGTTTTGTGGACGACCCGTCCGCACCGATCGTGCGCTCATCATGGCGATCGTGAACCGCACACCGGACTCGTTCTATGACCGCGGCGCCACCTTTACCGACGAGGCGGCGCAGGCGGCGGTGCATCAAGCGGTGGCCGATGGTGCGGATGTCGTCGACATCGGTGGCGTCAAGGCGGGCCCGGGGGAGAACGTCGACGCCGACGCCGAAACCGCGCGGGTGGTGCCCTTCATCGAATGGGTGCGCGGCGCCCACCCCGACTTGCTGATCAGCGTGGATACCTGGCGCGCCGAGGTTGCGGCGAAGGCCTGTGCGGCAGGAGCCGATCTGATCAACGACACCTGGGCGGGTGCCGATCCTGAGCTACCGGCCGTGGCGGCCGCGTACGGCGCCGGATTGGTTTGCTCCCACACCGGTGGCGCGGTACCGCGTACCCGGCCGTATCGCGTCCATTACGGAACCGAGGTCGACGGCGTCGTGCGGGCGGTGCTCGACGAAGTGACCGCGTCCGCCGAGCGGGCGATGGCTCTGGGGGTGTCGAAGGACGCGATTCTGATCGATCCGACGCATGACTTCGGCAAAAACACCTTCCACGGGCTCGCTTTGTTGCGCCACGTAAACGATCTCGTTAATACCGGGTGGCCCGTGTTGATGGCGTTGAGCAACAAGGATTTCATCGGGGAGACTCTTGGTGTGGGACTGACGGAACGACTCGAGGGCACTCTCGCCGCCACCGCACTGGCGGCTGCTGCGGGTGCTCGCATGTTCCGGGTTCATGAGGTCGGGCCCACACGCCGCACGCTGGAAATGGTGGGCTCCATCGTCGGGACCCGCCCACCGGCGCGAACAGTGAGGGGGTTGGCATGACCTCAACCGTTGGTATCGACTCAAGCTGGATGTCGCCGGCGCCACAGCTCCCGGGCTGGCTGGAGACCCACAGCTGGAACCGGCCCGAATGGACCGTCGAACAGCTGATCGCCGCGAAGAAGGGACGCACCGTTTCTGTGGTGCTGCCCGCGCTCAACGAGCAGGAGACCGTCGCGGCCGTGATCGACACCATCAGCCCGCTGCTGGGCGGTCTGGTGGACGAGCTGATCGTGCTGGACTCGGGCTCTACCGATGACACCGCCATCAGGGCAGTGGCGGCGGGTGCGCGGGTGGTCAGCCGGGAACAGGCGCTGCCCGAGGTACCGCCGAACCCGGGCAAGGGCGAGGTGCTGTGGCGGTCGGTGGCCGCGACCACCGGTGACCTCATCGCGTTCGTCGACTCCGATCTGATCGACCCCGATCCGATGTTCGTGCCACACCTGCTGGGGCCGCTGCTGTTGGGGCAGGGCATTCACCTGGTCAAGGGTTTCTATCGGCGTCCCCTCAAGGTCAGCGGGGCCGAGGACGCCAACGGCGGCGGGCGAGTGACCGAACTGGTGGCCCGGCCCATGCTCGCGGCACTTCGGCCCGAACTCAGTTGTGTCGTCCAGCCGCTGGGCGGCGAGTACGCCGGGACCCGGGAGCTGCTGTCCTCCGTGCCCTTCGCGCCGGGATATGGCGTGGAGATCGGTCTGCTGATCGATACCTACGACAAGCTGGGACTGGGCTCTATCGCCCAGGTGAATCTGGGAGTACGCAGCCACCGCAACCGGCCGCTCGTCGAACTCGGTGTGATGAGCCGGCAGGTGATGGCCACCATGCTGTCACGGTGTGGGATTCCGGACTCGGGTGTGGGCATCACACAGTTCTTCGCCGACGGTGACGGATTCACCCCACGCAGTTCGACGGTCTCGCTGGAGGATCGCCCACCGATGAATACCCTGCGCTAGGCGTCAGGTCTTCTGAATCTCGCGTTCCCCCGCGGTCGGCGACCAGACCGTGACGATCATGTGGCCGTCTTCGAGCCGTACCGCTGATGCGCCCTCGACATCGGCGACGTAGAACGGTGCGAATCGCCGTCCGCGCAGATCGAATCCGATGGTGGCATAGAGATGTTCGGCAAATCTCGCGTGCAGCTCTAGGTCTTGCTCGTCATGCACGGTGCCCCAGACTTTCGCGTCGCCCCGGGTGAGATGGGTGTCGGTGGTTGCGGTGTGCAGCTCGAAACGGGGATCGCGAGCCAGGTCCGAGAGTTTGGTGGTGCCGGGCATGCCGCCGACGATGAGCCTTCCTTCGAAGAGGCGCGGTTCCATCGGGCTGATGCGCGGGGCCCCGCTGCGCCGCAGCGTCGAGAGGAAACACAGATTGCGGGTATCAGCGTGGCGGCGGGTGAAGACTTCGGCGATAGTGGGAGCCAGCCGCGTGAACTCTCGCCAGGAGGTCATAGTGCCACGGTAGGTCCGGATGTCGGACCTCGCTGGCAAGATCGGTGTCGTGACGTTCGCACTGACGTATCTGCTGGTTCTCATCGCGGTGGCCGCCGTGCTGTTCGTGCTGGGCTCGATGCTGTTCGGGCGCGGGGAGCAGCTGCCGCCGCTGCCCAAGGGCACCACCGCCACCGTCTTGCCGGCCGACAAGGTGACCGGCGCCGACGTGGACGCCGTGAAGTTCTCCCTGGTGTTCCGCGGCTACAAGGCCAGCGAGGTCGACTGGGTGCTGGACCGGCTTGCCCGGCAGATCGACGACCTGCGTGCCGAGCTGGACGAGGTGCGGGACGCCCGAGACAACGTCGACGCCAATGCCGAGTAAGGAACCCACCCGGTGTGCCTGGGCCGTGGATTCGGCCGGATCCACGTTGTACACCGAGTACCACGACACCGAATGGGGACGGCCGCTGTACGGCCGCGATGCCTTGTTCGAGCGGCTATGCCTGGAGGCCTTCCAGAGCGGCCTGGCCTGGATAACCATCTTGCGCAAACGCGAGGGCTTCCGGCGTGCGTTCGACGGTTTCCGACCCGAAAAAGTTGCCCGATACACCGACCAGGACATTGCCCGGCTGATGGCGGATGCCGAGATCGTGCGGAACCGCGCCAAGATCGAGTCGGCCATCTCCAATGCCCGCGCCGTCCTCGATCTGGACACCGATCTTTCGGACTTGCTGTGGTCGTTTGCGCCGAAACGCCGCGCCCGGCCACAGCTTCTTTCGGAGGTGCCCGCGGTGACCGAAGAGAGCACCGCCATGGCCAAGGAACTCAAACGTCGGGGGTTCCGTTTTGTGGGGCCTACCACGGCATATGCACTCATGCAGGCCACCGGAATGGTGGACGATCATGTGCGTTCGTGTTGGGTTCCGCGAGCCGAGACCGCACCTATCTGACGGTCCAGTTGAGGGTCTGCTGTCCCCAGATGCCGCCAATAGGGAACAATGGTCCAGTGAAACGGCAGCTCAGATAGGGAACAATGGTCGGAGATGCCGAACACCCTTGGCTGGAATTTGGAGGGAGCACACGATGGCGGCCATGAAGCCCCGAACAGGCGACGGTCCTCTCGAGGCTACGAAAGAGGGGCGTGGAATCGTCATGCGCGTGCCACTGGAAGGTGGCGGCCGCTTGGTGGTCGAGCTGACCCCTGATGAGGCTGCCGCGCTCGGCGACGAACTCAAGAACGTCACCAGCTAGGGCCCACAGCTCTCCGGGCGCTAGCTGCAGACTTTTTGGTAGATCTGCAGCGTCATCTCTGCGATGTGCGCCCACGAGAACTCTTCGATACACCGTGCTCTGCCGGCGTTGCCGTACGCAGTGGCCCGGGCCGGGTCCGCGACCAGTGCGTTGACCGCATCGGCGAGCCCCGCCTCGAACGCGGCAGCTTCGCTGCTCTCGTACGCCACCAGTGTTCCGGTGACCCCGTCGGCAACCACTTCGGGGATTCCGCCGACGCGCGATGCCACCACCGCGGTGCCACACGCCATGGCTTCCAGGTTCACGATGCCCAACGGTTCGTAGATCGACGGGCACACAAAAACCGTCGCCGCAGAAAGCACCTCCCGCAGCTTGGGCGTGGGCAGAAACTCCCGTATCCAGTGAACGCCGGGCCGGGCCGCGGCCAACTCGGTGACGGCTCCGGTGATCTGCTCGGCGATTTCGGGGGTATCGGGCTCGCCCGCGCACAGGATCAGTTGCACCTCGGGCGAGAAACGGTGCGCCGCGGCCACCAGGTGCGCCAGCCCCTTCTGCCGGGTGATCCGCCCGACGAACGCCACAATCGGACGAGTCAGGTCCACGCCGAGCCCGGCAAGCACCGATCCGGGTTGGGCGAACGCCTCCTCCGGATCCACCGGGTACCACGAGGTGGTGTCGATCCCATTGCGCACCACATGAATCCGGTCGGGGTCGAGGCCGGGATAGGTCGCGATGATGTCATCGCGCATCCCGCCGCTGACCGCGATGACGGCATCAGCGGCGTGTATGGCGGTGTGTTCCACCCACGACGACACCCGGTATCCGCCGCCGAGCTGTTCGGCCTTCCATGGGCGGCGTGGCTCCAGGGAATGTGCGGTCACGACGTGCGGGATGCCGTGCAGCAGCTTGGCCAGATGACCGGCCATTCCCGTGTACCAGGTATGCGAATGCACCACGGTCGAGCCGGCGGCCGCGGCGGCCATCACCAGATCGGCGGACAGGGTGGTCAGGGCGGGGTTGGCGCCGTCCAGCGCGGGGTCGGGCCGATGCACGAACGCGTTGTCGCGGGGCGCGCCCATACAGTGCACGTCGACATCGCACAGTGTGCGCAGCTGTGCAACCAGCTCGGTGACATGGACACCCGCCCCGCCGTACACCTCGGGTGGATACTCCCGCGTCATCATGGCCACCCGCGTCATAGCCACGACCGTAGTAGGTGGCTCCGACGGCCGCTGCCTCTGGCTCTTCACGCAAGCGGCTCATCGCCGACCCGCCACAGGGTGTAGCGCTGGCCGCTTCTGCCGACTGCCGATAGGTTGATTGCTATGAGGGCATCGCCACACGTTCTGGGGATCGTGCTTGCCGGCGGTGAAGGCAAGCGGCTCTACCCGTTGACTGCCGATCGAGCGAAACCGGCGGTGCCCTTCGGTGGCGCGTATCGCCTCATCGACTTCGTGCTGAGCAACCTGGTCAACGCGCGGTTCCTGCGTATTTGCGTTCTCACCCAATACAAATCGCATTCACTGGACCGGCACATCTCGCAGAACTGGCGTCTGTCGGGTCTGGCGGGGGAGTACATCACCCCGGTGCCCGCTCAACAGCGACTCGGCCCGCGCTGGTACACCGGTAGCGCCGATGCCATCCATCAGTCGCTCAATCTGATCTTCGACGAGGATCCCGAGTACATCGTGGTGTTCGGTGCCGACCACGTGTACCGGATGGACCCCGAGCAGATGCTGGACTTTCACATAGAAAGTGGAGCAGCGGTGACCGTCGCGGGCATCCGGGTGCCCCGCACCGAGGCGAGTGCGTTCGGATGCATCGATGCCGACGACACTGGGCGCATTCGCGAGTTCGTGGAGAAGCCGGCGAATCCGCCCGGTACTCCGGACGATCCCGATGCGGCCTTCGTCTCGATGGGGAACTACATCTTCACCACCAAGGAACTCATCGACGTGATCCGCGCGGATGCCGATGACGACCATTCCGACCACGACATGGGCGGTGACATCATTCCCCGGCTGGTGGCCGACGGCCGCGCGGCAGTCTACGACTTCAACACCAACCTGGTCCCCGGAGCCACCGAGCGTGATCACGCCTACTGGCGCGATGTCGGAACCCTGGACGCGTTCTATGACGCGCACATGGATCTGGTGTCGGTGCATCCGGTGTTCAATCTGTACAACCGGCGCTGGCCGATCCGCGGTGAATCGGAGAACCTGGCGCCCGCCAAGTTCGTCAACGGGGGATCGGCGCAAGAGTCGGTGGTGGGGGCCGGCAGCATCGTGTCTGCTGCGTCGGTGCGTAATTCGGTGCTGTCCTCCAACGTCGTGATCGACGACGGCGCCGTCGTCGAGGGCAGTGTGCTGATGCCCGGCGTGCGGGTGGGGCGCGGCGCCGTGGTGCGGCACGCGATTCTGGACAAGAACGTGGTAGTCGGTGTGGGCGAACAGGTTGGCGTCGATATCGAGCGCGACCGGGAACGCTTCAACGTCAGCGCGGGCGGCGTGGTCGCCGTCGGTAAGGGCGTCTGGATCTGAGCCCTGTCCCCCGTTACCGGCCGTCGGCCTCCTGTAATGCGGGCAGGGTGGCCAGTCGGTTGACCGCGTGCCGGATTGTGGCCGGTTTGAGCTGTCCGTATCCGAGGACCAGCCCGGGATTCGACGGGTCGGGACGGGCCCGGTAGTCGTCGAGGTCGGTGATGTGCATACCATGGGATCGGGCCTGTTCCACGGCCGCTGATGCTGAAATGCCTTGGCGCAGTGATGCCAAGACGTGCAGGCCAGCCTCGGTTCCGGTGACGTGAGTGACGGCGGCGATTTTTTCCAGGGACTGCAACATGGTGGCGCGGCGGTCTTGGTACAGCTTGCGGACACGGGCGATGTGCCGCGCGAGCTCACCGCTGGTGAGCAGGTGGGTGACGGCTTGTTGCACGGGAGCGGAAACGGTTGCGCCCAGTGCGTCGCGGGTATCAAGGACAGGCTGCAGCAGATGCGTTGGTACGCGTAGATAACTGAGCCGCAGGCCCGGATCGAGGACCTTCGACATCGTGCCCAGATAGATCGTGCTCGCGGTGGTGTCCAGACCGGCCAGGCTGGGCAGCGGGGCTACCCCGAACCGGAACTCGCTGTCGTAGTCATCCTCCACCAGGATCACTCCCGCGTCACGTGCCCAGCGCAAGATATCGCCGCGTACACCGGGACTGATTCGATGGCCTAGCGGGTACTGATGGCTAGGTGTCAGATACGCAGCCTCAATTGGCTTCTCGATGGATTGAAGCCCGCTCAGGAACTGATCGGCATCGGTGACGTCGACCGGTACCCACCGCACCCCGAGCGTCTGGAAGGTCCGGCGTATGTCGGGATAGCCGGGGTCTTCGACGGCGACCGCACGCTCTCGCCATTGGAAAGCGAGTGTGAGAAGTGTCAGGGCTTCGGCAGTTCCGGCGCAGACCACAATCTGCGACGGGTCGCATGGCAATCCGCGGGAGGACCGTAGGTAGGTGGACAATGCCGCACGTAGTGCCGCGCTGCCCGGCGGCGGAGGAGGCGTGGTAGAAGGCTCTATCGACCGCCAGGCCGCGCGCCATCCGACCCGCGAGATATCTTCGGGGTTGAGATCTCCTGGGCGCATATCGATTTCGATGTCTTCATCAGACATCGTCGCGGATCCTGCTGGGTCTCGCGCGACGTCGCTCGTGGCGTGCGGGCGGTGGGAGACGACGGTTCCCGAGCCCTGCGAGGACTCGATCCAGCCTTCACCTTCAAGTTCCTGCAGCGCCGCCACTACGGTGCTTCTGGACACACCCAATGCGGAGGCCACCGCACGACTGGATGGCACGGGCGATCCCGGGCCGAGTACACCGGATTCCAGCGCACTGCGCAATTGTTGAACGATCTGCGCGCGAATACTCAGCCGAGAGGCACGATCAACTCTCATCGGGATGTTCAGAGTCAAGACAACACCTCGCGGCCGCAGGTGACCCGTATCATTTCACACCGCACTGGACTGGTTGAAATCACCGAATGTGGTCTGTCGTCTCACCGCGGCCTCGCGAGACCATGTGTCACATGACAGTGAGCACGACGAATACCGATGATCAACTGCGTGACAGCCCAGACCTTTTGGTGCACCGCTATAAGTGGCTGCAGCGGCGTGAGCGGGCCGACTTGTTCGCGATCCTGGACGCGGGAACCATTGCGCATGTCGGTTTTGTCCGTCCTGACGGCAAGCCGATGGTCATCCCCATGGCGTACGCACGGGACGGCGAGTTCCTGCTCATGCATGGGTCTTCGGGTTCGGGACTGACGCGATCGGCCGTTGCGGGCGTTGAGCTGGTGGCCACGATCTCCATCTTCGATGGTTTTGTCTACGCACAGTCATTGTTTGATTCAACGGTAAATTACCGCTGTGCAATGGTTTTCGGTAGAGCGGTGTCGGTCACGGAGCGGGAACGCGAAGATTGCATCCGCGTGATCTCCGAGCGCCTTATGCCCGGGCGTTGGACAGAAGTGCGGCCGCCGACGAAGCGGGAACTGGCCGCCACGTATGTCTTGCGGATGCCGTTGGACATGTCCAGCGTTAAGGTACGTGAAGGGCAACCCACCGAGGACGCCCGTTCCGGAATATGGACGGGATATCTTCCCTTTGAGTCGGTGGTAGGCGAGCCGGTGCCCCAGTTGGGCGTCGATATTGTTCCGGCCCAATCCATCACCATGGCTGCTGACGTGTGGAAGCAGCGGCTCCGGCGGCCTACATCAGCCGAGTGAATGTCAGGGGTGCCCTCACCACACCAGCGGTACCAGGCGGCTGCGCACCTTCTCGGTGTATTCGTCGTAGCCCTGCAGATCATGGCGCAACATCTTCTCTTCGTCGATGATGCGTACCACCAGCGCGGCAGCAGCCGGGACGGTGGCAAGCAGCCCCCAATACGATCCCAGCGCCAGCGGCATGCCGACCATCATCACCAGAGACCCGGTGTACATGGGGTGGCGCACCAGTCCGTACAACCCGGTTGACGTGACGGTTTGCCCGGACTCGACGGTGATGCTGGCCGCGGCATAGTTGTTCTGGGCCACTACGAGTGTGGCCATCCCCAATCCGCCGATCGTCAGCACTTCACCGACGATCACCAGCCAGGTTGGCGCCTGAGACCAGCCGAACCGATGATCGAACGCGCTCACCACGACGAGCGCCACGAAGGAGCTCAGGAGTAGGGTGACCGCGAACTTCTGCACCGGGCGCGTCTCGGCCATCGGGCCACCGTGTAGACGTCGTTGCAGCACTGCGGGATTCGATCTGGCCAAGTAGATCGAGGAGACCCCGGAGCAGACCACGAAGATCGCCAGGAAGACCCATGCCTGCCAGTAGTGGAATGTGCCTGCGGGCCAGAACAGCGCCGCGCCGAACACGGCCAGGCCAGTCAGGCCCGAAATCAGGGCTTGTGCACCAGTTTTCATGGATGTTCCTTTCTCAGATCGCGTCGCGCCGGCGATACAGGGCACCTGCGGCCGCGGCCAAACCCGCGCCGAGGACGATAAGAAGTGACACGGTGAGCCATGGATACTCCACGGGTGCGCTGACGCGCATCACCGGCGATAGCTTCACCATCCAGGTGGGCAGCTGCAGTATCCCGGCATAGAGCATGCCCACCGAGAATGCCACCACCACCCAGCCAATCCAGCTCTGCCGCAGGGCGACCGCGACAGCCGCGATACCGCACACGACCAACAGTGCCGGAATCTGAGCAAGACCGGCAAGAATAAGACGCCACACCAGATCCGGGTCGTGCAAGGTGCTGGCGGCGCCCAGTCCCGCGCCGAGACCGGCGATCGTCATCAATAGCGCGCTGCCCAGGGCCGTCATCGCCACCGCGGACAGCAGCCAGGTCCAGCGCGACACGGCACGGGCCAGCACCGCCTCGGTGATACCCGATTGTTCGTCCTTGGCAAGCCTCAGGATCGCGGAAACCGCGTACGCGGTGACCGCGATGGCGAGCACCTGATTGAAGGTGGCGAAAATGCTGTCGAGGCCGTGTGCCGTGAACGCACGGGCCAGTAAGGGGTTGGTGTCGATGGAATCTCGCAGGCTCTTGGCCATCGAACCGAATGCCATACCGCCCAGAAAGACTCCGAATCCCCATCCGGTGATCAGTCCACGCTGTAGTTGCCCGTTCAGCCCGACTACTGTCTTGATCTCGGGAGCGTTGGGGTTCTCGCCGCGGGAGGGTAGTACGCCCGCGGCGTATTGGCGATGTCCTTCCAGCAGGTGTGCGGTCAGCATCAGCGCGAGCGTAGTGCCCAGCAGTAATAGGAAGGGCCACCAGCGCAGGTCGACGAAGGGGCGCATCTGCTGGGCCCATGCCAACGGGGAGAACCAGCTGAGCGCACTGCCCTTGTTGTCGATGATGTCGCCGAGGCCACGAACCACGACCGCCGCGGCCAAGGCCGCCATGGCGGCTCCGCTGGCCGCTCGCGCGGTTCGCCACAGCTGTGCGGTAACAGCCCCGAGGCCGGCGAAAACCATGGAGGCTCCGATGATTCCAAGGCTGATGCCGAGGCTGTTGATGAAGTCGAAGTCGGCTGCGGACAATGCCGCCGTCATGGCGACGGCGAGGACGGCATTCATCAGAGCCACCACGATCAGGGCGGCGTAGGTGCGTGCTTGATGGCCGATCACCGCCGACATCACCAGCTCGGCGGCACCGGACTCTTCTTCGGCCCGGGTGTGGCGGATGACCGTCAGGATGGACATGATGGCGGCAGCGGCGATCATGACGGTCATGAGTTCGTTGGCCACCATGACGCCGACATCGGTTTCGTTGATGCCAAAGCTTGGTCCACTCATGATGATCCCGGCTGGTGTCTTCATCATCGTGACCCGCGCCATGCGGTCGGCGGTGGTGGGGTACATGGACTCGAAGGCCAGCGGTGTGTAGGTCATCAGGAGCGTCAGCCAGCCCACCCACATACAAATCCGGAATCGGTCGCGGCGTAGGGCCAACATGATCAATGTGCCGATGCCGGTCAGTGGGTGCCGGGGTGTTCCGTCGGTACCAGGCCGGTGGATGGGAAGTGTCGCGAAATCGGTGCTCACCGCGAGGCGCCCTGGTACTCGCGCATGAACAATTCTTCGAGGGAGGCGGGGGCCACGCTCAGGTCGACGATCCCGAGACCGGCCAATTGTTCCATCGTGCGGTCAAGATCGCTGCGATCCACGGTGAAGGATGCGCGGTTGCCTCCGATGGTGACGTCGCGCAACTGTGGAATCGATTTCAGTCCTGAGGGATTGGCCAAGGTGCGCACCGTGACCGACGTCCGCATGAAGTGCCGTAGCTCGGCCAATGAACCCGAGAGCACGGTACGGCCGGCGCGCACGATGGTGACCCGGTGACAGAGCTTTTCCACCTCGGCCAGAATGTGGCTGGAAAGCAGTACCGCACATCCGCGTGTCGATACCTCGGCCACGCACTCTTGAAAGACCGTTTCCATGAGGGGATCCAGTCCTGAGGTCGGTTCGTCGAGGATGAACAGCTCGGCGTCCGAACAGAATGCGGCTATCAGCGCCACCTTCTGACGATTTCCCTTGGAATATGTGCGCGCCTTCTTGGTGGGGTCCAATTCGAAGCGCTCGATGAGTTCATTGCGCCGGCGGATTGAAATATGTTCGGTACCACGCATTCTGGTGAGGAAGTCGATGGCCTGCCCGCCGGTGAGGTTGGGCCACAGGGTGACATCTCCCGGTACGTAGGCGATCAGTCGGTGCAGGTCGACGGCATTGACCCAGGGGTCGCCGCCGAGGAGCTGTACGGTGCCGGCATCGGCGCGCAGCAGGCCGAGTAGTACCCGGATTGTGGTGGACTTGCCGGCGCCGTTCGGTCCGAGGAAGCCCGCCACTTCGCCATGTGCGACGGACAAATCCAGGCCGTCGAGTGCCTTGGTTTTTCCGAAAAGCTTCGTCAGTCCCCGTATTTCGACCGCCAAATTCGGATACGTCACTTCGGATCTCCTTTGCTGTGAGATTTATCCTGTTGTACGGCAAAGGCATCGAGCATGGTGGAATCTGTCATCAGGCCCTCGGTGTAGACCTCGATCGCGGGGAAGATCAGTTCATCGGCGTAGCGCCGCAAGATTTCTCGCAGGTCCTCATTCGCGTGCATCTGCACGTAGATGATCAGCGAGCCCACGCTGTTCAGTGAGACCCACAAGGCGCGGCCCTTGGGATCGCGGCTCGGCTTGATGGTGCCGGCACGTACCCCGTCCTCAAGGTACTGCTCAGCATCGTCGATCGAACGGCGCAGGAAGGCGCGGCCCGGTTCGCCGCCGGATTGCACGCTGTGCAGCAGATATCTGACCATCGGTGCGAACGTTTCGATTTCGTCGATGGCGTCCAGCCAGACTTGGGGGTCATTCGACGTGATGGTGCGCGATTTCTCCGAGCGGATGTACGCCAGCAGGTAGTCGTCCACCGCTTGCCGGAGCCCGTCCTTGGACCCGTAGTGATGGATGACCAGTGCCGGGCTGACCCCCGCCGCGTCGGCGATGGCCCGCACGCTCGCGCCGTTTCCCTGCTCGCCCCACAACTTGATCGCAGCGTCACGAATGCGGGCGGCGGCAGTGAGGTCGTCGGCTGAACGCATGTTTAGTAGATTAAACATGCGTTCAATGCGAAGTCAAGGAGGTCCCCGCGCTTCGAGCGAGAGCCGGTGCCACAAAAAATGCCGGATGTGAGCGGCGGAGCTCACATCCGGCGGGGAGGCGGTGGGACTGGTTAGTCTCGGGTCGCCGCTAGCAGGCCGTCGCCCAGCGGAATCAGGACGGCGGTAAACCTGCCGTCGTCGGCGATGATACGAGCGGCCTCGCGGACACCGACCACGTCTGGATCGTTGGCGCTGGGGTCGCCGGCCCGTCCACCGGCCGATGCCCCGTGGATGACGACGGCGCCGCCCGGGCGGAGCAGCCGGATGCCTCCGGCCAGGAAATCAGGTTGGTCGGCGGGTGCGGCATCGATGACCAGCAAGTCATAGGACTCGTCGGCCAACCGGGGCAGCACCTCCTGGGCGCGTCCACCGATCAATCGCGTGCGCGACGGCGCGATGGAGGCCTCCGAAAATGCCTGTTTGGCGCTGCGCTGGTGTTCGGGCTCCACGTCAATGGTGGTGAGTACCCCGTCCTCGCGCATACCTGAGAGAAGCCACAATCCGCTGACCCCGGCACCCGTGCCGACTTCGACGACGGCCTTGCCGCCGGACAGGCGTGCGAAAACGCTCAGGAGTGCCCCTACCGCGGGTGTCACCGGGCCCGCGCCCAGGTCAACGGCGCGTTCCCGGGCGGCGGCGACGATGTCATCTTCGGAGATGGCGCCCTCGGCGTGGCTCACCATCGCCTCGACGGGGGATCGGTCTGCGCTGCTGGTCACGATTCGATCCTGTCGAGCGCGAGTGAATCTGTCCCGCGACACGCCGAACTCCGCCACGATCGAGCGGGTTTCTTGGACGGAACTGCCTGGTGAGATCGGATCGAGACCGCATTCTCAGGAAGAGTTAAGTTAGCTCCTAAGTGACCCACACCTGGGTGGTAGAGGGTCAGTGCATGTCGCGATCCATCCTGAACCAGAGCCCGAGCGACCCGCGTCTATCCGGGAATAACACCGATGGCATCTGGGTTGAGCAGGCTGACGGTCTCCCCACTGGGGGCGAGGCAACCGTAACCGAACAGGAGGAACACGCGATTTCGCTTACGCGTATCAGCGAGCCCGATTACACCGAATTCGTCGACGCCGCCAACGCCGACGAACTATCCGGGACCGCAGTATTCGATGCCACTGGAGACCAGGCCGCCATGCCGTCCTGGGATGAACTGGTTCGTGAGCATGCCGACCGCGTGTACCGCCTGGCGTACCGGCTTTCCGGCAGCCAGCAAGATGCCGAGGACCTGACACAGGAAACCTTCATCAGGGTGTTCCGCTCGTTGCAGAACTACCAGCCCGGCACCTTCGAGGGTTGGCTGCACCGCATCACCACCAACCTGTTCCTCGACATGGTTCGTCGCCGCGGGCGCATCCGCATGGAAGCGCTGCCCGAGGACTACGACCGGGTGCCGGCTACCGACCCCGATCCCGAGCAGATCTATCACGACGCCCAGCTGGGTGCGGACCTGCAGGCCGCACTGGATTCATTGGCACCGGAGTTCCGTGCCGCCGTGGTCCTGTGCGATATCGAAGGTCTGTCCTACGAGGAGATCGGCGCCACCCTGGATGTGAAGCTCGGCACCGTCCGCAGCCGTATCCACCGCGGTCGGCAGGCCATCCGGGAGTATCTGGCTGCACACTCCTCGGCATCCGCGCTCGCGGCCGCCGAGTAGCGCGCGACACCATTGGTGCAGGTTGGTACGCAATGAGTACATTCGCGCGCTATCTTCGAGGTAGGCCGGTACGAGTCCGCCGGCCATTCCGAACCGAAGGGAGCGTCGCCGTGGTGGATAGCGGCTCGTTCCGTAGGGCGTTCTCGAGTTTCTCCTCTTTCTCGCGACTGCCCTCCCCGTTCGCCTCGCAGAGTGGGGCACCGGTGGGCGCGCCGCGGCAGTTCGGGTCCACCGAGCATTTGTCCACGGAGGCGATCGCGGCGTTCGTCGACGGCGAACTGCGGATGAGTGCGCACCTGCGGGCAGCGCACCATTTGTCGATGTGCGCCGAATGCGCGCTGGAGATCGACGCACAGCGCCAGGCGCGCACCGCGCTGCGCGACTCCGGAGCCATTCGGGTGCCGGGTTCCTTGCTTGGACTCCTCAGCCAGATTCCGCACATCCCGCATGACGTTGCCCCGCCGCAGCCCTCGGCACACGAGGGTGAGCTGCCGCCCGCGTTGGGTGGTGACGCGGTGCGGCCGGATAGCCGCGCACGTCGTAAACGCCGGTAGGGTGGGCCGGTGACCGCAAATCAGGACACCGCCCCCCGGTTGGCGCCGCGCCCGGTTGACCGGCCGCCTGTCGATCCGGCTTCGCAGCGGGCTTTCGGCCGTCCGTCGGGGGTATCCGGTTCGTTCCAGGGCGCGGACAAGTACCGAGACCAGGGGGAGTACACACCGCGAGTAGGTCCGCCGGACCCGGTGCTGGCACAGGCCTTCGGGCGGCCCGACAACGCGACCACGTCGCTCCAACGCCACCCGGCCGACGCCGGCAAGCTCGACGCCGCCGACGAAGGACCGGATGCCGCGGAGGACCCGTGGCGCGACCCCACGGCGCAGGTCCAGCTGGGCAGGCCCGCCGTCAACAAGGCGCCCGTATCGTTGTCCGGTGCACCGGCCCCGAAGCTGGGTGTGCGCGATGTTCTCTTTGGTGGCCGGGTGTCCATCCCCGCGCTCGCCATTCTTGCCGCGGTCGCACTACTGATCGGTCTGGTCGGCGGCATCATCGGGCGCAAGACGGCCGAGGTGGTCGAGGCATTCACCACGTCGAAGGTCACCTTGACCACCGATGACAGCACCCAGCCCGACGAGTCCCGATTCACCGCGGTGGCCAATGCCGTCAAGAGCTCGGTGGTGACCATCGAGGCCAGTTCGGATGACGAGGTGGCCCAGGGCTCGGGAGTCGTGATCGACCCCAAGGGCTACATCATTACCAACAACCATGTGATCTCCGACGCCGCCAAGAACCCCGGCAAGTTCAAGATCGAGGTCATCTTCAACGACAGCAAGAAGGTGCCCGCCAATCTGGTTGGGCGCGATCCGAAGACGGACATTGCGGTGCTGAAGGTCGACAACGTCGACAACCTGACCGTGGCGCGCCTGGGAGACTCCGACAAGGTCGCCGTCGGCGCCGAGGTCATCGCGTTCGGTTCCCCGCTGGGTTTGCGTAGCACCGTGACCGGCGGCATCATCAGCGCCCTGCACCGACCGGTGCCGCTCTCGGGAGAGGGTAGCGACACCGACACCGTGATCGATGCGCTCCAGACCGACGCCGCCATCAACCACGGCAACTCCGGTGGTCCGCTCATCGATATGAAGTCTCAGGTGATCGGGATCAACACCGCCGGAAAATCGTTGAGCGACAGCTCAAGTGGCCTCGGATTCGCCATCCCCATCAATGAGGCTGCCGACGTCGCGCAGACGTTGATCCGCGACGGAAAGATCGTGCACGCGACCCTGGGCATCAGCAGCCGTACGGTCAGTAACGCGACCGCCACCGGGGCCGAGGTGGCCAACGTCAAGGCCGGCAGCCCCGCGGAAAAGGGCGGCATGCTGGAGAACGACGTCGTGGTCAAGGTCGGTAACCGGACAGTGGCCGACGCCGACGAGTTCGTGGTCGCGGTGCGGCAGTTGAAGATCGGGCAGGAAGCTACCATCACTGTGCTCCGTCAGGGTCGGCCCGTCGAGCTCAAAGTCACGCCCGGTCCAGACGGCTCCTGATGTTCGGCAGTGTCGGCTGGGGAGAGCTGCTGGTCCTGCTGATCGTGGGGCTCGTGGTGCTCGGCCCGGAGCGGCTGCCCGGGGCGATTCGGTGGACCACCGAGTCGCTGCGCAAGGTGCGTGACTACGCCAGCGGTGCGACGGCCTCGTTGCGCGAGGAGTTGGGGCCCGAATTCGACGATGTGCGCAAGCCGCTCGCCGAGCTGCAGAAGCTGCGGGGGATGACGCCGCGCGCCGTCATCACCAAACACCTTCTCGATGGCGATGATTCGGTGTTCGATTCACTGACCCGGCCGTTGGACGACGTGAAGAAGGCGGTTACCGAGCCTGCGCCCACGCCGATCGTCAACCCCGAACTCGCCAAGCCCGCGGAGCCCGGGCCGACGCGTTACGACGCAGACGCGACGTAACCCGCGTCCACCCCCACCCTGTCCGCGAGCATGCTCAAATGTGCCCGATTCACGCCGAAACAGGCACATTTGAGCATGCTCGCGCGGGAAGGGTCAGTTACGGCGTGCCGTATCGATGTTCAGCGACATGCCCGCCAGCCCGCGGCTGCGTGTCGACAACTTGTCCGCGACAGCCCGAAGAGCTTGGCCCGCCGCCGAATCCGGCTGACTGAGCACGATCGGCAGGCCGTCGTCGCCACCCTCGCGCACCGCCGGGTCCAGCGGAACTTGGCCGAGTAGCGGCACCTTCGTACCTACCACCTTGGTCAGGCTTTCGGCGACAGTGTCGCCGCCACCGGACCCGAACACCTCCATGCGAGTGCCGTCGGGCAGCACCAGCCAGGACATGTTCTCGACCACGCCGACGATGCGTTGACGGGTTTGAGTCGCGATCGCGCCCGCGCGTTCGGCCACCTCGGCGGCGGCTTGCTGCGGTGTGGTGACAACCAGAATCTCCGCACCGGGTATCAGCTGCGCCACCGAAATCGCGACATCACCGGTGCCCGGCGGCAGGTCCAGCAGCAGCACATCCAGGTCTCCCCAGAACACGTCGGCCAGGAACTGCTGCAGTGCGCGGTGCAGCATGGGCCCGCGCCACACCACCGGGGTGTTGCCCTGGGTGAACTGGGCGATCGAGATGACCTTCACGTCGTGGGCCACGGGGGGCAGGATCATCCGCTCCACCTGGGTGGGCCGATCGGAGGTGCCCATCATGCGTGGCACCGAGTGGCCGTAGATGTCGGCGTCGAGCAGCCCGACGGACAAACCTTTGGCAGCCATCGCGGCGGCGAGGTTCACTGTGACGCTGGACTTTCCGACGCCGCCCTTACCGGAGGCCACAGCGTAGACGCGGGTGAGGGAGCCGGGCTGGGCGAATGGGATAACCGGCTCGGGGCTGTCACCCCGCAGTTGCTTACGCAGTTCGGTGCGCTGTTCGTCGTTCATGACGTCCAGTTGCACCCGCACGGTGCCTACGCCGTCGACATCGGCGGCGGCCTGCGTCACCCGTTCGGCGATCTCGGCCTTTTTCGGACAGCCGGAGGTGGTGAGGTAGATGCCGATCTCGACGTTGTGGGCGTCGTCGAACGTGATGTCCTTGACCATCCCCAACTCGGTGATGGGACGGCGAAGTTCAGGGTCGATAACCCCGGCGAGTGCGCTGCGCACGGCCGTGGTGAGCTCGGATGTCACTACCCGAGTCTAGGGCGTGCCGTTTACGGCCTCGGCGCTGCCGGTGCGGGTGCGGGTCCGGGCGCCGGTCCCAGCTCCACCGGGGGTGGCGGCGGGGCAAACGGGTTGAACGGCTGTGGTGCCTGGTTGGGGGCGAACGGGTTGAACGGCTCGGCCGGGGGCTGCGGCGCGAATGGGTTGAATGGTTCAGCCGGAGGTGGCGGCGGGGCGCAGAAGAGCATGCATGGTGCCTGGGGTGTCTCGGGCGCGGGCGGGACGGCTCCCGGCAGGGCCGCGACGACAGCCCGATCCGGAGTCAGCGGATTGACGATGGGCAGCTGGGCCAGCGGATCGTTGGGCGAGAGCCCGGCGACATCGGTTACCGAACCCGGCCCCAGTCCGCGGGACTCGCCGCCGCCCAGATGGGCCTTGCGCTCGGGTGCGACATCGGCGGCGGTAAGCGGCGGCAGATTGAGCGGAATCACCCCGGTGGCGTATCCGGCGGCCCAGGCGAGCACGTTCTGCGCATAAGCCACCGAGTTGTTGTAGCGCAGGATGGCCGACATCGTTTGCGAGCGATCCCGCAAATTCAATCCGCCACTGCATAAATATCGGGCGGCGGCCAGGCTGGCGTCGAATACGTTCTGCGGATCGGCCTTGCCGTCACCGTCTCCGTCGGAGGCGTAGTGGTTCCACGTGCTCGGCAGAAACTGCATGGGGCCCATGGCCCGGACGTAGACCTGAGAACCCTGGGTTCGGCTCTGCTCGTGGTCCACGATGACCTCGTTGCCCGGCAGCGTGCCGTCCAGGCTGGGGCCGTAGATGGGCCGGATTACACGGCCCTTCACGTCGGTCGCTCCGTTGTTGGCGTGGCCAGACTCGATCCGGCCGATGCCCGCCAGCAGGTTCCAGCTCACGCCGCACCCCGGTGCGGCCTTGGCCATCATCTTCTCGGCGTTCTGATAGGCCTCCAGGGCGATCTTCGGAATGCCAAGGCCACCAGGGGCCATCACGATCCCCGGAGGCGGCGGCGCGATCGCGGCGCTCGGGGCGATGCGGTACTGCGTGGGGGGACGCACCACGGTCACCAGGTTCAGTTCACCGACCTCGGCCTGCGGGGTGGCCGCGGAGACCATCGGAACCGGAACAGGCACGACGGCTTGGCCGCTCACCTGGGCGCTGCTCGCCGCGACCGCGAAGCCGATGACCGTCAGGGCGCTGAGCCCGCCGACCCGCACCCACGGCACGGACGCCGAATTGCCCTTGATGCGCGATGCCGCGCCACGCGCATGATTCACCGAGGTCGCAACCCAACGTGGCAGCTCCACTCGGTTCCTTCCTTCGGACCCGTTTCAGGGCCCCTGTCTGTGCGTCCGGGTCCATCTGTCGGCACTCATTCTGACCTATGTAGTCGTGACGGGTGTGACCGATGAGAACCGGGGAAACGATACCGGCGCGATCACGGCCGGGTTGCAAAATGGGCAAACCCCAGCGAATTTCGGTTGGTCGGTCAATCTCGCTCGGGCGCGCCGCGTTCGGTGTATGCCGCTGTCAGAAATGGGCGGGTGGCTATCTTGCGTGGGAAGGGCCTCGACATTGGCTGACTTACGGTCAGTATATAGACGTAAACATAATCAATTGATAGCGTTGCAACATGACCGCAGCACCGGATGTCGCCGTCCACTGGGAACTTGGCTCCGATCGGCCCCGCGAGGACCATGGCTTCTTTGGGCCCGATTCGCCGACGTGGAAGGTGTGGACCAGCCCGACAGCACTCATCGGATTCCAGCGCTCGGTGGTGCTGGAACATTTCGAACCGCACCTGGCCGCCGCGGTGGCCGACGCCGCTGGCATCTATCGGGATCCGCGTGGACGGATGGACGGGACCCTCGCCTACTTCCTGATCGTCGCGACAGCCGATTCGCGGACCGCCGTCGAGGCCTCCGAACACCTACAAAAGGTGCACGCACGGTCCAAGGGCCTCGATCCGGTCACTGGAACTCGCTACAGCGCCAACGATCCGGCATCGCAGCTGTGGATTCACGTCACCGGTTGGCATTCCGTGCTCAAGTGCTACGAGGTATTCGGCCCGGGACCGCTGAGCCGGGCCGAGGAGGACCGTTACTGGTCCGAGTGTGTGATCGCCGCCGAACTGCAGACCGTCAACCCCGCCGACGTGCCACGATCACGCGACGAGGTCCGTCAGTACTTCGCACGGATGCGGCCCACCTTGTGCACGTCCGAACGGGCCCAGCGGGCCATGCACTATCTGTTGCGCACCCCGCGGTCGGGCAGCAGCAATATGCAGTTCTGGGCGATCAGCCGACTGCTGGCACCCGCCACTATCGCTACGCTGCCGCACTGGATGCGTGAGCTGGGGCAATTTGATCAGCCGGGCATTGTCGACGCCGCCTACCGCCCGGTGGTGTCCGCCGGTATGCGTATCGCAGGCATTCCGGCGGTGGAGACCACGATTCTGCGGCGCAGCCTTCCGATGACGCGCACCGCACTGCGCGATTTCCACAAGGCCAAGGCGCCGTTGCGGCCCGTCACCGTCACGCCGGCCGAGGCCAAGGAGCGGTACGGGAGGCGAGCTACCGCATAGGGCGGCGCCTACGCTGACTATCTGTGACAGCACCCGCGTATCGTCCACGCCGCACCACGCTGGCTGTGCCCGGCAGCAGCCAGAAGATGATTGACAAGGCGAAAACCCTTCCGGCGGACGAGGTTTTCCTGGACCTTGAAGACGCTGTCGCCGCACCCGCCAAGGTGGAGGCGCGCCAGCGTATCGCCGCGGCACTCAACGCTCCGGGATGGTCCGGCCAGCTGCTGTCGGTGCGCGTCAATGACTGGACCACCGAATGGACCTACGCCGATCTGGTGGAGATTGTTTCCCGAGCGGGCGCCAACATCGACAACATCCTGCTGCCCAAGGTCACCGCCGCCTCACACGTGACGGCCCTTGATCTGCTGCTCACCCAACTGGAGCGATCACACGGGCTGCGGGTGGGTGCCATCGGTATCCAGGCCCAGATTGAGAACGCCGAGGGGCTCACCAATATCGACGCGATCGCATCGGCCAGCCCGCGCATGCGCTCACTCGTCTTCGGTCCGGCCGACTTCATGGCCAGCCTCGGCATGCGCACGCTGGTGGTGGGCGAACAGCCGCCCGGCTACGACGGCGAGGCCTATCACCATGTGCTGATGACCATCCTGGTCGCTGCGCGGGCGCACGGAATCGATGCCATCGACGGCCCCTATCTGAAGGTGCGTGACGTCGATGCGTTCCGAACTGCGGCAGCCCGATCGGCCGCACTCGGTTTCGACGGGAAATGGGTGCTACACCCCGCACAGATCGAGGCGGGCAACGAGATATTCAGCCCGCGGCAAGACGACTACGACAGGGCCGAGCTGATCCTGGACGCCTACGAGTGGCACACCTCGGTCGCCGGTGGTGCCCGGGGAGCGGTGATGCTCGGAGACGAGATGATCGATGAGGCCAGCCGCAAGATGGCACTGGTGATCGCGGGCAAGGGACGTGCCGCGGGAATGGCCCGCCAGGCGGCCCCTTACGAGCCCCCGACGGGCTAGAAAGACCCCGACGTGCTGCTGCTCCCCGCGGCTATCACGATGAGGACCAATATCCACAGCACGGGGATCACCGCGCCCAGGATGATGCCGGCAATCGCTATGCCCTTGCCGTCCTGCTGTCTGGTCTTGAGCTGATTCAACGCGACGACGCCGAGGATCACGCCGACGATGCCGAGGATGATTCCCAGATAGCAGGTCACGATCGCCGCGATCGAGGTGATCAGGGACGCGATGGCCAGCCCATTGGTGCCGCCGGTCTGCCCGTACGCGCCGTAGCCGTAGGGATCGGCGTATCCGGGCGGCGGATACCCGGGATAGCCGCCGGCAACGGGGTAGCCCGGCGGTGGGTAGGCACCGGGCTGCCCGGGCTGATACGACGGATAACTTTGGCCGTATTGCGGATACGCGGCCGGTGAGGCCGTCGGATACGGAGGGGGCACGGTCGGATACGCGGGGGGAGCCGTTGGGTAGGCGGAGGCCGGGTACGCCGGATAAGAGGCAGTGGGCTGCCCGGGTGCTTCCCAGGCAGGTGGGGGGCTGGGCGCCGGGCTCGCCGCGGCCGCGGGATCGGCCGGCGGCGCGGACTTCTCCAGGGACGGGTATTCATATCCGGATGAGGCGTCAGGGCTGGATCCGGAAGGCTCGTGACCCGGGGTAGTCATGGCGCAAACCTAGCGTATCGAGGCAGGTATGGGCCGCGCTGCGGGCGGAAAGTCGCAGGTCGCGGTCAAAGGGGCACCAACTGGTGCTCCTGGGCGTTAAATAAGTGCTAGCTAGTGCGCCACCGTGCGCCGCCGACTCTCCAGGAGGACCGTACTCGTGGGACAACCGCTCACACCCGGGCAACCACCACGCTCGACGTCACAGCGCTCCACGCTGTCTTCGTCCTTGTCTCTGCCGACACCGCCACAGGGCTGGCCTATCGGTTCATATCCGACGTATGCGGAGGCCCAGCGCGCCGTCGACTATCTGTCCGATGAGCAGTTCCCGGTCGAGAACGTCACGATCGTCGGGGTGAACCTGATGCAGGTGGAACGGGTCACCGGTCGCCTGTCCTGGCCCAAGGTGCTGGGTGGGGGCATGCTCAGCGGCGCGTGGCTGGGTTTGTTCATCGGCCTGGTGCTGGGAATGTTCAGCACGAATTTGGCCGGATCTTTGGTGGTAGGGCTGACTGTCGGCCTGGTGTTCGGACTGGTCACTGCCGCAGTACCCTATGCCATGACAAGGGGCACAAGGGATTTCGCATCGACGATGCAGCTGGTGGCGGGGCGTTACGACGTGTTGTGCGAGCCGGCCCAGGCCGAGGCCGCGCGCGACATGTTGGCCAAATTAGCCATCTAGACCCGGCCTGTGTCGCGCCTTGTGGCGCTTGGCTGCGCTGTCGCCGGTGGCTGCGGAGCCCGACACCACAGACAGCGCCCGCACCGAACATGTTGCATGTCACCTGGTTTTCGCTCTACGGTTGCCGCGCGGGACGGGTGTGCCCGCCGTGTTGGCACGCGGAGGTGCTTGAGACACGTCAACGGACCAGGAGGCGGTCGTGCTGGAGTCGTCGGCCAGATGGTTCCGACGCAAGGGTGTGGCGCTGGGCTCGTCCCTGCTGACCTGCCTGACGCTGGCTTCGCTGACCGGATGTGCCCGCTCCAACGACCAGATCGTGATCCGCTTCTATACTCCGGCCAGCGAGGCGGCGACGTTCTCCGCCGCCGCACAGCGATGCAATAGGGAGCTGGGCGGCCGGTTCACCATTCTGCAGGTCAGTCTGCCGAAACGCGCCGACGAGCAGCGGTTGCAGCTCGCGCGCCGGCTGACCGGTAACGACCGCACCCTGGACCTGATGGGGATGGACGTGGTGTGGACCGCGGAGTTCGCCGAAGCCGGTTGGGCGCTACCGCTTTCCGACGACCCGGCGGGCGTGACCGAGGCCGCCGCGCAGCGTGACGCCCTCGCGGGACCGCTGGAGAGCGCCCGGTGGAAGGGCAAGCTGTACGCCGCCCCGTTGAGCACCAATACTCAGCTGCTTTGGTACCGCAAGGATCTGGTTCCCGAACCGCCCGCGACATGGGATCAGACGGTGCGCGAGGCGGAGAATTTCGCGCGGTCTGGGGGCCCCAGCTGGATTGCTCTGCAAGGCAAGCAGTATGAGGGCCTGGTGGTTTTGTTCAACACACTGCTGTCCAGCGCGGGTGGCTCTGTTCTGGCCGGCGACGGTAAGACCGTTACGCTGACGGATACCCCGGCGCACCGGCAGGCCACGGTCACCGCCTTGCGGACCATGAAATCGATCGCGACAGCCGATGGGGCCGACCCCTCGATTACGCAGACCGACGAGGGCACAGCACGTTTGGCATTCGAGCAGGGCAAGGCGGCATTCGAGATCAATTGGCCCTTTGTGATGGCCAGCATGATGGAGAACGCCATCAAGGGCGGGGTCCCGTTCTTGCGACTGGACCGGCGGCCGGACCTGGCCGGCGCGATCGGCGATGCGGGCCGATTCGCGCCGAGCGAGGAGCAGTTCGCGGCGGCGTACGAGGCTGCCAGCGCGGCGCTCGGTTTCGCGCCATTTCCCTCCGTGGTGGCCGGCCAGCCGGCCCGGGTCACCATTGGCGGGCTGAACATCGCGGTCGCCAAGACAACGCGATACAAGGCGCAGGCCTTCGAGGCACTGAACTGTCTGCGCAGCCGGGAGAACCAGAAGGCGACAGCAATCGAGGGTGGCTTGCCGGCGGTCGACTCGTCTCTGTACGACGATCCCGAGTTCCAGGCGAAATATCCGGCATACGCCATCATTCGCGACCAACTGGCCAACGCCGCAGTGCGTCCCGCCTCGCCCTACTATCAAGCCATCTCGACGCGGGTCTCCGCCGTGTTGGCGCCGATCACCGGTATCGATCCCGAGCGCACCGCGGACCTGCTGAACGATCAGGTGCAGAAGGCCGTCGACGGACGGGGGCTGATCCCGTGACCGACAGGACAAGCTCCGAGGGCAAGAGGGCCGAACGCCGGCTCGGGCTGCTGCTCATCGCGCCGGCAGCGCTGCTGATGTTGGCGGTCACCGCATATCCCATCTGCTACGCCATCTGGCTGAGCGTGCAGAAGTACAGCTTCGCCAGTCCGCAGGATCGCCAGTTCGTGTGGTTCGACAATTACATCACCGTCTTGAGCGACAGATATTGGTGGAGTGCCCTTGTCGTCACACTTGTGATCACGGTGATTTCGGTGCTCATCGAGCTCGTGCTCGGGTTGGCCCTGGCGTTGGTGATGCACCGGACCATCTTCGGGCGGGGCGTGGTGCGCACGGCGGTGCTGATCCCGTACGGCATCGTCACGGTGGCAGCGTCATACAGCTGGTATTACGCGTGGACGCCGGGCACCGGTTACCTGGCGAATCTGCTGCCTGCGGGCAGCGCGCCGCTGACGCAACAGATTCCGTCGCTTGCGGTGGTGATCCTGGCCGAGGTGTGGAAGACCACGCCGTTCATGGCGCTGCTGTTGCTGGCAGGTCTGGCGCTGGTGCCCGATGATCTGCTGAAGGCCGCTCAGGTCGACGGGGCCAATGGCTGGAGCAGGCTGATCCGCGTCACCGTGCCGATCATGAAGCCCGCGATCCTGGTCGCGTTGCTGTTCCGTACCTTGGACGCCTTCCGCATCTTCGACAACATCTATGTGCTGACCAGTGGCAGCAACAACACAGGATCGGTGTCGATTTTGGGGTACGACAATCTGTTCAAGGCCTTCAACGTGGGGCTTGGCTCGGCCATCAGCGTGCTGATCTTCCTGTGTGTGGCCGTCATCGCCTTCATCTTCATCAAGGGTTTCGGGGCTTCGGCGCCGACCGCGGATGGTGAGGAGGCAAGACGGTGAGCCGCCCCGATTCCTCGCGTACCGCCGGCTGGCTGATCGCCGATGTGCTGGTCCTGTGCTATGCACTGGTGCCGGTGCTGTGGGTGCTCAGCCTGTCACTCAAACCGACGTCGTCGGTCAAGGACGGCAAGTTCTTTCCGTGGCCGATCACCTTGGACAACTACCGGGGAATCTTCAGCGGCAACGTGTTCACCTCGGCCCTGGTCAATTCCATCGGCATCGGGCTCATCGCGACAGTGATCGCCGTCAGTGTGGGCACCATGGCGGCCTACGCGGTTGCGCGGTTGGACTTCCCAGGAAAGAAGGCGCTCATCGGAGCGGCCCTACTGATCGCGATGTTTCCGCAGATCTCGCTGGTGACACCAATTTTCAACATCGAGCGCTCCGTCGGCCTGTTCGACACCTGGCCGGGATTGATCATCCCGTACATCACCTTTGCGCTGCCGCTGGCCATCTACACCCTGTCGGCCTTCTTCCGTGAGATCCCTTGGGAACTGGAGAAGGCCGCCAAGATGGACGGCGCCACTCCGGCGCAAGCCTTCTGGAAAGTCATTGCCCCGTTGGCCACGCCCGGCATCGTCACCTCCGCGATCTTGGTATTCATCTTCGCGTGGAACGACCTGCTGCTGGCGATCTCGCTGACGGCCACCGACCGATCCATCACCGCCCCGGTGGCCATCGCGAACTTCACCGGCAGCTCGCAATTCGAGGAGCCCACCGGATCGATCGCGGCAGGCGCCATTGTCATCACGGTGCCGATCATCATCTTCGTGCTCATATTTCAACGACGGATCGTCGCCGGATTGACCTCCGGTGCAGTGAAGGGTTAGCGATGGCTGAGATAGTGCTCAACCAGGTGTCCAAGACATACGCGGACGGCTCGGCCGCGGTGCGGGACGTGAGCCTGAACATCGCCGATGGCGAGTTCATCATCCTGGTCGGGCCCTCCGGCTGCGGTAAATCGACGACGCTGAACATGATTGCCGGACTTGAGGACATCTCGTCCGGCGAGCTCACCATCGCCGGCGAGCGAGTCAACGAGAAGGCGCCCAAGGATCGCGATATCGCGATGGTGTTCCAGTCATACGCCCTGTACCCGCACATGACGGTGCGCCAGAACATCGCCTTTCCGTTGACCCTGGCCAAGATGAGCAAGGACGACATCAACGCCAAGGTCGCCGAGGCCGCGAAGATCCTGGATCTGACCGATTATCTAGACCGCAAGCCCGCCAATCTTTCTGGTGGGCAGCGGCAGCGAGTGGCGATGGGCCGTGCGATCGTGCGCAGCCCCAAGGCCTTCCTGATGGACGAGCCGCTGTCCAACCTCGATGCCAAACTACGGGTGCAGATGCGCACCGAGATCGCCCGGCTGCAGAAGCGGTTGGGCACCACCACCGTGTACGTCACGCACGATCAGACCGAGGCGATGACCCTCGGAGACCGGGTGGTGGTGTTGCGCGCCGGCAAGGTGCAGCAGGTGGGCGCGCCCCAGGAGCTCTACGACACGCCGGCGAACCTGTTCGTCGCGGGCTTCATCGGTTCCCCATCCATGAATTTCTTTCCGGCGACGCTCACCGACGTGGGTGTGCAGTTGCCGTTCGGTGAAGTGACTCTCGATGCCGGGCTGTACGCGGGTATCACCGCGCGGAAGCCGTCCGGCGATGTGATCGTAGGCATCAGGCCCGAGCAGTTCGAGGATGCGGCACTGGTGGACACCTACAAGCGGATCACCGGCTTGACGCTGACGGTCAACGCCGACGTGGTGGAGTCGCTGGGTTCAGACAAGTACGTGCACTTCACCACCGAGGGCGGCGCCGCGCACTCGGACGAGTTGACCGAACTTGCCCAGGAGTCCGAGGTCGCCGAGAACGAGTTCGTGGCACGGCTTTCCGCGGCGTCAAAGGTCGCCGAGGGGCAGCCCATCGAGCTGATCATCGATACCGGCAAGCTGGTGATCTTCGACGCCGAGTCGGGTGAGAACCTTTCGCTGGCCGCCACCGCAGAGTGATCAGCGCGCAATGAACTCGGAAGAGATTGTCCGCCGGGTGCATGCGCATCTTTTCGGCCATTTCTCCGGCCGTGGTGCGGGAGAGCCGGATTCGGCCTCGGTGACCTTCTTGGGGTCTGAGCCGTATGAGCTGCTGCGCTATGGGCCCGATGACGCCGGGCTGACACATTTTGCCTCGGTCGGGGCGTCCAGATATCCGATGGCCGATCCAGGGGAGATGATTGCCTCCGAACACCTCGGCCCGCGAGCCGAGGTGTTGATCAGCTTGCACGGCAATGTTTTTCCGGGCCTCGCCCGCTCTCTGGCGGTGCTGGCGGCCTCGCCCGCGGTGGAGGGTCTGGTGCTCACCGAAGATGCGCTCATCGACCTCGGGCAGCCGTTGTGGGACGATCCGGACCGGCAGGCGTTTACCGCGGTTCTGCTACAGGCCAGTGATGTCGCGGATCTGTCGCTGCCGGAACCGCTTTCACCGGTGCGATTCCTGGCGGCGGTACCCATCACCGCCAATGAGGCTGCCTGGGTGCGCCTCAAGGGCGCCGAGGCCCTGCAGGATGCCTGGCGGCAAGCCGATATCGACGTGACGGACCCTTCCCGTGCCCACGCGCAACCTAGCTAGCGCGGCGGTTACTGACCTACGGCGGCGAAATCGGTGGGAGTGGCAACGAAGCCGACCTGAGAGCCTCGGAGGTCCATGACGCACGCGAGCTGGTATCCGGCAACGTATGCGCAGTGCGAGTTGTCGAAGGCGTAGTCAACTCCCGGCAGCAGCAGGGGTAGCGGATGTCCTTCGAATTCTGGTGTTTTGGTGAAGTCCACGTCCTCGGTACCGAACCGCAGCGGTTCCGGCGAGTTGTTGAAGAGATGTGCGGAGTTGGCTCCGTCGGGCGCGCCGAAGAATCTGCCGTGGCAGTCGAGTGCGGACATCCCGCGATGTGACGACGATGTGCAGTATGCACCACTGGGAGTCCGGAACCCGCGGACCGAGTAGGCAAGACCGTCTCGTACGGTGAAGTCCTTGGCGGCTGCCTTCGGCATGGAAGAGAAGTCGGGGAGCGCCGGGTCCGCGAATGCGTTCGGCGCGCACACCAGTGCCAGCATGAGCATCAGTGCCAAGCGCAATGTCATGGTCCCCCCGAATGACGAGTATGTCGGTAAGGAATTACAGCCAGCCGTTCTTACGGAAGTTCCGGTACAGCAGCGTGCACACCAAGACCATGACCAGCAGCACGATCGGATACGCGGCGGGCTCGGCCAGCTCGGGCATGTGCTCGAAGTTCATGCCGTAGATGCCGGCAAGCATCGTCGGAAATGCCGCGATACCCACCCAGGCGCTGATCTTGCGCATGTCGGTGTTCTGCTGCATGGCTACCTTGCCCAGCGCCGCGTTCACCAGCGAGGTGAGCAATTCGTCGTAGCTTCCGATCTTGTCCGCCGCGTGCGTCTGATGATCGAGCACGTCACGTAGGTACCGGCGCACTTCCTTGGTGATCAGGTCATTGTGGTCCTGGGTCAGCTTGGCCAGGGCTCCCGTCAGCGGGCTGATGGCGCGGCGTAGTTCCACGACTTCACGTTTGAGCATGTAAATGTGTTCGATGTCGGTGCTGGACCGGGGGGAGAAGACGTTCTGTTCCATCGCCTCGATGTCGGTCTCGACCAGATCGGACACCTCCATATAGGAGTCGACGACGCGGTCCGCGATGGCATGCATGACGGCGTACGGGCCCAGGCGCATGTGGTCGGGATCGGAGTCCATCTGCGCACGGACCTTGGCCAACCCGCTGTGGTCGCCGTGGCGCACCGTCACCACGAAGTCGCCGCCGACGAAGATCATGATCTCGCCGGTCTCCACGATCTCGCGGGCCGACGAGATCGAATCATGCTCAACGTAATTCACGGTTTTCAGGATCAAGAACAGGGTGTCGTCGTACCGCTCCAGCTTGGGCCGGTTGTGTGCGTGCACGGCGTCTTCGACGGCCAGCCGGTGCAGCCCGAAAGGTTGGGCTACCGCCTCCATCTGATGTTCGTCGGGTTCGTGCAGGCCCACCCAGACGAACCCGCGATCCAGCGAGCGCACCTTTTCCAGCGCGGCGTTCGGGGTGTACTTGCCCGGCAGCCGCACTCCGTCCACGTAGACGCCGCAGTCGACGATGGCCCGGGCGAGCGGCACCGGGATGCGTTTGGCATCGGTTTCTGGCTCACGGCCGCGAATGGGGGAACGCAACGACGACGGGGTGACCGACGGAAATCGCGCCATGATGTGGGCTCCCTGTTCGCATACCAATTCTGCGGAACCGTGCTGCGCGATGGTAACCCGCGAACCTGTGCGAGCGCCTGGAAGGCCGATGTGGTGACGTTCGATATCGCGCGGTGTTCAGTCTGCTATCTGCGGGTGGTGATCACTGGCCAGGCCGTAGTAAAGGATTTCCCGAACAGCATGGGCTAACTGTTCGAAGGCAGCGGGGCTTGGGTCTCGAAGGCTGTAAAAGGCGGAGGCCAGGAGCATTCCATTGACTGCTCTGGCGGCGTGGCCCGCGTCCAGATCACTTCTGAAATAACCGGCGCTTATTCCGTGCTGCAGGTATGTGGCCTGAATGGCGGCTGCGGCGTCATAGAAGGCCAGCACCCGTTCGGCCATATCGTCATCGACAGCGGCGGCTTGTAGGAGCAAGAACCGTGCTGCTTGTGGATCTGCGCTAAGGACGCCTGTCAGCGAAGTCGAAATGTGCTCTGCCTGATCTCGGTACTCAGCCAGGCTGGTAGGTGCCGATGGCGGCAGGTCGAGGAGTGCTGCGGACAGACGTTCCATCAAGTCATCGAGTATTTGTTCGACGATCTCACGTTTGCTTTGGAAGTACAGATAGAACGTCCCCTGCGCGATGCCTACTCGCCTCACTATGTCGGCGATGCCCGTCGCGTGATAACCGCGCTCGGCGAAGCAAGCAAGCGCCGCGCCCAAGATCTCACGCCGAGTCTCCTGCTTGCGACGCTCGAAGCGCGACAACTGTTCGGGCACGTAGTGAGGGTACCGCCACGCCTCCGTTGCTCTTCGGCATTGAAATGAACAACTAATCAGTTATTGACTGATACGTCAGTCGCATGTAACGATGCTAGCCAGACCGGCGCCTGAGACCTCGGGTAGCTCGGTGCGGCGGGTGGGACAGGCAAGCCTGATGGTGTGTGCCGGCCAGCGCTCGCGGCCAGTTCGAGACGCAATACCGATGAGAGGAACCATCTCCATGTCCAGTGCTACCCAGATTGGGATCGCGCCCGCCGCTGAGCTGCCCTCGGCAACAGGACGTATCCGGTTCGCCGGTGCCGTGCTGGCGGCCACTGGCGTTGCCCATTTCATCGCGCCGTGGGTGTTTGACCTGATCACCCGGCCGCTGTTTCCAGACGACACGGCGGGGTGGATACGGCGAAATGGCGCAGCAGAGACAGTGATTGGTGCTGCTTTAGTCGCCGACAAGACCCGCGCTGCTGGAGTATCTGGGCTTGCCGTGTATGCCGTGTTCCTCACCGGCAGGCTTTTCCGTGCTTTGCGGAACCGGACCCGGGCGAGCTAGCCGCTGTGAGGGCAAATCGCCTACTAGGGCCTCGGGATGTAGCGCGCGCTGAAATGAACCTGCGTGACCAAGTTGTTTTCATTACCGGTGCGGGTAGTGGCATCGGGCGTGCGACCGCCCTTGCGTTCGCCCGGGGCGGTGCAAAAGTCATAGCCACGGACCGGAATTTGGCCTCCGCAGAGCAGACGGCAGAGCTGGTGCATGTATCCCGTGGTGTGTGCGAGCCGGTCCTGTTGGATGTGGCCGACCCGCTGGCATGGGAGAGCGCCTTGGCGAGAGTCGAAGAGCACCATGGTATTCCGCGCGTTCTAGTGAACAATGCCGGATACACGACAGCGGGCCGCTTTTTGGACCACTCTGCCGATGACTGGGCAGACTTGGTTGCGGTCAACGTGCGCGGTGCGGTTACTGGGTCGCGTTTGTGTGCGCGCCGAATGGTCGACGCCGGTATCCGCGGGCAGATCATCAATGTGGCTTCGGGAGCCGCGTACACGCCGTTGACCGTCAGCTCGCCGTATTGCACGACAAAGGCAGCGGTAATGATGTTCTCGGAAGCGTTCAGATTGGAGCTACGTCCGCACGGGATCGGTGTGACCGCAATCTGTCCAGGTGCCATCAACACCGGTTTCTATACCGCGGCTCGCCATCTGGGCTCCGACGCCGCCGTCAACACTCAACGCCGGGATCTTTCCGCTGGGGCGATAGCCCGGTTCGGAAGCGGGCCAGATGCGGTGGCCAAAGCCATCGTGCGATCGGTGCGCGCCAACCGCGCCATCCAACCGGTTACCACCGAGGCATATCTGGGGTATGCACTGTGGCGACTCAGCCCCACAGTGATGAAGGTGATCGCGCGGTTGAGCGGGGAAGGCACCCTGCGATACGTCGAAAACACGTCACTGGTGCGCACGGCCATGGGTTGGCTCAAGGAGAGGACCAAGTGAAGCGAAGTGACATCAAGCTGGTTGTGGTGACCGGAGCGGGCAGCGGTATAGGACGGGCCGCAGCTGAACGATTCGCACAGCTAGGCGCGCGGGTGATCGTCAGTGACATCAACGAGGTGGCGGCGGAGGCGACCGTCGCAGCGATTCGGGATGCGGGAGGCGATTCGTGTGCCCGCCGTCTTGACGTAACCGATGTAAACGAATTCGAGGATTTTGCGCGTTGGGTCCAGTCCGAACACGGCGTATGCGATGTCGTGGTCAATAATGCGGGAATCGGCATTCTTGGTGAGGTCATCGATACCACAGAATCGGACTGGGACCGCATCGTCGGCATCAACCTGCTAGGCATGGTCCATGGCGCACGTCTGTTCGCGCAACAGATGGTCGATGCGAACAAGCCTGGCCATATCGTAAATGTCGCCTCAGCGGCAGCGTTTCTTCCGATGCCGAACCTGGCGTCGTATTCGGCAACCAAGTACGCGGTCAAGATGTTCACCGATTGCATTCGCGGCGAACTTGCTCCGAATCATATTGGCGCCAGCGTTATATGCCCTGGGCCAATCATGACCAATATCTTCTCGTCCGCGACCCATACCGGTGCCGATGAGCAGGAGCAGGTGCAGCGCTCGGCGCTTACTGGGGCGGCTTTCGAGAAGATTCGCAGCTGGCATCTGATCCCCGGACCCCAGAATGTGGCGCGCGCTATCGAGAGTGCGGTGGTGTACAACCGCAAGACCGTGTTGGTACGGCCGGAAGCATATTTGGTTTACCTGTTGCGTCGGCTGTCTCCAACGCTGCTGTACGCCTTCTCGAATCTTATCTTTGGTTCGCGCACAATCACATTCGCATACCGGCTAGGTAAGAATCCGACGGTGGCGCGACTGTTGGGCAGGTAACCCGCGAACCTGTGCGAGCGCCTGGAAGACTGACCCGGTGGCCTTCGATATCGCGGTGTTCACCTCAGTGTTCATCACCCTTGTGGTCATCATGGACCCGCCGGGGGCGGTCCCGGTCTTCTTGTCGCTGACGGGGCGACTGCCCGCTCCCGAACGCCATCGGGCCGCATGGCAGGCCCCCGCGGTGTCGTTGACCGTTATCTCGATGTTCGCGATCGGCGGGCAGGCGATTCTGGCGTACCTACATATCGGTGTGCCCGCGCTACAGGGCGCGGGCGGTCTGCTGCTGCTCATCACCGGCTTGTCGTTGTTGATGGGCGGGGCCACCAGTCATGACGCCGACAGCGGCGTCAATGTGGCCTTGGTGCCGCTGGGTACTCCGTTGATGGCGGGCCCGGGGGCCATCGCGGCGACCATCATCGCGGTCCGCCAGGCCGGTCAGAGTGATGGCGCGCAGGCACCGGCGCTTGTGGCCATCGCCGCGGCGATTCTCTGCGTGCACGTGGTGCTGTATCTGACGCTGCGGTTCTCGACGGTGCTGATCAGGGTGCTGCGGGAGGGCGGAATCATGCTCTTGGCGCGGGTCGCCGGTCTGCTGCTGGCGGCCATCGCGGTGCAGATGATCGCCGAGTCGGTACGCGGATTCGTGGCGGGCGCGTAACGGGCCGCTCACAGTTCCAGAGTCGCCACCAGTGACATGCAAGGGGGACAGTAGTCTCACGCTGTGACTGCATCCGACGTTGTTGTGACAGATGAAGAGATTTTTGAGGCACATATCGACGGGAAGCTGTCGGTAGAGCTCAAGTCGCCGCTGGATACCCAGCGCGCGCTGTCGATTGCCTACACCCCGGGTGTCGCACAGGTATCGCGGGCCATCGCCGCCGATGCCAGTCTGGCCAAGAAGTACACCTGGGCGCACCGCCTGGTCGCTGTGGTCAGTGACGGTAGTGCCGTGCTGGGGCTGGGCGATATCGGCCCGTCGGCATCGCTGCCCGTCATGGAGGGCAAGAGCGCCCTGTTCAAGACATTCGCCGGCCTCAACTCCATCCCGATCGTGCTTGACACCAAGGACCCCGATGAGATCGTCGAGACGCTGATCCGTCTGCGCCCCACCTTCGGTGCGGTCAACCTGGAGGACATCTCGGCGCCGCGCTGTTTCGAGATCGAGCGACGCGTTATCGAGGCGCTCGACTGTCCCGTCATGCACGACGACCAACACGGCACCGCCATCGTGGTGCTCGCCGCCCTTATGGGTGCTTCCCGGGTGTTGGGACGCGATCAGCAGTCCCTCAAGGTGGTCATCTCCGGCGCGGGCGCGGCCGGCGTGGCGTGCGCCAACATCCTGCTGGCCGACGGCATCAACGATGTGACGGTGCTGGATTCGAAGGGGATCGTGCACACCAGCCGCGATGATCTCAACGAGTTCAAGGCCGACCTCGCCGCGCGGACCAACCCTCGTGGACTCACCGGGGGACAGGCCGAGGCACTCGCGGGCGCCGATGTGTTCCTGGGTGTTTCGGCGGGCAAGGTCGACGAATCGCTCATCGCGACCATGGCCGATGACAGCATCGTCTTCGCCTGTTCCAACCCCGATCCTGAGATTCATCCGCATGTCGCGGCCAAGTACGCCGCGATCGTGGCGACCGGGCGCAGTGACTTCCCGAACCAGATCAACAACGTGCTGGCCTTCCCCGGTGTATTCCGCGGGGCATTGGACGCCGAGGCCACCAAGATTACCGAGCGGATGAAAGTGGCGGCGGCCGAGGCGATTTTCTCTGTTGTGGAGCCGGAGCTGGCGCCCAACAAGATTGTGCCCAGCCCACTGGACCCGCGCGTCGGGCCGGCCGTGGCCGCCGCTGTGCAGGCCGTCGCGCACGAGAGCGACTAGCCGTTTGAGGTTGCGTAGGTGGACGGCGGTGCTGCTGGCGGCAGTGGCTGTTCTGGCCGGTTGCTCGGAAAACCACGGCCCGGCACCGTATCTCACGGTGGTGACGACCAACGACGCGCAGTATCGGGTGCTTGCGCACATCTACGCGGCGGTGGTCAAGGCGACCGGCATCGATACCAAAGTGCGTGAGAGCGCCGATCCGGTAACAGAATTGGACACCGGCATTGCCAGCGTTGCGCCCGGTTTCACCGGGCGAGTGTTGCGACGGTTCGCGCCGCAGCAGCGGCCGAGTGGTGACGAGGAGACGGCGTATAAGGCCATGATCGCCGCACTACCCGCCGGTGTCGCCGCCGCCGACTATGGCACCGCCGAGGATCGGGCAGCGCTGGCGGTCACCAGCTCACCGGGCGCGTCGGCCAAGCCGACGCTGGCGGCCTTCGTACGGCACTGCGATCAGCTGGCCCGCGGTGGGCAGGTCGGCCAGGGACCGGTTCCGCTACCGCGCATCGGGTCGTGCGCTACCGGTACGCCGCGTCAATACGCCAGCGCCGGTGAGCTTTTCGCGGCACTCAGGCGTGGTGAGGTCGCGGTGGCGTGGACCAGTACCGCCAACCCGGCCCTACCGGCCGACGGAGTCACACTGCTGGACGACGAGAAGCAATGGTTACCCGCGAACAGTGTGGTGCCGCTGTACCGTCGCAATGAGTTGACCGAGGCACAGGTGTTGTCGCTCAACAAGGTTGCCGGTGAACTCACTACCGGGGACCTCGCGGCGATGACGCGCGAGGTTTCCGGTGGTGCAGACCCGCAGCGTGTGGTCGGCACCTGGCTCAATGATCACCAGATTTTGCTGCGCGGCTGACCGTAGCGCTCTGACCTGTGTAGATACCTCGGGCAATCAGATTGTGACTTGACCGGGTTATTTGACACGTGGTACCCAAATGTCACTATGGCGATCCCACTGGGCCCCAATGTTGCGGCCACAGCACCTGTACGTCGCGACGGGCTATACCCGGGTGACCAGCCCGGATTACGGCTGCCCAACGGAGTGGAAGGCTGGGCGCGGCCCGAGTTGTCCGCCGTCGTGCGCACCTTCGAATGGATGTTCACCAAATACCGGCTGGGCGGCGGCGGCCTGAGCGTCTATGTGGACGGCGAGCCCGCCCTGGATATCTGGGCGGGTGCGGCGGCGGCCGGACAGGGCTGGACACGCGACACCGGAGCCCTCGTCTTCTCGGCATCCAAGGGCATTGCCGCCACGGTCATCCACCGCCTGGTCGATCGCGGACTGATCACCTACGACGCCCCGGTCGCACGTTACTGGCCGGAGTTCGGTGCCAACGGCAAGTCTTCGATCACCGTCCGGCAGGTCCTCGATCATCGCGCCGGGCTCTCCCGTCTCGAGGGAATCGCCTACCACGCAGAGGAAATCGTCGATCACGAGTTGATGGAGCGGCGTCTTGCCGCCGCCCCCGTCGACAAGTTCTACGGTAAGCGCGCGTACCACGCTCTGACCTTCGGATGGCTGCTCGCGGGGCTGGCGCGCTCGGTCACCGGTAAAGACATGCGGGAGCTGTTCCGAACCGAGATCGCCGATCCGCTCGGGGTCGACGGTATCCATCTGGGGCGGCCACCGCGTACCGCGTCGACCAAGGCCGCCTCGATGTATCCATTCCTGGACTCGATGGCGAACAAGCCCGCGGTGGGGAGGCTGCTGCCGACGGTCATTCGTGCCATCGATCGCCTCCCTGGTTTCGAGGGCGCCATCGGCACGATGTACGGACCAGGCATGGAGCGGATTCTGGCCGATGACGGCACGCTGAATTCGGCCCTGTACGACATGCAGGCACCCGCCGCCAATGCCGTGGCGACCGCGCCGGCCCTGGCCAAGATGTATGCCGCCCTGGCTGGGGATGGCAGTGTCGATGGCCGTGAGTTACTTTCGCCGGAAACGGTGGCAGGACTTGCCCGCAAGACCAATCTGACCATCGACCGCACCATCGTGTTCCCCATGGGCATGCACCTGGGGTACATGTCGCTGCCGATGAACGGATTCCGGGGCGGATTCGGCCACATCGGACTCGGCGGCTCGATGGGGTGGGCCGACCCCAAGCGCAAGATTGCCGTCGGCTTCGCACACAACCGGCTTCCGCTGACCATGGCTCTTGACCAGATCTCCTTCGCGTTCTTGTGGCCCCAGATCGTCAAGGCGGTCGGCTGAAGAGCCGGGGTCGTGAAGCGCCCCCAATCGCTGCGCCCCGATTGGGTATCTGTCTGACATCTACGCCATCGCGCTTGCCTTGATGTCGAGTACCTGGTACTCACTGTTACTTATGGCACAACCTCATGGCCTCGATGACGCGGCCACGGAATTACCGCTACCGGCGCGGCCGCAATTCGCCTACCCTCCGCTGGAACGCGGTATGGAGCTACCGCCGGGAGTGAACGGTTGGGCGCGCCCCGAGTTCCGCGGAGTAGTGCGCGTCTTCGCGTTCGCCTTCACCCGTTATCGCGTGGGTGGGGGCGCCGCGTGCGTGTACGTGGATGGTGAGCCCGTGCTCGACCTGTGGGCTGGGGTGGCGCAGAAGGGTGAGGAGTGGACTCGTGATACCGCTCCGGTGATCTTCTCGGCGTCCAAGGGAGTGACCGCGACGATCATTCACCGTCTGGTGGATCGTGGACTGTTGGACTACCGCGCGCCGGTGGCGCGGTACTGGCCGGAGTTTGCCGCCAACGGCAAGGAAGCGATCACGGTCGATGGGATTCTCTCGCACACCGCGGGTCTGTCGCGGCTTACCGGCATTGCGCACAACTACGAGGAGATGTTCGATCCGGATCTGATGGCCGATCGCCTGGCCGCGGCTCCGGTCGATAGATATTTCGGCAAGCCGGCCTACCACGCTCTGTCTATTGGCTGGCTGATGGGACGGCTGGCCAAAGCCGTCACCGGTAGGGATTTGGAGGAGCTGTACCGCAGCGAGCTGGCCGAGCCGCTGGGTGTCGACGGCATCTACATGGGACGCCCGCCGGCCGGTGCTCCGTCGCAATCTGCTGCGCTCACACCGTATTTGGACCGGGTCGCACGGTCTGGCTTCATCCGTCGCGCTGCCCCTTCCGTGATGGGTGTGCTCGACAAGATGCCCGGCGCCAAGGGCGCCGCGTCGACGCTGTACCAGCCGGGCGCGGAAATGCTGCTCGCTGACGACGGGCACGCCAGCGCCGCGGTGATGGACCTGCGGTGTGGTGCGGGCAGCGCATGTTGCACCGCGCCGGCGCTGGCCAAGCTGTACGCTGCGCTGGCCGGCGATGGCAGCGTGGATGGTGTACGTCTACTGTCGCCGGACATCACCCGCGGACTGGGGCGCAAGAACAGCTATCGGATCGACCACACGCTCGGGCTTCCGATGGGTTGGCACCGTGGGTATCACTCGCTGACGGCCCCCGTGATCGGTGGCGGCTTCGGCCATATCGGTGCCGGCGGATCCTTCGGGTGGGCCGACCAGAAACGCAAAATCTCGGTGGCCATTGTGCACAACCGGCTTCCCCGCACGATGGTGTTCGATCAAACCGTCATCGGTACCTTCCTGCCGTCAATCATTCGCGCCGCGCGGTAACGCGGCGCAAATGATCGGCCCGGGTTACTTCTTACCCGGCCGGGGCAGGATGAAGCGGGTCACCACGGAGAAGATGTCCTGGTAACGGGCACCGGTGAGCCGGACGATGACGTCCAGGATCTTGGCGTCCGGGCCGACCAGTACCCGCGGCTTCTTCTTGCGTACGGCGGTCAGGATGATGCGGGCAGCGGCCTCCGGGCTGGTGTTCGCCAGGTACTTGTCGAACATCGCGGCCATCGCCTGCTGGTCGTAGCCCTCGGCCGTGGTGGAGTTGCGCGCGATGGCGGTCTTGATGCCGCCGGGGTGCACGCAGGTGACGGCGACGGGCTTCTTGCCGATGATCATTTCTTGGCGCAGTGACTCGGTGAAGCCGCGCACCGCGAACTTGGCCGAGTTGTAAGCACTTTGGCCGGGCATGGACAGCACGCCGAACAGGCTGGAGACGTTGACGACGTGGCCGTCGCCGGAGGCGATCAGGTGTGGCAGGAAGGCCTTGGTGCCGTTGACGACGCCCCAGAAGTCGACATCGATGATGCGCTCGATGTCCTTGAACTGGCTTTCCTCTACCTCGCCCTGGTATGCGATGCCGGCGTTGTTGTAGATCTGGTTGACCTTGCCGAAGTGGTCCTTGATGGCGTCGGCGTAGAGCAGGAAGGCTTCGCGCTCAGCGACATTGAGACGATCCGCACGGACCTCGGCGCCGAGCGCCTTGACCTGGCGTTCGGTTTCGGCCAAGCCCTCGGCGTCGACATCGCTGATGGCGATCTTGGCGCCCGATCGCGCCAGCTCGACGGCCAGCGCGCGTCCGATACCCGAACCCGCGCCGGTCACCACGGCCACCTTGCCGCTGAAGCCTTCCATAAGTGTCTCCTTGTTAGACGACTGTCAAATAGTCAGAGTAATGGGTCAATGGGAACGTTTGGGCATCAGGAACCGCTCGCCGAGTACGAACAGATCCTGGTAGCGCGCACCGGTCAGCCGGACCAGAATGTCGATTGCTTTCGCGTCCGGCCCCACAAGCACGCGGGGCTTCTTCTTGCGTACGGCGGTCAGAATGATTCGCGCCGCGGCCTGCGGTCTGGTTCTGGCGAGCATGTCGAACAACTTCGTGAATTCAGCATGGTCGTAGCCTTCGGCGACCGTGGCGTTGCGGGCCACGTTGGTCTTGATGCCGCCGGGGTGCACGCAGGTGACGGCGACGGGCTTCTTGCCGATGATCATTTCTTGGCGCAGTGACTCGGTGAAGCCGCGCACCGCGAATTTCGCTGCGTTGTAGGAGCTTTGGCCCGGGCATGCCATGACTCCGAAGATCGAGGAGACGTTGACGACGTGGCCGTCGCCGGAGGCGATCAGGTGTGGCAGGAAGGCCTTGGTGCCGTTGACGACGCCCCAGAAGTCGACATCGATGATGCGCTCGATGTCCTTGAACTCGCTGGCTTCCAGTTCGCCATGGAAGTCGATGCCGGCGTTGTTGTAGATCTGGTTGACCGTGCCGAAGTGCTCCTTGATGGCGTCGGCGTAGAGCAGAAAGGCTTCGCGCTCCGCGACGTTGAGGCGATCGGATCGGACATCACCGCCAAGGCTCTTGATCTGGCGTTCGGTTTCGGACAAGCCCTCGTTGTCGATATCGCTGATGGCGATCTTGGCGCCCGATCGTGCCAGCTCGACGGCCAGTGCGCGTCCGATGCCCGAACCGGCACCGGTCACCACGGCGACTTTGCCGCTGAAGCCCTCCATGGGTACTCCTCAAGATTTACGTTGTCAGGCTGACGTCAATCAGTGAGGGTAATGGATGGCCGTACGGCATGGTCATGGCGGCGGGCGAGTGACCGTCAGGTCTTGAGGCCCACACAGATCCAGTCGACGGAAACCAGCGGTGGTGTGACGGGGCGCGCCACCGGGCGGTGCACGACCACCTCAAAGCCCGCACCTGCGAACAACCGTTCCATCTCGGTGGCCGTCGGGAAATGCGCCGGGCCACGTTCGCCGGTGCGGTTGCGTGCCCAGCGCCGCTCCTTGGGGCAGATCGTGGCGACCGAGGCCATCCCGCCGGGGACCAGCACGCGGTAGAACTCTGCCAGCGCGGCAGGCTGGTCGAAGAAATGGAAGGCCGACGTCGTCACTACGGCGTCGAGGCTGGAATCCGCGAAGGGGAGCTGCTCGGCGGGCGCCTTGCTCCACTGCACCTGAGCGCACCGCGCCCTGGCCTTGGCGAGCATGCCGTCGGACATATCAACGCCGAAGACGGTTGCCTGGTGCAGCTCTGCCCGGATGCGCGATGCCAATATTCCAGTGCCGCAAGCGATATCGGCAACACGCCGGGCGTCGTGCTCGCATAGCTGCGCTATGGTGTCTGTCTGGGCAGGGCTGTAGATATGGCGCTGCACGAGTGGGAAGTTGTAGACCCTGGACATCAGGGTCCAGTACCGCGTGACCAACTCGTTGAGCGAACGCCGCTGGGCGATGGCAGGCATCTGTGAAATCTAGGAGCGGCGGCGGCGCCGGGTCCGCGACTTGTGCCGACCTTGGTGAAAGACACGAGGCGCGCGGCCGGAAGCTATGACCGGTCCCAATAACCCGCGCGTCCCGGAAGGAACCTTCGAGCAAACCTCCGAACTCACCGGGGAGGCGGTAGGGTGCGCAATGGTCTCATGGATGTGATCCGTGGGGGGTCGGATATTCCACGCTGCGGTGGGAGAAGGTTGGAGTCCGCTGATGACGGCGTCACTCAGTGATCGGTTCATGCGCCGGCTGCCGGAGACGGCGCGTCGCGCGGTGGACTGTTTCGCTGCCGAGGTGCCGTACTACGGGATGCTGCCGCGTGAGGTTCTCGACGGCGAGATAACCGAGTTCACCAAGCAGCATTTCCGGATATTCGCCCGGGTCATGCTGGAGTCGCGTGCGCCCACCGACGACGAGTTCGCGGTATCGATCCTGGCCGCGTCCCGCCGGGCGCAGGAAGATATCCCGCTGCCTGCGGTGCTGGCCGTCTACAACGTCGCAGCGCGGGTGGGCATCGAGACCCTCCGGGAACTGGCAACTCCCGACGAGGTGGACGAGGTATTGGCTGTGAGCGTGCAGCTCCAGCGCTATCTGCAATTGATGCTGCCCGCCGTCACCGCCGCGTATCTCGAAGAGCGTCAGGGCGTTTATGGTGCGGCGGCAGATGCCCGCCGTGACCTCTTCGAGGCGTTGGTCAAGGGAATGCCGTGGGAGGAGGCGGCCGAACGGGCGAGCGTCACGCTGGCGCTGTCGTATCACGTGCTGTTCCTGTACATGCCCGAACCCGCGACCAACACCGTGGTGGCGCGGCGGCGCGCACACCGCGTGCAGGACATCGTCGACGAGTATGCGCGCGAGCCCGTGCTGGCCGCGCTGGATGGTCGCGGCGGCACCATCTTGCTGCCCGCGGTGGGCAAGGTGGAATCACTGCTGCCGTTGTTCTCGGAGGTGGCCGGGGGTCCGGTCACGATCGGGCTGTCCGAGGCGGCCGATCCCGCGGAGATCGCCGCCGCTGCCGATGAGGCGCGCGAATTGGCCTTGCTCGCACTGCGACTCGGCCGGGCGCCGGGAGCGTATCGACTCTCCGATTTACTGTTGGAGTACCAGATCACCCGGCCGGGCAGGGCACGCGACCTGCTGGCCGCGACCGTTCAGCCACTCGCCGCGCACCCACACCTGCAGCAGGCGCTCAGCGCCTACCTGCAGCACGAGCACGGCCGGCAGCTGGCCGCCAAATCACTGCATGTGCATCCCAACACCCTCGACTACAGGTTGCGCCGGGTTGCCGAGCTGACCGGATTGGATCCGGCGCAACCGTCCGCGGCGCGGACGCTCGCCGCGGCGCTCTTGGCGGTCAAGGCACGCTGAGAATCAGAGCTTCCCGCTGAGCAGCTGGATGATCCCCCGCTGCCAGCGCATGAACATCCGGATGGCCCGCAGGGTCAATGAGGTGGAGAACACCGTCTGGACATCCGATCTCGCGGGTAATGCCTTGCCGGTCAGCCGTTCATCCAGCCAGGCGAGGGCGTCCGAGCCGCCGGCCAGAGCCAACACGATGTGCTCGGACGCGCGATCGCGTCGATACGTGACATGAGCGCCGCCGGCGATGTAATCCTCGGCGAGCTGATCGGTGTACTGAATCGGCAGCAGCAGGTCGTGTATCGGGTGATACAGATACACCGGTGCGGTCGGCGTCCGTTGCCCCAACGTCATCTCATCGGTGAGTGCGGTGATCTCCGGCCCATCCATGACTTCTTCGAGGGGGCGGTCCAGGATCTTGTTGAAGTCCAGGAATGGCCAGCGCAGCACCGTCTCCAGGAGCGTCATGCGCTCGGACTTCTCGACGATTCGGCGTCCCCTGCGGTTGAGGTGGCGCTCCAGGAATTCGCGGGCCGGCGGATGAGCACGCATCATCGCCGCGAGCACCGGGATGATCAGGCCTGAGGCGGGCCGGGCGCAGTGGTAGTGCACGAGCGGGCCGGGTTGTGCGGCGGGCGCCCCGATCAGCGCGCCCACCATGTTCAGCTCCGGGGCATATTCACCCGCCAGCTCCGCCGCCCAGGCTGTCGCGGTGCCGCCACCGGAGTATCCCCACACTGCGACGGGGGTTTGCGAGCTCAGCTGCGGGATGCCGTCCTCGCCGGACGCCGCGATGGTGGCGCGCAGGCCGTCGAGCACGTGGTACCCGGGCTGGCGGGCCACCATCCAAAGCCCGTGCGGTCCCTCGTGGTCGCTGATGGTGACCACCCATCCTTTGGTGAGTGCGGCCACCACCAGCAGGAATTCGTTCTGAGACTGGGTCAGGCCAAAGGATCCCTGCTGCAGGTAATACGACGGGAACCGTTTGGGCGTGACGGCGTCGATGGCGCTCTGGAAGGCCAGTAGCGGCGAGTCCGCCGTCGCACGCTGCGGTACGACCACCGTGGTGACCGTGGTTTCCGGATTGCCATGCAAGTCGGTGCTGCGATAGAGGACCTGCCAGGCATGCAGCTTCACCGGAATGAGGCCGAAGAGCCCGAGCCGCACTCGGCGGCGTCGCAGCGGTGTCCCCGGTGCGGTGCCTTCCCATCCCTGCGGCGCCGGGCCGAAGAAGGGGTCGTAGGCAGCCGACAACGGCTTGTCGACCTGCAGCGGCCATTCGTCGATCGAGGGCCTTGCCGGAGCAGGCCTGGGCGCGGTACCGGCCGTCATCGAGCCTGTTGTCCTTGCACTGGCGGTCCTATCCGGTCGTGAGCACAGTTCACTACCTTGCGCAGCGTATTGACCGGTTGCGGCGCATGACAACGCAATGACCGCAGATCATGTTCACTCACCAAACGGCCGACGGCACCTTGTGACCGCTCACTTCCTACCCGGAGGTGGGAGCAAAGGCCTCGTCGATGATCTCCTGCTGCTCGACGGCGTGCACCTTCGAGGAACCGGACGACGGCGCCGACATGGCCCGCCGGGAGATCTTGGTGAGGCCGGTCAGGCGCGGCACCACCTCGGGCAGGTTCAGTCCGAAGGTCGGCCACGCGCCCTGGTTGGCGGGCTCTTCCTGTACCCAGATGTATTGCGCATCATCCGGGTACCGGCTGAGGGTCTCCTCGAGTCGGTAGCGCGGAATCGGGTACAGCTGCTCGATCCGCACGATCGCGACATCGTCGCGCTTGTCGGAGTTCTTGCGCGCCAAGAGGTCGTAGTACAGCTTGCCGCTGGTCAGCAGGATCCTCTTGACCTTGCTGCGGTCGCCCACACCGTCCTCGTAGGTGGGCTCCTCGAGCACTGAACGGAACTTGCGGTCGGTGAAGTCCTTGATGTCACTGACCGCAGCCTTGTTGCGCAGCATGGACTTTGGCGTGAACACCACCATTGGCCGGGTGATGCCGTCCAGGGCATGCCGACGCAATAGGTGGAAGTAGTTGGCGGGCGTCGACGGCATGGCCACCGTCATCGAGCCTTCGGCGCACAGCTGCAGGAACCGCTCGATGCGGCCCGAGGTGTGGTCGGGACCCTGCCCCTCATGGCCGTGGGGGAGTAGCAACACCACTTCGGAGAGCTGGCCCCACTTGGCCTCACCGGAGGAGATGAACTCGTCGATGATCGATTGTGCGCCGTTGACGAAGTCGCCGAACTGAGCCTCCCACAACACCATTGCGTCGGGATTGCCGACGGAATAGCCGTACTCGAAGCCCAGCGCCGCGTATTCGGAGAGCGCCGAGTCGTGCACCACGAGACGACCGCCCGTCGGGTTGCCCTCGGCGTCCACACCCACCAGCTGCAGCGGGCTGAACTCGGTGCCGTTGTGCCGGTCGATGATCACCGCGTGACGTTGGGTAAAGGTGCCGCGCTTGGAGTCCTGGCCGGACAACCGCACCACCTTGCCCTCGGCAACCAGGGTGCCGAACGCCAGCAGCTCGCCGAAGGCCCAGTCGACCTTGCCCTCGTAAGCCATCTCGCGGCGCTTATCGAGTACCGGCTTGACGCGCGGATGCACGCTGAAGTCCTCGGGAACCGACAGGAAGGCGTCACCGATGCGCTGCAGCAGCGCCTTGTCGACGGCGGTGACCAACTTCTGCGGCAGCTGCTGGTCTTCCTCGACCGATTCGCTGGGACGCTGTTGATACTTTTCCAGGTCGCGTACCTCGTTGAAGACCCGTTCCAGTTGGCCCTGGTAGTCGCGCAGGGCGTCCTCGGCTTCCTTCATCGAGATATCGCCGCGGCCGATCAGGGCTTCGGTATAGGTCTTGCGCACACCGCGCTTGGTGTCGATCACCTCGTACATCTGCGGGTTGGTCATCGAGGGGTCGTCGCCCTCGTTGTGGCCGCGCCGGCGGTAGCAGACCAGGTCGATGACGACGTCTTTGTTGAATTTCTGGCGGAAGTCCACGGCCAGACGTGACACCCAGACGCATGCCTCGGGATCGTCGCCGTTGACGTGGAAGATCGGCGCACCAATCATTTTCGCGATATCGGTGCAGTACTCGGTGGAGCGCGAGTGCTCCGGCGCGGTGGTGAAACCGATCTGGTTGTTAACCACGATGTGAATGGTGCCGCCGGTGCGGTAGCCGGGCAGGTTGGCCAGGTTCAGGGTCTCGGCCACCACACCCTGTCCGGCGAACGCGGCGTCACCGTGCAGCATCAGCGGCACCACGGTGAAGCGGCCGCCGTCGGTGCCCACGTCGAGAAGATCCTGCTTGGCGCGCACCAGGCCTTCCAGTACCGGGTCCACCGCCTCGAGGTGCGAGGGGTTGGCGGTCAGTGAGACTTCGATGTCGTTGTCGCCGAACATCTGGATATAGGTGCCGGATGCGCCCAGGTGATATTTGACGTCTCCGGAACCGTGGGCGAGCGCCGGGTTCAGGTTGCCCTCGAACTCGGTGAAGATCTGCGAATACGGCTTGCCGACGATGTTCGCCAGCACGTTGAGCCGGCCCCGGTGCGGCATGCCGATGACCACCTCATCGAGGCCGTGTTCGGCGCTCTGGTCGATGACGGCGTCCATCATCGGGATGACGCCCTCGGCGCCTTCCAGTGAGAAGCGCTTCTGCCCAACGTATTTAGTGGCCAGGAAGGTCTCGAAGGCCTCGGCCGCGTTGAGCTTGGACAGGATGTACTTCTGCTCGGCGACGGTCGGCTTGTCGTGCTTGGCCTCGATGCGCTCCTGCAGCCACTTCTGCTGCTCAGGCTCCAGGATGTGGGTGTACTCGACACCGGCGTGGCGGCAGTACGCGTCGCGCAGTACCGAGAGCACGTCGCGCAGCTTCATGTACTCCTGGCCCTTGAACCCCGAGACCTTGAATTCGCGGTCCAGGTCCCACAGGGTCAGGCCGTGGCTGAGCACGTCCAGGTCGGGATGGCTACGGAAGCGGGTTTTGTCCAGGCGCAGCGGATCGGTGTCGGCCATGAGGTGGCCCCGATTGCGGTATGCCGCAATGAGTTCCAGCACGCGGGCGTTCTTGTCGACGATCGAGTCGGGGTTGTCGATGCGCCAGCGCACCGGCTCATAGGGGATGCCCAGCTCGCGGAAGATGTCGTCGAAGAAATCGTCGGAGAGTAGTAGCTGATGCACTGTCCGCAGGAAGTCGCCCGACTCGGCGCCCTGAATGATGCGGTGGTCGTAGGTGGACGTCAGCGTCATGTGCTTACCGATGCCCAGATCGGCAATGCGCTCTTCGCTGGCGCCCTGGAACTCGGCCGGGTACTCCAGCGCACCGGCACCGATGATCGCGCCCTGGCCGCGCATGAGCCGCGGCACCGAGTGCACGGTGCCGATGGTGCCCGGATTGGTCAGTGAGATGGTGACTCCGGAGAAGTCTTCGGCGGTCAGCTTGCCGTCGCGGGCGCGGCGCACGATGTCCTCGTAGGCGGCGATGAACTGGCCGAAACCCAATGCCTCGCAACCCTTGATGGCCGCAACGACCAGAGTGCGGTTGCCGTCCTTGCCGGGGAGATCGATGGCCAGACCCAGGTTTACGTGGGCGGGGGTGATGGCGACCGGTTTACCGTCCACTTCGGCGAAGTGGCGGTTCATATTCGGGAAATCCTTGATGGCCTGGACGATGGCGTAGCCCAGTAGGTGCGTGAAGGAGATCTTGCCGCCGCGAGTGCGCTTGAGGTGATTGTTGATGACGATGCGGTTGTCGATCATCAGCTTGGCGGGGATCGCCCGGACGCTGGTGGCGGTGGGGATCTCCAGCGAGGCAGACATGTTCTTGACCACGGCGGCGGCGGCACCGCGCAGCACCTGGGTCTCGTCGCCCTCGGCGGTGGGGATCGGAGGGGCGGCGGGCTTTGGCGCCGCTGGGGCCGTGCTCGGTGCGGACGCGGGCTTGGCTGCCGGGGCGGGCGCGGGTGCCGCTGCCGGTGCGGGTGCCGCTGGCGTGGGTGCCGGTGCGGGGGCCGCGTGACCGTTGGCGCTGGCGGTCGCGGGCTCGGCCACCGACTCGGCTCCAAAGTCGCTCAGGAACTCGTGCCAGCTCGAGTCGACCGAAGACGGATCTTCCTTGAATCGCCGGTACATCTCTTCGACCAGCCATTCGTTCTGCCCGAATTGTGGATTTGAACCGTTCACGGCAGTCTTCGCCTCGCTCCGTCTCGTTCGATATTCAGTCCGTTTAGCGACCGGTACCAGGCTAACGCGTCGCCATCGGGGGCGGCATGTCGCCGTTCCATGACAGGGGCGACATCATCGGCGCCACTGATGGCTCAGGGGTGGACTCCCGGTGAACGGCCACCCCTGTCCTGCTTAGCTGTCCGGTGCTACCAGTCGCAGCTGCACCGGCCATGCCGTCGGGGGTTCTCCAAAGGCATTGCGTGCGTTCGTGACTATTCTCTTGCCGATAAAGCGGTTGCCGCCCGCGCCGATCACGGCCCCGATTCCGGCCGGCAACAGCTTGCCCGCCGCCATGGCTCCACGCTTCACGGCGAATTTCTTGGTGAACCGCTTGAGTAGCGTGGCGTTGAGATGACTGAGCGCGGGCACCGGCAGCGTCGAGGTGGCCTCGGCCAGCCAGCCTCCGCCGACGGTGCGCTCCTTGCCCAGCACGTCCGAGACCGTGGTCTCACCGTCCTCACCGAGCAGAACCGCGAGCACCAGCGTATGGCGATGCTCGATCTTGGCGAGTTCGATGTCATGGACGGCAGCCAGCGCCAAAGTGAACAGCGATGTCGCCTCCAGGAACAGCACAGCCTCGCCGGCCGTCGCCGACAGCGCGGCCAGCGTGCCTACGCCGGGGAATGCGGCGGCCGCGCCGACGGCCGCACCGCTGCCCATCACCGTTGCCAGATATCGCTTCTCCAGCATCGCGACGACATCGGCGGGTGACGCGGTGGGGTGAGTGGCTCGTAGCTTCTGGACGTATGCGCGTACCGCGGGCTCCTGAACCTTGGTGCTCTGGTCCAGGACGAGGGAGAGGAGCTTGCCCGAGGCGCCCGGCTTGGACTCCTTGCTCTTGCCCCCCAACGCGAGCTGCCGCTGCGGTTCGGTGATGCGAGTGCTCATCGGCATGTGTTCCTTCAGTGCTGTGGTCTGGGTGGGTCCACTGGTTGTGAGCGAAGATCTGTTCTCACAGTAGTGAAGACGAATGGCGAGTGTCTTTCGTTCCTCAAATAGGGGTCTAAATGGGTGATTTGCGCGACGTTTTGACACTCGCGCGCTGTCCGGGCAACCGATTTCCTGGCAGGGATCCGCTGGCGCGTGCCGATCATGAGCAAAGTCGTGGCGGTGAGCGCCGCCGCCGTAAAAACGCGGTGGCGGGACAGGCGCGCTGTGCTTCGATGTTGACGGACCGGCTCTTCGGTGTGTTGTCTATAGCGACGGCGTTCCGGAGCGGGCGACCTGGGGAAATGTGCGTCGGCGCTGATGAGGCCGGTAATGGGGGCGATGTCTCCTCCTGGATGGGAGTGGAGACTTGACCGATTGAGTGAGACGCAGCTCACATTTGTTAGGGAAGGGAAGGTTTTGCCACGTGCGTGCGCTGAGCACTGAGGTGACGAGTGCCCCCGGTAAGACGACAGTCGATGACCCGGCGACCGATCGCACTCCTGCCGGTTCGGTCTCGCCTCCGGCAACCCGCCTGGGTCGGGCATGGCTCATCACCGTGCTGGGCGCCATGGTTGCCCTGGGCCCCCTCACCATCGACATGTACCTGCCGGCCCTGCCCGACATCGGCTCGGATCTGCACGTCAACTCCACCCTCACCCAGCTGACACTGACCGGAACGCTGGTGGGGTTGGGTCTGGGGCAACTGCTGGTGGGCCCGCTGTCGGATTCACTCGGCAGGCGGCTGCCGCTGATCGCCGGGGCGATCCTGCACATCGTGGCGTCACTGGCCATCACCATCGCCCCGAACATCGTGGTGCTCGGCGTGTTGCGGGCGGTCGAAGGGATGGGCGCCGCGGCGGCCATGGTGGTGGCGATGGCCGTGGTGCGTGACCTCTATACCGATAAGGCCGCGGCAACCGTGATCTCCCGGCTCACACTCGTCATTGGTATTGCGCCGATCCTGGCTCCGTCACTGGGCGCGGCCGTGCTGGTGCATGGGTCATGGCAGAACGTATTCGCGGCCCTGTCATGCCTGGGCGTCCTGCTGCTCATCCTCGCCGTGGTGGCGCTGCCGGAAACACTGCCCCCGTCTGCGCGACGTCCACTGCGGGCAGGGGCCATCCTGCGGACTTACCGCGATCTGCTGCGCGACAAGGTGTTCGTGGTTCTGGTGCTGGTTGCCGGTCTTTCGTTGTCCGGTCTGTTCGCCTACATCTCGGGTGCCTCGTTTGTGTTGCAGGGACAGTACGGCATGAATCAACAGGTGTTCGCGCTCGCATTCGGTGCGGGCGCCATCGCGTTTGTGGCCGCCTCACAGCTGAACGTCGTGCTGCTCAAGCGATTCGAACCGCAGCAGATCGTGCGGTGGTGCTTGTCGCTGGCTTTGATCCCGGCGGTGGTGCTACTGGTGCTGGCTGGTTTCGGTATCGGTGGGCTCGTCGGCTTTGTGGCGCCGGTGTGGACGTTGATGGCATTGATGGGCTTCGTCATACCGAACGCGCCTGCGCTGGCGTTGTCCCGCCACGGTGAGGCGGCGGGTACGTCGGCTGCGGTGCTGGGCGCCGCACAATTCGGGGTGGGTGCCGTGATCGCGCCGCTGGTTGGGGCATTGGGCAACAACGCGCTGGCCGTCGCCATCGTCATGATGATCGGAGTGGTGCTGGCTCTGGCCGGGCTGGCCGTCGTGAGAAATCGTGTCGCTGCCTGACCGACGACTAAGTTCCGTAGCCGTGCGACCTGAATATCCGCGACCGTGGATCACCTTGTGGGTGGTGCTGTTCGGGTTGTTCATGATCTTGCTCGACTCGACGATTGTGTCGGTCGCCAATCCGGCCATCAAGGCAGGTTTCGGTGCCGATTATTCGTCGACGGTATGGGTGACCAGTGCATATCTGCTGGGCTACGCGGTGCCGCTGCTGATTACCGGGCGACTCGGAGATCAATTCGGCCCACGCTCGATGTACCTGTCCGGGCTCGCGGTCTTCACCGCAGCCTCGCTGTGGTGCGGCTTGGCGGGGTCGATCGGCTGGCTTATCGCGGCGCGCGTGGTCCAGGGGATCGGTGCGGCGATGCTCACGCCGCAGACGTTGACCGTGGTGCAGCGGGTGTTCCCGCCGGAGCGGCGTGGGACCGCGATGGGGGTGTGGGGTGCGGTAGCCGGGATCGCGACGCTGGTGGGCCCGGTGGCCGGTGGTCTGCTCGTGGACGGGTGGGGCTGGCAGTGGATCTTCTATGTCAATGTTCCGGTGGGTGTGCTGGGAATCATCCTGGGCGCCATCTATATTCCGCGAATGCCGACACATCGGCATCGGCTAGACCTGCTGGGGATGGCACTTTCGGCCGTCGGCATGTTTGCCTTCGTTTTCGCGCTCCAAGAGGGAGAGAGCTTCCAGTGGGCTCCTGGCGTGTGGGCGATGATGGCCGCTGGCCTAGTGGTTTTGGGTGTGTTCGTGTGGTGGCAGTCGGCGAACCGGGGGGAGCCGCTGATCCCGTTGCGATTGTTCGCCGACCGCAACTTTTCGCTTGCCGGCGTCGGTATCGCGTCGATGAGTTTCTGTGTGATCTCGACCGGTCTGCCCATGATGTTCTATACGCAACTGGCACTAGGCTTTTCGCCGACAAAGGCGGCGTTGACCCAGGCGCCCACGGCGATTGTGAGTGGAATTCTGGCGCCCCTAGCCGGATGGCTGGTCGACAGGGTGCGTCCATCGATACTGATCGGCGGCGGTATCGCGTTGATGATCGCCTCGACGCTGTGGTGGACGCTGTTGATGCGGCCTGAGACCCAGATGTGGCAACTCATGCTTCCGGCGGCGGGTATCGGCGCGGCCATGGCGTGCATCTGGGGTCCACTGGCCACTACCGCGACGCGAAACCTGCCGCCGTCGGTCGCGGGCGCCGGGTCTGGCGTCTACAACACACTGCGGCAGGTCGGCGGCGTGGTCGGCAGTTCGGCGATGGGTGCGTTGATGACGGCGCGATTGACGGCGACCATGCCCGCCATGCCTCCCGGTTCCGGGTCCACCCCGGAGGGAGCGCTGCCTCCGGGCTTGCGTGCGCCGTTCTCGGCCGCGATGGCACAGTCCATGCTGCTGGGTATCGCGGCGCTGGCACTTGGTCTGGTGGCCGCGCTGTTCATGCGGCCCGGAGGCTCACAGGTAGGTGCCGTGCCCCTCGACGATGTGGTCTCCGTCGAAGATTAGGACCTCATTGACGAGTCCGCCCTTGTGGTTTCGGTAGTTGAGGACGAGGGCCCGGGCGCCCACGTAGGTGCCGACCGGTTCGAAGCGCAGATCAGGGTTGCGGGTCAGGGCGTCGGCCGCCAGGACCGCCTCGATGTCGTGGGCGTTCCACGCCGCGAACCACTCCCGGCTGAATGTCTCGGGGTCGACGACGAGTGTCATGATTCCGGGCCGAACAGCACCGCGGGGTTCAGAAACCCTGTGGGATCGAACGCGGACTTGACGGCCCGCATGGCGGCGATATCGCCGGCGGTGCGCGCCATGCCGAGGTAGTCGCGTTTGAGAGTGCCGACCCCGTGCTCGGAACTGACATTGCCGCCTAGATCCGCGATCAGCGTCATCATGGGCTGATACAACGTGGTGGAGTCGGGACAGCGCAACACATTTAAGTGTAGATTGCCCTCGCCTACGTGGCCGAACAGCACGGGCATGGCCCCGGGCACCGCGGCGGCGATCAGCTCGGAGGCACGTCGTTCGAACTCGCCGATGTGCGCCAGCGGCAGCGCCACATCGAATTTCAGCGGCGGGCCGTAGGTGCCCAGGGCCTCTGCGATGGATTCGCGTACCTGCCATAGGCGTTCACGCGAGGTGCTGTCCAGGCCGACGGCGGCGTGCTCGGCCACCCCGGCGGCCTCGAGCGCCTCGGCCAGATCGTCGGTGGGGTCGCTGTCGCGCGCGAGTTCGATGAGCAGCAGCCAGGGGTTGTCGAGGGGGCTTGGGACGCCCAGCCTGGAATCCATGAGCTCCAGCGCGGCGATGCCGTCCAGATCCCGGAAGATACGGCTGGCCTCGACAAGTCGATCCAGGCTGTCGAACCCGGTGAGGGCGGCGACGCTGTGTGTGGGCACCGGGTGTAGACGCAGCTCGAGTGCGGTGATGACACCCAGGGTGCCCTCGGCGCCGACAAACAGGCTGGTCAGATCGTAGCCTGTGTTGTCGGCACGAACATCGCTGTGGCGCTCCATGATTGAACCATCGGGCAGTGCGACTTGAATTCCGATGACTTGTTCGCGCATGTTTCCGTAGCGCACCGTACGCAAGCCCCCCGCATTGGTGGATGCCATCCCACCGAGGGTGGCGGAGTCGCGCGAACCGATGTCGACACCGAACTGCAGGTTCTCCTTGGCGGCGGTCTGTTGCAACGCGGCCAGGGTGACACCGGATCCGGCGCGGACGCGGCGTTCGACCGTGTCGATAGGGCCGATCTCGGTGAGCCGTTCGGTGGACAGCAGTACGTCATCGTGCTCGCTGACCGTGCCGGCGACCATCGAAGTACGCCCGCCCTGGGTGGTGACGGCTTGGCTGCGTTCCTTGCAGACCTTCAGGATCTTGGCGACTTCCTCGGCGGTTCCGGGCCGGATCAGGATGCTCGCAGTCCCGAGATAGCGCCCGGTGTGATCGATGGTTCGTCCGGCCAGGACATCGGCGTCCGTGCTGACGTATCTCTCGCCGACGATCTGGACCAGGGCGCGAGCGAGCGTAGACATGGACCCCAGTGTGGCATCCACATCGCGCTTCGGGGGATTCTACCGACGCCTTGAATTCATTCAAATGAATGAATTATGGTCTAGTGGTATGTCCTCTGCGAAAGGTGTTCTCATGGAATCGGTTCCGGCATTGTCATTGGCCGAGCGTGATCGCAGGTGGGGGCTGGCGCGCGAGTTGATGCGCCGGACGGGCGTGGACGCGTTGATCGTGTACGGCGACCGTGAGGCCGGCGCGCCCGCGGCATTCAATGTCGACGGCTACTTCACCAATGACCGCCTGGGGTCCATCGTGCTGTTTGTGCGGGATGAAGCACCCACCGTGTTGACGTTCGCCTCGATGATGATTGCCGATCACCTGCAGGCGCGGTACCGCGGTGACACGCAGTGGATCGAGCCTGACCAGATCTTTGTGGGCAAGACGGGATCTCATCTGGCCGCGGCCCTGAAACACCGCGGTGTCTCGTCAGGACCGGTGGGCGTGCTGGGGTTGGAGCCGTACCCGCCGTTCTATTTCGACGGGGCAATCCCATTCCGGACCTTGCACGCGGTGACCGAAGCGCTGCCCGACATCAGCCTCGTCCCCGTCTATCGCCAGTTCTTCGAGCTGGCCTCGGTACGCAGCGAGGAGGAACTCCGCTTGGTCCGTCACGCCGCGGGTATCGGCGAGCGGATGTGTGACGCGATGAGGGCTGAAGCCCGGCCGGGCGCGACCGAGGCCGACCTGGTCGCCGCCGCGGTGTCGACATGTCTGCGCGATGGCGGGTACACCGCGGAGGTGCTGATCGGCTCCGGCCCGGAACACATCGGGTGGGGACCGGCGGCCTGGAACTACCGTGCCCAGCCGCCTCGGGTACTAGCGGAGGGTGATGTTGTTCTTGCCGAAGTGTTTTCGCTGTTCGGACTGTTTGAGACCCAGCATCAACCGATGATCGCCATCGGAGAGCCACACCCCGAGTTCCTCCGCGCTGCCGCGGTGGCCCGGGCGAGCTATGAGGCGGGTGTCGGCGCCCTGCACGCGGGCAATACCTTTGGCGATGTGGTGGACGCGATGGAGGCGCCGCTGCTGGAGGCGCAGGGGTGGCACGTACACCCGCTGATTCACAGCATCAATCCATACGGACCCATCGGTTTCGGCACGGCTCCGGGAATCGAAGTGTTCGCGGATGCGGCGGGTTACGGTGATTGCGGCCGGCTGCCGACCGTGGGGCGGGAGGTTGAACTGAAGGAATCAATGTCATTCGCATTCGAGCCCAACTGTGGATTTGGGAGGCGTCTGGCCAATCTCGGAGGAACCGTGTTGGTGGGTACCGACCGAGGGCTGGAATTGAACGGTAATTCGACCAGGTTGATGTGGGCCGATGACGTCGGCTGAAGCCACCCGGGCGCGTCTCGTCACTGCGGGGCTCGCTCTATTCGCCGAGCATGGACTCGAGGGTGTCCGTACCCGTGCCCTGGCACAGGCGGCAGGGGTGAATCAATCCGCGATCCCGTACCACTTCGGTGGCAAGGAAGGTGTTTATGCCGCGGTGATCGACCATCTCGTGTCTGAGCTCAATGAGGCCGCGGGTCCGCCGGGCGACATGCTTCTCGCCGAGCTCATGGAGCGGTTTACCCGGGCGATCCTGCACGGCGCGCAGGCCAGGGACCGGATTCTGCTCATCGCGCGCGAACAGCTCAATCCGACAACGCATTACGACCGCTTGTTCGCCGGGTTCGTCGAGCCCACGCATCGGGAAATCTGTGTGCTGGTGGCCCGGGCCACCGGGGCATCGGCCGACGACCACCTCACGATCATCAAGGCGCACGCGGTGATCGGCCAGGCTCTGGGATTCGCGGTGGCCCAGACGACCTACTTGCGCCGGGTGCGGCGTACGCGCCTGTCGGCGGAGGATATCGATCTCATCGCGGGGGTGGTGGGCGAGATGAGCCGAAAGGCCCTGCGGTAGCAGCTTGTTACGAGAAGGTCTCATCGGGGCTCAGTGCCAGGAATGCCCCAAGCTCTACCAGCCCGTCGGGTGTCGTGGGCAGATACTCGGTCAGTGCCGGAGAACGCACGATCACCGCTTGGAACTTGGCTCTGCTGATCGCGACGTTCAAGCGGTTCCGATTTATTAGGAACGACATCCCACGCGGTACATCGTCGACGGCCGAGGCCGTCATCGAGACAAAGACCACAGGCGCCTGACGGCCCTGGAACTTGTCCACGGTTCCCACCAGTACCTCGCCTAATCCGGCGGCGGCGAGTGTGGCGCGTAGCGTCAAGACCTGAGCGTTGTATGGTGCCACCACCAATACGTCGGATTGCTCCAGCGGGCGCGTGCCGGATTCGTCGGTCCAGTCGGAGCCGATCATCCTGGCGATCTCGGTGGCGATGGCCTCGGCTTCCTGTGGACTGCTGGTGGCATTTCCCTCGTGGTCAACCAGTAATGTCCGCACGCCGGGAGGCTGTCCCGCCAAGCTGCGCTCTGGCGCCGCGGACTCAAGTTCGCCGTCGTATGAGAGCCGTGAAACATATTGGCACAGGGCAGGATGCATCCGGTACGAGCGTTCCAGGAAGTAGCCGCGGCTGGCCGGCAGTGCCCCGTGCCCCTCGACGAGCCAGCCCAGTGCCGAGGTGTCCACCGGCTCGGGATGCACACCCTGCGACACCTGCGGCAGCTGCTGCGGATCACCGAGCAGCAGCAGGTTGCGTGCTCCGCGCGCTACCGCCAGTGTGTTGGCCAAACTGAACTGGCCGGCCTCATCGATCACCAATAGCTCTAATGCGTCATCTGCCACCCTTGTGGTGTTCGCGAAATCCCATGCGGTGCCGCCGATCACGGCCCCTTGGCCGGTATGATCCGCGATGAATCTGGCATAGTCGCTGTCGCGAATCTGAGTCCAGAAGGCATCGCCACTGTATGGCGATGCCTTCTTGGCCACGCGGTCCGCCGGCACGCCCGCCGCCACCACCTGATCGAGCAGGTGTTCCACGACCGCGTGGGACTGCGCCACCACGCCGACAAGCCAGCCGTCCTGCGTCACCAGATCAGCGATGACCCGTGCCGCGGTGAAGGTCTTGCCCGTGCCAGGCGGTCCATGCACTGCCAGGTAGGACGAATCCAGGGCCCGCAGCGCAGAGGTGATCGCCCCAGCGTATCCGCCAGCGTCGACAGGCGGCAATGGCCCGCCACGGGGGTTGCGGCGCAACAGAATATCCAGGGATGCGGTTCGGGGCATCTCGGGCAACCTATGGGCGACGCCCATCGCTACTTCCTCGATGGCAGCTTCCAGTGCCTTGGTCATTACCGGCGGCCCGGGTGTCAGCGCCATTGGCATCGCCGAGAACACCTCGCCGTTCTTGGGCGTGAGCTCGCGGATCGTTACCTCCACCGGGACACCGCCGGACTCGGTGATCTCCACAACAGTGGCCGAACCGGATGCCCGACGGTCGGGGTCGCCATCGCCGAGCCCCGGCGGCGCCGGAGGTTCGTAGAGTGCATAGACGCTGTCCTCCAGGACACCGCCGGCGAGATCGCCAGTCACCTGCACGTGACGTCGGAGCTTGCGCTGACTACCCGACTTGTGCCAGTCCTCGACCAGCCTCGCGCTCTCCACGATGAAGACTCCGGCGGTATCGGCCCACTCGTCGACAGGATTGTTGAGGCGATCGAAGTGGCTCCACCAGAAGGGCTTTCGCTCCCGGTTGTGATATCCGCGGGCAGCCGCGATCATGGCGGCCGCCGTCTGGTCCGGAGCCCGATCGGCCGGGGCGCCGTCTCCGGCGAAATCTGCCAGCGCGCGCCCAACCTCATCGGATTCCTGCTCCGGTTGTTCGCCTGCGGCCGAAGAAGATGACGACAGATGGGTGATGCCGTGCTCGAAGGCCCGTACCAGTAGCCAATCCCGGAGTTTGCGCGTGGAGGCGCAGTCATACCGGTTGTATTCGGCAATGGAGTCAAGCACTTCTTGGGCCCCGGGGTCGCCGTTGTCCCGGAGAGCGCAATAGCGTGCGTACTCGTTGATCGAGTCGACAGCGGTGGTGACTTCACCGGAACGCTTTCCGGATTCGATGAACAGCGGCTCCAGTGCCTTGAGCCCGTATCCGTTGGAGCCGCAACGAATGCTCTTGCGTACCACGGGATAGAGATCGACCAGAATATTGTCGCGCAACAGGTCGTCGATCTGCTGCTCTCCGATGCCGTATCGACCGGCGAGACGCAGCAGCGCGCTCTTCTCGTAGGCCGCGTAGTGGTAGACATGCATTCCCGGATAGCGGCGACGGCGCTTGGCCACCAGCTCCAGAAATGCGAGCAGGGCCTTGCGTTCGGTGCGGCGATCGTGGGCCCAAATGGGCCGGAATTTCTCATTTCCGGATCTGTCGTATTCGAGCACGCCGAACAGGTACTCCAGCCCCCAATGCACGCCGTCCTCGGTCCACAGCGGGTCGCCCTCGAAGTCGAAGAAGACGTCACCAGGATTGGGGGCCGGCAGCGTGCCCAGCGGGATCGGATCGGCCACCTCGAACTGTGGTGTGCCACTGTCGCGTTGGCGAATCTGTAGCTCAGCTTGCGCCATCAGCTGCCGCAGGCTGCGGGCCGAGAGATCCGCGACGGGTTCGGTGCGGGTGGCCAGCTGTGCGACGGTTCCGACACCTGCCTGCAGCAGCGCCGCACGTTGGCTGACCCGCATGCCCGCGACCAGTAGGAGGTCATCCGTGCGCTCCACCTCGGGTTCGCATACCGGACACCGAAAGCAGGCGCGCACATGGTGATCGGACCACCGCACCGGTACGCCGCCCGAGAGGTGGTGATCCAACAGGTCTTGCAATTGCTTTCGCCGTTGGCGGTAGACGCCCACCAGGTCTGCCGCGGGATAGTCGACGGCCGAACGGTCGCCCAAGATCAGTCGCACCGACGGCGCGACGGGGACGCCTGTCGCCGCCAGGCTGTCGGCGTAGGCCGCCAGCTGTAGCAAAGCCGTCACTTTGGCGCTGCGGGCCAACTTCGTGTCGCAGACCAGGTAGTGCTCGCCCTCCCGGACCACGAAGTCGGCGAAACCGAGGAATCTGCCGTCGAACATCGCGGCCTGGTAGACGGCGGGATACCCCTGCTCGAAGGCCCGTCGTGTGGCGGCCGCGGCAGCCTGCAAGCCCTCGAGGGTGAAGGCGGGTGGAAAGGGAATGCTGGCCACTGCGGCGCCGAACCGCGCCTGGAGAGCGGAAAGGTGGTGGGCTTCGTGCGCGTCGCCCAGGATCGCGGTGCGCGCCAGCAGTTCATCATCGCGCGGGGGTGCCGGAGCCCAACCGAGCTTGGCATCGAACACCCGCAGCAGGGCGTATTCACAGCGCGCGGCAGAGGCTAGATCCGAAGCGCTGTAGACCACCCGGTCGTCGAGGACGAACACCCGATCACTGTAGGTGCTGACTCCGACGTGGCCGCCTTACTGCCCGGCTTGTTGCACCTTTTCCACGCCAGTTCCGTTCCAGCGGAACGACACCACGCTCTCCAGACCCGGGATGCCGTTGGAGAAGTTGAGCACCACGGTGTCCAACGTGCTCGCGGACAGATCGATCGCGTTGTAGCCATAGGTGTCGGGAACACCATGAGAGATCACACCGCCCAGGTGGAAGAACACTGCCCGTGTGGGCGGCTGCGGTTCATGCGTATCGGCCGCGACGATGATCGCCGACAGCGGTGCGCATTTGTTGTAGTTGCCCGCCACGGGCACTGGATTCCAGGTGGCCTCGTTGTTCGGCGCCGGGGGGAGTAGAGCGATGGCCGAGGCAACGGCGGGATCTTTCAGGTTCACCGCGCAGTCGTCCTTGGTCGACGGCAGCTTGGGCTTAACCGGTGCGCTCGGCTGTCCCGGAGACGGCGGCGTCGATGACGGCGAGGCAATGGTGTTTGTGGGGGTTTTCGACACGGTGCTGTCGCCACCGGTGCATGCGCAGGCGAGTGCCGACAGTACGACGAGCAGAGTCGTCAGCACCGGCGGGGTCGTCCCCAGAACCATCCTTCGCACGGCCCCGGACACTACCGACATTTACCGAAGATGCCGCGGAGGCGGGAGTTGAGCGCGGTTACGCCTAGACTCTTTAACGCCATGACCTCTACAGATATCCCCACGCCCGACACCGGCGATTCGAGTGCACCCCCCGCGGATGACACCGTCACCTTCGCGGACCTGCACATTGCCCCGGAGGTGCTGCGTGCGGTGTCCGACGTGGGGTACGAGACTCCCTCGGCCATCCAGGCCGCCACCATTCCGCCGCTGTTGGCGGGCTCCGATGTGGTGGGCCTGGCGCAGACCGGAACGGGAAAGACCGCGGCGTTCGCGATCCCGATCCTGTCGAAAATCGATCTGACCTCCAAGGACACCCAGGCCTTGGTGCTGGCGCCCACCCGTGAGCTGGCCTTACAGGTCGCCGAGGCTTTCGGCCGGTACGGCGCTCACATGCCCAAGCTCAATGTGCTGCCCATCTACGGCGGGCAGTCGTATGTGGTGCAGCTGGCCGGACTCAAGCGGGGCGCTCAGGTGGTGGTCGGTACGCCCGGACGTGTTATCGACCACTTGGAGCGCGGCACCCTCGATCTGTCACACCTGGACTACCTGGTGCTCGATGAGGCCGACGAGATGCTCACCATGGGGTTCGCCGAGGATGTCGAGCGCATCTTGGCCGATACCCCCGAGTACAAGCAGGTGGCTCTGTTCTCGGCGACGATGCCCACCACGATCCGACGGCTCACCAAGAAGTATCTGCACGATCCCGTGGAGATCAAGATCGACGCGAAGACGTCGACCGCTGAGAACATCACGCAGCGCTTCATCCAGGTGGCCGGCCCACGCAAGATGGACGCACTCACCAGAATCCTCGAGGTCGAGACCTTCGAGGCGATGATCGTTTTCGTCAGGACCAAGCAGGCCACCGAGGAAGTGGCAGACAAGCTCAAGGCGCGGGGCTTCGCGGCGGCGGCCATCAATGGCGACATCAACCAGTCCCAGCGCGAGCGCACCATCAACGCGCTCAAGGCGGGAACCATCGACATCCTGGTGGCCACAGACGTGGCGGCGCGCGGTCTGGATGTTGAGCGCATCTCCCATGTGCTCAACTACGACATTCCGCATGACACCGAGTCGTATGTGCACCGCATCGGCCGCACCGGCCGTGCGGGCCGCTCGGGCACCGCGGTGTTGTTCGTGTCGCCGCGTGAGCGGCACCTACTCAAGGCGATCGAAAAGACCACGGGTGCCAAGCTCGCCGAGGAGCCGCTGCCCTCGGTCGAGGATGTCAACGCCCAGCGAGTCACCAAGTTCCGCGATGCCATCACTGCGGCGCTCGCGGCGCCGGAGGTCGAACTCTTCCGCCGCCTGGTCGAGGACTACGAGCGCGACAACAACGTCCCGGTGGCCGATATCGCGGCGGCGCTAGCGGTGCTGTCGCGCGACGGCGAACAGTTCCTGTTGCAACCCGATCCGCCGCGTGAGCCCCGTCATGAGCGCGGGGAGCGTCCCGACCGTGGACCTCGTGGAGAGCGTCCGCGCACCCCCGGACTGGCGACATATCGCATCGCGGTGGGGAAGCGGCACAAGGTGATGCCGGGCGCCATCGTGGGCGCGATCGCCAACGAGGGCGGATTGCATCGCAGCGACTTCGGTCACATCACCATTCGGCCCGATCACTCACTGGTCGAGCTACCTGCCAAGCTGTCTCCCAAGACACTGAAGGCATTGGAGAACACCCGGATCTCGGGCGTGCTCATCGATCTGCGCCCTGCCGGTGGTCCGGACGGTGCGCGTCCCGACCGCAAGTACCCCGAACGCAGACGCGCGGACCACAAACATTCGGACCACAAACGTTCGGAGGCGAAGCGTCCCAAGCGGGCCCCCAAGAAACCATGACGGCAGTTTCTCCCACTGAAAGCGCACCCGTTGTCCGCGCTTCCGGTCGCGTCGCCGCGCTCACGGGCGTTCGGGCAGTGGCGGCCACCCTGGTGGTGGCCACCCATGCGGCCTACAGCACCGGAAACTATGTGGTCGATGGGGTTTCCCCGTGGAAGGCCTATCTGCATCTGCTGCAGTCCCGGCTGGAGATCGGTGTGCCGATCTTCTTCGTGCTCTCCGGGTTCCTGCTGTTCCTGCCCTGGGTGCGCGCCGCCGCCGACAACATAGCTTCTCCGTCGGTAAAACGTTATGCCTGGCACAGGTTTCGGCGGATCATGCCGGCGTACTGGATTCTGGTGGCCATCGCGTACATCTGGTACCACATTCGCGACCAGTACCCGAACCCCGGACACACCTGGCTGGGGTTGTTCCGGAACCTCACGCTGACGCAGATCTACACCTCTAATTACGGATATCGCTATATCCACCAAGGCATGACACAGATCTGGAGTCTTGCCGTGGAGGCCGCCTTCTACGTGGCGCTGCCGTTCCTGGCCTGGCTGCTCGTCAAGAAGCTTTGCGGTGGGCAATGGCGTCCGGTGCGACTATTGGTGGGCCTGGGCGGCCTTGCGCTGGTGACCCCGCTGTGGATGTCGTTGGTGTACACCATCGGTGCCTTCCCCGACGGGGCGAAGCTGTGGTTGCCGGCTTACCTGTCGTGGTTCGTGGGCGGCATGATCCTGTCGGTGCTTGCCGTCATGGGTGTGCGCTGCTATGCGCTGGTCACGGTGCCCCTGGCCGTCATCTGCTACCTCATCGTGTCCACCCGGATCGCGGGAGATCCCACCACTTCGCCCTGGGCGCTACCGCAGGCACTGACGAAATCGATCTTCTACGTGGTGATCGCAACGCTGCTGGTCGCCCCCGCCGCATTGGGTGACAACGGTTGGTATGTCAGGTTTTTATCGACGCGGCCCATGGTGTGGCTGGGTGAGATTTCCTACGAGCTGTTTCTCATCCACATGATCCTGATGGAAATAGTGATGGTTGATCTGCTGCATTACCACGTTTACACCGGATCGGTGGTGATCGTGTTCCTGGTGACGATGCTGGTCAGTGTGCCCGCTTCATGGCTGATCCATCGGACCGTTGAGGTGATACTGGCCCGGAGCTCAGGTCTGCGGAAATCGCTGGCGCAACGAATGCGGTGATCAGCTTCCGCTCGTCTTCCTCGCTGTCCTCGGGATGAGCGAGCAGCGAGACGATCACCCGGACATACCATTTAGCCTTGGCGTGAGTATCACTATGGGGCGCCGCGCCATTGATGAATGAGGCCACCATGGCGTTGATGACCTCCGAATGCAAGCCGAGCGAGCCGCCGAAGTACTCGCCCGGACGGAACCAGGCGGAAAGTGTGGGGTCCGCGCGTACCAGCCGCAACGCGGTGACCATGGCTTCGGTCAGCAGTTCGGTGGGGTTGTCGATCCCCGCGACGTGCTCGGTGACCTTCCGGGTGATCACTCCGGCGGCACGATGCACATACGCGATGTGCAGAGCCTCGCGATTCTCGAAGTACCGGTAGAGGGTGGCGCGGGAACAACCGGCAGCCCGGGCGATTTCGTTCATGCCAACGGCCGCGACGCCGTCGCGCACGAATAATTCGGCAGCCGCGTCCAGAATTTTTTCCGCGGCCACCGACGTTCGGGTGTCGCCCAGCCAGCTCATCTGAGCTGGTGTTCGTCGCGCAATTGCCTCATCAATCCATCATCGCACGCGGATGGGTACTGTCAGGGGCCTTCGCACGTACGAGCCGTCCGCCCAGGTGACTCCGTCGAGATCGACCTCGAAATCTGGTATGCGGGTGAGTAGTTCCTCGAGAGCAATCCGCGATTGCATGCGTGCGGCGGCAGCTCCCAGGCAGTGGTGGTTCCCGTGGCTGAAGGTGAGAATGTTGCGCGGCTTCCGTAAGACATCCAATTCGGCTGCGTCATTGCCGTATTCACGTTCATCTCGGTTGGCACTGCCGTAGAGCAGCAGTGCGCGACGCCCGGCCGGAATGGTGGTGTCGCCGATGATGACGTCGCGGGTCGCGGTACGTGCCAGGCCCTGCACCGGAGACGTCAGCCGCAGGAATTCTTCCACCGCCCCAGGAATGAGCGAAGGATCATCGATCAATTTCCGGCGCTGGGCGGGGTTCTGATGTAGCAGTTGTATTGCGCCGCCCAGCATTCCGGTGGTCGTATCGTTGCCGCCCGTCACCATGGTGAACGCGAAGCCGAGGATCTGGAGCGTCCCGCTGATGTCTCCGTCCGCTCCGACACCCGCGGCGACCAGGTGCGACACGGTGTCGTCTTCGGGCTCTGCGCGCCGTCGTTCGATGAGACCGGTGAAGTACATCATCAGTTCACCGATGGTCTGGGCGACCTCGCCCTGCATGGCTTCGATGTCGATGGCGCCACCGGAGGCTGCTGCGACGATGCCGTCGGTCCAGGCGTCGAACTGGGTGCGGTCTTCCTCGGGTACTCCCAGATAGTGCGCCACGACCATCGAGGGCAGGGGCTTGAAGAGTTCGACGACGATATCGCCCTCGCCGCGTTCTTTCAGTCGCTCGAGGCGCTGCACCACAAACTCGCGGACCTTCGGTTCTACAGCGATAACTTGGCGTGGGGTGAAACCGCGTGAGACCAGCTTGCGGAACTCGGTGTGCGTGGGTGGGTCCTGCATGACCATGGGCGGGTTGTCGCCCATGCCGGTTTTCTCCAGGTCGCCGTATGTGACGGTGAGCCCCCGGGCAGACGAGAACGTTTCCCAGTCGCGCGCTGCTTCGTAGACGTCGGCATGCCTGGTGAGCACGTAGTAGTCCTGGTCGGGCGTGTACTCGGGCACCACGTGATGCACCGGGTCGTGGTCGCGCAGCGCCGCGTACATCGGCCATGGGTTGGTCCAATTGTCGGCGGTTCCGGGAACGTAGCGCGGCGCAACGGCATGAGACACATCGACTGGCATGTCTTATGTGTAAGGCATGTTGGTCGATGTGTCAATATCGCGCCGGTTAGATCAGCGTGCCGGGATTGAGGATTCCGTCCGGGTCGAGCGCCTGCTTGATCCGGCGATTGACCTCGAGTACCTCGGGACCCACCTGATCGCCCAGCCACGGCTTCTTGAGTCGTCCGACACCATGCTCACCGGTGATGGTGCCGCCCAGTGAGATGGCCAGATCCATGATCTGTCCGAAGGCGGTTTGGGCACGCCGCGATTCGTCGGGGTCGGTGGGGTCGTGCACGATGAGTGGATGCGTGTTGCCGTCGCCGGCGTGCGCGATTACCGAGATCAGTAGCCGGTGCTGTGCGGCAATGGCTTCCACGCCCTCTACCAGCTGCGCGAGTTTCGGTAGGGGGACGCCCACGTCTTCAAGGAGTAGCGACCCCTTGGCTTCCACTGCGGGAATCGCGAACCGGCGCGCCGCGACAAAGGCCTCGCCTTCCTCCTCGTCATCGGTGGAAAAGACCTCGACGGCATGGTGATCGGTGAAGATGCGGGCGATAAGTTCGGCGTCCTCGGTGGAAGTATTGCCGCGTTCATCCGAGCGCGCTACCAGCATGGCGCCTGCCGCACGGTCCAGACCCATCTTCAGTTTGTCTTCGACGGCGTTGATCGCCACCGAGTCCATGAACTCCAGCATCGATGGCCGGATCTGTGCGGTGATCGCCAAGACCGCGTCGGTCGCGTCATGCACCGATGAGAAGGTCGCCACCACCGTGCACGGGGTCGGCTGGGAGGGGAGCAGGCGCAGGGTGACCTCGGTGATCACCCCCAGCGTTCCCTCACTGCCGACGAATAATTTGGTAAGGCTCAGGCCGGCAACATCTTTCAGACGCGGTCCGCCCAGTTTGAGGACGGTGCCGTCGGCCAGTACCACCTGCATGCCGAGCACGTAGTCGGTGGTTACGCCGTACTTGACGCAGCACAGTCCGCCGGCGTTGGTGGCGATATTGCCGCCGATGCTGCAGATCTCGAAGGATGACGGGTCGGGCGGGTACCAGAGGCCCTGTGCGGCGGCAGCGGCCTTCACCTCGGCGTTGAGCGCACCCGGTTGGGTAATCGCAACCCGGGTGGCGGTATCGATCGTGATGGTGCGCATCCGTTCGGTAGACAGCACCACCGCGCCATCCTGAGCCGTGGAGCCACCCGACAATCCGGTACCCGCGCCACGGGGGACCACGGAGATATGGTGTGCACTGGCCCATTTGAGGGTGGCAGAAACCTCTTCGGTGCTACGCGGGCGCACCACTGCCAGCGGCATTCCGGCATCGGGATCGAAGGCGCGGTCCTGCCGGTACGAGGCGGTGATATCGGGATCGGTGATGACGGCGCCCTCACCGAGGACGGCGGTGAGCTCGTGGAGGGCGTCCCGGCTCATATCATTCGCGCCGTCGCGCCGGCGTCGATCGGCAACACGGTACCGGTGATATGTGAGCTCGCCTCGTCGACCAGGAACAGCACGGCGCGGGTGACCTCTTCGGGTTTGAGGAAGGGGGCATATTGCAGATGCAGGGACGCGAACACGGACTCCACGTCCTTGAGCGTCGGTTTCTCCAGATCGGGCCGCATCGTGCCGAATACGAAATCATTGTGCGTCATCGGGGTTTCGATATTGCCCGGAGCGACGGCGTTGACAGTGATCCCGTAGCCGACGAGATCGTGGGCCGCGCATTTGGTGAGGCCGATCACGCCCCATTTGGACGACACGTAGGAGGCCTGCGCAAAGTTCGCGCTGTGGCCGAGCATCGATGACACGGTCACGATGCGGCCGTAGTTTCGTTTGATCATTCCTGGCGCGACGGCCGCGATGGTATTGAAGGTTCCGGTGAGGTTGGTGCCGATAACCTCGTCCCACTGCGCGGATTCGACCTCGGGCAGCAGCGCGATGGTGCTGATCCCGGCGTTGGTGATGGCGATGTCGATACCGCCGAGCGTGTCCTCGGCCTCGGCCACAAACGATTCCAGTGCGGCCCGGTCCTTCACGTCCACCTTGGCCGAGAGGCACCGGCGTCCGGCCTTTTCGACCAATGCGACCGTCTCGGCGAGGTCGTCTGCGGTTGCCAGCGGATATCCCACGACATCGCTGTTCTCACAGCGATCACAGATCGCGATATCGGCGCCGGCCTCGGCCAGCGCCACCGCGTGCGACCGGCCCATACCGCGCGCGCCGCCCGTGATCAGTGCAGTTTTTCCCTCGAAGTCAGCCACGGAGCCGACCCTACCGAGTTGGTTCCTTGTCGGGCTGCGGTTCGTCCTGGTCCAATTCTCGCAAGACACGCATCCGAGTACTCGCGATGGCGATGAGCAGCATCGGTGCACCGAGGATCACCAGAGTTGTGGCGACACCAAACTTGTCGGCGATGGGACCGGCGAGCATGAAACCCAACGGGCCCGCGCAATACGCGGTGGAAGTCATGACGCCGACCACACGGCCGCGCAGGTGCTCGGGAGAGCGGGTCTGCATCACGAAGTTGGCGATCGGTGCGACCGGGCCGTAGATGAAGCCGAGGCAGGCGGCCAGCACCAGCAGTACGGCGATCGGTGGGAGCAGCGACATACCCAATGTGGTTATGCCGGCGGTAAAGGTGGCGCACAGCATGATGGTGCGACGCTGGAAGTGGCGCACCATGGTCGCATAGCCGAGCGCTCCGAGGAGTCCGCCCACGGAGATCGCCATGAGCATCCAGCCGAGCTGCTGGGGTGCGCCGGTATCGCTGAAGTGCTTGGGCAGCAACACGCTTTCGATGGGCAGGTACAGCGCGGTGATCGCCATGTCGACCAGCGCGATGGTGCGCAGGATCTTGATGTTCCAGAAGAACCTCAAGCCCTCGAGCACACCACTGAACACGCCCGTCGGCCGGGTTTCGTGCGCGGGCTTTCCGGCGCCGTCGACCTTGAGGAGGGCGATGGCGATGATCGACACGACGAAGCTGGCCGCGGTGACCCACATGGTGTTGACGCCGCCGACGGACGCGATGAGCAGCCCGCCGAGGCCGGGCCCCACGATGTAGGCGACATTGAAGGTCGCCTCGTACATGCTGTTCATCTTGTCCAGAGACCACCCGGCCGACTTCGCGGCCGCCGGCAGCATGGACTCGCGTGCGGTGATACCTGCCGGATCGAAGATGGCGCCGAGGGCGGCCAGCGCGGCCAACAGCGGGACGTTGAGTCCGGTGGTCATCGCAAGGATCGGGATGGCCGAGACCGATACGAGGGACAGGACGTCGGAGAAGATCGACATGACGCGCCGTCCGAAGTAGTCGACGGCGGTGCCCGAGATGAGTGTCGAGAAGACCAGCGGAAAGGTTCCTGCCGCCGCCACGATGGCAGCGTCGGCCGCGGAACCGTTGCGCTGCAATACAAGCCAGGGCAGTGCGACGATAGAGACACCGTTGCCGATGGCTGCGACGACAGATGCGAAGAGCAGTAGGAGAACCGGCCCGCGATTCACCTGATTGATAGTCGGCGAATCCGCCGTCGGAGTGGACATGTCGCACGAAACCTAGCAGCGGGTGGCGGGGTTGGTCGAGCGATTTTCTTGGCTAGTTGGCTTGCACCGCTGCACGGATGATCTGGGCGGTCGCCTCCAGATCGGGATCGCGCCGAACCATGAATCCCTTTGCGAAGGCCAGCTTGTCACCACCGCGGCGGGGCACCACGTGGAGGTGTGCGTGCATGACCGTCTGGAAGGCGACACGGCCGTCGTTGAGCGCCAGGTTGGTCCCGTCGCTCTGTAGTTCCGAGCCGCGCATGGCATTGGCTATGCGTTGGCCGACAGTCATGATGGCGGCGGCATCATCGGGCTTCAGGTCTGTCAGATCTTGGGCGTGAGCCTTTGGAATCACGAGTGTGTGTCCGCGGGTGATCGGACGAATGTCGAGGAAGGCGAGCGTCGTCTCGTCCTCGTACACACGAAACGACGGTGACTCGCCGGCAACGATGGCGCAGAACACACAGGACATGAGCACACCGTAGCCGGTGAGTGGTCACCTCACCTTCGCCTGCGCCCCCACCGCCTCCTCAACCACGGCTGGACCACCCGAAAACACCCCAACGGCACCACCCAATGGATACCCCCACCACAACTCGATATCGAGGATCTAGAGCTGACCGGTCAGGCTGAGCGTGACGAATTGCGCACAGGGCAAACATTTTTCGTGTCGCGGGAATGAGTCGACCGATATTTGCCCACTCGCGTGATCGGGGTAAATGGGTACCCTCGGGGAGATGTCAGACCTTGCGATTCAACTGTCAGAGTCCGGTCGGGATTGGCTGATCCACAGGCCGGTCGACATCGCCATCTACGTCGTTTTGGCGCTCGCGGTTCGGTACGTGTTGCATCGGGCGATCGACCGCCTGGTGCAAGGCGCGAGGCGGCCGGAATCTGCAGAACATCCCCGACGGCAGTGGTGGGCGTTCCTGCGTCGCGGACGTGATCTGGGAGAGAGTGATCGTCTGGACGAGACCGCGCGGCTGCCAGCGAGGACGCGCACGCTGCGAGGGCGCGCACAGGACCCGGCTCGCGATGCGCGCAGGCGGAAGCGGCGGGCGCAGCGAGCGCAGACCCTCGGGTCGGTTCTCAAGTCGGCGGTCTCGTTTTTGGTGCTGGTCTGGGTGATCCTGCAATCGCTGGCGATCCTGGGAGTGAACGTCGCACCCTTCATCGCATCCGCGGGCATCGTCGGCGTTGCGCTTGGCTTCGGCGCGCAAAACTTGGTGCGGGACTTCATTACCGGAATATTCATGCTGTTCGAGGACCAGTATGGGGTGGGCGACGTAGTGGATGTCGGTGACGCCGTCGGCACCGTCGAGAGTGTCGGGCTGCGGATTACCACGGTGCGTGACCTGCAAGGCACGCTTTGGTACGTGCGCAACGGGGGGATCGCGCGGGTGGGCAATTTCAGTCAGGACTATGCGGTGGCATTTCTGCAGATACCCCTTTCCTACAGCGCCGACGTGGATCTGGCCTGCACGATTGCACTCGAGGCCGCCCGGGAGGCGGTCGCCGAGGAAGCCCTGCGCGACGACGTCATTGGGGCCCCGGAGATGCTAGGCATCGACGGCATCACCGCGGACGCAATCAGTCTGCGGTTGACGGTGGCGGTCCGTGCGAACGCGCAGTGGGCCGTGGAACGTGAATTGCGGCGCCGCATCCTCATCGCATTCGACGAGAACGGCATCCGCCCGCTCTACCTGGATGGATTGTCGAGCGGCACCGTCGAAACCCTTGAGAAAGCGAGCCGGTAGCCTGCGCCCACGCGCAGTACGCTGGTGACATGGCTGGTAAGGAAATCGACAAGCAGCGGGCAAACGCCGCGCTGGCGGTGATCCGGCAGCATCCGGGAATGGCGCTGTTCTTGGCGGCCCCGGTCCTGGCTGTCCTCGGAGCGGTGTGGTGGCTCGCCGGTCTCGGATGGGCACTGGTTCTCGCAGTGGTCATCGTCCTTGCGGGCGGAGCCGCGATCGTCATGCGCCGCAGCTGACGCGGTTCGCCGCCATTTCCCGGTTGTTCGCTGTAGGCGAACACCGCGCGGTGTGTAAGTATGTAATTTTGTAATCATGGCACGAGATCAACAGGCGGATGCTTCTGACGCGGCGGAATGGTTCGCCGGACGCTTGCCCGACGGATGGTTCAGCGGCGCTCCTGAAGTCATCGTCGACCGCGAAGAGATCACCGTCATCGGCCGGCTGACCGCCGCCGAGGGCGAGAAAGAGAGTGAGGCGCACGCGGCGGGCCGCGCCTCCCGCTTTCGGGAAGAGACCCGCGCGCACCGAATGCGCATCGCCGACGAGGCGCAGGCTCGCTACGGACGCAAGGTGTCCTGGGGTGTCGACGTCGGCGAAGATCCTGATCGAATCCTGTTCACACACATCGCCGTTCCGGTGATGACCCGGCTGCGCCAGCCTGAGCGTCAGGTGCTGGATACGTTGGTTGAGGCCGGAGTCGCGCGGTCCCGTTCCGATGCGTTGGCGTGGGCGGTTCGCCTGGTCGGTGAACATACCGAGGAGTGGCTGGACAAGCTGCGTGCCGCGATGACCGAGGTTCGGGACCTGCGAACGCAGGGGCCGCGGCTCTAGGACTGCGTCATCGCGAAATAGGCGCCGTGGCGGGCCAGTAGTTCGGTGTGTGTGCCGCTCTCGGTGACGCGCCCGCCGTCCAGCACCACGATGCGGTCAGCGTCGCGGATGGTGGAAAGCCGATGGGCGATAATGAAACTCGTTCGGTCTCGGCGCAACTCGGCCATGGCCCGCTGTATCCGTAGTTCGGTGCGAGTGTCCACCGAACTCGTGGCCTCGTCGAGTATCAGTAGCTGCGGGCGCGCCAAGAAGGCGCGCGCGATGGTGATCAGTTGCTTCTCACCGGCGCTGATGTTTCCGCCGTCATCGGCGATCTTGGTGTCATATCCGTCGGGAAGCGTCCGCACGAATCGGTCCACATACGCGGCACGGGCGGCTTCGAGAATTTCTTCCTGGGATGCCCCCGGGCGTCCGTAGGCGATGTTCTCGGCGATGGTGCCGCCGAACAACCAGGTGTCCTGGAGCACCATTCCCATGCGGGACCGCAGATCGTGTCGGGTCATGGTCGAGACATCAATGCCGTCAAGCAGAATTCGTCCGGAGTCGACTTCGTAGAAGCGCATCAGCAGGTTGACCAGAGTGGTCTTACCGGCGCCGGTCGGTCCCACGATCGCGACCGTCTGGCCGGGTTCGACACGCAGCGACAGTCCTTCGATCACCGGCTGGCCGGGGGAGTAGCCAAAGCTGATGTCCTCGAACTCGACGCGTGCGGAGCCGGTCGGCGCCGTCGCCGCAGCCAGCGGGTCCGGCGTTTCCTCGTCGGCGTCCAGCAGCTCGAAAACTCTTTCTGCGCTGGCCAGTCCGGACTGCAGCGTGTTGTACATCGCGGCCACCTGTGTCAGTGGCTGATTGAACTGTCGCACATACTGGCTGAAGGCTTGGATGCTACCCAGCGTCAGACCGCCCGAGGCCACCTTGAGGCCGCCGACCACTGCGACCGCCACGTAGCTCAGGTTCCCGATGAACGCTGTCGCCGGCGAGACCAGGCCCGAGAAAAACTGTGCGCCAAAAGCGCTGCGGTAGACCTCGGCGTTTCGGTCCGCGAAGATGGCTTCGGCCTCTGCGCGGTGTCCATAGGTCTTGACTATGGTGAAACCGCTGTACGTCTCCTCGATATGCGCGTTCAACTTCCCGGTATTGGCCCATTGCGCCACAAACAGCCGCTGTGACCGGCGGGCGATGGTGCGCGTCACCCACAGCGACAACGGCACGGTCGCCAGCGTGATCACCGCCAGCAGCGGCGAAATGCTCAGCATCATGGCCAGCACGGCGACCAGTGTGAGCATCGAACTCAGCAGTTGGTTGATGCTCATCTGCAGCGATGTCTGGATGTTGTCGACGTCGTTGGTCACGCGACTCAGGATCTCTCCGCGCTGGCGGGAATCGAAGTACGACAACGGAAGTCGATGTATTTTGTTTTCAACTTCTGTGCGTAGGGCCACCACGGTGCGCTGCACGGTGACATTCAGCAGCCGTGCTTGTACCCATGCCAACATCCCGGCTATCAGATACAGGCTCAAGGCCAACGCCAGAGTCATGCCTATCGCGTGGAAGTCGACGCCTTGGCCCGGTATGACATTCATGCCGGAGAGCATCTGTGCGAACTGACCGTCTCCCCGCGCACGGGCGGTTTCAACGGCTTGCTCCCTGCTTTGGCCCGCGGGCAGTTGCCGTCCGATCACCCCGTTGAACAACAAGTCGGTGGCGTGTCCGAGGATCCGTGGCCCGATCACCCCGATCGCGATACCGGTCATCGACAGCGTGATCACCGTGGCGGTCAGGAACCGCTGTGGGGCAAGCCGCTTCACCATGCGAATTGCGGTGCCGCGGAAATCGCGGGAGCGCTCTGCCGGTCCCTGTTGCACGCCGCGGAAACCGATCGCGCGGGTCACGCGAACACCGCCTGGGAATCGCAGATCTCCCGATAGGTCCCGCAGCGCCGCGTCAGCTCGGCGTGGGTGCCGGTGGCGGCTACCCGGCCGTCCTCTAGGACGACGATCTGATCGGCGTCTGCCACGGTCGAGATCCGCTGTGCCACCACGATCACCGTGGCATCCGCGGCCACCTCGCGCAACGCGGCCCGCAGTCGCGCATCGGTGCGCACGTCCAGTGCCGAGAACGCGTCGTCGAACAGATAGATGCCGGGGCGGCGAATCACGGCGCGTGCGATCGCGATGCGTTGACGCTGCCCGCCGGAGAAGTTGATACCACCCTGCGACACCGGCATCTGTAGTCCGGCGGCGTGCTGACGAACGAAGCCGGCCGCCTGTGCCACCTCAAGCGCAGCCCACATCTCGTCTTCGGTGGCATCTGCCTTGCCGTAACGCAAATTGCTCTCCACCGTTCCGGAGAACAGGTAACCGCGCTGGGGTACCAAACCCATTACTGTCCACAGGTCTTCCGGGTCATAGCGGCGAACATCGTTGCCGCCCACACGCACTGAACCGGTAGTGACGTCATGCAGGCGGGGTATCAAGTTCAGCAGGGTGCTTTTGCCGCAACCCGTGGCGCCGACGATGGCGGTGATCATGCCGGGCTGCGCGGTGAACGAAATTTCTTCCAGCACAGCGCGTTCGGCTCCGGGGTAGCGGAATCCGGCGCGGGTGAACTCGACGGTGGGGTATGGGTCCGCGACCCGGACCGGGTCGGCCGGGGCGGTGATGGCTCCCGTCGTATCGAACACCTCGGTGATCCGTTCGGCGCAGGCGGAGGCGCGTGGAACCATGACCGCCAGCATGGTGAGCATCATCATCGACATGAGGATCTGCAAGAAATAGGACAGGAAGGCCACCAGCGACCCCACCTGCATCTGTCCCTGGTCAATGCGTAACCCGCCGAACCAGATCAACGCGACACTGGAGGTGTTGATGACCAGTGAAGTCGCGGGCAGCATCAGAGCCTGCCACCGGCCCGCGGCCAGCGCGGCTTCCGACACCTCGGCAACAGCCGCGCTAAACCGTTTACGTTCCACAGCTTCCCGGGTGAATGCGCGAACCACCCGAATGCCGGACAGCTGCTCGCGCATCACCCGGTTGATGCCGTCGATAAGGCGCTGCATACGACGGAAGATCGGCAGCATCGAATGCACGATGTACCAATTGGCCAGCCCGAGTGCCGGCATGCTCACCATGAGGAGCCACGACAATCCCGCGTTCTGGTGAATCGCCATGGCGATACCGCCGACACACATGATCGGTGCTGTCACCAGCATGGTGCAGGTGACCTGGATCAGCAGCTGCAGCTGCTGAACGTCGTTGGTGGTGCGCGTCAACAAGGTCGGAGCGCCGAATCGCGCCGATTCCTCGGCGGAGAACCCGGTGATGTGGTGGAACAGCGCCGACCGCATATCTCGTCCGAAGCCCATACCGGTTCTGGAACCGAAGTACACCGCACCGATCGAGCAGGTGATCTGCACGAGGGTCACGCCGAGCATCACCGCGCCGAGACGTGCGATGGTGCGGGTATCGCCGTGCGCCACCCCGTCGTCGATGATCGCCGCATTGACGGTCGGTAGATACAGCGAAGCCAGGGTGCTGATGATCTGCAACGTGACGACCACCGCGATCAAGCCGCGGTATGGGCGCACATAGCGTGGCAGGAGGGCCCGCAACTGACCCTGAGGCATGGGCACCACTGTCGCACACGCCGCTCGCAACAAACGCGCAGCTCAGTGGTTGACTCCGGTTTGTGCCGCTACAGTGCACATGTGAGGTTGGGCTTGGGTTCACGCAACGTGTGGAGCAAGTGTGCTGTCGCGCTGGTGATGGTCGCACTCGTATTGACCGGCTGTTCGGGTGGTGACAAGTCAGATCAGCCCAATGGCACCGCATCAAATGCGACGGCGCCGCAGCAGACCAAGTCCAAGGGTGTCGACGGTCCGATGTTCACCGAGTGCGGCGGCGTCAGTGACCAGGCCATGATGCAGATGACCAAGGTCGTGGGCCTGGTGGGCACCGCCAAGAACTCGGTCGGTTGTGTCTGGCTGCGCGGGGGAAGCATCGTCGGTCCGCATTTTTCCTTCAACTGGTATCGGGGCAGCCCCATCGGGCGCGAGCGCGCGACGGAAGAGCGGACGCGCCCGAGTGTCGAGGACATCGAGATCGCCGGGTACAAGGGCTTCATCGCCACCAACGGCTACCCGGGCACCGTCACCACGCTGTGCGAGATCGGCATGGATTTCGGGAACGACTTCATCGAATGGTCCATCAACTTTGAGCCGGGTTCAGGTGCTCCGGACTCCTGCGATGTGGCCAAGCAGCTGACCGAGACGTCCATCAAGGCGGCCAAGAAATGATGCATCGAAAGACGAAGTCACTGTTCGCGGCGGCATGCGTCGCACTCGTCGCATTCGGTTCGGCCGGTTGCGGCGGCACGGTCGACGGCGAGGCGGTCATGCCCGGTAAGGGTGACTCGGCAGAGGGGCCCAACGCCGAACAGAAGTACCCCAACCTGCTCAAGGAATGCGAAGTCCTGACCACGGACGTGCTGGCCAAGGCGGTCGACGCGGACCCGAGGGATATTCAGAGCACATTCGTGGGTGCGCTGTGCCGGTGGCAGGCCATGAGTAAGAGCGGTGGGCTGGTCGACATCACCAGATTCTGGTTCGAGACCGGCAGCCTCGAAGCCGAGAAGGCCACAGCGAACAGTCTCAAGTACAACGTCCAGGAGCGGGCGATTCAGGGAATCCCGTCGATCGTGATGAAGCCACCGGACCAACCGGGCGCGTGTGGAGTTGCCAGCGATGCCGCAGGTGTTGTTGGATGGTGGGTCAACCCGCAGGGCCGAGGCGGAGACTCATGCACGCAGGCAATCAAATTGATGGAAATGACGCTGTCAGTCAACATCTGACGCGTCGTGTTCGCTCGTGCCGTCTTACCGGGATGTTCCTGTGTACCGTGCTGGCCCTGGGCGTCCTGCTGAGCGGGGGCTGCTCAAGTCACCACGGTGAACATGAGGGACACAACGCGTCGACCCTCCACGACGTTCGGGTCGGCCCCGCCTACTCCGAGTGCGGCAGCCTCACCACCCCTGATGTCGCGGCGGTGTTGCATCGTGCCGACCTCAAGCTGGTCGCGAAGACTCCGGCAGGCTGTACATGGACGCCCAACGGATATTGGAGCGTGCTCCCGAACGTCACCCTGTCCTGGTATCGCGGCAGCCCGATCGGGCGGGAGCGGGAGGGGGAGGAGCGGACGCGCGAAGAGGTCAGGGACTTTTCCGCGGCGGGCAAGAACGGATTCATCAGCTCGACATATGGCATGTGCGTCACCGCCCTGGAATACGGCGACGATCAGTTCTTCGAATTGGCGGTCACTCTGCTCGGGGCGGGCCACGGCACCTCCTCGGCCGCCTGCCACTGCGCGATGAAGCTCTCCTCCCAGGTGGCGGAGAAGGTCTGAAAACTGCCCGCTAGCGCGGGACGTGAAATGTGGTGAGCGAGGCGCCCCCCAGTTCGAGCCGTGCCCACGGGGAGCGCGTGGTCAGCACCGCGATCGCCGAGGTCGGGAACTTGGTGGCGATGCGGTTCGCCGCCTCGGCGCTACTGGTCCCGGCGTCGGCGAGTGCGAGTGCCAGCTGTGAGGTGGTGGGCTCATGCCCGACGACCAGCACGGTGACCGCCGAATCCGGCACCGCATTGATCTCGCCGAGGGTGATTCCCGGCGTGGAGTCGTACAGCTTGTCGCTGAACCTGACGAGTTGGCTGTGTATCCCGGTCTGAGTGAGCGTCGCGCGGGTCCGGGTCGCGGTGGAACAGAGCACCGCGTCGATCCGATTGAAATGGTCTTGTAGCCAAGTCCCGGCCTGTGCCGCCTGCCGGGTGCCGCGCAAGTTCAGCGGGCGCTGGTGATCATCGACCCCGGGCGGATAGGCCGACTTCGCGTGGCGCATCAGGATCAGGGTGCGCTTGGCGTCATCCGGCATGATTCGTACCGTAGCGGGGCTGTGCGACGAGCGCCGGGCAAATGCCAGACCTGTGGATAGACCCCTGTGTCGGGTGCCGGGAGACAGGCGCGGCGTCCCCGGGGTTGTCGGTCGGCGGTCATAGACTTTCGTTCGTGAAGTTCCTGCACACCGCTGACTGGCAGCTGGGTATGACACGGCATTTCCTTGCCGGTGAGGCTCAGCCGCAGTACTCGGCCGCGCGTCGAGAGGCTATTGCCTCCCTTGGCGAAGTTGCTGTGGCGCAAGGTTGTGACTTCATGGTGGTGTGCGGTGATGTCTTCGAATCCAATCAGCTGGCACCGCGCGTCATCAGCCAGGCGCTGGAGGTCATGCGCGGTGTCGGAGTGGATGTCTATTTGCTCCCCGGCAACCATGATCCGTTGGACGCCGCGTCGGTGTACACCAGTGAATTGTTCCTAGCCGAGAAGCCGGCGAACGTGCATGTGCTCGACACCGCGGGTCGTCATCAGGTGACTCCCGGAGTCGAGTTGGTTGCGGTGCCGTGGCGATCCAAGGCTCCCACGCATGATCTGGTGGCCGAGCAGCTGGATGGACTACCGGCCGACGGCACACGCCGCATAGTGGTGGCCCACGGCGGTGTCGACATGCTCGACCCTGATCCGACGAAGCCCGCGCTGATCGCGCTGAAAGCCGTTGAGGATGCCATCGATCGTGGCGCCATTCACTACGTCGCGCTGGGAGACAAGCACTCCCGGACCCAGGTGGGATCCAGCGGTCGGGTCTGGTACTCGGGAGCCCCCGAGGTCACCAACTACGACGATGTGGAGTCCGACCCGGGGCATGCGCTCGTGGTGGACTTGGACGAATCGGGAGCGATTCGGGTTGATGCCCATGACGTGGGTAGATGGCGGTTCGTGACGCTGCGTTGGTCGGTGGACAACGCACGCGATATTGCCGACCTGGGGTTGAATCTGGAACTCTTCCCCGACAAGGAACGTACGGTGGTCCGCCTGGCGCTCACCGGCACGCTCAGCGTGACCGACAACGCGGGGCTGGAGGAGTGCCTGGACAAGTACACCCGGTTGTTCGCGAGCCTGCGCACCTGGGAACGGCACACCGATATCGCGGTGGTGCCCGCCGATGGAGAGTTCAGCGACCTCGGGGTTGGGGGATTCGCCGAATCCGCGATCGCGGAGCTCAAGGAGTTGGCGGCCGCCGGCGGGAGTTCCTCGGCGGACGCACAAGGGGCGCTGTCGTTGTTGTTGCGGCTCACGTCCGGTGCTGGGCTCGGCAGCCCGGCGAAGGGTGGTGCGAAGAAACGAGGGGCGGCGGCGTGAAGCTGCATCGGCTCTCCGTGACCAACTACCGCGGAATTACGCACCGCGACATAACCTTTCCCGAACGGGGTGTCGTGGTGGTCGGGGGCGCCAACGAGGTCGGTAAGACCTCGATGATCGAGGCCCTGGACCTGCTTATCGAATCCAAGGATCGCTCCACCAAGAAGGACGTCAAACAGGTCAAGCCCACCTTCGCCGATGTCGGTTCCGAGGTTGAGGCCGAGATCAGTTGCGGTCCTTACCGCTTTGTGTATCGCAAGCGATTCCACAAACGCGCCGAGACCCACTTGACGGTTATCGAGCCGCGTCGCGAACAGCTTTCCGGTGACGAGGCGCATCAGCGGGTTCTGGACATGCTTGACCAGTCCATCGACATGAATCTGTGGAAAGCGCAACGTGTCTTGCAGTCGGCAGGGGCGGGTGTGCTGGATCTGTCCTCGAGCGATGCGCTCACCCGTGCGCTGGATCTGGCTGCCGGACAGTCGGTTGCACTGTCGGGTAGCGAGCCCGATCTGGTGGAGCGCATCGATGCCGAGTACGCGCTGTACTTCACCGGGACAGGGCGTCCCACCGGTGAATGGGCCAGGGCCGGAGCGCGACTGACCGCGGCCGAGGATGCTCTTGCCAGCGCACGAGCGGCCATGGCCGAGGTCGATCAGCAGGTCCGTGAGCACGACGAGCTGACCCAGGAGCTGGCCTCCGTCATCGCCGATCGTGCCGAGGTAAACCGCCGGCTGGCTCCCCTGGAAGAAGCATCCCAAGCCGTCACGACTCTCGTGCAGCAGCACGATAACGCCGTGGTTGTTGCCGAGGCTGCCCAGGCGGCCGCGGTGGCGGCCCAGACGAAACGTGATGAGCGAGCCCAGCTGGTCGCCGATATCCGGGCGCGCAGGGTATCCATAGATATGCTGGCGGAACAGCTTTCCGCCACGGCAGAGGCACACGGCACCGCGCAGCAAGTGTGCGAGGCTGCCGAGGCGGCGGCCGCGCAGGCGACGGAGTCGGTCGACGCTGCCCGTGTCCAGCTGGAGGCGGCCCGGGGCACATTGGACCGTGCACTGGCTCGGGATGAGGTGGATGGGCTGGCCGCTCGGGTTTCCCGTATCGACCTCACAAACCGGCAGCTGGCCTCGGTCGGTGCCGAGCTGTCGTCACTGGTCATCACCGCGCAGAGCCTGGGGGCAATCGAGACGGCGGCGCGTGCGGTGGTCATGGCGGAAGCGGCGTTGGAGACCGCGTCGGCGCAGGTCGAGCTCCGGGCACTCGTCGATGTGGACATCGCCGTCAACGGTGAGCAGTTGCGGGTCGCGGCGGGGGACCGGTGGTCCAGCGCCGCCACGGACACCATCGAGATCACCGCGCCCGGTGTGGCAGTCGCTCGAATCATCCCGGGGCCCAACGCGGCCCAGCTGCGTGACAAACTCGATACCGCGCGCCAGACCTTGTCGGGCGCTTTGGCCGATGCCGGGGTAGCCGATGTCGGAGAGGCGCAGAAGCAGTTTGAACGTCGCACCGAGCTGAATGCTGAACGCGACCGGCTGACTGCGCTGCTCGATGGTCTGATGGGGCCAGAAAGCCTGGAAGCATTGCGCGAGAAGCTGAGTCGACTGCGTGAGCTGGTTCCGGAGGCGACCGGTTTGTGGGATGCGATCGATCCCGCGCAGGCCCGTGCCGAAGTTGCCCGGCTTGTCGGTGAAGTGGAACGTCTGCAGGCCGAAGAGGTGACCCATCGGCGCGCAGTCCAGACGGCAGGCCAGCAGCTTGCCGAGAAAGCCGCGGAGGCAATGGCTGCACGGGAGAAGCACGCTGCGCGTGCCGAGGAGCTGGCCGCCGCCGAACAACGCCTCGCCCATGTACGTTCGTCCGCCTCGGATGATCTACTCACCGAGCGCCATGAACGCGCGGTTCAGGCGGCCGACTTGACCAGCAGACGCGTCACCGACCTCGTGAGCCAGCTGGCGGCACTGGAGGCCGACCGGGTGCGCGCCGAACTCGCCGAGGTCTCGGCACGGGCGCAGGCTTTGGATCGGCGACACGAGGCGACGCGAGATCGCCTGCGCGATATCTCGGTGCGTCTTGAGGTGTTTGGCAGGCAGGGGCGTCAGGATCAGCTGGATGCGGCAGCCTCCGAGCGGGAATATGCGGCAACGGAATTCGCCCGGATTGGCGCGAAGGCACGGGCCGTCGACACGCTGCGATCGGTGATGATGCGTCATCGCGACGGTATGCGGCTGCGGTATGTGGATCCGTTCCGGGCCGAGCTGGAACGGTTGGGCCGCATGGTCTTCGGCCCCACCTTTGAAGTGGATATCGATAGCGACTTGAGTATTCGCAGCCGGACCCTGGAGGGCAGGACCGTGCCATACGAGTCGCTATCGGGCGGCGCCAAGGAACAGTTGGGCATTGTGGCCCGGCTGGCCAGCGCCGCACTGGTGGCGCCTCAGGACGCGGTGCCCGTCATCATCGATGATGCGCTCGGATTCACCGACAGCGACAGGCTGGAGCGCATGGGGGAGGTGTTCGGTGCGGTAGGCACCGAGGCTCAGGTGATTGTGCTGACCTGCAGCCCCGATCGCTACCGCGCGGTCACCGGCGCACAGCGAATCAGCTTGTCGGCCTGACCCACTCAGAAGTACGCATTCGCCGGTAGCGGTGTGCCGTGCAGCAGATTCTGACCGATCACTCGCGCCTTGTAATGCACCGGGTTGTGCAGGCTGATGGTTCGGATGTTTCGCCAATGCCGATCCAGGTTGCGAGTCCGGCTGGAGGCGCTGGCTCCGCCCAGATCAAGGAGCTTGGTCGCGGCATCGAGTGCGACAGCATCGATATGCACCTTGGCCTTGGCCACGGCGACCTGAGCCTCCTGGGCTAGCTGTGCATCGGGTACACCGTCTCGGAGGGTTGCGGTGGCGGCTTCGATGGCATCGGCAGCGGCGAGGACGGTGGCCTCTGCGGCGAAAGCGGTCGCGCTCAGCTCGCCAAGGGTGCGCTGCAGCAGTGGATCATCGACCGGGCGCTCAGTGAGCGCGTGACTGAAGTTGCGCTGACGGGAACGTAGCAGTGCCTCGCCGTCATCCACCACGGCCCGTAGTACACCGGCGACGATTGCCAGGATGTAGAGCTGCAACGAAGCGTACTGAGTGGTGGGCACGGGGGCTGCGTCATACGGTGTTTCGGAGAGGATCTCATCGGCGGCGACGTCGACCTGGCTGAAGATCGTGGTGCCGGTACCGGTGCGTCGTTGGCCGAAGCCGTCCCAGTCGTCGACCAGGCGCACGCCGTCACGATCGCCGGGGACGATCACCGAGGCCACTGAGTCGCGGTCGGTGGTCGCGGTGACGGTGAGGTAGTCCGCGAACAATGTTCCGGTGCTGTAGAACTTCTCGCCGTTCAACCGATACGCGTCGCCCACCGGCAGCAGCCGCGTGTTGAATACCAGGCTGCCCACGGCCAGGGAGCCTTTCTCGCTGAACGCGTTCGCGAATAGATTGCCCTCGTTCACCTTGGTAAGCCAGGCCGCCGACACGGGGTCGGCGAGGGTGCGCAGCCGTTCCTCGACAAACCAGAAGTGGGTGCGGAAGATGTGTGCCACGATAGGGTCGGCTTGAGCGACATCGATGATGGCGGAAAAGAGCTGTCGCACAGAAAGTCCCGCGCCGCCCAGTTCGGTGGGGATGCGCAACCGGCCGAATCCCGCCTCCTTGAGCAGCCGGACTTGATCAAAGGGATTCTCGTCGTCCAGATCACGGTCCCGTGCTCCCTCGGCGACTTGGGCGAGCAGATTCCGGTAGGTGTCGGTGCCGGGCAGCGCGCGGATTTCCAGGACTGACGGAGCGGAAGTCATATCTTCGTTGTACGCAGCATGCTCAGTGGCGGCATCGCTTTGAATCAGCCAGAACCGAAGCGGCAATATGGGGCATGATGATTCCGATCGCTGCGCCCTGGTCTCTGTGCATGCGCTGGCTCACCCTGCTGTGTGCCTTCGTGGTCGCCTGCCTGCTGTTGTTCACCCCTGGTGGCACCGTCCCGTCGGGCCCTCCCGGAGCGGACAAAGTAGCGCACTTTCTTATTTTCGCGATGTTGGGCCTGTGCTCGCGTTTCGCATGGATCAGCGAGAAATCCACGCTGGCTTGGGTTCTGATGTTCGCGGCGGCGTCCGAGGTGATTCAGGCGCTGTGGGTTCCGCGCCGGGACGGGAGCCTGCCGGACCTGCTCACCGATGCGATCGGTCTGTTCACGGTGCTGCTGTTGTGGCGGAAGATTCGCTCGGGCGTGCGGCGGGCTCGGCAATGATGGTGGTCATGGTGCGGGTATGAGCCAGCCCACTAGTCACCAGGTCCAGCTGGCGTAGCGCGCGATTCAGGGCTGCGTCCGCGTCGGCTTTGGTGGGGTGATCAGTATCGACCAGCATGCCGATGGTGTTGAGAATGGAGCTGGCGATGAGTTCCGCCGCGATTTCCAGGTCCTCGGTCGTGTGATGGTTCGTCGCCGGGTTGCGGGCGAGTTCCACCACCACGTCGTTGGTGAGCATGCGCATCTCGTTGTTGATGGCACGCCGGATTTGAGGCGAGCCGCCATGACGTTCACGTACCAGAAACCGGAAATTGTTCGCGTGCTCGTTCACCCGGTCGACCATGAGACGGAGAATTTTGGCGGGGTTGTCGCTGCCAGCCTCGCGCCGGGCTTGGCGAAAGGTGTCACGAAGCGCACGAACGCTCTCCTCGGCCAGAACCGTGCCGAGGTCTTCCATCGATTCGAAGTGCCGGTAGAAGGCAGTGGGAACCAATCCGGCCGACTTGGCCACCTCGCGCAGGCTCACGGCCGCGAAGCCACGTACCTTCAGTAGCTCCAAGGTTCCGTCGAGCAATGTGCGGCGGGTATGCAGTTTCTTCTCGGCACGACTATGTCGCATACCTGTCAGTGTACGGGCGTACTCCTACTGTTTGACCTTGTTTCGTTTGAGACCACGTTGATGCCTGGTATTGACAGGTTCATCTAGCTTGCGCACACTGAGCCCAGTGCACGATTGTTCACTATTTGGTTACTGAGACCGGAAGGACAGTGCAGCATGGTGGGACCTGTTGAGCGCAACGTCAACGTCGTCCAGGAAGTTCTGGAGTCGGTCGGGACTCGGGTCGGCCGGATTATTCGCATCATCACGCGGACGGTGGGGGAAGTTGCACAGGAGGTGAGCGGTGTCGTGGCCGACGGGTTCGAGATCGCAGAAGCCAGCAAGCGGGCGCGTGCCGATCATGAGCGGTGGAATGCCGAGGACTTGGCTGACGCGGGGGCAGGCCAGGAAAGCGAAGACGAGGACCAAGGCGAGGACGACCAGGAGGCGGGCGAGCTCGTCGACCTCGACGACGAGGGTGACGCCGCCGACGAGATCGATGCCACGGCGGAAGAGGTGACTTCCGGAGCGGAGCCCGAGGCGCGCGACAACGCCTCAGCACAAGAAAGGGTCTGATCGTGTCGGCTTCAGCGTTGCAGCCCGAACCCCTTTCCGCGCCGGTCGAGGTGGCCGCCGGTGAGTGTCCGGTCAACCATGACCTGTATCCCGGTGGCCCAACCTTCCTGCGGTGGCATCACACTCGCGTCGGCTACCTGAAGTCATGGAGGCTGGCACTCGGGGCGGTTTGGTCCACCTACAGACACACCATTTCGGAGTACCTTGCTGATCTCCCTGGTCAGGACGACGTCATCGTCGCCCGGGCACCCATGCGGAAGGCGGTCATCGTGCGCAATCCGGAATTGGCCCGGCATGTACTGGTTGCCAATCAGGACAACTACATCAAGAGCGCCGAATACGATCTCTTGGCAGTGGGATTCGGCCGCGGACTGGTCACCGACCTCAATGAGGGACTGTGGAATCGCAATCGACGGTTGGTGCAGCCCATTTTCGCCAAGCGGCAGGTTGATCTCTTCGCGCCGCAGATGGCAGAGGCTGCCGCGCGCACCATTTCCCGCTGGGATGAGCTGTACGCAGAGGGTAAGCCGGTGGACATCACCGCCGAGATGAATTATCTGACCATGGATATCGTCGCGCAGACGATGTTCGGAATCGATCTCTCCGGCGATATGGCTGAACGGATGCGGATTTACTTCGCGCGACTGCTCAAGCTATTCGGTGTGGGATTCATCGTCGGGGCCGCTCCGCCGCTGCGCTGGGTGGTGGACAAGCTCGCCGCCCATGGCCCAGATGAATTGTCCTCGCACACACCACGTTTAGCTATCAGGGCACTGCGCATCGGCGCGTCGGTCGCCGCACCGCGCACGATGAAGGGGCTGCGGTGGGTGGAACGCACCATCGACCAGCTGATCGCCGATCACCGCAGCGGCCGCATCGCCAGGCAGGACAACCTCTTGGCGCTGTTGATGGCGGCCGAGGACCCGGAGACCGGGGCCAAGTACACGGACCTGGAGATCCGTGATGAGCTGATGACCTTTCTGGGGGCAGGATTCGAGACCACCGCTGCCGCGCTCGCTTGGACCTGGTATCTGTTGTCCCGCAATCCCGATGCCCGCGCCAAGCTGGGGCAAGAAGTTGATCGGGTACTGGGCGGGCGGCAACCTACAGCCGCGGACGTCGACAATCTCCCCTGGACGGCGGCGGTACTGAACGAGGCCATGCGGGTGTACCCGCCCATTCTCGGGCTGGCGCGCACGGCGAAGGCCGACGACGTGCTGGGGGACTATCCGATTTCGGCCGGAACGACGGTCATGGTTCTCATCGACAGCATCCACCACAACGAACGAGTGTGGGATGACGCCAAGACCTTCGACCCTGCGCGGTTTCTGAAGGAGAACCTACAGCCAGAACAACGAAAGGCGCACATGCCTTTTGGTGCGGGCAAGCGAATGTGCGTCGCCTCGGGGTTTGCGAATCTGGAAGCCATCATCGGGATTGCCGCGCTGGCACAGAACTATGAATTGGATCTGCTGCCCGGACAGCAGCCGCGCCGTGAAGTGACATTCACCGGCGGCCCGGAGGGCGAGATACTCATGCGGTTACGTAAGCGGCATCCGTGACCGCGATGTCCGCACACGCCGATGACCTGCGAACGGACTTGTTGCGCCGATGGTCCGAACCGCATCGGCGTCATCACGATGTCGTCCACGCGCTGGGAAGCGGCCTCCCGGCACAATGTTGCCGCTGAGCTACGTAGACTCGCCTGACGGCGTCAGCGTCGCCGCACCGTGACGCGGCCGTTGTTCTTCGGGCAGGACGCCACTCCGCGCGAGTGCCACTTTTCGTCAGGCGCCGTCGTGGTCTCGATGGTGAAGTGCCGCAACACAGTCCGCAGCACTATATCCATCTCCATGTTGGCAAAGGCGGCCCCCACGCAGCGTCGGGTGCCTCCTCCGTACGGAACCCAGGAGTTGCCCGGCTTGGCGCCCATGAATCGCTCGGGGTCGAAACGCTCCGGGCAGGGAAAAGCCACCGGATCGTCGTGCATCAGATTGATACTCACCACGACGGAATGCCCCTGCGGGATGCGGTATGGCCCGATGTCGACATGTGGTGCCAGCACGTGGCGGCCCGCGAAATCGATGACTGGCCGGCTGCGCTGCACCTCAAGGATGGTCGCCTGGCGGTACTCGTTGCTGTCACCCTGTGCTTCCTCGGCCAGTCGAGACAGTACCTCCGGGTGCCGGGTGATCCGCTCGAATGCCCACGCCAAAGTGGTGGCGGTGGTTTCGTGACCGGCTGCCAGCAGCGTGAGCAGCTCGTCGGAGACATCGCTGCGCGACATCGTGGTGCCATCGTCGTAGGTTGAGCGCAGCAGCAGGGCCAGGATATCGGTGCGGTCCTCGAAATCCGGTGCGGCAAGTGCCTTCTCGATGAGTGAACCGATCACTGCGTCGTAATGGGCGCGGTAGGTCTTCAGTCTGCCCCATGGGCTGAAGCGCCCGTAGTTTCGTTTCGGCTGCGGGATTCGAGTTGTCAGCGAGGCCAACACCACCCAGGGCGGTATCAGTCGGCGCAGCACGTCCAGCTCGGCGCCGTCCGCACCGAAGACCGCGCGCAGGATCGCGTTGAGTGTTATCCGCATCATCGGTTCCATGGTTTCGAACTGCTGCCCCTCGGGCCAAGTGGCGCATTCGCGCAGTGTCTCTTCTTCGATGATCTGCTCGTACTGAACCATCGCCTTGCCGTGGAACTTGGGCGCGAGCAGCTTTCGACGATGTCGGTGTTCGTTGCGCTCCAGGGCGAAGACGGAACCGGGTCCGAGCTGCTGGCTCAAGTTGGGCTGGATATTGCCGAGTATCTCGGTGCTGGTGGTGAAGACCTCGCGGGTGAGATCGGGGTCGGCGACCACCACCGTGTATCCGAACTTCGGGATGTTGATCGTGTAGACCTTCCCGTATTTCTTGGCCAGCCGGCTGGTGGTCCAGCGGCGGGACGCCACGAAGGCAATGCCCTGGGCCAGCTTGGGAAGCGTCACGAGCGGGGGAGCGATGGGCTTGGGGACATCGGCTGCCCGATCGATGGTTGAGATCTCAGTCACGTCACCCTCCACGGCGTTGTGGTCTTAGTAGACATGTGTCTGATAGCACAGCGTACCTCTGTTGTGCCGGTCACACCAGGGAAATCGCGAGAGATTTCACCGGCGGGTCGACTTGACAGGGGCAACTCTGGCACCATGTACCTCGTTCGTCTCAGAAGTCACTGAGGTCTTGGAGGGCGCGTTGATTACACGATGGGCGACCGCCGCGGTTGTCAGCGCCGTCCTCGCGCTCTGTGTCCCGGTGATCGCGAGTGCCGAGCCGCTGGCGGCGGGCAAGGACTTCTCGAAACCCGCGATCGTCATCCTTGGATACGGCCTCAAGCCCGACGGCTCGATGCGGGACAAGCTCTATCAGCGCGTGGCGACCGGTAGGGCTATCGCCAACATGTTCCCAAACTCGTTCATCATCGTGACCGGCGGCAATCCGCAGAACGGGGTGTCCGAGGCCGATCAGATGCGCAATATGCTTGTCGGCCTTGGTTACCCGTCCGATCGGATCATCGTGGAGCCGCGGGCCAACAGTACGGTGCAGAATGCGCAGTTCTCGGTACCGCTGGCCAAACAAGCCGGTGCGTCGGGAATCATTCTGGTGACGAATTCCACGCACCAGCAGCGCGCTGACCGTAACTTCGCCGACGCGGGCGGCAATGTGCTGGCCACCGCGAGCTTCCCCGATGGAGATATGTCGACCAATATCGGTCAGTTCATGCGAGACGTCATCAGCCCGTTCCGCTGACAACTATCGGACGATTACGGTTCGCCTGACGGGAATGAACCCGGCAGAATTGGTGGTTGACCGACCAAGGCGCTCATTGGTGTGCGCCGCCGCGCGCGTTCAGCGCAACGCATCCACCGCATACCGCACAGGAGCCCATTCATGACTGCCGTTGTCGATTCACGCGTGCAGCCGGCGGCACCCGTGTCGCCGCGCGTGCGCCGCGGCGCAATCCTCGCACTGGCCCTCGGTGGATTCGGGATCGGGACAACCGAATTCGTGGCAATGGGGCTGTTGCCCAATATCGCGCACGGCCTGCATGTCACCGAGCCGCAGGCGGGGCATGTCATCAGCGCCTATGCGCTGGGTGTGGTGGTGGGGGCGCCGGTAATCGCGGCGCTCACTGCCCGTGCCTCGCGCCGGACATTGCTTGTCGCACTCATGGTCGCGTTCACGATCGGCAATGCCGCCACCGTTTTCGCGCCGGGCTACGCGGCGCTTATCGCATCGAGATTCGTCGCCGGGCTGCCACACGGCGCGTACTTCGGCGTGGCTGCCCTGGTGGCCGCGCACCTGGCCGGTCCGGGCGAACGCGCCAAGGCCGTCGGACAAACCATGCTCGGCCTCTCGGTGGCCAATGTGGTCGGTGTTCCCGTGGCCACCTGGCTGGGCAACACGGTGGGCTGGCGTTCGGCTTTTGCCGTTGTCGCCATCATCGGTGCGATCACGATCGCGGCACTGCTGCGGTACCTGCCCGGGCTGACGGATATGCGGATCACCAATCCGTTGACCGAGCTGGGTGCCTTGCGTCGCGTGCAGGTGTGGTTCACCCTGCTCATCGGCATCGTGGGCTTCGGCGGCATGTTCGCCTTCTACACCTACATCAGCACCACCCTCACCAGCGTTTCCGGACTGCCCAGGGCGCTTGTCCCACTTGCGTTGTCGCTCTACGGCATCGGCATGGTCACTGGAAATGTGCTGGGCGGTTGGATGGCCGACCGGAGCGTGGTTCGAGCCATTGCCGTCGGGCTGGTGCTGGTCGCCGTGATGCTGGTGATTTTCGCGGCGGTGTCGCGAAATCCTTGGGCGGCACTGGTGCTGGTGTTCGCCGTGGGAGTCTCCGGAACGTCACTGGTGCCCGCGCTGCAGACCCGTTTGATGGATGTGGCAGACGACGCGCAGACGTTGGCCGCCGCGCTGAACCATTCCGCGCTCAACATCGCCAATGCCGGCGGAGCCTGGCTCGGGGGCCTGGTCATCACCGCTGGGTATGGCTACCGCGCCCCGTCTCTGGTCGGCGCGGCGCTGGCGGTCGCGGGGCTCGTAGTACTCGCGTTATCGCTGCTGTACGCGCGGCGCCGCCCACGTACGCCGTTGGCGGGCTGAGTCGATCAGTGGGGGATGCCGCCCGGCGCCATCGTCGGGGGCGCGATTGTCGGCGGCGGCATGAAGCACGGCGGGACCCCCGGCGCGTACGGCGGAACGCATGGCTGCGGGAAACATTGCTGCCCGTTCCACCCTGATGGCTGGTTGAACGGGCAGACCGGAATCGGGTCAGCATTCGCCACCGGCGCCCAGCACAGCGTCAATGCCAGACCAATCAGACCGAACACTGCTTTCTGGCGCACGAACTCAATTCTATTGGCATAGCCTTTTCCCATGGCTGGGAGTGGCAAAGCAGGGCCTGTGGGCAAGGAGTCGGTCTGGGCGAGGTGGCGCGGTCGCGTGATCGCGGTCATTGCGTTGTTGTTGACCTTGGTTGCCGTGTACTTCGCACTGTCGGCCTTCATCCCGCGGTGGTGGGCACAACGCATCGCCGATATGTCCGGTCACGGCAGCTTCACCAAGGGGATCGGCAGCGGACTCACGCTCGGTCTGCTGTGCACCGGAATACCGTTGTTGCTCGCGCTGTGGGCATTTTTGATACGGGGTCGCCGCGGCGGGACGTTCTTCGCCGGGGTGCTGACACTGCTCGCCGTCATTGTCGCGGTGCCCAACCTGATGACCCTGACGATCGTGTTCGGCACCAGCAATTCCGCACATGCCGGTGAGCGTGTGCTGGACGTCGAAGCGCCCGGTTTCCGGGGAGCGACGGCCATCGGGGCGACCGTGGCGCTGGTGATCTTCCTGCTCGTCACGTTCTTCGTGGTGCGCAAGTGGCGACGTCGGGTGAAGGTAGAGAAGCAGCAGGTTCGTGAGGCTGCCGCCGCGGCGGAAAGTCCCGCGGCCGAATAATTGTGTGCCCTCGGCAGGAATCGAACCTGCGGACGCGCCTTCCAGCAAACATCTCGGATGGCCATCATTTTCCTTGTCCTGCAACGGGTTTAACCCGTTCGGTGGTTCGCGCATTTCGCGTATTCGCAACCGTTGTGCTGTTCTGCATGGATAGCTGGCGGGTAGGCGGCAGTAACGCGGCAGTTCAGCTACCTAGATCCGCAGAATTCCTAGCGGAAACCACGGGGAAAATCGGGTTTGCTATCACTCAGAAATCGATTCCGACGATTTCGCGACGTGCGCCGACGAAACTGATAGCGCTGGGAAGGTGGGCTGTTGCCGGATCGACAGCACCAAGGGTAATGAGGATGAGCGCGCGGTGACGATTGCGCCCCACGCTCGCGACGACGTGAAAGACCGCCTTGCGCGGTTCGTCGGTTCTGACCCCGTAGCGCTGTTGTTCAAACCGGCGCATGGCGGGTGCCATCTAAACGACCGTGTGTTTAATAAGGACGTGTTCAAGAAAGCTGCCGCATCGGTCGGACGGGAAGATCTGTCGGCCCACGATTTGCGCCGGTTCGCCGGTTCGAAGAACGCACAGGTTGCGACGCTGACGGAAAACGTGGCGCGACTCGGGCACAAGACGGTTGACGCCGCGTCGCGTTACCAGCATTCCCGAGACGGACGCGATGCCATCGCGGCGGCGAACCTGTCGGCCAACGCACTTGCCGAGGTGGAAGCAGTGAGCGAAGACACCAACACCACCGCCCTGGCCGACGCGCAGTGAACCAATTGACACTGGCGGATTTGTTCGCGGCGATGGCGAATCGAGCGCAGAGAGTCGAGATTCTGCAACGCACAGCCGCGAAGGCGAAGCGCGGCGCGGCACTGAAACCTTGGGCGATGGGCGTAAAACGCCAACTGGCCGATCCCGGCAGCAGCCTTGCGAACGATGACGACGGTTTCATGACCGACTACGCGGGCGACATGGTGAGCGGAACCGCACTGTTCCCGATCATCAATGCCATCGATTCCCTCACCGCAGTGTCCGAGGTGATCGACGGTAGAGACGATTCCGGCGACCGCAAAGGTTCGGGCGATCACCACACGTCATCAATCCTCACGCTGACCCGCATGGCAGCCGAATCGGCGGGGACGACTATATGGCTGTTATCAAGTCCCGACCGAGCTGTAAGGCGAAGTCTCAGTGTGCGTTTCACTGCATCCGAGCTGAACGCGCAACGTGCATTCCACAGCTACACGCACAAGTGGTTTGACCGTGGACCGGGCGAGAAACAGTCAGTCGCATATCGAGAGTTCCTCGAACATGTTCGGCTGTTCAACGAGCGCGTGGAGATGCTGAAACAGGGTATGCAACAAACGCCGAAAGTCAACGTGTCCGACGGTGGCTTTGTCGTTGCCGCTGCGGCGAGGTGGCTTGATCGGCATCCGCCGCAACATGATCCATCCGACCTGTACGGCAACGCTTTCGGATTCGAAGATGTTGCTGCACGGTTTTACAACCTCAATTCGGCGATTGTGCACGGCCTGAAATGGCCGCTCGACTACATGCCCAACGGTGAAATTGATATAGCCCGAATCATCGTTGAGGCCGTCAACATCGCCGTGACGATGTGTGAATGTGCGGTAGCCCTGTTCGAAGCGCAAGCGCAGAACCACACGACGAAGACAGATCGACCGATCCTATATCCCGAGCGCTTGCAACCATCCGTCGAAACGTGGGCCGCGCTGTATCCACCAGATTGAGGCATAGGTAAGGGATAGGCCGATGGCCCACCGCCTGGGTGGCGTCACAGACCTCTCCTCAATATGCGTGGTGTTGGCCGGCTCTGGGAGGGCTTAAGATCGCACCTCGCTGTTTAGACGAGCGACTGGCTTATCGATACATCGCGGTGTTCATGTGGCGACGTTGGTGGTACCGCCCCGGCTGGGACTAACCGCCCTGAATGCGATGCAACGTTCTTCTTGCTTCTTCGGCGCGATCAGATAGCCCGGCGGTGACGAAGTACTCTAGTGCACGTTTGAGATTGCCAATACCTTCGTCACGTTGTCCGAGTGCGCACTGTGTGATGCCAAGGTTGTTGGCAACGTAGGCGGCCCACGCTGTATTGCCTCGCCGGGCGTGTATTTCTGCCGCTGTCTTGAGGACTACGGCCGCCTCTTTAAGTAGCTGATGGTCAGATTGATCGCGGCCGAGGCGGCTGAGCGTACCTCCAAGATTGACAGCCACTTCGGCTAGACCGGGCATATCGTCGAGTCGATGCCGAATCGTGTAGGCCTCTCGCAGTGGTGGCAGGGCGTCACTATGACGTTCTGCCTGAACATACGTGACACCGAGGTTCGTCAGCGCCAATGCGAGTTTGGAGGGATCCGGTGGCGTCAGCTCCCTGCATAGGTCGATGTTTTGTTGATGTAGATCAATAGCTTCGTCGATCAATCCCTCGCTCATGAATGCGTTAGTGATGTTTGTTGCAACCATGAGGAAGGAGGCGGTGTCGTTGTTCGCCCGGGCGAGTTTTAGTGCTTCGTACAGAACATCAATGGCGTCGTCGGTACGTCCCATCAGCCGCAGCGTGGCGCCGTGTATGTTGAGCGCCGTTCCCGCTAGAGCCCTACTTTGCGTGTACGGGGCTAGCGAAGCGCCAACTGAAGTAACGTCATGCAATTCATTGAGCCAATGGTGCTGTCTCCTTAAAAGCCTTGCAAGAGTGGAAATTAGAGAGAGTGTGGAGTCTCGTAAGGCGGGCTTTCGCGCGGCATTCGTCACGGTTGCGATCGCAGTGGCCTTTTCGGCTTCGAACCATGCGGAAGCTTCCTCAGGCGAGACGAACACCTCCTTGGCTGTGCTGGACACTGTTGTGGTCAGCCATTTGTCCGCAGCGTCGAGTCCATAGCGATAACCAAGAACGACCCTGACGAAAGCTTGTTCTGCGTCTTCTGCTTCGTGAGAGGAAAGTTCGGATGAGTACAGGCGGATCAGGTCATGCATGCTCCACCGGTTAAGTCGGTGTTGTTGGACGAGATGGCTGCGAACCAGTGCCATCAGATGCGGTCGTACCGCTCGCGCTGGCTCCGCCAGGAGCCAGCCGCCGACATCGAGCCCGATATCTCCTCCAGGGACAACTGATAGCAGCCGGAATAGGCGCTGCAAGTTCAATGGCAGTCTCCGGTAGGACAAAAAGAACGCCGCTCTCACCGAGAAATCGGGACTGTATTCGAGACTATTGAGCCGTCCCTCTTCGTGAGCCAGTTCGCTGACCAGTTGGGTCTGCTGCACGAATAGGTGACATCTGAGTTGGCTTGCCCGGGACGGGTGAGCTGGAAGGATGTCCTTGTGCCCAGGCCTTACCCCCGAGAGTTCCGCGACGACGTCGTGCGGGTC